>FTKM01001950.1_pt1 | contig 395822 bp, 355 predicted proteins | sample 1658051 | NCBI WGS metagenome assembly FTKM01 (sample SAMEA3914794, study PRJEB12502) | metagenome | biome: forest; material: soil | place: Canada | collected 2011-07-05 | depth 0.1 m | reverse complement strand
GCCCATTTTCTCTCTTAAGGAAGGTTGGGGCGCTTGATCGCTAACCTCCGAACGCGTTCGCGTTCGGCAACGGCGACCGCCCGCCCGAGCCAATGCGAGGAGCCTCGCGGCGCTTGAGCGCTAACCTCCGAACGCGTTCGCGTCCGGCAAGGGCGCCCGCCCGCCCGAGCCAATGCGAGGAGCCCATTTTCTCTCTTAAGGAAGGTTGGGGCGCTTGAGCGCTCTAATGACCCGGTGCGACCGGCGTATTGTCGTACAGGGTGATCGTCACCTTGTGGCCGTTGGAATAATTCATCCCCTTGACCTGCGACACGGCGTGCGGCGCGATGCCCTGCGCCTTGGCCGCCGCCTGGAACGGTGCGTCGAAACGCTGCTCGACAAAGACGGGTTGGCCGTTTTTCAAGGCGTCTGCCGCGCCGTCGGCATCGTCGTCGAGCAGTTCCGTTTGCGTGCCCATGCGGAAGACGAAGCTGGGTTCGCTATAGCCCAGGCTGGCGACGGGGCCCGGCGCCTGGCCCTGGCGCGGATCGAGATCGGCAGCCACCATGGCCTGCTCCATCTGGCGTGACATCCATAGCGGCTTCAGCGAGGCCAGGAGGCTGACAATGCTGAGGTGGCCGATAATGCCGGCGGCGATCAGAAAGCCCAGGCCGGCCGCGGCGCGCTGGCGCCCCATCAGCCACCAGGCGAAGAAGCCGAGCACCAGGGTCGAGACGGCGACCAGTACGACCATGATATCGGCCGAGGCGTCGCCGAACGATTTGACGCCGAAAAAGGCCACGCCCGTCAGGACAAGGCCGCCCAGCAGCCCGACGACCAGGTTGACGATCCGCGCCCACGGTTTCAGCTTGGTTTCCAGCGACAGGGCGCACAGCCAGACCAGGGCGCCGAAGGTCGGCAGCGGATAATGCGGTAGCTTGGTCGGCGTCAGTTCGAAGATGATGAAGGCCAGGACGAACCAGGCCAGGGCGAATTTGACGGCGGGTTCGCGCCAGCGCTGGATCGCCGTCTGGATGGCGCCCCCCAACAGGAAGCTGGCCGGGAACAGGGTCACGCACAGCAACAGGGTGTGCACGCCCGGTGGCGCGGCATGGCCTTCGGAGCCGCCGGTCAGCTTTTGCGCGAAGTCGGTGCCCGCGGCGCCGCGCCAGAAGTCGCCATTGGTGACGATGGTGATGTCGATGAACCACGGCGCGCAGATCAGCAGGACCAGCGACAGGCCCAGCCGCCAGCCCATATGACGCAGCCAGCCCATGCCGGCTTCTTTTTTGAACAGCGACAGGATCCACAGGCTGACCAGGGTGGTGGCCAGCACCATCGGGCCGATGATGATCTTGATCATGATCGAGCCGGCTAGGGACAGCCAGAAGATCAGCTTCAGCCAGAACAGTTTGGGTGTGGGATCATCCTTCGTCAAGTCGCGCGTGCGCAGGTAGATCTGCGCCAGCGCCGCCATCATCAGGGTGATGAAGCCGCATTGCACGGCATCGGTCTTGGCCCAGAAAGCTTCCGTCGAGAGCATGAAGCTGACCCCGAACAGCACGCCCGCGCGCAGGCCGGTGCGCGTGCCGAACGCCTTGCCGGCCCCCCAGGCGCAGGCAAACGCCGCCAGCGATGCGCCGAGAATCGACGGCCAGCGATAGGCCAGGATCGAGCGGGCCTCGACTTTTGACGTCAGCATGACGCTGAGGGCTTGCAGCCAGTGGATGCCGACGGGCTTCTTGTTGCGCGGCACGTCCTGCAACATGATGCGCACATAGTCGCCGGTTTCCAGCATCTGCGCCGTCGCCTGGGTGAAGCGCGATTCGTCGCGATCGAGCGGCGGCAGCAGCACGGCGCAGGGTATTGCGAAGACAAAGGTGATCAGCGCGGCGAGAAGGGGGGCGCGCAGGCCCTTGCCGGCCCAATCCGCAAGCCTGACCAGCAAATGGTTCAGGCCGGAAAGGGATGGATGCGCGCGCGAAGCTGACATGGGCGAATCAATCCCTAAATGACTGAATTTGCGGCGCGCGCGAAAAGCGTATAAGACGCGTCTCCGCTGCAACCGAAAGCCCGCCTTATGCCTCTGCTCGTCTCCGCCGTGGTGCCCGTCTATAACGAAGAAGGCGCCGCCGTACAAGTCGCCCGGGAGATAGCGGCGGTTTTCTCAAGGACCTATGCCGAGGACGAATTCGAGATCATTTTCATCGATGACGCCTCGACGGACGGGACGCTGAAACGCTTGCGCGAGGCGGCGGACAGCCTCCCGCAACTGCGTGTGCTGCATCACGGCAAGAATGCCGGCAAGAGCTGCGCGCTGCGCAGCGGGCTGTTCGCGGCGCGCGCCGATGTCATCGTCACGCTCGACGGCGACGGTCAGAATCCACCGGAAGACGCCGCACGGATGGCGCGCGTCCTGCTCGACGCCCCGGCCGATGTCGGCCTGGTGGCCGGTAACCGCCAGAACCGCCAGGACCGGGCGTCGAAAAAGTGGGCGTCGCGCTGGGCCAACGGTATCCGTAAATCGATGCTCGACGACCATTGCGATGATACCGGCTGCGGGTTGAAGGCGATCCGGCGCGACGTCTTCCTGCGTTTGCCTTATTTTGATCAGATGCACCGCTATTTGCCATCGTTGGTTAATCGCGAAGGCTATAGCACTTTGAATGAGCCCGTCGGGGATCGTCTGCGGACCACAGGTCAGTCGAAATACACCAATCTCGGCAGATTATGGGTGGCGCTATCGGACTTGCCGGGTGTAATGTGGTTAAATCGCCGTTATCGCAAGCCCGGTGTGGTGAGCGAGTACGGGGGTTAAGCTTTCAAGCTGGAGCGAGGGGGACTTTCCATGGCGTCGCGCAGGCAAGTGAGGTCGACGGCGATTGGAGGAAATATCCTCGGTCTGTTTGACCCAAACAATCGTACGACCAACAAAAAGGAAGTCAGCTTGCTCACCGCATTTCCCCTGCTGCTCATCCCGGTCCTCGTTTACAATATTTTCGCCCTGTTCAGCCTGGGCAGCGCCGACGGCGCCTATAATGCGATGACGTCGGTGCTGTTCGCCATACCGATGCCCGCGCCGGGCAGCCATTGGTCGGTCAGCCTCGGTGACTTCATCCTGTTCGGCTCGCTGATCTGCCTGTTCTTCGAGCTGCTGAAGTCGACCCAGTCCGACAACGTCGCCATCGTGAATCACTCGCTGTCGATGCTGCTGTTCGTCGTCTGCCTGGTCGAATTCCTGCTGATCCGGCCGTTCGCCACCTCGGTCTTCTTCCTGATGTCGGCCATGACCTTCATGGATGTGCTGGCAGGCTTCATCGTCACCGCCATCTCGGCGCGGAAGGACATCGACTTCGGCGGCTAAAGCCGGTCCATTCCGAATAAAGCTCAAAACCCCGGTCGCGCGCGGCCGGGGTTTTTCATTGGCGCCGCAATTCAGTCTCGGGCAATTCAAACCAGGTTTGGTACAAAATCGGCTCGTCGCCATCTCGCAACCAAGTTTGATAAATATTGCGGGCGATCTGGGAAGGCGTAGAGCCGTATCTTTCCGGCCTATCGGTGACAACGGCGCCGCGCTCGATGAGCGCCACGATGCAGGCTTCGGTGGCATCCTTCAAGCCATCTTCGTTGAGGCCGAAGCCGTCGCGAAGGGCCGGGATGATGTTGTAAAGCGCCACCATGTCGCGTTCCAGTTCGCGAAGGAGCGCGCCCTGCCACTCGGAAAAGGAGAGATCGTGTTGGCGATGCCGCAGCTCATTCGCCGTCATGACACTAGGCGAAGACCGCGAAGATGACCGTCACGATCAGGGTGTCGAGCGCACGCAGCCATAGGCGGTCGCGCAACGGGCGGCGGGGACGAGGCAGGGATGCGGCAGGCAAGACGAACTCCAGGCAAAAGACAGTGCCGGCGTTGCAAGCCTCGTGCCGCGGAAATTCTCGTTAGATTTCAGTCTTTGTAACCTGGCCGGGGCGGGGACGGCGATCATTGGGGCCGGAATATTCCGACTGGAGATAGGTCGTTTTTGCCCGCTCCAGCGTTTCCGGGCCACCTCTCAGTCCGCGCTTCTCGCCGCCGCTCAGCACCTGGGCGGCGAAGATGGCTTCATCGCTGGCATCGACGGACGCCGACGGACGTGTCCGACGGGGCCGCGGGGTTTCGCGGCTATGGTCGATCAATGGTCCGGCGACGACCGGAGGGGAAGGTTTGTCGCTCATGTCCCTGTAATAGCACAACAAGCGTTAAGACAGAATGTGAAACGCAAAACCCCTCCGCGCCGGCGGAGGGGTTTGCTTTATCCTCTCGGCAGGATGTGGATCAGCCCTTACGCGCCAGGGCGTCGATCTGGGCGCGCATGGCCTCGACCTGCTGGCGCAACTCGTCGACCTGGCTGCTGCCGGCCGCGGGGGCGGGGGCAGGCGCTGCCGCATCCTCGGCATGGGCCGGCGACACGGCGCCGCCGGCGGCATTGGTGAAGCTGAACGGCGAGAACATGCGCATGGCGCGATCGAACATGGCCAGGTTCTGCGACACCTGCTCGTCGAAATAGCCGATGCCCGGGGCGGCGCCGAAGGCCTGCTGGAATTGCGAGCGGAACCGCTCCTGCTGCTTGGCGAAGCCGTCCAGCGACATTTCCAGGTAGGTCGGCAGCAGATTCTGCATGCTGTCGCCGTAGAAGCTGATCAGTTGGCGCAGGAACTGGATCGGCAGCAGGTTCTGACCGCGGCTTTCCTCTTCGAAGATGATCTGGGCCAACACGCCGCGGGTAATGTCATCGCCCGACTTGGCGTCGAAGACGACGAAATCGACGCCCTGGCGCACCATGTCGCTGAGGTTGTCGAGGGTGACGTAGGAAGAGGTCGCGGTGTTGTAAAGCCGCCGGTTGGCGTACTTCTTGATAACGACGCGTTCGCCTTCGCCTTTTTTCGCCCGGGTCCTGGTCTCGTTCATGCTTCCACGCTCCTGTTTTTCGCCCCTGATATGGCGGTACGCCCGGCTTATATGATGCCGTTGTGTGCACTGTACCATAAGCGCCTTTTTGCCTCTGCGTAAAGAGGTCTTTTTGCGGCTGCAAAAACCACCGCAAACACCGGTTTCCCAAGGCGTTTCTGGTCTTCGACATCACGAAATTGTGCACACGGATGTTGCGCACAAAAGAGACATTTTGCCGCACCCCGGCATCGCATTGCGGTGTAAATGCGACGCTGCAAATGAACTCTCCAACGCCCTTGATTTCGCCTGTCAGGTACCTTAAGTCGCGGGAACTTCTTAATTTCTCACCGGACGCGGGGGCTCCCGCCCGCCCCGAAAGCGCCCGCTCGCAAACGCCCATCCTGCAAACGCCCATCCTGCAAACGCCCATCCTGCAAACGCCCATTCTGCAAACGAAGGACTCCCCATCATGTCGCTTAACGACGTCGTCATCGTTTCCGCCGCCCGCACGCCCGTGGGCTCGTTCCTCGGCGCGCTGGGGGCTCTGCCGGCTCATGACCTCGGCGCGCACGCCATCAAGGCGGCCGTCGAACGCGCCGGCATCAACGCCGCCGACGTCAACGAAGTCATCCTGGGCCAGGTGCTGCAGGCCGCCCAAGGCCAGGGCCCGGCGCGCCAGGCTTCGGTGAAGGCCGGTGTTCCGTTTGAAAGCCCGGCCTGGTCGATCAACCAGATCTGCGGCTCGGGCCTGCGCGCCGTGGCGCTGGGCGCCCAGCAGGTGGCGCTCGGCGAAAGCGCCATCGTTGTCGCCGGCGGCCAGGAAAGCATGTCGATGGCGACACACGCCGCCTATATCCGCTCGGGCCAGAAGATGGGCGACCTGTCGCTGGTCGACACCATGATCAAGGACGGCCTGTGGGACGCCTTCAACAATTATCATATGGGCCAGACCGCCGAGAACATTGCCGCCAAGTTCGGCATCAGTCGCCAGGAACAGGACGAATTCGCCGTCGCTTCGCAGAACAAGGCCGAAGCCGCGCAAAAGGCCGGCAAGTTCGACGATGAAATCGCGCCCCTGACCATCAAGGGCCGCAAGGGCGACACCGTCGTCGACAAGGACGAATTCATCCGTCACGGCGTGACGATCGACAGCATTTCCGGCCTCAAGCCCGCCTTCACCAAGGACGGCACCGTCACCGCGGCCAACGCCTCGGGCCTCAACGACGGCGCCGCCGCCGTCGTGCTGATGTCGAAGGCCGAAGCCGACAAGCGTGGCTTAAAGCCCCTGGCGCGCATCGTCGCCGCCGGTATTTCCGGCGTCGATCCGGCGATCATGGGCACCGGCCCGATCGTGGCGACGCAGAAGGCCCTGGCCAAGGCGGGCTGGTCGATCGGCGACCTCGACGTGATCGAAGCCAACGAAGCCTTTGCCGCCCAGGCGATCAGCGTCAACCGCGAACTGGGTTGGGACGTGTCGAAGGTCAACGTCAACGGTGGCGCCATCTCGATCGGCCACCCGATCGGCGCGTCCGGCGCCCGCGTCCTGACGACCCTTTTGTTCGAACTGAAGCGCCGTGGCGGCGGCAAGGGTCTTGCCACTCTCTGCATCGGCGGCGGCATGGGCGTCGCCTTAGCGATTGAAGCCTGATCACACCGCGCTGGTGGGCTGCAAACCGCCGTCTGACTGCGATACGGTGCTCACGTACTTAAGTACGCTCCGCTCCGTTTCTCGTCAGCCAGCGGTTTTCGCCTCACCATCGCGGCGCTCGACTGCGATATGAAATAGATTTTTTAGGAGAAGAAATTATGGGTCGAGTAGCACTGGTCACCGGCGGGACGCGCGGTATCGGCAAGGCGATCGTCAAGCGCCTGAAGGATGCGGGCCTGACGGTCGCCGCCGGCTATGCCGGCAACGAAGAGAACGCCAAGAAGGTCGCCGAGGAACTGGGCGTCTTCATCGTCAAGGGTAGCGTCGACAATTTCGACGACTGCAAGCGCGCCGCCCAGGAAGTCGAAGCGGCCCTGGGTCCGATCGACGTCCTGGTCAACAATGCCGGCATCACTCGCGACGGCTTCTTCCACAAGATGTCGAAGGACCAGTGGCAAGAGGTCATCCACACCAATATGGACAGCGTCTTCAACATGACGCGCCAGGTGATCGAAGGCATGCGTGAGCGCAACTGGGGCCGTATCATCAACATCTCGTCGATCAACGGCCAAAAGGGCCAGGCCGGCCAGACCAACTATTCGGCCGCCAAGGCCGGCATGATCGGTTTCACCAAGGCCCTGGCCATGGAATCGGCCAACAAGGGTATCACCGTCAACTGCGTCGCCCCGGGCTACACCTCGACCGAAATGGTCTCGGCCATCGCCCCGGCCGTCCTGGAAAAGATCGTCGGCGGCATCCCCGTCGGCCGCCTGGGGACGCCCGAAGAAATCGCCGAAGTCACCGCCTTCCTGGTGTCGGACAACGCCTCGTTCATTACTGGGGCCACGATCGCCATCAACGGTGGCCAACACATGCTCTGAGGCGCCACCGCGCCGTGAAGCTGGTCTGCAAACCGCCATCTCGCTGCGATACGGTGCTCACGTACTTAAGTACGCTTGCTACCGGCGAGGCCGCTCCGTTTCTCGCGAGCTAGCGGTTTTGGCTGACGCCGAACTTCGTTTCGACTCAGCTTGACGGCGCGTCACGCCGGTGTCCCGTGATTTAGCGCCTCCTCGGTTCGCCGGGGAGGCGTTTACTATATGCGCGTGGCCTTTGCGCCACAGGGATTTGTGGTCTCTTAATAAATCGAATCGCGTCCAACTTTGGCCCAAGTCGATACGTACATCTGTCGACGATGAGATCGAGGTTCGGACATTTTCTGGCGCGCTTTTCGGTGCTGGTCTTGGCGGCAGGCCTGATGGCGGGTGTGCTTAATGTGACATTGGCCGCCGCCTCTGCCGACGCCCAGGGCATGCACTCCCTGCGCGAACGAATGTTCGGCAAGCACCCCGATGACGGTCGCGACAATAATCACATGCCGATCGTCGGCCATTTCGTCTCCGCCCACGGCGCCGGTTTCGTGTTCGATGAATCGCAAGCCCAGCCCCTGTTGCGCTTCGATGGTGACGACGAGGTCTTCCAACTGACCGCCCAGCAAGGCGCCAACGGCGACACCACCTTCCGTAACGATATCGGCGAGCCGGTACTCAAGGAAACGCGCCTGGGCGGCGTGATCCTGTTCTCCGGCACCCACGCCGATATCGGCGAGCCGGCGGCGGTGACCGGCCAGGCCAGCGCCTTTACCCCCGATCACCTCAATCCGGCCGAGCTTTGGCTGCACATGGCCAAGTCGGCCCTGCGCGTGACACGGGCCAGCGAACACCAGGTCCTGTTCAGTGGCGACCTCGGCGATCCCCATGACGATATTATCACGCTCTTCGCCGAAACGGCCTCGGTGACCGCCGACGCCCTGGTGCAGATCGCCTCCCAAGGCAGCAACCGGCATGCGCTGGACAAGCTGCATGAAGTGTACATGATCGAAGGCCGCCCGCCTGGCGCCCGCATCGACAACGGCGTGCTGACAATAAAACTCGACCCGTCCCGCGGGACCTGGGGTGGCCATCCGTCGTCCAAGCGCATCGTCAACGTGGTCATGACCGGGTTCGACGACGACGTACGGCACTAAGCGCCGGTTCTATTATTTGAAGACGTCCTTGGCGGCGCGCAGCTCGGCAAATTTGGCCGTCTGGGCATCGAAGCCCTTTTCACACAATGGATAGACGAGAAAGGGATTGGTCGCCAACTCTTCGGCGACCGTCGTCGGCACGGTGGCCTCGCCGCGTTCGCGCATGGCTCGGATGACGGCGCCGCGCGCCGTAAGCGCTGGATGCGTGCCCACGGACTGGGCAAAGCGCAAATTGGTCAGGGTATATTCGTGGGCGTGATAGAGGCGCGTTTCGCCCGGCAGGCCGGCCAGGCTCAGCAGGCTCGACCACATGTGCGGCATCGTATCCCAGACCTTGCCGCAGCCCAGCGTGAACAGGGCGTCGCCGATAAAGACGTTGCCGCCCGTGCGATCGTAATAGCCGATCTGTCCCGGCGTATGACCAGGCAGGGGCAGGACGTCGAGCCGCGTGTCGCCGAGGCGAAAAACGTCGCCACCGCTCAGGATATGGTCGACCGGCCCGGTCTTGCGAGCTTCCTCCGGCCCCCATATGTCGCAGTCAAAATGCGCCTTGAGCGCCGCATTGCCGCCGGCATGGTCGGGATGCCAATGGGTATTGAGAACGTAGTCGAGTTTCAGCCCCCGCGCCTCGACGCGCGCCGCGATGACCGGGGCCTCGGGCGTATCGATCGCCGCCGTCAGGCCCGAGGCTTCGTCGGTGATGAGGAAGCCGTAATTGTCGGTCAGGCAGGGAAAGAGATCGATCTTCAGGGCCATGATGTGTTTTTCTCCTGAAAATATCCGCGGCTTGGCCTATATGACGTTTGAAAGTTCGCGATCAAGGGTTTCCGTTGCGCCGTTCCGTCGATGATCTCGCCCGCTTCTACGCCACGCCGGAAGGCGCGGCGGCGCAGCGGCTGGTGCGGCGAAAGATATCGGACGCCTGGCCTGACGTGCGCGGCCTTGACGTGCTCGGTATCGGCTATTGCACGCCCTATCTGGATGGCTTTGCCGAGGCGCGGCGCGTGTTGCAGGCCATGCCGGCGGCGCAGGGCGCCGAAATCTGGCCGTCCGACCTCAAGGTGCGCTCGGCCCTGGTCGAGGAGGAGGCGCTGCCGTTTCCCACCGCCCTGTTCGACCGCATCCTGATGGTCCACGCGCTGGAGGAATCCCCCGCGCCCCACGCCCTGCTGCTGGAGGCGTCACGGCTGTTGTCGCCCAACGGGCGGCTGATCGTCGCCGTGGCGGCGCGCGGCGGCTTCTGGGCCCACGCCGAAAAGACGCCTTTCGGCTACGGCCAGCCCTATAGCCGTTCGCAGCTCGAAAGCGCCATTCGCGACGCCGAGCTGGAACCGTCGGCCTGGTCCTATGCCCTGCATGTGCCGCCATGGCGGCCGCTGCTCGGCTGGGCGAATGCCTTCGAGGCGGTGGTGCCGCGGATCTGGCCGCTGGCCGGCGGGCTGATCCTGATGGAGGCGTCACGACGGCCGTTCGTCGCCAATACCGTGCGGGCGCCCAAGTCCCTGCTCAAGGAGCTGCAGGAGGTGCTGGTGCCAAGCCAGCAGCCGGTGCCGACCTCACGCGACGCGGTGAGATAATCACATCTATGCCGCATTTTTTATTTTGCGCCTGACCCATTCGGCGGCATACCCAGGATATGATGAAGCACCTGATCTTGATGCGCCATGCCAAGGCGGAAAAGGACGCGCCGTCGGGCGAGGACTATGACCGGCCACTGGCCGCGCGCGGGCTCGAAGAAGCGACCAGCGTCGCCGAGGCCCTGAAGTCCCATGGCCTCAAGCCCGACTTCGCGATCGTCTCGCCGGCCGAGCGCACGCGCCAGACCTTTGAACAGGTGTGCGGCGTCTTTGGCGAGATCCCCAGCATCTCGGACAAGGCCTTCTACAATGCCGGCGCCCCGGCCCTGCGCATGGCGGTGGAAACGCACGAGGCGGCCGGCGCCTGCGTCCTGGTCGTCGCCCATAATCCGGGCATCCAGTACCTGGCGGCGGAATACATGTTCGAAGGCGCCGCTTCGATCACGGCGATCGACAAGGTGCGCGGCGGCTTTCCCACGGCGACCGCGGCGGTATTCGAAGTCGACGTCGCCGGCCGGCCCATCTATGACGGCCTCTATCTTGCCAAGGACGTGGCGGGGGCTTAAGCCCCGGAACATGTACACACTCGCCACCCGCGCCTTGCATGCGCTTTCGCCCGAAGACGCCCATACCCTGACCATCCGCCTGCTGAAGGCGGGATTGGGGCCGGTGTCGCACCTGTCGACCCCGCAACTGGCCGTGGATATACCGTTTGACGGCGGCATGCTGCATGTTCCCAATTGCATAGGACTGGCTGCCGGCTTCGACAAGAATGCCGAGGTCCCGGCCGCCATGCTGCGCTCGGGTTTCGGCTTTGTCGAATGCGGCACGGTCACGCCGCTGCCCCAAGCCGGCAACCCCAAGCCGCGCCTGTTTCGCCTGACCGAGGACGAGGCGGTCATCAACCGCATGGGCTTCAACAATGAGGGGCTCGACGCCTTTGCCAGCCATTTGCGCGGGGTGAGGGGCGGTATTGTCGGTCTGAATATCGGCGCCAACAAGGACGCTAGCGACCGCGTGGCGGATTATGTCACCGGCCTGAAGCGGCTGTGGGGGCAGGGGAGTTATTTCACCATCAATATCTCGTCGCCCAATACGCCGGGCCTGCGCGCCCTGCAGGGGCGGTCGCATCTTGACGACCTGCTGGGCCGAATCCAGGCCGAGCGAACCGCGTTGCGGGCGGAAAGCGGGCGCAACATGCCGATCTTTCTCAAGATCGCGCCGGATCTGGACGAGGCGGAAATTACCGACACGGTCGAATCGGCGATCCAGCATGGGCTCGACGGCCTGATCGTGTCGAACACGACCCTGGCGCGCGACGGCCTGACCTCGCCTTTCGCTGGGGAATCAGGCGGCATGTCGGGCGCGCCTCTGTTCGAACGCGCCACACAGGCACTGCGCACGGCGCGCATCGCGTCGGGTGGGCAAATTTTGCTTATCGGCGCCGGCGGCGTGCGCGACGGGGCGACGGCCTATGCCAAGATCAGGGCCGGTGCCTCGCTGGTCCAGCTCTATTCGGCCATGGTCTATCACGGCCCGGGCTTGGCCGACACGGTCCGGCGAGAGCTGTGCGCCCTGCTCGCCGCCGACGGCTTCGCCTCGGTCAAGGACGCGGTGGGCGCCGACGCGATCGCCTAAATAGTTCGTTCGCCAATTGAGCTCATATCTCCGAACGCTCTTGCGTTCGGCAAGGCCGACCGGCCGCCCGAGCTCGTGCGAGGAGCCCGCGCGGCGCTTGAGCGCACTAGAAAGGACTAAAGCGTTCCATCAGGGCCTGCATCGGCGGGGTCTTGACCATTTCCGACTGGTCGCCCTTGCCGCCGTAGGAGATGCGGGCTTCGGCGAGCTGGGTGTGGTTGATGGTGTTTTGCTCGGTAATGTCCTCGGGGCGCGCAATGCCCGAGACCGACAGCTGGCGCAGTTCGCGGTCGGTGCGCACTTCCTGGGTGCCCTGGATGATCAGGTTGCCGTTGGGCAGCACGCCGGTGATGACGGCGGCGATGGTCAGGCTGATCTTTTCGGCGCGCGCCACGGTGCCGGCGCCGGCATTGGTGGCGGTCGAACTGTTCGCCAGGGCCGAGCTCGGATTATAGCCGGACGGCAGGGCCTTGCCGAGCGAGGATTCCAGACCGAACACCGTCGGCGTCGCGGCATTGTAGGAATTGGTGCGCGTGCCGGTGGTGGCGTTGGTGGTCGACGCCGAATCGTCGACCGTGACCAGCACGGTGACGATATCGCCGACGGTGCGGGCGCGCTGGTCGTTGAAGAAGGTGCGCGCGCCGACGCGCCACAGCGAATTGGGTGAGGCCGGTGTCCGCTCGGGCATGGGGGTCAGCAGGGATTGCTGTTGCGGCACCAGGGCGGCCGGGTAGGCCATGTTGGACATCGACGGCCCGTTCAGGGCTTCGTGAACGCCCGAGCACCCGGAAATGGCGGTGGTGCACGCAAGCGCGGCTAGCGGCACGAGACGCCGGGGCAGAAACGAAAAGCGGGGCATGGAGATACTCTAATTAGCGGGAGGACAGTTGTGTGGCGCGGTAGCTGTCGGCACCGGGGCCGGCAATACCATGGCCCGGACCTGTGATAAGGGCGTCGATCATCTTCTTGGACGTCGGATTCTGGACCGCGACGGTATCGCCAACCGCGGCATCCTTTTGCACCACGCCTGACATGGTCAGGGACAGGCCGCCGTCCGACCAGGTGACATCGATCGTGTCGGTGCGGTGCACGACGATCGCAGCACGCGGGGCGGGCGCGGCAGCGATGAGGCGCGGCGGGGACGCGGCTTCCGCAACGGTGGATACGGCCGCCGCGGCGGGGGCTTGCATGATTGGATTTTCGCGCGCGACAGCGGCCGTGGCGACCGGTTCGATCCGGCTGCCGGCACCTTCGGCGGTGACCTCGATACGGTGCTGGCCGCGCGGATTGGCCCAGTAGCCGCCATTGGCGCCGACGATCGACTGCACGGTGGCGGCGTCGAGGAAGGTGGTGGCGCCGACGCGGTGACCGATCACTACCTTGGCCATCGGGCCGGCATTGTCGAAGACGTCGCCGACCGTGACCTGGGCGTCGCTGCTGGCCGGCGCAGGCTTCAGCGTCAGCATCTGCTGGGCGCAAGCCAGGGAGGGAAGCAGAAGCGCGGCCAGGGCAAGGAACGCGAATTCTCCGAAGCGCTTGCGCTTCGGCAAGGGCGACTGCCCGCCGCGCACGTTTGCGCGTAAAGCCTGCGTGGCGTCTGAACGCAAATCAAAAACTTTCATCTACTTAGCCCCTTGCCAGCTGGCTGGTGGTTTGCAGCATGTCGTCGGCCGTGGTGATGACCTTCGAGTTCATTTCGTAGGCGCGCTGGGCGACGATCAGGTTGGAGATCTCGGTGACGGCGTCGACGTTCGAGGCTTCGGTGTAGCCCTGCAGCAGGGTGCCGAAGCCCGGATCGCCCGGGTTGCCGACGACGGCGGCGCCCGACGATCCGCTTTCGAGGAACAGGTTGTCGCCGATGGCGTCGAGGCCGGCGGTGTTGGCGAAGTTGGCCATCGTCAACTGGCCGACCACCGTCGGCGCCGTGGCGCCGGCCGCCGTGACCTCGACCTGGCCGGTCTTGGAGATGGTGACGTTGGTCGAGCCTTGCGGAATGCTGATCGACGGCTGCACCAGGTAACCGTCGGTGGTGACAAGCTGGCCCTGGTCGTTGAGGTCGAAATTGCCGGCGCGCGTATAGGCGGTTTCACCCGACGGCATCAGCACTTGGAAATAGCCGTTGCCCTGGTTGGCCAGGTCGTAGGTATTGCCGGTCTGGGTATTGGTGCCCTGGGTCATGATGCGGTAGATCGAACCAGTCTTGACGCCGGTACCGACCTGGACGCCGGTCGGCACGACGGTGCCGGTATCGGAGGATTGCGAGCCCATCTTTTCAACGTTCTGGTACATCAGGTCTTCGAACTCGGCCCGCTGCTCCTTGAACCCGATCGTGTTCATGTTGGCGATGTTGTTGGAGATGGTGTCGACGTTCAGTTCCTGGGCCGCCATCCCGGTAATGGCTGTTCTTAAAGCGCGCATGGGTTAGTCTCCTTACGCAACTTTGCCGAGGCGCGAGACCGCGTCGTTCGACAGTTGCAAATTCTGTGAGATGACGTTCGACAACTGCGTATAGGCGCGGTTGATCTGGATGAGGTGGGTGACCTCGGTCATCGGGTTGACGTTGGAGGCTTCCAGCATGCCTTGACGCATCGTGGCGTCGGTGGCCGGTTCGCTGGTGGCGCCCGGTTGCAGCTCGTAAAGGCCGTGGCCGTCCTTGCTCAGGCTGCCCATATTGGCGATGCGGACGAGGCTGATCTTGCCGACCTGCTCCGAACGGCCCTGGAAATCCTGCGAAACGATGCCGTTGGCGCTGATCACCGGGGCGCCCTTGGTCGGGTCGATGACGATCGGGCCGCCGTCGCCTTGCACGGCGTCGCCGTCCTGGGTTTGCAGCGTGCCGTCCGGGCCGGTGGTGAAGGCGCCGTCACGGGTATAGCGCGTGCCATTGGCCGTCTGCACGGCGAAGAAGGCGCCTTCGCCTTCGACGGCCAGGTCGTAGGTGCCGCCGGTCTGCTGCATGGCGCCTTGGCGGAAGTCGCGGCCGACGCCGTTGTCATAGGCAAAATTGGCCGGGGTCTTGATCGGGTCGTCATAGGCCGGGGCGCCCTGCTGGGTGCCGTTCAGCAATTCCTCGAACTTGTAGCCCGTGGTGTTCATGTTCGCCAGGTTGTTGGAGGCGATATCCAGCTCGCGTTGCAGCGTAATCTGGCGCGACAGGGCGACGTAAGACGTATTATCCATGTGCGCGGCTCCCGAATAGGCAGTTGAGACAAACGGCGTTAACCATGATTTTCGAGGTGTGCAATTGGCGTGCCAGGTTTGGTTAATTGAGATATTTCATTGAAAAATAAGGAAATATCTCTTTCCGACCAAAAGCTGAAAAAGCACCCGGCGGCAAAAAATGCCGGCTAAAACGCCGCTTCCAAACAAATCGTTAACCATGTTTGGCCAAATATGCCGGAATGCCCGATCCTCGCGGGGGTGAAGTCCAGCTTGCTTGAAGCCGGGACTCAGGCGACGGGATTTGGGTGAGCGGCTGGGGTTGGTAAGCCCTTGGTAAGTTTTGTTTAAGATTTGCGCCTAGACTCCCGTGAGGGTGGGGCGCGGCATTCAGAGGTGGCGCTTGGCCAAGACGAAGGACAAGAAGAAGGAGGCCGAGGAGGCCCCCGCCGACGCGGCCGCCGAAGGCGCCGAAGGCGAAGGCGCGGCCAAGAAGAAGGGCCTTCCGATCATGCTGATCGCCATCGCGGTCGGTGCCGTCGTGGTGGTGGGCGGCGGGGGCGCGGGTGCCTACTTCATGTTCCTGGCGCCCAAGCCGACGGCGGCCCAGGTTGCCGCCGCCGACGCGGCCAAGAAGGAAGCAGCCAAGAAAGCCGCCAAGAAGGACGAAAAGAAGGACGACACCAAGCCCGATCCCAAGACGATACCGCAGGTCGAGGATGGTCCGGACGGCACCAAGTATTTCAAGATGCCGGACGTCATCGCCAACATCCAGTCGCCGGACGGTCACGCCTCGTATCTCAAGCTCAAGCTGACCTTCGAGTGCGACGACGACACCGCCGACCTGTTGAAAGAAAGCATGCCGCGCGTCAACGACGTCCTGCAGGGCTTCATGGGCGAGCTGCGCCCAGACGATATTTCGAGCTCGGCCGGCGACATGCAGTTGCGCGAGGAAATCCTGCGCCGCATCAATCTCATCATCGCCCCGCACAAGATCAATGCCGTCCTCATCGAACAGAAGCTGATCACCTGATGACGGCTGCATACCCTAGTAAAAGAGTTGGAGGCGCCTTCCATGGCTGATGTCGATCAGGAAGCCATGATGGCCCAATGGGAGGCCGAGCTTGCCGCCGAAGCCGAAGCGGCCTCGGGGCCCTCCGGTGGGGGCGGAGGCGGCGATGGCGGTGACGGCGGCGACCTGGCCGCCGAGTGGGAAGCCATGGTCGGAGGCGGTGGCGGCGGCTCGATGGGCGAGCGCTTCAACATGCCCGTCGGCGCCGAGCGCATCCTCAACCAGGATGAAATCGACAGCCTGCTGGGCTTCGACCTGTCGGAAGACGACTACAACGAGCGCTCGGGCATCCGCGCGATCATCAACTCGGCGATGGTGTCCTATGAACGCCTGCCGATGCTGGAAATCGTCTTCGACCGGCTGGTGCGCCTGATGACGACGTCGCTGCGCAACTTCACCAGCGACAACGTCGAAGTCTCGCTCGACAACATCTCGTCGATCCGTTTCGGCGACTACCTCAACTCGATCCCGCTGCCGGCGATCCTGGCGGTGTTCCGGGCGGAAGAGCTCGACAATTACGGCCTGCTGACGGTCGATTCCAACCTGATCTACTCGATCGTCGACGTGTTGCTGGGCGGCCGCCGCGGCACGGCGGCGCTACGTATCGAAGGCCGGCCTTACACCACTATCGAACGCGTGCTGGTGCAGCGGATGGTCGAGGTCGTGCTCAACGACGCCAAGGCGGCGTTCGAGCCGCTGACCCCGGTCAATTTCAACCTCGACCGCCTTGAGACCAATCCGCGCTTCGCCGCTATCGCCCGGCCGGCCAATGCGGCGATCCTGGTCAAGCTGCGCATCGACATGGAAGACCGCGGCGGCCGCGTCGAGCTGCTCTTGCCCTATGCGACGCTGGAACCCATCCGCAAGATGCTGCTGCAGCAATTCATGGGTGAGAAGTTCGGCCGCGACAACATTTGGGAAAGCCACCTGGCCACGGAACTGTGGACGACTCAGATGGAAGTGCGCGCCGTGCTCGATGAACAGCAGGTTCCGCTGTCCAAGGTCTTGAATTTGCAGGTCGGAGAAACGATCGTGCTCAATGCCAGCGCCGATTCTCCGGTCCAGCTGCGCTGCGGCGCGATTCCGCTGACCACCGGGCGCATGGGGCGAAAAGGGCATTCCATTGCCGTCCGGGTCGACCAGCCCCTGGCATCGTCGGCCAAAAGACGGCTGACACAAATGCGGAAGAAGTAGTCTTCCCTCCTGCGGCTCGAAGAATTCGGGTCTAATTCAAACAATTAAGGGTTCGACGACGGATGTCGTGGATGAGCTATTTGATGGACGGTGTCCTCATCGCGCTGCTGTTGGCGGCGTTGATGTTTGGCGCGCGTCTGCATAAGCAGCTCAAGGCCCTGCGCGCCGGCCAGGAGGACTTCGCCCGCGCCGTCGCCGATCTCGATCGCGCCGCCATCAGCGCGCATTCGTCGCTCAAGGAACTGCGCAAGGACGCCGACGAGTCGCAGGATTTGCTGCACGGCCGCATCCTGGCCGGGCGCGAGGTGCTGCAAAAGCTCGAAACCCAGCTGTCGCGCGCCGAGCGCCAGATGCAGGAGATCGACCAGGCCATCGCCGCGCGCGCCGCCGTGCTGGCGCGGCCCCAATCGTCCGCGCCCCGGTCGGAACCGAAGGGCGACGCCGAGCCTCTGGTCTTCCGGGCCTCGTCCGCTGCCCGCCAGCCGGTCCAGGACGAAGACGACTACAATCCCGCCTGGTCGGCGCCGAAGAAGACCGGCACCGTGCGCGCCCAGGCCAAGGATCAGGGCCGCAAGGATGACGCCGGCCGTGATCGCCGTCCCTTCGATCGCGATGTGGTGACGCCGCAAAACCTCGCCCCCGCCAAGTCCCAGCTCCCGCCGCGCCGGCGTCTCGATGAGCGCCAGGCGTCGGAAGAGGCCGAGATGCTTGAGAAGGTGCAGATTTCCGAACTGGTCGTCGCCAATCTCAACGAGATGATCCGCTCGCTGGGCATGCCCACGCGCCAGGCGCCTGTTACGCTCGAACAGGATCTGTTCGGCGAAGACGACCTTTAAATTCAAAATCCTCTTTCGAACCCAAATCCCCTTCCGAAATCAGAGTCATTCATGTCCAGCCTGTCCCGTTTTCTGCCGATCATCGGTGTCGCCGTCGGCGGCGTGCTCGCCATGAAGGTCATCACCTCGGTCGGCGTGCTGCCGGACGTGTTTCACAAGGCGGAGGCGGTCGCCGCTTCGGCCAAGCCGGCGAAAAAAGACACCGGCACCGAAAAGGCGGACGCCGACGATCCGACCCAGGCCTATGGGGTGTCGGGTAGTGCGGCCACGGCCGAGAGTGCCGCGACGAACGCGGCAGCCACGGCCCCTGTCGTAGCGCCGGTCTGCGCGACGTCGCTGGACGAACTGGCCAAGGATGCCGGGATTTCGCCGGGGGAATACAAGACCATCCAGGACCTTGGCACGCGCCGGCAACAGCTCGACGCCTGGCAGGCCCAGTTGAATTCGCAATCGCAACTGGTCCAGGCCGCCGACGGCAAGCTCGATTCGCGCATCTCGCAGCTGACGGCGCTGAAGGCGCAGATCCAGGCGCTGATCGACCAGGCCAGCAAGACCCAGTCCGACGACACCAACCGCATGATCAAGGTCTACGAGGCGATGAAGCCCCAGGCGGCGGCCCAGGTGCTGACCACCATGTCCGACGACGTGCGCCTGCCGATCGCCGCGGGCATGAAGGACCGCGCGTTGGCGGCCATCCTGGCGGTGATGACGCCCGACGCGGCGCGTGAACTGACCGAAAAGCTGGCCAACCGCATGAAGGCGGCCAACGGCCTGCAGGAAAAGCTCAACAACGTCACCCAGGCGGCGCCGGCCAATGCCAACCAGGCGCAAGCCCAGGCGGCGGCCGATGCCTCGTCTTCAGCCGCGTCCTCGTCGGCCGCACCCGACAAGACCGCCTCGGCCGACTCGTCGGCGAAGAAGGCTCGTCCGAAAGCGCGCCTCGCTGCCGCCAAGACCAGGGCCAAGCCCAAGCCGCCGGTGAAGACCGCGGAAGCCAAGTCCGTGGATCCGGCGCGACTGGCGGCCGCCAAGTCATCGACCGCCGGCGTGCCCCTGCCGGCCTCCGCCAAGCCCCAGGCGGCGGCAGCCCCAGCGCCCGCCACTTCGCCTGTTCCGGCGGGGAACTCGAAGTAGGATTGCGCAGACTCGCCAATCTTGGGGGCGTCGAGAATTACCCTCTCCCCATGCAACGGGGAGAGGTCGGCCAGCAAGCCCGCAGGGCGCAGATGGCCGGGTGAGGGGCCAATGCGGCAACCGTTTTAGCCCCTCACCCGATCGTCCGCGCTTCGCTCGGCTCTCGTCCTCTCCCCGTTTCTCGGGGAGAGGGTTCAATAGGTCGCCTTGAACTGAGCGTGTGCTTTATCAAAAAATCGGAAGTCTTTTCAAACAAGGCAAACGTCCTGTTAATAGACGTTAAACCCCGCTTAGCTAATCTTAACGGGTGACGTTTCATCTGCGCCCTTCCAATCCGGACGCGACCCCGCCCGAAGGCCATTCCGGGATGGGCGCCTTGGCGCGTGCCCGCGACCTGCTGAAGCCCCGCCCCGTCGACAAGCCGGCCTCATTGGGTACCTTGCTGCGCGCCACGGCGATGGTCGTGCTGACCTCGAGCTTCAGCGTCACCGGAATGGCCTTCAGCGACCCGGCCGACCAGGGGCAGGTGGCGCCGCGCTCGGACATCGATATCCGCGTCGGCCGCAACGACAAGTCCGGCCGTATCGAAATCTATGGTGCGACGGGCTCGCGCGCCTCGGTGCGCCGCGAGGGCGACCAGGTCGTTATCCGCCTGCCGGGCAAGGCCCAGCCCGATCTCGGCGACATCCGCGCCAATCCGCCGATCGGCATCGGCGGGATCGACGTCAAGTCCGATCCGCGCGCCACCGAGGTCTGGCTGAAGGTGTCCGACGGCTACGACACCCATTTCGGCCGCGGCGACGGCGGGGTCTATATCCAGATCGATCCCAGCGGCGTGGCCCGGACACCGACCGGCGACGTCAACGGGCACGTCACGGTCAACCTGCAGAATACGCCCGGCGCGCCGGCTCCCGCAGCCCATGGCCCGGCACCCGGCGAACACGTCAATATCGCTCCGGCCGCGCCGACGGTGCCGGTCGAGGCCGAGGATACCGACGGCGGCCGTGACCTGATCTTCAGCTTCAGCGGTCCGGCGGCGGCGGCGGTGTTCCGCCGCGGCGACGCCGTCTGGATCGTCTTCGACAACGAAGCCGTGCTCAAGCTGCCCGACAATATCAAGGACGGCAACGTCATCCAGGACGTGCAGTGGACGCACAATGACGGCTTCACCGCCATGCGCATCGCCGCGCCGACGGCGGGCAGCCTGTCGGTGCAGAATGACGGCATGGTGTGGCGGGTGCGCCTGGGCGGCCGTCCGCTCGACAACAATGCCGCCCAGGTCAATGTCGTACGCGACGATTCGACCGGTGTGCCCGGGCTGAACGCCAACCTGGCGGGCGCCACCAAGATCGCCTGGATCCGTGATCCGGCGGTCGGCGATCGCATGGCGGTCGTCCCGGCGCGAGCGCCGGTCAAGAATCTGGTGACCGCGCGCACCACACTGGAAGCCACCTTCGCCTCGACCGCCCAGGGCGTGGTCGTCACCCACATGACGCCGGACGTCAAGGTGTTGGTCGACGGTGACCTGATCGAGGTGTCGCGGCCGCAGGGCCTGACCCTGTCGGCGATCGATCCCAATGCGCGGCCCGACGATTCGCGCCTGGAATACAAGTCCGCCCTGTACCCGGCCCTGATGAATCCGGATTGGTCGGCGGTGCCGCAGGAGGGCTTCCTGGCGCGCTATAACGCACTGCAGGCGGCGGCGGCCGACGAGGCCAGCGCCGGGCTCGGCGCGCCGACAAAAGCGCGCCTGTCTCTGGCGCGCTTTCTCATCGGCCAGGGTTTGAGCTACGAGGCCCAGGGCGCGCTCGAGCTGCTGACGAAACAGAGCCCGCGCGCGCTCGACGATCCCCAGGTGCGTGGCTTGCGTGTCGTTGCCAAGATGTTGTCCGGCCGCTATGCCGACGCCACGGGTGACCTGTCCTCCGCGCAACTGGCCGCCGACCCGGCGTCGCACCTGTGGTCAGGCTATGCCGAGGCCAAGGCCGGCCACTATGCCGACGCCGCCCGGGACTTCAAATTCGGCATGAAGGCGATCGGTGAGTTCCCGGTTGCCTGGCGCACCAAGATCGGCGCCGCCTACGCCTATGCCGCCATGCAGACCAACGACATGACGACGGCGCAAACGATGATCGGCTTTGCGACGTCCCAACCGGCGGCCCCCCTGGACCGCCTGGCGGCCTTCCTGATCGACGCCCAGATCATCGAGGCGTCGGGCGATCATCTGCGCGCTTTGGGCGTCTATTCGGCGGTGTCGCGCGCATCCGACGATCGCATCGCGGCGCCCGCCCTGATGCACGCCGCCATGCTGTCCTACCAGCTCAAGAAGGCCGACGCCCAGAAAACGCTGACCACGCTGGCCGGCTTGCGCTATCGCTGGCGCGGTGACGACACCGAACTGCAGCTGGTCGCCAATATGGGCCAGATCTATCTCAGCGAGGGCCGCTATCGCGACGCGCTGGAAGTGTTGCGCAGCGGCAACCAGACCTTTGCGGACAAGCCCCAGGCCGTGCAGATCCAGGCCAGCCTGAACACCGCCTTTCGCAACCTCTTCCTGGGTGGCATGGCCGACGGCCTGCAGCCGATCGAGGCATTGGGCCTGTTCAACGACTATAAGGACTTGACGCCGATCGGCGCCGACGGCGACGAGATGGTGCGCAAGATCGTACGCCGTCTCGTCGATGTCGACCTGCTCGACCAGGCGGCCGACCTGTTGGACTATCAGGTCAATCACCGCCTCGACGGGGTTGCCAAGTCATCGGTCGCTTCGGACCTGGCGGCGATCTACCTGATGGATCGCAATCCGCAAAAAGCCCTGGAGACGCTGTGGAACACGCGCACCACCCTGCTGCCCAAGGATGTCATGTCCGAGCGCCGGGTGCTGGAGGCGCGCGCGCTCGACGACCTCAATGAGCCGGACAAGGCGCTCGATGCCCTGGGGCCGGACACCTCGGCCGACGCCGACGAGGTCCGCGCCGACATCTTCTGGAAGCAGCAGAACTGGCCCAAGGCAGCGGGTGTCCTGGAAAAAAGCCTGGGCGACCGCTACAAGAGCGACACGGCGCTCAGCCTGTCCGAGGAAAGCCAGGTGATCCGCGCCGGCGTTGCCTACAGTCTCGCCAAGGACCAGGCATCTCTGACGCGCCTGTCCGATCATTTCGGCAAGTTCGCCGACAAGGCCTCGTCGTCCGACGCCATGCGCGTCGCCTTGGCCCCGCTCGACGCCGGGCCGATCTCGGCCAAGGATTTCGCCTTGGCGGCGGCGGCGACCGACAGCTTTTCCGGCTGGGTCGCCGGCATGAAGAAGCGCTTCCGTGAAAAGGACGACGCCGCGGCCGCGGCGATCAAGACCCTGCCGGCCTCGAGCCTGCTCCCATCGGCGATCAAGCCGGCCGCGCCTGCGCCGAACAAAAAAGCGTAGAGCTCTACGTTAAGGCCTCAATTCGCGTTTCTTTCGCCCGCCCCGTTTACGGGGAGGGGGGGACCGCGTCCGGAGGGCGTGGTGGGAGGGGGAACCGGCGGTAGGTCTTGGCTTTACATGAAACCACTGAGAAGCGGATAGGCCGGTCCCCCCCTCTCACCACCGCTTCGCGGCGGTCCCCTCTCCCCGTAAACGGGGCGAGCGAAAGAAGAGCTTTCGCAGATCACTCAAGTCTTCGGCTAATACCCGCCGTTACATATTAACCTTATATATCACATCCGCGTGATGACTTCCGGTTCCTCTTTTTTCCGATTTCGCAGAAGCGTAATATGTGTGCGTCGCCGAGATGAGACAAGTCTAAAGGGCGATGAGGCGAAAACACGGAAAATGATCGTCACATAAAATCATCAAGCCGCAGAACAAACGGCGCGAAAACAAAAGTAAAGCTTAAGCCATCGAGCATAGCGAACTCTGGTTGAAAGCTTTTCTGAATATATCGGCATCAGCCAGTATCTGACCGGATGCGGTCAGAACTTCCCCCGGATATTTCAGCTTTTGTCCGTTTCCAGTCTATTGGAAGCGCGCGGTTTTGCGGCCGAAAACCCCTGTCATCCGAAATTTTGGACCATGATCCATCGTGGAGTGTATCCGCGATACGGTATCATGATGCCGAAATCCGGACGATGGGGTCGAAACAAGATGGACCAGCAGCCGCATTTTAACGCAGCCGGGGGGCATGCGTCGGGCTGGATGGCGCGGGACCGCGACATCGATGGGACCATCTTGGGGGCGCCTGCCGAGGGAACACGCATTATTGTCCGGGGGGACAGCGTGTCGGGACAGGCGGGGAGAGGGGAGGCCACACCGGTGGCTTCCCCTTTCCTTTTTTGGCATCTGGCCTTTTTAGAAGGTTGGGTTAGGGTGCCTGCATGATCGACCGTCGACTTTTGCTCACCGCACCGCTGGGCCTCGCCGCCCTGTCCACCGCCGTCAAGGCCAGCCCGCATTGGTTCGGCCGGCAGGCCACGCCCGTCATTTTCCATACCGATATCGGCTACGACGTTGATGACACCTGGGCGCTCTTGATGTTGTTGCGCATCCCGCAACTCGACCTGAAGCTGGTCGTCTGCGATGTCGAGAACACCACCTACCGCGCCCGCGTCGCCGCCAAGCTGCTGCATCTCGGCGGCCGCCATGACGTCGTCGTCGCCACGGGGCCGAAGGCCGGCGACGAGGCGGGACCGCAAAGCGCCTGGATCGGGGATTTCACGCTTTCGACCTATGGCGGGCCGGTACGCCGCGACGGCGCCCAGGCCATTGTCGACACCATCATGGCTTCGCCGCGCGAGGTCACGGTCATCTCGACGGGGCCGGCGACGCTGTTGGCCGCGGCGCTGCGGATCGAGCCGCGGATCGCGTCCAAGGCGCGTTTTGTCGGCATGGATGGCTCGATCCGCATCGGCTATGGCGGTTCGCCCAAGCCCGAGATCGAATATAACGTCAAAACCGACCCGCTGGCCTTGCGCGCCGTGTTTGCCGCGCCCTGGCCCTGCGCCATTACGCCGCTCGATACCTGCGGCACCTTCATCCTCGACGGCGCCGACTACCAGGCCGTGCTGAAAAGCAGTGATCCCTTTGCGCGCGCGGTCATCGAGAACAGCCGCGGCTGGCTGCCCAATGCGCCCTGGATGCCCAAGGACTATGACCTCGATCACCACAGCTCGACGCTCTTCGACGTCGTGGCGGTGGTCATGGCCTACGACGACAGCGACCTGGTCATGGAGACCCTGCCGATCTTCGTCCGCGACGACGGCATGACCGTGATCGATCCGATCGCCGGGCGGCCGGTCCGCTGCGCCACCGCCTGGCGCAACCTGGCCGGCATGAAGCACAAGCTGGCGCAGCGGCTGACCCTTTAAAGGGTTTCCACAGATTACACAGATTGCACAGATTTCGGGCAAGGCCGAAGGCCTGTATGTCGGGCCGCGCAAGACTTAACCACAGATGGACACAGATAGCCGCTACGCGGCACACGGATGTCAGAGTGTTCGGCGAGTGCGGCGGTGTATGCTGAAACATCTGTGCGCGCGAAGCGCATCTGTGTTCATCTGTGGCTAAATTCTTGCGAAGTCGGGAATGCGCTCCGCGCGGCACAAGTACACCCGAGAGGCATCTGTGCAATCTGTGTAATCTGTGGAGACTCTTTAAGGCCGCAGACAACGCATCGGTCGTCTGATCGTTTATCCCCCGCCACCGCCACTGAGCGGGGCGTGGAAGCTCTGGACCAGTGATCCTGCGACCAGGTGCCAGCCGTCGACCAGGACGAAGAAGATCAGCTTGAACGGCAGGCTGATCGTCGCCGGCGGCAACATCATCATCCCCATGCTCATCAGTACGCTGGCCACCACCAGGTCGATGACCAGAAAGGGCAGGAATAGGAAAAAGCCGATTTCGAACGCCTTCTTCAGCTCGGAAATCATGAAGGCCGGCGTGACCACGCGGATCGGCAGGTCCATCTTTTCCTTGGGGACCTCGATCTTCGACAGGTGGACGAAGAGGTCCAAATCCTTGCTGTCGACCTGGGCCAGCATGAAGGCCTTGACCGGCGCCGAGGCGGCGTCGAAGGCCTGCGGCATCTCGATCTCCTGGTCCATTAACGGCTTGATGCCGTCCTGGTAGGCCTGCTCGTAGGTCGGCGCCATGACGATGGCCGACAGGAACATGGCCAGCGAGATCAGCACCGCGTTGGGCGGACTGGCCTGCAGGCCGAGCGCCGTGCGCAGCAACGACAACACCACGACGATGCGCACGAAGGAGGTGGTCATGATGACGATGCTGGGCGCCAGGGAGAGCACGGTCATCAGCCCGATCAGCTGGATGACGCGGGCGCTCAGCGAGCCGTTCTTGCCCAAGTCGACATTGACCGATTGGGCCAAGACGGCGTGCGGCATGATCATCGCGGTGAAGGCGAGGACAAAGACGACCAGGATAGCCAGGTTGGTCAGGTTCGCCCACCAGGCCTTTTGGCTGGGCGCGTCCTTGCCGGCCGTATCCGCGGTGCGACTGACCTCCGGGCCCCGGGCAGGTTGGGTCTGGGGCTTAGAAAAGGTCGTCATTGGGATCCTGAACGGTGGGACGCGCATAGGCGGTACGGGCGGCGGCCAGCTTGGCGCCGGAAGGCGAGGCTTGCGGGCGAGGGGCTTGAACGGGGGCTTGCGGCTTGGCTGCGGACGCCACGGCCACCGGGCGCGGTCGCGGTGCCACCGCATCAGCCGCCGGCTGGGTGACCTTCGGCTTCAGTTCGGCATGCGGGCGAGGTTCGATCAGTTCGCGGCCTTCACCCAGCAAGATCAGCCGTTCCTCGTTGTCGACACGGACCATGACGACGCGTCGCGTCGGATCGAGCACCAGGGTTTCGAGGATTTCCATGCGCTTCTTGCCGCGCGGCGAAGTGACGCGCGCCAGCAGGTTCGGCGCATAGCGCCGTAACCCGTAGGCCAGGGCCAGGATCAGCCCCAGCACGAGCGCCAGGGCGAAAACGCCTCTGAAAAGATTGGCTGCGTCCATACCTCATCCTTGCCCAGCTTGGTTAATGCGGCGTTTACTTAAAGGGTTCGTTAACCAAAGAGTGGGCATTATTTGCCGGATAACCCGGCATCTTTTCCCCTCATTAGGTTGAGTCGGGCGGGTTTAGTAGGAGAGGCGCTCATGGATCAGGGGATTTCGCTGCTCACAGCGCTCAGATCGCGCATGGGTTGGCTCAGCGATCGTCAAAAGGTCGTCTCGCAGAATGTCGCCAACTCCGACACGCCGGGCTTCAAGCCCAAGGATCTGGCGCCGCAGGACTTTGAAGCCATGGTCAACGGGCAGTCGTCGGCGCCGCTGATTCCGACGATCCGGTTGATGGACGGCACACCTCTGACCATGCCGGACGATACGGCGCATGGCAGCAAGCAGGTGTCCAAGCCCGATTCGGAAACGACCATGGACGGCAATTCGGTCGTGCTCGAAGAAGAAATGCTCAAAATGTCGGAAAGCCGGCAGAATTTCGAAGCCGCCGTCGGCTTCTACGAAAAGGCCCAGGACATGGTCCGCATGGCCGCCAAGGCGCCTGGCAAGTAAGATTTGGCAAGTAAGATTTGGAAAGTAAGGAACAGGTAGATGATCAATCCGGCTCGATCCGATCAAACCATGGCCATCGCCGCCTCGGCGCTGAAGGCGCAGCAGGCGCGCATGCGCGTCATCGCCGAAAACCTGGCCAATTCCGATTCGACGGCGACGACCAAGGGCGGCGATCCTTATCGCCGGCAGGTGGCGGTCTTCACCACCAGCAATATCGACGGTGCCACCGGCGTCAAACTGGCCCAGGTCGTGCCCGACCAGACCGCCTTCACCACGGAATACGACCCGTCCAATCCAGCGGCCGACGCCAGCGGTAATGTCAAGCGGCCGAACGTCGATCCCTTGACCGAAACGCTCGACATGCGTGACGCGCAACGCGCCTACGAGGCGAACCTCAACGTCGTCGATACGGCGCGCGACATGGTCGAAAAGACCCTTGATATCTTGAACAAGTAGGTGAAGTGACATGACGCCATTGATCGCGACACGCGCCTATGGGGCGGCCATCAAGCAACAGGCGGACAGCCTGGGCAAAAGCGCGCCGACGGGCGGCTCGGACTTCGCCGCCATGCTGCGCGGCGTCATGGACGACACCGTCAAGTCGACGCAGAACGCCGAAACCATGATGACGCAACAGGCGTCCGGCAAGGCGGAGTTGATCGACGCCGTGACCTCGGTCGCCAATGCCGAGACCTCGTTGCAGAGCGTTATCGCCATCCGCGACCAGGTGATCTCCGCCTACCAGCAGATCATGCAGATGTCTATTTAGGGCTCAAGCGCCGCAAGGCTCGCGCAAACGTGCGCGGCGGGCAGTCGCCCTTGCCGAAGCCTGGCGGCTTCGGAGGTTTTAAGCCAATCTAGTCGAACAGATGCGACACACGGTTGGCGATTCGCTGTTGCACGTCGCGAACCGGCAGCTGTTCAATGCGGCGACCGGCCATGAGCGACAATTGACGCGGATGGGCCTTAGCCCAAAAAGTCTTGGGCCTCAGCATCTCTTCCCTTTGCGCCTCGCGCACGCGCCAATAGGCAACGCCCGCCAGTCCGGCGACGACCGCCACCGCGGCGATACCGCCGGCCACGGCTGCGGTGATCTGCCAGGGCGACAGGCCCAGCCAAGACTCGACCTCTTCGTTGTCGACATAGCCATCCGGCAAGGGCGAGCCTTTTCCGCCCGGATCGTCGACGACGGCGTCGGGGTTGAAGTCGGCGTCGCGATTGATGCTGGACTCAAGGTCGGCGGCGGTTTCCGCTTCGCGCGGCATGAGTCTGTCCAGGGTATCCATGGGCTTTCTCCTAAACTTGAGCGGCGGACATTTGGTTCAAAGTAGCGAACGCGCTGTAAAAGGTATGCGAGACTCTGCAGCCCTTGGCCTCAAAAAGGGGTAAGAAGCCGTGGGAAGGCGGACACGATATGTCACATGTTTATAAATGGATGGCCTCGCCCGTCGGGCCGTTGAAGCTGGTGGCCGGGGATGCAGGACTGGTCGCCATCCTGTGGGCGCAGGACGACCCCAAGCGCGTGCGCTTGCCGGACTTGACAGAGGCGCCGGCGCATCCCGTGCTGCGCCAGGCCGAGCAGGAATTGGCGCAGTATTTCGCGGGCCGGCGCCGCCGGTTTTCCGTGCCGCTGGCTTTTAACGGCAGCGATTTCCAGAAACGCGTCTGGACCTTGTTGCTGGCCATTCCCTTCGGCGAGACGCGCAGCTACGGCCAGTTGGCGGCGCAATTGGGGAATGTGAACGCGTCGCGCGCCGTCGGCGCCGCCAATGGCAGGAACCCGATCTCGATCATCGCGCCCTGCCATCGCGTGGTCGGCGCCAATGGGCAATTGACCGGCTTTGCCGGCGGCCTGGAGGCCAAGGCCACCTTACTGCGGCTGGAACAGGGGTTCGCGCAAAAACCGGATGCGCCGATAGGCGAAGACGCGTAACCTTTTGGCGCAGTCAGCCTGGCGTCAGCGGACTTCGCTAGATCGCCATACCCACCCTGGAGCTTCCGATTGGATATCCGCACGCGCGCCGACATGCAGGTCCTGCTGGTCGAGGACGACCCCACCTTGGGATCCGGCCTCAAGATGGCGCTGGAACGCACGGGCCTGCCGGTGTGCTGGAGCGACAGCTCGGCCGACGCCTGGACACAGTTGGATACGCAGGGCTTTTCCATCATCCTGCTGGACCTGGGTCTGCCGGACGAAGATGGCCTGGCCTTCCTGCGCCGGTTGCGCCAGTCCAACGATTCCACGCCCGTCATCATCATTACCGCCAATGCCCAGCGTGACGTGCGCCTGGCCGGACTCGACGGCGGCGCCGACGACTATATCACCAAGCCCTACGACCTCGACGAGGTCATCGCCCGGGTCCGCGTCCTGCTGCGCCGGTCCCAGGGCATGGCCAGCGAATTCCTGCACTTCGGCGACCTGGAGCTCGACCTGAAGGGTCGTGTCGTGCGCGCCGGCGAAAAGTCGATCCGGCTGACCCAGCGCGAATTCCGCGTGCTGGCCTTGCTGGCGGCGCGCGCCGGCCGCTGGGTGTCCAAGGCGGACCTTGAGGAAAGCGTCTACGACCTGTCGGTGGATATCGAAAGCAACACCATCGAAGCGGCCATCTATGGCCTGCGCAAGAAGCTGGGCTCGTCCGTCATCCTGACGGCGCGCGGCCTGGGGTACATGGTGCCCAAATGAGCTTGGTCTCTAAATGAGCGGGGGGCCTCGGTGAAGCCTCAGGTATTGCACCGGCTGCTGCGCGACCGGCGCTCGCTGACCCGGCGGCTGTTTTCGCGCGCCACCTACGTCATCCTGATCGGCATCGTGCTGATCGCCCTGGCGGCGGAAACCCTGGTCGCCTCGATCATCAACAGCAATTTCGACGATCAGCTCGAGCTGAGTTCGCACCTGCTGATCAACCTCATGTACGAAGAGCTGCAGGGCATGCACAACACGCCGGGCGCGGCGGCCTCAGACGTCGTCCAGCCGCCGCTCTTGTCCTACGAAGACCGCATGGCCTTCGCCGGGGTGGCGCGCTGGCGCACCTTTCGCATCTGGTACGGCGGCCGCCTGCGCATGGCCTCGGTGACCGGTCCGCCCCGTCTGCGGCCGACCCGCGACGAGAGCGGCCATTTCCGTATGGTGCGCAGCGGCGGCGAGACCTGGCGCATCTATACCTATGCGGCGGCTGGCGATCCGATCGTCGAGGTCGGTGAGCGCATGAGCATTCGCGGGGCCATGATCAGCCACGTTTCGCTGATTCTGGCGGCGCCCTTCATCCTGATCGCTGTCCTGCTGTTGCTGGCCCTGTGGTTCACGACGCGCGACGGCCTGGCCGGGTTGAGCGCGTTCAGCCTGTTCCTGTCGCGGCAAAAGGACCGGCCGCCGTTCCGCGAGCTCAATGCCGAGGAATGGCCCACCGAGCTTGAGGAACTGACCGGCGTTATCAACGGCCTGTTCCGTCGTATCGAGGCCGGCATCGCCCATGAGCGCAAGTTCGTCGACATGGCGGCGCACCAGCTGCGCACGCCGCTGGGCGGGTTGAGCATCGAGGCGCAGCTGTGCGCCCGCATCGATGATCCGGTCGAGCTGGAGTCGAGGCTGCAACACCTTTATCAATCGACCCGGCGCGTGTCCGCCCTGGTCGACCAACTGCTCAACCTGGCCCAGATCGAGGCGGTGATTCTTGATGGCGACGCGGCGGTAAAGGTGTTGCCGACCCTGTCGACCGTCATCGCCGACCTGGCGCCCCAGGCCGCCCGCTGCGGCGTCGACCTGGCCATCGAAGGTGAGGACTTGACCCTGACGGGCACGGAGCTTGCCGTGCAACTGATGTTGTCGAACATCGTGGGCAACGCGGTCAAGCATGCGCCGGCGGGCAGCGAGGTGGTCGTGCGCCTGTCGTTGGACGGCGGGCGTCCGCGCATCGAGGTCGAGGACGCGGGACCCGGGATCGGCGACGAAGCCAAGCGCGTCGCCTTCGACCGCTTCTGGCAGCAGGACAAGGGCGTGCCGGGCGGCTCGGGGCTGGGCCTGTCGATCGCCTGGGAGGCGGCGGTGCGCCTGGGCGGCCAACTGCGCCTGGCTGATCGCGCCGACGGCAAGCCGGGCTTGGTGGTGATCTTTGAGAGCGGCTTTATTTAGCTCAAACGCCGCATGGCTCGCCGCATAAGCGGCGGCGGGCGGTCGCCCTTGCCGAACGCGAGGGCGTTCGGAGATTCAGGATATCTGCTGCAGGACCTAGCACATGGCATGCCACCTGAAGCTTTAGCGAAGGGTGGTCAGCTTGGCGTCAGGGCGCGCCCCTAGATTCCGATTCATGATCGGCTCCCTCAGCGACGTGCGCCCCTTTCAAACCAAGGCGGAGATCAAGGCCTATCTCGGCGAGGACCGGCTGGCCTGCCTGATCTGCGGCATGCGCCTGACCGTGCTGCCGGCGCACCTGAAGGCGCGTCACGCCATGAGCGCCGACGACTACCGCATCCGCTTCGGCATTCCCTTCAGCTACGGCCTGGCTGGGCAAGCGTTTCGGCGCAAGGCCCAGGCCCGCATGCTGGAACTTCGGGCGCGTGGCGTGATCACCGGGCCCGAGCCCGAGAAGATCGCCGCCAAGCTGCGCGCCGGCTATAAACGTCCGCGCACGGCGCCGGCACTGCGCAATGACGACGTCGAAAAGCTGATGCGGGTACATGGCCGCCGGGCCCCCTGGCAGGCGCGCGATTTCGAGGAGTTCGTGCATCGCGTCGAGAGCGGGCGTAGTGTCGCCGCCGTCGGTCGCGACGCCGACATGCCGTCACGGCAAACCCTGTTCAAATACCTGGCGCGCCACCCGAGCCTCAAGGCGCGCTACGACCGGGTGCGCCAGTCCCAGCCCCTGGCCGTCCAGGTTTCGACACGCAAGACCGGGCCGTTGTACCGCCAGACCATCGCCCGGCTGCGCAAGGCGGGCATGACCTGGGCGCAAATCTCCGCGGCGACCGGCATCAAGGCCTCGACCCTGCGTAATGCCTGGCGCACGATCAAGCTCCAGGCGGTGGCGCAGTAATCTCATTTTTGGACGAGTGGGGCCCCCGGGGCGGACGGACGTCGAGGGGAAACGACGCCCGTCCTGGCTGAGACACGGGGAATGCCTTCGCGTCCACAGGATTCACACGATTGCCTGATGCGAAGCTGATGGCCGCTTCCCGGGGAAAATCCGAGCCAGCGTTTCAGGTATTCAGGCGGGGAGATTCGCGCTGGTGGCGATTTTGGCTGTGTAATTCTAAGTTGTGATTTGGCTCGCTGATGTCCGTCAGAAAACGATTGCATTGACCATTTTAATAGCTCCTTAAGGCCGTTTGTGTATATTGCTCGCGTCAGGCTAGAAAATAGCCGGCGCGGAATGTGTAAGCGTTTCAATCTTGGATGGGTGTGAGTGTATGCGTAAAAGCGTTCTGTCCTATCGCCTCCTGGTGGTGGTGGTGGGAACCCTCGCGATCTTGCCGGCGGCTGCAAAAGCGGCCTCGTCAAGTTCGGTTACCATCACCGGCAAGGTGCCGGTGTCGTGCAATATTTCGGTGGCCGCCGCCAGCGGCGCGTCGAATATCGCCGACCTCTCCCAGGGGAGCACCAACCTCCTGGTGGCGACGGTGACCGAGAATTGCAACGATCCCAGCGGCTATACGGTGACGCTCGCCGGCACGAATTCGGCCAGCTACACCGGCCTGTTCAAGGACTCGGTCTCCAGCGCAACGGAACCTTTTACCGTGGCCTACAACGGTACTTCGGTGTCGTCGGCGACGGTGACCGACGTCACGGCGCCGGCCAATGTTTCCAAGTCCGTGCAGATTACCTACGCCGCCAATTCGAGCCTGACCGGCTCGGTCGGCTACACCTACGCGGAAACCCTGACCTTCGCGATCACCGCCAAGTAGGGGGCTACACCTTAACGATCTTCGGGATACCGGACCATGCGCGCCTGGCGGTGCTTGATTGCCCTTCTCATTTGCGCGTCCTGCATCTCCGCCGTCCCGGCGCAGGCGATGAAGGTGACGCCGTTCAAGGTTCGGCTGGAGCCGTCGGGCTATCAGTCGAGCCAGCTTTTCATGGTGGAAAACGACAGCGACCAGAAGATCGCCGTCGAACTGAGCGCCGTCACCCGCGACCTCGATGACACCGGCGCGGAGACCAATGCCGACGCCTCGGCCGATTTTTCCGTCTATCCCTCCCAGGTCATCGTCGAGCCGCACAGCTCGAAGTCGGTGCGCGTGCAATGGAACGGTCCGGCCCAGATCGACAAGGAAAAGGCCTATCGCCTGATCGCCGAGGAACTGCCGGTCAATCTCGACCCGGGCCACGACACCAATGCCGTGCGCTTTTTGGTGCAATACCGCTGCGCCATGTACATCACGCCTCCCGCCGCCCGATCCGACGTCAAGATGACCACCTACGCGCTGGACGGCCACACGCTGAACTTTACCCTGGCCAACAACGGCACGGCGCATAGCCTGATCAAGAATTTCGCGCTGGTGCTGACCGACAGTGCCGGCCACAGCCACGAACTGAGCGACCCGAAGGTCCTCGAACGCGTCAATTCGGAGGTGCTGATGCCCGGCGCCCAGCGGCGCTTTTCAGTCCTCCTGCCTGCAGACGCGGGCGTGGACGTCAAGGATGTGACGTTCCACTTTGCCGAGGCGTTTTAGCGGAATCTGGATGACATGCGCCGTCGCCGCCGTGGCCTGGGGTTTGCCCGCCGCGGCGCGTGCCGCCATGTTCCAAACCGCGTCTCTCAAGGTGCCCGAGCTTCGCGTGCCGGCCGATATCCTGGCCGCCGCCGCGCCGCCGCCGCGCAAGGTAGCCAAGGCCAGGATCGTGAAGGTTGCGCAAGCCATGCCGGCGCCACCGCCCCCCCTGTCATCACCGGCCAGACCCGCATCCGTCAAGGCCGCCCCGGTACCGGTGGCCGCGCCGCCGCCGTCGCGCGGCGCCGATATCGACGTGCCGTTGATCGTCAACGACCTGCAGGCCGGCAGCGTCCGCGTCCATGTCGATCCCAGCCAGGCGAAATCCTTCGATTACAAGGCGGTGATGGCCATCGTCGGGCCCGGCCTGTCGCCGCAAGCGGTTGCCGAGCTCGATGCCGTCGCCGGCGGCCGCGCCTTCGTGCCGTTCCAGCAGACCCAGGGCCTGAAGGTGCCGATCCGCTTCGACGAGGACCAACTGGCCGTCGTCGTCACGATCGCGCCCGCCTATACCCGCATCCACCCCGTCGACCTGCGGCCGCAATACCGTAGCCCGAGCGCAGAGGTCGTCAAGCCGGCGGTCGTATCGGCCTATCTCAATGTCCGCGCCAATGCCGGTTACCTGGAAGGGCCGGGTGGGGGGATGGAGCCGCTGCAACTCGATCTCGACGGCGCCGCCAATATCGACGGCTATGTGCTGGAAGGCCGCGCCGACTACTATTCGGGAAACGATTTGCAATCCTGGGCGATGAATGTCGAGCAATCGCCGCGCTGGCAGCGCGGCGATGTCCGCCTGGTTCACGACGATGTCGGCGACATGCTGCGCTTCGCTGCGGGCGACCTGTCCTATCCGGTGACGGGGTTTCAAAGCTTCCAGTCGATGGCCGGGTTTTCGGTGGCAAAGAACTTCACTTTGCAGCCCTACAATGTCTTCAAGCCGACGGGGCAGTCGTCGATCCTGCTGACTTCGCCGTCGCAGGTCCAGGTCTATGTCAACGGCAATCTCGACCGCGTCATGCACCTGCCGGCGGGCAATTACAGCCTGTCCGATTTTCCCGTCGTCGACGGCGTCAACGATGTCCACCTGCTGATCACCGATGCCTCGGGCCGGGTCGAGGCCGAGACCTTGTCGGTATTTACCGACGACAACCTGTTGAAACAGGGGGTGTCGGCTTTCGCCTACAATATCGGCGTGCCCTCGACCATCACCAACGGGCGCATCTGGTACGGCCGCAACCTGACTTTTTCGGGTTTCGAGAGCTACGGCATAAGCGACCGGTTAACGCTTGGCGGCAACCTGCAGGGCGATACCGACCAGCAGATGGCCGGGGCGACGACGGTCTACGAGATGCCGATCGGCAATGTACAGGTCGACGCGGCGGTCAGCCACGACCGCACCTATGGCAACGGTGGCTCCGCCCAGGTGCAATATAGCTATACCGACAGCCGCCTGCGCAATTTCAACCTGGCCCTGTCCTATCGCGACGCCTATTTCCAGCCGCTCGGCACCCGCGGGCGGGCCGCCGATCATTATACCGCCGCCATTCGTTACGGGCAGAACATCCTGGGTGGCGTCCAGGCCTCGATCGGCGCCCGCGTGGTCGACGAGCGGGCGCCGATCGAGGCTGCGTCCTCGTCGCAAGTGGCGTGGAACGCCAATTTCAGCAAGGCCTTCAGCCGCTCGCTGGCGCTCAACGTCACGCTCGGCGGCGGGGCGGGGGAGGCGGTCAATGCCTTCGTCTCGCTGTCATGGGTGCCCGGGCGGCCCAATGGCGACCGCAGCCAGCAGAGCGGCAATTTCAGCTATGATTCAACGTCGGATGCGGTGCGCGCCGACTGGAATTACAACGCCAATCGCGCCGGCAACAGCATCGACGCCCAGCTGTCCGCCGTCAGCTTCGGTGACAAGACCGGGCTGGGCGGCAGCGCCGACTTCACAACCTACCGCTACGAGGGCTATCTCGCGCGCGTCGTCAACAGCGACGGCACGATCGAGGACCAGGCGCGTTTCGGCACCGCCATCGTCTTCGCCGACGGCCACCTCGCTTTGTCGCGGCCGGTGTCCGACAGCTTCGCCCTGATCTATCCGCACGAGGACCTGCGCAGCTACGACATCGGCGTCAATCCGTCGGTCTACAACGCCAATGACGTCACCTTCGCCACGGTCGCCTCGAAGTGGGGCGCGGGTGTGCTGCCCGATATGGAATCCTACTACGACCGGCCGGTGACCATCGACACGCGCCACGTGCCCGCCGGCTTCGATGTCGGCGCGTCGCAGCTGGTATTGGCGCCGACCTACAAAAGCGGGGTGATCGTCGAGGTCGGCACGGGCGCCGACGCCTATGTGCGCGGCCGGCTGGTCATGGCCGGGCAAGCCCTGGCCCTGGCCAGCGGCATGGTGACCGGGCCCCGCGGCTATGCCCGCCAGATCTTCACCGACCGCAACGGCGTCTTCTATGCCTACGGCTTATCCCGGGGCGCCTACACGCTGACCCTGCCGGGCGCCCAGGCGCCGCTTAACTTTACCGTCGCCGCCGCGAAGGGTAAGATGTTCGATCTGGGTACGCTCGACGTGCTGCCGGCCAAGGATCCGGTGTCGCGACCATGAAGATCCTGATATTGATCCTCTTTTTCGGTTTGGGACTGCTGGGCGCGCCGGTCGCGCAAGCCACGTGCCTGACGCTGACCATCAAGAATATCAGCGTCACGTCGTCCTATGTCGGCGGCGCCGGGGCCTATAGTCCTTTCACGCCCACGACCTATAACCAGACGGTCGGCTTCGACGTGTCGGGCGGGGCCGTCACCGTGGCATGCAGCTATTTCATTACGCTGAGCGCGGGCGCGTCGGGCAATAATGCGCAGCGCACCCTGGTCCTGGGCAGCAAGACCTTGAGCTACAACGCCTATACCGACTCGACCAACACCAATATTCTCAAGGACCTGACGACGGCCACGGCCAGCCAGATCCTCACCGGCTCGTTCGGCGTCGGCAGCGGCCTGACCAACCACCACACCTTTTCCTGGACGATCACGCCGCTGCAACTCGTCAATGCCACGACCTCGCCCTATAGCGACACGCTGACCTTGACGGTCTACACCGGTATTCTCGGCATCCTTCCGGTCCAGGTGACGACCCAAACCCTGACCCTGCAGTCGACGGTCGACAGCGACGTCGACATGGCCCTGGTCGCGTCGGGTAGCGCCTTCAATATCGCCAGCACGCTGGAGACCGTGGACTTCGGCAACCTCGCCAGCGGCGCTTCGCAGGGTTTCGATCTCGTGATCCGCAGCGACTCCGGCTACAAAGTCACCCTGCAATCGGCCAACAAGCAGAACCTGCTGATCCAGAACGCCGCCTATACGGACAAGGTGCCCTATACGATGACAATCGCCGGCAGCGCCGTCGATCTCAGCTCGGGTGCGGCGGTGTCGCCGGTGGCGGTGTCCGGTGTGACCACCGCGCAGACCGGGGTTGCCCTGCCGATCGTCATTACGCTGGGTACCTTGACCGGCCATGAAACCTCGGGGACCTACCAGGATATCGTGACCGTCAGCGTCAGCGCGGATTGATCCCCGTTTTTGCACCGCTGTTTCGGTTTTGCCCGAGGACATGATCGAGAATCTGCCTATTCTTAAACTCGCATTAACCATGGCCGAGGCAAAAACGGCCGGGTATGCCCGGCAATTTTTGCCGACTGGGTTAAGTCTGGAGTGCCTATGAACGGGTCTGAAATCTTGGCCATTGGTCGTGACGCCATCTGGCTGACCATCCAGCTGTGCTGCCCGATCCTGATCGTCGGCCTGCTGGTCGGCGTCGCCATCGGCCTGTTCCAGTCGCTGACCCAGATCCAGGAACAGACCCTGGTCTATGCGCCCAAGATCATCGCCATCTTCGCCGCCCTGCTGATCTTCCTGCCGATGATGGGGGCGCTGTTGTCCGGCTTCATGCAAGAGATCGCCGCCAAGATCGCGGCGATCTGACCATGTGGCTGGCGGTACCGGATCTGCGGATCGATCCGACGGTGCTGCACGCGGCGTCATCGTCGCCGATCGACGACATCACCTCCTATTTCGGCACCTCGACCCTGGTCTGGACGGCCGGCCTGATCTTCCTGCGCCTGGCCGGGGTGATCATGCTCATTCCGGGCCTCAGCGAAACCAGCGTGCCGCCGCAGGTGCGGTTGGGTTTTACCCTGTTGTTCGCCCTGATGCTGACGCCGGTCATCGGACCCAGCCTGCCGCCCGTGCCGCCGGGACTTGGGGGTCTGATCGGCCAAGTCCTGCACGAGGTGATCATCGGGCTGATCCTCGGCTCCTTGATGCGGGTGCTGATCTTCACCCTGACCACGGCCGGGGAAATCATATCCTTGCAGACGGGCCTGTCCTTTGCCCAGACCGCCAACCCGACCGAGGCCCAGCCGTCGTCATCGCTGGCCTCGTTCCTCGCCATGCTGGGCCTGGTGCTGGTCTACGTCACCAACACGCATCACCTGTTCATTCGCGGCTTTGTCGATTCCTACCAGATCTTCTCGCCGGTGAAGAAGATCATGCTCAACGACGCTGCCATGCTGATGGTGCGCAGCTTGAGCGAGAGCTTCGTCCTGGCCATGCAGATGTCGGCGCCGCTGATCGTCTTCGCCCTGATCTTCAACGTCGCCGTCGGCTTCGTCGGCCGCGTGATGCCGGCCTTCCCGGTCTTCTTCGCGGCGACGCCCTTGTCGCTGTTGCTGGGCCTGTCCCTATTCGCCCTGTGCATCGGCTCGATCGGCATGGTCTTCATCGATCATTACACCGACATGATGTCCGTCTTCATCCGGAGTAAGGGATGAGCGCGGTGCAAAGTCTTCATCCTATTTTTCATCCTAAATTTCCGATGCCCTTCGCATCGGCAAGGCCGACCGGCCGCCGCGCACGTTTGCGCGTAAAGCCTGCGCGGCGCTTGAGCGCCAAACAAAAAACATTTCCGATGCCCCTCGCATCGGCAAGCGCGACCGCGCGCCGCGCACGTTTGCGCGTAAAGCCTGCGCGGCGCTTGAGCGCCAAACAAAGAATCGGAGAATTCAGCCATGGCTGAAGAATCCGAATCCGGTGGCGACAAGACAGAAGAACCATCAGCCCGCAGGCTCCAGCAGGCGCGGGAGGAAGGTAATGTTCCCAAGTCTCCGGAGCTGCCGCAGACCCTGTCGCTGATCGGCGCCTGTGCGCTGATCGCGTTGAAGGGGCCGGATGTGTGCAGCACCCTGGTCGGCGACCTGCTGCCCTTTATCGCCCACCCGGAAGAATTCATCGGCTCGCTCAATGGCGACGGCGGCCTGACGATCGCGCGCGACCTCGGCATGGCCATATTGCCGATCATGATCATGATCCTGGGCGTGACCATGATCCTGGGCGTCGCCGGTAATGTGCTGCAGACCGGCCTGATGTTCGTGCCGAGCAAGCTGGCGCCCGATTTCAGCAAGCTGAACCCGATGGAAGGGTTCAAGCGGATGTTCGGGGTCGATTCCTACATCCAGTTCGGCAAGACCCTGGTCAAGCTGATGGTCACCGCGATCATCGTCTACATGGTGATGAAGAGCCGGGTTAGCGATGTGCTGGTGCTGGCGCGGTCGTCGCCGCTGCTGATCCTGCCCTATGCGCGCGAGGCCTTTATCGCCCTGGCCATGGCGGTGTGTATCTTCCTGATCATAGGCTCCGGCGCCGACTACATGATCCAGCGCATGCGTTTCATGTCCCGGATGCGGATGTCCAAGCAGGAACTGAAGGAAGAATTCAAGCAGCAGGAAGGCGATCCGCACATCAAGGCCAAGCTGCGGCAACTGCGCTTTGAAAAATCGCGCCGCCGCATGATGGCCAATGTGCAAAAGGCGACGGTGGTGGTCACCAACCCGACCCACTACGCCGTGGCCCTGCGCTACGAACAGGGCGAGATGTCGGCGCCGATCTGCGTCGCCAAGGGCATGGACGATGTCGCCCTGGCCATCCGGAAGGAGGCCGGCAAGCACGAGGTGCCGATCATCGAGGATCCGCCCCTGGCCCGGGCCCTCTACGCCACGGTCGACCTGGACGAGGTCATCCCGCAGGAACACTTCGCCGCGGTGGCCAAGGTCATCAGCTTTATCCTCAACCGGCGCCGCCGAGGGTTCTAAGATAATCACTTCGTGGGAAGTGATTATCTTGCCTCCCCGACTTGATCGGGGAGGGGGACCGCGCGCCTTCTTCAGGCGCGGGGTGGTGGGGTTTCTTGCTTTCGGCTATTCCGCCGCCTGCAACGTCTCCGGCTCAGGCGCTTTCGGAAACGGCCGGAAGGTGGCGGCGATCAGCAGGGCACCGACGCCCATGCCGAAGCTGGCAATATAGAGCCAGCCATAACTATGCGTGGTGTCGAAGATCCAGCCGCCCAGCAAGGGTCCGGTCGACATGCCGAGGCTGCCGGCCATGGCCGTGCCGCCGATGACCGTCCCCATCAGGCGCAACGGGAAATTCTCGCGCGCGATCACGGCGTAGAGCGGCATGATGCCGGCATAGATGAAGCCGAACAGCGCGGCCACGACGTAGAACGAGGCCAGGCTGTGCGCGAAATCGTAGCAGAGCGCCACGACGGCCTGGACCAGCAGGCCGGCGACCAGGGTGCGCTTGGCGCCGAAACGGTCGCCGAGCACGCCGAAACCGATGCGGCCGCCAAGGCCCGCCAAGCCCTCCAGGCTGTAGATCGACACGGCGGCCATGGCGGGAACGCCGCACAGGATGGCGTAGCTGACCGTATGGAAGATCGGGCCGGAATGGGTGGCGCAGCAGAAGAAGTTGGTCAGCAGCAGGATGATGAATTGCGGCGAGCGCACGGCCTGCTTGAGCGACATCTCGGGCTGAGCCGACGTTTCGGCTGCGGCAGGCGCCGGCGCTTCCAATGCCGGCGGCCGGCGCACCAGGAAGCTGGCCGGAATCATGATCACCGCGGCGATGCCGGCGATGATCAGCATCGAGCCCCGCCAGTCATGGTCGGAAATCAGCCAGGCGGCGATCGGCGACATGGTCATCGGTGCCATGCCCATGCCCGCCGACACGAGCGAGACGGCCAGGCTCCTTTGCGTGTCGAACCAGCCGGTGACCGCGGCCATCATCGGCGCGAAGATGGCCGAGGTCGCCACCCCGACCATCAGGCCGAAGACCAGTTGAAAGACCAGCAAAGATGGCGACAGGCTGGCGAGCGCCAGGCTGGCGGCCAGCAGCACCGATCCGGTCAACACCACAAGCCTTGGGCCATAGCGGTCGCTGACCGTGCCCCAGGCGATGGAACCGACGGCCATGGCCAGGAAGCCCAGGGTCATGGCGCTGGAAATGCCGGTGCGCGACCAGCCCGTGGCGTGGGCCATCGGCGTCAGGAAGACCGGCAGCGAAAACATGGCGCCGATGGCGACGCAACCCAGCAGCCCGCCGGCGGCGACGATGACCCAGCGATAGGATGTCCCGGCCATGTCTGACCTCCCCGTTTTGCGACGAGTAAAATCCCTTTATCGCCGGGCTGCAAGCGGCATGGGCGGGGCGGGCACGTTGTTTCACGATTTCGGGAAGCAATGCGCTGATCCACAAGTGGTTTTTGCCGTAAGCGTGCTTTTTCGCAAAATAGGTTAATATCGGCCTGTGATTCGTTTTTCGCCTTGCACCGCAAGGGGGCGGAAGCCGTTACTCCAGTTTCAGAGCCGCGTTCCAGAAAGGTGCCCGCCTTGTCCGTTGCCAACTCCTCGTCCGCCGATACGCCCGCCGATGGCGCCGTAACCGGCAAGAGCTCTCCAGCGATCACGCTGGCGCGGCTGCGGTCGGCGATCAATCCGATGAGCCTGCTCATCGTCGCCGCCGTGGTGGTGGTGGCGTGCCTCAGCGTGTACCTGGTGTCGGGACATCTGCCGGTCGGTATCATGCTGGCGATCATCCTGGTGGCGTTCGCCGCGGTCATCTTCCTCGGCATGTTCGCTTTTTCCACCGAGGAAGAGGTTCTCAAGTCCGAAGGGTTCAAGGCCGCCGAGATCGTCGGCGCCCTGGCCGAGCCCGCCGCCATTGCCGGTTTCGACGGCCACCTGCTGGCCGCCAATCCGGCGTGGAAGGACGCCGGCGGTTCGGGCAAGCGCCTGCCGGCGGGCGATGAGGCGCCGGCCTTGTTCACGGCGCTGCGCGAGGCCAAGTCGCAAGGGACGGGGCGCGCCCTGGTGCGGCTGGGCGGCTTCGACTTCGAAATGGTCGCGTCGCGCCTGGGCGATGACCTGGTGCTGGTCCGCGCTGCCTCGCAGGGCGTGCTGGGCACCGGCCTTTTGCTGAACCATGAAATCCACCAGGCCGGCCTGCACGGCGACGATTACCTTGCCGACGACCTGACACCCGCGCCCGCGCCCGCGCCGCACGCCGTCGAACAGGCGGACGCCGTGCTCGACACCTTTGCCGGCGCCGCCCCTTTCGGCGCGGCCCTGCTGATGGGCGAGGACATCTTTGCTGCTCACGTCGCCGAGTTCAACCCGGTCTTCGCCGCCCTGCTCGAGCAAAAGCCCGACTTCCTGGTCGGCGCCACCTTCGGTGACTTTGTCACCGAAGCATCGAAGGCCGACCTGGTTGAGAGACTGGCCCCCGCCGACACGAAAGCGGGCAAGGGCGCCAAGAAGGCCGCCACCGGCAAGGGCGATATCAGCAAGGCGGGACCGTTCGACATCGTCCTGACCGCCGCCAATGCCTCGCGCCAGATGACCGAGCGCGCGGTGCAGATCTATGTCAGCCCGGTCAAGGACGGCTTCAACGTCTATTTGTTCGACGTGTCGGACCAGAAGCGCCTGGAACAGAACCTGATCCAGGCCCAGAAGATGCAGGCCATCGGCCAGGTCGCCGGCGGCATGGCCCACGACTTCAACAATCTTTTGACGGGCTTCAAGTTCCGCAACGACCAGTTGCTGGTCAACCACCCGCTGGGCGACCCGTCCTATGACGACCTGAACGGCATCCGCCAGATCATCGCCCGCGCCGAGGACCTGGTGCGCAACCTGCTGGCCTTTGCCCGCAAGCAGACCGTCAAGCGCGTCACGCTGAACGCCGGTGAAATGGTCAGCGAGGCCGAGGTCCTGTTGCGCCGCCTGGTGCGCGAGGACGTCAAGCTGGAAACCGAATACGGCCGCAACCTGCCCAATGTCCACGTCGACAAGGGGCAGATGGAAATGGTCATGATGAACCTCGTGGTCAACGCCCGCGACGCCATGAAGGCGCAGGGCGGCGGCAAGGTGATGATCAAGGCCGAGGCCCTGACCCAGGCGCAAGCCAAGGCGCAGGGCTGGGGCGAGGCGCCGGCCCAGGGGGCCGCCTTGATCGAGGTCTCCGACACCGGCCCGGGCATCCCACCCGATATCATGGCCAAGGTGTTCGAGCCGTTCTTCACCACCAAGGCCCAGGGCGAAGGCACCGGGCTTGGCCTGTCGACCGTGCACGGCATCATCAACCAGGCCGGCGGCCATATCATCATCACCTCGCCGCCGGGCAAGGGCGCGACCTTCTCGATCTTCCTGCCGGTCTGGATCGAGACCGAGAAGGAAAAGGCCGAGCCCAAGCCGGCCGTTCCCGCCAAGCCTGTGCCCAAGGACCTGTCGGGCGTCGGCCGCATCCTGTTCGTCGAGGACGAGCAGATCGTCCGCGGTATCGCCGCCCACCTGCTGCGCCAGCGCGGCTACGAGGTGCTGGAAGCCGAGGACGGCGAACAGGCGCTGGAAATCATCGAGGCCGAGAACGGCCGCTTCGACCTGCTGATCTCGGACGTCATCATGCCGGGGCTCGATGGGCCGTCGATGCTGAAGAAGGCGCGGCCGCTGATCGGCAATGTGCCGGTGATGTTCATCTCGGGCTATGCCGAATCCGAATTCAGCGACCTGCTGGAAGAGGAAAAGGGCATCTCGTTCCTGCCCAAGCCGCTGGACATCAAGACGCTGGCAGAGCGGGTCAAAGAACAGCTGGCGGCTTGATCCCGCGACTCTCCTCCCCTGCGTAGCGGGGGAGGTGGCACAAGTGCGAGCGAAAGCGAAGCCTTGTGACGGAGGGGGCAGCGGTGCGCCGGATTTAATTTATCGCTAGGCTTTCGTGCGCTTCAAGGCCCCCTCCGTCACGGGGCTTCGCGCTACGCGCTCGCTCCCGCGCCACCTCCCCCGCTAAAGCAGGGGAGGAGAGGCTCAATTTTCTAGCAAGCCGTCCCGCCGTCGACCTTGATGGCTTGGGACGTGCCGTTCCAGGTGACGGTCAAGGTGCCGCTCATCTCGACGCTGTCGGTGTCCTCGTGCGCCGTGCCGGTGATGTAGTTCTCCGCCACGCTCAGCTTGCCGTCGGCCGAACGGAAGAGGCGCAAGCCGCCCTTGCTGGTATGGGTCTGCGACGCCAGCTTGACGCCGATCATGGTCCCGTCGATCTTCATCAGCCCCTTGGCGTCGGTATCGACCGCGTCCTCGACGAACAGGTTGTTGTCCGGCTGGCTGCCGGCGCGGCTGAACACGGTCATGCAGCCCTGGATGCCGCTATAGTCGCTGTCGGCCAGGGTGCCGATGACGAAGGCGGGGCTCGCCGGCGCCGCGGGTTTCGGCGCGGGCGCGGGGACGGTCGGCTGGGCCTTGGGCTGGCAGGCGCCAAGCAAAAGGGCGCCGGTAAGCACGATGGCAAGGATCGGTCTGGTCATATTTCCCCCGTGAAACAAATCGACGTTAGCACGGAGGTGGGGACCGATCTACTGTAAGCCGCGCCAGCAACTGGTCGCGCTGCGCGGTCAGGCCTTTGTAGGCCAGTTGCGCCGGGTTCATCGCCGCCAACTGGGCGGCGAGTGTCGCCGCCAGCTCCGGCGGATGGTTGGCCAGCACGTCGAGCGGATTGAGATGGATGCGGATGGTGAACAGGATGGCGCCGGTCTTCGCCAGCTTGCGCAAGGTCTGGCGCTCGAGCCTGAGATAGGCCCCGCTTTGGAAGTCGTAAGGCCGGCCAAGCGGCGGATGGAACAGGGCGTCGTCGTCGTGGATCGACCAGTTCCAGCGCACGACCGGCTGTTCGGGGCGCAGGTTGTCGAAGATGCGCTCGATCATCCCGGCATGGCGCGTGCCTTCACCGAACTCCGGCACCGGCGCGTGGACCTCGTGCAGGGGGCGGCCGAACTTTTCGTGCAGATGCCATGACGACGGAAAGCACAGCGAGGCCGCGCTGAGCCGCCAGGCATCGGGTCCACGCGCCATGATGACCAGGTCTTCCTGGACCAGCGAGGCTGCGGTCAATAGCGGGGGCAGGGGGCTTAACAGGTCGACGCGCCGGAAGGCCGGCACGATATCGATAGCCATGCCGTTCGGCCGATAAATGTCGGGAAAGCGCGCCGGCAGGTGCGCGGCCAAAAGCGCGAGCACCTCGCGCTGGGCATCGAAGCTTTCCGGCTCGGCGGCGAAGACCTGATGGGGCGCGGCCTGCGAGACGCGGTCTTTCTCGTCGAGATAGGCGCGAAGCTGGCCGTCGACCTCGATCCAATCAGAGAGGTCGAGCGGTTTCAAGCCGATGGTGAAGGGCTTGCTGGAACCGTCAAAAGGCGTGTGCAGGTCGGTCATGATAGCGACCTATCACGGACTTTGAAGGCTTGGCCAGTGGGCTTCAAGGCCCCCACCGTCATCCAGCGGTTGCGCGCTGTCTGCCACTGCCGACGGGGCGTCCCGCTCCCGCGCTGCGCAGTGGAGGATACAAAAAATCCGGCTGGATCGCTCCAGCCGGATTTCGAAACCTTGCAACAAACGCCGCTTACTTCTTGAGGAAGCCGCCGAACTTGTTGTTGAAGCGCGACACGCGACCACCGCGGTCGAGCAGCGTGCCCGTGCCGCCGGTCCAGGCCGGGTGCGTGCGCGGGTCGATGTCGAGGTTCAGGACGGCGTTTTCCTTACCGTAGGTCGAACGCGTCTTGTAGGTCGAGCCGTCCGTCAGCGTGACCGTGATCCAGTGATAGTCGGGGTGGCCGTCTTTTTTCATCGTCGTGTCCTTCCACGTCGGCCAGCATGGTGTCGACGCGAGAAAAATGAGGGGAACGGCTCGCAAAATCTTCGCTTGCCGTAGGAAGTCGCGGCTCTTACATGATCACCCAGCTGAACGCAAGCATTCTCAGGGAAAACATGGCCGATTCGATGCCGCAGCCGGAGGCCGACGCTCCGCCCAAGGACCGTCCGTCCGCCGGGGCCGAACTGGCCCGCTCGATCCAGCAGACCGCCGGGCGCCGTGAGAAAAGCCGTGACCTGAAGCCGTTGGGCCGCCTCATGCCCTACATGGCGCGGCAAAAGGTCAATTTCGCCTTCATGCTGCTGTTCCTGCTGATCTCGTCGACCACCATGCCGGCCATGACCTTCGTGGCGCGCGACCTGATCGACAAGGGGTTCAGCGCCGCCAACCTGGCGCGGCTGAACACCGCCTTTATCGTGCTGGGCGCCATCGTCCTCGTCATGGCCCTGGCCACGGCGGCGCGGTATTTCTTCATCACGCGGCTGGGCGAGCGCATCGTCGCCGACCTGCGCGAGGACGTTTTCGCCCATATCCTCAAGCTCGATCCCGGCTTCTTCCTGCAGATCCGCACGGGCGAAGTCATTTCGCGCCTGACCGCCGATATCCAGATCATCGAGACCCTTGTGGCGTCGGCCGTGTCGATCGCCCTGCGCAACCTGGTGACCTTCGTCGCCGGCCTCAGCATCATGCTGGTCGTCAGTCCGAAACTGACCCTGATGGTGGTCGTCACCTTTCCGTTCGTGCTGGTGCCGCTGATCCTGTTCGGGCGCCAGGTCGGCAAGGCGACACGCGATACCCAGGACGCCTTTGCCCGCGCCATCGGCTTTGCCGGCGAGGCGATGGATGCGCTGGAAACCGTGCAGGCCTTCGTGCGCGAACGCTTTACCCAAGGCCGGTTCGACGAGGGGGTCGAGGCCGCCTACAAGAAGTCGGTCGGGCGCATGGCGACGCGCGCCATGATGACGGCGTTGTTCATCCTGCTGGTCATGGGCGGCGTGCTGCTGGTCGTGTGGGCCGGGGCGCAGGACGTGATCCATCACCGCATGACCGGCGGCACCTTGCTGCAGTTCGTGTTGCTGGCCATCGTCACCGGCGGCTCCGTGGCCAATCTCAATGAAACCTGGGGCGATACGCAAAAGGCCGCCGGCGCCATGGCGCGCATCGACGAACTGCTGAGCTCGGAGCCGAACATCCAGGCGCCGGCGTCGGTGCAGGTCCTGCCCGAACCGGGGCGCGGCCAGATTCGCTTCGACAATGTGCACTTCAGCTATCCGTCGCGGCCGGACGCCGTGGTGCTGGACGGCTTTTCGCTGGAGATCCGTCCCGGTGAGACCGTCGCCCTGGTCGGGCCGTCGGGCGCCGGCAAGTCGACCGTCTTCAAGCTGCTGCTGCGTTATTACGACTATACGCACGGCACTATAGAGCTCGACGGCGTCGAATTGCGCGCCGCCGACCCCAAGGCCGTGCGCGACCGGCTGTCCCTGGTCGCCCAGGACACCGCGCTGTTCTCCGGCACGGCGATGGAGAATATCCGCTACGGCCGCGAAAACGCCACCGACGACGAGGTCCGCGCCGCCGCCGCCAAGGCCCAGGCGCTGGGCTTTATCGAGGCCCTGCCGGACGGGTTCGACCATCCGCTGGGCGAACGCGCCAAGTCGCTGTCCGGCGGGCAAAAGCAGCGCCTGTCGATCGCCCGCGCCCTGGTGCGCAATGCGCCGGTGCTGTTGCTGGACGAAGCGACCTCCGCGCTCGATGCGGAGAACGAGCGCCTGGTGCAGATGGCGCTGAACGAGGCGATGAGCGAACGCACCACCCTGGTCATCGCCCACCGCCTGGCGACCGTGCTGAAGGCCGACCGCATCGTCGTCATGGAAGCCGGCCGCGTCGTCGATATCGGCACGCACGACGACCTGGTGGCGCGCGACGGCCTCTATGCCCGCCTGGCGCGGATGCAGTTCAACGGGTAAGAATTTGGAACCACGAACCGCACGAAAAGCACGAACGGGGAAAGTGGCGCGATTTCTTGCGCGAAGCGCCTCGCGTACGGACGCAAATGCGCTTCGCGCGGACGCTGGCTAAGCCCTGAAGTTCGTGTTTTTCGTGTGGTTCGTGGTTCAAAACCCTTGCGTTGCCGAGCCTTTATCCCGCAAACGTCGCCATGGGCAGGCCCTTGTGGCCGCGCAGCAGGGGCTTGGGCACCTCGAAGATGGTGCCGGCCGCGCCGAGATCGCCCAGGACGCCCTGCGCTGCCGAGGTGACGACCAGGCGGTCGAGGTTCGGTCCGAAGAAGCTGAGCGACGAGGTGTTCTTGGCCGGCAGCATGATCTCGAAGTCGGGCGTTCCGTCGGGCTTGAAGCGCTGGACGCGGCCACCGCCATAGTGTGACACCCAAAGCCCGTCGTCGGCGTCGACCGTGCAACCGTCGGGCAGGCCCACGCCATCCGGAAATTTCGTGAAGACGCGCCGGTTCGAGGCCGAGCCGTCGGGCGCGATGTCGTAGAGGTAGACGATGCCGTCGTGGGTTTCGTTGTGGTACATCTTGGTGCCGTCCTTCGAGAAGGCCGGACCGTTGGTGCAGACATAGCCGGTGTCGATGACGTGGACGCTGAGGTCGGGGTCGATGCGGTAAAGCGACGCCGTGCGGTCCTTGAAGGCCATGTCCATGGTGCCCGTCCACAGCCGGCCACGGGCGTCGCACTTGGCGTCGTTGAGCCGGTTGCCCGGCTTGTCGGCCTCCAGGCCCAGCACCTTGGTCAGCTTGAACGGCTCAAGATCCAGGAAATAGATGTCGTTCTTGACGCCGACGACGAAGCCGCCCTTTTCGCGCTCGACGATCCAGCCGACGATGTCGGGCATGCCGTAGCTCTGCACCACGTCGTGGCGGGCCAGGTCATAGCGGTGCACTTCCTTGCCCAGGATATCCACGAAGAACACGGAGTTGTGACGTGGCGACCAGATCGGGCCCTCGCCTAGCGGATAGCCGGGCTTGGTCAGGGAAATAATCGCCGGGCCGTCAGCGTTCCTGCCGGTGCCGGCCAGGGCGGCAAGGGGTGCCGAGGCACCCAGCAAACCCAATCCCAGCCCCAATCCCAGCCCGTCGCGACGGGTCAATCCAAGCCTATTCGGCATTACTGCCTCCCTGTCTTTTTGGTTGCGGTAACATAGCCTCCGGACCGCCGCCCTTGTCAATGGTTTGACCAATGCAAAAGGGCGTCTTGAAAATTTTATGAAAACGATTGCGTAAAATATCCCTGCTGGTTACGACTTGGCGACCATGGCGGTGTCATATCACTGTCACCCAGGTCGCGAGCGACCCGCGAACTGGGGAAGTGTACAGTGGAGTAAGCCCCGTGTTCCGTTTGTTCGTTTCGACCGTCGCCCGTTTTTCCCAGGCGCGTGGTGGCGCCGCCGCCGCCGCTTTCACCGCCGGCTATCTGCGTGCCGCGCCCTGGGCGCCGCGCTGGAGCGCCTTTCTCGACCGGTTTTGCCAGCGCCGTTTCGGCACGGCGGCGCCGCTCAGCCTCATCCAGGTCGGGCTTTGCCGGCCGGGCGGCATCAGCCACAGTCATCAGATTTCCCGCCTGCGCGCGCATTGCGACATCATCGACAGCTATTTTACCGATACGGTCGCCGCGCGCATGATTTTCGAACGCGACTTGGCCATGGCCGTGATCGCCGGCGAAAAGGGCGGCGTCTATCGGCTTGAGGCCGCCACGCCCGGGCCGCAAAGACGCGCCGATGGCGAACTGATGCTGGCCTTGAGCCATGCCGACGGCCAAGTCGCCACCTTGCCTTTCCGTTTCGGCTATTGCGGCGGCAATCGTCTTGCCCTGCGTCTCGGCCGCATGTCCGTCGCCGCCCAGGTCGAGACCGTCGAGGCGGACCTTTACGGCCTGCCGGTACGCGCCGCGCTGATGGACGGCGTCTACGCCCTGGTGCGCACGCTCGGCATCACCGAATTGACGTCGGAACTCGACGACAATGCGCCCTTCTGGACCGACTGTGGCGGGGTCTATAGCCCCGGCGGCCGTTTCAGCCTGCCGCTGGAGATGCAGTTCTGGCATTCCGACGCCGGCCGCGCCGCTCTGGGCGAGGATTGGGTGCCGCAGCAGATGCTGCGCGCGGACCTCATGTCGCAGGCCAATGCCGCGACGACCTCGTGGTTGCGCTACGACGAGACCCAGGCCCGCCGGACGGACCGCCGCCTTGCTGTGGCGATCGCAAAATAGGCGGATCGCTTACGGGTTGCCCGAATCAAGGGTGTCATACTTTCAAGAGTGTAAATGGCCGAAAGGCCGGGCCGCGATCCGTGACCTATAGCTTCGGATGGCTTTGAGACCAGTATTCGCCGGATGAGCGAGTAAAGCCCGGCTGACGATCCGTCTGCACCGATAAACACAACAGATCATAGATCTAGAAAAAAGGCGGCTTTTCCATGGAAAGCACGTTGCTCTCGACTGCGCGCCGGATTCATACGGTGCAAGGGTTCAAGAAGACACGGTTCTTCGTGCTGAAGTACCTGCAATACTTCCCGCATTCGCAGGGATGGGTTCGCTTCATCGACGGTTATTACGGTCGTTATACGGGCGAAACCGCGCCGGTCGAACTGGTGCGCACCAAGTTCCTGCGCAGCTTTTATAGCCGCAAGCTCTCGCCGGTCGCCCGTCTGGGCCGGTTGAAGGCGCACTACCAGTTCCTGGAAAGCCACTTTCGCGACCAGCTGATCCGCACGCTGCTGTCCGGCGTGGAAATCCGCCTGGCGGCGATGACCGGCAAGAGCGGTACGCTTTACGATATCGGCCTGGCCCAGCATCCACGCTATCGCGCCGAAGGCGACCTGACCCTGTTCCTGCGCCGCCGCGGCGAGGATGTGGCGCTGGCTGCGCTGACTTTTAGTTTCGGCGCGAGCGCCCTGCGCATCGGTGGCTTGCAAGGCCCGCAGGCCGATGACGGCAAGCAGCGCGTCGTCGACGCCACACGCGATCTCAACGGCTTGCGGCCCAAGGGCGCGGTGCTGAGCGCGCTTTACGACCTGGCGGCCGTCTTCGGCGTCGCCGATATCGAAGCCGTCGGTATGAAAAATCACCCCTTGAATGACGGCCGTCATGCCGTCTTCGCCGATAATGACGGATTCTGGGCCGAGCAGGGGGCGCTAAAGACCGCCGCCGGCGATTTCCGCCTCCCGGCAAGCCTGCCGCAACGCGCGCTGGAAGAGGTCGCCGCCAAGAAGCGCAAGGACTGGCTGGCGCGCAACGCCCTGCGCGAGGCCGTCGGCGTCCAGTTGACCGCCCTGGTCGGCTCGTGGATTCGTGTCGGCGATGCGGTCCGGCCGGACAATGACGTCTATCCGGAACTGGTGACGGTCGGCGCCCCGGCCTATGCGGACTTCGGCCTGATCGCCGCCGAATAGCCCGTCAATCGCCTTGTGTGTGCGCGAGTTCTTCGTGGTCTCGACGCACAAAAAATCTGTGCAATCTGTGTAATCTGTGGAGAGCCTTCCGGTTTATAAGAAGGGTCTCCACAGATTACGCAGATTTCTAGAACGACTCCGAAAGCTTGAGACGTTTTGTAATGAATGCGCTGCGGCTTACTGCGCCAGCTTCAGCTTTTCCAGCAGTTGCGGGTGAAGGTCGAGATTGGCGCACAGCAGTTCGCCGGTCTTCATCGGGCTCTCGTCGGAATCGAGCGACGTCACCTTGCCGCCGGCTTCGGTGATGAACAGAAGGCCCGCCGCCATGTCCCACGGCTTCAGCCCGCGTTCCCAATAGCCGTCGAACTGGCCGGCGGCGACGTAGGCCAGGTCCAGCGAGCAGGCGCCGTTGCGGCGGACGCCCGCGGTGCGCGCCATGATCTGGTGCAATTCCTTGAGGAACTGGGCGTGGCCGGGCTTGCCGATGAACGGTGCGCCGGTGCCGATGACGGTTTCGTCCAGCACCTTGCGGTTCGACACGCGCAGGCGACGGTCGTTGAGATAGACGCCCTTGCCCTTTTCCGCCCAGTAGAGGTCGTTGAGGATCGGGTTATAGGTCACGCCGGCGACGATTTCGCCCTCGCGTTCCAGCGCCACCGTACAGGCGAAATGCGGAATGCCGTGCATGAAGTTGGTGGTGCCGTCGATCGGGTCGACGATCCAGCGGTGGGTCTTGTCGCTGCCTTCGACCTCGCCCTGTTCCTCGCCCAGGAAGCCGTAGCCCGGACGTACGCGCATCAGTTCCTCGAACATGGCCGCTTCGACGCGCTTGTCAGCGGCGGTGACGAAGTCGCCCGGGCCCTTGCGCGAGACCTGCAGTTCGGTGACTTCGCCGAAATCGCGGGAAATGCCCTTGCAGGCCTTGCGCACGGCGCCGACCATGACCTGGATGAGGGAGGATTGAAGGACTGTCATTGGCTGTCCGCCTGATTTTCGCGCCCTGTGGCGCACAAACAAAAATGCCAAACCTGAGCCCGGGCTTTGACCCTGGCTCAGGTTTGTCGATTGCAGATTACATGCCCGAAGACGGGGCGGTCGTTAGTCGGCGCGCTTCATGTATTCGCCTTCGGCGGTCGAGACGACGATCTTTTCGCCGACGCCCATGAATGGCGGGATCATGATGCGCATGCCGTTGGAGGCGATGGCGGGCTTGTAGGACGACGAGGCGGTCTGGCCCTTGATGGTCGGCTCGGTCTCGACGACTTCCAGGATCACGGTGTCCGGAAGCGAGATCGAGATCGGCTTTTCGTCGTGGAATTCCAAGATGACGACCATGCCGTCATGCAGGTACTGGATCTGGTCTTCGCCGACCCAATCCTTGTGCAGGCTGATCTGTTCGTAGTTTTCCTGATCCATGAAAACCAGCATGTCACCTTCGGTGAACAGATAGAGGTGATCCTTCTGCTCCAGGGTGATGCGCTCGACCGTGTCTTCCGAACGTAGGCGTTCGTTGAGCTTGGTGCCGGTGATGAGGTTCTTCAGCTCGACCTGAGCGAAGGCGCCGCCCTTGCCCGGCTTGACGTGGTGCGACTTGACGACGGTCCACAGACCGCCTTGATATTCGAGCACCATGCCGGGCTTGATCGTATTGGCGTTGATTTTCATGAGATAGGACTTGTCAAAGAAAGGCCCTGCGCGTCGCAGAGCGGAAAAGTTGCCGGCGTTCCTAGCCTTTCGACGGCGCGAAGGCAAGTCATAAGGCGCTTTGACAGTATCGGGGGGCGCTCTATAGAGGACTTCGGTTTGCGGAGAGGCTTCGATGTTCGGCACGCTTTTGGCCATCGCTCTGACGGGCGCTCTGACGGGCGCGGGGGCTCCGCCGGCGGGCCTGCATTTCGACTGCGCGGGACCGGTGGCGCCGACCACGCCGGCCAAGGCGGTCCTGGCCCGGTACGGCAAGGATGCCAGGCGTCGCGATATCATGGGCGATGACGTCCTGGGCGTCGGGCGCAAGACGGTGAAAGGTGTCGTCCTTTACCCGGACGACCCGGCGCGGCGGCTGGAAATCACCTATTGGGATGATGCCCAGACGGCGGTCAGAAGCGTCACCGCCGGCGCCCGGGCGGTCGCCTGGTCGGGGCCGTTGGGCCTCCATGTCGGGGCCACGCTGGAGGAGACGAAGGCGGCCAATGGGCACAATTTCGGCATCAGCGGTTTTGACTCGGGCTATGGCGGTTATGTCGATTCCAGTTGGGGCGGCCGGCTCGGAAAGCGTGACGAAGGGTGCGCGATACAGGTCCGGTTCGCCTTGCCTGACGGCGCCAAGATACCCGACGCGCTCAAGGGGGAGGAGGATCTCGATACGACCCTGCCCGCGGTCAAGACGGCCGGTCTGCGCATCGCGCAACTGTCGATCGACTGGCCGCTGCCCGCCGGCATCAAGGCGTCCGGGTTTTAAGCCATAGCCTTGAGGAGGGCCGAAACCCCGCCGGCCGGGCCGTCGGCATGGTTCCAGACGGCGCCCGACACGGCGATGAAGTCGGCGCCGGCGGCAGCGATGTCGCCGGCATTGGCCGCGGTGATGCCGCCGATGGCGACGCACGGCGTCTCCATGCTTTCCTGCCAGATCGACAGGGTTTCCAGCTCGGCCATGTGCTCGACCGTCTTGGTCGTCGTCGGATAGAAGGCGCCAAAGGCGACATAGTCGGCGCCGGCCTCGGCCGCCTCCATGGCCAGGTGTCGGGAATTGTGGCAGGTGACGCCGATCATCGCCTGGGGCCCCAGGATGCGGCGGGCCTCCTTGTAGGGCGTGTCGCTTTGGCCGACGTGGACGCCATCCAGCCCCAGGTCCTTGGCCAGGTCGACATGGTCGTTCATCAGCACCGCGACGTCATGGCGGTGCGCGATCGGCGCCAACACGCGCGTGACGGTGCGAATATGGTCAGCGGGCACGTCTTTCAGGCGGATCTGCAGGGCGGCGACATCGCCGGCGGACAGAGCCGATTCCAATTGGCGCGCGAAGGCCGCGGCATCGGCAATTACCGGCGGGGTGATGAGATAGAGTCGGCAAGTGTTCATAGCCTCGCCTACTCATGTAAAGGCCCCGTCGTCAATCCGCTTTACTTCCACCTTACGGACAAGCACCTTTTTCAAACCCGGCTTCACATTGCGGTGACGGGCAAAAATTCTAAACTCCTGACCGTTCGATGCGAGGGGCTAACGCGGTTTTAGCGCGCATCTGCCCGAAGGGTGCTGGCACTTTTCGGACATGCGCTCGAGGAGAGTAACATGAAGACGAATATCACAGCCCTGTTGGGCGCGGCGGCGGCTTTGGCTCTGGTATCGGCGGCGCCGGCGGCTCATGCTCAAAGTTACGACGGCTATTGTTATGCCAAGAAGAAGGCGGACGCCACGACGGGGACGATCGTCGGCGCCGTCATCGGCGGCGTCATCGGTTCGCAAGTTTCGAAACACGAACGCGGCCTGGGCACGGTCGGCGGCGCGGTTGTCGGCGGTGCGGTCGGTCACCAGATCGGCAAGGATAGCGCCAAGTGCCTGAACGGCGCCTACTATTCCTATCAAAGCAGCGGCTACTATGCCCCCCCGCCGCCGCCCGAAGGCTATCAAGTCGTCTATTACAACGATCGCCCGGACGGCAGCTACTACACCCAAATCTACAACAACCGGCCCTACGCCTATAACAACGACCAATATAGCGACGTCCAGCCTGGTGCGGTGAATCCCGATCCGTCGGACGGCGGCTATCGCGGCGCCGGCGCCCGCCAGGGCTGGCGCGACAATGACGGCAACTGGCACCTGGGCGCGCCGTCAAGCTACGGCTGGCGCGACAGCGATGGCAATTGGCACCAGGGCCAGGTCCAGGCCTATGGCTGGCGCGACAGCCAGGGCAGCTGGCACGAAAATGACAACAACGACGCGCCTCCGCCCCCGCCGCCGGGCGACAACGGCTACTAAGCCGGGCGTCATCGCCTAAAAAAGGCCCTCCGGTTCGCCGGAGGGCCTTTTTTTCATCTGCGTATGCGAATGACTTGCAATTTTAACTCTGGCTGTTATATATGAGAGGCATTCTCATTATCAGCGGCTTGTTCTGTGTACATCTGTAACTGTAACGCCATTCGCGAGCGCGACGTCCACCAGGCCATCAGCTGTGGCGCCTCGACGCCCAAGGCCGTTTTCGCCCACTGTGGGGCCAAGCCGCAATGCGCCAAGTGCGTCTGCGAGATGCGCGAAATGATTGACGAGCAGGCCCAGGCCCTGTCGATCGCCGCGGAATAATTGCGACCAAATCGCACTCTCACTTGCAATAAGTTTTTGTTTTGCCTTTGAAAAAACCGCTTTGCAGCGGTAGGCGGGCGCTCTATGGTCACGACAGATTCCGAACCAAGGAGCGCGCCATGAAGGGCAACCCCGATATCATCAAGCTGCTGAACAAGGTGCTCACCAATGAGCTGACGGCGGTGAACCAGTACTTCCTGCATGCGCGCATGCTGGAAAACTGGGGCATGTATCACCTCGGGCGCATCGTCTACAAAGAATCGATCGAAGAGATGAAGCATGCCGACATGCTCATCAAGCGCATCCTGTTCCTCGACGGCCTGCCCAACCTGCAGGACCTGAACAAGCTGAAGATCGGCGAGACGGTCGGCGAATGCATGGTTTCGGACCTCAGCGTCGAGACGCGGGGCCATTCGACCCTGGTCGAGGGCATCAAGATTTGCGAGGACCACAAGGACTATGTCAGCCGCGAGATCGTGCGCCGCATCCTTGAGGATACCGAGCACCATATCGACTTCCTGGAAACCCAGATCGGCCTGATCAAGATGATGGGTGAGGCGAACTACATCCAAAGCGCCATGAAGGAAATCGAAGGCGAGGGCTAGGCTTTTTCAGCTCAAACGCCGCATGGCTCGCCGCACGAGCGGCGGCGGCCGGTCGGCCTTGCCGAACGCTTTGCGTTCGGAGAGTTACCGCTTTCTTGGCCTCTTTGGCGGCCGCGCGGCCTGGAATGCATAGGCCGCTTGCAGTCTCTCCATCAGTTCGGCTTCGTCAACCTCCGCCAGCCGCGTCAGAACGGCCGGATAGCCGAGGTAATGGTCGTCGTCGAAATAGATGTGCGGCGCCGCTTCGATCAGGAACTCTTTTTGCTCGAGCGGGCAACTGATCGCCAGGACCTCCAGGTTCGGCCGCCGCGGCTTTTTCGGCGCATCGCGCTGCATGAAGGTCCAGGCAAAACCACGCTCACCGCAGGCAAACGCCAGGCGGTCGTCGCTCGATTCGTCCCGGGCGCCGGGAATGGCGGCCATGAGATGCCGAAGCCGTGCGCTGTCGATCATGTCCCCTCCGGCTGAGTTCGTGCGCAATATTACGGCAAATATGTCAGGCCTGCGATTGCAAGATTTCTCTTAATCGGCCATGGCTGCCAAGATTTGCGGCTTGGGGTTGTGGCGGGGGATTTATGCAAAAGGCGGTCCATTTGCGCGACGGGACTGGTGTCCTGCGCATGACGATATCCGCGCTGGCGCTCGGCCTGGCTTTCACCGCTTTTCCGACCCTGGGTGAGCCTTTTTCCTGCGCCGGCGCCAAGGCGCCGGCGGCGGCGCCATCCCAATCGAAGACATTTGACGGCGAGTGGGTAGGCCCCCTGGTCATTGGACCGATACACACCTGGGCGGCAATCCGTATTTCGGGCGATCGCGCTGCCGCCGCGACGGGGCTTGGCCCGTTCGATGACGGTCATGCCGCCTTCGAGGGGGGCAAGGCGCATGTCGATCTCGGCGAGGGGGGAACGCTCGACGGTCCGGTCGATTTCCAAGGCAATGTATGGGCGGCGCACTGGGTCGTAAAAGACGCGCCGGATCGAACCCTGCAACTCGTCCGGCGGCCGCAGACCCCGGTACCCCCGCTGCCCTACCGTTCGGAAGACGTGACTTTCCGCGGCGCCGATGGCACGGTCGTGGCCGGCACAGTCACCGCGCCGATGGATACAACGCCTCATCCGGCGGTTATTTTGCTGACGGGTTCGCAACCGGCCGATAGGGACTACGTTCCTCGGGGCGCGCCCCCCGCGCACCGCCCCTTCGCCGTATTGGCCGACCGGTTGACCCGACAGGGCTTTGTCGTTCTCAGATATGACTCGAGGGGCGTTGGCGGCTCGGGCGGGAGCTTCGTAGGCGACCCGGAAGCTCAGTTCGAGGGAGACATCGTTGCCGCGCTGGCCTTGCTGCGGGCACGCCCGGATGTCGATACGAAAAAGGTCGGGCTCATCGGCCATAGCGCCGGCAGCGTATTGGCGGCGAGGGGCGCCGTGGCTGATCCTTCCGTCGCTTTCGTCGTCTTACTGGCGCCGCCCGGAATGCCGGCAAAAGAATTCGCTACCGCGCAGATCGAGGCGATAGGCAAGTCCGAGGGCGCCAGCGACGCCGAGCTGGCGCGGCGGATCAAGGTCAGCGAGGCGTTGAATGCCGCGGCGCTTGCTGCGTCGGACCCGGCTGACGCCAAGGTGAAGGTCGCCCAGGTCGCCGCGGAACTTCAGCGCGAAGGCATTTACAAGAACTTGGGACAATATGATGTCACCATCGCCCTGGCGCCCAGTGACTATTACAGGTTCTTTCTTACGCATGATCCGGCGGCCGACTTGCGCCAACTGCATCAGCCTGTACTGGTCATCTCCGGCTCGAAGGATATATTGACACCACCTGACACGCAGCTTCCGCCGATACGGGCAGCGCTTAAGGACAATAGGCAAGCCGACGTCTGCGTCATTCCCGGCCTCAGCCATCAATTGCGGCTGGCGACGACAGGAAGCTTCGAGGAGGCTGAAGCGTCGATGATTACAATCGACGACACGGCCCTCGATCCAATCGTGTCCTGGCTAGCGCTTCATACGCGATAAGGCCTCGCCGGGAACGGGCGTGCCGTGGCGCGGGGCGCGGGCCTGGCGGCGCTTGAGCGGGAATCTCCAAATCGAGCAGCGATTTGGCAAGGCCGACTGGCCGCCGCCGCTCGTGCGGCGAGCCATGCGGCGCTTGAGCTAAATCAAGTTGACAAATCACTTAAATTTTGACGATTGGCTGAACTCCGCCTAACCTGACAGGCGAATTTCTTTTGCACAAAAAGGGCAGTGGGTTTTGGCAGGCGTAACGCGCAGGATGATGCTGGGGGGGCTGTCGATAGCCGGCTTCGGCGTGACCGCGTGCGGCAAGAAGACACAGACCTTTACCGAGCCCAACCCCGATGGCGACCCGGTCGAAACCGTCGATCCGAAGCTGGCCGCCCAGGAAGGCACGCCGCAATGGGCGGTCGCCGGCAAGTGGCGCAATCCGATCGACAAGGGCCGCGACAAGTTCCGCCATCCGATCGAACTGCTGGCCTTTTTCGAGGTCGAGCCGAACTCGACGGTCGTCGATATCTGGCCGGGCGCCGGCTACATGACCGAGATTTGTGCGCCCTACCTGGCCCGCGGCAAGGGGCAATATATCGCCGCCTTGTTTCCGGCGTCGCAAGGTGGCGCGGCGGCTTCGCTGGAGGGCGCCTACCGCAAGCACTTCGGCAGCGACAAGTCGCTTTACGGCGACATCCGCTATACCGAGTTCGGTCCCGACTCGGGCAAGCTTACCGATCCCGAGAGCGTCGACGTCGTCCTGATGCTGCTGGTCATCCAAGACTGGATGGCGGCCGGCATCGCCGAAAAAGCCTTTTCGGACGCCTTTGCCGCCTTGAAGCCCGGCGGCATCCTGGGCGTCGAGCAGCACCGCGCCGATATCGGCAACGTCCAGGATCCCGCGGCGACCAACGGCTACGTCCAGGAGCCCTTCGTCAAGCAATTGGCGACCGAGGTCGGCTTCCAGTTCATCGCCGAGAGCGAAATGAACGCCAATCCTAAGGATGACAAGGATCACCCGTTTGGGGTATGGACATTGCCGCCACAACGGTTAACGGCGCCGCGCGGGCAGCCGCCCAATCCGCAATTTGACGGCACACTTTACGAATCGATCGGGGAAAGCGACCGTATGACGCTGAAATTCAGGAAGCCGCAATGACCTACGGAGGCGCAGGAAATACGCGTATAGCGGCGCTGTCGACCAGCGCGCCGCTGATGTCGATTCCGGAATCGCGCGCGCCGGAAGGCGGCGTCGGCGAATGGTTTCGCGGCGCCGGCGGTCTGCGCCTGCGTCTCGGCTACTGGCCTTGCGTGCGCCCGGCGCGCGGCACCATCTTCATCTCGCCGGGCCGCGGCGAGCCGATCGAGAAATATTACGAGCTGGTCAGCGACCTGCGCGAGCGCGACTTCCACGTCGTGGTCCACGACTGGCGCGGCCAGGGCCTGTCGGCGCGCCTGCTGCCGGACCGGCTGAAGGGCCATGCCCGCTCCAGCGAAGAGTTCCTCGACGATTTCCAGCGTTTGTTGGACGTGTTCGAGGATCGCGCGCCCAAGCCGTGGATCATGGTCGGCCACTCGATGGGGGCGGCGCTCAACCTGTCGACCCTGATCAAGGGCGAGCCGCGCATCGCCGGTGCGTTCTTCACCAATCCGATGCTGCGCATCAAGACCGGCCGGCACAGCCTGTGGGCGGTCAGCTTCCAGACCAACTGGCAGCTCAATCATGGCCGCGGCACCGAATATGTGCCGGAACTGTTCGACGACCCGTTCGAACATACGTTCGAGAACGATGCCCTGACCCACGACCGCGAGCGCTATAACCTATGGCACGAGCAGCTGTTCGCCTGTCCGCACCTGGCGGTCGGTTCGCCGACCTGGGGCTGGCTCGCCTTTGCGCTGAAGATCGGCGAGACGCTGCTCAAGGACAAGAATCGCGTCGCCAAGAAGGTCAAGACGCCGATCACCTTCCTGTGCTCCGGTGACGACCATATCATCCACAAGGGGCCGTCCAAAGCCTTCACCCGCAAGCTCGGCAAGGCACAATATGTCGAGATCGCGGGTTCGGAACACGAAATCCTGATCGAGTCGGACGAGTATCGCCGGCAGCTGTTCCAGGAATTGGACACCTTGCTCGACCATGTCGCGCCGCGGGGCTTGACGCATGCTGGCGGCGATTTGGCCGAAGGCGAGACCCTGAGCGACGTTGCCGCGCGCATCGGCGAGGCGGACCTGCCGGAAGAGGACGTCAATGACGCGCCCGACGGCCTGCCCGAGGACGAGACGGCGGGGATCGGCTCAAAAGAAGAGCGGGAGTAGGCCAATTGCCTCTCCTGCCCCGCTGCGCAGCAGGGGAGCCGGGCGCCCGGAGGGGTGGCGCAGGTGCAAGTGCGCAGCACGCAGCCCTGCGACGGAGAGGGCTTTCGGTGTGCTGCCTATTCATCGCAAGGTTTCGCGCGCTTCAAGGCCCCCTCCGTCACGGGGCTTCGCTTCGCTCGCTCCCGTGCCACCTCCCCCGCTTCGCAGGGGAGGAGAGGCAAAATGAGTGCTATACCGCCGCTTTCGCGAGGTGCTCAAGCGCCTGGTCGATCAGCGCGCGCGAACCGGCGGCAATGACCTGGCCGCCGTCCTGGCCCACCGGGTTGCCGCGCCAGTCGGTGACGACGCCGCCGGCGTTTTCGATGACCGGGATGATGGCCTCGATGTCCCAGCACTTGAGCCCGCTTTCCAGGGCGATATCCATCGTCCCCAGCGCGACCATGGCGAACGCGTAGGCGTCACAGCCGTAGCGCGCCAGCTTTACGGCATCGAGCAAGCCGTTATAAGCCTCCGATTCCACGCCCTTGAACTGGTTGGGATCGGTGGTGGCGATGACGGCGTCGTTCAGTCCGTCGCAAGCGCGCACGCGTAGCGGCGTCTCGCCGGCCGGGCCGATCAGGCGCGAACCGAGAGGTGAGCCGATGAAGACTTCGCCGAGATAGGGTTGGCCGATAAGACCCAGGACGGGACGCCCCTTATGGCGCAGGCCGATCAGGTTGGTCCATACGGGCAGGCCGGAAATGAAGGCGCGCGTGCCGTCGACCGGATCGAGCACCCAGACATATTCGGCTTCCGGATTTTCAGAACCGTATTCCTCGCCGATAATGCCGTGCTCGGGGAAGGTCTGGTTGATCAGGGCGCGAATGGCGCGCTCGGCGCTCTTGTCGGCTTCGGTCACCGGATCGAACCGCGCCAGGTGCGCCAGCTTGTTGTCCTCGCCCAATCCCCTCAGGCGGAACAAGGGCAGGGCGGCCATCGCAGCGGCGGCGGCAAGATCGAGCGCGAAGCGCTCCAGCGAGGCGAAGTTCGGTTCAGACGACATGAGACCCGCATACCGGGGAACGGCACGCGGGTCCAGATGCGGATTGTGAACTTTACGCCAAGGCGCAGACGCCCCCTTTGCCAAAGCTTCGGGCGGCAAGCTTGAGCGCAACCTCCGGCCGTCAGGCCGGCAAGGCCGACCGGCCGCCCGAGCTCATGCGAGGAGCCCGCGCGGCGCTTGAGCGCACGTCAAGCGGCCACCTCGTTTTCGCCGTTCAGCGATTTGGCGAGGTCGAGCAGGCGGCGGCGCGGACGCTCCGACAGGCGGTAATAGGCCTGGATGAGGTCGAGCGTTTCCTTGCGCGAGAACACTTCGATGCCTTCGTTCTGGATGGCGGCGACTTCGGTCTTGTCGTCGGAGAGGCCATCGTAGAAATAGTTGATCGGGGTTTCCAGCGCCTTGGCCAGTTGGAACAGGCGGGCGGCCGAGATCCGGTTGGCGCCGCATTCATACTTCTGGATCTGCTGGAAGCGGATGCCGACCGCCAGGGCCAGCTGTTGTTGCGTCAGGCCGAGCAGGCGACGACGACGGCGCAGACGCTTGCCCAGGTGGAGATCGATATCGGTGGCCATTTTCTCTATTTACCCCGTGGAGTGCGAAAATCATCTTTTGGGCGTCCCGGATCGGGACGGCTCGCGCTCATGGGTTCAAGCTTCGTGCCACAGGGGAGTAGCGATGTTATGGCTTCACCATCCAGGCATTTCATAAAAGAGGGATGCTACAATGTGAAGACGGGGCCCGGCCGGCTTCGGGAAAACGGGACAGGTCTATTTGCCCCGCAGCTTTTCCTCCTCCATCATCATCTTGCGTTTTTCGCGCTCCAGGTAGCCGCCGACCACGTCATGCAGGGCCGAGTCCTTGTAGCCCTTGGTGTAGGCGGTCGAGGCCAGGTTGATGATCACCTGGATCGACTGGGGTTCGTCAAAGGCCTTGACGAGGTTATGCAGGGTGGCCAGGCGCCCGAAATGGCCGGCCATGTGCAGGACGAACGCCAGGCCGATCACGAGGGAACCGGCCACGCCGGCCTGTGTCGCGAGGATCGCGAAGACGACACAGGCCAGTGCGGCGACCGCCGCGGCCGTCTGGTAAGACCGCGCGACAAGCAGGGCCTTCAGGCGGCCGGCGGCGCGCAGGCCGCTATATTGCTGGCCGATGATCTTCATATTGGCCATCATTGTCTCTTCGATCGCGTTCATGCGCTCGTGGATCCAGAATACGGTTTTCAGCCAGCGGCGGCTGCGCGCCACCCATTGGGGCAGCCCGCTGGTCGCCCAGGCGGCTTCGCGGGAGCGGTCGATCTCCTCGGTCATGCTGCGTTCCAGGTAGTGCAGGTTATCCTGGCGCGACGTGACCGCCTTGCTCACCTTCGCGCACGACGCGCTGGTAATGCTGACGAACAGTCCGCGGTGAATGCCATGGAAGTGCCCGGTAATGCCGGCGATCGCGGCGCGCGCGGCGTACGCGGCCAACACCGCGGCGAGGGCGATAATCCCCAGCATGACCGGTTGGAGGCCCAGCCAGGTGACGGCCGGCGCCAACCGTCCCAGGTGATCCGCAACCATCGCCACCAGGAGGCGCAGCGGCGTGGTCACTACGGCCGGCTGCGCCAGCGCCCAGGCCATCAGGCCCGCGGTCACCAAGCTGACGGCTGAGCAGGCCAGCATCGCCCGATTGACCGCCGACAGCCGCAACCGGTTGAGGTGCTTGTAATTGAACTGGAACATGTAGCTTTGGGCGAACAGGCGATTGCGGACGTCCTTGTCGCCCGGCGTGCCATTGTCTCCGCCGGGAAAGCGACGCTCGATCTCGACTAGGCGCAGCCGCTGCATGTAGACCGGCGACATGAAGCTTTCCTTGAACGCCTCTTCCTCGTCCTCCTCGGCCGAAGCAAACAGGTCGTAAAGGGGATCGGCGCGTTCGAAGGGCTCGAAATCGTGCGCCGGATGAAAGCAGGGCGCGAACCGCTCCCGCTCGAGCCAGGCATAGGTGTCCTCATTGTCGATGACGGCGCGGAAATCGTCGAGCGACTTGGTGAAGACGTCGCCGGTGGTGATCTGGATGTAGCCACGGGCTGCCGGCTGCAGATAGGCGCCGAGCCGATCGCCGGAGCGGGCGTAGATTTCGACGGCGTGGAGCGTGCCGTCGTGCAGTTTACGCACATAGTCGGAAATGACATCGCGCGAATTAGGCATGTCGACCTCCTGTACGGGCGGGGGCGCCGCCCGGAAGCCGGTGCCCGATGCCCCGGCCTGTTCAGGAGTCTAGGCCTCGATTGTGACAGTCTTTGTTTGTTTTGGCGGCAAAATGGCCACATAAATATCCGGAAATTATATAAAAATCAGATGGTTGTCGGGTGGAAATAGCACCTAAGGCGGATGATTTATGCGGTATGACAGTGCCGAGCCCACTGTCGCGGTCATGGGCGATCGGGATGCCTTCGATGGCGCCATGGGCCTAATTTCAGGGTCTTTTACCCTCTTTCAGGGCCTTTCAAGGCGGAGCGTGCCATTCCAGGTCGATGCACGTCATTGTGCCCTGTCGTCGCGTCTGTTATGATTAATGACCGGACAGCGCAACTTGGGGGAAGTGGCCTTGCTCTTCGACAATTTCCCAGCGACCTCGCCTTTCGACGTCGACCAGACGGCCGAGGACCTGCTGCTGACGCGGGAAAAGTTCGAGGACGAATGGGACGTCCTGTTTGGCGGCAACATGGCCTTCTACGTCCGTGGCACCACACTCTTTCGCCGGGCGGCCTACGAGTTCGACAAGGTGGCGCGCCTGGCCAAGCAGATCGACCGGATGAAGGCGCACCTGAGGCAGATGCGCGGCTGGGGCTCCAACATGTTCGATTGGGACAGCGACTTTTCCCATGGCCAGGTTCGCCAGGCCTGGGACCAAAAGCCGCGGTCGTTCGACAAGGCGGCCCAGGTGATCTTGCTGTGTGCCGTCGCGGCCCAAGAAGCCAAGCATATGCAGTCGAACTTTCCCGACGGCAACGCGGTCATGGCCTATATGAAGATCGAGGCCGCGGTCTATTACATCCAGGATTTCACGCCGCAGGTGCTGGCGCGGATCGACAGCGCCTATCTCGACGAGGTGCGCAAGATGTTGGGGCAAAGGGACATCAAGGTCTTCGCCGACATGGCGGCCGGCCTGACCGTGACGTGGAAACTGGCCAACGGCCTGCGCGCCGCCTTGCGCGAAGACCTGCCGGAACTCGACGTCGGCGATGTCGAAATCGTCACCGGCAAGAATTTCACGGTCAGTGAAAACGAGCGCATCGATCCGCGCAGCCTGCCGTCGGCCAGCCTGCCTTCGCCGGTCGCTTAAACTTCCGCCTGGAAGGCGCTTTGCAGGCGCTGGAACTGGGTCAGCACCGGATTGACTTCGTCGCTGGCCGGTTCGCTGTCGACGAACATGCGCTTGTCGAGGTGCGAGATGCGCTCATAGAGGCGGTTGGAGCGGTCGAGCAGCGACAGCAGGCCGCCCGGCAGGACGCGTTCGGTGTCCATGGTGTCCGCCGCCAGAGGCGAGATGCGGTACTTTTCGTCGCAGGCGTCGGTGGCTTCCATGTCGCCTTCGCGCACCGCGCGCTGAACCAGCAGCCACGAGGCGATCTGCATCAGGCGCGTCGTCAGGCGCATGCTTTCGCCGGCATAGAGCAGGGCGTCTTCGCGCGTCAGCAGGCGTGAGTCGCGGCGGCCGTCGCCGTCGAGATAGGCGGCGGTCTCTTCAACCAGCGCCATGCCTTCCTTGAACGTGCGGTCGAACAGATCGCTCGAGGCAAAGTCGCGCAGCAGGCGGACACGCAGGTTGAGGGCAGGGGCGGAACTATCGGACATACATAAGGGCCTTGGTTCGAAACTCGTCATGTGGCGCAAGCGGGCCTGCCGCGTCACAATTCAGGCAGGTGCAACCCCCGTGCCACCGCGATCCCTCGTCATGCCCCGGCATTGGTTTATGTCTCCTTAAAAGAGAATAGGGCATCGGCCGCATTGCGGCGGCTTTTCTTGCGTTCGATGGCGTCCTTGGCGCGCCGTATCTCGCTTTCCAGAAGCGCCATACGGTCGCCGAGGTCATCGACCGAATAGGGATCTAGGTCTTCGCGCATGAGACTGGCCAAGGCCTGCGCGCCGGCGTGGGTGGTCTTGAAGCTCAGCGGCAGATCGTCGTCCTGCATGGCCCACCTGTGTGTCATTCTGTATGGACTTTCAACGCTGGGACGTGAAAAGTCTCAAGATGATGAAACGCCTGTTGAGCGAAGAAATCAAGGAAAACGAATCACCATGAAGGCCATTTCGATCCACGGCGACGGTCAAAATGCGACGGACCTTTACGTCGAAGAGGTGCCGCGTCCGCAGATCGGGGCGGGATTTGTCCTGATACGGACCAGTTTCGCCGGAGTGAACCGGCCGGACGTCCTGCAGCGGCGCGGCATGTATCCGCCGCCGCCGGGCGCGTCGCCGCGCCTGGGGCTGGAAGTGTCCGGCACGATCGCGGAGATCCATCCTTCGATCGTCCAGGCCGAGGATACGGCGTGGCGCGTCGGCGATGCGGTCTGCGCCCTGGTCAATGGCGGCGGCTATGCCGAATATGTCGCCGTCGACCTCCGCCATCTGCTGCCCATACCGAAGGGTGTGAGCCTGGCCGAGGCCTCGACCTTGCCGGAAGGCGTTCTGACCGTCTATGCCAATTTGATGGAGCATGGCGCCCTGCAGCCGGGCGAGACCGTGCTGGTCCATGGCGGCAATTCCGGCATCGGCTCGATGACCATCCAGATGGGCAAGGCGTTCGGCGCCAAGGTGATCGCCACGGCGCGCGGCGCCGACAAGTGTGCCTTTGCGCAGTCGCTGGGCGCCGACCTGGTCATCGACAGCGATGCCGAGGACTTCGTGGGGCCGGTGAAAGGGTTCGGTGGCGCCGACGTCGTGCTCGATATCGTCGCGGGCGATTTCGTCGAAAAGAACCTGCTGGCGCTCAATCACAAGGGTCGGATGGTTCAGGTCGGTAATGGCAAGTCTGCGACCGTCGAGATCGACCTGCGGCGTATCATGCAGAAGCAGGCCATCCTGACCGGCTCGATGCTGCGCCCGCGCTCGCCCGAGGAAAAGGCGCGCTTGACGGCGGCGGTGCATAGCCGCGTCTGGCCGCTGATCGAGGCGGGCAGGATCAAGCCGGTGCTGGCCCAGACCTTCGACTTCGCCGATGCGGCGTCTGCTCACCGCTGGATGGACGAGGCGCATAATGGCAAGGTGACGCTTAGGGCTTAGCGGGTCGCAGCAGTATGAAATTGCGAGTACTATAAAAGCCTTCGGCGGGCGGCCAGTCCAGGGCGGCCAATTTCTGATTCAGCTCCGGCCAGCCTTCATTATCGAGGCGAGCGTCCATGGTGAGCTCGCCCTTCAGATTGGCGCCGTAGAATGACAGCCAATGATCTTCGACTGTGAGCGGGAGGGCGCAAATCTCTGCTTGTACGGTCGGGAGATAGCTGCGAGGCGTGCCGGCTGTTTGGCCCGTGCTGGCATTATTAATCATGTTGCTGACATAGGCGTTCCAAGTGACGCCGTTGATTGTCCAGCTTTCGATCTCGACCTGATCCGGCTCGTGATGGTTCCAATAGGCCGATAGGAAGACGTGAAAGGCGCCGCAGCAGAACTTGAGCAAGCCTTGCCCTGCGGCTTGGCGTTCATCATCTCCCCAACCGGCATAGTGCTCATAGATCGATCTGTCGGCGGCCAGCCGCAATTCGACATCGACCTGTGTAGTGATCATGTTGTGGTCGCGATTGGCAATGTTATAGGTGCCACGCAATCCCGGGAGATTACCGGCGACCAAAAGCCAATCTGCCTGGGCCTGCGCGTCCAGATCATGCTCGCGCAGCAAGGCCGTCAACTCGCCTTGCAGGGAAATGTAATCGACTGCGGGCGCGGCTTCGGTGGAGATCGGCATAATAGTTTCGTCTTTTTCCTTAAACCAGCCAAATACATGGACCTCGCATCGACTGTCTGACATTCCCCCTCGGCAAACAAGCTTTTTAAAATTTGAACATCGTTCAAAATATCTTGAATTTCATCCGGGTGGGTGCTATATGCCTTTGTGGGCGAGGGCACATGGGTCGAATATCATTTTCTCTTATCGGTGTAGCGGCCGCGCTGTCGGTCGCGACCACATCGGCGCACGCCAGCGAAGAGCTTGGCATAATGTCGTCGCGCGGGCCGGACCTGGCCTTTGCGATCAATGATGTCTGCGTGCCTTATCTGCGCCAGGCGGGCCCGGTCGAAGGCCTGCCCGGGCGATCGGGCGTGGCCGCCGAGCTCGACGGCCGGCCGGCGGTACGCCTGCATGGCTTTGGCCGGGTGTTCGTCGCCGCCGATCCCGGCACGCACGGCTGTGTCATCGTCACCCATAATGGCGATGGCCGCACGGCCCGCGCCGAGGCGCTGGACGCGCTGGAGCACACCTATCTGCTTGAGACTTTGACAGGACCCAATGAGGCGGTGCTGCATAGCCTCAAATGGACGGGCCTGGGCGAAGCCTATTGCTTCCGCCTCGATGAAAAGGTGGTCCAGGTCGATGTGATCACCGCGCGCGGCGAGAATGAAAACGATCCGGCGCATGCCGACGCGCTGCGCTTGCGGCTTTACTGGAGCGATGCCGAAGCTTTGAAGAAGGGCGTCTGCAAGGCGTAAAAACAACACCTTTTCTTAATCGGAAAATCGGCCTATATCATCGCCAACCCCCTACGCCCGGCTGCAAAAGCCGGGCGTAGCTATTTAAGGATAAGCCTATGTCCGAAATTTTGATGCCGAAGGCCACCGCGGTGTGGCTGGTCGACAATACCTCGCTCAGCTTCGAGCAGATCGCCGACTTCGCCGGTTTGCACCTGCTGGAAGTCAAGGGCATCGCCGACGGCGAAGTGGCGCGCGACATCCGCGGCGCCGACCCGATCGCCAATGGCCAGCTGACGCGCGAACAACTCGACAAGGCCGAAAAGAACCCGGCCTACCGCATGGCGGCGCAAAAGAGCCGCCACGCTGAGCTTCTCAAGCCGAACAAGAAGGCGCCGCGCTATACGCCGGTGTCGCGCCGCCAGGACCGTCCCGACGCCATCAAGTGGTTCGTCAAGAACCACCCGGAAGTCACCGACGCGCAAATCTCCAAGCTGCTCGGCACGACCAAGTCGACCATCGAGCAGGTGCGTGCCAACACCCATTGGAACGCCGCCAATATCAAGCCGGTCGACCCGGTGACCCTGGGCTTGGTCTCGCAGATCGAGCTCGACGCGATGGTCAAGAAGGCGGCCGAGGTGAAGCGCAAGCAGGCCGAAAAGCTGGGCATCCCGCTCGACGATCCGTCGTTGAAGCCGGCGGTCACGGTGCAGCCGGCCTTCGAGGAAGAAGACGATAGCCCCTATAGCCGCAAGAACGACCTGTCGGTCGAAGACGTCTTCGGCGCCAGCTCGGGCAAGAGCCATCATGATGATGATGAGGACGAAGACTAATATCCAAAGGCAATAAGGCGGTAGGTCTCCGAACGCCCTTGCGTTCGGCAAGGCCACCAATCCTTTTTTCAAAAAAATGGGCCGCCCGAGCTCGTGCGAGGCGCCTGTGCGGCGCTTGAGCACACAAGAAAAGAAACCCCGGCCGAAAGGCCGGGGTTTTGAGTTTGGAGCGGGGGAACAAAGGGGTACGCGGAGCTTACTAAGACTAGGCAATGATATTGAGCAGGCTGCCATACATGGCATTGGCGGTCTTCAGGACGCTGACATTGGCCTGGAAGGCGACTTGCGACTGCTGCTGTTGCACGAAATCGCTGACCAGGTCGGTGGCCTGGCCCTGGGAGGCGTCCTGCACGGTCTGGATCGCCGCCTGGTTCAGGTTGTTGCTGGCGGCATAGAGGCCGGAGGTTGCGGTCGATATCGCCGACATGCCTGACATGATCGTGTCCATCGGGAGGAGGTCCCGTTGACATGATCATGGGCTTCAAAGTTTAAAGCCAAGTCTAAACAATGGGTTAATGTCAGTTAGGCATAAGGCTATGGCACCTTGAGCCTAGGCCAGGTTGCGATTGCCGGTGAATTTGGGCAGTTTGCGATATCTTTGGGGGTGTTATGAAGCTCGGACTCATCCTGACCGGTTTTGCCGTCCTGGTCTTTGCAGCTTTCGTGGGTGTCGGAATATCGAATTCCCAGGGGCTCTTTGCGCAGGGATCGACTGAGGTTGTCATGCTGACGCCGGCGAAGCGGGGCGTCCTGGCGCGGCTACGCGCCGAGACCAAGTTCAAGCCTAACAATTATCCGCCCCTTGGCTACACAGGCATGGCGACCCCGGAAGACGAGGCCAAGGCCAATCTTGCCGTCAACGGCGTGATCGATGCCATTCTCGCGCAAAAGGATGATCACCTTTCAGCCAGGGCTGTATCGAAGCTCATCGGGCGAGGCATGAAATCCGTCGATCAACTGGAAACCGAAGATCGCGACCGGACACAGGACTACATGCTTGAAATCTGGTATTTGGCCGGATTCAAGGGCGCCACTGGCCGCTTTGCCTATGGCTCATACTTCAAGCCGCCGCCGGGCTATGGCGAACCCTTGCCGCCAGGCTGGACGGCGCCGGATCATCCCCGTCCAATACCTTAGGCATTGGACGGGAATCATTGCGGTTATCCCCGCAGTGTGGCGCCGAGCTTGCCGGCGGCCGCTACGACCTTGGCGGCCACGGCTTCGATTTCCGGGTCGGTCAGGGTCTTGTCGACCGGTTGCAGCGTCACTTCGACGGCCACCGACTTGTGACCCTCGGCGACGCCGGTGCCGGTATAGACGTCGAACACCTGGGCATCCGAAATCAGCGCCTTGTCGGCGCCCTTGACGGCGCGGACGAGATCACCGGCGGCCACGCTGTCGGCGACCAGGAAGGCGAAGTCGCGGGTCAGGGGCATCAGGTTCGACAGCGACAATGCGCCCTTCGACTTGCCGGACTTGGCCTTGGGCGCGGGCAGGTTGTCGATGCGGATTTCGAAGGCGACGTATGAGCCATCGAGATCCATGGCCTTGAGCACGGCCGGGTGCAGTTCGCCGAATTCGGCGAGGACTTGCTTGGGGCCCAGTTGCAGGCGCGCCGAGCGGCCGGGATGCCAGTGGGCGGCGTTGGAACCCTGGACGAGTTGCAGCGAAGCGACCGGCGCGCCCATGGCTTCGAGCAGGGCCAGCAGGTCGCCCTTCAGCGCGAACAGGGGGCTTTCGCCGGCGGTGTGCCAGGAGCGGGCCTTGTCCGGCGCGCGGATGGCAGCAACCGTCGGCTTTTGGTCGTTCGGCTCCAGGCCCTGGTAGATCGGCCCGATTTCGAACAGGCGTACGCCCGTCAGGCCGCGCGCAGCGTTGCGGCCGGCGGCTTCGAGCAGGTTGGGCAGGGCGGACGGCCGCATGCAATTCAGTTCCGAAGCGATCGGATTGGCCAGCACCAGGGCGTCGTTGCCGCCGCCGAACAGGGTGGCCCAGTCCTGGCGCATGAATGACCAGGTGACAGCTTCGGCATAGCCGAGCGCAGCGAGGGCGCGACGGCCGGCGCGGGCCTTGGCCTGTTGCGCGGTCAGCACGCCGCCGGGACGCGGATTGACGACGGGGAGCGACGTCGCCGGAATGGCGTTGAAGCCGTGGATGCGCGCGACCTCTTCGACCAAGTCGGCCTTGCCTTCGACGTCACGACGCCACGAGGGAACCGCGACAGTCCAAGGGACGTTTCCGGAAACCGTGAATCCCAGCGCGGTCAGGATACGCTTTGTGTCGTCGTTTGAGACGGCCAGGCCGGTCAGCTTTTCGACATAGGCCGGATCGAAGGTCACATCGGCGCGGCGGCCGGGGGCTTGGCCAGAGACCACGACTTCGGAGGGTTCGCCGCCGCAGAGATCGAGGATCAGCTGCGTCGCCAGTTCCAAACCCGGCACGACGAATTCGGGGTCGATGCCGCGCGCGAAGCGGTAGCCAGCGTCGGATGAGATGGTCGTGGTGCGCACGGTCTGGGCGGTGCGGATCGGATCGAACCAGGCGCTTTCCAGGAAGATGTCGGTGGTCGCGTCGTCGACCTTGGTCGTCTCGCCACCCATGACGCCGCCCAGACCGATAATGCCCGAGGCATCCATGATGGCACACATGTCCGGCGTGACGGCGTAGGTCTTGCCATCGAGCATCAGCACGTCCGCCGCTTGCGACGGCAAGCCGGCGGTGATCGCCGGGCCCGACAGCTTGGCCAAATCGTAGACGTGCAACGGCCGGCAACGGTCGTAGCTGAGGTAGTTGGTGATATCGACCAGGACCGAGATCGGCTTCAGACCGATCGACTTCAGCTTTTGCTGAAGCCATTCCGGGGAGGGGCCGTTCTTGACGCCACGGATGACGCGGCCGGAGAAGGTCGGGCAGGCGTCGCCATCGACCGTCACCGTGATCGGCGACGGAAAGCGGCCCGGCACGGCGGTGACCGGCTTGTCTTCGAATTGGCCGAGACCCGTGGCGGCCAGGTCGCGGGCGATGCCGGAGATGCCGAGCCAATCGGGGCGGTTGGGCGTCACTTCGAAATCGATGACCGGTTCGGCGCCGAAGACGCTCATGGCCGGCGTGCCGACTTCCAGGTCATTGGAAAGATCGAGGATGCCGTCGCTTTCGTCGAAGAGTTCGAGTTCGGCGGCCGAGCACATCATGCCGTTGGAGACGACGCCGCGCACCGGCTTTTCGACCAAGGTGACGCCGAGGCCCGGCACATAGGCGCCGATCGGGGCATAGATGGTGGTCATGCCGGCGCGGGCATTGGGAGCGCCGCAGACGATTTCCTTCATGCCATCGACCGTATCGACCTGCAGGACCTGCAGCTTGTCGGCATTGGGATGGCGCGCCGCTTCGACGACCTTGGCGACGGTGAAGGGCTTCAGCGCCTTGGACGGATCGTGGATGTCCTCGACTTCAAGGCCCGCCATGGTCATGGCGGCGGCGACCTGGTCGATCGTCGCGTCGGTCTTGAGGTGATCTTTGAGCCAGGAGAGCGAGAATTTCATTTCTGATTTCTTTGTATCGAGGTCGAGGAGGCAAGCCTCCTCGTCTTTGAATCTTAAGACAGGCCGCTTGCGCTATTCGGCGCATTGAACGCGCCAAAGCCGTAATGGGCCAGCCAGCGGGCATCGGCGGCGAACATGTCGCGCAGGTCGGGCACGCCGTATTTCAGCATGGCCAGGCGGTCGACGCCCATGCCCCAGGCAAAGCCCTGGTACTCGTCCGGATCGATGCCACAGTTCTTCAGCACGTTGGGATGGACCATGCCGCAGCCGAGGATTTCCAGCCACGAGTCGCCTTCGCCGACCTTGAGTTCGCCACCCGTCCACGAACAACGCACGTCCATCTCCGCCGACGGTTCGGTGAAGGGGAAGTGGTGCGGGCGGAACTGGGTGACGACGCTGTCCGTTTCGAAGAAGCGCGAAATGAAGGTTTCCAGCACCCACTTGAGGTGGCCCATATGGGCGCCCTTGTCGATGACCAGGCCTTCGACCTGGTGGAACATCGGCGTGTGGGTCTGGTCGCTGTCACAGCGGAAGACGCGGCCCGGCGCGATCAGGCGAAACGGCGGCTTGCCGGCCAACATGGTGCGGATCTGCACGGGCGAGGTATGGGTGCGCAGGAGCTTGCGCACACCGGCCTCGTCGGGCTTGAAGAAGAAGGTGTCGTGCATTTCGCGCGCCGGATGCTTTTCCGGGAAGTTGAGCGCGGTGAAGTTATGGAAGTCATCTTCGATGTCCGGGCCTTCGGCGACTTCGAAGCCCATTTCGGCGAAGATCGAGATCATCTCGTCCATGACCTGCAGCGTCGGATGGACGCCGCCCTTGGGGCGCGGCGTGGCCGGCAGGGACAGGTCGACGCGTTCCTTTTCCAGGCGGCTGGCCAGGTGGGCGGCTTCGAGATCGGCTTTCTTCGCGTCCAGCGTCGCCTGTACGGCATCGCGGACGGCGTTGATGGCCGCGCCGGTGGTCTTGCGCTCTTCCGGGGGAAGCGCGCCCAGCGTCTTGAGCAGGCCGGAGATGCGCCCGGTCTTGCCCAGCGCCGAGACGCGTACGGCGTCGAGCGCGGCCAGGTCGCCGGCGGCTTTGATTTCGGCTTCGATGTCAGCCTGGAGTTCGGAATAGACGGTCATGTTCGCGATCGAATTTGAGGACGGTCGTGTTTAGGCGATGGCAGGGCCGGGCGCAAAGAAAAAAGCCCCGCACCGGGAGGTGCGGGGCTTTGTTTCGACAGTCGAAAGCCTTAAGCAGCGAGAGCCGCCCGCACCTTGTCGGCGATGGCCTTAAAACCGTTCATGTCGTGCATGGCGACGTCGGACAGGACCTTGCGGTCCATGTCGATGCCGGCCACGTTCAGGCCATGAATGAATTGCGAGTAGGTGAAGCCTTCGATCCGCGCCGCCGCGTTGATACGCTGGATCCAGAGCGCGCGGAAGTTGCGCTTCTTGATGCGGCGGTCGCGGTAGGCGTATTGGCCGGCCTTGTCGACGGCCGCCTTCGCGGTGCGGATGGTGTTCTTGCGGCGACCGGAGAAGCCCTTGGCAAGCTCCAGAACCTTCTTGTGCTTGGCGTGCGACGTGACGCCTCTTTTAACGCGAGCCATTCTTGCGTCTCCTTAGGCGTAGGGCATGTAGGACTTGATCTTGATCGCATCCGCGGCCGACAGTACCGAGGTCCCACGGTTCTGACGGATGTACTTCGCGTTGTGCGAGATCAGGCGGTGGCGCTTGCCGGCGACGCCGGCCTTCACCTTGCCCGAAGCCGTGAAGCGGAAACGCTTCTTGGCGCCCGACTTGGTCTTCAGTTTGGGCATTTCATGTACGGCTGGTTTAGAGCCGCCCTCTATAAGGGTTTATGACGCCGCCCAGGCATGCCTTTGGCCTGGCGGGTCGGAAGAAGAGCGGGTCACTACAGGAAAAGGTGAGGGGTGGCAAGCGATGAATCATTATAGGCTGGCGTCATGACCCAGATCCGCTTTCCCGACTTTCCGCTGACCGGCGGCTGCCAGTGCGGCGCCGTGCGCTTCGAGCTGCGCGCGCCGCCGCAAGCCTTTTACCTCTGTCATTGCAAGACGTGCCAGCAGCAATCGTCGTCCGCCTTCGGACAGTCCGTTGCGGTGCGCACGGCCGACATCACGATCCGCGGTGAAACGGCCGTGTTCATGGCCGCGACGAATAGGGGCCACCATAAACATTGCGAGTTTTGTCCGTCATGCGGCTCGCGCATCGCCCATGGTCGCACGAAGAGCGCCGCGACTTTCAATCTGAAAGGCGGGACCTTCGACGACTCTAGCTGGATGATCCCGGCCGGTCATATCTGGACGGCGTCGAAGCAGCCCTTCGTCACCATCGCCGCCGACGAATTGCAATATGAACACCAGCCGCCCGATTACGATACACTGTCGGCCAGATGGCGGGAGATGATCAAGCTGTAAGCGCCGGCTGTGCTGCCGTTGACGTGGTGCAGCGGGTGAAGGGCGCACCTCCAAGGGAAACGGGGCCGCGGCGGCAACTGCCAGCTAGTGAAAAAATGCCTGAGAGGCTTTGGTCACGATAACGCCGGCTCCAAAGGCGGCGGCGAGCGATCCGAAGAACCAGCCGAGTTCTTCGGGAGTCATCTCCGAGAATTTGAATTTGCCCGTAAAGCTACGCAATGATTTCAGTCCTCTTGCCTTAGCCCTTACCCTTTGCTCGACCCAAGTGCGAAGAGACTCACGTACATTTGGACGTGTGAATTCCGCGGGATCAATGTGAACGCGCTGGACGTACCAATCGAGTTTGCTTTCGATCAAGCCTTCCTCAGCGAGATTGTGTTCGCAAATTATGTACAGCGGAAGGTTCAGCGCAAAAGCGAGAGCGGACTCAACGTGATTCCATGGCGTCGTATAAGATAGGTCTTCCAGGGGTTTTTCGGCAGAACCGCCGCGTCGCTCGATTCCGGTGCTCAAAAGTTTGCGCTCATAAGCCACGACAACAACACCGTCACAAGCGGACATGACCTCTTTGATTTTGGTTAGCGGATTGCCGGCGGGATATTCGTTTTTCCCAATTATACGCGGGTCCGTGCCGCATTCATTGCGCAAGAATGATTCAAGCTCGTCCCGAAAACGGAGCTGATCATCCCTGTAAGGGGTTCCCATACTGATGAATATGCGTGGTGACATCGTTATCGGATTTGGGTGAAACGGTGTTGCTCTACCTAAAGGATATTCTTCTTCTTGTCTATTCGCTTAGGTCGATCGAGCCGCCAGGCAAATGGGGCATTTCCGGTTTTCAGGCTCTTGTTCATCTGACGTTCAATCAATTGCTTTTATGTAGAAGCGCCAAGTGGGTGGGGACCTCGCTTGTATCCACCGGACCTGTCGAGATGTTGAGCCGCTTTACCGTTCTGACCTTGAGCCTCGCCGCCGTCGCGCTGACGGGGTGCGCCACGGTGACGCCGGGGCCCGGCAACCGGGCCGAAAGCTACAAGCTCAAGGATGGGTCGGTCCTGCGCTACATGGAGTATGTGCCGGCCAAGCTCGACCTCAAGAAGCACGTGCCGATCATGATCTTCCTGCATGGCTCGGGCTCGGCGGGACATAATATCAACCAAGTGCTCGACAACGGCCCGTGGCAATATGCCAAGCAGCACCCGGACTTTCCGTTTATCATCCTGGCGCCGCAGCTGGACCAGGACGGCGAGTGGGACCCCGACAAGCTTAATGAATGGCTGCAGCATATCGTCGGCGTCCTGCCGGTCGATCGTCGGCGCATCTACCTGACGGGCCTGTCGCGCGGCGGCCAGGGCGCCTGGGACTTCGCCATGCGCTATCCGCACTGGTTCGCCGCGGTGGCGCCCCTGTCGGGTTATTCCGACATCCGCCAGCCGTGCCGGCTGCAGGGCATGCCGGTCTGGGCCTTCCACGGCGGCCAGGATGGCGTCGTGCCGCTCAAATACGACGAGGCGACGGTGGCCGAAGCCAAGACCTGCGGCGTCAAGATCCAGTTCACCCTCTATCCGGACCTCGGCCACGACACCTGGGACCGGACCTATGCCGATCCGGCGCTCTACGATTGGCTGAGAACGGCGCGCAAACCCTTGTTCCGCCTGTCGCCGCCGCTGCACTATCCGCTGCGCCCGCTCAAGGCGCCCAGCGACGTGCATTAATATACGCTCAGGCGCCGCGCGGGCTCCTCGCACGAGCTCGGGCGGGCAGTCGCCCTTGCCGATGCTGCGCATCGGAAATCCGAGTGAGGTTGATTACCTGAAGAGCAGGGATGCCGTTAGTCCTGGTCCGGCTTGACGGCCTTGTTGATCGCTTCGGCCACCGATTTCGGTACGTTGAACTGGCCGCCTTCGTTGGCCATCTGCTGGCGGTTGAAGCGCAACAGGCCGCGGCCGTGCGTCGGCAGCCAGCCGTAGAATCCGGAGATCAGCTCGATCAGCGCCTTGGGCGAGGGCATGGCGACGTCGGCGCCGACCGCATAGGGGCGAAACACCGCGCCGGTGTCCGGGCGCATGAACAGGACGTCCTGGATGCGCAGGTTGTAGAGATCGAGGAACAGCCGCTCGAAATGATGCTTCCGCCACGTCACCAGGCCCGAATGGATGGTGAAGTTCTGCGTCGAGCCCTGGCTGTAGAAATCCCAGTCGCCCTTGAGCAAATGACGCCGGCGCAGGCGGTAGAGGCGGTTGCGTGTCTTCAGGTCCGGCGCCTTGTCCGGCTTGGCCCACTGCGCCTGGACCAGCCAGACCTCATTGCCGTCGCCCAGCACCGCCTCGGCCATGGCGTTGACGCGCTCGATCAGCATTTTCAGCTCGTCGCGATTGAGCACGTGCGGCCGGCCCAGCGGCAGGAAGTGGAACCGCGTCAGGTTCTCGCCGTCATAGTCCTTGAGATACTGGCCGATCGGCCAGCTATGGGGGTGGAAATGCGTCCACTGCGCCTGGAACGTGGTCATGCTTGATTCGGGGCGTGATTAGGCGCCGTCTTGCGCCAGTGCCGGGCCTGGAGCGCCAGCAGCGCGGCGGGCAGGGTCATGGCCACCCCCATCCAGATCGGCGCATCGGCGCCCCACCGGGAAAACAAAAGGCCGGCGATGACCGGCCCCGAAATGCGCGCGATGGCGCCGACGGACATGTTGAAGCCGAGCATGGCGCCCTGGCGGTCGGACGGAGTCCAGGCGGCGATGAGGGCGCAGATCGACGAGAAGACCACGGCTTGGCCCGCGGCGCCGAACATGACGATCGGCGTCACCCAATGGGCATCGCTGTTCATCGCCTGGCCGGCAAAGCTTAGCCCGAAGACCAGCAGACCGCCGGCCAGCACCTTTTCCTCACCGAAGAGACGCAGCAGCGGCCGCATGAACACGAACTGCATCAGGGCCGCCGCCACGCCGAGAAACGGAAAGACATTGCCGATGCGCACCGCGTCCCAGTGATAGCGCGCCTCGGCCCACAGCCCGAACGTGGCTTCGAGCCCGGCCAGGGCCATCATGTAGCACAGCGTGGCGGCCAGGACGCGGACGAGGGCGGGCATGGTGAAGGCGTCCTTGGCCGTGCGCGACAGGTTCATCAGTCCGGCTTCGGCGCGATCGAGGATCGACAGTCGCGCCGTCACCGTCTTGGCCATCGGGGTGCGGCTTTCGCGGATGAACAGGGTGATGCCGAGCGCGGTGATGGCCGACATGCCGGCCGCGACCAATAGCGGCAGGCGGAACAGGTCGGCGCCGGTATGGCCGTGGGTCAGGACGCCGCCGAAAAACGGGCCCATGATGAAGCCCAACGAAAAGGCGCCGCCGATCAGGCTCATCCGGCCCGAGCGCTTTTCAGGTGCGGAGACATCGCAGACATAGCCCTGGATGGTGGCGATATTGCCCGCCGCCAAGCCGCCGAAAAAGCGGAACAGGATGGCGATCCAGATATTGGGCGCAAAGGCCAGCGCCGCATAGAACAGGGTCGACAGGGCGGTGGTGACGATCAGGATCGGCTTGCGGCCGATGCGGTCGGACAGTGCGCCGCACAACGGCTCGGCAAAGAACTGGCCCAGGCTGAAAAAGGTGAACATCAGGGTCACCTGCCAGGCCTGGGCGTTCAGGCTCTGGGCGAAGAACGGCATCAGGGGCACGACGATGCCGAAGCCGACCAGATTGACGAAGACCACGGTGAACATGGCCGCCAGCGCGCTGTTATCCTTAATGAATGTCCGTACCCGGTGCATCAAGCCTTGCTGGCCGCGGCGGGCTTCAGGCTTGCGGGCGTCCCACATGGCCGGCCGATCCTCTTGCGGGGACGCGTATTCGGAGCCAGGGGCCGGGGGCGGGGACAACTCGGACATGACGATTTTTATAGCCGCTTTTTTGGCCGCCGCCACCGTTTGTTTATCGCAACTGCGTGAAGATGGTTAATGAAAGCGAGGGCTTGTGGCCGGTTGTTGCTCGCCTTGACGAATGAAAAAGCCCCGCATCGGCGTCCGACGCGGGGCTTTTTCATGTGATCGTGTCAGATGACTTAGCCGCCTACTTCGGCGCCAGGATCATGATCATCTGCTTGCCTTCCATCTTGGGTTCGTATTCGACCCGCGTGGTCGGCTCGAAGTCGGCCTTGACCTTGTTGAGCAGTTTCATGCCCAATTCGGGGTGAGCCATTTCACGGCCGCGGAAGCGCAGGGTCACCTTGACCTTGTCGCCTTCCTCGAAGAAGCGGTGCATCGCCTTGGCCTTCACTTCGTAGTCGTGAATGTCGATATTCGGGCGAAGCTTGATTTCCTTGATTTCGACGACCTTTTGCTTCTTGCGCGCTTCGGCCTTCTTTTTCTGCTCTTGGAAACGGTACTTGCCGTAATCGAGGATCTTGCAGACAGGGGGATCGGCGGTCGGGGAGACTTCAACCAGGTCGAGACCGGCTTCCTCGGCGGCTTCCAATGCGGCCGAAGTCGGCATGATGCCTTGCTTCTCGCCGTTATGGTCAATCAACAATACGCGGGGGACCTTGATGTCCTGGTTGATGCGGGGGCCGTCTTTGGGAGGCGGGGCTTGAATGGGGCGACGAATAGGTCGTTCTCCTGAACTCTGTTGATCCGAACGGGTTTACCGCGATGCGGCGAAACTTTGGGCGCAATTATGACCAAGGGCGCGCGCCGGATCAATCCCTTATGCCGTCAAACTGTTAAATTTTCAGGAAATGAGACGGATACGCGTCACGCCACGAGCTCATCCCACGTCACTTGTAAAAAGTCACTCATGGAACTTGCGTTCGCTTGAGATAAGCAGTGCGCGGTAAACGTCAAGGGTTGCGGCGCACATCGCCTCCAGGGAAAAGCGTTCGCGCACGCGCCGGCGCCCGGCGCGGCCCATTTCGAATCGCGTCCGCTCGGGCAAATCCATGGCCGCCTTCATGGCGTCGGCCCAGGCGCGGGCGTCCTTGGGCTTGACCAGCCAACCGGTTTCGCCCGGCACGACGGTCTCGACGGTTGCCCCGTGATCGGCGGCCAGCGGCGGACGTTGCATGGCCTGGGGCTCGACGGCGGTGCGGCCGAAGGCTTCCGGTTCAAGCGAGGGCGCCAGCGCAAAGTGGCAAAGATGATAGGCCGAGGGCATGTCCGTGACGTGGCCGGCCATGCGCACATGGTCTTGGAGGCCGTAATCCTGGACTGTCTTCAGCAGGGATTGCAGGTATTGCGTGCGGCCCTGTTCATCGCCGGCCATGACGATGTGGAAATTGTCGACGCCCTCGGCGCGCAGGATACGCGCGGCTTCGAGGATCAGCATCTGGCCTTTCCACTTGGTCAGGCGTGCCGCCAGCAGGAAGCGGACACGCTTGTCGTCCGAATTGGTGCCCCATTCCTCTTCCATCTTCATGATGCGGGGCACGTCGAACGATTCGGGATCGAAGCGCTTGAGATCGACGCCGCGCGGAATGGAGATGACGCGCTCGGGCGCGACCTCCTTGTAGGTCTTGAGGATATGGGCGCGGGTGAATTCGGAATTGGCGATGGTCATGTCGGCGCGGACCATGGCGCCGTTATACCAGCGTTTCAGGTCCGACTTGGCATTGTAGATGCCGGCATAGGTGGCGACCGAGCGGATGTTTTCGACCTTGGCCGCCTTGATCGCGGCCAGGGCCGGAGCGCGCGAACGGACGTGGACGATATCGACGCCGTGGTCGCGGATGATCTTGCGCAGCGCGCCGACGTTCAGCCACTGCACGAACGGGTTCTTGCTGTGCACCGGCAGGATGATGACCCGGGCGCCCATCTTGGTCAGCACCGGCTCCATCCGGCCGCCCCGGGTCGCCACGATCGAACGGCCGCCGGCCTCGATCACCGCGCGAGCGACATCGACGACCGTTTGTTCGACACCGCCGGCGTCGAGCTCCGGCACGACCTGGAGGACGCAACCGCTGAAGGAAGGCTTATCGGGCATCGCACTTGTCGTCATGGAATCTGGGGCTTAAGAATGAAACACCATGATCAAGCCGTTTAATCAAGAGCCTGTGTCCTGGCTGGAGACTGCCTCCGGCCGTATTGCCTATCGCCGGGTGAACGGGATTGGGCCAACCCTGTTGTGGCTGGGCGGATTCCTGTCGGACATGACCGGGTCCAAGGTGGCGCGGCTGAGCTATACGGCGCGGTTGCACGGTTGGGATTTCCTGGCCTTCGACTATTTCGGCCACGGCGAAACCGGCGGCGACTGGAACACGGCACGTGTCGGCACCTGGGTGGCCAATGTGCTGGCGGTCGCCGATGAATTGACCGAGGGCCCGATCGCGGCGATCGGCTCCTCCATGGGCGGCCATATGCTGTGCGAGCTGATCAAGGCCAGGCCGGGCAAGGTGCGCGCCGCGGGCTTTATCGCGCCGGCGCCGGATTTTGTCACCGCCCTGATGCGGCCCGGCCTGTCGCCGGAAGAAAAGCGGCAACTGGATGTGTCCGGCATGCATATGCTGCACGGCTACGACCGCCCGGTCGGCTTGTCGCGGGCCTTTTTCGACGAGGCCGAGGCGCACAAGGTGCTGGAGGCGCCGATCCCGTTCGACGGCCCGGTGCGTATCCTGCACGGCATGAAGGACGACGTCGTGCCGTGGCGGCATGGCGTGCGCCTGCTGGAGACGCTGACTTCCAAGGATGGGCGCATCAACCTGATCAAGAATGGCGACCATCGCTTGTCGCGGCCACAGGATTTGGACCTGCTGGAGGATATGGCGGCGGAATTGCGGGGGTATCGGCCCGATCTGGCAGACTAAGGTCGTTTTGACAATTCTGACCATTTATGGCAGACTGTACGCAAATTGGAGGCGGTCATGGCCGATGCTTCGGAAACACGTGCGAAATCCCTGCCCGGCGACCCCGTACCGCTGCAGATCGGTAGCGACGGCCGGGTGTTGATCCCAGTCGACCTGCGCCGCCAGATGAAGATAGACGACAGTGGCCGCATCACGGCACGGATCGTCGACGGCGAATTGCGAATCCTCACGCCGACGGTGGCGTTGGAGTATTTGCAGCGCATGTTCCAGCAGCCTCCGGGCGCGCCATCTATTGTCGATGAACTCATCGCCGAGCGTCGTGCCGAGGCCGCGCGCGAATGAGTATTGTCCTGGATGCGTCGGCGGCTATGGCGCTATTGCTGAATGAACCCGGCGGCGAAAAAGTTGCCGAGGCTATTCGCGGCGCAATAATCAGCTCCGTCAATATGTCGGAGGTCTACGCCAAAAGCATCGATATGGCGAAGGACGTCGAAGCCGCTCGCAGTTTCTTCAAGTCATTGCCTGTTCGTGTCACGGGCTTTGATGATGAGCACGCGCTCGTGGCCGGCGGGTTGCGCCGGGAAACGCGTCAATATGGTCTGTCGTTTGGCGATCGGGCCTGCCTGGCGACTGCGCTTATTGAAAAGCGATCTGTCATGACGGCGGACAAGGCTTGGGGAAGCCTCGATATCGGCGTTGAGATCATTTTGATCCGATAGCTGCCGCCAGCGCCTTGATCACGCGCCGAACCTGCTGCTCGGCCTCGGCGTCGATAAAGCGGCCATCGCCGCGCAGCTTAGCGCGGTTATGCGGCATCAACAGCGTGGTGGCGTCGCTGATCCCCGCTTCCAGTACGCGCAGCACCTCGATCATCGCCGGGTGAGCGATCTCGCCGCTGGCGGTGCAGGTGATCAGCGCCGTCGGCTTGTGGGCGAACTCGCAACTGCCGACGGTCCAGTCGATGGCGTTTTTCAGAACACCGGGAATACCCATGGCGTATTCGGGCGTAGCGATCAGGATGGCATCGGCCGATCGCAGGGCGGCGCGAAAGGCCTGGACGTCGGCAGGCGCGTCGTCCGCGTCGTCCGGGGTGAAGGGCGGCAGGACGGTCGAGACGCGAATGACCTCGAACATGCCCATCCCTGCCACCGCGTCGATCAGTGCCGCATTGAGCGACCCCTTGCGCAGGCTGCCGCAAAGGGCCGCGAGTTTCACGACAGCCGGTCCATCAGGTGATCGCCGACCCTGAGGGCATTGGCCACCGTCGTCAGGGTCGGATTGACCGCCGAGGCCGAGACGAAGAACGAGGTGTCGGTGACGTAGAGATTGTCGAGCTCGTGCGCCTTGCAATGGCTATCGAGCGCCGACGACTTCGGATCCTTGCCGTAGCGCACCGTGCCGCACTGGTGCGCCGTGCCGTAGAGCGGCAGCAGCTGGTCGATGGCGAAGTGCGGCTCGAACAGGGTGTGCTGGCGCAGGCTGAAGTTCCTGAGCCCGCTTTCCAGCTTGCGCGTCAGGCGCAGGTGGCTCGACAGGTTGTTGGCCGTATAGGTCAGCTTGATCTGGCCGTCGTCGTCGACGGTGACGCGGTTGTCGGGCATCGACAGGTCTTCGCTCATCGTCAGAAAGGCGACCAGGTGGCGGGCGATGTCGTCGGTCAGGAAGTTGGGAATGAGCGCCGGCGGGATCATGTCGGAGATCTGGCCCTTCAAGGTCTGGCCGGTCATGTATTCCAGCAACTGGATCTGGCCCATCGGGAAGTTGTACGAGCCGTCCGGTTCGCCGAAATAGAAGTCGTTGACGGCAAACGTCTTGGGGAAGGGCGAATCGAACGGCTCGGCCATGACCGAGATCACCGCCGACGTCGTGTGGAACATGTAGTTGCGGCCGACCTGGTCGGAGCCGTTGGCCAGGCCGTTCGGGTGCTGGGCACTTTTCGAACGCAGCAGCAAGGCCGCCGTATTGGCCGCGCCGGCCGCGGCGACGAAGATATCGCCCTTGAAGCTTTGCAGGGCGCCGCTTTCGTTTTCGGTGACGACGGCGGTGACCGTCTTGCCCGTGCCGTCGGTTTCCAGGCGGATCGCCTTGTGGCCGGGCAGGATGGTGACATTGGGCAACCCGGCGATCGGCTCGATGACGATGGTGCGGGCGTCCGACTTGGCCTTCAGCAGGCAGGGGAAGCCGCCGCAGGTCGTGCAGCGGACGCAGTGCGAGGTCTGCGGGTTCGTGTCATCGCGATTGACGCCCAAAGGCAGGGGCGACGGGTGCCAGCCGATGTCCTGGAAATGCTTCTTCAGCGTGGCAACGCCGGGATCGTCGCGCAGGGCGGGATAAGGGTAGGGCGGATCTTCCGGCAGGTCGTTGGGATCGATGCCGCGCTCGCCGTGCACGCGCCACAGCTTTTCGGCCTTTTCGTAATAGGGCGCGTAGTCGGTATAGGACAGCGGCCAGGCCGGCGACAGGCCGTCGGCGTGTTGCACGTCCTCGAAATCGCGCTTCTTCATGCGCATCAGGGCCGCGCCATAGAAGGTGGTATTGCCGCCGACCCAGTAGTTGGTGTTTGGGGTGAAGGGCTTGTTGTTCTTGTCGAGCCACTTTTCCTTGGTGCGGTAGCGATGCTCGACGAAGACGGCGTGCGAATCCCAGTTCTGCGGTTCCTGGGGCAGGAACTGGCCGCGCTCCAGGATCAGGATTTTCTTGCCGGTATTGGCCATGGCATAGGCCAGCGTGCCGCCGCCGGCGCCCGAGCCGATGACGATGATGTCGTAGTGTTGGCTTTCCGTGCCGGGTGCATCAACCATTGGGTTTCCTCAGTCTTTTATTTGGTACTTTTTAGCGCCCCAGCGGATCAGGGGCGTGATCAGGCCGTCGGGCAGGTAGGTCATGACGGCGACGGCGATCTTGTTGGAGAGGCCGGTGACGATGACTTCCTTGCCCTTTTCGTTGGCGCGGATGCCGGCCTCGACGACCGCCTCGGCGGTCATCTGGAAGCGGCCCGGTCCGTGGCCGCCGGTATCGCCGAGATGGGCGGCCATGCCATTGCTGGTCATCAATTCGCTTTCCGTCGATCCGGGACACAGGGCTGTGACGTAAACGCCCTTGGCCGCCACTTCCGCCGCCAGCGAGCGCGAGAACTTCAACACATAGGCCTTGGCGGCGGGGTACAGCGTGTTGCCCGCCGCGCCCGGTGAAAAGGCGACCATGCTGGAGACATTGATGATGCGGCCATAGCCCTGGGCCAGCATGGGGTTGAGAAAAGCATGGGCCAAGAGGGTCGGGGTGTTGACGCAGACCTCGACGAAATCGAGCTGGTGCGCGCCGGTCGTCGCGGCAAAGGTGCGCGGGATCGAATAGCCGGCATTGTTGATCAGGCCGTCGATGTGCAGCTTGTGATGATGCACGCGCTCGATCAACTGATGGACCTGGTCGCGCTTGCCGAGATCGGCGTCGAGGCAGGTGACTTGAACGCCGTGCGCCGATGCCAGCTCCTCGGCCAGGGTCTTCAGCCGGTCCAGCCGGCGCGCCACCAGGACCAGGTCGTTGCCGCGCTTGGCATAGGCCCGGGCGAACTGGGCGCCGATGCCGCTCGATGCGCCGGTAATCAGGAAAGTGCGGGCCATGGCAGCGCTCCGAGCGATTCGACTTAAGGTCTAAGACGTTTGTGACGCGCGGTAAATGGCGTCCAGGCCTTCGCGATAGGTCGGGTATCGCGGACGCCAGCCGAGTTCGGCCTTGGCGCGAGCATTCGCGACGCGTTTGTTGTCGGCGTAGAAGCGTTTCGCGGCGGCGGGCAGGTCGTCGAAAGCGGTCGGCGGCGGCAGTGGCAGGCCGGTCAACTCGGCGGCATAGGCGAGCACATCCTCGGCCGACGCCGGTTTGTCGTCGCAGAGATTATAGGCGCGCCCGGGATTCGGCCGCGCCGCGCTGGCCAGCAGGGCGGTGGCGCAATCGTTGTGATGCAGCCGGGAAAAGACATGACCGTCGATATGGACGCGCCGCGCTGTACCGTCGCGCAGCCGGTCGATGACGTTACGGCCGGGACCGTAGAGACCCGGCAGCCGAAACAGGTGCGCGCCCTTCGTCAACCATTGACTTTCGGCCGTCACGCGCCGTCGGCCCTCGGCGGAGGACGGATTGAGTGCGCTGTCTTCAAAGGCCCAGCCGCCGGCGCGGTCGCCATAGACGCCGGTGGTGGACAAATAGCCGATCCACGGACGGCCTTCGATCAGATCGCCAAGCGCGCGAAAGGCGGGACAGCCGTCGTCGTCGGGCGCCGGGGTGATGAGGATGGCTTCGGCCTTGGCGGCCTGGCGCAGGGCGTCTGCGTCCAGTGGGTCGATGGTCGCGATGCCCTGGGCGGCAAGGGCTTTGCGTTTGTCATCGGCGCGCGCCGTGGCAATGAGCGCGAAGCCCTGGGTGCGCGCCTGATCCGCGAAAGCCGCGCCGATAAAGCCGTAGCCGAAGATGAAGGCGCGGCGCATGGGGCGAAAGGCTTAGCGGTCGGCGGCGCGCTGGGCCGCGGCCGAAGCGGACGCCGCTTCGGCTTCTTCGTGAAGTTCTTCGTCGCGTTGCTGCTGCACGGCCTTGTCCTGGGCGTCCTTGGCCAGGCGGGCGTCGCGTTCGCGCACCATGCGGTAATAGTCGGGATCGGTCTTGGCGTGGCCGAACGGCGCCAGGGACGGCTGGCCTTCGCCCTGCGGCCAGACCAGGCTGAGCGCGATGATCAGCACGGCCACAACGGCGGACGCGATATAGAAGAAGCGTTCGTTCATGGCGCCTGTATAGGAAAAACCGGCCATTTAAGCCAGTGGTTTCAGTGAGGAATTTTCCGCCTGAAATTTGCCCCAAATCGCGACGCCGGGGTCTTGTGTGACGCATATATCACACCATATCGGAGCCGTGCCGGTTGCTTCCGAGTAAGGACCGGCAACGCCAATCCGCCTTTGAAGGGGACTATAGACACACATGAATATTGAGAAATATTCCGAAAAGACTCAAAAGCTTGTCCAGGCTGCCCAAAGCATCGCGCAAGCCTCGTCGCACCAGTATTTTACGCCGGCCCATGTGCTGAAGGCGCTGACCGAGGACAAGGACCAGCTGTCGCAACGGCTGATCGGCCTGGCCGGCGGCAATGCCGACGCCTTCGTCGGCAATATCGATCAATTGCTGGCCAAGCTGCCGTCGGTGACCGGCGCGGCCGCGCAACTCTACATGCATAATGACACCGCCAAGCTGTTTGCCGATGCCGAAAAGGCGGCGCAGAACGCCGGCGATGCCTTTGTCACCGCCGACCGGTTGCTGATTGCCGCGCTCGATACGCCCGATGGCGCCAGCGCGCTTAAGGCCGCCGGCACGACGCTGAAGGCCGTGCGCGACGCCCAGGCCAATTTCCGCAAGGGCAAGACCGCCGATAGCGCCACCGCCGAGAACGGCTTTGACGCGCTGAAACGCTATGCCCGCGACCTGACCCAGGCCGCGCTGGACGGCAAGATCGACCCGGTCATCGGCCGCGACGAGGAAATCCGCCGCACCATCCAGGTCCTGGCCCGCCGCACCAAGAACAACCCCGTGCTGATCGGCGAGCCCGGCGTCGGCAAGACCGCCATCGTCGAAGGCCTGGCCATGCGCATCGTCAATGGCGACGTGCCGGAAAGCCTGAAGGACAAGAAGCTCTATTCGCTCGACATGGGCGCCCTGATCGCCGGCGCCAAGTATCGCGGCGAATTCGAGGAACGCCTGAAGGCCGTGCTCAACGAGGTTACGACCGCCGAGGGCCAGATCGTCCTGTTCATCGACGAAATGCACACCCTCGTCGGCGCCGGCAAGTCGGACGGCGCCATGGATGCGTCCAACCTGTTGAAGCCTGCGCTGGCGCGCGGCGAACTGCATTGCGTCGGCGCCACCACGCTGGACGAATACCGCAAGCACGTCGAAAAGGACCCGGCCCTGGCCCGGCGTTTCCAGCCGGTCTTCGTTTCGGAGCCGACGGTCGAGGACACCATTTCGATCCTGCGCGGGCTGAAGGAAAAGTACGAAGTGCACCATGGCGTGCGCATTTCCGACGGCGCCATTGTCTCGGCGGCGACCCTGTCCAACCGCTATATCGCCGACCGCTTCCTGCCCGACAAGGCAATCGACCTGATCGACGAGGCCGCCTCGCGCGTGCGCATGGCCGTCGATTCCAAGCCGGAAGCGCTCGATGAACTCGACCGTCGCATCGTCCAGCTGAAGATCGAGCGCGAGGCGCTGCAAAAGGAAACCGATCAAGCCTCGCGGACCCGGCTGGAACGGCTGAGCGACGAGCTGGAGGACCTGGAAGCCCGCTCGCTCGACCTCACGGTCAAGTGGAAGGCCGAGAAAGACAAGGTCGGTTCAGCCGCCCGTTCGCGTGAGGCGCTCGATCGCGCTCGCATCGAGCTGGCCAATGCCCAACGCGCCGGCGACCTGCAAAAGGCGTCGGAAATCCTCTATGGCCGCATCCCGGCCCTGGAAAAGGAACTGGCGGCGGCCGAAAAAGCGCCCGACACGGCGCAGCAATTGGCGCCGGAAGTGGTCGATTCGACTCAGATCGCCGCGGTGGTGTCGCGCTGGACCGGCATTCCGGTCGACAAGATGTTGGAAGGCGAGCGCGACAAGCTGCTGCGCATGGAAGACGAGCTGCGCAAGCGCGTCGTCGGCCAGGACGAGGCCCTGACGGCCGTGTCCGATGCCGTGCGTCGCGCCCGGGCGGGTCTGAAGGATCCCAACCGGCCTATCGGCTCGTTCCTGTTCCTGGGGCCGACGGGCGTCGGCAAGACCGAGCTGAATAAGGCGCTCGCCGAATTCCTGTTCGACGACGAGAGCGCGATCACCCGGCTCGATATGTCGGAATACATGGAAAAGCATTCCGTCTCGCGCATGATCGGCGCGCCTCCGGGCTATGTCGGTTATGACGAAGGCGGCGCCTTGACCGAAGCCGTGCGGCGCCGGCCCTACCAGGTCGTGCTGTTCGACGAAGTCGAAAAGGCGCATCCGGACGTGTTCAACATCCTGCTCCAGGTGCTGGACGACGGGCGCTTGACCGACGGCCAGGGCCGCGTGGTCGACTTCCGCAACACCCTGATCGTCATGACCTCGAACCTGGGTTCGGACGTGCTGGTCAATATGGAGCCGGGCGTCGATGTCGAGATGGTCAGGCCTCTGGTCATGGACGTGGTGCGCCGGCATTTCCGGCCGGAGTTCCTCAACCGCATCGACGAGATGATCCTGTTCCAGCGCCTGGACAAGGAACACATGCACGACATCGTGCGCATCCAGCTGAAGGGCCTGGAAAAGCTGCTGGGCGATCGCGAGATGACGCTGTCGATCGACGAGGCGGCGCTGACCTACCTGGCGGACAAGGGCTACGACCCGGCCTATGGGGCGCGGCCGTTGAAGCGGGTAATCCAGAAGCTGCTGGTCGACCAGATCGCTCGCCAGATCCTGGCCGGTACGTTCGGCGACGGCGACGTGATCCATGTCGGGTTTGACGGCGAGGAGCTGTCGATCGGCCGCCCCACGGTGAACTAACGATTTGCGGGCGTGGGGCCGACTGGTTCCACGCCCGCAAGCGTGCTAGATTGGTGCCGGGAGGGCGTCATGAAGGCCTGGGGGTGGATCGTCAGTCTTGTCGTTCTGGCCATTGCCGGCGGCGTCGCCTGGCGCATGAACGCCCCTATGCCGGCTGTGAAGGACGGCGATATCGTCTTCCAGACCTCGGACAGCCATCAGGCTGCGGCGATCATCTGGGGCACGCATAGCCTCTATTCGCATATGGGAATTATCCGCGAAACGGCGGCTGGGCCGGTCGTCGTCGAGGCCATCGGACCGGTCAAGGAAACGCCTCTGCGGCAATGGATCAAGCGCGGCCGGTTCGGACGTTTCAGTCTCTATCGCGATTCTGACCTCACGAAGCGCCAGACCGCGGCGGTATTCCGGGCCGCCCGGGCGCTGTATGGCCGCGGCTATGACCTCTATTTCTCGTTCGACAATCGCGACATCTATTGCAGCGAGCTGGTCTACGATGCCTATCACGCGGCGGGGATCGACCTGGGGCAGTTGCAAACGATCGGCGATTTGGCGTCCGCCTGGGGGCCGGCCGGCGACCTTCTGGACCGGCGCGCCTTGTCCGATCCGGAATGCCAGACCCGGGGCGTCGACGGAGGCAATTGCATCGCCCTGGTGCGGGAAAGATCCGTGATTACCCCGAAGGCCATTGCCGAGGATGCCCGGCTGCGCCAGGTCTACAGCAACTATCCCTTCTGAAGCGGCTTAGCCGTGTTGTGCCGCGGTGATCTTGCCGCACAACCATTGCAGTCCCGCCAGGTGCTGCTGGTCGTGGCTGCACAGATAATGGACCAGGCCCTGCAGGGTCACGGGACCATAGTCCTCGAAGTCCGCCATGCGTTCCCACTGGGCCGTCGACACGCTGGCCAGTAGTTCCAGCGTCTCTTCGCGCGCCAGGCGGATGGCCTTCAGCACGTCCGGCGCAAAGGCGTCGGCATAGGCGCGTTCGACGCGCAACCGCTCGCCGTCGATGCCCGACAGGAACGGCCGCTTTTCCTTCAAGGTACGCACGAAGCGGACGTGGTAACCGTCGATCTCGATGTCGCGGATATGGCAAAGCTGTTCCAGCGCGGCGTAATGCTCGCTGGGGCAGGTGTGCCACGACGACGGGCGCCACAGCTGGAAGCCGTCGGGAATGGCGCCGTAATGGGCCTCCAGGCGGTCGGGAAACGCCGCCAGGGCGTCAAGCGTGGCTAAGTCCATCTCAATCCCTCAGCAGTTCGTTGATCCCGGTCTTCGAGCGCGTCTGGGCGTCGACGCGCTTGACGATGACGGCGCAGTAGAGGTTGGGCGCCGCCGTATTGGCGGCAGCATTCGACGACGGCATGGAGCCGGCGACGACGACCGAATAGGGCGGCACTTCGCCGTACATGACTTCGCCGGTGGCGCGATCGACGATGCGCGTCGACTTGCCGATGAACACGCCCATGCCCAGCACCGAGCCTTCACGGACGATGCAGCCTTCGACGACTTCCGAGCGGGCGCCGATGAAGCAGTTGTCCTCGATGATCGTCGGGCTGGCCTGCAGCGGCTCCAGCACGCCGCCGATGCCGACGCCGCCGGACAGGTGGACGTTCTTGCCGATCTGGGCGCACGAACCGACGGTCGCCCAGGTGTCGACCATGGTGCCTTCATCGACGAAGGCGCCGATATTGACGAAGGACGGCATCAGCACGACGTTTTTGCCGATGAAGGCGCCGTGGCGGACGATGGCGCCGGGCACGGCGCGGAAGCCGGCCTCCTGGAAGGTCTTGTCGGTCCACTTGGCGAACTTGTTGGGCACCTTGTCCCAGAAGGGACCGATCGGCGCTTCTTCGAATAGGCCGCGGCCGGTATGCATCAGCGCGTTCGGGTTGAGGCGGAAGGACAGCAGCACGGCCTTCTTCAGCCAGTCGTGCACGACCCACTGGCCATCGACCTTGTCCGCCACGCGGAAGCGGCCGCAGTCGATCATCTCCAGGGCGCCCTGGACGGCTTCGCGATACTTGCCGCGATAGTCGGTGGAGAGCGTGTCGCGCACCTCCCAGGCGGCTTCGATATCATCCTTGAAGGCGGCGAGGTCGGACATGGAGGTGCTCCCGGAATTGCGGGCTAGGCAATAGGGGGAGGGGGCGTCGGGATCAAGTGCTAATTCGCGACCCTCATATCTCGATTTAGGACGTAGCTGTCTTGGATCAGCCCATTGTCCTTCATGAAGCGGGCGATGCTGGCGTATTCGGCGGTCTCGATATCTCCGCCCTGGTCGTCGAGATTGAGACGCGGATCGAAGACCGGGCCGAAGATGCGCTGCACCAGGTCGGCATGGACGACGGTCGGCGTGAAATGGGCCTTAAGGTCGGCCTTGATCTGGGCGTAGCTGTCGGTCTGCCAGGCGGCGGCCGATATCACGTCGAGCAGGAATTCGGTGCAGTTCTGGTGCTTGGCGTCGAAGGGGTTCGACACCAGGGTATAGCTCTTGACGTGCAGCTTCTCGTAGCTCGGCGAATTGATGATGTTCTCGATACGCCGCTGCATTTCCGGGCTTGGGATGATCACCCCGACATCGTCGGCTTGCGAGCCAGCGACAAAGTCGATGGGATAGTCCTGGGCCAGGTAGGACTGGGTGATCGGCAGGGATTTGCCGTCGCCCTGGTACAGGTTGTAGACGGCATAGCCCTTGTAGGTCTTGCCATCGGCGCCGGTGGTTTCGCCATAGACCCAGAACGCGCCGTGCGTATAGGCGATGTTGTCGGGCAGGTCCTTGCGCGCCCGGCCGGCGCGAAAGACGATGGCGACCCGGGCCTGGTGGGCGGCCAGGTCGCGTTCGACCTGCTTGGCGAAGGCGGCGGTTGCGGCGGGTTTTAAGTGCTGGGCCGGGCCGCGGCCGGAAAAGCCGGCGGGCAGGCCGATGCCGGTGGAATCTTCGGTGGGATTGGCCACGGATTGCGCCTGGACCGGCGCGGCCAGCAAGGATGCTGCGAGGACGGCGAGGACGGCGGCGCGCATCAGTGGCCGCCTTGCGGGGGCGTGCCGGCGTTGGTCTTGTCCTGCGTGTCGTAGGGAACATTCGGCGCCGGCTGGGCCTTGATGGTCTCGGGCGAGACCTCGAGCTTGCCATCGGCGGAGTCGTTGGCGAATTTTCCGGACTCGCCGGCGACCTCAACCGCGCGGTTGGAGTCATTCAAGGTCCGCCGTACCGGCGCAAAGGCGATGCCGGCGACGAGCTGGACCCCCGCCGCGGCCAGTTTGGTCGAGGAGACAACGGAGTCGCGCGAGGCGGCCGCCGACTGGGTAACGTCGTCGTCGCCCCGGGCAAAAGCCGGCAGGGCGGTGGCCGCGGCCAGTGCCGTGGCGGCGAGAAGAGAACGCTTGAGCATACCAACCTCCTGTCTTGAACGGTGTTCAATGAACATGGTTCAAGTTTACGGGCAGGTCAAGTTAAAATGCGGATTCTAGGCGGCTCGCAGAAAATCCTTCACGGACGGCGCGCGGAAATCGATGAAGTCGTCGCTGTTGCCGGCGGCCTTGGCGCCGACCAAGACGGTCTTCATGCCCAACTGGTGCGCCGGCTTGAGGTTCTTCGGGCTGTCCTCGAAGAAGACGGCCTGGGTCGGCGTCACGTCGTGGGCCGCCATCATCTTCTCGAAGGTCACCATGTTGGGCTTGGGGATCCAGTTGGCGTGCTCAAGGTGAAAGACGCCGTCGAACAGGGGCGTCATTTCGAGCTTCTTCAGGATGCGCACGGCGTGGCGGTCGTCGCCATTGGTGAAGACGATCTTGCGGCCGGGCAGGGCGGCAATCAGCGTATTCAGCTCGGGATCGGCATGCAGGCCATCGATCGAGACGTCGTGGACCTCGTCGAGGAAGCGATGCGGTTCGACGCCGTAATGGGCCATCAGGCCGGCCAGGGTCGTGCCGTGTTCGCTGAGATAGCTTTTCTGGAGCAGGTACGCCTCGTCGCGCGGCAGGCCGGTCTCGCGGGCGACGAAGGCGGTCATCTTGCCTTCGATCAACGCCATCACTTCGGCTTCGGCGGGGTAGAGGGTCTGGTCGAGGTCGAACACCCAGGTGTCGACATGGGAAAGGGCGGGGGTCATGAGATGGGTTTTACGCGGAATGTCTTAGGATTTTAAAAAACTCTCCTCCCCATTTGGGACAAATGGGGAGCGGGGCGCCCCGAGGCGTGGCGCGGCGTAGTGCGAAGCACGAACGGGGGCGCCCGAGCGGTCCGTGACGGAGGGGTCACTTTGCGAAGTTCGCAAATTTCCCGACGTCGGCAAGTGACCCCTCCGACGTCGACTTGCCCTTCGGGCGCGCGCCGCTACCTCCCCATTTTTCCAAAATGGGGAGGAGAAATATTGCGCCTAGTCCGCCCGGATCAGGGTGCCTGCACCATGTTCGGTGAACAGCTCGACCAGCATGGCGTGCGGGCGGCGGCCGTCGAGAATGACGACGGCCTCGACCCCGGCGGCGACCGCGGCGATGGCGGTTTCCAGCTTCGGGATCATGCCGCCGATGGCGACGCCCGACGTGATCAGGCCTTGCGCTTCCGACACCGTCATCTGGCGGATCAGGTTCTTGTTTTCGTCGAGCACGCCGGCGATGTCGGTCAGCAGCAGCATGCGCTTGGAATTCAGCTTGCCGGCGACGGCGCCGGCCACGGTGTCGGCGTTGATATTGAAGGTGTGACCTTCTTCCGAAACGCCGATCGGCGCGATGACCGGCACATAGTCGTGGTTCGGATCGTCGATCAGCGTACGCAGCAGCTTGTCGTCGACCTGCTTGGGTTCGCCGACGAAGCCCAGGTCGACGACCTGTTCGATCATGCTGTCGGGATCTTTCTTGAGGCGCGTGGCCTTTTCGACGGTGATCAAACCTGCATCTTTGCCAGAAAGCCCGACCCCGCGCACGTCGGCTTCACGGCCGGCCTGCGTGATCCAGTTGGCGATTTCCTTGTTGACCGCGCCCGACAGCACCATCTCGGCGATTTCCATGGTGGCGTCGTCGGTGACGCGCAGGCCGTCGATAAAGGTCGACTTGACGCCGGCGCGGCCCAGCATGGCCGAAATCTGCGGTCCGCCGCCGTGCACGACCACCGGGTGGATGCCCAGCAGCTTGAGCAGCACGATGTCGGAGGCGAAGATCTTGGCGGTTTCGGCCTCGCCCATGGCGTGGCCGCCATACTTGATCGTCACGATCTCACGGTCGTAGATCTGGATGTAGGGCAGGGCTTCGGCCAGTTGCTTGGCGGTGGCCCAGCCTCTTTCCTCGGCGGCGTCGGTCTCGGTCTGAATAATCATGGCTTTTTAGTTGCGCTACCGCTTCGCTGTTTGAGCGCCCGCGAATAGCGCAACCCGTGGCCCATGTCATGTTCAATTGTGTGACAGGACCATTTGTGAAGGGGGGCTTTAACGCCTGTTAACGAACGGCCTCTAGACTAACCGTCCTGATCGCCGGGACCAAAACGGGCCCGGTGTGGTGTTGTGCAGAAGCTGAGCTGACCTGGGCCGCCCTTTGCGGTCGTCGATCGTACCGTGGCTTTTCATCTGTAGGGCATCATGACCGCCGTTTCTTCTGCTTCCCCGATCGATCCCGCCGCCTGCGTGCAGGGCATGCATCGCCTTATTCCCTATGCCCTTCACGGCACCGACATCACGCCGCTCTGGAACGCGTTGCTGGCGCGTGTCGAAGCCAACGGCGCCGATGCGGCCGCGCTGATGGACATTTCGACGATCGTGCAGAGCCGCGGCCAGACCGAACAGGCGCGCCAGATCATGGACGGGGCGCTGGACGTGCGCCGCAGCTATTGCGTCGTGCACGGCGATGGCTCCGGGCCGCGCCTGCTGGCTTTCGTGACGCCGGGCGATTTCATGGCCAATACGCCGATCGACTTCCTGCTGGAAGGTTCCAACTGTGTGCTGTGGCTGCACTATGTCGACGCCCAGACCCAGTCGCTCGACGACGTGCCGGCGCACGACGTCGCCTTCATGGCGATCGGCGAGTCGAACGAAAACGGCCCGGTGCTCGATCGGATGGCCGAACTGCTGGCCGACTGGCCGGGCGCGGTGATGAACAACAACCCGCGCCTGATCAAGGCCCTGACGCGCGACGGCGTCAGCGGCATGCTGGCGCAGGATCCCGAGCTTTTGTCGCCGCGCACCCTGCGTCTGCCGAAGAAGCAACTCGATCCTGTGCGGGTCGGCTTGCTGCGTTTGCCCGACGTGGCGCAGGGCATGGATTTCCCGGTGATCATCCGCCCGATCGGCACCCATGCCGGTCACGGGCTGGAGTGCCTCTACGACGAAGGCGAACTGCGCGTCTACATGGCCTCGGTGCCGGCCGACGGCTATTACCTGGCGCCGTTCATCGACTATCGCGGCTCTGACGGCCTCTACAACAAGCAGCGCGTCGTGCTGATCAAGGGCAAGCCTTTTCCCAGCCACATGGCGTTGTCGGACCACTGGATGGTGCATTATCTCAGCGCCGGCATGGCGACCAGCCCGGAAAAGCGCGCCGTCGAAGCCAAGTGGATGGCGACGTTCGACGACGATTTCGCGGTGCGTCACGCCGCCGCCTTCGAGGCGCTCTACCGTCACATGGGCCTGGACTATTTCGGCATCGATTGCGCCGAGCTGCCGGACGGCCGCCTGCTCGTGTTCGAGCTGGACGTGGCGATGATCGTCCACGCCATGGATAGCGAAGAGCTCTACCCCTACAAGAAGGGGGCGATGCAGCATCTGTTCGACGCCTTCGTCGACGCGATCAGGACGACGGGCGCCGCGCATGCGCAGCGGTCCGCCGCCTAAGCCGGTCGTAGATTAGGCCGCGGTCGCCATGGCGCGCATCAGGTCGAGGATGCGACGGCGTTGTTCCGTGCTGGGGATGCCCAAAAAGGCCGTGCCCAGGTCCATCGCCTCGGCGGTGCGCAGGAATTCGTGCACTTCGGCCTGGGGGCTGGCGGGGACGTGCGACGTGGCGCCGTCGGTCGGGTAGCCTTCGAAGAAATAGGCCACCGGCACCTGAAGCACCTGGGCGATTTCGAACAGCTTCGACGCGCTGATGCGGTTGGAGCCGCGTTCGTACTTCTGCACCTGCTGGAAGGTCAGGTTCAGGTGCTTGGCCAGTTCCTGCTGGCTGATCTTGAGCGCCTTGCGCCGCGTCCGCACCCGCGTCCCGGCGTGGATGTCGATATGGTGGGCCCGCTCTGCCCGAGGGTCTTTCACAGTACGCATAATCCTACCTTTACCCGGCCGCATGGAATGCACAAAAATTATCGGCCAGGTTGTCCCCTGCCAGTTTTGTGCCACGTAGACGGCTGTGCTTGTAAATATTCGCTTTTTACCGAGCGGTAGCGAATAGCCGGAGAGACCGTGTTCTACAAGTGGTTACTTTTGGGACGATTGTAGCGGGCAGCGGTGAGCCGTTCCGAGACAGCGCAAACCTTTGTGTCGACAAGGCCGAGCGAACGCAGGTGATTGCGCACGGCGCTCTCGGGAAGCGTCGATTTGGCCCCCTTCGGATAGACGATCCATATCGGCGCGTGGGGCAGGGCGGACAACAGGGTGTTCAATGCCTGGGCGAGACTGTCGGGATCGGTGACGATGGTCAAGGACAGGGCGGCGTCGGTTGCCGCATCGGCGGTGGCGCCGGTGAGCGCTTCGTTAAGCGCGGCATCGTCGGTCTGGCCCCAGACCAGGACCTTGTGCGCCGGATCGATGCCGAGCTTGGCGGCGAGCGAGGGCGGGGCGTCCGTCAGCTTCTTCAGCCACTTGGCGGCCTGGCCCGCCGGCAAGGTCAGCGCATAGGGCGTGCCGTGGTGCTCGAACAGGAGTTGGTCGCCGACGGCGCGCGGATCGGTGAGCTCGTGGATGGCCAAGGTCTTCTTGACCGCGCCGCGCAGGATCAGGTCCTGGCTTTCCAGCAACGCCTTGACGTGGATGGTTTCACCCGCACTGACCAGTTCGCTTTCGGCTTCGAGACCCATGAGGCACCTCCATGCGTCACCTTATCCCCGTCTCGAATAAAACCTCAATCCCGAAGGGCTAGCAAGAGTCCAACGGGCCGCTTTCCTTCGCTCGCCCCGTAAACGGGGAGGGCGAAGAAAGAGGAACTGAGCGGTCCCGGAAATAAATCAGTCCAAGCTCAGGTTTACGGCGCGACGTTGCAGACCGTCATGATCTCGGCGCGCAGTTCGGCGATGCCGAAACCGCTCTCCGAGGAGGTGGCGCGCACGATGGGGTGGGCGGCCGGGCGCTTCTTGATGCCAAGCGTGGTCGCCTCGATGACCTTGGCCAGTTCGGCCGGTTTGATCTTGTCGGCCTTGGTCAGGATGATCTGGTAGCTGACGGCGGCCTTGTCGAGCGCATCCATCGGCTCCTTGTCGACGTCTTTCAGGCCGTGGCGCGCGTCGATCAGCAGGTAGGCGCGCATCAGGTTCGGCCGGCCGCGCAGATAGTCGCGGCCCAGGTTCTGGAACTTCTTGACCGTGACCTTCGACGCCTTGGCCCAGCCATAGCCCGGCAGGTCGACGAGATGCAGGCCGTCATTGACGCGGAAGAAGTTGACCTCGCGCGTGCGGCCGGGCTCGTTGGAGGCGCGCGCCAGGTGGTTCTGGCCGACAATGGCGTTGATCAGCGACGACTTGCCGACATTGGAGCGGCCGGCAAAGGCCACTTCCGGCATGTCGGTGGCCGGCAACTGGTCGACCGCGACGGCGCCCATGACGAAGACCGCCGGGCGGGCGAAGAGAACGCGGGCGCTCTCTAGCGTCTCTTCTGAGAATTCGGGATCGCTCACGCCGCCAACTTCTTCTTCGACTTGCCGGTCAGCTTGCCGATGATCTCGTCGATCGGATTGTCGACCTTGAGGTGGCGCATGATCAGGTACTGCTGGAACATCGTCAGGATGTTGCTCCACAGATAATAGATCATGATGCCGATGGCCAGGGACGAGAAGAAGAACACCATCATCAGGGGTATGAAGGCCAGCATGCGCTTTTGCATCGGGTCGATGCCGGCGGCCGACGGGTTCATCTGCTGCGACAGCCACATCGAGGCGCCGTAGAGGATGGCGACCGGGCCGATGTGCAGCGTCGTGTTCAGGATGCCGCCGATCACCGGCACGGTGGCCGGATCATAGGGCAGCAAGCCGAACAGGTTCATGATGCTCAGCGGATCGGGCGCCGACAGGTCGTGAACATAGCCGTAGAAGGGCGCATGGAAGAGGTCGATGTCGAGTTGCAGCACCTTCAGCAGGCAGATGAAGACCGGCAATTGCAGCAGCATGGGCAAACAGCCACCCAGGCCCGCCATCGGATTGACCTTTTCTTCCTGGTAAAGCTGCATGGTCGCTTCCTGCTGCTTTTGCAGGTCATCCGCGTAGCGCTTCTTGATGGCGTCGAGCTTGGGCGCCAGGTGCTGCTGGACGTGCTTCATCTTGGTCATGGTGACGTAGGAATTGTGCGCCAGCGGATAGAAGGCGACCTTGACGATGACGGTCAGCAGCAGGATGGCGATGCCGAAATTGCCGACCAGCTTGTAGAGATTGGTCAACAGCCAGAAGAACGGCCGGGTAATCAGGCTCAGCGTCCCCCAGTCGAGCGCCCAGTTGAAGCGCGGAATGTTGAGCGCCTTGGCATAGGCGTTCAACTGGTCGTTCAGCTTGGCGCCGGCGAAGACGTGCGACTGGCTATGCCAGGTCTGGCCGGGCGCGACGGTCACCGCGGCGGCGGCATAGCCGGCCTGGAATTGCGGAACCAGGCCGCCATTATAGGCTTGGGTGGCATATTTGACGGAGGCGTGCTGGTCCGGAATGACGGCGGCCATCCAGTATTTGTCGGTGATGGCGAACCAGCCGCCGACCGATTCGCCCTTGGGCGGGTTCTTGTCCTTGGCCAGGTCCTTGTAATGCTTGGACGCGGTGCGATAGTCGCTGTCATTGCCGACCTTGGGCGTCGCCGTGCTGGAATAGGTGGCCATCGTACCTTCCAGCGTGTAGCCGCCCTTGGCCACCGCCAGCGGAATATCGTCGCGCACGGCCCAGGCATAGGGGGCGAAGCTGATGGGCATCGCCGCCGTATTGGCGACCTGGTCATCCTCGGTGATCATGTAGTCGTTGTCGACGGTGAGCGTACGCGTGAACTTCAGGCCCGAACCCGTGTCATAGGTCAGGACGACCGGCTTGCCCGGCGACAGCACGCTGCCCGAGGCCAGGGTCCACACTGAGTTGATCGTCGGCGCGCCCGGCAGGTTCTGGGTGTTGAATCCCGATTCGACATAATAGCCGTGGTCGGTGCCGGCGGGGCGGAACAGTTCGACGGGCGCAGACTTGGGATCGACCGTCTGGTGGTACTTGACCATGTAGAGGTCGTCGAGCAGGGCGCCCTTCAGCGCGATCGAGCCCTTCAGCGACGGCGTATCGATCGGCACGCGCGGCGACATCGCCAGGGCCTGGTCGCGCGTGACATTGGATGTCCCGACCGGCAGGCCGGCGGCGACCGCGGCGCTCGATGAGGCGGCCATCTGCGCCTGCTGGGCGGCGCGTTGCTTTTCCTGTGGGCCGGCGATGAAGAACTGATAGCCCAGCAATATCACGACGCAGATCGCCATGAAGAACATCAGATTACGATTGTCTTCGGTATTGTTCATCTGACGGGGGGATCCTGCGGAGATGGGGCCGGATTAGGCCGGGAAGGGGATTGCGGGCGCGCCAGCCTTACCAGCGCGGCTTTGACATCGTCAAGTAGACCCGCCCAGGGGCGTTCCAGTGTACCGGCACGCGCGATGAAGACATAGTCGTGGCCGGCGAGGCCATGGTCGGGCAGCAAAAGACGGGCGGCTTCGCGCAGGCGGCGCTTGGCGCGGTTGCGCACCACGGCATTGCCGACCTTTTTCGTGGCGGTAAAGCCGGTGCGGATACTTGCCCCTTCGGCGTAGTCGCGCTCGGCCTCATCACGCTTGCGCGCCTGGACGACGACCCCATGACGCGCCTGATACGGGGCGCGGGCGGCCTTGAGGAATTCGGCGCGGCGGGTGAGACGGGTGATCATGGGGAGTTGCGGTCTCCAGCCGCTTCGCAATGATTCCGAACATGCAATGTTCGGCAAGGCCGACTGGCCGCCCGAGCTTATGCGAGGAGTCCGCGCGGCGTTTGAGCGCATATAATGCGTGATAAGAAACGACAAAAGAGCCCGTGAGACTCTCAGGGGCTCTTTTGCGAATCTTTGAAGCGTTCAAGAACCGCTTAGGCGGTCAGGCGCTTGCGGCCCTTGGCGCGGCGACGGGCAACGACCTTTTGGCCGTTCTTGGTCGACATGCGGGTGCGGAAGCCATGGCGGCGCTTGCGGACCAGGCGGCTCGGCTGATAAGTGCGTTTCGTTCCCATAGGGAGCTCCAGAATAGCTTGAGGGCGGCCGTTCCGGCGCCGATGTCACGAGAGGCGGGTGGATAGTCCGGCCACGCCGCCTTGTCAATCTTATTTGCACCTATTGTGCCTTATTTCTGATATAGTGTTTTAACGTCAACGCGTGCGATACGGATTCGCCTGCGACATTTTTGCTTTGTCGCGCTTCTTATCCGAAAACGGGACCGCCCGCGCGGTGGGGCCACTTTCGGGAAGTGCTTGTTATGGATGGTCGCCCGGCGTGTTCGATCACGGCAACAAAGACGACCGGCGCCCCGCGCCGAAGGCAGCGCCCGTCGGCCGTCGCCGCACGGGTGCAACGGGCGCCAACCTGCAAAATGCCATCCATGCCGCGACGTTGATTGCTTCGCTATCCCTGCGCTATGGCCTAATGGCTTTCGAAGGCTTGAAGCGATTTGCCTTTTCCCTGTCGGGCCGCCTGTTTGCCCTGTCGGTGGTCATCTTCGTGATTGTCGAGGTCGTGCTGTCGATCCAGGCCCTGGCGGCGGCCCAGCACTCGTGGCTGACCGACCGCGTCGCCCGCGCCGAGATCGCCTCTCAGGCCATCGACACGTCAAACCAGCACGCGATATCGCCCAGCATGTCGGCCAAGCTGCTGAACAGCGCCGGCACCGGCACCTTGTATCTGGCGATCCTCAATAACAATGTCGCCACCTATCGCCTGTTCGATCCCAATGTGAACGTGCCGAGCGAGATCATGGATCTGCGCACCAAGCACGGCTGGCAGTCGGACATCGCCTATCTGTGGGCGCCGTGGGAAACCTTCATGGCCAAGCCCGGCCGGTTGATCCACCTGGTGGCGCGCCCACGCATCCGCCGCGACCAGTTGATCGAGATCGTCGTGCCCGGCGATCCGCTGAAACAAGACCTGCTGGCCAGCCTGTCGACCCTGATCCGCACCTCGCTGCTGATCTCGTCGGCGGCCGGCGCCTTGGTGTTCCTGGGCCTGCAATTCTTCATCGTCGGGCCGATCCAGCGGCTGACCGACGACGTCCATCGCTTCAAGACCAATCCAGAGGATACCAGCCTAAAGCCGCACACCTCGCGGCGCAGCGACGAGATCGGCCAGATCGAGCGCGAACTGGCCTCGATGCAGGAAGAGGTGCGTAACGCCTTGCGCGCGCGGGCGCGGCTGGCGGCGCTGGGGCAAGCGGTGTCGAAGATCAATCACGACCTGCGCAACATGCTGACCTCGGCGCAGATGGCGTCGGACCGCCTGGCCATGTCGGGCGACCCGCAGGTCGCCAAGGCCTTGCCGCGCCTGGAACGGGCGCTCGACCGGGCCCTGTCCCTGGCGCAGAACGTGCTGACCTACGGCAAGTCGGACGAGCATGCGCCGCAGATCCAGATCGTGCGGTTGAAGGACTTGAGCGACGCCGCGGCCGAGGATGCGGGCCTGTGCCTGCCGGGCTCGGGCGGCGACGGGGTGCGCTTTACGCTGCGCGCGCCCAAAAGCTTTTCGTTCGAGGCCGATCCGGAACAGATGTATCGCCTGCTGGTCAACCTGATGCGCAATGCGCGCCAGGCGATCGAGCTGCAGCCCAACCGCCGGACCCAGGGGCGGCTGACGCTGACGGCGGTCAAGACGTCGGAGCACGTGCTGCTGATCGTCACCGACAATGGTCCCGGCATTCCGGAAAAGCTGCGCGAGCGCCTATTCCAGCCGTTCAGTTCGTCGTCGACGCCGGGCGGAACGGGCCTGGGCCTGGCTATTGCGCGTGAGCTGGCGCAACTGCACGGCGGCGATGTGCATCTGTTGCAGACGGGTACGGACGGTACGTCGTTCGAGATCAAGTTGCCGTTGAAGGCGTAGGCTAACGGGGCGTCAGGGTTCGCGTTTGATTGCGGAGATGGCTTGGCGGGCGCTCGGCGTCAGCTCGGCAATATGTTTTTCTATATTTTGAGCTTGATGCAGCGCGGCGAGGACGAGGACAATTTTCTCGTCGATGATCTCATAAATCAGAAAGTGTTTTTGCGCCGGCACCATTCGAAAGGGGGAGGCTCGGCGATTGCGGCTTTTGTCTCGTTCGGGATGCTCGGCCAATCGCACGATAGCGGCGTAAAGATTTTCGAGATACTGATCGGCCTGCAGTTCTCCCCATTCGATAATCGATCGTTTGTGAATGGCGCGCAGATCGGCAACCGCTTTGCGCGTCAACTGGTAGCGCATTATTTCCAGCCTTCGGCTTCACGCTTCTCGAACAAGGCAAAGTCCGCTTTGAAATCGCCTGTGGATTCGATGTATCGGCCCGCAGCATAATCCCTGTAGCTCTCAAGGATATGCGCTTCGAATTGCCCTTGAGCGGACTCTTCCCTGCGTTCCATGTCGCGACGGATCAAGTCGCGGATGTATTCGCTGGATGTTTCATAAAGGCCGTCTTCGCCAATCATGCGGGCGACGAAATCGGCCATGGGCCGGGACAGGCGGGTATTGATGCGATCGACGCTCATGAGACACCTCGTGGCGTCCACTGTCGCACAAAACATACTTTTTGTCGCCTATTTTGCGACATCTCCCGCCAGCAGCCGCTCGACAAAAGCCGGCACCACCTCAGTCGCCGGGCCGTAGTGCTGCTCGGCAAAATAGCTTTGGCCGAGTGACGGTTCCAGGTTGAGCTCGACCGTGTGGGCGCCGGCGCGGCGGGCGGCGGCGACAAAACCGGCCGCCGGATAGACATTGCCCGAGGTGCCGATCGAGACGAACAGGTCGCAGTCGTAAAGCGCGTTCTCGATCCGCTCCATGTCGAACGGCATCTCGCCGAACCAGACGATATGCGGGCGTAGCGGCGAGTCCACCGCAATGTCCTCGGACCAGTCCTGGACCGCGCCGGTCTTGACGTGGCGGGCCTTGAGCAACTCGCCATGCATATGGATCAGGCCGAAACCGGGCTTCGGCCCAAGCGCTTCATGCGCCCGGTCATGCAGGTCGTCGACATTCTGCGTCACCAGCAGGAACTCACCGTCCCACTCGGCCGCCAGCCTGGCCAGGGCGTGGTGCGCCGCATTGGGGGCGACCTCGGCCAATTGCCGCCGGCGCTGGTTATAGAAGTCCTGGACCAGGGCCGGATCGGCGGCAAAGCCCTCGGGTGTCGCCACCTTGTCGACCGGATGGCCGCACCATAGCCCATCGGACGCGCGAAAGGTCGGCACGCCCGACTCCGCCGAAATGCCGGCACCGGTCAGGATGACGATATGGCGCATTACCACGCGCCAGGCTTACCGGCCTGGCCGTCGACCAGGACTTCGCCTTCGCGGCGCGGATCGGCGCCGCCGTCATAACTGCCGTCGGGCCGGATCTTGAAGCCGTTGAGCCCGGATTCTTCGCCATCGACCGCGGTCAGCTTGTAACCCATGGCTGTCAGCCCGTCCCAGATGGCCGGCTCCATGCGGGGCTTTTCGACACGGATGGCGTCGCCGCCGGCGACGATATTGGGCAGGTCGATCGCCTGCTGCATGGAGAGGTTCCAGTCGAGCAGGCCGACCAGCACTTTGAGGTCATAGGCGATGATCGCCTTGCCGCCGGGCGAGCCGACCGCGGCGACGACATGCTTGCCGGTTGTGTCGAAGACGATGATCGGCGCCATCGACGAGCGCGGATGCTTGCCGCCGGCGACCGCATTGGCCACGGGTTCGCCGCTCGGCATCACCGGGGTGAAGGAAAAATCGGTCAGCTGGTTGTTGAGGAAGAAGCCGTCGACCATGCGGCCGGTGCCGAACAGGCTCTCGACCGTGGTCGTCATGCTGAGCACGTCGCCATAGCGGTCGCGAACGACGAAGTGGGTCGTGCCGCCGGGCTCGATCGTCTTGTCGGGCGCGAAGGGCTTGTAGCCCGGCGGGGTGCCGGGCTGGGGCGTCGGGCTCGGCTGGCCCGGCGTGACGGTGCCGGCGCGCACGGTGGCATAGCCATCGTCGAGATAGCCGTTCTCCATCGCCATGAAGCGCGACGTATCGCCCTCATAGCGATCGCGGTCGGCATACATCAGCCGCTCGGCCTCGATCAGCGCCTGCCAGGCCTTGGGATCGTGCACGCCGCCGGAAAGGGCGGGCATGTGTTCGGCGATGCGCAAGCCTTGCAGCACGGCGACGCCGCCGGACGGCACATTATTGGTGCAGACGATATAGGCGCGGTAGGGCACGCAGAGCGGCTTGTCGGTATAGTCGCCAGTCGCTGCATAGGGCTGGGCGATATGGACGCCGGCCTTGTAGTTTTTAAGGTCGTCCAGCGTCATGGTGCCGGGCAGGGGATCGGCATGGGTCTTGGCGACGATGTCCTCGGCGATCTTGCCCGTACGCAGGGCATCCGATCGCTGCGCCGCCAGCAACATCAGGGTCTGGGCATAGGCGGGGTTCTTCAACCGGTCGCCGGCGGTGAGGAATCCGCCCTTGCCGTCGCTGAAATAGCCGATGACGTCGGGGGTGTGGCGCTCGGCGTAGTCATAAGTCGTTTCGTGCAGGTCGTAGTCGATGCGCTTGGTGACGACAAAGCCCTGGCTGGCCTGGTCGATGGCCGCGCCGAACAGCGTGTTCCACGCAAGCTTGCCGTGGTCCTTCTGGGCCTGGTCCAGCATGAAGATGGCGCCCGGCACGCCGGTGGCGCGGCCCGAAACGACAGCTTCGTTGAAGCTCATCGGCACGCGCGTGCCGTTCGGGCCATCTTTCATGAACATGTCGGGTGCCGCACCGGCGGGGGCGACTTCCCGGCCATTATAGTCGGTCACCGTGCCGGTCCTGGCGTCATAGTACATCATGAAGGCGCCGCCGCTCAGCGACGAGGATTGCGGTTCGATCAGGGCCAGCATGGCCTGGATGGCGACGGCCGCGTCGGCGGCGGTGCCGCCGCGCTTCAGCACCGCCATGCCGGCTTCGGCGGCCAGGGGCTCGGCGGCCACGACGATGGGGGTGATGGTCGTGTCGGAAGCAGCTTTGTGATGGGGCCGGGCAGAGACGGTGGTGGCCATGGCCGCCAGCATCAGGGCAGCGGCGGCGGTTGTCATCGCGAAACGGGGCATGAGGCGGTCCTGAACGGCAGTAGGCACTTGTATAATCTCATGTAGTCGATCGGACCCGCCCGCGCACCTTTGAAGTCACGAAAAAATCGCATGTCATCGTAAAAAGGGCACGTAGCGGAGTGCTGGAGTTATTGCTGGTGGACAACGGCCGGGATGGCTGCGCGCCCGCGGATCAAAAAATCCTGGGGAGGTCGTAAAAAAGGGCGAAAACGCGCTTGCCTTTGCCAAAGGCTTCGACTATTTGTCCGCCCTCTTCGACGGTGAGCACTCGTAGCTCAGCTGGATAGAGCATCAGACTACGAATCTGAGGGTCGGGCGTTCGAATCGCTCCGAGTGCGCCAGTCGAAACAGAAAAAGGGTCCCTCTTCGGGACCCTTTTTCTGTTTCGACTATCCCCTCCGCGCGATTTCGAACGCATGCGTTCGGCGCGACCCGAAAGGGCGCGCGACGCCGTAGCGCAGCGGAGGCGCCCCGAAGGGGCAAGCGTCGTCAAAACGACGCGCGTCAATCGCTCCGCGAAGAAAAATGACCGCGAAGCGGACTTTACTTAACTCCCCCGCGCGAGATCGATTACATCATCGTCGCGTTTCCATCCAGACGTGTCTATTGGCAACATATGGTAGATATGCAATTTACTAGCCGGTCTAAGACGGAGATGCGAGCATGGGGAATGGCAATGATGGCGCCGAGGTGAGAGCCAAGCTTGCCGCTTTGCGTGCAGCTTGTGATACCGGAGAAATTTCCGAGTTCGAGTACGGAAAGAAAGCAAGGGAGGTATTTAATGCCTCAACGCAATATTCGACCGGCGGTAACTCGAACATCGTCCCCTTCATCGGTCGACCCGGCGGTACTATCGTGGCCGCAGGAATAACGGCTATACTCGCGATCTTTTGCTCGATTTTCGCTCTTGCTGGTGCCGGTGGTGCGGCGGTTGGCGCTGCGATCTTCTGGACGCTCAGCTTCGGTCTTGGCTTTTGGGCGTTCCTTGCGCTTCTGTTTCATAAGATCGAACTCCGGCTCATTGAAATTCAGAAGTCCCTAGGTACGCCGCGCGCGGAATAACACCCGTCCCATTCACCATAACCCTTCGCGCCTCGTTTATTCTCTGGGGCTATCGTCAGGCGTGCCAACACAGCCGGAGGGTAGCATGGGCGGGGCCGTATCGCAGTCAATGGGCGCGGGCGCGCTGGAGCCTTATCTGTTTGCCGGCGGCGGGCTTCATGAGCCGCCGGTGCGGCAGGCCCGGGTGCTGCTGGTCGACGATTCCCAGCACGATGTCACGCTGGCCAAATACTACCTGTTCGGCGCGGGCGGCGCCGAGTGCGACCTGAAGGTCGCCAGGACCAGCGCCGACGCCATGGACCTTCTGCTGATGGCCGCTGCCGCCGGCCATCCGATCGACCTGGTCCTGCTTGATGTCAGCCTGCCCGGCCATAACGGCTTTGCCCTGCTGGGCCAGATCCGGACCCATCCTTATCTGCGCAAGACCAGCGTCATCATGTGCACGGGGTCGTCGCACGAGAAAGACCGGGACCAGGCGCTAGATCATGGTGTCGCGGGCTACTTGATCAAGCCGCCGTCGCTTGAGGCCTTCCGCGCCGTCGTGGCGCATGTGCCCTTGCTCGACATCCAGGGCGAGGGCGATCATCTGCGCCTCGTGGCGGTGTCGCTGGAGCGAGGCCGGCTCTACGATTAGGCTCTGTGACGGGCGATAATGCCCGAAAGCGTGCGATAGAATTTGTCGTCCTCGCCGCCAAGCAGTTCGACCAGCACCTCTTCGGGCGCATCGGAGTAGTCGGGAAACCGCGAGCGCACCTGGGCCAGCAATTCGGCTTGCTTGATTTTCAGGGCCACCAGGTCCCGGGTTTGAATGGTCGAAGCGCGTGGCATGGGCGTAATCAGCAACATCGGAAAGCGTCAACCATTCAACGAGTCGCGAACCGTGGCAACCGGCGGTAAGGCAAGGCGGCTTTAAGCGGTTGACATCTTACCACTTGGCCCTTCAAACGGCGGGCATGACCGACCTTCTCATCGACATCCGCAACGCCACCGTCGCCCGGCCGCAGGTCATTCTCGACAAGGTCGATTTTCGCATCAAGCCGCTTCAGCATACCGCTATCGTCGGACCGAACGGCTCGGGCAAGTCGACCTTCATTCGCCTGCTGATGCGCGACCTCTATCCCGTCTATGTGCGCGGCGACGAGGCGGTCAATCTCTACAAGGGCCGCAGCAATTGGAGCATGGCGGAACTGCGCCAATCGATCGCTTTGGTCTCGATGAAGTTCGCCGATGCCTTGCTCGATGTCGGCGGCATGAGCGTCTATGACAGCGTCGCGTCGAGCTATTTCGGCACCTATGGGTTTTACAAGTCCCAGGACCTGAGCGCCGACATGGTCGCGCACCTCGAAGACGTGCTGCATCGTCTCGACCTGTTGCCCCTGGCGCGGCGGCAGATCCAGACCCTGTCGACCGGTCAGATGCGCAAGGTGCTGATCGCCCGGGCCATGGTGCTGCGCCCCGACCTGATCCTGCTCGACGAACCCACGCTCGGCCTGGACGTTCGTGCCCAGGGTGAGTTCCTCGACTACCTGGACCATGTCGGCCACTCGGCCACCATCATCATGGTGACGCATCACCTCGAAGAGGTCGTGCCTTCGATCCAGAAGGTCCTGCTGATCAAGGAGGGCCGCATCTTCGCTTTCGGCGATACGGCCGAGGTGCTGACGTCGGAAAACCTGACGGCGCTGTTCGGCCTCGACCTGGTTGTGCGACGCTCGGCCGGCGCGGTCTATTCCATGCACCGGACTTAGGATTCAGGCCCGCTTCAGCAGCCGCTCGTAGAAGCCGCCAAAGGCGCCGTCGGGCGAGGCCAGGTGGATTTCGAGAATCCAGTGCCGCACATTGCCCTGTGAATCCGGATTGCGCATCGGATAGGGATTGGCCGGGCTGATATGGTGGTGCTGCTTCACGCCGGGGATGCGGGCGTGGGGGAATTCGGCGACGATGTGGCCGGCGATGCGGCCGCCGAAGCGCCAGCCCGCGGCCTGCGCCGACCGGCAGGCAAAAGCGTAGAGCTCGGCGCCGGTGATGTCGGGATGGGCGTCGAAATGCGCCTTGACGCGGTCGAACTGCACCGGCAATTCGCGGACCAGGGCCTGCTTGGCCAGGCTTGGGCCGATGGCGTAGGAACGGCCGACATCGGCTTCCCAATCGGTGAACACTGGGCCGATGTCGAGAAAGACGATATCGTCGTCTTCGAGCGTACGGATGGGCGGATTGTCGCTGAAATCGCAGAGTGTATTGGGACCCGCGCGGACGATGCGCTTGTGCCAATGCTTTTCGACGCCGAAATCGCGCTCGGCGATGGCGTAGATATCCTTGTCGAGCTCGCGCTCGGTGCGGCCGGGCACGATCAGGCCGGCGGCCTCGATTGCGTCGAGCAGGGCCAGCGCGCGGTCTTCCGCCGCGGTCAGGGCGACAAGCCGCGCGTCTTCGCCGGCGGTGAGGGGCGCTGTATCCATCATGCTTTTACATAAACCCAGGCGACCAGCCCTGAGCGCAGGGTCACATCGACGCGCTTGTAATCGGAGACCTCGTAGCGGTCGGCGGCTTCGAGCTCCGCGGCCGTGATCGTGAAGACCTTGCCGGCCACGAAGTCGTCCGCATTGTCCGACAGGCTGACGACCGGATGAAAGCGTTCACCGCTGGTTTTCAGCACTTCGGGATCGGTGATCTCGATCAGGTCCCGTCGGTACCCCGGCATGACGTCGTCACGGCCGTCGAGATGGCGGCCGAAGGTCGCCAGCTGGACGGCGTCCAGCTGCAGGGTGCCGTAGGAGAAGAGATGGACGGGTGCGTCGGAAGCCATGGGGCTTTCCTAGCAAACCTCGACGGGCGCAACAACTAGCTGTCTTCGGCCAGGCTGCGCACCAGCTCGACGATACGGCGGCGGTGCCGCGCGACCTTGATACGGGGAAAGGCCTCGGCCAGTTCAATGCCCTCCGGCGTCGCCAGGAAGGCGTGGACATTCTGTTCCGAACGCGACGGCGCAAAATCGCCGGTCGCTTCGCTGTCGTCATAGCCTTCGAAGAAATAGGCGACGGGCACCTGAAGGGCGCGGGCGACTTCGAACAGCTTGGATGCGCTGATGCGATTCAGGCCGCGCTCGTATTTCTGCACCTGCTGGAAGGTCAGGTCGAGATGGCCGGCCAGGGCGTCCTGGCTCTTGCCGAGAAACTTGCGGCGCAGGCGGACACGGCCGCCGACATGAAGATCGATAGGGTTGGGGGTCTTTTCGTCAAAGGGCATGATCGTTCCCGGGTTACGCAGGTACAAACTCTGTACGCAATACGCCGGACTCGCGTTTTTAGATCATAAACACCCTGGGATTGAGTTTGGCGCCGGCGACCGATCGCCAGGCCGGCCGGGCGCGTCAGTGGCGCCGGGTTTCGACGATGCGGCTTTCCAGGCGGGCGCGCTTGAGCTCGCAGAATCGTTCGAGGCAAATATCGAAGGCGGCTTGCAGATGGGCGCTCAGCGCCGCGTCGCCAATCAAAGGCGCGACCTCGCGGCATTCTTCCAGATGATGAAGGACCTCCTCAAGGCGTCCTTCCGGAGCCGTTTGGCTATTCGTCGACAGGGGCATCAGCCGTATCCTAATCACACAATATCCGCGACCCGAGCCAGCCTCTTACATCAGTTGCGATCAGGGTAATATATCGTGGTTATCACAATGTATTGATATAATGTTCTTATTGTATTTATTGAAGTTTAAATTCATTTGCAAACCTTATAATACCGGATTGTCTGACAAGTCCTCGCAAATCTGGAAAACGTCATCGCGCACGCATGCCGGGATCGCCGCATTTGCGAGCGCGGTTGGGTCAAGGGATACCCGTAGCCAGGGTAGGGGCTTGTGAGCGAACGTAAAACGCGATAAAAAAGTTATAAATAATGCATAAAAATGCACTCGACCCAGGGGGGATCAATGAAAAGCGTTTCGTTTTCGCGCCGGCATGTGTTGGCCGGTTTGGGGGTGACGGTCGTCGCGGCCTCGTTCGCCAGGGGACGATTGGCCCAAGCCCAGACCCAGGCGGCCGCCGGGACCGGCGCCGCGCCACCGCCGCTCAGCGCCTACAGCAAGCTTCCCGCCGTTGAAAACGTGGCGATTTCGCCTGACGGCACGCACATCGCCTTCCTGTCGACCAAGGCCGACGATCGCCTTGTCGTTGATTATGAAGTGGCAACCAAGAAGATGTCCGCGGCGGCGATTGCCGGCGTCAAATACCGCGACGTCATGTGGGCCGACAACGGCCACGTTGTCATCCAGACCTCGGTTGCCGAAAAGTTCGGCGGCGACCAGTACGAAACCTGGCTGGCCAACGTCCTCGATATTCCCGGCGACAAACAGGTCATCCTGTTCCATGGCGTGCCGGGCATGAATACCGACCAGATCAGCGGCAGCGTCTACCGCATCAAGGGCGAGGGCGGCTATCGCATCACCGCCGGCGGTTTCCAGGTGCCCGACGAAGTGAACATGGTCAATTCGGACGGCAGTAACGTGTCGGCGATGGAATCGGTCAACGAAGTGCTGTTTTCCTTCAGCCCGGCCAGCGGCCACGGCGTGCGGCTCGATTCCGATGCGCGCGACGTGCAGAACTGGGCCGTCCAGGCTGATCCCGGCAAGGTCATCGGGCGGTCGACCTATGACGACCAAAAGAAAATCTGGGCGCTCGATTATTACGGCGATCACGGGTGGAAAAACCTGATGTCCGTTGCCAAGGCGCGCTTCGACCTGCCGCGCCTGGAAGGCCTGGGGCGCGACGGCCGCTCGCTGCTGCTGCGCCGTACCGACGCCCAGGGCTTCGCGAAATATTCCGAGGTCGACGCCAACGGCCAGGAAACCCCGATCGACCTGCCCGACGGTATCCACTACCCGATCTTCAGCCGGGCGACCAATGCCCTGATGGCCTTCGGCACCGACCGCTCGATCGACACCTATACGATTTACGATTCCGTCCTGGCGAAGATCGTTCCCCTGATCACCGCCGCGCTGCCGGATTGTCTCAACGTGTTCGAGGATTGCGCCGAGGATCCGCGCAAGATCATCATCTATTCCGAAGGGGGCGACGATTCCGGCTCCTACTACCGCTTCGACTTCACCACCGGTGACGCCGAGCCGGTCGGCGCTGTTCACCCGGGCATCCCCGGCAGCTGGATCGCCCAGACCCAGACGACGTCCTACCCGGCGGCCGACGGGTTCGACGTTCCCGCCTATATCACCGTACCCAAGGGCGATCTCAAGGGGCGCGCCCTGGTCGTGCTGCCGCACGCCTATCCGGAAGGCTATGACGAGACGTCCTTCCAATGGATTTCCCAGGCCCTGGCTTCGCGCGGCTATGTCGTGCTGATGCCGCAGTTCCGTGGCTCGGGCGGCCGCGGCCAGGCCTTCACGGCGGCCGGCTACGGTGAATTCGGCCGCAAGATGCAGACCGACCTGTCGGACGGGGTCAAGCACCTGGTCGACAGCGGCCTGGTCGATCCCAAGCGCGTCGCCATCGTCGGTGAAACCTATGCCGGCTACTCCGCCCTGGCCGGTGTCGCCCTGCAGAAGGGCATCTATAACTGCGCCGTGTCGATCGCCGGGATTTCCGATCTGAAGGCCTATCTCGACTATGTCCGCCAGCGGTCGGACTTCAACTCGAATGCCTACGAGATGCAGTATCTGCGCCGCTACATGGGCGACAAGATCGACGACATCTCGCCGATCAATGGCGCCGCCTCCGTCGATGTGCCGGTGCTGCTGATCCACGGCACCGAGGACGCGATCGTGCCGCCCGACCAGAGCCAACGCTTCTACGACGCGATGACGCATGCCGGGCACTCGGTCGAATTGGTCAAGCTCGACAAGGAAGACCACTGGCTGTCCAAGGAAGCCACGCGCGTCCAGATGCTGGAAGCCACGGTCGACTTCCTGGCCAAGCATAATCCGGCGTGATTTTGGGCTTTCTGTCCCGCAGGTGGCGGGGCTATCGCATATTGGCTGTGACCTTGCCCTCTCCCCGTGAAAACGGGGAGAGGACGTCCAGCAAGCCCGTAGGGCGCAGATGGGCGGGTGAGGGGCCAATGCGGCGACCGTTTTAGCCCCTCACCCGATCGCCCGCGCTTCGCTTGGCTCTCGTCCTCTCCCCGTTTCACGGGGAGAGGGCAAAGGCTTGTGCCGATCATGTGCGACTGCGCAGCGAGGGCGTTTAGTTGCTGGCGATCGGGTCCATGTGGCTGAAGTGCCGGGTCAGGGCGATGTAGAAGGTCGGCGCCGCCTTGCTCGACATCGAAAAATTGTGGACCAGCGGCGTGTCGGTGACGCTTTCGGTCTTGGCCGTGCGCAGCAGATCATTGACCGACAGGACCAGGTCGAACTTGGGCGTCAGGACGTGCTTGTACTGCATCGAGGTGACGCTGTACGAGTCGGTATAGCCTTGGCCGGAGAAGGATTTCCCGGTCAGTTTGTAGTTGATGTAGAACTGGTCCTTGTTGGCAAAGACGTAGGTCAGGCTTTCGCTGCCGCCCAATGACGTTCCCTGCTGGGCGCCGACGATTTCCGGATTGCGGATGGCGCTGAAGGTCAAGGTGGCGTCGCCGCTCAGCGTCAGGTTTGCGTTCAGCCGGTCGTTATAGTTCCCGGTGAAGCCGTCGGCGGTCTGGAAACCGTAGTTCTCGTGGGTGGTCTCCAGGACCTGGTTGCCTTCGTTCTGCGGGTCCGGGATGAAGAAGCTGGTGGCGGCAATCAGGTCGTCGTCGCGACGATAGAAGCTGCGCACCGCATAGCTCAGGGTCTTGTCTTCATACTCGTAGGCCGCTTCGAACGAGTCGTTTTCCTGCGGCTTGAGGTCGGGATTGCCCAGCGTCACCGAGGTCGTCGAATTATAGACCAGGTGCGGATTGAGCAGGGAGGGATCCGGCCGGTGTTGATGGTGCGTATAGGAAAAGCGCACCTTCTGCTTGGGCGACAGCACATAGGTGGCGAACACGCTGGGATCGACCTTCAGGTACGAGGCGTGGCCCATCGTTCCGGCGTCGACATCCTGGGTATCGAGGTCCCAGGCCTCGGCGCGCAGGCCGCCCATGACGGTCAGGGCATCGGTGAATTCGCGCTGATAGGTGCCGTAGAGCGCGCTGACGGTCTGCTGGTAGCGGAAGTCGTCGTCGAGCAGGGTTTCCGGCAACAGGGGCGTGCCCGCCGTGTCCGGGCCGAAGGAGGTCAGGGCCGAGCGGTTGTCGTCGTGGGTGACCTGGCCGCCGATGGCGACCTGGTCGTCGCCCAGCGGCGTATTATAGTCGACATTGAGCCGGGCCTGGCGTGTATCGCCGTTGCGCGCCTTGGTGTCGTCCAGCGTGCCGACATCGCCGGCAACCGATGACAGGGTGTAGGTGGTGGCGTTCTGCGACGCGCTTTGATTTTCCGACGACGACAGGCTGCCGTCGATCTTCAGAGTCTCGTCGGGCTTTTGGCCGTAGTGCGTATAGCCGAAGGTCAGGGCCTGGCTGCCGTACATGTATTGTCCCAGCGACGCCGAGCTATTGATGTCGGTCGCCTGGCCGGTGGCATCGTAGATCACTGTATGGCCCTGGCCGGCATATTGCCCCTGGCCATGGTTGTAATTGGCGCCGGCGGTCAGAACGTCGTTCGGCGTCAAGTCGTCTTCCATATTGGCGCCGAGATAGATGCCCAGGTCGTGGGAAATCGACGAACCATTCGACTGGGTCTGCGCCGACAGGACGTCTGTCGCGGTCGCCGGCGTGCCGGACGTATCGTCCACGGCGGTCAGCGACTCCAGGTCCGAACCGCGCCGGCCGGTGGTGATGCTGCCATAGTCGCCGCCATAGAAGCTGACGTTCAGGTCGCCATTGGTGTAGCTGGTCCAGTTGCTGACCTGGCCGCGGCCGGTCGAATTGACCCGGGCGCTGACACTGCCGAAGATGCCCGGCGGCGACTTGCGCTTGGTGACGATGTTGATGATCGGGTCGGAACTGCCCGAATCGAATTGCGGCCCGGGATTGGAGATGATCTCGATCGAGCCGAGATAGGAGGACGGCATGGCCTGCAGGGCCTGGGCGCGGTTGTCGCCCGACAACATGAGCGACGGCCGGCCATTGAGGTAGATGCGGACATTGCGCCCGCGCAGCGTCACATTGCCCGTCGGATCGACATTGACGCCCGGCAGCTTGCCCAACGTCTCGGAAGCACTGGCGGTTTCGGCGTCCGGCGTCTTGGTGACGTCGTAGACCTGGCGATCGACGCGATTTTCGGACTTTTTCTTGCCCTTGACGGTGACGACGGTCGAGTCGTCCTTGGTCGCCTTGTCAGGCGCCTGCTCGGTGGCGACAGGGTCGGCCGCCACGGTATGGGCTTGCCAGACTAAGCCGCAAGCGGCCAACACCAGGGCCGCACGGGCGGCCGATCGATACGCAAACGTCACTTGCCCCTCTTAAATTCCCAATCGTTCAGTAAATTTTGGCGCTCAGCGAATTTTGGCCGGAACCGCTTCCAAAAATTGTCAGGCCAGCTTTAATCGTTTGTGGGATCGCTATCAATCCCGCCCCTTATACGCATAGCCCCAAAGTTTTCCTGCTGGGCGAATTAAGGCCATTCTGCGACATGTCCGTGAATTCAAAATAACATTGGGGCTCCGATAGCGTTCAGGTCGGCGGGACTAATCTGTCCTCACCATCACGACGATGGCTTCGAGCAAGAGGACAACGACCATGAACCGGATTTCGATGAAGTTGATTATGGGCGCCACGATGATCGCCCTGCTGGCAGGCGCCGGCGCCAATGCGGCGACGCCCTTCGAAAAGACCCACCCGCGCCGTGCCGAGGTGAACATGCGCCTGGAGCACCAGAACAAGCGCATCGCGATCAAGCGCCGCGAAGGTGAAATCACCCGCACCCAGGCCCGCGACCTGCGCGCCGAAGACCGCGGCCTCCGCGGCGAGGAACGCCTCGATGCCTCCAAGCATGGCGGCCACATCACCAAGGTCGAAAAGATCAAGCTGAACCGCCAGGAAAACGCGGTCAGCCGCCAGATCCGCAAGAACTAAGGTCTTCACCGACCATAACAATAAGCCCTGAGGACGTTGATCCTCAGGGCTTATTGTTGTTGACGGGTGGGGGAGGGGCGGCCGTCAACAAAGGCGGCGCAATCCGTGCGCGGCCTGAGCTCTAATCCGTGAAACGCACGCCAAGTTCGCCATCCGTGCGCCGGGCGACGACGCAAGCGCGCGTGCGGGGTTCGCCCGTGACTTCCAATCGGAAATGGTCGGGTATGCCGCGCGCCTCGTTGAGAATCAGCTTGGCCCCGCTGCGCGAGATATTGCGCAGCGAGCACGGCATCGACCGTCCGCCCGCCAAATGGATGACCGCCGGCTTGGAGACGCGTTCGCGCGAGTCGAAACGGCGCTCTTCCATGCCGATGATCCAGTCGTCGAGATTGCGGCCGATCGAGGCGACGCCGGTGGCGGCGACGTGCATATTGGCCGAGATTTCCTCGGTGGCGACGCTCTGTTCCTGCATCGAATGGGTGGCGCCGTCGACAAAACCCTGGACTTCGCCGACCGCCGAGCTGATCGAGGCCAGGGCGCCGACCACGTCATTGGCCAGGGATTGCATGCTGGCGATCTCGCTGGAAATGCGCTTGGTCGCCGCACTGGTCTGGGTGGCCAGGGTCTTGACCTCGTTGGCGACGACGGCAAAGCCGCGGCCGGCCTCGCCGGCGCGAGCCGATTCGATGGTGGCGTTCAGCGCCAGGAGATTGATCTGGCCGGCGACGTCGGCGATCAGCTTGATGACATCGTCCATCGCCTGGGCGGCCTGGCGCATCTCGCCGGTCGACTGGTCGGCGGCGTGGGTGCGGGCGTGGATCTGGTCGACGGCCTGCTTGGTGCGCAGCATGGAGTTGGCGATCTCGGCGACCGAGGCGTTCATCTCCTCGGCGGCGGCGGCGACCGTCTCGACATTGTTCAGTGTGTCCTCGGCCGCCTCGACGGCGCGCGAGCGCGCCCCCATGCTGGCGGTGATGTCGGACGCATATTTGACGACCTTGATCGGCCGGCCGAGCGCATCGAGGATCGGATTATAGGTGGCCTGCAGCCAGATCTGCTGCCCGTTCTTGGCGATCCGGGGATAGATGGCCGAGATCGCCTCGCCGCGTGCCAGGCGCGTCCAGAAGGTCGCGTATTCCTCGCTCTCGGCATAGGTGGGCGCGACGAACAGGCGGTGGTGGCGGCCCTTGACCTCTTCCAGCGTATAGCCGGTCGCGCGCAGGAAATTGTCGTTGGCGTTGAGGATTTCGCCGGTCAGGGTGAATTCGATGACCGCCTGGGTGCGGTTGATGGCGGCGATCTGGCCCTCATAGTCGGCGACGCGGCGCTTTTCCGCGGTGACGTCGATGGCGAACTTGACGACCTTTACCGGCCGGCCGTCGCCGCCCATGATCGGATTATAGGTGGCGCGGATCCACACTTCGCGGCCGCCCTTGGCCAGGCGGCGGTATTCGGCGGTCTGGAATCGGCCCTCGCGCAACGCGGTCCAAAAGGCGTCATAAGCCGCCGACTGGGCGTCTTGCGGCGGCAGGAAGATGCGGTGATGCTGGCCTTTGATTTCGTCGAGCCCGTAGCCCATGACCTGGAGGAAGTTGTCGTTGGCGTCGAGGATGTGGCCGTCCATGTCGAACGAGATGACGGCCTGCGAGCGGTGAATGGCCAGGATCTGGCCGGCATTATCGATGGCGTCATGCTTGTCGGCGGTGATGTCGGACGCGATCTTGACGACGCGGATCACCTTGCCCGAGCCATCCTTGACCGGGTTGTAGGTGGCGTGCAGCCAGACTTCGCGTCCATCGGCGCCCATACGGCGGAACTCGCCTTCGTGATGGTGTCCGGCGCGCAAGGAGGCCCAGAAGGCCTTGTAGGCCTCGCCATCGGCTTCGCCCGCCGGCATGAACAGGCTGTGAGGACGGCCGATGACCTGGTTTGCCTCATAACCCATGGTCTTGAGGAAATTGCCGTTGGCCTCGAGGATGTGTCCGCCGGTGTCGAAAGCGACGACGGCCAGGGACTGGTCGATGGCGTGGCGAAGCGCGGTGTTCGACGTGGCGGTGGCGGGCAGGAGGCGCATGGTAAGACCCGTGGCTGAGGTGGGGAACACTGTTACGGGTTTGGGTAAATTTGGCTTTAACGTCTGTATGAATTTCTACTTTTGCGATACTGAAGTTTAAACTTGACTGTAGATATAGGTGGGGTTAATAATGAAGTTATAACTTCACTATGGAGGCGGTAATGACCGACCCAACCACCGTTCACGATACCTTCGTCCTCGAGCGCCGCTATGTGAAACCGGCATCGGCGGTCTTTGCGGCCCTGGCCGATCCGGCGCTGAAACGCCTGTGGTATGCGCAAACCGCAACGACTTTCGAGATGGATTTCCGTGAGGGCGGCCGCGAATACACCCTGTCGCACCTCGGCGCCGATACGCCGTTTCCGGGCACGCCCATGGTCAGCGACGCGGTCTACCAGGATATCGTGCCCGACCGGCGCATCGTCCTGGTCCAGACCATGAGCCTGGGCGGGCGGCATATCAGCAGCGCGTTATTGACCTTCGAGCTGGTTGACGAGGAGGCTGGCACAACCCTGATCTGTACTCACCAGGCGGCCTTTTACGAAGGTTCCGACGGCCCGGAGATGCGCAAGGGCGGGTGGAACGTGCTGTTCGACCGGCTTGATCAAGAGCTGGCCCCCACGGAATGATCGCGGCCGAGCAAGTGCTTCAGGCGCTAGGCGATCCGACCCGGCGCGCCATCGTCGAGCGGTTGTCACAAGGGCCGGTCTCGGTGTCGCAACTGGCCGGCCCGCTGGGCGTCACCGTGACGGCGGTCGCCCAGCATATCGCCGTGCTGGAAGCCTGCGGCTTGGCGCGCAGTCAAAAGCTCGGCCGGATGCGCATCTGCGCCCTGGCCACCGACGGGCTCGACGTGCTGGCGCAGTGGATCGCCGCCAAGCGCTCGCCGCTGGAAAAGGCGCTGGATCGGTTAGGAGATTTGTTGGGCGAGACGTGAAAGGCAACGCCGCCGAGGCTGTTCAGGCGTGAAACATGCTGATCCGTTGGCCTTTTCTTCGCCCGCCCCGTTTACGGGGAGGGGGGACCGCGCCCGCAGGGCGTGGTGGGAGGGGGGAGCCGGCGGTAGGTCTTGGCTTCGTCTCAAGCCACCGAGAAGCGGATGGGCCGGTGTCCCCCTCTCACCACCGCTTCGCGGCGGTCCCCTCTCCCCGTAAACGGGGCGAGCGAAGTGAAATGGCTTTTGGGTTGATAACGTTTCTGTTCAAACAGATAGCGCTCTAAAACCCAGCTCCCACCGACAACCAAAGCGTCCGCGGGCGCAACGGGGTCACCTGGTTGGAGCCGTTCAGGGTGAACGGATTGCCGTAGGCGAACGAGTCGCTCTTGACATCGGTGGCGTTCTCCACGCGGATTTCGTAGCGCAGCTTGCTCTGAATCAGGGCCGACGACAGGTCGAGCGTGGCGTAGCCGTTCATGCGCACGGCATAGAGCGGCCCGTAATCCAGCGGCGATTGGCTGCGATACGAGACCATCGCCATGTTTTCCCACGTACTGTCACGCCACGGCTTGTCCCAGGTGCCGCTCAGCGAGAAGCTGCGCTTGGCGATATAGGGCATGCCCGAATCGGCCTGGTTGGCCAGGTAGGCATTGGGCTGGTTCAGGCGCGGATCGTTGAGCTGGGCCACCGCGTGCAGATCGAGCGGCTTGAGGATGCGCCAGTCGCCTTCCAGTTCGACGCCGGTATTGATGCCGTTGCCGAGATTGACGGTGATCGGCAAGCCGGTGGAGCGCAGCTGGTCGCTCTGGATGTCGGTCCAGTCGATATGGAAAATCGCGAGATTCAACCGCATGCGGTCGTCGCTTGAGCGCAGGCGCCAGCCCGTCTCGATACTGTGCAGGCTGTCACCCTGGTAGGCCGTCGGCACCGAGGTCTGGGACAGGGTGGTGGTGTTGAAGCCGCCGTCGCGATAGCCGTCGCCCGCCTGGGCATACCAGAGAAAGTAGGCGTTGGGGCGGTAACGCAGGGTGACGGTGTACGAGGTATGGTCTTCGACGATCAGGCCGTTGACCTCGCCGCTGCGGCCATAATTGGTCAGCCGCACATGGTCGATTTCGCTTTCCGTGGTGTGGCGGTCGTCGGCATAGCGCAGCCCGGCGGTCAGGCTCCATTGCGGCGTGAAATCGTAGGAGGCCTCGCCGAACAGGGCGGCGTCGTGCAGCCAGTCGGTGCGGTTTTCGTTGTACAGCACCTTCTTGCTGAACAGGTCGATCAGGTGGGGTGTGAAATGCTCTTCCGAAAAGGAGCCGAATACGCCGGTCAGCCAGTGGAAACGGCCCGACGACGGCGAGACCAGGGTGATTTCCCCGGTATTGAGCGCGATGTCCTGTTGTTCGTCGTAGAACACCTGCCCTGAATTGGGCACGTTGATGACCTGGGCCAGGGGTTGGGCGTCGTAAGCGGTGAAGAGGTCGTGATGGACGCGATTGAGCGCGACCTTCAGCGTGCCCAGCGGCGTCGGGCCCTGCAGGTCGAGCGATATGTCGCGCAAATTGTTGTCGTGCGGTTCGGCCACCGGCGTCGTCTGCATGAACGGGCCATGGACATCGGTCACGTACTGGCTGTTGTCGGAGCGCAACTCCTGGTCCAGCGCGGTGGCGGTCAAGGTAAAGTCGCCGGCGATGCGCCATAGTGCGGCCAGGCGACCGCCGTCGCGTGTGGTCTTGTTGGTGGCGTTGGGCCCGGCGGCCGGGTCCTGGATATAGCCGCCCGAATCGTCTTCGTAGAGCACGGCGCGGACGGCCAGGCGATCGGACAGCAGGGGCAGGTTGATCACGCCCGAGGCGCGATTGGAGGGTTCGCCGTACTGGCCGAAGCCGATGCCGGCCTCGCCATTGGCCGCGAAGGTATCCAGTTGCGGCTTGTTGGTGACCAGGCGCACGACGCCGGACATCGAGCCCAGGCCGTACAGCGCGCCTTGCGGTCCCTTCATCACTTCGACGCGCGCCATGTCGACCAGGAACAGGTCGGGATCGGGCGCGTTATAGGTGAGCGGCGTGTCGTCGAGATAGAGCCCGACCAGGGACTGGGTCTGGCCGGTCAGCACGCTGTCGGAGATACCGCGCAGCAGGATCTTGTCCCGGCCGGGACCCAGATTGGTCACCGCCATGCCCGGCACCTGCGAGGCGATGTCGGCGATGTCGTAATGGCCGCTTTCGATGAACGACGCCGAAACAACGGTCAGGGCCGAGGTGGCGGCGCTGGTGTTTTGCGGGCGGCGGTTGATGACGACGGTGACGTCCTGCGGGACGTCATTGATCGGGGGCGGCCCCGATAGCGCCGGTTTCGGCCTGGCTGCCGAGGCGGGACGGGGGGGGCGGATTTCGAGACGATAGGTCAGGGCGTTGACGGCCGTGACGGTGCAGTTGCTGTGGCCGAGCAGGCGAGCCAGCGCGTCGTTTGCGGTGAAGCGACCGTGCAATGCGGTCGGCGTGCCGACACATTGCGCCGGATCGACGCCGCCGATCGAGATGTTGGTCGTGATGGCCAGCGCGGTGAGTTGCTGCGCCAGGGGCTTTGCCGGGATGTCGAGTGCGTAACGGGCGGGTTTAAAGTCAGTCGGGGCCGCCCAAGCCGGACTAGTGCTTGCCGCTAGCGCGAGTATCGGCGCTGAGATAGATACCGCTATCCGTCGCCTTCGCCTGGACTGGCAGGAAGTCTTGCAGGCGGCGAACAACCAGTGGCTCCGAGTCCAGCGTCAGGATGGCGCTGACACGCAGCTTGCCGGCCTGATCGTCGACGACGATGGGTTTATCGAAATAGCGATTCAAGTCCTTGGCGACGACCGCCAGGGGCTGGTCGCGATAGATAGCATGCGCCTTTTGCCAAGCAAAGGCCTCATCCGGGTCGCCATGGCTGACGACCGCACCGGCGCTGCCGGCCGCATGACGCGCGACATCGCCGCGTTGCAAGGTGGTGGCGGGTGCGCCGGCATCGGCGAATTGCACCTCGCCCTCGCGCACGGCGACGGCGACGCCGCCGTCATCGTCGCGGCGGACATTGAATTCGGTGCCGAGATCGGTAATTTGCGCCTCACCGGCGGTCAGGGTCAGCGGCCGCGACGCGTCGTGCGTCACCTTCAGCGCGACTTCGCCGCGTTCCAGCACCAGCTTGCGCGCATGGGACGACAGCTGCACGGTGACGCGCGTATCGGTATTGAGCTGCAGGCTGGAACCGTCGGCCAGGGCGATCGTCTGACGCTGGCCCTTGCGGGTTTCATAGGTCTGCACCGGCGCGCTTTTCAGCGCGAACATCGGCAGCAGGATGGCCGCGGTCAGGGCGGCGGCAAGGCCGGTCAGGGCTGTGGGCGAGCGCCAGAAAGACGTTTTGCGAACGGACTTTTGCGCGCGGAACGCCGACAGGCTGACGACTTCAGCCGCAATCGGGGCGTCCACGGGGGAAGTGGTTACGGGCTCAGTGGTCGCAACTTCCACCGGCGCGGTCTCGGCCGGGCGCAAGGCTTCGTCGGCCTCGTTCCAGGTCATCAGCGCGTTCTCGAAGGCGCTGGCATGAGCCGCGTCGGCCTCAAGCCACTGCGTAAGTTCAAGGATTTGGTCGTCGTCGAAGGCTTCCGCTTGCGCACGCACGACCCATTGCGCCGCCAAGAGCGCGATATCGGTCTGATTTTCCTGCGATTGCGACATGGAGCCCCGGATTGTCCTACTGATATACAGACACCTTCAGATGTCTATACCCTTACACGGCGTTGCGATAATTGTGACATTTTTTAGGTGTGCGATACAACCGGTTCATGAGCCGGCCTCGCCGCGCACTTGGCTGGCCAGGATCTTGAGCGCCGAAGCGAGGTGCTTTTCGACCGAGCTGATGGAAATGCCGAGTTTTGCGGCGACCTGGGTCTGGGTCAGGCCGTCCAGCTTGTGGAGACGGAAAATGGCCTGGGTGCGCTCAGGCAAGGCGTCGATCGCGGTCTTCAGCCGGTTCATCTGCTGCCGGCCGGTGATGCGGGCCTCGGGCGTCGGTTCGTCGGTGACGGCGTCCCCGGCGACGTTTTCGAAACTGGCCGCCTGCCACGCATGGTCGCGCGTGCGCTCGCTCTTCAAGGCGCGCAGGCGGTTGAGATAGATGTTGTTGGCCATACGGAACAAATAGCCGGACGGATTGTCGACGACCGGTTCGGTCTCCAGCGCCGACAGCTTGACGAAGAGGTCCTGGATAATGTCCTCGGCCAGGCTGGGGTCGCGGCACGACGCCGCGATATAGCGCAGGAGCACGTCGCGCTTTTCGAAATAGGTATCGAGAAGGGACGGGCGCGGTATCGGAGTCACAGGGGCCTTCAATGAGGGTCGATCGACGCCGCTACATAAGCCGGGAAGGCCGCCCGCCGCAAGAGTATGACGTACAGGCTTCATATAGAATAATGAGGCGCGCGGCGGCGCAAGGACCGACGGGCGCACGGTCCGGGGCAAGGTTCAAAATGGGGGTGCGATAAATTTCTTATTTTTTCGCAGGCAGAGATGAGGGTTGGCGATCGCGGTGGTGTCTCATAAACAGGAAGCCATCACGGCCGGCCTGACCGGGGCGTATGTTCAGTTCGGCGGTGTTGGCTTCCGGCTCGTTTTCAGAAACGGGCCCTGCCTTGGGGCAGACGCGGTAAGCGGGGAGAGCAGGTCACGGCGGTGACCGCTCTCGGACCCCTGGCCGGCAAGGCGCCGGCGCACCCCCTCTCTCATAGTCTTGCCGGCTTGCGACAGGGCGGTTGGCGTCCTATTCCAACCATTGCGTGCGGGCGCGGATTCGCGTTTAATGCGGCGAAACCTTTGAGAATCCAATGTCCGTCTCCCATACCAGCAAATCCGTTCGCCTGTACCGTCGCGTGGCCGACGACCTGGTCCAATCGATCCGCGACGGCGTCTATCGCCCGGGGGAAAAGCTGCCGGCCGAGCGCGAACTGGCGGAGGCCTTCAAGGTCAGCCGGCCGACGGTGCGCGAGGCGATGATCGCGCTCGAAATCTTCGGCGTGGTCGAGATTCGCCACGGCTCCGGCATCTACGTCATCGAGTCGGGCGCCCAGCCCGTGCCGGCGGATGACTCAGGCGCGATGAACGACGATCTCAATGTCGGGGCCTTCGAACTGATCGAAGCGCGCATCCTGATCGAGGGGGAAATGGCCGCGGTGGCCGCCGTCGCGGTGACCGATGCGGACATCGACGCGCTCAATGTCCTGATCGGCCGGATGCAGACCGGCGACGACGAGGCTTGCGAAGAGGCCGACCACGAATTCCATGAGCATATTGCCCGCCTGACCGACAATGGCGCGCTGATCGACACGGTCAGCAATATGTGGGCCCTGCGCAAGCAGTCCCGCCTGGCGGCGCGCATCATGACCCGCGCCCAGGGCGGCGGTCGCGCCGCGCGCGTCAATGAGCATAAGCTGATCGTCAAGGCCCTGGCGACGCGCGATCCGGCGGCCGCCCGCGGCGCCATGCGCCATCACCTGGAAATGGTGCGTGAGTACCTGCTCGACGCGACTGAGACCGCCGAGATCGAAAGCCTGCGCCAGAACCTGCGCGCCAAGCGCGACTCGCTGTCGAAACGCACCTCGTATTAAAAGGACGACCTCTCCTCCCCCGCTATAGGGCGCAGGGGAGGAGAGTCGGGATGGGGAATTGGACAGACCACATTGACGCGGCCTGGAAAATCGGCTAGGCAATGGGACAGCCAAGCGCTTCCATCAGGCGCGTTCGGTTTCCTCCCGGTTTTAATTCAGCGGCCTTCGGGCCGCTTTTTTTTATTCCGATGCGCCACCGAGGTCCAAAAATATCATTCTTCTTCAATGGGTTATACTTAGTCGGCCTCGGAATGGCAGGGCGCGGAGCCTTTGGAGAAAAGCCTTTGTTTACAAGCGTCTAAACATAAGGTGTCGCTTTTATTGGCTTGACCTGTGGTACGCGTCGTCTCCAAAAATAAATCATACTTTTAGGATTGACCGCCCCGAAGCCCGCACATATTGTCAGACGATAATAAGAAAACAGGGCTGAACAGGGAACGCAACGGGACGGACACGGCAGGCCGGAAGCCAGATGAATGCCAGTGTCGGTACGTTGCCATACACATCCTGCTGCCTTTTGCGCCTAACCGGTTGCCCTGCGGCGACCGGTGACCAGATGCCGTTTGCCGGGAGCTGCACATGAAAGCCTATCGTACCCTGATCCTGCCCGTCATGGCGCTCAGCCTTGCGGCTGCGCCTGCCTTCGCCGATACGTTGCTGAAGGTCGACGCGACGAAACAGGCTTCGGCGCCGGAGACGGGCTACCTGAAGATGGGCACCTCGGTTTCGCCCGACGGTCACCAGATCGGCATCAACAGCCGCTTCCTGACGCTGGACGGCAAGCCGTGGATCCCGGTGATGGGTGAGTTTCACCCGACGCGCTACCCGCCGCAATACTGGGAAGACGAACTGGTCAAGATGAAGTCGGCCGGCGTCGACATCGTCGCCTTCTACGTCATCTGGGCGCACCATGAAGCCAGGCCCGGCGAGTTCAACTGGTCCGGCGACCGCGACATCCGCCGCTTCATCGACCTGGCCGCCAAGCATCACCTGAAGGTGGTCATCCGCATCGGGCCGTGGGCGCACTCCGAAGTGCGCTATGGCGGCACGCCGGAATGGGTGGTCAACCAGATGCCGACCCGGCGCAATGACGAGGTCTATCTCGGCTACGTCAAGCGCTACTGGACGCAGATCGCCCAACAGGTGAAGGGCGAGCTGTGGAAGGACGGCGGCCCGATCATCGGCGTGCAGCTGGAAAACGAATATAATCTGGTCGGCCCCGGAATGGGTGTCGAGCACATCGAAACCTTGCGCAAGATGGCGCTTGGGCTCGGTTTCGATGTGCCGCTGTACACGGTCACCGGCTGGGACGGTACGACCTATCCGACCGGCGAGGTCACGCCCGTCTTCGGCGGTTATCTCGACGAGCCGTGGGGGACCGGTACCACGAAGATGGCGCCGAACGAGGTCTATAATTTCCGCTTCAACAGCCGCGTCGCCGGCAATGCCGGCGCCGAAACGCCGGGCGTGACCATCGGCACCGCCGTCACCGACGCCGAACACACGCCTTTCCTGGGCGCCGAATTCGGCCCGGGCCTGCCTGAAATGTATCGCCGGCGGCCGCTGGTTCAGCCGGACGACGTCGGCGCCATGTGGCCCGTGCAACTGGGCAGCGGCGTCAATCTCTACGGCTACTACATGTTCCACGGCGGCCGTAATCCCGGCCTCGATCTCGAGGAAAACGCCCATACCGGCGGCTATAACGACGTGCCGGAGATCAATTACGACTTCCAGGCGCCGTATGGCCAGTACGGCGAAAGCCATCCGGTGCTGAACACCATCCGGCCGTTCCACATGTTCCTGTCAAGCTTCGGCGACCGCCTGGCGCCGATGACGGTCTATGCGCCGGCGCAGGAGCCCAAGGATCGCGGTGATGAGACGACGCCGCGCTATTCGGTGCGGTCCGATGGCAAGTCGGGCTTCGTCTTCATGAGCAACTATGTGCGCCAGTATCCGATGGCGGCGCAGAAGGACATCCGCTTCCAGGTGGCGACACCGACAGGCCAGGTGACCTTCCCGAGCCAGCCGGTCACGGTGCCCAGCGGCGACTACTTCATCTGGCCGTATAATTTCGACATGGACGGCGTGACGCTCGCCTGGGCGTCGGCCCAGCCGGTGACCCGCCTGGCGTCCGGCGCCAATGAAGTGACCTATGTCTTCGAGGCGGCCGACGGCATTGCCCCGGAACTGGCGATCGCCACGCCGGCCGGCGTGACGGTCAGCGGCAAGAGCGTCGCGCGTCAGGGCGCGCTGACCCTTGTCCGGCCGGTGCCCTCCAACGCCATCGCCGCGGAAATCAAGACCGGCGCCAAGACCGTCAAGGTGATCGTCGTCTCGTCCGGCGAGGCTAAAAAGCTGTGGGTCGGCGATATCGGTGGCCAGCCACACCTGGTCGAAACCAGTGACGAGGTCAGCTTCGCCGATGGCGGCCTGGAACTGCGCTCGATGGGCGACCCGGCCTTCGAAGTCGGCGTCTATCCCGCCCTGGCCAAGGCGCCGTCGGCCGACCTGACGCTCGGCCACGGCAAGGCGGACGGTGCGTTCGAAGTCTTTACCGCCAAGGCCCAGGAAAAGGTCATCACGGCGACCCTGACGCAGATTCGCGAACCCGGCAAGGCGCCGCCGATCATGATCGGTGGAACCGCCGACCGCGCCCTGCAACCTTTCCCGGAAGCTTTCGGCCGTTCGGGGGCCTGGTCGATCTCGGTGCCCAAGGGCGCGCTTGACGGCGTCGCCGACGTCTTCCTCGACATCGACTACCAGGGCGACGTCGGACGGCTGTTCACCGGTCCGGACATGATCGACGACGACTATTATTACGGCGAGACCTGGACCATCGGACTGAAGCGCTTCGCGGCCAAGCTCGACAATCCTCTGACCTTGACGGTGATGCCGCTGCGCAAGGACGCGCCGATCTATCTCGACGACGCCGTCCGCGCCACCTTGCCCGACACCGACCAGGTCGCCGTCGTCAAGTCGGTCAAGCTGGTGCCGCAATACGCGCTGCACCTGAAGGACTAGGTCTAGACCACCATGAGTCCGGGCGATGTCTTTTACCCTCTCCCCGTGAAACGGGGAGAGGACGAGAGCGGAACGAAGTGAACGCGATCGGGTGAGGGGCCAAGTCGGCAGCCGCATTGGCCCCTCACCCGGACATCTACGCCTTGCAGGCCTGCTGTCCGTCCTCTCCCCGTTTCACGGGGAGAGGGTAAAGAAAAGTACGCCTAAAGTCATTTGCGATCGGGGGGCGGCGAAGAGCAAGTCCCTTCAACTTGGATGAATAGGGAAAAGACGATGAAAGCTTTAGTCGCGGCCCTGATGGGCATGACCATGCTGGCCGGGGTGCCGGCCGTGGCGAAGACACCGGTGGCAGCTGCCGCCAAAGGCTCCGTCTATGTCGACGGCAAGGGGCTTATCCGCTGGCGTGCCGACAACCAGGAGGTCCGCCTGTTCGGCGCCGACTATTGCGCCTTTTCCGGCAGCGATTATCGCATGGCCGGCCTGGTCCACGCCGACCGCAAAAAGCTGATCGACGAGGACATGGCGCACTTCGCCCGCATGGGCTGGGACGGCATGCGGCTATGCTCGTGGGGCGACTGGGAAAACGCCGACGGCGTCGGCAACCTGATCACCAACGACCATTCCGATCTCGAAGACTACCTGATCAACACCGCACGCGAACGCGGCATCAATATCCTGCTGACGCCGATCCACACCTATGATCCGTCGTTCGCCGACCAGGTCGGTAATCCGAACTACAAGCCACAGGGCTTCTCATCGCTCTATCCGCGGCCGATCATGGGCACCGAGCCCAAGGCCATCGCGGCAGAGACCAACTACATCAAGCAGGTGCTGAACCACGTCAACGCCTATACGGGACGGGCGCTGAAGGACGAGCCGAACCTGTTGTTCGTCGAGATGATCAACGAGCCGATCCACCATCCGGAAAACCTTCAGCAGTCGGTCGACTACATCAATACCCTGGTCGACGCCGTCAAATCGACCGGCGCGCCGCAGATCACCTTTCATAACTTCTCCCAGGACTTCAAAATCGGCGACGCCCTGGCCCAGTCCAAGGTCGAGGGCATCGACTTCGGCTGGTACCCGTCGGGCCTGGTCGCCGGCCACGAGCAGAAGGGCAACTTCCTGCAGGCCGTCGACAACTATGCGCCCATGCTTGACCCGCGCGTCGCGGCCAAGCCGCGCATCGTCTACGAGTTCGACCAGGCCGATTTGAATACCGGCTACATGTTTCCGGCCATGGCGCGCACCTATCGCAGCGTCGGCGCGCAGTTTGCCGCCATCTTCGCCTACGACATGCTGGAGACCGCGCCCTATAATCTCGGCTGGCAGACCCACTTCATCAACCTGGTCCACACGCCCCGCCAGGCGGTCAGCGCGGTCATCGCCGGCGAAGCCATGCGCCGCCTGCCGCGCAAATCGTGGCCGGCCTATCCCGACGACACCCATTTCGGCGATTTCAGCGTCGACTATGCCACCGATTCCAGCGCGCTGAATGCGCCCGACGCCTATATGTATGCGGGTGATGTCAAGACGCCGCCGGTCAATCCAGCCAAGCTGTCGCGCATCGTCGGCTTCGGCTCGTCGCCGGTCGTCGACTATGAAGGCACCGGCGCCTATTTCCTCGACAAGGTGAGGGACGGGGTGTGGCGCCTGGAGGTCTATCCCGACGAACTGCTGGCCAGCGATCCGTTCGCCCAGCCGCAGCTGAGCAAGATCGTCTCGCGGCTCTATTTCCGCAACTGGCCGATGACGGTGCAACTGGCCGATCTCGGCGCCGGGTTCCACGTCACGCCGTTGACGGTGCCGTCGGACACAAACGCCGCCGCCGCGCAGGCTCAGGGCGGCACCTTCAAGGTCGAGCCGGGTGTGTGGCTGCTGACCAAGGCCGACCACGTCGATCCGTCGAGCCTGCCGGCCATGATCAACCGCGTCGGAATGCGCGAATATCACGTCAATGCACAGCAGACCTATCCCGACCTGATCCAGGTCGTCTCACCCGACGCCGCCATCGCCGGCCGGCCGGTCAATATCCGCGTCCGCGTCGCCAGCCAGACGCTGCCGCCGGATCTCTCGCTCTATATCCGCAAGCTGGGCACGACGGGCTTTCATAAGCCCATCAGCCTGACGCGCATCCGCGGCGCCGAATATGGCGTCAGTATTCCAGCCTCGGACCTGCCGGCCGGCAATTACGAATATATCGTCTCCGAAACCCAAGGGTCCGCCAGCACCACCTTCCCCGGCGGCGTCACCGGCAAGCCGGGCCAATGGCCGTTCGCCGCCACCGACACCTGGAAGCTCAGCGTCGCGGCCCCCGGCACGCCGCTCGACCTCTTCAATCCCTTGCAGGACGCGAAGATGCTGTCCTTCGTCCGCCCGGACGAGGACGACCGTACGCCGTTCTTTACCATCGCACCGGGCGAGGCCAACGACGTCAGCGCCTTTACCATCGGCGTGCCGGACCTCGGCAAGAATACGCCCGACCTCTATGCGGCGGCGCTCTACATCGGCGACAAGGTGGCGGCGCGCGGCGATGCGGCGGCCAAGGCAGTGACCGTGCGGCTCAAGGCCGACGGCGGCGCGCGCAAGACGCTCGACCTGTTCCTGATCGAAAAGGACGGCTCCAGCTGGCGCGGCCGCTTTGTCGCCACCGGCGACTGGCAGACCGTGACAATCCCATTGGACAAGCTGGAATTCTCGAAGAGCATCCTGATCCCGACGCCGTTCCCCGCCCTTTGGGACTATTGGCGCCAGGGCCCGGCCGCGCGCGCCGGCGGCAAGATCCATACGCCGGACATCGAGCGCTTGGAACTGCGCGTCAACCAGAATGCCGGCGAGACCGCGGCCGACGACGGCAAGGCGGTCGAGGTCGAAAGTGTGCGTCTGGACTACTGATCTCTTGCCATCGCGAATGCCGGTGGCCTAGTATCTGCGCGAAAGAGGCTTGACCTCTTTCGCGCAGATAAAAAGGCAGGGAGTGAAGCATGGTTCGGTCCGTATCGCTGGCGGTTCTGGCAATGGCGTGTCTGGCTGGGATGGCCGAGGCCGGCGAGCAAAGGCCGCTCGATGCCGGCTGGCGCGTCAAGCAGGACAATGCCGTCACCGGCGCTGAAGCCCCCACCTTCGACGACAGCGCCTGGGCCAGCGTCGACCTGCCCTATACCTGGAACCATATCGGCAATGCGGGCGTGGTGCGCTCGCCCAATTCCAACAGCGTCCAGGGCACCGGCTGGTACCGCGAGCACTTCAAGGTCTCGGCCGTGCCGGCCGGTAAGCGCTATTTCATGCAGTTCGACGGCGTCGGCGAGATCGCCGATGTCTGGCTGAACGGACAGTATCTCGGCCAGCACAAGGGCGCCTTCCAGCGCTTCCGCTTCGATGCCACCAAGGCGATCAAGGCCGGCGACAATGTGCTGGTGGTCAAGGCGGACAATAGCGTGCCGGCCCCGGGCTCGACGACCCAAGACGTCATCCCATTGTCGGGCGACTTCTTCATCCATGGCGGCCTCTATCGGCCGGTCTCGCTGATCACCACCGACGCGGTCCATATCGACCTCATGGATTTCGGCGGCCCGGGCGTCTATGCGCGGGCGCTGTCGATCGATGGTGGTGCCGCCTCGGTCGAAATCAAGACGCGCCTCACCGATGACGCGGACAAGCCGCAAAAGGTGAGCGTCGAAACGCGCATCGAGGACGGGGCCGGCCACGTCGTCGCCTCCGAGACCGATCCGCAGACGCTCAAGCCCGGCACCGTCGAAAACCGCCTGGTGCTCAAGGTCGCCAATCCGCACCTGTGGGACTCGACCAAGGATCCGTACCTCTACCGCGTCGTCGTCACGGTGAAGGATGCCTCCGGCAACACCATCGACACCTCCGTCCAGCCGCTCGGCCTGCGAACCTATCATTTCGATCCCAATACCGGCCTCGTGCTGAACGGCCATCCGATCCAGATGCGCGGCGCGTCCCGGCACCAGGACCGCCCGGGTGTCGGCTGGGCCATTACCCAGGCCAATATCGCCCAGGATTTCGACATCCTGCAGGACATGGGCGCCAATGCGGTGCGCCTGGCCCACTATCAGCACGACCAGTTCGCCTACGAGGAAACCGACCGTCGCGGCATCATGGTCTGGGCGGAAATCCCCCTGGTCAATGCGGTGTCGTATGACGGCACGCCGGCCGACGCGGCGCTGGCCGCCAATGCGCAGAACCAGCTGCGCGAACTGATCAAGCAGAACTACAACCACCCGTCGATCCTGATGTGGTCGATCGGCAACGAGACCGATCTGACCCCCGCCTCGATGCACACCACCTCGCGTCAGGGCAGCCTGCTGAAGACGCTGAACGGCATCGCCCACGATATGGATCCCGGTCGCGTCACCACGCTGGCCGATTGCTGCGAAGCGCTGAACGGCCCAGGCCCCAATGATAGCAAGAGCGCGCCGATCGCCGATCGCGACAAGATCGTCGGCATCACCGATGTCGTCGGCTATAATCGCTATTACGGCTGGTATACCGGCAAGACCCAGGACTTCGGCCCCTTCCTCGACCTGGCGCACAGCGTGCACCCCAATGAGCCGATCGGCATTTCCGAATTCGGCGCCGGCGGGTCCTTGACCCAGCCGTCCGACAATCCGCTGGGCGGACCGGTCGCGCCCAAGGGCCGGCCGCATCCCGAGGAATACGAGTCGTACTACCACGAGACCTCGTGGCCGCAGATTGCGGCGCGGCCCTATATCTGGGGCGTCTTCATCTGGAACATGTTCGACTTCGCCAGCAATGTGCGCAGCGAGGGTGACTCGACCGACGTCAACGACAAGGGCCTGGTCTCAGCCGACCGCTCGGTGAAGAAGGACGTCTTCTACTATTATCGCGCCAACTGGAACCCGGAGCCGACCCTGCACCTGACCGACCGGCGCTATATCGACCGCGCCTATGCGGTCACCGACGTGAAGGCCTATTCCAATGCCACAACCGCCGAGCTCTGGGTCAACGGCGCCGATGCCGGCCCCGCCACGTGCGCCGGCGGCATCTGTCTCTGGCCCGGCGTGCACCTGCAGCCCGGCGACAATACGCTGAAGGCCACGGCGACGATCAATGGCGTGGCCATGGACGACAGCGTACTTTGGCAATTCAAGGGCCGCGCCGACACGGTGCGCCTGCGCAGCGGCGACGTCGGCGGCTTTGTCCCCGATGATGGCGAACGCTTCGGTTCGGACACCTTCTTCAACGGCGGCGAGGGCCACAACGCCAAGTCTCCGGTCAAGGCCGACGATCCGTCGCTCTATACGTCCTATCGCGAAGGCGCCTTCAGCTACGACATCCCGGTGCCGGACGGCCGCTACGACGTGCATCTGCGCTTTATGGAGCCGTCGGCTTCGGCGACCGGAGCACGCGTCTTCGATGTCGCCGTCAATGGCGCCGTGGCCTTGCCGGGCTTCGACGTCTTCCAGGCGGCCGGCGGCAAGGCGATCGCTGTCGACAAGGTCGTCAGGGCCCAGGCGTCGGGCGGCCATATCCATATCGATTTCAAACCGCGCACCGGCCAGGCGGTGGTTTCGGCGATCGAGGTCACGCCGGCGAAGTAGGTCAGGGCAGCCGCGTCGGCAGGCGTCGCACGATCGATTCGATAGGCGCCCGGATATCGGATTTGAGCATTTCCAGTCCGACGGCGCGTTCCGCCCGAGACAGCTTCAGAAGCTCGGGCGGGACGTCGACGGCCATCGATACCAGCGTCACGGCCCAGTCGGTCAGCATTGGCCGCACCGGGAGCGATCTCAGGCGGCGCACCGGCCGGGCCGCCATGCGCAGGACCACCGTTGCGCGGCTCACCTTAGCCCCGCTTCGGCTTGACTTGATCGGCGCTATCGGGCGCAGCGGAGCCATAATGCCCGCGTTCGTCGTGGCCCTTGCCCTGGCTGTCGGCGCGGTGAGAGCCCTTGTCCTGTTCCTGATGCGAGACGGCGGCGCCTTCGCGGCGCGCGGTGTCCTGACGTCGGGTCTTATCGGGGGCGGCGGAACGATGCATGAATGATGTCCTTAAAAGGCGACGGGCGGAGGGCGGAAAATAACGCCCTTCGCCCGTCTTTTTATTGATAAATCAACGTATTATGGCCGTGGTAAACCTAGGCGGCGCCGCCTCAGGAAAAAAGCAGGAATGGTCGCCCGGACGTCAGGATATCGTAAGGCGCGGCACATTGTTTCCTGACATGTGCGCGGTTACCAGCTACAGTCACGGATGTTGGAGGGGGCGGTCATGACGCGTGCATATCTTTTGGCATCGGCTGCACTGGTTTGGGCCGCCGCCGGCGCGGTCAAGGCGCAGGACGCCGCTACAACCGAAGTCGTCGTCACCGCGACGCGCTTTGCCACCTACCGCGGCGATGCCGACTTCAGTCATGTCGACCTGACGCGTGCCGACCTGGCCGACGCGCCGGTGATCGACGAAGCGCTGAAGACCGACGCCCAGGCGTCCCTGTTTCGCCGCAACAGCTCGCTGAGCGCCAATCCGACCGTGCAGGGTATATCCTTGCGCGCCATCGGGCCGAACGGCGCCGGCCGCGCCCTGGTCACGCTCGACGGCATTCCGCAGAACGATCCGTTCGGCAATTGGGTGATCTGGGCTGGTCTTCCGCAAGGCGCGGTCGACCATGTCCACGTCCTGCGTGGCGCCGGCGGCGGCGCCTATGGGGCCGGCGCCCTGACCGGGGTGATCGATCTCGGCCTGGCCCCGCCGCAACAGGTCGCCGACTATGGCCGGCTGGAGATCGGCGAGGGTGGCAATAGCCGTGAAGATTTGGGCGGGGCCGTTGGCGATGTCGCGCTCTATGCCTCCGACCAGACCCTGCGTGGTGATGTGCCGGTGCGCGCCCCGCAGCGTGGCGCCGCCGATGTGCCGATGACCGGCCAGGACAGTTCGATCCTGCTCAACGATGTGACGCCGCTGTGCAAGACCTCCGATTGCGGCGCCGTGTCGCTGCTGGCCGGCGCCTATGACAGCCGCCGCAATACCGGGCTGGCCGGCGCCACCGCCTATGCCAGCGGCGACCAGTATAGTGCCGCCTTCACGCGCCAACCGCACGACGGCCAGATCGGCTATCGCGCGCAGCTGTGGCACGACGACAGCAATTTGACCAACACCTCCGTTGCGGTCGGCGCCGGCCGCGCCGCCACAACCTTGTCCGACGACCAGTTCGCCACGCCGGCGCATGGCACCGGCTTCAATGCCGCCATCCGCGGCGATAGCCCGGCCGTCGAATGGGAAGTCGGCGCCGATGGCCGCGACGAGACCGGCACGTCGTACGAAACCTATAGCTATGTTTCAGGCCAGCCGACCAAGCTGCGCGCTTCGGGCGGCGAGACCGCCCTGATCGGCGCCTATGCCCAGGGCAGCTACCTGACCGGGCCGTGGAGCCTGACGGGCGCGGCCAGGCTCGATCGCTGGACCTCGACGGACGGCCACCGCCAGGAGATCACCCTGGCGACCGGGGCGACGTCGCTTAACCTGCGCCCGGCCAACCAGGGCGATACTTTGGCTTCGGGGCGCCTGGGCCTGGGCTATGATTTGAACAGCGCGGTGACCTTGCGCGCCGCCGTCTATACCGGCTTTCGGCCGCCCTCATTGAACGAGCTCTATCGGCCGTTTCGCGTCGGCAACGATGTCACCGACGCCAATGCCGCCCTGCGCCCGGAACAGCTCAGCGGCGCCGAGATTGGGGTCCATGTCGCCTATAAGCGCCTGACCTTCGACGGCGATGTCTTCGCCAACACCCTGCGCGACCCGATCACCAATGTCACCCTGGGCGAGGGGCCCGGCACCTTCAGCGATGTCGGCTTCGTGCCGGCCGGCGGCAGCTACGCCCAGCGCGAAAACCTCGGCCGCATCGACGCCACCGGGATCGAGACGCATGGGCGCTATGACGTCAACACGCACCTGGCCCTGACCCTGTCGGCGACCTTCACCGATGCGCGCGTGGAAAAGGCCAAGGCCTATCCGCAACTGGACGGCCTGCGCCCCGCCGAAGCCCCGCCCTATGACATCGCGCTGGGCCTCGACGCCCAATTGGCCCGCGTTCGCTTCAAGGCCGACTGGGTCTTCGAGGGTGAGACCTTCGACAACGACCTCAATACCCTGCCGCTGAAGCCATCGCAAAGGCTGGTGCTCGATGCCGACTATCCGCTGGCGCGTCATCTTGACCTGGAGGTCCGGCTCGACAATGCGCTGAACAGCGCGATCGAGATCACCCACGCCAATGATGGCACGCTCGGCTACGACGCCCGGCGCTACCTGTCGGTGGCGCTGAGCTGGAAGGGGTAGGGGTGAGGGCAAGATCGGCGCCTTCGACGCTATCAGACCGGAATGCGCTGGGACTTATAGCTAAGCTAACTGACTTGTCGCCGTCGCGCCCGAAGCGGCGTTGTCCACTCCCGTAGGCGATATCGCCGCAATGCGGAAACGATTACAAGTGGATTGCCGCCACTCACGCAGGTGTGGACGCGATATTCATCGAAATGACAAATAGCCTCGCCGATGATGCCACCGGGAACCTCCCGGCGGCATCATCTTAGATGGCAGTTAAGCCGCCTGCACTTGACCGTAAAGCGGCAAGTACAGCATGGCGAAAAACATTTCGGCCATTTGATGTGCCAGCTTCGGATCGAGGTTTTCCACGTCGCCGGCAAAGCCGGAGCCATGGAAGAAGGCTTTGCCGTCTGGGCGGCTTCGCGCCACTTGCTGGAAGTTGCTGAACATTAGGTGCATTAGGTTATCTCCCGCCCTGCCCGTTACATGCGCCTCGTTCGCAGAATTGAGCGAGATGCAATCCCAGTGCAGGTGGGCATATCGAGTCTTTCGTTCGATATACATATAGGGAATGTTCCGTGCCTGGCACTCACGAAACCAGGTATTCTGGTGCACCTTGTCTCGGTTTTTCGTCACTACGTAAAGCCGATGTGGCAAGGCGTCGGCATGCGTGAACGTTTCCAACGCTCCGACCGAAGCGATCGGATACCCTAATTCACGCAGCTTAGCGGCCAATACATCCGAATTCATTCCAACCAAGAAGTGTCTCCCGTTGGCAAGGTCCCTGGCGGATTTCAAAAGCGCACGCCGCGATCGGAACCCTGCGCTGCAGGCGATAGCCTCCTTCATGTGCCGTAAGCTCACCTCCGGAAACCGGGCTAGGATTCCGGACGTCAGAAAGGCCGCGTTTTCATTGGAAAAAAGCATGATGCTCATTGCACTTGGCCCTCCAAACCCGTGGTGGATAGCGTATGCGACGGGCCTGACGATAGCTTCGCCTTGATGAAAGCCGCTGCCTTGTCCATTTTGACTGTCAGGTGACGCAGGCAGGCGGAATCCGGATACCGCGCCATGACTCTCGTTTTCACATTCTCCAGTTGCTGGAGGGCCGCAACCGCGCCTTCTCCAGGCGCCGCAACCAGGGACTGAGTTGCGAGATCGGTTAGATAGGCTTCAACGATGGTCTGTTTGTCGAGCTGATAGACATGCGGATATTCCTCCGCCATCCAGTCCTCAAGCGTCAGACGCACTCTGTGGATATTGTCTTGAGCCCGTCCAAAGCCTTCAGCGTTGACCATAAAAGCCTTGATCAGTTCGCCGGTCCAGACATGATCCTGGATTGACATGCGTCCCTTGGGTCTCGACTTGCGATGTCCGAGGATGCCGTAATAAGTGATGGAATTGTTAGCTCCCCTCTTGGTTGGCGCTTTCTTGATTGGGTGTCTCGCGGCCCGCTTCAGAGCCTGCTCCGCCAGCCTTCCTGGCGTGGAAAAGGCATCCAGATAGTACGCGCTCTGACCCGACCATTCGTCAGATCGCACCGCAGGAGCAAGGGCCTCGATGCGCGCGATCAGGCGTGACAGATCGTAACCGGTCGTCGCATCAGTATAGACGAATAGGCGTGAGCCGCCGTCGGGATAGTAGATACCGTCCCAATTGACAGCGCGAAGATCCATCTGCCAATGCTGCGCCCAAGCCCTGCGCTTTTCCTGGAGTTCCTGATTGTCGGCCCGGCTGGCGTAGGGCTCGTCGGTTACAATGTATTGTTCGCCCTGTGGATCGTACCAGAGGGTTGGATGATCCTTGCCAGGAAGCTTGTTGCTGCTGTTGCCTCTAGGGTCTTCCTTGCGGCTGGTACCGCAAGGTTGGAGCCCTGTTCCTTCGATAAACGCTAATGTCCTTACTGCGCCGGCAGCATGGAGCCGCGCCTGGAACTGGGACGCGTTGAATTCCTGGTATACGAGGTGATCAGGCCCCTCACGCTTCAGTCCTCGAAGATAGCGGGCATAGCGTTTGGTTCGCGGGGATATCAGCTCGTCCAGCGGCCGCCCGGCGTTCATGCGCAAGGTTTCGCGACCCGAGGCGCCGCTCGTAGGGTCGCGCCACCAGATCGATACGAATATGGGGAAGACAGGCGCGATAGGCGGGCCTTCGCGTGAAAGGGATTTTCGCGCCGCGACGTAGTTGGCGTAGCCGGACTGGCCGGACGCGCGGTTCAAAGCTTCGGCGTGGCTGAAACCGCCGTGAACCTTGAGGTCACGGGCCAGTGTCTTAATGCCGATAAGAGTTTTCGGATGCAGGTTTTCCAAATGCATGTTGGTTCCCCGGCTCCATCAGGTGTCACCCACACCACCCGTTGAGCCCAGAACAACATGTTTGGACGAACGGCTCGAAGTATCCGGTAGTGCTGTCTACAGCTTTGATTGTGGGTGTCGCGCCTCTACCTAAGGCCCCACTCCAATACCGCACGTCGCGATTCGGGGCAATCCCCTTACGATCGTCGTAGGTGTCGATTACGCGCTTGCCGAGTGCAAGACTTAGAAATCCCAAGGCGAAACAAGGTCGAGACCCGTCGTTTCAAAATCCTTGATGTTGCGGGTGGCCAATTGTCCGCCATGCACGCGCGCAATAGCGGCGATCATGCCATCGGGCGCGGTCATTGGACGACCCTTGCGCGAGGCGGTTCCCATGATTTCGCCGTAAGCCATGGCCGCAGCCTCGGTAAATCCGAAAATCCGATCAGCATATCGATGTCGCCATTCGTCCAATCCGGACTGCAGCCGAACAGCGCGTTGATCGGGGTGAATTTTCTGAATGCCATAAGCGATCTCGCCAATCACAACGGTCGATAGCGACACATCGCTGTCGTGGCGGACGAGCCATGCAATGACGGCGGAGTTCGGCGATTTACGCAAGGATTCCGACAGGACATTCGTGTCGACGAAAATCACAGTTCGGGTCCGTCGTGCGTTTCTCGTATCTCGGCAATAACAGCCGATAAATCGATGTCGGTGCCAAATTCGTTCGATAGGCGAGCATAGAATGAACTTGCAGCTTCTCGACCGGTCTCGCGCACCTCATAGGCTTCAAGCGCGCGTTCAACGATATCCGCGATAGATCGACGTTCGCGCCTGGCCAGACGGTGCGCCAGATCGCGAGCCTTTGCACTACGTACAGACAATTGTGGTTCGGGCATGCGGGATATCCTTTCGAGGTCAATCTACGCTAGCCATCACCTGCCATCAAGATGGCGCGGTGCTTTGTCTTCGGGGCCCCTGACGTGCTGAAGATAATCTGCTTCCGCTCCAAGGCAGAATTGGCCGCAGAGCGCCCGGTGCGGACATGTCGGGATGGCGGCTAGATCCCGTTAGCGGATGTGAATCACTGTGGCGCGCGCCGGCGGCTACAGATCGGTGGTGTCGACGTATTGCCGCCAGTCGTGGGCTTCTCGGAAACCGAGCAGGTCGCGAATCTTGCGGTTGCTGATCGGTGCGGCGAAGCCGTCGAGATCGCCGGTGATCGGGGTTGACGGCGCCCAACGTTCAAGGAACTGGCGTGTCGGCTCCAGGGCGGTGATGTGGTCATTGACCGCGTTGAAGACTTGAAAGCCCAGTCCGTTCGTCTGGACGCAGCGGTCGACGATTTGTCCCAGATCGCGCCCGTCGATATAGCTCCAGGCATTGCGCTTGCGCGACAGCGGGTTCTTCAGGTAGCCGGGAAAGTCTCGGTAGTCTTCCGGGGACACCACGTTGCCGATACGCAGGGCGTAGACGTCGGCGTTGAAGCGCATGGCGAAGGCGCGCGCCGTTTTTTCGTTGACCACTTTCGACAGGCCGTAGCTGTCCATCGGATCGACGTCATAGTCCTCGGTCAGCGGAAAGCTGTGATAATCGCGATCGCCTTCGGCGAAGCAGACGCCGTAGGTCGTCTCGCTGGAGGCGATGATGACCTTGCGGATGCCGAGTTTCAGCGCTGCCTCGAGCACATTGTAGGTCGAGACGGCATTGGCCGCGAAGGTGACATTGTCCGGCTGGATCAGGATGCGGGCGACGGCGGCGAAATGCACGACCGCGTCGACCGGCGCCGGCCCTCGGCCCGTTTCCAGGCCGTCGAAGCCGAAGTGCATGGACAGGGCATTGAAAACCTGGCCCGAGTCGGTCAGGTCGGTGATGAGCGTATTGACGCCCTCGACCTCGGCCGGGCGACGGTCCAGGTTGACGACCTGGTGCCCGCACGACAGCAGATGGGGCAGGACCTGCTTGCCGGCCTTGCCGCTGCCACCTGTGAAAACAATGCGCTTCATAAGGCCTCCCCGTTGGACCGTTCGCCGGTGATGCGACCTCGGCCTGGCGCCCAGGCCGATGAGTCGCCGGACTCTATATACGAAGAGCGGTTAAACGCGTAGCCCGGGCCGGCCACCCGTCGCCTTTTGTGTCGACAATGGGATCGCGAAGCGGAAGGCTGAGGGGAGGGCAAGCAGGGCCCTGCCGTCCACGACAGGGCCATAGGTACAGCAAACGTTTGCATAAGCGATGTCTTAACCGCGCCCGTGTTATCCGAAGCGCTCTCAAGCGATTTCCATAGAGCGTCACCATGTCCGTCCTGATCCGCAATGCCGTCCACGTTTCCGGAAGCGGCACCACGCCGCTGATCTTCCTGCACGGCTACGGCACCGACCAGACCATGTGGCGCTATATCTCGTCGCAGTTCGAGCCCAGCCACAAGGTCGTCACCTTCGACCTGACCGGCTCCGGCCGCTCCGACCGCACCGCCTATGACAAGCTCAAATACGGCACGCTGCAGGGCTATGCCGACGACCTGATCGAGATCTGCGACGCGCTCGAGCTCAAGGCCGCCCAGGTCGCCGCGCACAGTGTCGGCTGCATGATCGCCATGCTGGCCTCGATCAAGCGGCCGGACCTGTTCGAGCGCCTGATGTTGCTGGGACCTTCGCCGTGCTATCTCAATCTGGACGGCTACGAAGGCGGCTTCGATCGCGCCGGCATCGACGAGCTGCTGGGCTTCCTTGAAATCAATCTCGAAGGTTGGGCGACGCAGTTGGCGCCGATGGTCATGGCCAATCCCGACCGGCCGGAACTGACCGCCGAGCTCGAATCCTATTTCGTGCGCAACGACCCTGACATCGCCCACCATTTCGCCAATGTCGTCTTCCTCGGCGACCACCGCGCCGACCTCCCCAAGGTCACGGTGCCGACCCTGATCATGCAGTGCCGCGACGACATCATCGCGCCGATGAATATCGGCACCTTCATGCACGCCGCCATGCCGCAGAGCGAACTGGTCGTGCTCGACACCCAGGGCCACTATCCGCACCTGTCGGCGCCCGAGACCGTGGCCGCGGCGCTGCGCCACTATCTCGGCCGCTATACGGCTCTGGCGGCGTAATCTCGTGACGACGCCCACCGTCGAAGCGCCAAGTTTTGAAGTCAAGGGTCTGTTCGACCTGACGCCCTGCGGCCTGGTCGTGTGCGAAGCGTCGGGCCGCATCCTGCGCGCCAACGCCCTGTTTCGCGAACTGAGCGGCATGACGGGCGAGGGCGGGGCGTTCGCCGACCTGCTGAGCCGGCCGTCGCGTTTCATCTATGCCGCCAAGATCCTGCCCCAGCTCAGTCTCGGCGGCGCCGTGCGCGAGGTCACCGTCGACCTGATCGGCGCCGACGGCGCGCCGCAGGCCGTGCTGATCAACGCCAATCGCAGCACCGACGAGAGCGGTCGCGTCCTGCATTATTTCGCCGTCTTTCCTGCGCGCGGCCGCCGCGAATTCGAGAACGAATTCCTGCAGGCCAAGCGCGACCTGACGCGTTCGCGCGACTATCTGCACCTGGCCGAAAAGCTGGCCCAGGTCGGCCACTGGCGCGCCGAAATCGCCACGCAAGCCTGCTATTGGTCACCGGAAATCTACAATATCTACGGCATCGATGCCTCGACCTTCGAGCCGGTGATCGGCGGGACGATCGATTTCTACCATCCGGACGATCGCGAGGAAGTCCGCACCCTGGTCGCCAACGCCATCGCCAACAAGACGGACTTCAGCTTCCGCAAGCGCCTGATCCAGGCGAAGACCGGCGATATCCGTTGGGTGCAGAGCCACGGGATCTGCGAACTGGACCCGACAGGCCAGGTGGTCGCCATCTTCGGCGTGTTCCGCGACGTCACCGAATCGGTGCGCGCCCGCCAGGAGATCGAGCGCAGCGAAGCGCGCTATCGCCTGCTGACCGACCACGCCAACGATATCATCACGCTCTTCGACCTGGACGGCTATTTCGACTATCTGTCGCCGGCCGTCACCAAGGTGCTGGGCTATAGGCCCAGCGAACTGATCGGCCGCAATGTCAGCGAGATCGTCCATCCCGACGATTACCCGGCGACCCAGGCGGCCTATGGCGCCTATGTCCGCTCGGGCGACTGGGACCACGCGCCGCGCATCCAGTACCGCGCCAAGCACAAGGACGGCCATTACATCTGGGCCGAAGCCAATCCGACGGTGATCCTGTCGGAAAACGGCCTGGTCGCGGCGTTCCAGGACACGGTTCGCGACGTCTCCGTGCAAAAGGCCGCCGAGGCCGCGCTCGAAGCGGCGCGCGTCGAAGCCAATGCCGCGGCTGAAGCCAAGGCGCAGTTCCTGGCCACCATGTCGCACGAGTTGCGCACACCGCTGACCAGCATCATCGGCTTTTCCGCCCTGCTGCGCGACTTGCTGACCGATGACGAAGCCCTGGCCAAGCATAGCCAGCGCATCCATTCGGCCGGCCAGGGCCTGCTCGGCCTGATCAACGACATTCTCGACCATTCCAAGCTCGAGGCTGGCCAGCTGGAGCTCGATCTCGATCCGTGCGACGTTGCCGAAGTGGCGCACGAGGTCGTCGAACTGCTCGGCATCCAGGCCGGCGCCAAGGACCTCGACCTGGTCATGCATGGCGTCGAGGACTTGCCGGCGGCCCTGCTGCTCGACGAGGGCCGCATCCGCCAGATCCTGTTCAACCTGATGAGCAACGCCATCAAGTTCACCCAAAAGGGCCGCGTGACGCTGGCCATGACCGTGCGCCCGACGGGTAAGGGCGAAGCCCTGCGCGTTTCCGTGCGCGACACCGGCGTCGGCATTTCGGCCGAGGGCCAGGCGCGCCTGTTCCAGCGCTTTTCCCAGGTCGACCACAATCGCGACGGCACCGGCCTGGGCCTGATGATCTGCAAGCAGTTGGTCGAGCTGATGGGCGGCGAGATTGGCGTCACCAGCCAGGAAGGTAAGGGCTCGGAGTTCTGGTTCGACATCCCGGTGACGCACTCGGCCCTGGCCGTCGAAGCGGATGAAGAGATGATGGTCGCGCCGTCGCGCCTGCTGGTCGTCGACGACCAGGAAGCGGTGCGCGACCTGCTGAAAAATCTGCTGACCCTGGCCGATCACGACGTCACCCTGGTGGCCGACGGCGCCCAGGCGGTCGCGGCGTGCGATTGCGACGTCTTCGACCTGATCCTGATGGATATCAACATGCCGGTGATGGACGGCATCACCGCGGCACGGACCCTGCGCGGCGGCGAGGGGCCGAACACTTCGACGCCGATCATCGCCATGACCGCGGCCGCCAGCGCCGATCGTCACCGCGCCTGCATGGCCGCCGGCATGAACGACCTCCTGCCCAAACCGCTCGATCCCAGTGCGCTCAACCGCATGCTCGGCGACTGGCTGGTTCAAGCCGACCTCTACGCCCCATCTACTGAAAGCGCCGCCTGATGCAGAACAAACGCCGCATTCTCATCATCGAAGACAATACCGACATCGCCGAATTGCTGACCATCCGCCTGGAGCTGGCCGGCTACTCGACCTGCAAGGCGCGTGACGCCGCCTCAGGCATCGGCGCCGTCTACGCCTATAAGCCGCACGCCGTGCTGCTCGACATCGGCCTGCCCGACCAGGACGGCTTTTCCGTGCTGATGACGATCAAGGCGGACGCGAAAACGCGCGATATCCCGGTACTGATGCTGACCGCGCGCCAGGCCATGGGCGATATCCAGGCCGCCCTGAAGCTGGGCGCCAAGGACTACGTCACCAAGCCCTTCGACGACCGTAAACTGCTGATCCGCGTGGCCCGGCTTTTAGGCGAAAGCGTGCCGAGGCCGACGCCGCGCGATACACATCAGGTCTGGGGTTAAGGCGGAGGGCCGGCCCTCAATCTCTCCTCCCCATTTGGGACAAATGGGGAGGTGGCGCGGCGCTTGCGCGAAGCGCAAAGTCCGCGACGGAGGGGTCACTTGCTGTCGTCAACGCAAACCCCGCCGCCTGTAAGTGACCCCTCCGTCAGCGACGCGCCCTGCGGGCTTGCGCTGCCACCTCCCCATTTTTCCAAAATGGGGAGGAGAGATTGAAACGATCATTTTTCCTCACCTCTACGGCGAGAAATTGTCACTTCCAAAAACTACACCAATTCGGTATGGATTTGGCGCCGCTCCGGAGCTTCCGTCATGCCTGCCGCCAAATCGCCCAAACGTCCGTCCAACACCCCGCTGATCTGGTATGCCCGCTGCCCGACCTTGACGGCCCTGTCCCTGGTCGCCAGCCGTGGCGTCTTCCAGCGTGAGTTCCTGCGCGAGGGCACCTACATGGTTTCGGTGCGCGAAACCTCGACGCCGTCGGTGCGCCAGGGCCACCTCGACCACTCGCTCTCCAATCTGGTCCGTGAAGCCGATGCGGCGACCGCTCTGTGGGCGCACGCGCAGAACGGCCGCTCGCGCCTGTTGGCCATCGGCTCGACCTTCCACAGCGTCACCGTCGTCGCCCGCCCTGGGCAGCGTATCGACGGCGTGCGCGACCTGATCGGCCGCCGCTTGTCCGTGCCGCGCGAGGCCGGCCGCTTTTCACCGGCCCAGGCGCGCAGCCTCAGGGCCTGGGAAAGCCTGCTGAAAAAGAACGGCGTCACGCCCAAGGACATCGAATTCGTCACCGTCGCCGCCGACCACCCGTCGGTGCCGTTCGGCGACGTTGCCCGCCGCGAAGTCGAAGCCCTGCTGGGCGGACACGCCGACGCGGCCTTGCTGTTCGGCGCCAAGGGCCTGGAACTGGCGCGGGCCGCCGGCCTGCAGACCGTGCGCCACTTCGAAGCCGAAGAGATCAAGGCCGATCCGCGGCTTGACGGCTTAGTCGAGCTACGCGCCCTGACGGTCGATGCGCCCTTTCTCGAAGCCGATGCGGAGACCGTGACGCGCATCGTCGGCACCTTGCTGCAGGCGCGCCCCTGGGCGCAGGCCTTTCCGAAGGAGGCGCTCCGCCACATCGCCGCCGAGGGTCAAGTCGAAGGCAACGATGCCGCCGCCGCCTATGGATCGCTGATCGGCGAGGGGCTGGCGCTCGGCCTGGAACCCGAGCGGCTTTCACAAATCGACGTTTTACATAACTGGCTGAAACAAAAGCATCTTATTCCTGATGTACACACACTCGACGAGTGGGCGCAGCAAGACGTCCTCAGAGCGGCGGAAACACATTTGAAGATCGTGGCATGACGGTTTTCCCTTTCCGCCCCGCCACGTTTTCAAGTAGGGACCCGAAGGCCTGAGCCCCCTTCGGGTCCCTTTTCCTCTTGCGGCGCGCCTCGCCCAGGTTTTACATCCTGTCATGAACCCGATCTTCGCCAACCTGCCGACCAGCATTTTCGAGATCATGTCGCTTGAGGCGGCCGCCCGCGGCGCCGTCAATCTCGGCCAGGGCTTTCCCGAAAGCGACGGCTTTCCCGACGTGCGTGAGGCCGCCGCCAAGGCTTTGATGGACAAGTCGAACCAGTACGCGCCGATGCGCGGATTGCCGGTGCTGCGCGAGGCGATCGCCGCCTTCTACGCCACGCACCAGGGCCTCAAGCTCGATCCGGCCAAGCAGATCGTCGTGACGTCGGGTGCTACCGAGGCCATCGCCGCGGCGATTGTCAGCCTGGTCACGCCCGGGGACGAGGTCGTCGTCTTCGAGCCGATGTACGACGCCTACCTGCCGCTGATCCGCCGCGCCGGCGGCGTGGCGCGCATCGTCCAGCTCAGCCCGCCACATTGGAGCTTCGGCGAGGACGACCTGAAGAAGGTGTTCAATGCGCGCACCAAGCTGGTCCTGATCACCACGCCGAACAATCCGACGACCCACTGCCTGACGCGCGCCGAGCTGGAACTGCTGCGTACCTATTGCGACCGCTTCGACGCCTATGTCGTCAGCGACGAGGTTTGGGAACACGTTGTCTTCGATCGCGACCATCTGTCGGTGCTGCACCTGCCGGGCCTGGCCAAGCGGGCGCTGAAGATCGGCTCGGCCGGCAAGATCTTTGCGCTCACAGGCTGGAAGGTCGGCTGGCTGGCCGGACCCAAGGACCTGGTCGACCAGGTGGCGCGCGCCCACCAGTTCATCACCTTTGCCACGCCGCCGGCGCTTCAGCATGGTGCGGCCTTCGGTTTGGGCCTGCCGCGCGAGCGTTTTGTCGCCGCCCATCGCGAGTACGAGCATCAGCGCGACTTCCTGACCGGCAAGCTCAGCGAGGCGGGTTTTATCGTGCTGCCGCCGCAAGGCAGCTATTTCATCAATATCGACCTGCGCGCCTCGGGCATTACCGAACCGGTGCTCGACTACGCGTTCGACCTGATCCGCCATCACGGCCTGGCGACCATCCCGCTATCGGCCTTCTGCGATAGCGGCCGCGAATTGCCGGTGCTGCGCCTGTGCTTCGCCAAGTCGCTGACGACACTCGAAAAGGGTGCGGCATCCCTGATCGGATCGCGCAAACTCTCGGCTTGATCGGCAGAGCGCTGGGCGCTCTGTTTTTTGCTTTGTCGCGCAATTTATCCAAAAAGTGGTGGCCACTTTATTGGATTGCGCTTTGGCCATGTTCGCCTTATGTTCATGCTGACGGGTATCGACTCGTCGTATGCCAAGTTGAAGCCATGGACAGCGGCGAACCGGAACGGGTCAGGAAAATCATCCATGTCGACATGGATGCCTTTTTCGCGTCGGTCGAACAGCGCGACTTCCCGGAACTGCGCGGCAAGCCGGTGGCCGTCGGGGGCGGGGGGCTGCGCGGCGTGGTCGCGGCGGCCAGCTATGAGGCGCGGGTCTACGGCGTGCGCTCGGCCATGCCGTCGGTCACCGCCAAGCGCAAATGCCCCGACCTGATCTTCGTCAAGCACCGCTTCGACGTCTATCGCGAGGTGTCGCAGCAAATCCGCGAGATCTTCCGCGACTATACGCCTTTGGTCGAGCCCCTGTCGCTGGACGAGGCCTATCTCGACGTCACCGAAAATCTCAAGGGCATCAGCTCGGCGACGCAGATCGCCGAGGAAATCCGCGCGCGCATCAAGGAGGTGACGGGGCTGACGGCGTCGGCGGGCGTGTCGTATAACAAATTCCTGGCCAAGATCGCCTCGGACCAGAACAAGCCCGACGGGTTGTGCGTCATCACCCCGGCAAAGGGACCAGGCTTTGTCGCCACGCTTCCGGTACGCAAGTTCCACGGTGTCGGCCCGGCGACCGCGGCCAAGATGAACCGCCTCGGCATCGAGACCGGCGCTGATCTTAAGGACAAGAGCCTGGACTTCCTGCGCCAGCATTTCGGCATCTCCGGGCCCTATTATTACTGGATTTCGCGCGGCGTCTGCCAGCGCCAGGTCAAGCCCGACCGCATCCGCAAGTCGGTCGGCGCCGAGAACACCTTCTTCGAGGACGTGGCGACCTTCGAGGGCGCCGTCACGCAGTTGGAACCGATCCTTGCCAAGCTCTGGCGCCACGTCGAGGCCAACGAGACCAAGGGGCGGACGGTCACGCTGAAGGTCAAGTTCAGCGATTTTCAGACGATCACCCGGTCAAGAACGCTGCATGTGCCGGTGGCGAGTTTGGGCGAATTGACCGGCGTCAGCCACGCCCTGCTGGACGGTGTGTTTCCGCTCCCGCGCGGCATAAGGCTTCTGGGTGTGACCATGTCATCGCTGGGCGAAGACGAGGCGCACGAAGCGGAAGAGGGGCAGTTGGCGCTGCTTTAGCCTGGAGCGCTATGCAGCCAGTTTTCAACAGTCAATCCCGGCACGCGCCGAAACTCTCGCTCATTGTCGGTGATCAAAATGGCCTCGATGGCGAGGGCATGAGCGGCGATGAGCAGATCATTGGCGCCGATAATGGTTCCCCGGCTTTCGAGCTCTGTCCGGATTTGCCCGTAATGGACATCGACCGGGCGATCCAGTGGCAGGACCGTCATGCGGTCCAGAATGGCTTCCAATTGAGTCGTTAGTCTCTCAGACCCTTTCTTGCGCGCACCGAAACGGAGTTCACTGGCCACGACGATGCTAGTGCAAACCCGGTTTTCACCGACGGCATTGATGGCATGGCTAATGGCGCCTTGGGGGTTCCGAATAATATCGGACACTATATTTGTATCGAGGAGATATTGGGTCACAAATCGATCGGCTCCGGGGGGCGGTCGTCGATTTCCGGGAAATCTTCGGCAATCGGTTCAAGTGTCGCTAGTAAGGCGAGCAGTGATTGCGGCGGAGCCGGTTCAATGATCAGTCGGCCATCTTCCTTCCGGATAATCACATCCTCTCCCGGCAATTCGAATTCCCGAGGGATTCGGATAGCTTGGCTGCGGCCGTTCTTGAAAATTTTAGCATGTCGCTGGGCGTTCATAGGGCGCTCCGATTGGCATATACAATGGCATATGCCGGCGCGTTTGTCCATCTAGCTGGCGCGAATGTCGGCCGGGCGGAGAGGCAAAAACGCCTACTTCACCCGCTCGATCAACTGCATCGCGGCGGCGGGGTTATGCGCCTTGTGGCCGCTGATCACGTAGAAGAATACATCCCGCGCAGACGCCTTGCGCTCGCCGACGCAGGCGATGTCGTCCGGCACCTGGCCTGACGCCAGCGCCTTGATCCGCCCGGCCCAGGCGTCCAGATCCTTGTCCGAATAGCCGTTGGGCTCGGCTTCCTGGGCGCCCATCAGGCGGACATAGGCATAGTCCGCCGTCTGGTCGCCGATCTGCGGGAATTCGCTGTCGGCCGCCGTGATCACCGCGACTCCGTGCTTGCGGCACAGGTCGATAAAGCGCGGATCGCGGAAGCTTTCGTTACGCACCTCGACGGCATGGCGCAGCTTCACGCCATCCAGCTCCGGCGGCAGCAGCTTGAAGAAGTTCTCGAAATCCTCGGGCTCGAACTTCTTGGTCGCCATGAATTGCCAGTTGATCGGGCCCAGCTTGTCTTTCAGCTCGGTGATACCCGACGACAGGAAGCGCTCGACCGACTCTTTCGAGGCCGAAAGGTCCTTGCGGTTGGTCGCATAGCGCGTGCCCTTGACCGCGAAGATAAAACCCTCGGGCGTCTCGTCATGCCATTTGCGGAAGGATTCCGGCTTTTGCGCGCCGTAATAGGTGCCGTTGATCTCGATCGAGGTCACCTTGGACGACGCATATTCCAGCTCGCGCTTTTGCGACAGCTTGACCGGATAGAAGACGCCGTCGCGCCACGGTTCATAGGTCCAACCGCCGATACCGATATAGGACTTGGTCATGTGCGCCTCCGTTTCCATCCTTGTAGAGATGGCCTCATACGCGGGCAAGCGTCAGTTTCCGGCAGCGACCTGGTCGAGCGTCTTGGCGGGCGTGATGGCCTGCGGATCAAGGAAGCAGTGGAGGATGGCCGGTTTGCCCGATGCCTTGGCGCGGTCGAACGCCGGGGCGAACTCGGCGGTCGTACGTACCGTCTCGCCATGGCCGCCGAAGGCCTTGGCATAGGCGGCGAAGTCCGGGTTCTTCAGGTCGGTGCCGACGACGCGATGCGGATATTCACGCTCCTGGTGCATGCGGATGGTGCCGTACATGCCGTTGTCGACGACGACGACGATGACCGGGATATCGTACTGCACGGCGGTGGCGAACTCATTGCCGTGCATCAAGAAGCAGCCGTCGCCGGCGAAGACGACCACGGTCCGGTCTGGACACTGGCGCTTGGCCATGACGCCGGCGGGCACGCTGTAGCCGACACTGCCCGAGGTCGGCGCCACCAAGGTCCGCGGCTGGGTATGGCGCCAGTAGCGATGCACCCAGATGGCGTAGTTGCCGGCGCCGTTGCAGATGATGGTGTCGGCGGGCAGGGTGTCGCGCAGCCAAACCATGGCCTCGCCGTACTGGAAATCCCCCGGCAGGTGGCCCGGTTTACCAGTCCACGCCAGGAAATCCATATGCGCGTTTTCGGTCTGCGTCGCCCAGGGGAGATCGAGCGGCGGCTTCATCCAGGCCATGGACTTGGCGAAGGCGTCGGGCGAACAGACGATGCCCAGAGCCGGTTGATAGACCTTGCCGATCTCGCCGGCGTCCGGGAAGACGTGGACCAGGGGCTGCCCATCGATCAGGGTATAGTTGTTCGACGGCACCTCGCTCATCCGCGCACCGAGCAGGATCAGCAAATCGGCGTCCTTCACCCGCTGCGACAACTTGGGGTTCTGGCCGAAACCGAGGTCGCCCGCGTAGGACAAATGCGTTGCCGGAAACAGCGGCGCGCGTCGGAATTCGGTGGCGACCGGCAGCTTGAACCGCGCCGCGAAGTCGGCAATCGCCGCGCAGCCTTCGTCGCTCCAGCCGCTGCCGCCCAGGATCATCAGCGGACGTTTCGACGCGCGTAATAACGCCTCGACCTGTTCGAACTGGCTGATGGAGAGCTCGGCCTTGACCGGCGTCATAACCGTCGCATCGGCGGCCTCGACCACGTCCGTCAGAACGTCTTCGGGAAGGGAGATGACGACCGGCCCCGGCCGGCCCTGCGTCGCCACGGCAAAGGCGCGGGCGACGATCTCGGGCAGGCGGCGCGCGTCGTGGACTTCGACCGCCCACTTGGCGACTGAACCGAAGACGGCCTGATAGTCCATCTCCTGGAAGGCGCCACGGCCCAAAGCCGCCCGTTCGCATTGACCGATGAACAGGATCATCGGCGTCGAATCGTGCTGGGCGATGTGCACGCCGTGCGCCGCATTCATGGCGCCCGGGCCGCGCGTGACGAAGCAGATGCCGGGCCGATTGGTCAGCTTGCCATAGGCTTCGGCCATCATCGCCGCCCCACCTTCGTGCCGGCAGATCAGCACGTCGATCTCAGCCTCATACATGGCGTCGAGCGCCGCCAGGTAGCTTTCGCCCGGCACGCAGGTCAGGCGGTCGACGCCGTGGCGCTTCAGTTGATCGACCAGGATTTGCCCCCCACTTCTAAGAAATATGCCGGTTCTCATTGCGATTTCCATTCGGCTTGGCCCGAGCCCAGCATCGGGCTTGGGGATGCAGACGCCATACGCTGGCCATTGATGACGATCGGCGAGGCGATCCCCGAAACCGGAGACCCGTCGCCGGAAACAAGGTCGAGTTTCAGCCCGCGATGGATGATTTGCGGGTCGGCGAAGACGTCCGATACACGATTGATCGGGCCTGCCGGCACGCCTGCTGCCTCCAGTTTCGCCAGGATTTCGGCGCGCGTGAAGGCCATCAGGGCCGGCTTCACGATCGCTTCGAGGCTGTCGCGATTGGCGACGCGCGACTTGTTGTATTGGTAGAGCGGGGAGGCGGAAAGCTCGTTCAAGCCAAGGGCTTCGCAGAAAATGCGAAACTGCCCGTCATTGCCCACGGCGACGATGATATGGCCGTCGGCCACGGCGAAGACCTGGTAAGGCGCGATATTGGGATGGGCATTGCCGAGCCGCGACGGCGAGGTGCCGGACGCCAAATAGTTCATGCCCTGGTTGGCCAGGATCGATGCGGCGGTATCGAACAGGGCCATGTCGATATGACAGCCTTCGCCGGAGGCATCGCGTCCCCTCAGCGCCGCGAGAATCGCCGTCGCCGTGTAGAGCCCGGTGAAGATATCGGCGACGGCGACACCGACCTTTTGCGGCTGGCGTTCGGGCTCGCCGGTGATGTCCATCAACCCGCCCATGCCCTGGATGATATAGTCGTAACCGGCGCGTTGGGCGTAGGGCCCGTCCTGGCCGAAGCCGGTGATCGAGGCATAGATCAATCGTTGATTTTCTTGCTTCAGCGAGGCGTAGTCGAGGCCATATTTCGCCAAGCCGCCGACCTTGAAGTTCTCGATCACCACGTCGGCTTCAGCCGCCAGGCGCCTGACGATGGCCTGGCCTTCGGGGGTGTCGAGGTCGACGGCGACCGACGACTTGCCGCGGTTGCAGGCATGGAAATAGGCCGCGCCCCAGGCTTCGCCGGCGGCATCGGTGACAAAGGGCGGGCCCCAATGGCGCGTGTCGTCGCCGTCGCCTGGGCGCTCGATCTTGATGACCTCGGCGCCGAGATCGGCCAGCAACTGCCCGCACCACGGCCCAGCCAGGATGCGCGCCAGTTCAAGGACTTTCAGGCCGGCGAGGGGTTTCATGGGAGGAACTCTATGCTGAAGCAAGACTTACTTTCGCCCGCCCCGTTTACGGGGAGGGGGGACCGCGCCCGGAGGGCGTGGTGGGAGGGGGGAACCGGCGGTAGGTCTTGGCTGCGCCGGATATGACTGAAGGCGAGGCTTCTACGGTGTCCCCCTCTCACCACCGCTTCGCGGCGGTCCCCTCTCCCTAACCGGGCCGTGCCCGTAAACGGGGCGAGCGAAAGGGAGACTGCCGATTCCATCCTAGAAAAACGCCTGTAAACCCGTCTGCGCCCGTCCGAGGATCAGGGCGTGGACGTCGTGGGTACCTTCGTAGGTATTCACCGTTTCCAGGTTCTGGGCGTGGCGCATGACGTGGAACTCTTCATGGATGCCGTTGCCGCCGTGCATGTCGCGCGCCTGGCGAGCGATATCGAGCGCCTTACCGCAGTTATTACGCTTGATCAGGCTGATCATCTCCGGCTGCACCTGGCCGGCGTCGAACAGTTGCCCGACGCGCAGGGCCGCTTGCAGGCCGAGCGTAATCTCGGTCTGCATGTCGGCGAGTTTCTTCTGGAACAGCTGCGTTTGCGCCAAGGGCCGGCCGAACTGTTGCCGGTCGAGACCGTATTGCCGGGCGCGATGCCAGCAGTCCTCGGCCGCGCCCATGGCGCCCCAGGCGATGCCGTAGCGCGCACGGTTGAGGCACCCGAACGGACCCTTCAGGCCCGACGCATTGGGCAGCAGGTGATCTTCCGACACCTCGACCCCGTCCATGACGATCTCGCCGGTGATCGAGGCGCGAAGCGAGAGCTTGCCGTGGATCTTCGGCGCCGACAGCCCCTTCATGCCTTTTTCCAGGACGAAGCCGCGGATGACATCGTCCAGCTTGGCCCAGACGACAAAGACATCGGCGATCGGTGAATTGGAAATCCACATCTTGGTGCCGGTCAGCTTATAACCGCCGTCAATGCGCTCGGCGCGGGTACGCATCGATCCCGGGTCCGAACCGGCATCGGGCTCGGTCAGGCCGAAGCAGCCGACCCATTCGCCGGACGCGAGCTTGGGCAGGTATTTCATCCGCTGGGCTTCGCTGCCATAGGCGTGGATCGGATACATGACCAGCGACGATTGCACGCTCATCATCGAGCGGTAGCCGCTGTCGACGCGTTCGACTTCGCGCGCGATCAGGCCGTAGGCGACATATGACGCGCCGGCGCCACCATAGGTGTCGGGCAGGGTCGCGCCCAGCAGACCCAATTCGCCCATCTCGTTGAAGATGTTGCGGTCAGTATATTCCTCGCCATAGGCCTTGATCACCCGCGGCTGCAGGTGATCCTGGGCATAGGCATGGGCGGCGTCCCGAATGAAGCGTTCCTCGTCCGACAGTTGGTCGGACATCAGGAACGGATCGTCCCACTGAAATTGAGCCTTAGACATCGAACTTGACGCCCTGGGCCAGCGGCAGGGTGGTGCCGTAATTGATGGTATTGGTGGCGCGGCGCATATAGGCGCGCCAGGCGTCCGAGCCCGATTCCCGGCCGCCGCCGGTTTCCTTTTCGCCGCCGAAGGCACCGCCGATTTCGGCGCCCGAGGTGCCGATATTGACATTGGCGATGCCGCAGTCCGAGCCGGCCGCCGACAGGAAGAGCTCGGCTTCGCGCATGTCGTTGGTGAAGATCGACGACGACAGGCCCGCGCCGACGGCATTCTGCATGTGAATAGCGTCACGGATGTCGGAATAGCGCAGGACGTAGAGGATCGGCGCGAAGGTCTCGCGCAGAACCGGGCCTTCGTGCTTGTTCATCTCGACAATGGCCGGGCGGACGTAGAAGGCGCCTTCAGCCATATCGACGCGCTCGCCGCCGGTGACCTGACCGCCGGCCGCTTTCGCTTCCGCCAAGGCCTTTTCGAAGCCGTCAAACGCCAACTTGTCGATCAGCGGACCGACCAGGGTGCCGTCTTCCATCGGATTGCCGACCTTGACCGAGGCATAGGCGGCCTTCAGGCGCGGGACGAGCGTGTCATAGACGCTGTCGTGGACGAACAGGCGACGCAGGGTGGTGCAGCGCTGGCCGGCCGTGCCCATGGCGGCAAAGGCGACGCCGCGCAGGGTCAGGTCCAGGTCGGCCGTGGGACCGACGATGGCGGCGTTGTTGCCGCCCAGTTCCAGGATCGAACGAGCGAAACGCGCCGCCAGCTTCGGACCGACGGCGCGGCCCATGGCGGTCGAGCCGGTCGCCGAGACCAGCGCCACCTTGTCGTGGTCGACCAGGGCCTCGCCGACGCCGCGGGCGCCGATCAGCAGGGCCGACAGGCCGGCGGGCGCTTCGTAGCCGTCGTTGATATAACGCTTAAGGGCGCGTTCGAAGATGGCATGGGTGGCTAGGCCCGTCAGCGGCGACTTTTCCGACGGCTTCCAGACAATGGCATTGCCGCAGACCAGCGCGAGCGCGGCATTCCACGCCCACACGGCGACCGGGAAGTTGAAGGCCGAGATGATGCCGACCACGCCCAGCGGATGCCAGGTTTCCATCATGCGGTGATCGGCGCGCTCGGTGGCGATGGTCAGGCCGTAGAGCTGGCGGCTGAGACCCACCGCAAAATCGCAGATGTCGATCATTTCCTGGACTTCGCCCAGGCCTTCCGACGTCACCTTGCCGACTTCCAACGAGACCAGTTGGCCCAGCTCGGCCTTATGGGCGCGCAGTTCCTCGCCGAACAGGCGGACCAGTTCGCCGCGCTTGGGCGCCGGGATGGTGCGCCACGCAAGGAAAGCCTCATGCGCCGCGTCGATGGCGGCTTTCGCGTCCTTGGTTTCGTGGACATGGGCGACGACGTCGCCGGTATTGGGCGAGGTGACTTCGAGCGTGCCGCCGCTGAGGGCCGCGGCGTCGACGCCGAGCTTGGCCATGAGTTGGGCGACGGCTTCGGCCGTCTTGCTGGTTTCCAGGATCATTTGCGTTTCCTTTTAGGGGCGGGCGCGGGGGCTGAGGTATCGGGCGTAAAGCCGATGGCCTTGAGCGCCGTCGGGATTTCGGGGTTCGACATGAACAGTTTCCAGATCAGGCCGGTGCGGTAATTCTCGATCATGACCACGCTTGGCGCCTGGTTCAGGCCCTCATAGAGCTCGCGGTACCAGTTGTCGGTGGCGTTATAGCCGTCGTGGAAGCCGTAGATGCCCCAGACCTTGCCGCCCAGATCGCGATAATAGTGCTTCAGCGCCTTCATCGACTCGACGGGCGTATAGGGCATGTCGGCCAGGGACGCCGCGATGGTGATGGTGCCATTGTCGTCGGCCGGCCGGGCGCGGCCGCCCTTGATGTGCGCGCCGGCCGACTGGCCCCAGGCATCGTCGCCATAGTCGGCGAAATGGCGGGGATTGGCGACGGCATAGGCGTGCTGGATCAGGGCCTGGTTGCGGTTATTGTCGAAATAGTCGGTGTACTTGTCGCGCTTGCCGCGCGGGTCGAAGCCCATGAACGAGAAGTGGGTGAAGAAGGCTTCGTCGTCGGCCCCTTCGCCGACATCGAGCTTGATGCCGTAATAGGTGTTGCCGTTGGCATAGTGGTCGCCCTGGGTGGTGCGGCTCCAGTCCTGGCGGTACTTGATGGCGGTCGCAGACTGGCCGGCCCAGCCGGTATAATACATCGACGCCGGTACGCCGTGGGTCGGCGAGGCGATGGCCTCGAGATAGATGATCATCGTCTCGTTCCACCCGATCAACGGGTGATGGATATGGAAGCCGTAGTCGGGCGACCAATGCCAGTAGAGGAAGTCGCTGTCCGGCTTTTGGCGGTACCAGTCGTATTCGACCGTCTTCCAAAAGCCGGTAATGGTGTCGCGGATTTCCTTTTCTTCCGGCGTATCGCGGGTGAAGTACTGCCGCGCCGACAAGAGGCCCTGCATCAGGAACGAGGTTTCGACCAGGTCGCCGCCGTCGTCATACTTGCCGAAATAGGGCATCACATGGCCGGTCGTGCCGTGGATATAGTGCGGCCAAACGCCGTGGAAGCGGTCGGCTTTCGACAAAAAGCGCACGATCTTCAACATGCGATCGACGCCCTGCTGGCGCGTCACGAAATGGCGGTCGACGCCGACGATCAGCGCCATGATGCCGAAGCCCGAGGATCCGACCGCGATCTGGTGCTCGTCGCCGGGCAAGCTTTCCACCGCCATGCCGGAATTGGGTTCGGCGCCGTCCCAGTAGAAGCGGAAATTGGCCTCCTGGACCATATCCATCAGTTCGTCGTCGCTGAGCGCGCGCGTCGTCGCCTGGATCGGCGCGCTGAGCGGCGATTCCTGGTCTGAGGCGTCGACGGCGCTGACCTTGTATTGCGCCGTCTTGCCGCTGGCGCCCAGGAAGTCCTCGTAGCGCGTCCAATGGCCCTTCTGGATGCCGATGGGCGTAAAGGTCTTGCCGTCGGTGGCCCGATAGATCGTAAAATGATCGACGCCGGGCTCCTGCGCCCACGACAGGTCGACGTGGCGGTCATAGCCCTTGGCGGTGACCTGCGCGGGCGCGGCGGGCGGCGTGCCGGTCGCGGTCGTCGCGTCCTCGACGCGGACATCGTCGATATAGACGGTGTGCGGCTGGCCGTCGTCCAGGCCCTGGTAGATCATGATGTCCGACAGGTGGGCTGGGTCGAAATGATGGTCGACCGTGCCGCCGACCATCTCGGTGAACTTGGCAAACGGCAGGCGTACCTTGACCCATTGATGCGCCGGGATGCCGGGCAGGTCGCCGATCAGGGAGATGGCCGAGCTTTCCTCGGCATTGGCGTGGGCCAGGATGCGCGGCGAGGCCTCGGGCGTAAGCGGCTCTTCGGCGTAGATCCAGAAGGTCAGGTCGTGGCCGGCATAGTCGAAATCGACCCATTCCCGCGTGGCGTCCAGGAACATGCGCCAATCGCCGCCCTCGTGCGACGTCCACTTCAGGCGCAGCGCATTGGGTGGGGTATGGAAGGTCGTGCTGTCGACCGGCACCTTGCCGCCCAAGATCTCGAAGGCGCTGGGGGCGATGACGCTGGCGGTGGAGCGGTAATAGAAGTCCGACGTCTCGCTATTGTCGAAGACGACGTGGGTGTCATAGGCCGAATGGCCGGTCAGCGGCGTTTGCGCCAGAGACAAGGCCGGCGCGATAAGACCGGCCAGGGCCACGGTGACAAGCAGAGTTTTGCGAATGGTCATCTGATAGCTCCCTGTCAAAACCGGGAGCCCGTCATATGCACGGCTTGCGCGCCGACCTCGTAAACCACTTCCTTGAGCGCCCGCATCCTGGCCTCGGTCGGCGTGGTGACGGGCAGGGGCAGGTCGTCCTCGCGGGTCTCTCCGGCAATCAGCTCGGCCAGGACGCGGCCCATGACCGTGCCCGGCGCGATTCCACGGCCATTGTAACCGCTTATGCCGATGACGGAGTCTGTAAATTTATGAAAACGCGGCAGGTTGTCGTCGGTCATGCCGATCTGGCCGTACCATTCGGCCTCAAACCGGACGGTACCCAGCTGCGGGAACAGGCGGTGCAAGGCGCGCCGGGCCCAGTCGCGGTGGATCGTATGGCCCATGCCCTTCAGCGCGCCGACCGAGCCGAAGACCAGACGGCCCCGCGCGTCCATGCGAAACGACGACAGCACTTCCTGGGTGTCCCAGCAGCCTTCGTGGCCGGGCAGGATCTGCGCGCGCAGGGCGTCGGGCAGGGGCTCGGTCGCCAGGTTGAAGTAGGGCAGGTGGACCTGTTCGCGGCGGATGATCTCCCACGGGCCCTGGGTATAGGCATCGGTCGCCATGACCACGCGGTCGGCGGTGACGGCGCCGTTGGCGGTCACCACGCGCCATGACGGGCCCGCCGGCTGGACCTCGCGCACCGGTGAGTCGGTGTGGACGACGGCGCCTTCGTGGATCGCCGCCCGGGCCAGGCCGCGCACATAGGCCAGTGGCTGGATGGTGCCGGCGCGGCGGTCGAGCAGGGCGCCGGCATAGGAAGTGGTGCCGATGCGGCGAGCCGTCTCGTCGGGTGATAGCAGCTCGACCGGCGCGCCGCGCGCCTGCCACTGCGCCTCGCGTTGCTTCAGCTCATCGAGCCCCTTGGCGCCGACGGCGCAATGCAGGGTGCCGTGCTGTTGCAGCTCGCATTCGATGCCGTACTTGGCGACGATGTCGAACACGGCCCTGGGCGCATTGCCCAGCAGGGTCAGCAGGCGGTCGCCGTGCACGGCGCCCAAGACGTTCGGCAGCTCATCGGGCATGACCCACATGCCGGCATTGACCAGGCCGACATTGCGCCCGGCGCCGCCGAAGCCGACGTGCCCGGCTTCCAGCACCACGGCCCGGATGCCCTTTTGCGCCAGATGCAGCGCCGTCGACAGGCCGGTATAGCCGCCACCGACAATACAGACGTCGGCGCGCACCTCGCCCGACAGCGCGAACGTCTGCGGCGCGTCGGGGGCAGTCATCGCCCACAGTCCATGTGTCGTCGATTTTGGCAAGGGGCGCTCGGGCTGGTTTATGCGGTTTCGGTATGTTATCGTGCCGCAAACGCTGTCAATATCGCTTTTTCGGCATGACTTCATTCGCTAACGGAATATGCTGACTCCCCGCCGCTTCCTGCCCGCCCTGGCTCACCTGCAAGCGTTCGAGGCCGCCGCCCGCTTGGGCAGCGTCACGGCGGCGGCGCGCGAGCTGGCGCTGACGCAAAGCGCGGTCAGCCGGCAGATCAAGGCCCTGGAAGACCAGCTGGAGGTCGAGCTGTTCCACCGCGAGCGCCAGACCATCCGCCTGACGCCCGGCGGCGAGGCCTATGCCCGCGATATCCGCGATGCCCTGAAGAAGATCTCGACGGCCTCGCTGAACCTGCGCGCCAATCCGTTGGGCGGGACCTTGAACCTGGCCATCCTGCCGACGTTTGGCACACGCTGGCTGGCGCCGCGCCTGCCGAAGTTCCTGGCGGCGCATCCGGGGATTACGCTGAACCTGATGACGCGGCTCTCCGTGTTCGACTTTCGGCTCGAGGCGATGGATGCGGCGATCCACTTCGGCACCGGCGAGTGGCCGGGCGCCGAGACGGCGCTGCTGCGCGAGGAGCAGGTCGTGCCGGCCTGTTCGCCGGAGCTCAAGGCGCAGTACGATTTCCAGGCGCCTGCCGATGTACGCAAGGCGCCGCTGCTGCACATGACCACCCGGCCGGACGCCTGGGAGCGCTGGCTGCGCGGGCATGATGTGCCGGACGAGCACGTCCAAGGCATGTTGTTCGACCAGTTCGCCACGGTGGCGCAGGTCGCACGCTCCGGCCTGGGCGTGGCCCTGTTGCCGGTGTTCCTGATCGAGGAGGAACTGCGCACGGGCCAGTTGGTCCGCGCGCTCGACCTCCCCATGAAATCCGCCGAAGCCTATTACCTGGCCTGGCCCGCCGACCGCGCCAAACACGCCCCCCTGGTGGCGTTCAAGGCGTGGATATTGGATGAGATTCTGGCGGAAACATAAATTCTCCTCCCCATTTGGGACAAATGGGGAGGAGATAACTCTAGGAGCTACCCATGCGCACCCTTTCCCCGTCTGACGTCATCGCCGCCTTGCCCTATGACAAGCTGGTCGCGCATCTGCCCGAGGCCCTGCGCCAGGACATGCAAAGCCCGCAGCGCCACGCCCATGGCTGGCCGGAAGACGCGTCCCTGCTGCTGATGCCGGCGTGGAACGACACGATCGGCGGGGTCAAGATCGTCAACATCACGCCCGGCAATTCGGCGCGCGGGCTGGCCGCGGTGACCGCCAGCTATATCGTCATCGACACGACGACCGGCGAACACCTGGCCCTGCTCGACGGCGGCGAACTGACGGCGCGGCGCACGGCGGCGGTGGCCGCGGTCGCCGCCTCACGCCTCGCCGTCGATCACGCCCACAAGCTCTTGCTGGTCGGTTCCGGCCGCATCGCCTCGGAGCTGGCCTTCGCCTATCGCGCCGTCCGCGACATCCGCGAGGTCCAGGTCTATAGCCCGACGCTCGGCAATGCCGAGAAGCTGGCCCGGCATCTCTGCAACAATGGCTTTGCCGCCTGGGCGTGCGAGGACCTGGAAGCCGGCGTCAAACAGGCCGACATCACCGCCTGCGCCACGCTCAGCGCCAAGCCGCTGATCCACGGCGAATGGCTGAGCGCCGGCCAGCACGTCGCGCTGATCGGCGGCTTTACTCACGACATGCGCGAAGCTGACGACACGGCGATGTCGCGCGCCGAGGTCTGGGTCGATAGTTTGGCCGCGGTGGCCGAGGCCGGCGACCTGTCCCAGCCGATCGCCCGCGGCCTGCTGAAGCGCGAGGATATCCGCGGCACCTTGCGCGACCTGTGCGCGGTCGCCGCCGTCGACCATCGCGACGACACCATCACCCTGTTCAAAAGCGTCGGCGACGCCGCCCAGGACCTGGCGGCGGCGGGGATCGCGCTTTAGGGGCCGGAGTCTAATTGAATTCGGGCACTGGATGCGCCTATGTCGGGTCGGGCAGGCGTGCGCAATTCCAGACGGTCTGCGGCATCATCGACTGGAACGTCTTGCAAATCCTGACCTGCCTTTGCAGTCGCGTGGTGTCGAATATGTGTGTCCGGCTTTTGCCGAGCAGCCACCCCAGGGGAACATAGTCGCGGTCGCCCGGCCTTCCGACATCCAACGCGGCTGAAATCCATCCAATGGACAGTTTTTCGTCGACCACGCTTTCCGGGCTGCCGGTCGACGGCAGCGCGAGGGTGGAGCAGCCCGCATCCGGCTGCGAGGGATGCGGTGCGTTGATCAGGCGGCACAGGTTTTCCACCGGGGCGTGGCTGCCGGCCGCCAGGCCGTTGAACCAGGCATCCGCGGGGCCGCTGATTTCCGGCAGCAGATCGTTTGTCTTGGGCAAGCCATTGCGCGCCGGCCTGGCGTCACGCGCAAATATATGAAGCACGAGAATTTGCGGGCACCTGCCCTTGAATTGGTCCTCGCGGCACACCTCCAGCAACGCACTGACGGCGTCCGTTGCCGACGTCGCCCCGGAATTATCGACATATCCGCCGTCGACATATCGAATGCGACGACTGCCGCTTTCGCCCGCACAGGCCGGCAAATCGACCACGGCCGGCGGCGTAATGGCGGGAAACCGCGCGGACAGAAGGGCGGCCGTGGCCGTGCTGATCGAGTTTTCCGTACCGGCGCCGCAATTCAGGCGGTCCAGAAGGTTATAGGCGCGGTTGTTCACGTCCGCCGGAAAGGAGACGTTGGAGACCACATCCAGACCGCCGTCGTTCGTGCGAACCGTGTTGAACAGAACGATCGGCGCTTCTCCGGGAAAGCCGCGCGCCACGGTGCGCTCGAAATCGGACCGCATGCCGTCGTAGATCGCATTGTCCGGCCCGCTGGTCGCACCGCCGTGAATACCGAACGCGTAATCGCCTTGCAGAGCGTGTTCGAAGGTTCGCGACCGGTCGGATAGGGGCAAGGGCAGGAAGCCGAGCGGCGCGTCCTTGAACAGCAGGCCGGCCATGAGCGGCGCGAAATGGTCCTGGGTGAGGTAGTCGGCGATCAGGTGGCGCTGATCGTAGGCCAACTCATCGTCGCAGCCTGGGTGAAGCGCGTCGGCCAGCCGCGCGCGCGCCGATATGAAGGTCGCCACCCCGACACTGCCGCCGGAAACCGAACTGACGGCATAGACATGGTCGAAGAAGGCGCCGCACGACTGGGCGTCCAACGCGCTCAGCACCATGGCCGTATGCAGCGCGGCGCGTATCCCCCCGCCTTCCGCGAGGACGACGACGACCGGTGGGGGAGGACTGCCTGGATGGCTGGCAAGATAGTGATCCAGCCATTGCTGCGCATAGGCGTGAGCCGACAGGCGCGGCGGCGCCGGATGCTCCGGCTTGACGACGAGGATCGCATTGTGGCTGCCGCTCCACTTTTCGATATATGAGGCGCCGGCCAGTGTCAGGATGGCCAGCACGGTCGTCGTCAGGACGAGGGGCGGCCACCGGTGCCGCGCGAGCATCATCTCGCCATAACAGGTCAGGACCGACCAAAGACTGAAGCCGATAAAGAAGACGGCCAATGTCCCGATGACGACGCTGAAGGCGGGCAGGCAAACGGTCAGGAAGCCGAGGATGACCTCGCCGGCCACGACGACCCGCAGCACCCGGCGCAGCCTGGGGGGAATGACCACGATTTCGCTGAAAGGCCCCTTCAGTGAACGTTTTCGCGGATCCAGCCGGAAGAAGAGCACGGCAAGTCCGACGAGAACCGCTGCGGTGGCCATGATCGCCCACCGGGCGCCTCCGCCATGATAGTGTTGCCATACGAGTTCCCCCACCACGGCCAGAGGCGTAAAAACGCCAGCCACGACGGATGTCCAGAAGCGCGGGCCGACACTGCGCCACGTGCGCGCCGACAGGTTTGCATAGTATTGCGATGTGACCAGAAGGGTGGCCAGAAAACTGCTGGCCCCGAAGAGCCACAGCCCCACATAGGTGAGCCAGGACGGCGGTCCGGAGAAATCCGACGACGCGTAAAGGGCCTCGCGGCCTTGTCCGTTAAAGGTCAAGGCAATCGACGCGATCGCATTGGCGGCAAAAACCGGCCAGGCCGGCTGCACCAGGAACAAGAGCTTGAGCACCAGGTTCCATGCGGACCTGGGCAAGGCCTGTATGGCGCGCACGACGCTCATTCGGCGGTCCGTTGCAGATGCGGCGCTTGGTCCAGCGCGGCCGAACATATCCGTTTGTCCTGTTCGGTGTAGGCGCCCAGGAACACCCCGACGATGCGCGAGCCCGGCGTCGCCATAAGATAGTCCGTCGCGGCCATGATCAGCTTGGGCACGACCATCGCCGTCTCGGCCCGGCCGTTACCGGAGCCGATGATCGGCAGCAGCAGCCGCACGGTCTTGGGCAAGCCGATCCTTAGCGGGGCGTGGTCGATTTTGGTGAAGGCATTGCGTACGCACTTGCCGACATCCGCGACGGCTTCATAGCCCGCGCCGGGTGTCCAGGCCTGCCCCCATTGGTGTGGCTGAACCGCCGCGACATGGCAAATCGCCTGGACGCCCCGCGCCTTGAGGTGTCCCGACGGAGTGAGGACGGCGGTTCCCGGATCGACCGGCCGCTGGGACGGCGCGCGTTCGATGAGCTTGCGATAGATGAAGTCGTCGCTCTCCTCGTTGTTTTTCGACCAATGCGCCCCGAGGTAGCGGACGATGGCCGAAATGCCCGTATCGTGGAAACGCGCCATGTCGAGGAATATGTTTTCGGGATTGACGATGACGTCGATCCGGTCGTCCTTCGACAACAGCGCCAGATCGCCGGCCCACACGCCGAACTGGCGGCGACCGCCTTTGCGGGCCGCCTTCAGCGACCAGTCCGATAGGGTCTGCCGCTCTGCTCTTCGCGAGGACGCATAGGATACCTGAATCGGCGCCGCCCTCTTGTGAAGAAGGCTGTTGCACACGTCGTCGCCGCGCAGGTACGCGCCCAACAAATCTCTTAGTCGCCGTCGCGCGTCGTCCGCGTCGTGGCGGTTATAAACGATAAGCCGCCCGTCCAGGTAGGCCGGTGCCGTTTCCAGGCTCGACTGTTCGGCGAAGACGATACTCAATCTGTCGCGCGCGACGTCACGCGCGCCCAGCAAATAAAGCACCGCCGCCGGATCTTGCGAAATATCGGCGAAAACGATCGAAAGCGACAATAGCCGATGGACCGCGGCGGATCCCGAGGCGGCATCGCCGGGCAAGGGGGCGGTAATCATTTCCCTTTGCAGGCTTTGCCCGAATTCCGGCACGACCGCGCCGATGACGTCGTCCCTGAGAAAAGCGGTGTTTGGCGAGACGGGCGCGGCAATAAAGGCCCATTCGAGATAAGGAGCCGTGCTCGTCATGCGGCCCCGCCGAGTTTGAAAAGGTCCGGGCGGCGGCGAATATATTCGGCGGCGACAATGGTCTTGGCATCGTTCAGGGTCATGGCTTCGACCTTCGCCAAAAAGGCTTCGGGCGTCAGGCGGACACTTTCGATCCATTCGTCGCCGACGCCGAGATGGTCCCGCACCGGTGGTGCGCCTTCGACCCGGGTGTAGAACAGGGAAAGTTGTTCATTGCTGGCGCCGGGAGAGAGGAAGAAGGTTCCGACGGCATCGATTTCGATCACCTTGAGACCCGTTTCTTCCTCGACTTCGCGAACCATGGCCTCGCGCGTCGTTTCGTTGAGGCCGGTGCGTCCGGCGACCAGTTCCGTGAGCCAACCGTTATCGGCAAGCGCCGGAGACCCTGGCCGGTAAGCCGGATAACGGAACTGCTTCACGAAATAGAGACAGTTCTCGTCCGGGTTATGCACTATGGCGGCGACCGAAGACGCCTGATGCACGACCAGGCGCACCTGGGAATTTTCGCCACCGCCCGGCGTTCGATAGGTGAATTCCGTACGGGACACGCTGAGGAACCCGGCATCCAGCAAAATCTTCTGGTTGAGTACGGTCAAGCCGTCCTTGGTCATGCGTCCCTCCACCGCCACGATTATGTTAACCAGAATTTAAGCGCGATCTCACCCGGAAAGTCAAAGCTTCAACCGGGCGGCGGCATAGGTTAGCCCCGGCCGAAATTATAAATCTACTGTGGGTCAGTGATGCTTCAATGAAGGTGACTGCCGGTTATCGCGATCTGGTTCCCGCGCGTTTCGCCCTGGAAGGAAGCGCCGATAAAGATGACCTGGCACGTCTTGTAGGCGTCGCGTGCGACCAGATCGGCAAACGGGGCGATCATTTGGGCTTCCATGTGGGAAACGGTTTCGCCATCGAAATAGGCCGGAAGATCGACGATGAGAAAGCCGGGGTAGTGGCATTCTTCGTGCTTCGACAGCGCCAGCAGACCATAGTGGTAAGCCATCAGGAACAGCAGACTGTCGGTGCCCCCCAAGGCGCGGCTCCACAGCATAGAGCCGACGCATAGGGAGAGTTCGTTACGGCGAAACATCCTCAGGCGGATGTCGCTGTGACGCCAGTACTTGTTGGACACCGTATTGAGGATGTCGAGATATTCGTTCATCGCCCCGGTAAGAAGGCGCGAGCGTTCGTCGATCAGTCCGGCGATATCGTCTTCATGTATGCGGCCGGCGAGATCGGATATAAGTCCGGAAAGACGCTCGAACTCGGCCATCGCCTCGCCGCGCCATTTGACCAGGTCGCACAGGATGCTGTTGCGCTCGGACAACGCGCCCATTTCGAGCGCGGTCTCCACCAGTCTCAACACCAAATCGCTCTGGGCGGGCGCCGCGCCGGACAGGGCCTGGTCGGTCAACGCCATCAGTTTGTTGCCGTGCGCATCCAGAAGGTCCGACAACGCCGCCGTCGCCCGTGGCCCGGCCGAGGCCAGCATGGGACGGGACGCGGCGGGCCGGGCCACAACGGCATCGATGGCGAGGTCTATGGTGTGAATTTCGGTCGATTTGCGGTCCGATTGGGCGCGCAGCTCGCGGAGCTCCTGGGTGTCCTTGCTGAAGATGCGGCTCGCCAGGCCAAGAAACTGCAGCAGGCAGGCATTGCTTTCGGACATGGGCTGCTTGTCGGCCAGATCCCCCCAAAAGCGTTGCTGCCTGTAAATGTGCCGGTAAAGGGTCCTGAAGCTGAGTTCCGGCCACTGCTGCGCCAGGTTCATCGTCAGTCCCTTGGGAAAAGCGACCGGCGGGATCCGCAGCTGCTCCAGCAGCCATTGCTGAAAACCGGTGGTGTCGAAAAGTTTGTCGTCGACGCGGACCTTGGTTTTCATGCCTTTCCGGTTGAAGTCGCGACGGATCAGGAAGGCGTCCCGGCCAATGGTGATATCGGCTTCGAGCGTGACATATTTGTCGGAAATATCGGGCGCGAACCTGTCCTCGAACGGCTCCGGATCGCCCAGGAGATGATCGAGCATCCTGACCCATTGCGATTTTCCGGCATTGGGCGGTCCCGCGATCAGATTGAGGCCGGGGCGAAACGCCAGTTCCTCGATCTCGCCGTCCCGCGACACACGCCGCAACCTTACGATATTAAGGTGCCTAACCATTCAAGCTCCTGCCCAGCCTGTTCCCAGCCGCACGACCGAACCTCAATTCGCATGACCATAGCACGGATTCGAGCGGCAAGGACGGCGCGGGATTCGAACTTCTTGTGACGATCACACTTCACAGTTGAGCGTGCGGTGGGTATAAATCGCGTCAGGGGGAAAGCGCCGGCGGTGGAGGGATCGCGTGTCTTCTGAACTCGTTTACCACTATTGCTCTTTGGAAGCACTGAAGGGAATCGTCGAATCCAAGACCCTTTGGGCCAGCAGTTTTCGCTACATGAACGACCATTCCGAGGTCCTCGTCTCGCAAAACGCGCTTGCCGAAAATCACGATGTCCTGCTGGGGGATTTGGCCGCTTCAAAGGCTCACCAGCCCTTGAAGAGGGCATTGAAAAGGGTCTCTGCCCAGGAGCTCGAATTCTATATCGTCAGCTTCTGCCGGCAGCCGGACAAGCTCAGCCAGTGGCGCTATTACGCCGATAACGGAAAAGGTGTCGCGATCGGCTTCCGGCGTGCGTCGTTCGGCGGGTTGCTTTTGAAGGACGTCTCCTACGGCGGGCTTGCGCCGGGCCTGACCGCGCTCTGTGCGGCGCTGGCCAACGGATTCACGAAAGACAACCGGGCCTTCAAGCATCTCTGCACACGGGAGCTTATCGAGTTGATCGGTCTGACGAAATCGGAGGCCTTTGTCGAAGAAGACGAATGCCGGCTTATCGCTTTTCACGACCGGCACGATCCGGCGACCAAGGTCCGGTTCCGGCGATCCGGCAACTTTCTGGTCCCCTTTGTCGAGATCGATCTTACCCCGAACTGGAGCGAGCGGATTGAGGACGTGTGGCTTGGGCCTGCGATACAGGACGAGCTGGCCACGCAGTCGGTTCGGCACTTCCTGCACAGCAACGGCGTGACCGACGTCACACTGTCAACGTCAAACGCGCCCTTCCGGCCATTCTAGAAGGGCGCGCCGGCGTTTAGCGGCCGGTCTGCCGGCCCGCTGCCTCGAAGCGCTCGACGGACTGCTTGAGGCCCGGGAAGATCAAGGGGTGCGCATCGACCAGAAGCCTGAACTTCGCATAAACTTCCTTGACGAAGGTGTAATCGCCGAGCGAAGCCTGGCCTAGTCCGCCCTTGCGGCGTTTGCGTAGGACATCCAGCATTTTGGCGCGCCAATCATGCAATGTCTTGACCAATTGCCGGCGTCTGATAATGGCGCTTTTGCTGCTCTTTGTGCCCTGTCCGTTCCAGTCCCCATAGTTTTGCCGAAACTTGTCGAATTCGCCGACAATGCCTGAGGCGAAGGCGGCGCCGGCTGCAGAGGGCCGCGCAGCCAGAGTCCGCAGCGCGTCCTTTACAAGTTCGCAGACATCTTCGCCGAACCCGGCCAATTCCCGCGCCTTAAGATCGGCAACCAGTTTTCCCAGTCCCCGATCTATAAGCTCTTCCAAGGCCCAGGCATTGCTGCCGCGGCGTTGTTCCGTAAGCTTGTCCATTTCATAAGGCATGATGTCTCTGCGTCCTTTCCACACCCTGACGACGAAGATAGTCCCCCAAACAGCCTGTATCAGTTAACCATACTCTTTCGCGTCCCACAAGTATCGAAGGCGGAGATCCTCGCCCTCTGCGGGATTACAGTCATCCGGTGGCCTGTCGTAACCGATCGCACGCGGCCTTCTCAAGATTGAGGACATAGCCGTCAGGGCGGCTTTCGTTACGCCGCGATCTCCCCCGGTGAAATCCCGCCGGCCAGGCTGTAGCTTGCGCCCGTTGCGCCGACGACGCAGGTCTGGCGGGTCAAGCCCATGACCTGGCGCAGGCGGAAGGTGGCTTCGATGCCGGTGCAGTGCGCGGCCAGCAGGTATTTGACGCCCATTGTTTTCAGTTGCGCACCCGTCCAGTCGACCACGGTGTCGGGCTTGGAATAGAGGTGCAGGCCGCCGATCACGGCCAGGATCGGCGCACCATGCGTCAGGGTTTGCGCGTCGTCGCAGATATTGACGATGCCGGCGTGGCCGCAGCCGGTCAGGACGATGCTGCCTTGGCTGGTGACCATGACCAGGGCGCCGTCCTCCGGTACATTGTCCTGGATGCGACCTTTCGGGCTGTCCATCGTCAGGCCGGGTTGCCAGTTGGTCTCGTTGTTCGGCCGCGGCACCGGACCGGTAAACGACACGCCGGGCTGAAGCTGGGTGAAACCGTCGTGGACGACGAATTGCCCGCCCAGGGCCTCATATTGCGCTTTCAGGGGAGCCAGGCCGTTGTCGTCTGTGCCGTCCGGGCGCCAGCGCGGCGTGAAGATGCCGGCGGAGACGTGGGCGCGGCTCATCGCCCTGGGGTTGGTTGTCATCAGCTCGCGCCGCAGGGTGATCAGCCCGCCCGTGTGGTCGTCGTGATTGTGCGAAATGATGACGTCCTCGACCGGCGACAGGTCGATCTTCAAGGTCTTGGCATTTTGCAGCACCAGGTCTGGATTGGCGCCAGTGTCGAAGAGGTAGGCCTTGCCATCGACCTCGACCAGGGCCGAAAAGCCCCATTCACCGAGTTCGTAACCATCGGACAGCATGGTCGACAGCAGGGTGACCTTGGCGGTGGCGACGGTGGCCAGGGCGGCAGGGGCGGCGAGGGCGCGGCCGGCAACGGTGCTCAGGGCAAGCCCGGCGAGAAAGGTACGACGCAGCACGGGCAGACCTCATGAAAAAGAACGGTGGTTTCCGTGCTAGGCGGTATCGGGTGGGTTGGCAAGCGGTGGACGTTTCTCCTCCCCATCGTGTTACGATGGGGAGGTGGCGGCGCGCGCCCGAAGGGCAAGTCGACGTCGGAGGGGTCACTTACCGACGTAAGGGTGCCACGACTTTAGCAAGTGACCCCTCCGTCGCGGACTTCGCCTTCGGCGAGCGCCGCGCCACCTCCCCATTTTTCCAAAATGGGGAGGAGAAGAAAGGAAGCGCCCTTACCAAATCCTCATAGCTGCGCGCTGATCTCTTACGGCAAATTTATACCGCCTGACCTATCGGTGAAGGTAGGAACCTTGGACCGGGGTTGGGCGCACAGATGGACATTCAGGCAGGCGCGCACGGTATTCTCGAACCGGCCGGTCCCGTGGCGGCCAATGACGTCACCATCCTGATCGACGCGCTGCTGATCATGCTGGCCATCGTCATCCCGACGATCCTGCTGGCCTTCTGGATGGCTTGGCACTATCGCGCGTCCAACACCAAGGCGGAATACCGGCCTTACTGGTCGTTTTCCGGGCGCCTCGAAGCCGTCGTCTGGTCGATCCCCATCCTGACCATCATGTTCATCGGCGGCGTCATCTGGATCGGCTGTTACCAGCTCGATCCGTTCAAGCCCCTGCCGTCGAAGACGCCGGCCCTGGAAGTTGAGGTCGTGTCGCTGGACTGGAAATGGCTGTTCATCTACCCGCAACAGGGCATCGCCACGGTCAACCAGCTGGTCGTGCCGGCGGGGCAACCGGTGCATTTCTCGATCACCTCGGCCAGCGTCTTCAACGCCTTCTTCATCCCGCGCCTGGGCTCGATGATCTACGCCATGCCGGGCATGGTGTCGCAGCTCAACCTGCAGGCCGACCGGCCCGACGTCCTGTTCGGCCAGTCCTCGCACTTCAGCGGCGACGGCTTTTCGGACATGCAGTTCCAGGTGCAAAGCGTCCCGCCGGCCGCTTTTGCTACGTGGGCGCAAGGGGCCAAGAGCTCTAACCTGGTCCTCGATCGCGCCACCTATGCCCAGCTGGCCGTCCAAAGTCAGGCCGTGGCGCCGATCGCCTACAAAAGCATCGATCCGACCCTGTTCCTGGCGATCGCCAGGCAACAGATCCCGCCGGCGCCCGGACCGACGCCTGAAGCGCCGTCCCATGCCGGCCGTGAAATCTCAACCGGCGGGAAGGACTAACCCATGTTCGGCAAGCTCAACTGGTCGGCCATCCCGCTCAGCCAACCCATTCCCCTGATCACCTCGCTGGTGCTGATCCTGGCCATCCTCGGCATATTGGGCCTGGTCACGGCCAAGGGCTGGTGGCCGTATCTGTGGAAAGAGTGGGTCACCAGCGTCGATCATAAGCGCATCGGCATCATGTACATCACGCTGGGCCTGGTCATGCTGATCCGCGGCTTCGCCGACGCCATCATGATGCGCACCCAGCAGGCCGCGGCGGTCGGCGGCCCGGGCTATTTGCCGCCCGAGCATTACGACCAGATCTTTTCGGCGCACGGCACGATCATGATCTTCTTCGGCGCCATGCCGCTGGTCATCGGCTTCATGAACTTCGTCACGCCCCTGCAGCTGGGTGTGCGCGACGTCGCCTTTCCGACCTTGAATTCGGTCAGCTTCTGGCTGACGGCGACGGGCGCGCTTTTGGTCAATGTCTCGCTGTTTATCGGTGAGTTCGCCCGCACCGGCTGGCTGCCCTATCCGCCGCTCAGCGAAGCGACCTATTCGCCGGGCGTCGGTGTCGACTATTACCTGTGGGCCGTGCAGATATCCGGGGTCGGCACGCTGATGACCGGGATCAACTTCGTCACCACGGTGCTGAAGATGCGCTGCCCGGGCATGAGCTATTTCCGCATGCCGATGTTCTGCTGGACCACGCTGGCGGCCAGCCTGCTGATCGTCGCGGTCTTTCCGATCCTGACGGCGACCCTGGCCATGCTGAGCCTCGACCGCATCTTCGGCTGGCACTATTTCACGAACGAATTGGGCGGCAACCCGATGATGTTCATGAACCTGATCTGGGCCTGGGGCCACCCGGAGGTCTATATCCTGGTCCTGCCGTGCTTCGGCATCTTTTCCGAGATATTCTCGACCTTTTCCGGCAAGCCCTTGTTCGGCTATCGCTCGATGGTGGCGGCGACGCTCTTCATTTGCATCGTCGCCATGATGGTCTGGCTGCACCACTTCTTCACCATGGGCTCGGGCGCGGCGGTCAATACGGCGTTCGGCATCGCCACCTCGGTCATCGCGGTGGGGACGGGGGTAAAGATCTACAACTGGATCTTCACCATGTACGGCGGCCGGGTGCGCTTTACCGTGCCGATGCTGTGGTCGCTGGGCTTCATCTTCACCTTCATCATCGGCGGCATGACGGGCGTCCTGCTGGCCGTGCCGCCGGCCGATTTCCTGCTGCACAATTCGATGTTCCTGGTGGCGCACTTTCACAATGTCATCGTCGGCGGGGTCATTTTCGGCCTGTTCGCCGGGCTCGACTACTGGTTTCCCAAGGCCTTCGGCTTTCGTCTGCACGCAGGCTGGGGCAAGGCGTCGTTCTGGTTCGCCATCACGGGTTTCTGGGTGACGTTCGCGCCGCTCTATATCCTGGGCATCCAGGGCATGACGCGCCGGCTGCAGCACATCAACATTACCGCCTGGAAGCCTTTGCTCTATATGTCCGTCGTCGGCATCGTCATCCTGATCATCGGCGCCGCCTGCCAGATCACCATGCTGGTCGTCAGCATCCTGCAGCGCGACAAGCTGCGCGACGAGACCGGCGATCCCTGGGACGGCCGCTCGCTGGAATGGGCGACGACCTCGCCGCCGCCATTCTTCAACTTCGCCGTCCTGCCCAATGTCGAGGGTGAGGAAGCCTATTGGGACATCAAGCTGAAGGCCATCGAAAGCCAGCAGCTGTCGACCGAGCCGCAATACCAGGCAATCGAGATGCCGGTGAATAGCTCCGTCGGCTTTTTCACCGCCTTTTTCGCCACCATCATGGGTTTCGCACTGATCTGGCATATCTGGTGGCTGGCCGGGCTGGGCCTGGTCGCCGCCTTTGCCGGCTTCGTCGTTTTCGCCTGGCGCGACGTCCACGAATTCCACGTGCCGGCCGAGGACCTGGCTCGCGCCGACCAGGCCCGCCGCGCCTCGCGTGACGCCCTGCTGAAGAAGCTGGCCAAGGAGGGCGCGCTGCCATGAGCGAGTCCGACCTTCCCATCTCCCGCGAAACCATCCGCCGCGTCCGTGAAGACCCGCATCGGCTGGGCCAACGTTCGGAAGGCGACGAAGCGCCGATCCCGGGCACCGGCCGCGGCGAAACCGGCCCGGCCAACAAGCGCATCATCGTCGGCTACGGTTTCTGGTTGTTCCTGCTTTCCGACATCGTCATGTTCTCGTGCTTCTTCGCGGCCTTTGCCGTGCAAAGGGGGGCGACGGCGGGCGGGCCCAACATCACCCAGATCGTCGAGGCGCCGCGCGTCGCCATGGAAACCGGCGTGCTCTTGCTTTCGAGCTATACGTGCGGGCTGTCGTTTGCGGCGACCAATGCCCGCAACAAGCTATGGACCCAGGTCTTTTTGCTGGTCACCGGCCTGCTGGGCCTGGCCTTTGTCGGCATGGAGCTGCAGGAGTTCATATCGCTGGCGGCGCGCGGCATCACGCCTCAGCGCAGCGGGTTCCTGACCTCGTTCTACGGCCTGGTCGGGCTGCACGGCCTGCACGTCACGGTCGCCGGCCTATGGCTCTTGACCATGATGGCCCAGGTCCAGGTCAAGGGCTTCCGCAAGGAAATCGTCCACCGCCTGATCTGCTTCAACCTGTTCTGGCACGCGCTCGACATCGTCTGGGTCGGGGTGTTCACGATCGTCTATTTGATGGGGCTTCATACATGAGTGGTGACCTCGACTTCGATCCGCAGCAGTATGCCGGCAAGGCCGGTGACCGCGAAGATCACGCGCCCGGTGACGAGCCCGAGGAAAGCGCCGGCCACTGGATCAGCAATTCGAACATGGGCCTGGGCTTTTCGGTCCTGCTGACGGCGGCGGCGTTCTGGGCGGCCGGCACGCACCTGATCTGGGGCCCGGCGGTGCCGGTAGCTTTGATCGTGCTGGCCATCGCCCAGATGGGCGTGCACCTGGTGTTTTTCCTGCACGTCACGACGGGGCCGGACAATACCAACAACGTCCTGGCCCTGGCGTTCGGGATCCTGGTGGTGTTCCTGATCGTCGCCGGGTCTTTGTGGATCATGAGCAATCTGAACCACAACATGATGCCGATGGACGCTGCCCAGATGAACCAGATGCAGCCGCAGATGTGACCTTCTCCGACTCTCCTCCCCTGCGTAGCGGGGGAGGTGGCACGGGAGCGAGTGCGTAGCGCGAAGCCCCGTGACGGAGGGGGCTTACGGTGCACCGCGGCCCCCTCCGTCGCAAGGCTTCGCTCCGCTCGCACTTGCGCCACCTCCCCCGCTGCGCAGGGGAGGAGAGGCAAAAACGTGGCTACCGCTTCCGTCCGTTCAGCCCCAACGCATTATAGACATGGAACTGCACCACACCGATCTGTTCGTGCAGCACCGCGTCCGTCAGGAAGAAGTTATAGCTCCCGGCGAACAGCGTGAATTCCGGCGCCAGGCGGTCGGCGGCGATGCCTTGGGCGCCCGGGCGGAAATGATCGAAGAACAGCAAGGACCGCTTCAGGTGAATACCGGAGGTGACCACGACGATCTGGCGGTCGGCCGGGATCAGCTTCGTCGAATTGGCCGCGTTCTGCCAGGTGTTCTGGCTCTTGTCCTCAAGCGTAATCGCCGACGACGGCACGCCGAGCGCGACCAGCGGCTGGGCGTAGGCGGCGGCTTCGCTCATGCCATGGCGCATCGGATCGCCGCCGCTGACCACCAGGGTGCAATCCTTGCCGTGCGCCTTGCAGTCACGCCACGCCTCAGCCGCCGCGGCGACGCGGCCATAGGCGAAGATCGGCACATCCGGCGCCGACGTCCCCGCGCGCGCCACCGTGCCGGCGCCCAAGAGGACGATGGCGTTGCGGTCGCTCCAGGTGACGGCGGACAGCGGATTGGATACCTGCGTCATCGGCAGCAGCACCGCCGGCACCAGGCCGAAGCCGATCAGCAACATCAGGCCGATCCCGGCGATCAGGAAGCCGCGCGCCCGCTGGAACGACTCCAGCACATGCAGGATCAGCGCCACGACGAGCAGCAATACACAAAGGACAAGGCTCATCGGGCGGCTCCGAGGGAAACAACGGTGCCATTATATCGCTTGGCGATGACAGATGTGCAAATCGGGCGGTTACTGGCCGAGGAAGATATAGGTGGCGCGATAGGGCTCAAGGTGCAACTCGCCGACCTTTTCGCAAGCGCCGGCGAAGACACCGCCCTGCGTCGCCAGGCGTTGCACCGTCGTGACGCCCGACAGGCGGCCCTGGCCACCATGATTGACGACATCGAGCCTCAGCCAGGGAATGTCCTGCGGCGTGGCGCCGTCGGACTTGGCCGCGACCTTGCCGACCACGAAGCTGCCGTCATCGAACAGCCATTCGGGGCCGGTGAAGTGACGGCCGACCGTCTTGCCGTCCTCGGTCAAGGTGGCCAGAGGTTCGCGGAACTGCCAGGTCTTGGCGCCCGTGGCGTCGGCCTTGCATTCATAGATCTGGTCGCCGATGGCCTGGACCTTGACCATGACCTTTTGGCCGTCGGCGTCGACGGGCGAGGCGTTCGCCGAAGAGAGCGGAACCGTCAACAAAACCAGCCCCAGGCCGGCCCGAGCGAAAACAGACATATCCAACCCCTATCCAGACGAGACCTCAAACCAGATACGCTGGGTTTATGTCCAAAGTTTTGGCGAGGGTGGAAAATTACGCCAAAAGCCAGGCGCGCGCCTCTTTCAGGGTCGGAAACGTGCGGTGCGAGGTCTGGACCAAAAGGTCGTCCATCCTGGGCATGCGTTCGACCATCAGGCGGTCTTTTGTGACCACCGCCACCTTGCGCCGGCGCGGAAAGGCCTTCAGATGCGGCTCCCAGAAATCGGCCAGGCGCATCAGGTCGGTATAGGCGACGAAGCCGGTGCAACGCGACAGGTCCGACAGGTAATGATACTTCCAGGGCTCGGCCAAACCGTCAAAGAACGCGATGTAGCCGTCGATGTAGCGCGCGGAATCGATCAGGCCCGATGCATTGGCACACACGATAGCCGTGCTTTCCTCAATGGAGAATGCAACGGAGAAGGGAGTTTGGGGCGGTTTCACCCCAAATCCCATACTGCGGGAATGTGAACGAACGATGAGTCCGTTCACCCTTTCTCTACTTTCGCCGGAAGGTCAGAAGCAGGGCGGCCAGGAGGAAGTATAGCGCGCCGAACGCCGCATAGGGCGCAAGGTCGGCGATGCCCGGCTGAGCCGGCTTCAAGGCGAGACTGGCAAAAAAGCCGCCGGCCAGCGCCGATTGCAGCCCGCTCAGGATCATCGTCCATTGCGCCCCGGCCTTCATGCGGCGGACGGCGGTCGCCAATTGCAGCAGTCCGGCCAGGATGGCCCAGGCGCCGAACACGGCGGCAACGGCATGCATGTCGCGCGACACGGCCCAGGCCATGGCGATGGCGGTCAAGGTGCTGACCGCGGCGTTGAGCGCCTGCGTCGGCGCCTTGCCAAGGCCGCCGTTGCGATTGGCGTCGAGCACATTGGCCAGCGCGTCCCAGGCCGGATAGATAACGAGCAGGGCGCCTTCGACGGGCTCGGTCTTGCCGACGGTAAAGGCGGCCGCCACCCAGGCGATGGCGACGCCGGCGCGGAGATAATAATAGGTCTGCAGCCAGGATTTGGATGCGGGTGCGGTCTCGGTCATGGTCTTGGTCCTTTTGGACATGGCTCCGCCGGCTGCCCTTTTGGGGCGGTGGAGACGTGCGGGAATGTGGGAGTTGTTTAAAGCGGTAGGATTTTAAACCAGGCTGGCCCGGTAAGCTTTTCTTCGCCCGCCCCGTTTACGGGCACGGCCCGGTTAGGGAGGGGGGACCGCCGCGAAGCGGTGGTGGGAGGGGGAGCAGGCGGTAGGTTCGAGCTACGTCGGATGCCGTGTTGAAGCGGATTCTACGGTTCCCCCCTCCCACCACGCCCTGCGGGCGCGGTCCCCCCTCCCCGTAAACGGGGCGGGCGAAAGAGGGGGGAACCGGCCGAGTCAGGCTTTTCTTAGTTCGCTTCGGCGGCCTCTTCGATCAGCTTGGCCACTTCTTTCGGGTGCGAGACCATGGCGGCGTGGCTGCTGCTGAGGGTGATGGTTGTCGCCTTCATGCGCTTGGCGAAGAAGGCTTCGGCGTCCGGCGGGATCATCTGGTCATTGGCCGAGACGGCGTAGTAGTCGGGCTTTACGTGCCAGGCGGCGACCTTGGCGGGCACGCCGAACACCGCGCTGTTCAACGGCAGCTGGTGGGCGGCCATGATCTTGGCCTCGGCCGGCGGGACGTCGCCGGCGAAGACGGTGGGGAACTGTTCCGGATCGACCGTCAGGAAACCCTTGGCGTCCGGATGGATCGCCTTCATGCCCGGAGGTGTGGGGCCATTCTTCGTCAGGGCGGCCAGGCTTTCACCGGTGTCGGGCGCAAACGCGGCGATATAGACCAGGGCGCTGACCTTGGGGTTATCGCCGGCTTCACCGATGACCACGCCGGCCCAGGAATGGCCGACCAGGACGGTCGGACCGTCCTGCGCGTCGAGCACGGCCTTGGTCGCAGCGACGTCGTCGTCCAGCGAGGTCAGGGGATTGGCCACCTCGGTGACGTGATAGCCCTTGTGACGCAGGATCTTGGCGACCTTGTCCCAGCTTGACGGCTGGGCGAAGGCGCCGTGGACCAGGACGATATTGTGCGACTTGGCTTGCGCGGCGACGGGGGCGACGACGCCCAGGGCCAGCAGGGCGGTCGCGGCGGCGGTGACCAGATACTTTTTCATGGCAAAAGTCCTTTCGGGGCATCGGAAGGCTCGCAAAAGGCGCCGCGGATGTGGTCCCGCGCGCGCCGGCAAAGCCTTCGCTTGATTGGGGTGTCGAATTGTCTTGAAGCCGTTACATTTACGCGATCTAACGAGGCTCAATCTAACGGCCGCAACCCCGGATCACCATGACGCCGCCTCCTGAAAACTTGACCGAAAATCCAGAAGCGACACGTTTCGGCATGATTTCGCCGGATTTGCTGTCGCACGTGCTGTCGCAGATCCGGCTCAGCGGCGACCACATCTACACAGAGGCACTGGATAGCGGGGCGGTCCTGGACCTGCCGGCCGAGGCGGAGACGATCTGCTTTGTCATTGAGGGGGCCTTGCGTCTCGGCGATACCGACGTCGCCCAGGGCGAATTGCTGCTGATGCCGCGCGGTATCGGCGAAGCGGCCGAGACGCCGGGCGCCGGGCTGGTGGCGGCCTTGGCCAGCCGCGTCGTCGTCTGCCGCTTTCACTTCCAAAGCGAGCACATGAAGTCCCTGGTCGCCCTGTTGCCGGGCCTGGTCCATATCCGCCGCGCCGAGGGCGAGGCCTGGCTCGACAACATCACCCACTTCATGCTGATCGAGACGACCGACGTCCAGCCGGGGGCGTCGCTGATGATCTCGCGGCTGATCGACCTTTTGGTGATCCGCACCTTGCGCACCTGGGCGCAGACGCAGAACGCCCACGGTTGGCTGAGCGGCTTGGCCGACGCCCGCATCGCCCGCGCCTTGCAGCGCATCCACGAGGCGCCGTTCGACGCCTGGGCGGTGGCCGACCTGGCGGCCGTCGCGGGCATGTCGCGCTCGAGCTTTTACACGCGCTTCGTCGATCTGGTCGGTGTGCCGCCGCTACGCTATCACGGCCGCTGGCGCCTGACCCTGGCGCGCGACATGCTGCGGGCCGGAGCGCGCCGCGTCGGCGAAGTCGCCCTGACCATCGGCTATGAGTCCGAAGCCGCCTTCAGCCGCGCCTACAAGCTGGAGTTCGGCCACTCGCCGGCAGGGGATTTGCTGAGGGCGTCGGTTTAGCCCTCTCGTTTGCCTCTCCTCCCCTGCGCAGCGGGGGAGGTGGCGCAAGTGCGAGCGATAGCGAAGCCTTGCGACGGAGGGGGCCGCGGTGCACCGCAATTCCGAAGCTTTCGTGCGCTGCAAGGCCCCCTCCGTCACGGGGCCGCTCGGGCGTCCCCGTTCGCGCTGCGCACTCGCTCCCGTGCCACCTCCCCCGCTGGGCAGGGGAGGAGAGGTCTAGGCCTGATTGGCCGCCTTGAGGGCACCTGCGTGTGGCGCGAACGCCGATTGCAGGCTGCGGACGCGCAGGCCGACATGGATGGCGCGGGCGCGTTCAAGCAGGCGCTGGCTGACCCCGTCGACCGGACGCCAGGGCGCCGCCTTGAGGTCGTCCGTCGCCAGCGTGTCGAGCCCCAATGCCGTGGTCAGCCGCTCGGCCTGTCCGGCCGCGTGGGCACACAAAGCATCGTAGTCGAGGAACAACTGGCGCCGGCGGACCATCTCGGGCTGGGCCAAGAGCGCGGTATGGACGCTGATCCACAGCTGCAGCCAGTAGTCGACATGGTCGCGGTCGCCATTGGGCGGGGGCGCGGCGGGAAACAGGAAGGGCCGCTGGTCGGCGCCGAACTCGTGGTGGCCGAGCCAGCCCATGAACGCGCCGCGATAGGGATCGTCCTTGGCCAGCTGTCGGGCCAGGCGATGCTGGCGCAACAAGGACTGCGCCTGTTGCAGCGGCGTGCGGAACGGATGGACCAGGACGGCCGTAGGGAAGGTCTCGGCCAGGGCGGCCAGGCGCAGCACGTTGGCATTGTTTTTCGACAGGTAGCGCGCCCCGCCGTTGCGGCGGCGGACCAGGCCGACATAGTCGCGAAACGCCGTCATGGTCTCGGGCAGGGGCGCGACCGGCGACAGGCCTCTGGGGGCCGAATAGCGCGCGCCCTCATGGTGGCGCCAGAACACTTCCTCGATCGCCTCGGCACTGTCGAGGTCGTGGGCAATCCCGTCGCCATGGCCGCGCTCGGCGCGTTCGACATGGCGATTGAGTTTCGCCGACATTGCCGCCCAGCCGTTGGGCGCCAGCGGAAACGGCAGGTCGCGATAGGTCAGCGAGGCCATTTCGTGCTGTTCATGCAAAAAGCGCGTCAGGATGGTGGTGCCGGCGCGGGCCAGGCCGGTGACGAAGACCGGGGCGTCGGTGGTTTCGGCGGTCTCGGGCCACGGCGCGAAAGCGGCGCGCTCCATGTCGAAGGTGACGTCGACCACGGCGCGGTTGCCCAGCGCCAGGCGTTGCCAAGCCCGTTCGGAGCTTTGTCCCTTGGCCGGGAGGGCGGCTTGCGTCTTCGGGCGGCGAAAGCGCCGGCGGATCATCACATAGACGACCGATATGACCAGCAGCCCGATCCGCGCCGGCCAGTTGACATAGGCCTGGTGCAAGCCGTACGGGCGGACCCTATCGACCGCCCAGGCGGCCAGGAAGGGGCTGGCCACGATACCCAGCAAAAAGGCGCCGCGCAGCGATTGGGCCAGCATCTTCGCCGACATCAGCCGCATGGCCTGTTCCTTGGCCCATTCGGAGACGTCCGCGCGCATGACGATCCGTCCGGCGCGGGCGGCCAGACCGTTCAGCCCGGCAAAGCAGGTCAAGACCCGCGTCGCCCAGGTCAACTCGATCGCCGCGATCGTCGCCAACAGCAGGGCGGCCAGCCCCCCAAAAAGAGGCAAGCTCATTGGACTTTGCGCGCGGCGGTCTGCGTCGACTTGCTTTCGCGCATCCGGCGCAGCAGGCGCTTCATCGGGTACCAGACGATCGACAGCAGGGCCAGCAGCAGCGCCGCCACAACGCCGAGCGCGGTGCCGATGGCGCCCAGGCCCAGGCCCGGACCCATATAGGCCAGCGCCGGGGCGGCATTGACCGCCAACAGGGCGACGGCGACGATGCCGCATAGGGCCTGAGCCTTGATTGGGAAGTTTAACTGCATTTGGCGCTCCTTGCCTGGTCTATTGCGTTTATGTCAGTCCCCGGATTCAGATAGCGGCTCCACCGAAGCTGCAGGCGATGCAGGTCCGGGGCAGCCGACGTGTAGAGCCAGCGCACGGTGCCGTCGGGCGCCGCCCGCAGCACGCGACCGCGCTCGGTCTCTTCGATCATGAAGTCGCCATTGGCCAGCGGCGTGGCGCGTCCTTGCGCCCGCGTATTGATGTTCAGCGCGTGCATCACCTTGTCCATCGGGAAGGTGGTTGTGTTGGCGGCGAAGTCGTAGACGGCGACGCGGTTGGTGCCGTCGACCTCGCCCTCGGGATAGGCGACGCGCCAGTTGTTGTCGAAGACCGAGATGCGATGGTCGTCGACCACGCTGACATCGTGCTGCATCGCCCACGGGCCGATGCGCGACCACACCACCTTGCCGGTCGAGGGACGGTACAGCATAATGAAGGACATATTGCGCAGGCTGATCAACAGGTCGCCGGCATGCCAGTAGGGCCCCGAGCCCGGCACCGGCTGGACGTCGTTGATATGGAACGGGTCGTCCGTATAGGGGTGGCTGCGCCACATCCAGCCCAGGCCGTTGGCGTCCAGCACGTCGGCGATGCGCGCGACGAACAACTGTTTGCCCTCGGGGCTGACCTCCATGAAGCCTTCGTCGTTGAACATCGGGCCGACGCCGGGAACACGGGCGTGCGGATAGCGGAAGCTGGCCCAGATATTGCCTGTCGCATCACGCTCGACCGAATGGTGAAAGATGCCATCGATCATCCACTCGACATGGCCGCAGGCGTCGACGCGGGCCAGCGGCGAGCTGTCGTGAATGACCAGGCCGCCGTCGGGCATCAACAGCGGATGCATCATCAGGTTCAGGGACGGGTTGCGATCGCGCTTCAGGTCGATCAGCGCCGAGGTGAAGGTCGAGCGCCGGTTGATCGTCGCAATGTCCGGCGCGTACTGATGGACGATGGCGCCGTCGCTGAGCCGCATCAGGCGAATCACCGGACGCTTCAGCTTTTCGTCGAAGGCGGTCAGCAACAGGTATCCGGGATCGATGAAGGGCTGGGCGGTATTGCGCCACAGGCCCTGGGCCTGCTTCGGCAATTTACCGGCGGCATAGGGACGGGGCAGGGACGCGGCGCCATGGCTTATGCGACCGATCATGTCCGGGATATTGGCCAGGTTCAGGACGGCGCTCTTCAGCCAGGGCGTCGAGGGCGGGCGCAACACCGTGGCGCCAAAGGCGATCATCACCACCAGGCCCACCCAGCCGGCCAGGATCAGCGACCACATCGGCACGGGGCGAAGCATCGCACGCTCCACCGCACCGGCGGGGATCGGGCGATCCTGGGACGACTCATCTGTGGGACGCTTCAAACTCATTCCCTGGCATATGATCCATGTCGCGCAGCCCGGGTTCAGTCAGACAAGCCGTCATAAAACTGTCAACCGGGTCCAACCTTCAACGCAGGCGTTGGATTAAGCTGTCGATAGCATAGAAACAAATGTCATGGGCGACATAATAGTACCCTGCAGTAAATGTCAAAGTTGACACAACAACGTGGGTAAACTGATCTCAGATCAGGGCGTTGAGCGCGGCGCTCAGCGCCTCGCGCTTGAACGGCTTGGTCAGCCGGGGCAGGTCGGCCGGCACGCCTTCGGGGTCGGCATAGCCCGAAACGAGCAGCACCGGCAGGTCGGGTCGGGTGCGGCGCAGGCTCAAGGCCAGTTGCGCGCCGGTCATGCCCGGCATCAGGTGGTCGGTGACGACGGCATCGACCGGTTCGCCGCCGCGCAGGATGGCTTCGGCCGCCGCCGCGTCGGAGGCTTCCAGCGTCTGGTAGCCCAGGTCCTGGAGGATTTCCGACGTCGTCATCCGCACCAGGTCCTCGTCGTCGACGACCAGGACCACGCCCTTATGCCCGGTAATCTCGGCATCCGCTTCACCGGTCTCGTCCGCGATTCCAATGTCCGCCGTCGGGAGGGCGCTTTGCGGCAGCCACAAACTGATGCACGTGCCCAGGCCCGGCGTGCTGTCGATTTCCAGCGTGCCGCCCAGTTGCAGGGCCAGTCCGTGGACCATGGACAGGCCCAGGCCCGTGCCCTTGCCGATGCCCTTGGTCGAAAAGAAGGGTTCGATGGCGCGCCGCACGGTGTCCGCATCCATGCCGATGCCCGTGTCGATGACCGACAGGCGGATATAGGCCCCGTCAGTCAGGCCCAGTGACGAGGCGGGGGCCGCGACCGCGGCGCGAATGGTCAATGTGCCGCCGGACGGCATGGCGTCGCGCGCATTGACCGACAGGTTGAGGACGGCCATCTCGATTTGGTTGGCGTCGGCCAGGGCCGGCGGCAGGTCGGCCGCGATCTCGACCTTGACGGCGATCCGCGGACCGGTGGTGCGCGCGATAAGGTCGGCCATGTTGTCGATCAGTTGTCCGACGTCGACGGCGGTCATCTGCAGGGGCTGGCGGCGAGCGAAGGCCAGCAGGCGCTGCACCAGGGTCTTGGCGCGCTCGGCCGATTGCAGGGCGCCTTCGATCAGCCGGCGTTCGCGGTCGCTGACGCCCTTGCTGTAGCGCATCAGGTCGAGATTGCCGAGGATGGGGACCAGCAGGTTGTTGAAGTCGTGCGCCACGCCACCGGTCAAATGGCCCATGGCCTCCATCTTTTGACTCTGGCGCAGGGCGTCCTGGGCCTCCTCGTTTTCGGCGATGGCGGTCTTGATGCGGGCTTCCAGGGTTTCGTTGAGCGCCTGGAGTTCCATTTCCGCCTGGCGGCGCGCGGTGATGTCGGTGAACAGGACGCCGACATGGTTGAGCGACGGATCGTCGACCGGAAAGGCGTGGACCTCGTACCAGCGCTCGTTCAGCGCCATGGCCGGATGCTCGAAACGCACGGCCTGGCCGGTCTTGGCCACGGCGCCGTAGATGTCGAACCAGTAGGACTCGTGATCGGGCGTCAAGGCGCGGCGCCACTGGCCGATGGCGTCGGACAGGCCGGCCGCGGCATTGGCTTCGACGAAGCGGTAGTCGACGGCTTGTCCGGTCTCGTTGAACTTCATCTCGATGACGCAGAAGCCGACGTCCAGCGAGTTGAACAGGCGGTGGTAACGGTCTTCGCTGCGTTCGGAGGCTTCTTCCGCCTGGCGGATGCGTTGTTGGTTCTGCGTCTCGATCTGCCGCGCCTGGGCGGCCAGGCGGTCTTCGAGGATGACCCGGTGGGCGGCCTCGCCGGCCTCGCGGGCGCGCCGTTCGCGGTCGAGATCGGTCAGGGTGCGGCCGTCGCGCAGGATCAGCCAGACCAGAGGGACGACGGTGATCGTCACCAGCAGGGCCAGGGCGGCGGCCAGGCCGAACTGGCCCTGGGCGGTGACGCGCACCAGGATAAAGCCGATCAGCGGCGGCAAGGCCAGGAAAGCCAGTTGTCGTCGCGTCGCGCCGCCCGCCGCGCCGGCCGAATTGATGATCTCCGCCCATCCGCCGATCTGCCGCGCCAGGATGGTGGCCACCGCCGTCAGCAGCAGGGTCAGGGCCGTGTTCAGCGACATGGTCTGGAACAGAGGGATGGCGTAGAGGTCATGGGCCCCGTAGGCGTAACCGAGCAGCGCGATGCCGGAGACCAGCACGGCGGCGGCCGCCAGCGGGTCGCTTATCGGGCGCAGGCGAGGGCTGCGCCGCACCAGCAGGGCGGCGGCGATCAGCAGAATGCCCAGCGCGCTGGCCGGCGACGTCTTGCCGACATTGCCGTGGATCGCCGCGCTGATCGCCCCGTTGATTTGGTCGGTGCCGGTCAGCAGCCAGCTTGCGCCCACGCACACCGCCAGTAGCGAGGCCAGGGCGCACAATACGGTACGAATACGGCGAAGGGGCTTCAGTGCCGGCAGGGCGGCGACCGCGACCAGGGCGCAGGCGATCGACGTGACCGGAGCCATGGCGGCGAATTGCGTATGACAGGCGTACAGAGGCGGGACGCCGAGCAAGTGCCCGACCAACGAGGCGGCGCAAATCGCCAGGGCCAGGACGATGGCGATCAGCGCAGCAATGCGCGCACTGGCGACACGACGGGCGATTTCAACGTCGTTCACCGTCGGTCCAACTATCCCCCAAGGTTCAGGTTCAGGGTTTCGCCGCAGACTTCCGACAGCTTGTCTTTCAGGGCGTCGACGCCGAACGGCTTGACCAGGACGTTGTTCATGCCGGCCAGCTTGCACAGCACCTTTATGCCCTGGCTGGTGTGGCCGGTCATGGCGACGATCAAGGCCGGCGCGGCGCCGGTTTCGGCTTCGCGGGCGCGGATCGCCTTGGTGGCGTCCATGCCGTCCATTTCCGGCATCTCGATATCCATCAGGACGACGGCGTAGTCGGTCTCAGCCGTCTTGGCGAGGGCAACGCGGCCGTTTTCGGCGCGGTCGACCTCAAGCCCCAGGAACGACAGTATGGACTCGACCGTGAAAGCCGAGTTGTCGTCGTCATCGACGAGAAGGACAGGTTTTGCCACGCGACGCCCCGGACCGTTACGAATCTCGAATGGAACGCAATCCGATAAAGTGTGACGCACTTTTCGGTTAAATTGCGTGACCAAGCAAAAAACTAGAGCGTCGATTTGATTCTATCAAATCGCACCACGCTCTAGCAAAGCTAGAGAATCGGCTTCCGGCGAGTCAAATTCCAATGCGGAGAACCGATGCCTGTTGGAGTACACGCATTTGGCGAAAACCGCTACCGGGAATTACCAGGAGAGTACGACCTTGCCCGACTGGCCCGAGCGCATGGCGTCAAAGCCCTGCTGGAAGTCGGCGGCCGGCAGGCGGTGAGTGATGATGCGCTCCAGCGGGAAGCCGGCCTCGATCAGGCCCAGCATCTTGCGCCAGGTTTCGAACATCTCGCGGCCGTAGACGCCGCGGATGGTGATCGCCTTCATGATGACGGTCGACCAATTCACGCTGGCCTCGCCCGACGGGATGCCGAGCAGGGTCAGCGCGCCGCCCATGCGCAGGTGCTCGATCGCCTGCGGGATAGCCGGCCTGGCACCGCTCATTTCCAGCGCGACGTCGTAGCCGGTGGCGATGCCGAGCTCATGGCGGACATCGCCCAGGTCTTCCTTCGACACGTCGACCGTGCGGACATCGGCCATCTGGGCAGCCAGGGCCAGGCGATAGGGATTGATGTCGGTCAGGGTGACGCTGCGCGCGCCGGCGAAACGGGCGACGGCGGCGGCCATGATGCCGATGGGACCGGCGCCGGTGACCAGGACGTTCTGGCCCAGCATGTCGGTCTGTTGCACGGTATGGACGGCGTTGCCGAACGGATCGAGCACGGCGCCCAGTTCGCTGGAGACGCGCTCGGGCAGGGGGACGACGTTGAAGGCGGGGATGGCCAGGTACTGCGCGAAACAGCCCGGGCGGTTGACGCCGACGCCTTGGGTGTCCGGATCGAGATGGAAGCGGCCCATGCGCGCCGCTTCGGAATTCATGTCGATGATGTGGCCTTCGCCGGAGACACGTTGGCCGAGGCTCAGCTTGCGCGTGACGCGAGCGCCGATCTGCACGATCTCGCCGGCGAACTCGTGGCCGGTGATCATCGGCACGGGGATGGTCTTTTGCGCCCACTCGTCCCAGTTATAGATGTGCACGTCGGTGCCGCAGATGGCGGTATGGGTGATGCGGATCAGCACGTCTTCCGGGCCGCACTCGGGGACCTGAGCGGTCATTTCCCAGATACCCGGCTCGGCCTTCAGCTTGCCGAGACCTTTCATCGTCGTGGGCAGCGCGGTGGTGTCCACGGTCAAAGCCTTCAGATCGTCGCTCATGCCACCACTCCCAATGCCTTGCCGACCTTGGTGAAGGCGGCAATCGCTCTGTCGATTTGTTCGAATGTATGCGCCGCCGACATCTGGGTGCGGATGCGCGCCTGGCCGTCCGGGACGACCGGGAAGGAAAAGCCGATGACGTAGATGCCTTCGTTGAGCAGGTTGGCCGCCATGGCCTGGGCTTTCCTCGCGTCGTGCAGCATCACCGGAATGATCGGGTGCGAACCCGGCAGCAGGTCGAAGCCGGCCGCGCTCATGCCCGTGCGGAAGCGCTCGGCGTTCTTGGTCAGTTGCGTGCGCAGGTCGTCGCCGGCTTCGGCGATATCGATGGCCTTCAGCGAGGCGCCCGTCACCGCGGGGGCCAGGGCATTGGAAAACAGGTAGGGCCGCGAGCGTTGGCGCAGCAGGTCGATCACCGGCTTTTTCGCCGCGACATAGCCGCCCATGGCGCCGCCCAAGGCCTTGCCGAAGGTGCCCGTCAGGATATCGATGCGGTCGGCCACGCCCGCCCGCGCGCCGGTACCGGCGCCCTTGGGGCCGACAAAGCCCGTGGCATGGCAGTCGTCGACCATGACCAGGGCGTCATATTGGTCGGCCAACTTGCACAGGCCTTCCAGAGGCGCGAAATAGCCGTCCATCGAAAAGACGCCGTCGGTGGCGATCAGCACGGTGCGCGCACCGTTGGCCCGGGCGGCCTTGAGCTGGGTTTCCAGGTCCTCGAGGTCGGCATTCTTGAAGCGGTACTTCTTGGCCTTGGTCAGGCGCACGCCGTCGATGATCGAGGCGTGGTTCAAGCTGTCGGAGACGATGGCGTCCTCTTCGCCGAGCAGGGGCTCGAACACGCCGCCATTGGCGTCGAAGCAAGCGGCATAAAGAATGGCGTCTTCCTTGCCGAGATAGGCTGAAATGCGCGCTTCCAATTGCTTGTGCAGGTCCTGGGTGCCGCAGATGAAGCGCACGGAAGCCATGCCGTTGCCGTAGCGGGCCATGGCTTCACGGCCGGCCTCGATGATCTCGGCGTGATCGGCGAGACCCAGATAGTTGTTGGCGCAGAAGTTGATGACCTGGCGGCCGTCCTGAAGCGTCAGGGCCGGGCGCTGCATCGACGCGATGACGTGCTCGGGCTTGGTCAGGCCGCGCGCGTCGATATCGGCGAGCGTGGTGTCGACGCGGGTATAGAAGTCTGCGCGCATGAGTCCAATTCCATTATATTGACGGAAATGTACAATATGATGAGATTGGTTTCAAGTGAGATCAGGCGAAAGATTCTCCTTATAACCTCTCCTCCCCTGCGCAGCGGGGGAGCCGGGCGGCCGGTGCCGTGGCGTGGGAGCGAGTGCATAGCACGAAGCCCCGCGACGGAGGGGGCCTTGAAGCGCGCTCATGTTGGCGACAGAGGGCTTACGGTGCACCGCGGCCCCCTCCGTCACAAGGCTTCGCTATCGCTCGCACTTGTGCCACCTCCCCCGCTGCGCAGGGGAGGAGAGGCAAGAGGTTATCCCCCCGTCATCACCACAAGCAACGCCTGCAGCCGCCCGGTTCCGGCATTGCTGATGCTGTGCGGCACGTCGGCGCGGTAGCGCAGGGTGGCGCCGGCGCCGGCCTTTTGCTGGACCTCGGCGGAGATGACCATGGCTTCGCCGTCGATGATCGACAGGTGCTCGCGGCAGCCGGCCGTATGCGGTTGCGAGGTCAAGGACGCGCCGGGCTCGATCTCCAGCCAGTACCATTCCGCCTCGCCCGTGGTCTCCGGCGGGCTCAGGATCCGCAGGGTGCAGTGGCCGTCGGCCGATTGGATGCGTGGCACATTGTGCGCCTCGATGACCTCGATCTGCTGGTCGCGTTCGTCGGTGGCGTCGCCGATCAACTGGGAAATGTCGATGCCCAGCGCCTGGGTCAGCGCCCAAAGCGTCGCGAAGGTCGGGTTGGCCAGGCCGCGTTCGACCTGGCTCAGCATCGAGCGCGACACTTTCGAGGTGGCGGCCAGGTCGTCCAGCGACAGGCCTTGCGACTTGCGCAGGGCCTGCAGACGAGAGCCAATTTCGGGGGCTTTGCGGATGCGATCGGTCATTCTTTGCGTTCATAGCTGAGGCGCGATAAAAACTCTCCTCCCCATTTGGGACAAATGGGGAGGTGGCGGCGCGCGGCCCGAAGGGCAAGTCGACGACGGAGGGGTCACTTACAGGCGATCGGAAATGCTCTAGCGGCGGTAAGTGACCCCTCCGTCGCGGACGTCGTGCTTCGCACTTGCCGCGCCACCTCCCCATCGTAACACGATGGGGAGGAGAAGAAAGGATGTGCCCACCTTTCTCGCGGCGGCCATTTCGCGTAAAGCCTCCGCCATGTCGTCCAAAATCCTCGCCAAAATCCCTGAGCGCCCCCTGGCCGTGGTTGCCGTCCTGACCGCCGTCCTGTCGGTGCAGTTCGGCGCGACCTTGTCCGAGCACCTGTTCCCGATCATCACCGTCGAAGGCACGACCGCCTGCCGCCAGGCCTTTTCGGCCCTGGCTTTGCTTTTGCTGTTCCGGCCGTGGCAGGGCATGCCCGAGCGCAAGCACTGGCCGATCATCGGGCTGTATGGCGTCCTGCTGGGGGTGATGAACCTGACCTTCTACCTGGCCATCGCGCGCCTGCCGCTCGGCATCGCCGTGGCCTTGGAATTTCTCGGCCCCCTGGCGGTCGCCGTGATGTCGTCGCGCAAGTGGCTCGACTTTGTGTGGGTGGGCTGCGCCGTCGCCGGCCTGTTGATTCTCGTGCCTCTGCACGGGGGCGCCGGCCATGTCGACCTTCTGGGTATCGTTTTCGCCCTGGCCGCCGCGGCGTGCTGGGGCGCCTACATCCTGGTCGGGCAAAAGATCAGCCTGCGCATGGACGGCGGCAAGGCCGTGGCCTTGGGCATGACCGTGTCGACCGTCTTGACCGTGCCATGGGGCGTCGTGCGCGCCGGGCCTCAGCTGTGGTCTATTCCCATCCTTGTCATGGCGGCCGTGGCGGCCATCGTCTCCAGCGCCATTCCCTATAGCTGCGAGATGTGGGCCTTGAAGCGCATTCCGGCCAAGACCTTCAGCCTGATGATGAGCCTGGAGCCGGCCGCCGGCGCGCTGATGGGCCTCCTGCTCCTGCACGAGCAACTGAGCGGCCTGCAATGGCTGGCCATCGCTTTGGTCATCGCGGCGTCGGCCGGCTCAAGCCTGACGGCCCGCCAGGCAGTCGACGAGTCGGTCGCCTAAGCGGTCTTTAGAATGCCATCCGCGTTGACGACGGGCCACGGCGTCAGGCTCTGGCCGGCGCACGGGCCGGCGATGCAATAGCCCGAGCCGATGCGAAACAGGGCACCGTGCCAGGAACAGGCGATCAGATCGCCCTGCGGCGTCATATAGTCGTCGAGTTCCTGCGCCAGGGGCAGGCCGGTATGCGGGCAGCGATCGACATAGCCGTGGACGCTGTCGCCCTGGCGCACGACGAAGCCGTGAAAATGCGCCTCGCCGATCTGCAGGACGTAGTTGCGCGTCGCCCCGTCGGGGATTTGGTCGAGCGGGCCGAGCGCCACGCCCGCGGGCGTGCTGAAGAGGCGTGGGGTCACCTGTCGGCGTCCGGCTGCATGTCCGGGTGGGCGACCGTGAAGGCCGGAATGGCGTCGCAGGCCGCGGCCACGGCGCGGATCTTCGGCCAGGGGGCCAGGTCGATCTTGAAGCGCTGGGCATTGTAGATCTGCGGCACCAGGCAGCAATCGGCGAGCGTCGGCGCATCGCCATAGCAAAAGTCGCCGCCGCCGATCAGGCTTTCCAGCGCGTCGAAGCCGTCGCCGATCCAGCGCGCGATCCATTGCGAGACCTGGTCGTCGGACGCGTCCAGGTCATCGCGCAGGGCATTGAGGATGCGCAAATTATTGACCGGATGGATATCGCAGGCGACCAGGGCGCCCATGGCCCGGACATGGGCGCGATCTGTCGGGCTTTCCGGAAGCAAGCCAGGCTCGGGATGGGTCTCTTCCAGCCATTCCAGAATGGCCAGGCTTTGCGTCAGAAAGACACCGCCGCCGATGTCCAGCGTCGGCACCAGCTTTTGCGGGTTCAGGGCCGCATAGGCTTTGCCCTTTTCGGCCTTCTGGCGCAGGTCGTAGGTCACCTGGTCATAGGCCAGGCCCTTCAGGTTCAGCGCGATGCGCACGCGATAGGCGGTGGACGAGCGCCAATAGCCGTGAAGGGTCAGCATGTCATTCTCCGAAGGCAAGGGCGACCGCCCGCCCGAGCTAATGCGAGGAGCCTCGCGGCGCTTGAGCGGAAAAAATCATACCCATGCAATCGCCGAAACCGATGGAGACGAATCCGTCGGCCTGGGCGCGGGCTTTCAGGATAATCGTGTCGCCGTCCTGAAGGAAGGTGCGCGTTTCATCGGACGGCAATGTGATCGGCGTCTTGCCGCCTTCGCTCAGTTCCAGCATCGAACCGGCGCTGTCGCGATCCGGCCCCGACAGGGTGCCGGTGCCCAGCAGGTCGCCGGTCGTCAGGTTGCAGCCGCCGGACGCATGATGTGTGACGATCTGGGCAAAGGTCCAATACATATGTTTGGCGTGGCTGGCGCTCAGGCGAACGGGCGCGGCCATCTGCGCGGTCTTCAGCCATACTTCCAGGTTGAGGGAAATATTGCCCGAGGCCTGGTCTTGTTCGCTCCACAGATAGGGCAGGGGCTTGGGATCGCCTTCGGGCCGCGGCGCTTGCGCCATGCGGAACGGTTCCAGGGCTTCCGGGGTAATGATCCAGGGCGAGACCGTGGTCAGGAAGTTCTTGGCGAGGAAGGGCCCCAGCGGCTGGTATTCCCAGGCCTGCAGGTCGCGCGCCGACCAGTCGTTGAGCAGGCAGAAACCGCCGATGTGACGAGGGGCGTCGGCGATGGCGACGGGATGGCCGAGCGCGTTGCCGGGCCCGATCCAGACGCCCAGCTCCAGCTCGAAATCGAGTCGCTTGCTGGGACCGAAGACGGGGACCTCGGCATCGGGCGCCTTGGTCTGGCCGGCCGGGCGGACAACGTCCGTGCCGGAGGGGCGCACGGAACTGGCGCGGCCATGATAGCCGATCGGCACGTGCTTGTAGTTGGGCAGCAGGGGATTGTCGGGGCGGAACAGCTTGCCGACATTGGTGGCGTGATGGATGCCGACATAGAAGTCGGTATAGTCGCCGATGCGTACCGGCAGATGGACGCTGCAGTCTTTCGCCGCGTGCAGGTAGGGTTCGGCAGCGTTTCGGTACTGAGGATCGGACAACAGGCGCGACAGCTGTTGGCGCAGGGCCTGGCGGAGGCCGGGCGTGGCCAGAATCGGCTCGACCGCCGACGGCACTTCGCGGCTGAGGCCGGCGGCGACCAAGGCGTTGAGTTCGACGATATGATCGCCGATGGCGACGCCGGGCCGCGGCGCTTCGTCCTTCGGGCTGAACAGGCCGAAGGGCAGGTTCTGGATCGGGAAGTCGGCATGGCCCTGGGCGCTATCGACCCATGAGGTACGCTTCGGGTCGTGGGTCTCGTCAATCACGGTAGTTTCGCTTTCTCAAATCCGTCCCAGCAGGCGTCATAGTCGGTTTGCAGCAGGGGTGTCGACAGGGCCCAGCTCGTCGGGCGCAGCGCCCAACGGCTTTCGAACATGAAGGCCATGGTGTTCTCGATCTTGTGTGGACGCAATTCGGCGGCGCTGGCCGTCGCATGGCTCGCCTTGTCCGGACCGTGGGCGTTCATACAGGTGTGCAACGAGGCGCCGCCGGGGGCGAATCCGCCGGCCTTGGCGTCATAGGCGCCGGTAATCAGCCCCATGAATTCGCTCATGATATTGCGATGGAACCACGGCGGGCGGAAAGTGCCCTCGGCGACCATCCAGCGCGGCGGGAAGATGACGAAGTCGCAATTGGCGGTCCCGTGATGCTCCGACGGCGAGGTCAGGACGGTGAAGATCGACGGGTCGGGGTGGTCGAAGCTGACCGTATTGATCGTCATGAAGCGCGTCAGGTCGTAGCGATAGGGCGCGTAATTGCCGTGCCAGGCGACGACGTCGAACGGCGAATGGTCGAGCGTCGTGGTCCAGAGCTGCCCCTGGAACTTTTGGATCAGTTGGGTGGGGGCATCGATATCCTCAAACGCCGCGACGGGCGTTTCGAAATCGCGCGGATTGGCCAGGCCGTTGGCGCCGATGGGGCCGAGGTCGGGCAGGCGGAACGGCCGACCGTAGTTCTCGCAGACATAGCCGATGGCGTGATCGCCCTTCAGCTCGATGCGAAAGCGCACGCCGCGCGGGATGACGCCGATGTGCAGCGGGGCGATATCGATCGCGCCCATTTCGGTGATAATGGAAATATCACCCGACTGCGGCACGATCAAAAGCTCGCCGTCCGCGTTCATCATCACGCGCCGCATCGAGGTGTTGGCGGCATAGAGATGAATGCCCGTGCCCGATTGCGTGGCGACGTCGCCATTGCCGGCATAGGTGACCAGGCCGTCGAGGAAATCTGTCGGGGTTTCCGGAAGCGTCAGCGGCGACCAGCGCAGGCGATTGGGATTGGCCGTGTCGAAAGGACCCGATGTTAGAGTGGCGTGGGCCAGCGGTTTGAACGCCGGATGGCCGGCCGACGGACGCAGGCGATAGAGCCACGAGCGCCGGTTGTCGCCACGCGGCGCGGTAAAGCTGGAGCCGGACAGTTGTTCGGCATAGAGCCCGAACGGCGGCTTCTGCGGTGAATTGCGGCCTATGGGCAGTGCGCCCAGCACGGCTTCCGTTGCGAACTCATTGCCGAAGCCGGTCATGTATTGGGTCATTTGAGCGACCTCCCCAAATTTAAACCTCTCCTCCCCTGCGCAGCGGGGGAGGTGGCGGCGGTGCAAGTGCGTAGCACGCAGCCCGGCGACGGAGGGGGCTCTTCGCCGGCGTTGGCCCCCTCCGTCACGGGGCTTCGCGCTGCGCACTCGCTCCCGTGCCACCTCCCCCGCTACGCAGGGGAGGAGAGGCAGGGAGGGAAGCTCTAGAGCCTACGCATCCACCTTGATCACGCCGCGGCGAATCTGGTCCAGTTCGATCGATTCGAACAGGGCCTGGAAGTTGCCGTTGCCGAAGCCGGTATTGCCCTTGCGCTGGATGATCTCGAAGAAGATCGGCCCGAAGGTGTTCTCGGTGAAGATCTGCAGCAAAAGGCCTTCCTCGCCGACATTGCCGTCGATCAGGATACGGTTCTGGCGCAAGCGTTCCAGGTCCTCGCCGTGGCCCGGCACACGCTTGTCGACCAGGTCGTAATAGGTCTCGATCGTGTCCTGGAGCTTGACGCCGCGGGCGCGCAGCTTTTCGACGGTGTCGAAGATGTCCTCACTGGTCAGGGCGATGTGCTGGATGCCTTCGCCCTTGTATTGGCGCAGGAATTCCTCGATCTGCGAGGTATCGTCCTGGCTTTCGTTGAGCGGAATGCGGATGGCGCCGTCGGGGGCGATCATCGCCTGGCTGAACAGGCCGGTCGCCTGGCCCTTGATGTCGAAATACTTCTGCTCCTCGAAGCCGAAGACCTGGTGGTAAAAGCTCGACCAGGTGCGCATCTCGCCGCGGCGCACATTGTGCGTCAAATGGTCGACGATGCCGAAGCCGACAGAGTTGGCGGCTTCCGCCTCCTCGGCGCCCGGCACGGCGTCCCAATCGGCATAGAGGTCGCGGTCGACGAGGTACAAGAGCGAACCGCCGATGCCTTGCAGGACAAAACTGCCTTCGCCGAGCGCGCCGGTCGCCGCATCGGCTGCATGGGCACCGTGGCTCAAGGCGATCTCGAAGGCCGTCTTTGCATCGGCGACGCGAAAGGCCATGCCGTTGGCCGACGGGCCGTGGGCCGCGGCAAAGCCTTGCGCCTGGGGCGTGGCGGCGCGGTTGACCAGGAAGTTGATATGGCCCTGCTTGTAGCGGACGATATCCAGGCTGGGGTGGCGCGAGGCGGCGACAAAGCCCATCTGCTCGAGCTGACGGCCCATCTCATCGGGGTTCGGGCCGGTGAATTCGACGAACGCGAACCCGTTCAAACCCATAAAGTTTTCACGCATACTGGTCATGGCGGTCTCCTTTTAGGTCAGGTCAGATAGGGGCGGATCGCGTCGGCGAAGCGCGGCAGGGTCTTGTCGCTGAGGCCGGCGATATTGATGCGGCCATTGTCCATCAGGTAGATGCCGTGCTCGCGGCGCAGGATCTCGCCGGCGCCGGCAGCCAGCGGCAGCAGGGCGAACATGCCGGTCTGCTCCGCCACGCCGGCCAGCGCGGGCAGGGCGGCGGCCAGGCGCAGGTGCACGTCTTGCAGACGCCGGCGCATGGTCTCGACCTCGTCGCGCCACAGCTTGGTCAGTTCCGCGCTTTCCAGCACGGTGCGCACGACGGCGGCGCCATGATCGGGCGGCATCGACCACAGCGTGCGCGCCGCGACCATCAGGCCCTGGCGGGCGCGCCGGGCGGTGTCGGCATCGGACGCCTTGACCCAGATGGCGCCGATACGCTCGCGGTAAAGGCCGAAATTCTTCGAACACGAGACGCAGACAATGGCTTCGGGCACGGCGTCGAGCATCAGGCGCAGACCGGCCGCGTCCTCATCGAAGCCGCGGCCCAGGCCCTGGTAGGCGATGTCGATCAGCGGCAGCAGGCCTTTGCGCGCCACCAACTCGGCGACCGCCTGCCATTGCGCGGCCGTCAGCTCGGCGCCGGTCGGGTTATGGCAGCAGCCGTGCAGCAGCACGATGTCGCCGGCCGCGGCGCCTTCAAGGGCGGCCATCATGTCGTCGAACAGGACGGCTTGGGTGGCCGGATCGAAGAACGGATAGTCAATGGTCGCCAGGCCGCCGGCCCGCATCAGGGCGGTGTGCTGCGCCCAGGTCGGCTGGCCCAGCCAGACGCGGGCATTGGGATGGGCGCGTGCCATCAGGGCCGCCGCCAAGCGCAGCGCGCCGGTGCCGCCGGGCGTCTGGATGCCGGCGATGCGCGGATCGGCGGCGTGGCTGCCGAGTACGATCGGCGCCAAAAGCTTGAGGAAGGCGGGATCGCCGTCGGCCGACAGGTAGGCCTTGCTCGACTGGTGATGGACCAGATGGTCTTCGGCCTGTTTGACGCAGGCCATGACCGGGGTGTTGCCTTGCTCATCGCGATAGACGCCGATGCCGAGATCGATCGTGTCCGGACGCGGATCGGCGCGCAACTGCACCAGCAGGGTCAGCATCGGATCCAGCGCCTGGTCCTCAATACCGTCGAAGAAGGCGATCTTTTCAAGCGGGTCGAGGTTGGCGGCGGCCTGCATGGGGCGCTCCCGAGTCGGTTGCGATTGATATAGTCTCTTATGAAACTATATCCGCTTTTGACCCGTGGCAATAAAATTTTTGGATTTTGCCCTTATGCTCATTCACTCCCCCGTGAATTGGGCCCCCAGAAGGAAAAGCCATGGCCGATCTCTACCCCGTCTATATTGCGCTTCGCGACACCATGCTGCGCGCCGCGCCGTCCCTGCACATCGGCAAGGATGCCTTGGGGGAGTTCACCGCCAATGTGCCGATCGGGGTCATGGCCTCGAAGGATCCGGTGTGGTTCGGCTCGGTGCGCCTGTCCCAAACCAATGTCGCCTACTACCTGCCGCCGCTGGCGATGAAGGAAGGCCGCGACATTGCTGTGTCGGAGCGTCTGAAGAAACACGCCCAGACCAAGACCTGTTTTATCTTCCACGATATCGACGCCGAGCTCTTCGCCGAACTCGAAGCGGTGACGCGTTCAGCCGCGCAGGGTTTCAAGGCGCTCGCCGCCTAGAGCGCAAGCCAATAAAGTGTCCGCACTTTTTGGTTAAATGGCGCGACAAGGCAAAGAACGCCAGCTTAAGCTTAGTGCTTAACCTGTCACACAACTAATGCTACATCTCGACCAAGGCGTTCGGGCGGAAACGCCTGAACGCCTTGGTTTCGTTTGGCCGCTTCGCTGTCGGTCAGAAAAAATCGTTTGCAAATTAAATTGATCAATTTAATTTAATAAAACACGAATTAAGCCAAAGCCTTAACCGGCTTCAAGACTTGACCCAAGACTTTACCAGGGAACACGATGCCGGACAGGACCGTCGCCGAACAGCGCCTCGCTACACTCAAGGACGCGCACGACGCGCTGCTGTCGCGCACCAATACGCCGCAGACCGGCGGCAACGGCATTTATCAACGCTATGCGCATCCGATCCTGACCGCCGACCATGCGCCGCTGGAGTGGCGCTACGATTTCGATCCGCAGACCAATCCGTTCATGATGGAGCGGCTGGGCATCAATGCCGTCTTCAATGCCGGCGCCATGCGTTGGCAGGACAAGTATATCGTCGTCGCCCGCGTCGAGGGCAATGACCGCAAGTCCTTCTTCGCCATCGCCGAAAGTGCCAATGGCGTCGACGGCTTTCGCTTTTGGCCCAAGCCCGTGGTCATGCCGCAGACGGACGATCCGGACACCAATGTTTACGACATGCGTCTGACCGCTCATGCCGACGGCTGGATCTACGGTCTCTTCTGCACCGAGCGCAAGGATCTGAGCCAGCCCAACGATCTGTCGGCCGCGGTGGCGCAATGCGGCATCGCGCGCACCAAGGACCTGGTCACCTGGGAACGCCTGGCCGATCTCAAAACCAATTCGGGCCAGCAGCGCAATGTCGTGCTGCATCCGGACTTTATCGACGGCAAGTATGCCCTCTACACACGGCCGCAGGACGGCTTCATCTCGGTCGGCGCCGGCGGCGGCATCGGATGGGGCCTGTGCGACAGCATGGAAAACGCGGTCATCGATCGCGAGACCATTGTCGACAACAAAGCCTATCACACCATCAAGGAACTGAAGAACGGCCAGGGTCCGGCGCCGATCCGCACCGAAGCCGGCTGGTTGCACCTGGCGCACGGCGTGCGCAATACCGCCGCCGGCCTGCGCTACGTGCTCTACATGTTTATGACCGAACGCGACCGGCCGTGGGTGGTCAGCCATGCGCCCGGCGGCCATTTCATCGCGCCGCAGGGCGAGGAACGGGTCGGCGACGTGTCGAACGTGACTTTCGCCAACGGGTGGATCGAAGACCAGGGCCGCGTCTTTATCTATTACGCCTCGTCCGACACGCGCCTGCACGTGGCGACCTCGAGTGTCGAGCAACTGGTCGACTATTGCCTCAATACCCCGGCTGATCCATTGACCTCCGCCGCCTGCGTGGCGCAGCGCATCGCCCTGATCGACCGCAACGAAGCCTTTCTGGGCGCCCGATGACCGCGCGTCCGTCCGTCGTTCAGACCGTTCTGCAAACGCTCGACGCCCGCGCCGAGGCGCTGCGCATCCTGTCGTGCTGGGCGGGCCGCGCGGTGGATGAGGGAAGCGGTGGCTTTTACGGCGAGATCGATGCCCAGGGCCGGCCCGTCACCGGCGCCGACAAGGGCGCCGTGCTGAACACCCGCCTGCTGTGGTTCTTTTCGGCCATGGCGCATCAGTATGGACGCGCCGATGCGAAGGGGCTGGCGAAACGCGCCTTCGACTATCTCGTGGCGCACTTCGTCGATCCTGAACATGGCGGCCTTTATTGGAGCGTCGACGCGTTGGGCCAGGTTGTGAATACGCGCAAGCAGGCCTATGCTCAGGCCTTCTTCGTCTACGCCCTGGCCGAATATCATGTGGCGACGGGCGACCCGGCGGCGCTCGACCTGGCTTGCCGGCTGCGCGATACGATCGAAGCCGCCTTCTGGGACGAGGCGCGCGGCGGCTATGTCGAGGCCAGGAGCCGGGACTGGGGCGACCTGGCCGATCAGCGCCTCTCCGAGCGCGACCTCGATTGCCCCAAGACCATGAATACCCACCTGCACATCCTGGAAGCCTATACGCGGTTGCACCAGGTGGCGCCGGACGCGGCGTCGGGGGACGCCCTGCGCAAGATAGCCGAGCTTTTTCTCTTCCGCTTCGTCGATGCGCCGGGGCGGCATCTCAATCTTTTCTTCGATCTCGATTGGACCGATCGCTCGCGCAGCGTCTCCTACGGGCATGATATCGAGGCCAGCTGGCTGATCTGGGAGGCGGTCGAGGCGCTGGGCGATGCCGACCTGATCCGGCGCGCCCGCCCGCTTGTCCTGGGACTGGCCGAGGCGACGCTGGAGGAAGGGCTGGTCAACGGCGCCGTCGCCTATGAACGCGGTTTCGACGGGCATCTGGACAAGGATGGCGAATGGTGGGGCCAGGCGGAGGGCTTGGTCGGTTTCGTCAATGCCTGGCAACTGACCGGTGACGACGCCTACGGGCTTGCCGCCGAGCATCTCTGGACCCGCATCGCCGGCGATTTCAAGAGCGCAGGGAGCGGCGAATGGACCTGGTACGCGAAGAGTTCGGCCAAGCCGGTGCAGCCGCTGGCCAGCCTGTGGAAATGCCCGTACCATAACGGCCGGGCCATGCTGGAACTGGACCGGCGCCTAAGCCGCCGAGCCTAGACGACTAAAAACGATAAACCCGATAACAGGGTGGGAAACATGAGTTTGAGTTTTGTCGACCTGGCGATCATCGCCGGCTATGTGGCGCTGACCATAGGGCTGGGGTTCTGGGTCTCGAAGCTGTCCTCGGGCAGCCTGGCCAACTACTTTCTGGCCGGCAACAAGCTGCCCTGGTACGTGCTGGGTCTCAGCAACGCGTCGGGCATGTTCGACGTCGGCGGCACCATGTGGATGGTCGGCCTGCTGGTCGTCTATGGCCTGAAGTCCGTGTTCATTCCCTGGCTGTGGCCGGTCTTCAACCAGATCTTCCTGATGGTCTTCCTGGCCACCTGGCTGCGCCGTTCGGGCAAGCTGACCGGGGCCGAATGGATGACGTTTCGCTTCGGCGATGGCGCCGGCGCCCGCGCCTCGCACCTGATCAATGTCGTCTTCGCCCTGATCATGGTCGTCGGCATGCTGGCTTACGGATTTCTCGGCATCGGCAAGCTGGTCGCCGAGTTCAGCCCGTGGCCCCTGTCGGCCGATGCCGCGACCAATGACAAACTCTACGGCCTCATCGTCGTCGGCCTGACCACGCTCTATTCGGTCAAGGGCGGCATGTATTCGGTCGTCGTCACCGAGGTCCTGCAGTTCTTCATCAAGCTGGTCGTCTGCATAGCCATCGGCTGGATCGCGTTTAGCACCGTGTCGGAGGGCATGATCAAGGCGGCGGTGCCGCACGGCTGGGACAGCCTGTTGTTCGGCTGGAAGCTCGATCTCGACTGGGGCGCGGTGGCGCAGGCGGCCAAGCCCGAAAACCGCGTCGTCGCCACCTCGGCGATCACCACCATCACCAACGAAGGCCATTCCTACTTCGCCCTGTTCATGGGCCTGATGACCTTCCAGGCCATCCTCAAGTCGATGGCCGGCCCGGCGCCGAACTACGACATGCAGCGCCTGCTGTCGGCGCGCTCGCCCAGCGAAGCCGCCAAGATTTCGGGCTTCGTCAATATCGTCCTTTTGTTCCCCCGCTACCTGATGATCGCCGGCCTGGCCGTGCTGGCCGTCGTCTTCATCGGGCCGGAGTGGACGCATATGCAGGCGCAAGCCGCTGCCGCCGGCAAGCCGTTCTCGGGCGACTTCGACGCCATCCTGCCGTGGGTGGTGCACAAGTTCCTGCCGCCCGGCCTGCTGGGCCTGACCCTGGCCGGCCTGCTGTCGGCCTTCATGGCGACCTATTCGGCCTCGCTCAATGCCGCGCCGGCCTACGTCGTCAACGACATATACAAGAAGTACATCAAGCCCGATGGCGAGCAAAAGACCTATGTGCGGCTGGCCTATTTGACCTCGTTCCTGTTCGCGGTGATCGCCGCGGCCATCGGCTGGCAGCTCAAGTCATTCAACGACGTCATCACCTGGATCACCACGGGGCTCTATGGCGGCTATACCTGCGCCAATGTCGTCAAGTGGTACTGGTGGCGGCTGAACGGCACCGGCTATGCCCTGTCGATGGGGCTGGGCGTGGTCGCCGCCATGGCCATGGCCGTCTACAAGGACGCGGCCGGCCAGCCGATCGACGGCCTGGCCGCCTTTCCGTGGCTGTTCGCCGGCTGTCTGCTGGTGGCGGTGGTGGGGTCCTACCTGACGCCGGCAACCGACATGGCAACCCTGAAAGCCTTCTACAAAAAGACGCGGCCGTGGGGCCTGTGGGGCCCGGTGCTCAAGGCCCTGCGCGAAGACGAGCCCGAAACGAAGCCTAACAAGGACTTCGGCATCGACATGGTCAATGTGATCGTCGGCATCGTCTGGCAAACGGCGCTGACGGCGTCGGCCATCTTCCTGATCATCCATGCGATGCCGAAGTTCTGGATCGCCGCCGGCGTCGCCCTGGCCTGTACCGCATTCCTCAAATTCAGCTGGCTCGACCGGCTGCGCGACGAACCCGCCTGATAGGAGCCTTTCGATGAAACTGCCGAACATCACCAAGCGCCGGTTGGTCCAGGGCGTCGCCGTCGGCGCGGGCCTCGGCCTGCTGCCCTCTCTGGCCGCTGCGAGCACCGCGAGCGAGGCGCCGTCGCTGTCGAGCGGCTGGACCTTTCGGGAAGCCGACACCGGCGACTGGATGCCGGCCACCGTGCCTGGAACCGTGCACACCGACCTGCTGGCCAATAGCCGGATCCAGGACCCGTTCTACCGCACCAACGAGCACGACCAGCAATGGGTCGACAAGAAGGACTGGGAATACGCCACGCACTTCGATATCGACGCCGCGACGCTGGGCCACAGCCATATCGAACTGGTCTTCGAGGGGCTCGACACCTATGCCGACGTCTATGTCAACGACACCTTGGTGCTGAACGCCGACAACATGTTCCGCACCTGGACGGCGGATATCAAGCCGCACGCCAAACCGGGCGGCAACAGCCTGCGTATCCGCTTCCGCTCACCGATCCAGGAAGGCCTGAAGCAACTGGCCGCGCTCGGCTATAATCCGCCGGCGACCAACGACCAGAGCGAAAACGGCGGGCTCGGCGACAAGCGGGTCAGCATGTTCACCCGCAAGGCCGGCTATCACTACGGCTGGGATTGGGGCCCGCGCTTCGTCACCTCGGGTGTGTGGCGGCCGATCCGCCTGCGCGCCTGGAGCGGGGCGCGCATCGACGACCTGCATATCGTCCAGGACAGCCTGACGCCGGACGAGGCCAAGCTGACGGCCCGGTTCGAGATCGTCGCCGATGCCGCGGGCCCGGCCATGGTCGACATCCAGGGATCGGGCGGCATTGCCGCGAAGCAGGCGGTGACGCTCAAGCCCGGCCTCAATGTCATCGACCTGCCCGTCACCGTCGCCAAGCCGAAGCTGTGGTGGTCGAACGAATTGGGCGACGCGCATCTCTACAGCCTGACCGGACGGCTGGTCGCCGGGGCGGCCAAGGACGCGCGGTCGCTGCGCGTCGGCCTGCGCACCGTGCGCGTCGTCCAGACGCCCGACGCCGACGGCACCAGCTTTTACGTCGAGCTCAACGGCGTGCCGGTCTTCATGAAGGGCGCCAGCTACATCCCCAATGACAGCTTCCTGCCGCGCGTCACGACCCAGGTCTATGAACGCGTCGTGCAATCGGCCGTCGACACCCATATGAACATCCTGCGCGTCTGGGGCGGTGGCGTCTACGAAGACGACCGCCTCTACGATCTCTGCGACGAGAAGGGCATCCTGGTCTGGCAGGAATTCGCCTTTGCCTGCTCGATGTATCCCAACGATCCGGCCCTGCTCGACAATATCCGCGCGGAGGCCGAAGACAATGTCCGCCGCCTGCGCAACCATCCATGCATCGCCCTGTGGTGCGGCAATAACGAGATCGACGCCGCCTGGGAAAACGATGTGCCGGGCGGCGGCTGGGGCTGGAAGCAGAATTACACCCAGCCGCAGCAAGACGAGATGTGGGCGGCCTACAAGGCGATCTTCCACGAAATCCTGCCGCAGACCCTGGCCAAGCATGATCCGCAGCGCTTCTACTGGCCGTCCTCGCCGCTAGGCGCCTGGGACGGGCACGATGTCAAGCACGCCGACCTGTCCGCGCCCAAGCAGTCGGGCGACATCCACTACTGGGACGTCTGGTGGGGGCAAAAGCCGTTTAGCGACTACCGCACCCATATCGGCCGCTTCATGACCGAGTACGGCTTCCAGTCCTTCCCGGAGCTGCGCACAGTCGAAACCTATGCGACGCCGGCCGATTACGACATCGCCTCCGAGGTGATGAAGTCGCACCAGCGCTCGTCGATCGGCAACGGCACCATCACCAACTACATGCAGCGCGACTATATCGTGCCCAAGGATTTCGCCCAGTTCCTCTATGTCGGCCAGGTGTTGCAGGCCGAGGGCATCAAGGTCGCCATGGAGGCGCACCGGGCGCGCCGCGACTATTGCATGGGCTCGCTGTTCTGGCAGATCAACGACTGCTGGCCGGTCGCCTCGTGGAGCAGCATCGACTATTACGGTCGCTGGAAGGCGCAGCAATTCTTTGCCAGGAAGTCGTTCGCGCCGGTCCTGGTCTCGGCCTGGCTCGACGGCGACAAGATCAGCGTCCATGTCGTCAGCGACCGGCTGCAGGACGTGCCGGCCGAACTGGATCTCAGCCTGGTGGATTTCCATGGCAAGGTGCTGAAAGCGATCAAACAGGCGCAGCCGCTCAAGGCCAATGCCGCCGCGCTGGCCTGGCAGTCCGACGTGGCAAGCCTGCTCGGCGACGCCCGTCCGGACGGCGTCGTGCTGCGCGCGCGGCTGGTCGCCGGCAAGGATGTGCTGGCCGAGGACCGGCTTTACTTCAAGCCGGTCAAGGACTTGGTCCTGCCGTCGCCGCAGATCGACACCGCTCTGCGCGACCTTCCCGGCGGCGGCTTGGGCCTGGCGCTGAAGACCGACGCCCTGGCCAAGAACCTCTATCTGCGCTTCGACGATGCGGACGCGGTGTTCAGCGACAACTATTTCGACCTGCTGCCCGGCGAGACGCGTCTTGTCGAGATCAAACCCGTCGGGCCGTCGCCGTCCATGAAGAGCCTGAAGCTGCTGCATATGGCGCAGGTCAAGGCGTGACCGCTTGCACGGCCGGGGTGAATGCGGCACAGAGGTCGGATTAAAAAAACGAGGGAGGTTCGTCGTGAAGGCTTTTATCCTGGGCTTGGGCGCTCTGCTGGCCGCCGGAGCGGGCGCGGCCCATGCCGCCGATGCCGGCCGTTTTGACATCGCCATCACGGTCGATGACCTGCCCGACCACGGCTCAAAGCCGGTCGCCGGCATGACCCGCGTCGGCATCGAGCGCGCCTATATCACGGCCCTGAAAGCGCACCACGTTCCGCAGGCTTGGGGCTTCGTCAACGCCCACGGCCTGGTCGGCGAGCCCGACAGCATTCAGGTGCTCAAGGAATGGCGCGAGGCCGGCTTTCCGCTCGGCAACCACACCTATTCGCACATGGGACTGAGCAAGAGTTCGATCGAAGCCTGGACGGCGGACCTGGAAGAGGGGGAGCCGGTGCTCGACGCGATGATGCAGGGCGAAGACTTTCGCTTCCTGCGCTTTCCCTTCCTCGACGGCGGCAGTGCGACGAACCACGACGCGGCCATCGCCTATCTGAACGCGCACCATTACCGCATCGCCGATGTCTCGGTGTCGTTCAGCGACTGGGCCTATAGCGAGACCTATAATCGCTGCCTGGCGAAGGGCGACGAAGCGACCATCGCGATGATGAAGACGCGCTACATGTCGGCCGTCCGCGCCGAGATCGTGCGCATGAAGGCGACGTCGCAAAAGGTCTATGGCCGCATGATCCCGCAGGTCCTTTTGACCCATATCGGCAGCTTCGCCTCGGTCATGCTGCCGCAGGTGCTGGACGAACTCGACAAGGCCGGCGCCCACTATGTGACGCTGGAGCAGGCCGAGAGCGACCCGGCCTATGCCGAAACCGACCCGAAGGCCGGCGAGGGCACGGTGATGGAACGCACCGCCGGCGAAAAAGGCATCGACCTGTCGGGCCTGCCGGCCGGGGTGTCGATCAGCGATATCGACGGGCTGTGTAAGTAAGGTCGTTGAGGCTGCGTTACTGGGTGGCGGCGACGCTATATTGGGCGTGTGCGTTCACGGTGATGGGCAGGTCCGACACACTGTGAAGGGTTTTCCCGCCGGCTTTGATGTCGATGAACTTCACGTCCGAGATGGGGGAGGCTTGCGTCCCCAGCAACGTGCCTTCGTTCGGCAAGACCTGGTCCAGTGAGATATTCTCGAAGGTGAGGCCGGAGACGGCGCCCGGCACGGCGTCGGTGTCGAGGTCGATCAGATGGGCCGGGTTGGCGGCGGTATTGTTCGTGTTGCCCGGCCGGCGGCGCTCTTCGAAGACGATGTTGCGGAAGGTCACGTTGCGCGTCGTCTTGACCGGCCGTTTGTCCGCCTGGGCCCAGTTCTGGAACAGGATCATCGCCGGCGCGGCCTCCTTGCCGATGATGTCTACGTTCTCCACCGTCAGGTTCTCGACCGGTGGCGTATTGGCCTGGATGTTGAAGATCAGCATGAAGCGCCCCCACGGCCCGCCCCAGACGACCGCGTCGCTGACCCTGGTACCGTGGCCGCCCTTGGTGACAAAGGCGTCGTCATTGTTGAAGATGAAGACGTTTTCGACCCGGTTGTCGTTGCCGGTGATCCATATGCCGTCGGTGCAGCCGTTCCAGCTGACGGTGTTGAAATCGCGATAGACATTGTCGTGGGTGGCGTCGCCGTGAGGGGACCAGTCCTCCATCGCCACCTGCCAGGTGGTGCTCTGGACGAAGGTAATGCCGTCCAGCAGGAAGTGGTCGGACCCGTTTGTGAAGATCGCCGCGTGCTTGACCTGCCAGGCGTCGTCGACTTTCAGGTCGGGCCAGGGCCCGCCGGACAGCAGGCCCCGGCCGTGGATGGTGATATGCGAGCTGCCCGTTTGCAGCAGAAAGCGCCCTTCGACGATGGCGCCGGCGGCGATATAGACCCGCTCGTTGGACTTCAGCACCAGCGTGCCGTCACCCGGGAGGCGATGCACGCCGGGCCCGAAGTAGTAGGTGGCCTTTAGGTCCGGAACGTCCGGCGTATCGGCGAAAATGAACAGCGGATCGAGGCGGCCGTTGATTTCGACCGACACCTTGCGCGGGTGGTCCAGGGTGAAGGTGACGGAGCGGCGGTCTGGGCTGACCTGTGCCGGGATGGCGAGGCGGAGCGGGCGAATCTGCACCTGGTCGATCTGTTTCCCGGGATCGAGCAGGGTTACGCGCACGTCGACGGGCTCGTCGAACGACAGGGTGCTGAACGACGCCGTGTGCAGGTCGGACTTGCCATGGCCGATCTGGTCGGCGGATTTTTTGAGGTCGTCGTGCCGGGCCGGGTCCGGATTGAAATAGTCGCGAACCACCCAGTCGTTGCGCGTCTCGAAGACGAAGGCTTGCTGGAAATGGGCGTCTGAGCTGCCGGCCGGCTTGATATCGACGCGATAGACGGCGGACTTGTACAGTCGGTCGGCCGACGACAGGTCCACGTCCTGTTTGAAGGGCGGCAGTCGAATTTCGGCGTAGGCCGCGGACGAGCCCAGAAGGATCGCCCAAATCAGGACGATGCAAGACATCATGCAAGCGGATGCGCGTTGCACCTTGCGGAGGAGGGAGGCGAACAGGCGCAAGGTATGGCGCCTAGGCAATCAGGTCGCGCATCGGTGTGGCCGACGCCGAATCCGGGAAGATGGTCGTATCCAGCGCCGATCGCGGCGTGTCGTAGAAACTGACCATCACGCCCTTGGCGATCGAGCGGATATCGGTGGTCGGTGCCAGATCGCGGTTCTGGTAGAGCTGGCCGTGTTTCAGGCCCGGCCAGTCGGCGATGACCCGGCCGCCGCGCACCGCGCCGCCGGTGAGGAAGGCCATCGTCCCCGTGCCATGGTCGGTGCCGGCCGTGCCGTTGACGGCGGCGGTGCGGCCGAATTCGGTGACCACCAGGATCGCCGTGTCGTTCCACGCCGGTCCCAGCGTTTGCTGGAACGCCGCGAACGAATTGTCGAGCCCGGTCAGCAGGGTCTGCAGCCGCTGCGCCTCGGCGGCGTGGGTGTCCCAGCCTTCGAAGGCCAGGGCGCAGACACGCGGACCGTCGGGCGCCGCCAGCAACCGCGCAGCCCCTTGCGCCATCGCCACCATGGTCTTGGGATCGCCGGCGCCGCCCGAGGCGCTCATGCTGTTATAGCCCGAGGCAATGCGGCCGGTGGTGATGGCTTCCTGAAGGACATTGGCGAACAAAGGATCGCCCGCCTGGTACAGCGCCATCAGGCGCGGCGGCAGGTCGGCATCGGCCGGTTGCAGGGTCGACGGCGCCCAGCCCAGCGTCTGCGCCTTGCCGCGGATGACCAGCGGCGTCATGGCGCCGATACCCAGGCCCTCGGGATTGGCGCGTTGTTCGGCCGGCAGGGTGACCAGCAGGCGGTTCATCCAGCCGCTATCCGTATGACCCGGGCCGGTATAGCCGCTTTCCAGCGTATCCTGGCCGTCGAAGTGCGAGCGGTCGCGATAGGGCGAGGCGGCGGCATGGAACAGGATCGCCTGGCCGGCATCGTACTGCTGCTTCAGATTGACCAGGGACGGGTGCAGGCTGAACATGTCGTTGAGCCGCAAGGCTTTCGTCTTGTCCACGGCCAGGGCGCCGCGCAGACCGGCATAGTCGGGATCGCCGACCGGCGGCACGGCGGTCAGGCCGTCCAGCGCGCCGCGCAAGATGATGGTGACGAAGCGCGGATCGCGGCTGCCGGCGGCCCGGGCGATCTGCGGCATGAAGGCGCCGAAGGCGGCGGTGCCGGTAACGGCCCCCGAAGCGGCGAGGAAGTGGCGGCGGTTTATCATCTCAGCGCCTCATGAATTCGGGAGAGAGAAAGACCAGGCTCAGGCCCTGCGGCACGGTTTCGGCGCGGGAGATAGCGTCGCGCGTATGATCGCTCAGCAGGGCGCCGAGATGGCTTTCGGCAAAGGTGCGCGGGTCCAGCGACGGCTCGGCGCGGTGGGCCAGGGCGCTGACCACCTCCATGCGCGCGGCGATGCCTTCGGGCGACGCCCAGGCGGCCACCGTGTCGGGATAGCCGTTGGGACCGGACGGTTGCCACAGCGCCTGGCCCATGTTCGTCAGGTCGCCGGTGATGGCGTTGGGCTTTAGGCTGACGCCCGTGGCGCGGATCAGGGCGCAGAGATATTCGTTGGGCGAGCGCACCTTGAGAAGCGTCGGTGTCCAGGCTTCGGGCGCCGTGATCAGCGCCTTGGACACTTCGCCCAGATCGCCGTCCGTATCGGTGAAGGTCTTGGCCAAGCGCGCGACCAGGGCCGGCGGCGGATTGTCGGCGACGAAGTGGCGGGCCAGCTTGGTGGCGATATGCGTCGCCGTCGCCGGATGGCGGCACAGGTCGGTAATGACGGCGACGCCCTGTTTGACGCCTTCCTGGCTGTAGCGCTTGCCCATGATGGTCTGGCCGCCGGGCTCATGGGCGCGTTCGTCGAAGGTGAAGGCGCCGACCGGGCCGCGGCGGCCGTTGCGGTCGAAGCTCCAGCCGGTGATCACCTTGGCGAACGCCGTGACGTCCGCCTGGGTGTATCCCGAGCCCACGCCCAGCGTATGCAGTTCCATGATCTCGCGGGCCAGGTTCTCGTTCAGCCCGCGCTTGCCGTTGCGGTTGGCCATCGAATTGGGTCCGACCGACTGCTGGTTGTCGAGATATTCCAGCATGCACGGATGGCTCTCGACGCTTAAGGTCAGGTCGAGGAACTTGCCGAAGATATGCGGGCGGATGGCTTCGCGCTCGAAGGCGCCGGCGGTGATGGCGCAGAGCTGGCTCTTCTTCACCGAGACGGCGAAGTGGTTCATCCAGAACATCACCAGGCGTTCGTGAAAACCGATCGTCGCCTGTTTGACCGAGCCGTTGTAGCGGGCGTCGACCTCGGCCTGGGTGGTGTCGCGGATGGGATTGAAGTCGGGCTTGGGGCGTTTGGCGTCGGGTTTCTGTGGCGCCGGCGGCGCGGCCAGGGGCGCGCCCATACCGTCCTGGAAGTTCTGCAGCATCTGCGGCGACGGGCCGTCGGCTTGCCCCGGTTGCGGCGCGGGTTGCGCCATCGCTTGTACGGGCGGCGTCTGCGTCATGGCGGCATTGCCTTGCCGCATGGCCTTGACTTGTTGCTGGTAGGTAACGAGGTCGGCGAGCAGGGCCGGGGTGTCCTTGAGGCCGGCCAGGACCGGCGCGCCGGCGGCAATCTCAGCCATCAGCGCCGCCTGGGCGTCGGAACCCGCCGCGGCCACACCGTTAAGCCCGGCGCCGAGGCCGAAGCGCGACAGGGCCAGGGCCATGTCGAAGGGGGGCGATTGGGCCATTCTGTGCTCGTTTCCGATCCGCGTTATGCAGGCTTATACGAGAGGATAGCGACAGTTCCTTCGCCCGTGTCAACCAAGCCACCTTTTTTGCAGCCGCGAGCCCCCTTTTTGAATCTGAGAGATAGCCAGCCGCAACTTTTGCGATTAGCGTCCGCCGCGTTTTCAAGGGGGGAAACCATGACGACGCGTCGAAAGATTGTGGGTGGGATGATGGCCGCGGCGGCTCTGCCGGGCCTGGCCAGGGCCCAAGACGCGCCCCAAGACGCGGCCCAAGCCGCCGCTCAATATATTCCGGTGCCTTTCACGATGACGGCCGATGGTACGATCGTCATCGACGTGCGCATCAACGGCGGCGCCGTCTATCCCTTCGCCTTGGATACGGGCTCAAGCGCCAGCGGTATGCTGTATCCGCTGGCGGCGCGGCTGGGGTTGAAGCCCTTGCGGACAAAGAAGGTGAACGGCGTCGGCAGCACCGGCGTCACCGGCGTGTTTCTGGCCGACGAAGCGCAATTCGGTCCCTATCTCCATCAAAAGGGCGTGGCTTTCACCGGCATTCGCAGCCTTGGCGGCGGATATTCAGGATTGCTCGCCGCCGGATTTTTGACGACGGCGCCGTCGATCCTCGATTACGGCGCCAAGGAAATCCGCGTCTATGTCCGCGGCGAGCCGGATCTGAGCGACTTCATCACGGTCAAATCCTTCTTCCTGCAGCCGGATGCGGACGGTTCGGAAATGATCGGGGTCAATGTCACGATCGACGGCATCTCAATGAGGCTGCTGGTCGACAGCGGAGCGGACGCGCACGTCCTGCTATTCCCCTCGACGGTTCGCGGTCATGATCTTTGGGACAAGTACGGTGAGGGGGCCAAGGCCGACCTGTTCGCCGTCACCGGGGCGGCCAGCCACGACCGCGTCGTCACCATGCCGGACTTCGCGCTCAGCGACGTGACGGTGCCGCACCTGCCGGTCACCCTCATGGACCCGGCGGGGCACAACGAAAACAGCGGCGTAGACGGTCTTTTGGGTTCGCGTTTTCTCAGGCTGTTCGCCATGGGCGTGGTGCCCAAACGTGTCGCCTTCCGGCCGATCGCTCAGACCGTGCCGGCCGCCGCCGCAGCGTCCTCGTCGTCCTAAAACGCCTCAGAGACAATCTCGCTGTCGCCGGAAAACCAGGCCCGCTTCATGCCCTGCGAGCGGAAGGGGACGCAGATCTCGCCCTTGGCATTGACGCTGATCAACCCGCCGTCGCCGCCGAAATCGACGACCTGTTGCAGGACGGCGGCGGTGGCTTGGCTCAAGCTTTCACCGGCGGCATGGCGGAAGGCGGCCTGGGCGGCGACGTGGGCGCGGATGAAGAATTCGCCGAGCCCCGTGCACGAGATGGCCGCGGTTGTGTCCGCCCACGTACCGGCGCCGATGAGCGGCGTATCGCCGACCCGGCCGGGCAGCTTGCCGAAGACGCCGGCGGTCGAAGTCGCCGCCGCCAGGTCGCCGTGGCTGTCGAGGCAGACGCAGCCGACGGTGCCGTGGCTGAGCACGCCCGGCGTATAGTTGGCGTCCTGGCGGGCGGCGCGGGTGAAGTAAGAAGCCTCGTCCTGCAGGGCTTCGAAGCCCTGGGCGCGGGCGAAGTCGGCGGCGCCCTGGCCCGCCAGCATCACGTGCGGTGTCTGTTCCATCACGCATCGGGCGACCCGGATCGGATTGGCGAAGCCTTGCAAGGCCGCGACCGCGCCGGCCATCCGGTCGCGGCCGTCCATGATCGAGGCGTCGAGTTCGTAAGCGCCGGCGAGGTTCGGCGAGGCGCCCTTGCCGGCGACATAGAGGCCGCTGTCCTCGAGCGCCACCACCACCTCGGCGACGACGTCGAGCGCGCGCTTGCCGGCCTGCAGTCCCTGGCGCGCCTTGGCCGCGGTCTCGCTCATATGGGCGATTTCGGCGGAATAGTCGCGGCCGGGCTTGGCGCCGGCGCCGCCGTGAAGAGCCAGGGCAATCATTGCAAGACCTTGGAAAGTTTCAATGGAAACCTATTATCGGACGCAGGGCCGGCTGTCACCCGTCCGGAATCGAAAAAGGCCTCCCGACGCGGGTCGGGAGGCCTTGAAGGATTAGTCCGCCGCGACCGGGGCCGCGCCTTTTTGCGCGAAGGTCGGCTTGCACAGCCAGATGAATGGGATCAGGCAGAGCGTGACGATCGCCGACAGCCGGAAGATATCCAAGGCCGCCGACAGGTAGGAGACGGTCGAGACCTGGCGCGCCAGCACGCCGGCCGCCTGGTCCGAGCTGAGACCCAGGTGGGTGACTTGCCACAGGAACTGCTGCACGGCGTTGCTGCCGCCGCCCGGGCCGCCCATGGCTTCGGTATTGCGGGTCTGCAGCACCGATTCCATGTCGTCCCAGAAGGTCGTCGCCAGCGAAGCGGCGAACGAACCGGCGACGATACGCGCGAAGTTCGACAGGCCCGATGCCGCCGGGATCTGATGCGGCGGCACGCCGTTGAGCGAGATCGACACCATGGCGATGAAGAAGAAGCTCATGGCCACGCCCATGACGAACATCGGCGCCGCCAGGACGAAGAAGCTCGATTCCGCCGTGTACAGCGAGCGCATGTAGAAGGACAGCGCGAAGAAGATCATCGAGATGGTCCCCAGGATGCGCGCGTCGTACTTGTTGAGCATGCGTGCCGCGAACGGCGTCATGATGACCGCGACCAGGCCCGAAGGCGCTGCGACCAGGCCGGCCCAGGTGGCGATGTAGCCCATCTGGGTTTGCAGCCACAGCGGCATCAGCAGGTTGTTGCCGAAGAAGACCGCATAGCCGATACACAGTGCCAGGACGCCCAGCGCGAAATTGCGCGTCTTGAACAGCGACAGGTCGACCATCGGGTTCTTGTCGTTCAGCTCCCAGATCACCCAGGCGATGAAGCCGACGATGGCGATGACGGTTTCGACGACGATGGCGGGCGAGGCGAACCAGTCGACGTCCTTGCCGGTGTCGAGCATGATCTGCAGCGCGCCGACCCAGACGACGAGCAGGGCAAAGCCCGTTCGGTCGATCGGCCGTTGGTAGGTCGGGGTTTCACGCCCTTGCAGGCCGCGCCAGCACAGGAAGGTACACAGCGCCCCGACCGGCAGGTTGATGAAGAAGATCCACGGCCAGGTCATGTTGTCGGAGATCCAGCCGCCCAGGATCGGGCCGAAGATCGGCGCGACCAGGGTCGTCATCGACCAGATGGCCAGCGACGTGCCGCGTTGATGGGGCGGGAAGATCATCATCAGCAGGGCCTGCGAGCCCGGGATCATCGGCCCGGAGACGGCGCCCTGCAGGATGCGGAACGCGATCAGCGAGTCGAGGTTCCACGAAATGCCGCAGAGGAACGAGGCGATGGTGAACATGACGACCGACGCCAGGAACACGCGGACGACCCCGAAGCGGCCCATCAGCCAGCCGGTCAGGGGCACCGAGATGCCGTTCGACACGGCGAAGCTGGTGATGACCCAGGTGCCTTGGGACGTCGACACGCCGAGATTGCCGGCGATGGTCGGGACGGAGACGTTGGCGATGGTCGAGTCGAGCACCTGCATGAAGGTGCCCAAGGCCAGGGCGATGGCGGTGATCCACAGCGTCGCCCCCATCAGGGGCGCGGGGCCGGCGGAAGGAGCGGCGGCGCCGGGGGCGGCCGTACCGGAAGCGGAGGACATAGGAAGCCTCTTTCTCTTTGGACTTTAAGCCCGAGAATTACGCAAGAATGGAAGAAAAAGAGGCCCGAACGCTAGGGGATAACGTTCGGGCCGATAAGCGTACGCTTATTGCTTGACGTCGATCTTGACGGTGGTCGACAGGCCGACACGCAGCGGATGGGCCTTCAGTTCGGACGGCTCCAGGTCGATGCGCACGGGCAGGCGTTGGACCACCTTGATCCAGTTGCCCGAGGCGTTCTGGGCCGGGATCAGCGAGAAGGCCGAGCCGGTGCCGCCGGAGATGCCGCGGACGGTGCCGTGGTAGACGACGTTCTTGCCGTAGAGGTCGGTGGTGATCGTCACCTTCTGGCCAGGATGAACGTCCTTGAGCTGAACTTCCTTGAAGTTGGCGTCGATATAGGCCTGGTCGACCGGCACCACGGTCATCAGCGGCGTGCCGATGCCGACTTGCTGGCCGACTTCGACCGCCTTCTTGGAGACGATGCCGTCGGTCGGCGCCTTGACCACGGTGCGCGACAGGGCCAGTTCGGCGGCGTCGAGCTTGGCCTGGGCGGCCAGGACTTCCGGGTTCTGGGCCGGGGCGACGCCGGCGAACAGGGTCGAGTTGGTCTGGCGCTGGCCGGATGACGTCTTGGACGCGGCAACGGCGGCGTCGCGATTGGCGACGGCGGTCGTGTAGGCGGCCTGGGCCTTGGAATAGGCGTCCTGGGCGTCGGTCAGTTCTTCTTGCGAGACGGCGCCCGACGAGGCCAGGTTCTGGCGGCGGGTGAAGTTGATCTTGGCCGTGTCGAGATCGGCCTGGGCCGAGGCGATCATGGCGCTGGCGCGGGCGATATTGGCTTGCGACGTGCCTTCTTCACCGGCTAGGGCCAGGTCGGTCGCCTGGTAGCCCTGGACGTGGCGTTCGGCGAGGGCCAGCGCCGCCTGGGCCTGTTCCACCGCGATCTTGGCGTCGCTGTCGTCGATCGTCAGCAGGACGTCGCCGGCATGGACCGTCTGGGTTTCCTTGGCGTTGATCGAGGCGACCGGGCCGGAAACCAGGGCGTTGACCTGGGCGGTGTCGGTGCCGACATAGGCGTTGTCGGTTTCGACGAAATGCGAGGCATAGAGGCCGTAATAGGCGCCGTAGCCGACCGCGCCCAGGATGACGACGATGCCGACCCAGGTCAGCAATTGACGGCGGCGGCCATTGCCGGGGTTGCCGCCGGACGGACCGCCGGTCTTGGGAGCGGCGGCGTTATCGGAAGCGGGCGTGTAGGCTTCCTTGGCGGAATCGGCGGTACGGGGGGATGCGGTGTCGGGCATGATGAAATCTCGGTGCTTTCCAGAAGCGGTCTTTGGGCCAAAAGCGTTTTTGGGCATTAAATCAGGGACAGGTTGATCAGTTCGTAATCGTGGTCACGGGCACGTCGGTATATTGGCCGCCGACGGCTTTGATCAGGGCGACATCGAGGGTCAGCGCGCGGCTTTGCAGGTCGGTAACGGCGCGGCGCTGGCTGATGACGGTCTGTTCGGCCAGGAGCAGGGTGGCGTAGTCGGTCAGCCCGCCCTGGTAGCGGCTCTTGACCAGATTATAGGCGTTTTCAGAAGCGGTCAGGGCATCGGTGCCCTGCTTCAGCCGGTCGGCCAGCGCCTTTTCGGAGACCACGGCGTCAGCGGCCTCGTGCATGGCGTTGACGACGGCGCCGTTATAGGTGGCGATGGCCACGGCGTGGTCGCCTTCGGCGTTCTTCAGGTTGGCGTTCAAACGGCCGCCGTCGAAGATCGGCAGGGTGATCGCCGGACCGATCGAGGTCAGGTCCTGGCCCATGTCGATCGGCGCGCCCAACGCCAGACGGCCGGCAAAGGCCATCAGGTTGATGTTCGGATAATAGGAGGCGTGGGCGACCTTGATGCTCTGCGACGCCGCTTCGGCGCGCCAGCGCGCCGCGGTGACGTCCGGACGGCGGCCGATCAGGTTGAGATCGATCTTTTCCGGCAGGGCGATGGTCTGCGGCAGCTTCAGCGTCGGGCGTTGCAGCGTCGCGCCGTAGTCGGGGTCGAGGCCGGCCAGGGCGGCGAGGCGGTTCTTGGCCAGGGCAATTTCTTCGTCAAGCGCGTCGAGGTCGCCCTGGGCGTTGAACATGCCGGCCTTGGCCAGTTGCACTTCGGCGTCCGAGGTCAGGCCCTGGCTCAGCTTGTTCGACACCAGGTCGAGGTTTTCCTGCTTCAGCTTGACGGCGCGTTCGGCCAGGTCGTGCTCGTCATAAAGACGCGACAGGTCGACATAGGCGGTCGCCATGGCGGTGGTCAGCACCAGCTTGGCCTGGGCGGCGTCGGCGATGCTGGCCTTGGCCGCGGTCGCGGCGCCGGCGACGGCGGCGCGGTTCTTGCCCCAGAAGTCGAATTCATAGCTGAAGTTCAGCCCGCCCAGTTCGATCGCCTTCAGCGACGGACCGGAGGTGGCGTCGGAGCCGAGACCCAGGGCGCCGCCGAGAAACTCCAAAGACGGCCATTCGGCCGAACGGGCCTGACCGGTTACGGCCTCGGCCTTGTAGATGCGGCCGGCGGCGACGGCGAGGTCGGGCGAGTCATTGAGCGCCTTGCCCATCAGGGTGTCGAGCTGGGCGTCGCCGAAACCAGCCCACCAGGCGTCCTGCAGCGTGACGTCGGCAATCGGATTGGCCTTGCGCGCCGAGGAGGGTTCGGAGGCGAGGGGCGCGCTCTGCGGCACGGTCGAGCAGGCGGTCAGCGCCAGCGCCACCAGGGACACTGCAGCTAATGCCTTGAATCGGAAGGAGGAAATGGAGGCGGTCGTCGTTTTCATGGTTACGATCTCTTGAATAACCGTACTGTATGGTCATATTCTGGGTGGACATATAGAGCAGACCGGTGTATCTGTCAATATGACCATACAGTACGGTTCAGGAATTTTTTTGCGATGCAAAATGTAAAGCCTCAAGTGCGAGGCAAGTCTACCAGTGACATAAGATCGTATGGTGACCGCGACAATCGCCGCGAGGCGATTTTGGACGTGGCCACCGAAACTTTCTTGTCGGAAGGCTACGCCTCAACGTCGATGTCGACGATCGCCGCGCGTCTGGGCGGGTCCAAGGGCACGCTTTATAACTACTTCAAGAGCAAGGAAGAGCTCTTCGAAGCCTATGTGCGCCGCCACTGCGCGATCCAGAAGACGGAAGTCATGTCGATCCTCACCGAGGAGGGCGCCCCGCGGGAGGTCATTACCACGTGGGCGCGCCGTTACCTGTCCGTGGTGGCGGGCGACAAGAGCCTCAACAACTGGCGGGTCATCTCGGCCGAGTGCCAGAAATCGCCCGAGTTCGGCCGTATCTTCTATGAAAGCGGCCCGCTGCTGGGCGTGAAGACCCTGGCCGACGCGCTCAAGAAGTGGACCGAGGCCGGCTATTTCAAGATCAGCGATCCGATGGTCGCGGCGCACCAGTTCATGTCCTTGCTGAGCGGGCGCATGATCAAGGCGCGCCTGCTGTGCTACATGCCGGCGCCGACCGAAGAGGAAGCGACCGTCGAGGTCGACAATGCCATCTCGACCTTCTTCGCGGCTTTTGGTACCGAAAAGCTGGTCTGACGCTTTCGGGGGAGAGGATGCGCCGTTTTTTGATCGCGGCCGTCCTCGCCCTCGTGGCCGGCCCCGTTGCCGCGGATAATACGCCGATGGAGCAATGCGCGGTGCAGTGGCGGGACATGGCCGCCGCCGGCAAGACGGTGGGGGTGGATTATCGCACCTATGCCGCGGAGTGTCTGAAGGCGAATAGACAGGTAACGCCTTCCGCGCCGGTGTCCGGTAAGTCGAAGCCGGCAAAGGCATCGGCGACAGGCAAGCGCCCCAATCGCATGAGCGTCTGCGCTGCCCAATGGCGGCAGATGAAGGCGCAGAACACCACGAACGGCCTGACTTACCGGCAATTCAGCTCACAGTGTTTGAGAAGCCGCTGATGTTTTTAAATTGCCTCTCCTCCCCTGCGCAGCGGGGGAGGTGGCACGGGAGCGAGCCGTCAGGCGAAGCCCCGTGACGGAGGGGGCATTGAAGCGCACAAAAATTGGCGACGAAGGGTTTTCGGGGCCCCGCGGCCCCCTCCGTCGCAAGGCTTCGCATTCGCTCGCACTTGCGCCACCTCCCCCGCTGCGCAGGGGAGGAGAGGTCGGAGCGGCAGCTCCTACTCCGCCGGCACGCTTTGCGGCTGGGTGCGCAGCGAGCGCACCAGGTCGAAGGTCATGGTCTTGGCCTGATCGTCGTGGCCTTCCTGGGCCAGGTCGTACAGCTTGTGCATGACCTTGCCCGGCAAGGGCAGGACCTTTTCCGGATTGACCACCTCGAAGAGGCCCGGCAGCAAGGGCCGGCGCGACTCGTTGTCGTCGACCAGGGCTTCGGTGATCTTTTCGCCTTCGCGCAGGCCGGTATAGGTGATCTCGATATCCTTGCCCGGCTCCAGGCCGTACAGGCTGATAAGGCGCTCGGCCAGGTCGCGGATCTTGATCGGCTGGCCCATTTCAAGGATGTACAGGCCGGACTTGTGCTCCGGCGTGCCGGCATTGGCCATGGCCGCCGTCAGGACCAGCATGACCGCTTCGGAAATGGTCATGAAATACCGCTCGGCCTTGGCGTCGGTCAGGGTGATCGGGCCGCCGCGTTCGATCTGCGACTTGAACAGCGGCACGACCGAGCCGGTCGAGCCCAGCACGTTGCCGAAGCGCACGACGCAGGCCTGGTGGGCATCGGAAATCTGCGTGCGGATCAGGTGTTCGGCCAGGCGCTTGGTCGCGCCCATCAGCGACGACGGCGCCACCGCCTTGTCCGACGAGATCAGCACCAGCTGCTTGACGCGCGCCGCCTTGGCGGCGTCGATGACGTACTGCGTGCCCCGCACATTGGTCAGCACGCTTTCCGAAGGATTGAGTTCGACCATCGGTACGTGCTTCAGGGCCGCGGCATGGAAGACCACGTCCGGCTTTTGCGCCACGAACACCGCCTCCAGCCGTTCGGGGCTGCGGATGCTGCACAGAACCGGCTTGGTATCGCTGCCCGGCAGGTTTTCACGGATAGCGCGGTCGATTTCGTAGAGGGCCAGTTCCGAGTGGTCGAGCAGGGTAACGTGCGCGGCGCCAAGGCCCAGCACCTGCTTGACGATTTCGGAGCCGATCGAGCCGCCGGCGCCGGTTACCAGGACGCGCTTGCCGGCATAAAAGCTTTGCAGCGCCGGCGTGTCCAGCGCCACCGGCGGCCTATGCAGCAAGGCATTGAACGACTGCGGATCGCTCGGATCCGGCAGGTGTATGCCACTATTGGTCTTGGTAAGGGCAAGCCGGGCCAACAGGCGGAGCAAACGATAACTGGACGGAGCCATGAACATTCCGACTGAAATGAGGGCCTTGCTATTGAGCCGGTAATGGCTTTTTTGGCAAGACGTTATACCAATTAAGCGGCCATTTTTGCAAAATAAAGGCGAGAAACGCCTATTGACTCACAAAAAGGTAGGTTCCCTCCATGATTGTAGTGCTGTTTTTCGGACGGATGGCCGATCTCGCCGGGCAAAGGCGCGTCGAATTGCCGCAGGTCCCGGAGGGACAGTCGCTGTTCAGCCTTCGCGACCGCCTGCTGGGCGCGGCGATAGAGGCCGGGCACGTCGAGGCACGGGCGATAAGGGTCAGTCTTAACCGGGTTGTAAGCCCGGATGACCACGCCGTGGCGGATGGTGACGAGGTCGCCTTTTTCTCTGTTTTTTCCGGAGGGTAACGTGGATATTCGCCTTTTGGAACAGGCGTTTGACGCCGCGGAAGCCCATGCCGGCTTTTTAAGCGCCCATGCCGCGTTGGGCGCGGTCGCAAGCTTTACCGGCGTTGTGCGGGCGGCGGCGGGCGGGGCGGGGGTCGATTACCTTTATCTGGACTGGTATCCGGGCATGACCGAAGCGTCGCTCGAAGCCATCGCTAGCGCAGCGGTTGTGCGTTTCGAGGTGGCGGCGTTGGCCCTGTGGCATCGCTGCGGCCGGGTCGAGACCGGTCAGCCGGTGGTCTTCGTCGCCGCGGCCTCTCCGCATCGCCGGGCCGCCTTCGAAGCCGTCGACTACGCCATGGACCGGTTGAAATCCGAGGCGGCCTTCTGGAAGCGCGAGGTCGGACCGGGCCTCGACCGGTGGGTGGAACCGACGTCCCGCGATACTCAGGATTTGGAAAGATGGAAAGCGAAATGACCGATCTCAGCCACCTCGACGAAAGCGGCCGCGCGCGCATGGTCGACGTGTCGCAAAAGCCGGTGACGGTGCGTACGGCGATCGCCCGCGGGCAACTGATCTGCGCCGCCGAAACCGTCGCGCGCGTGATCGGCGGTGACACGCCCAAGGGCGCGGTGATCTCCACCGCCGAACTGGCCGGCATCATGGCCGCCAAGCGTACGGCCGACCTGATCCCGCTCTGCCACCCTCTGCCCCTGACCAAGGTACAGGTCAGGATCGTGCCCGATCCGGACTTGCCGGGATTCGCTATTCAAGCGGAGGCCCGCGCCACGGCGCAGACCGGAGTCGAGATGGAGGCCTTGACCGCCGTCAGCGTGGCGGCATTGACCCTCTACGACATGCTGAAGGCCATCGACAAGACGATGCAGATATCCCGCATTGCGGTAAGCGAAAAGCGCGGCGGCCAGTCGGGCGATTGGCCCGAAGAAAAGACATAAAGTCGGGCGATTGGCCCGAAGAAAAGACATAAAGTCGGGCGATTGGTTGCAATCGATCGCATAAGCATCAAAAAAAACCGCAGAAGCACGAGTCTTCTGCGGTCGAATAAAAATCGCAATGATCAAAAGAACAAGGATACATTAGCGCAAATGCTGCGCTGCAAAAACCCTTTATTTTATAGGGTATGGTTAAAACAACCTCGTGTGGATTCCCAGCCACAGTCGACGGCCGAGGGAATTGTAACCCGCGGCGGTCTGGTACTTTTCACCGCCGGCGTTTTCCAGTCGGCCATAGAGGCTGATTGTGTCGTTCAACGCATATTCGGCGCGCAGGTCGACCACGTCGTAGGCCTTCAACACGGTGGTGTTGAAGGTGTCGTCAAAGCGCTTGCCGACGTAGCGGATGCCGGCGCCGAGTTGCAGCTTCGACGTCGCGTCCCAGGTGCCGTCGATACTGCCCATGCCATCGGGCGTACGCGCCAGGCGCAGGCCTTCCATCCCTTCGGACTGGTTGCGCGCGTTCAGGAAAGTATAGTTGCCGGTCAGGTGCAAGCCGTCGCCCAGGTCCTGGCGGCCTTCCAGTTCCAGGCCCGACGCCTTGGAGCGGTCGACGTTCTGGTAACAGCCGAAGGGCTCGGCCGCCGGACAGCCGCCGTCGGCGAAGTCGATCATGTCGTGCACGGTGCGGGTAAACAGGCTGGCCGACACGAGGGTGCGGGCATAGGTCACGTCGACCCCGCCGTCGACGCTGAGCGCCGTTTCGGGCTTGAGCGTCGGCGTGCCGTAGGCGCTGTAGAGCTGGTAGAGGCTCGGCACCTTGACGCCCTGGCCGGCTGAAACATGCCAGCGCAGGTGCTCACCGGTCGGAACCGACAGCGAGGCCTGGGCGATGTCGTGGCCGCCGAAGCTCGAGGCATCGTCGTGGCGGGCGCTGAGCGCCAGCGAGGCGGCGCCGAAGTCGTGGCTATACTGGCCGTAGACACTCGACAGGTTCGACGACTCGACATCCGGCGCCGGGTTGGGGTCGAACGCGTCCGGTGACGATTGGCGATAATCGTCGTGCTCGTAGCGGACGCCGCCGAGTAGGCGATCGCTCGGGTCCAAATTGTAAAGCACATGGTAGTCGGCAGCTTCGACGCGGCCGCGCGACAGGAAGTTCGGCGTATCGTCGGGATTATAGTCGTTGGTGCGCGTTTCGGTCGCGCTGAGCGACAGGGTCTGCTCACCCTTGGCGAAGCGGTTGGTGACGCCGACCGCATTCAGCCAGGTGTTGACCTTTTCGACGAAGCCCGCTTCGACCGTGTCGAAATCGGGCGGCGGGAAGCCGTCATAGCCGACCCATTCGTGGCTCTCCAGCGACAGCAGCTTAAGCGTGGTCGTATCGGTCAGGGCGTAGCCGAGATTGACGCCCAGATGGGTGTCGGCATAGCCGTTGCGCCCGGGAACGCCGGCCATGTCCGGAATGCCCTGGTCGTTGGTGCCGCTGGCGAATACGCGCCAGTTCAAACCGTTGGTGATGCCGCCGACGCCCACCCGCGCCGACCCGTAACGGTCGAAGCCTTCGACCGAGAGGCCGCCCTCCAGCGGATGCGTCGCCTGGCGCGTGGTGATGCTGACCACGCCGCCGACGGCGCCCGAGCCCCACAGCGTCGACAGCGGGCCGCGCAGGACTTCGATGCGCGAGGCGTCGTCGGTGACCAGGCCGCCGAGATCGGTGCCGCCGCCGACTTGCGACGGATCGTTCAGCGCGATGCCGTCGATCAGGTAAAGCGTGTGGTCGGCGCCGGCGCCGCGGATGCTGGCCGAGGCCGAGGCGCCCGGGCCGCCGTTTTGCACGACGCTGAGGTCGGTGGTGTGCTGCAGAAGGTCGGAGATGAAGAGCGACTGGTAGGACTTGATGTCGGCAGAGGTCAGGACATCGACGCTTTGGCCGATCTTGTCGAGCGGCAGGGGCTCGCGGGTCACGGTGACGACGACCTGGGTCGCGGACGCCGCATCCTGGGCGTGGACGGCGGCAGGGGCCAGCAGGGCCAGGGCCGCGACGCTGAGCAGCCAGCGATGGGTGGATTTGCGCATGGATAGTCTTTCGCGGCAGGACCGCAATGAGAGACGAGAGCCGCCTGGGGACAGGCGGGCTCACAAGGTATCGTCACTCGAAGACCGGAACGCTGTGCGCTCCGGTTTTTTGCTTGGTCGCGCAATTTAACCGAAAAGTGGGGGCCACTTTTCGGATTGCGCTCCAGCCTCCGCTCGCCCGGCACACCTCGACCCGGCAAAAGACGACAGCCGTGGCAGGTCTCCTGACTTGCGCGTCGTCGCCCGGTCGCGCCTTCCCCGAAAGGGTGGCATTTGCGAAAAGGCTCTGCGCTTACAGTTGCGAGGACAGTCCGGGATTTTCACCCGGTTCCCTATTCTCCCTTGAGTTTCCTCGCGGGCACCAGCGGCACGGGACGGCGGGTAGACGCAGCCCCCTGACCCGTCAAGCTTTGGCCGCAGCCTTTTTGGCCCTCATCCCCAGAAACACGACGACTGCGCCACATAGGACACAGGCGGCCGAGATCAGGGCCGACAGATGCAGGCCGGGCACGATCCGGCCATTGGCCGCCAGCGCGCCGAACAGGGCGACGCCGATGGCGCCGGCCGCCTGGCGCGCCGTGTTGAGTACGGCGGAGGCCACGCCCGACGATTGGCGCTCGACGCTGGCGAGAATGATCGTGGTCATGGCCGGCACGCCCAGGCCCATGCCGCCGGGGATCAGCAGGAAGGGCAGCAGCATGGCCAGGTAGCCGCTATGGCCGTCGAGCCGCGACAGCAGCAGGAACCCCGCCGTGCCGATCAGGCCGCCGGCGATCATCGGCGGCCGCGAGCCGAAACGGGCAACCACGGCGCCGCTGATCATATTGCTGAGGATAAAGCCGCCGGTCAGCGGCAGGTAGGCAAGGCCCGTCTGCGCCGCCGTCCAGTGCTTGACCTGCTGCAGGTAGAGGCTGAGCACGAAGATGGTGCCGTAATAGGTCAGGTTGGCCATGATGCCGAAGATGGTCGCCGGGGTGAAGTTGGGCCGCGCGAAGAAGTCCAGCGGCAGCATCGGCGCCTTCGACCGATGCTCGACCCAGACGAACAAGCCGCCGGCGACGATGGCCACGACCGCGCCGGCCACGACCAGCGGGTGGAAGACGCCCAACGGCCGCGCTTCGATCACCGCCCCGACCAGGCCGGTGAGCGTGATGACGCCCAGGATCTGACCGGGCAGGTCCAGGCTTTCCTTGGCGTCGCGCGGCTCGGCCTTGGGGACGACCTTTGCCGTCAGCCAGAGGGCGAAGGCGCAGAGCGGCAGGTTGACCAGGAAGATGGTGCGCCAGCCGAAGGCGCCCAGCAACAGCCCGCCCAGCACCGGTCCGGCGGCGATCGACACCCCGCCGGCCGCCGTCCATATGCCGACCATGCGCGCTCTGAGTGCTGCGTCGTGGCCGCTGACATGGTTGAGGATGGCCAGCGACGACGGCACCAAAAGGGCGGCGCCGATCCCTTGGACCGCGCGGGCGGCGATCAGGCTCAAAGCGCCCGGCGCCAGGCCGCAGGCCAGGGACGCCGCGGCGAACACCCAAAAGCCGGCCAGGTAGGCGCGTCGCGAGCCCAGCCGGTCGCCGATGACCCCGGCCGACAACAACAGGACGGCGAAGACCAGGGCATAGGCGTCGACGACCCACTGCAAGGACGCGATGCCGGCCTTCAGGTCGGCGGCGATGGCGGGCAGGGCGACATTGACGATGGTGACGTCAAGCTGCACCACCACGAAGCCGAAACTGGCGGCGGTGACGATGGCGGCAATGGGCTTGTGGGCGGCGGTGATGGGCATAATGTTTCACTTCGTTCGGCTCGCCCCCGTTTAGCGCCGAATGTCCCGACAAGGCTACGATGACGATCGAAACGTCTATACGAAATGTTTCAGGCTCTATAAGTCTACGGGACACCTGAAGAAGAGACCCATGCGCCGAACCGCCTCCTGCCTGATTTTAAGCGTTTGGCTTGCCCAATCAGCCGGCGCCGCTACACCCGCCGCAGCCCCTGACGGCCAGATCGTTATCGATACGCGCCATGTGCTGCAGACGGTCCGTCCCGATGAGGCCTTTGGCGGGGCGCTCGACGGTTCGGGCAAGGACGAGGTCGCCGGACAGTTCACCCCGCACAATGTCGAGGCCATGCTGGGCGCCGGTCTGGGGCCGGTCAGCTATCGCCTGCGCACCGAACTGGGCGTCGAGGCCTGGCACTGGAACGAGGAGGGCACGTGGAGCGATCCGGCGCACCAGCAGGGCTATTGGACCTCGTCCGACAAGCCGGGTGAGCCGATCCTGATGACGCACGGCTATGAATTGCCCCGGCGCGGCGACACGCTCGACAATGCCAATGAGAACAGCTGGTCGCGGCTGGACGACGGCGACGAGACCGCCTTCTGGAAGACCAATCCCTATCTCGACAAGACCTTTACGCACGAAAAGACCAATCATCCGCAGTGGGCGATCACCGACCTGGGTACGCCCAAGCCCGTCGACACGATCAAGGTCGCGTGGGGCGAGCCCTATGCGGTCGCCTATCGCCTGCAATACTGGGTCGGCGGCGAGTTCGATCCCAAGGGCTATTGGCTCGATTTCCCCGGCGGCGCGGTCAAGGACGGCCAGGGCGGCACGACGGTGCTGCGTGCGCCGTCACCGGTCACGGCGCGCTTTATCCGGCTGAAGCTGGAGCAGGGATCGAACACCGCGCCGGCCGGCTCGACCGACATCCGCGACCGCTTGGGATTTGCCGTGCGCGAATGGTATGTCGGCCTGACGGGGGCTGGCGGTGTCTTTACCGACTATTTGGTCCACGCGCCTGATCGCACCAAACAGACCTGGACCCTGGTCTCGTCGTCCGATCCCTGGCACCGTGCCGTCGATCGCGACGACGACCTGGAGCAGCCGGGTATCGACCGCCTCTATACCAATGGTGTCACGCGCGGCTTGCCGATGATGATCCCGGTCGGCGCCGTCTACGACACGCCGGACAATGCCGCCGCGCTGATTCGCTACCTCAAGGCGCGCCGCTACCCGATCCGCGGCGTCGAGCTGGGCGAGGAGCCCGACGGCCAGTTGATGAGCGGCATCGACTATGCCGACCTCTATATCCAGGCCGCCGATGCGGTTCACAAGGTCGATCCGAAGCTGAAACTGGGCGGGCCGTCGCTTCAGGACGCCATCGCCGACGCCTTCATGGAAGACGAGACCGACAAGTCTTTCACCCATCAGTTCATCCAGCACCTCAGGTCAAGAAATCGTCTCAAGGATCTGAATTTCTTCACCTTCGAACGCTACCCCTTCGACAATATGTGCGCGTCGCTAAGCGACCTGCTGGTCAAGCAGACCAGGGGCATGTCGCAATTGCTGGCCCGCATCGACCGCGACGGTGTGCCACACGCAGCCGACTGGACGATCACCGAATACGGCTTTTCGGCCTTTTCCGGCCGGCCGATGGTCGAGCTGCCCAGCGCGCTTCTCAATGCGGATGTCGTCGGGCAATTCCTGAGTGAGGGCGGCAAGGCGGCCTTCCTGTTCGGCTATCCGGCCTCGACGCCAGCCAACCAGCACCTCGATTGCGCCGGCTACGGCGACATGATGCTGTTCGAGGCCGACGACAACGGTGACGCCAAATGGCCGATGCCGATCTATTGGGGCGCGCAGATGCTGACCCAGCAGTGGGCCGAGCCTGGGCATGGCGTGCATCAAATCTACGGGGCGACCTCGTCGGTGGCCAATGACGCCGTCACCGCCTACGCCATCCATCGGCCGGACGGCCAATGGGCGCTGATGCTGGTCAATCGCGACGGCGCCAATGCGCATACCGTGACGCTGAAAGGACCGATGCGCGGCCGCGTCGAGGAATGGCAGTACTCACAGGCGCAATATGCCTGGCACGAGGACGGCGAGCAGGGCAAGCCGTCGCAGGACGATCCGCCGGTCTATTCGACCGCCAAGGCGGGGGACGTTTTTACCTTGCCGGCGTTTTCGATGACGGTGGTAAGGGGGAAGTGAGTCTAAGCCTCTCCTCCCCATTTTGTTAAAATGGGGAGGTGGCGCGGCGCTTGCGCGAAGCGCAAACGGGGCCGCCCGAGCGGTCCGCGACGGAGGGGTCACTTGCCGACGACGAGGATTTCACTAGCGCCAGCAAGTGACCCCTCCGTCATCGACGCGCCCTTCGGGCTAGCGATGCCACGGCTCGGGCCGCCCCGCTCCCCATTTTAACAAAATGGGGAGGAGAAATTTGGCGCTATCCCCTCAGATCCAATTCCAGCGAGATATCCGAACGCTTGTACACCTGATGCAGCGGCAAATCCGTATCGACGAAGCCCAGCTTGCGGTACAGCGGCACGGCTTGCGGCAGCTTGGTCGATGATACGAGGTACAGTTTCGCCAGGCCGCGTGCCTTTGCCGAAGCGACGAGCACTTCGACGATTTTCGCGCCGATGCCCTTGCCCTGGTAAACCATCGACACCGCCATCTTGGCCAGTTCGAAGATCTCGTCCGAACGCTTGATCAGTGCACCCGTGCCGACAACTACGCCGTCGATTTCGGCCATGACGATCTCGCCGCCGGGGGCGATGATGGTCGCCACCGGATCGTCGAACATCTGCCAGTCGACCTCTTCGACGGCGAAATAGCGTTGCAGCCACTCGATGTTCAGCGCCGCAAAGGCGCGCTTGTGCGCAGGGTTTTCAGAGTCGTAAGGCTTGATCTGCAAGGCGTTGGCAACGGTCTCGCGGCTCAAGGCCTCGCGCAGGCCGCGCGCAACGGCGACATCGGCGACGACCCGGTCCAGCCGGTCGAGCATGGCCAGCACCTCGGCGACGCCACCTTCGGGCAGGGCGGTGTGTAGCGCCCGTTCCAATGCCGCCCAGGCCGGGCGCATGCGGTCGAACAACACGTCACCCTCGCGCGTCAGGCGGGCCTGGCGGGCGCGGGCGTCGTCCGGCGCGGGCGTGAGTGTGATCAGTCCGGCCTCGGCCAGGGGCTTGGCCAGGGCGTGCACCGCCGTGTGCGATACGCCGATTTCCGCGGCCAGGGCGGCGACATGCAGGCCCGGTTGACGATGGATCAGCTGGAATAGCGGAAAACAGCGCGGCTCGAAGTCCAGGCCATGTTCGTCGTAGAAGGCCTTGACCGTGGCCATCATCTGTTCGCTGAGCACGCGCAGCCGCGTCCCCAGGGCCAGGATGCCGATCTCTTGCAAACCGCTCATGTCAAACTCATTGCGAAAGAGATTTCGTAACTAATTAAGCATGGCAATATCTCGTCGTCAACGACTCACTCGGCTTCGGTCGGGGATTGCACAACCAGGCTCAACGCATGCACCGGACCGGCCAATTCCTCGGCCAGGGCGGCGTTAATGAGTCTCTGCCGGGCCACACGCGTCAGGCCTTCGAAGCGTTCGGAGACGATACGCACGGAAAAATGACTTTCGCCCCCTTCACGCGCGCCCGAATGCCCCTTATGTTTGGCGCTGTCGTCTTGGACATCAAGACGCATGGGCGCGAAGGCTTCATCGAGTTTTAAGCGGATGCGGTCGGCGACGGCGCCCATGGCTACGGCCTCTTTGGTAGGCTGGAAAAATCGGAAGTTTGTTAAGTTTTGAAGGTCATATTCATCATATGAGCGAAGGTTTCAAGTACAAGCCCAAATTCCTCGACATGCGTATTCGCCCGCCCAAGGAGGGTGAGGAGAACGTGCGCCGGCCGGAAGATGACGTGCTGCAGTTGAAGCCCGGCCAAAAGCCGTGCGAGTGGCCGGAGTGTCACAAGGCGGCGACCGCGCGCGCGCCCAAGTCGCGCGAAATGATGAACGAGTACTATAACTTCTGCCAGCTGCACGCCGGCGAGTACAACAAGAACTGGAACTTCTTCTCCGGGATGAGCGAGGGCGAAGCCCGCCGCCACCGCGAAGCGATCGCCACCGGCGACCGGCCGACCTGGGCGTTCCGCGCCTCGCGCATGTCGCGTGAAGCGGCGAACTTCTCGGCCAAGGGCCTGGGCAACAAGAACACCGCCGATCCGTTCAGTGTCTTCGGCGCCGGCGCCGCCCCCATGCGTGAAAAGGCCGTGCCCGCCGAAAAGCAGTACGGCAAGATCGAACGCCAGGCCTTTGCCGACCTGGACCTCGAAGCCGGCGCGACCTGGGACCAGATTCGCGTGCGCTATACCGAACTGCTGAAGCGCTGCCACCCCGACAACAACGGCGGCGACCGCTCGGCCGAAGACAAGCTGCAGCGGGTCATCAAGGCGTATAAGGTTTTAAAGAAGATCCAGACCACGTGAAATTAAGGGCGGCCGCGAGGCCGCCCTTTTTCATGTTAGTCCAGGCTGCTGAAGAACGCGTCCGTGGCGCCGTCGCCGCCGGGCTTTTTCAGCAGATGCACCTTCATCATGTGGCGTGGCGTAAAGCCCAGGCTTTCGTAGAGCTTGATGGCGCCGAAATTCTCCGGCAACACATTGAGGAACGGCACGCGGCCATCGGCGACGATGCGCTTGCCCACGATCGACATCAGCCGGCGCGCATGGCCGCGGCCGAGATGATCGGGATGGACGCAGACGGCGCTGATCTCGGTAAAGCCGGCCGGCTTCATGCGCTCGCCGGCGATGGCGACCAGCTTGCCATCCGTATGAACCCCGACATAGTGCCCCATGTCCGGCGTCCTCAAGCCGAACGGCCCGGGCTTGGTCAACAGGGTCAGGTCCTGCATTTCCTGGGCATCGGCCAGACCCAGCACATCGGCGTCATCCGAGACCTCGGCCGGGCGAAAGTCGAAGGCCACCATCTGCAGGCAGTCGAAGCGCATGACCAGTTCAATGCCGTCGGGCGCTTCAAGGTCATCGGTCGCCCACAGCACCGCGACATCGCCTTCATCCATGCGCTCGGCCAGCACGCTTAAGGCTGGGGGGCTTTCGACGGCGGAAAACGGCGAGACTTCGGCCGGATAACGCCGCACCGGCCCGTCGCCCGACGCCAGGTGCGCGTGGCGGCCGGTCAGCGCCGCCCAGGCCGGATTGTCGAGTTCGGAAACGTCCATGGGCTTGTCCCTTCGTTCGGCCGCATAGATGTGGGAGTGAGTTGGATTTGCAAGAGACTCAATTCAATGGGCTGTTGACGATCGCAAAATTGGCAGTTCAGGCCCATATAAATGGCATGACAGCCCGAACACACGGTGTGCAAGGCCTGGGTGCTGATCTGGCCGGAACGCAAACGGCCGTGTCAGCAGAACGACGATGCCGCGACCGCCCAAGCCCTGAAAAACTTCGCGAAAGCTCAAGATTCGGGGTTGTCTCACCGGGCCTAAGCGCTTAGCTGAAAACAACCCTTTATCCGTCCGAAAAGCCTTTTGCCATGCCTGCCGACGCGCTTGAATATCCCGATCCGCTCCTGAGCCACGTTCCCGACACCAAGGTTTCGATCCGCGAGGTGTTCGGCGTCGATTCGGACATGCAAGTGCCGGCCTTCACGCAGCGCGACTCGCACGTGCCCGACATCGACGACGCCTACCGCTTCGACCCGCAGACGACCCTGGCCATCTGCGCCGGCTTTGCCTTCGATCGCCGCGTCATGGTGCAGGGCTTTCACGGTACCGGCAAGTCGACCCACATTGAACAGATCGCCGCGCGCCTGAACTGGCCGCTGATCCGCGTCAACCTCGACAGCCACGTCTCGCGGATCGACCTGATCGGCAAGGACGCCATCGTGCTGAAGGACGGCCAGCAGGTCACCGAATTCCGCGAGGGCATCCTGCCCTGGGCCATCCAGCGTCCCGTCGCCCTGGTCTTCGACGAATACGACGCCGGCCGGCCGGACGTCATGTTCGTCATCCAGCGCGTGCTGGAAGCGCAAGGCCGCCTGACCCTGCTCGACCAGAACAAGGTCATCAAGCCGAATTCTTACTTCCGCCTGTTCTCGACGACCAACACCATCGGTTTGGGCGACACGACCGGCCTCTATCACGGCACCCAACAGATCAACCAGGGTCAGATGGACCGCTGGTCTTTGGTCACGACCCTCAACTATCTCAGCCACGAGGCCGAGGTCGAGATCGTGCTGGCCAAGGTGCCGGAATTCAATACGGGCGAACGCCGCGGCATGATCGACGCCATGGTCCGCGTCGCCGACTATTCGCGCTCGGCCTTCGCCAATGGCGATATCTCGACCGTCATGAGCCCGCGCACCGTCATCACCTGGGCGCAGAATACCCTGATCTTCAACAACGATCCGGAGCTGGCCTTCCGTCTGTCGTTCCTCAACAAGAGCGACGAGCTGGAACGCCATACGCTCGCCGAATTCTACCAGCGCGCCTTCGGCACCGACGTCAAGGAATCGGCTCTGAAGGTAAAGGTCATCTAGGGCCATGGCCCAGAAACCCACCATTCTCAGCGAGCCGTTCAAAAAGGCCCTGACCCATTCGACGCGCGCCCTGGCCGAAAGCCCGGAGCTCGAAGTCGTGTTCGGTTCAGACGGGCCCAAGGTCGAGGGCAACAAGCTGATTCTGCCGCATCCGCCGCGCGACCTGGCGTTGAAGCAGGCGCAGCAGATCCGCGGCATTGCCGACCGCATGGCTTTGCGCATCGGCCATCACGACGAAGCCATCCATGCCCGTGCCCGGCCGCGCGACGACCGCAGTGCCGACGCCTTCGATGCGCTGGAACAGGCGCGCCTGGAAGCCGTCGGCGCCCGGGCCCTGGAAGGCGTGCGCCAGAACCTGCAGGCCGCCAACGTGGCCGACCTCGAGCGCTCCGGCGTCGGGCGCAAGGAAACCAAGGAAGAGATCGGCTTTGCCGACATGCTGGGCCAGATCGCGCGCGAAAGCCTGACCGGCGATCCGGCGCCCGGCCTGATTTCGCGCATCATCGGCTTCTTCCGCGGCGATATCGAGGACAAGGCCGGCCAGCGCCTGCGCGACCTGCTGCCTCATATCCATGACCAGAAGACCTTTGCCCGCCTGGCGCGCCAGGTCATCACCGACCTGGAGATGGAGGACGACAGCCAGGACGCCGAGAACGAAAAGCGCGACGAGGGCGACGATACCGGCGACGGCAGCGAGGACGAAAAGGACGAGGCCGAAGACAAGGACGATCGGCAGGACCAAGAGGCGCCGCCCGAAAAGCCCGAGGACAAGAGCCCCGGCGAGATGGAGCCCCAGGAGGGCGAGGAAGACTATAGCCAGATGCAGGGCGACCCGCAGATGGCGTCGGAGAGCTCGACCGATGAAATCCCCGACGGCGAGGCCGGCGAGGCCGATTTCGATGATCAGCCGGCGCCTGAGCTGAAAGCCAAGGCCGACTACGAGGTCTATACCAAGCAATTCGACGAGGTCGTCGGCGCCGAGGACCTGTGCGATCCTGACGAGCTGGAGCGCCTGCGCGGGTTTCTCAACGCGCAACTGGCCAATATGCAGCACGTCGTGTCGCGCCTGGCCAACCGGCTGCAACGCAAGCTTTTGGCGCAGCAGAGCCGGTCGTGGAGCTTCGACCTGGAGGAGGGCGTGCTCGACGCCGCCAAGCTGACGCGCGTCATCGTCGATCCGTCCGCCCCCTTGTCGTTCAAGCACGAGAAGGACACCGAGTTCCGCGACACGGTGGTGACGCTGCTGCTCGACAATTCAGGCTCGATGCGCGGCCGGCCGATCATGATGGCGGCGATCTGCGCCGACGTCCTGGCGCGCACGCTGGAACGCTGCGGCGTCAAGGTCGAGATCCTGGGCTTTACGACGCGCGCATGGAAGGGCGGGCAGTCGCGCGAGAAGTGGGTGAGGGAGGGCAAGCCGGCTAATCCCGGGCGCCTCAACGACCTGCGCCACATCATCTACAAGGCCGCCGACAGCCCGTGGCGGCGCACGCACAAGAACTTGGGCCTGATGATGCGCGAGGGCCTGCTCAAGGAAAACATCGACGGGGAGGCCTTGCAATGGGCCTATGGCCGGCTGATGGCGCGGCCGGAGCAGCGCAAGATCCTGATGGTCATTTCGGATGGCGCGCCGGTCGACGATTCGACCCTGTCGGTCAATATCGGCCACTATCTCGACAACCACCTGCGCAAGGTGATCAACGAGATCGAAGGGTCACGGCGTGTGGAACTGGTCGCCATCGGCATCGGCCACGACGTCACCCGCTGGTACAAGCGCGCCCTGACCCTGGTCGATGTCGAGCATCTGGCTGGGGCTCTGATCGACAAGCTGACCGAGCTGTTCCAGGAGAAGTAGGGCCTCGCGGCGTATGACAGCGCTGTCTTGACTGTGCAGCAATGGGTTGTTACCGTCCCTTCAAGCGCTCGCAATGCGCGTCAAGAGGGCAGGGAACAATGGATCGGGCGGACTCCAAATACAGTTTCGATGCGCTGAACGGGCTGCGCGGCGTCGCGGCGATTTGCGTGGTCAACGCGCACCTGTCGGACTATTTCGCGCACATCAAGTGCATGAATGTCGGCCTGGCGGTCGATTTCTTCTTCGTGCTGAGCGGCTTTGTCTTGAGCCATGCCTATGGCGACTCGCTGCGGGCCGGGATGGGGGCGGGGCGTTTCATGCTGATGCGTCTGGTGCGGCTTTATCCGCTGTATCTTGTGGGCACGGCCATCGGTGCGGCGGCCTGCTGGTTCTACTGGAAGCCGTCGCCCGAGCATTTTGCGATCAGTTCGGCCTTCGACGCGCTGTTCTTGCCGCCGCCTCCGCCCTTGTCGATCAATGACTACAATCTCTATCCGTTCGATTTTCCGGCCTGGTCTCTGTTCTTCGAACTGATCGCCAATCTCGTCTTCGCCCTGATCGGCCGCCGGCTGAGCAATACCGTGCTGGCCGTGGTCATCGGCCTGTCTTTCCTGGGCCTTGTCGCGGTTGGCCTGACGACGGGAACGCTGGACCAGGGCGTGCGGCCGATGCAGGCCGCCGGTGGTCTGGCGCGGGTGATGTTCAGCTTCTTCGCGGGTGTGGCGCTCTACCGCCTGTGGCGGGCGCGACCGGTGAAGCTTAGCCTGCATCCGCTGATCATGTTCGTGCTGCTGGTTCTGCCCTTGGTGTATATGCCGCCCAAGCCCTACGAGTGGCCCTATGATCTGGCCGTGGTCGCGCTCTACTTCCCGCTGCTGGTGACGTTCGGCGCCCAGTCGAAGGCGGGACCGGCCTGGACGGCGATCGCCACGATGCTCGGCGCCATATCCTATCCGCTCTATGTCCTCCACGTGGCCATCTGGCACGCGATCGCGCCGTCGCTGGACACCATGCTGAAGGCCGGTGCGCCTTGGACCGGCCTCGGCTTGCTGGTAGTTCTTCTGGTGATCAGTTGGCTGGCCGAGACTTGCGTCGATCTGCCGTTGCGGCGCTTTTTCGGCAAGCGCTTGCGACGGAAAGCTTGAGATAACGAAGGGGCTTTCGTACGCGGCAAGGCCCCCTCCGTCATCCGAGGCGTGGACGCCTCGTCTGCCACCTCCCCCGCTTCGCGAAGGGCTCGCAGGGGAGGAGAGCCAACAAAAAACCCGCCGTTGCCGGCGGGTTTTTCGTGTTCTTTTAATCAGCTTTTTAAAATATCAGGACGCGGTAGCTTCCAACTTCGCCTTGATCTGCTTCTTCAGGCGACGGGCGCGCAGCGACAGATCGGCGTCGTCGGCCTTCACCAGGAAGGTATCGAGACCCCCACGGAAGTCCAGCGTACGCAGGGCGGCGTTGGAGATCTTCAGACGGAACGATTGGCCCAGCGCGTCGGAGACCAGCGCGGTTTGGCGCAGGGACGGCAGGAAGCGGCGCTTCGTCTTGATATTGGAGTGGCTCACGCTGTGGCCGACCATGGGGCCGACACCGGTGAGTTCGCAGCGACGCGACATGACATCCACCTTCGGACTAGAAATAATGACAACGCCCGCGTCACGCGCGGGCGTCAAGAGGCGCTGTCTATATGCAAAGGCCGCCGTTCGGTCAAGAGCTAAACGGCATTTTTTGCCGAACGCTTAACGTCCTTGATGCGGGTCACGGAACGGATATCCTGCCGCCATGAGCGACCAAATCTCCGAACGGCTATTGGATCAACGACTGCGCAACCGCATCATGGAAGCGCTGTGGAACCTGGCTGACGGCGATGATTACGTCAGTCGGATGGGGCGGGACGAATATTTCTGCGCCTTCTTCGATTTCATGTCCATGGACGATCAGCCCTACCCCAATTCGGCGATGAGCCCGGACGAGGCGCGGGCACTCGAAGATGTTTGCACTCTGATGAATACGGCGGCCGATGCGACGCCCAAAACGCTCACCTGGCGACAGCTTATCGCCAGCGGTTGGCCAAGGCGCATCCAGCCTCATGCTGAACAGGCCCTGGCCATTTTCCTCGAACGCGGGCGCTTCGACGAAGCGGTCGAGCAGGACGCGCCTTCCTTCGCCGAAGGCCAGGCATGGCGCTACGGCACCACCGGCAAATCGACGTAACTCGCATTGCCGGCGTCGTGGAAGACCTTGATCGTCGCGGCCTTGTAGTCTTCCGGCTTGGCGTAGAAGATGTTGGGCACGAAGGTCTGCGGGTTTCGGTCATACAGCGGGAACCAGCTCGACTGGACCTGGACCATGATGCGGTGGCCCTTTTTGAAGACGTGGTTGATCGCCGGTAGCATGAAGCGGTAGGTCAGGGGCACATCGGGCGTGATCGCCTGCGCCGTCTCGAAGCTTTGGCGATAGCGGCCGCGCAGGATGTCCATCGACACCGGCAATTGATAGCCGCCCATCTGCGGATCGGCCGGGACCTCGTCCGGATAGACGTCGATCACCTTGACCACAAAGTCGCCGTCGGTCCCCGTGGTCGAGGCGACGATATTGGCGATCGGGGAGCCGGCGGTGGTGACATCGTGGTCGAGCACCGGCGTCTCATAGGTTTCGACATCGGGGCGGCCGGACGCCTCGCGTTGGTCGTCGACCAGCCACTGCGTCCAGGTCATCGGCGGGGCGTAACCGATCGGCTGGATCGGCCGGGCGCGGAACGGCACGGGCTTGGTCGGATCGGAGACATAGGCGTCGCTGCCGCCACCGGCCGGCGGGGCGTCGAACGCAAGGCCATGGCCCGGTTGCAGGTAGAGCTTTGTGTCGGCGGTTGAGCAATCCGTCGTGCACGGGCCCGGCCACGACTGGCGCTTTTGCCAGACATCGGTGCCGGTCTGGAAGACATTGACCGGCGCGATGTCGAGCGGCGGGGCGCTATCCAGCAGATAGTGGTCGAGGAAGGGTTTCAGCACGTTCCAGCGGAATTGCTTGCCGGTGTCGGCGTCGAACTTGATGGCGCCCAAGTGATCGGCGCGGTCGTCGCCTTCCTCGATCTCCTGGCCGTGGAACCACGGGCCGATGGCGAGGAAGACCTTGTCATGGTTCGGATCCTTGGGCTCGATGGCGCGATAGACGGCCAGGGGTCCGTAGATGTCCTCCTGGTCCCAGAGGCCGGCGACCAGCATAACCGGCACCTTCAGCGGCTGGGCGCCGACGACCTTGTCCATCGCCTGCTGCTGCCAGAAGCTGTCATAGGCCGGATGCTTGGTGAGCTTCTTCCAGAAACCGATCTGGTCCATGCCATAGGCGGTGCCGAGGTTGCCGGCCGAGCCATAGTGCATGAACAGGTCGTATTCGTCGTGGAAGGCCGAATACCAGTGGTTCGAATTGCTCTGCGACGAGTCCTGCTCGTAGATGTAGGACATGTTCTGTTCGCGGAAGGCGCCGTTGTGGAACCAGTCGTCGCCGCGCCAGCCGTCGACCATCGAATTCATCGGCACCGCCACCTTCAGCGCCGGGTGCGGATTGACCAGGGCCATCAGCGGGGTGAAGCCGTCATAGGAAATGCCGATGATGCCGACCTTGCCGTTCGACTGTTTGACGTTCTTCACCAGCCAGTCGATCGTGTCGTAGGTATCGGTCGCGTGGTCGACCTTGGTCGGGTTGAGCGGCCCGCTGAGCGGCCGGTTCATGATGTACTCGCCTTCGGAACCGTACTTGCCGCGCACGTCCTGGATGACGCGGATATAGCCGGAAGCAACGATGATGTCGGCGGCGTTGTCATAGCCTTCCAGCAACGATTCCAGATGCGTCGACGGATTGTGCGAGGTCAGGCCCGTGGCGTCATACGGCGTGCGCGTCAGCAGCATCGGCGCGTGGGTGGCGCTTTTCGGGATCAGGATGACGGTGTGCAGCTTCACCCCGTCGCGCATCGGGATCATCACGTCCTGGCGGACGAAGTCGAAGCCGTCCTCGGTCGAGACGAACTTGGCCGGGCGTTCATCGGTCGTTGCTTGCGCCAGCGCCGCCATCGGCAAGGCCAGAACCGTCGTCGCCAGAAGCACGCTGAAAAGCTGGTGTACCCGCATGAACCCCTCCCTGAATATGAGGGGATACAATCGGTGCATCCGCAACAATGTCAACGAACAATTCCGCCCCCCGGAAGAGACGTTGGCGCAGGCGAACCTCCTTTATCCTCTCCCCGAGCAACGGGGAGAGGACGAGAGCGGAACGAAGTGAACGCGACGGGGCGGGCGGCCAGCCTGAGGGGCTAGAACGGTTGCCGCATTGGCCCCTCACCCGGACATCTACGCCCTACGGGCTTGCTGTCCGTCCTCTCCCCGTTTTTCGGGGAGAGGGTAAGGATGGAGCACCCTTGGCTAGCGTGGGATACATGTTGTGGTGGATCAGAAGAACCCCAGCTTTTGCGGGGCGTAGCTGACCAGGATGTTCTTGGTCTGCTGGTAGTGGTCCAGCACCATCTTGTGCGTTTCGCGGCCCATGCCCGACTGCTTGTAGCCGCCGAAGGCCGCGTGGGCCGGATAGGCGTGGTAGCAATTGGTCCACACCCGGCCCGCCTCGATGCCGCGGGCGGCGCGGTAGGCCATGTTCATGTCGCGCGACCACACCCCGGCGCCCAGGCCGAAGACCGTGTCATTGGCGATTTCGATCGCTTCCTCCAGCGTCTTGAAGGTGGTGACCGAAACCACCGGGCCGAAGATCTCCTCCTGGAAGACGCGCATCTTGTTATTGCCTTCGAAGATGGTCGGCTCGATGTAATAGCCGTCGTCGAGTCCGTCGCCCAGCCGCGCCCGCGCCCCGCCGGTCAGCACCTTGGCGCCTTCCTTGCGGCCGATGTCGAGATAGCCCAGGATCTTGTCGAGCTGTTCCTTCGACGCCTGGGCGCCGATCATCGTCGTCGGATCCAGCGGATCGCCTTGCGTGATGGCCTTCACGCGCTTGATGGCGCGTTCCATGAAGCGGTCGTAGATCGATTCCTGGACCAGGGCGCGCGACGGGCAGGTGCAGACCTCGCCCTGGTTCAGCGCGAAGAAGGCAAAACCCTCCATGGCCTTGTCGACGAAGTCGTCGTCCTCGGCCATGACGTCGGCGAAGAAGATGTTCGGCGACTTGCCGCCCAGTTCCAGCGTGATGTTGGTGATGTTGTTGGCGGCGGCCTTCATGATCTCACGGCCAACGGGTGTCGAGCCGGTAAAGGCGATCTTGGCGATGCGCGGGCTGGCGGCCAGGGGCTTGCCGGCCTCGACGCCGGTGCCGTTGACGATGTTGAGCACGCCCGGCGGCAGGAGATCCGCGATCAACTCGGCCACCACCAGGATCGAGGCCGGCGTCTGTTCGGCGGGCTTCAGCACGACGCAATTGCCGGCGGCCAGGGCCGGGGCCAGCTTCCACGCCGCCATCAGGATCGGGAAGTTCCACGGAATGATCTGGCCGACCACGCCCAGCGGCTCGTGGAACTGATAGGAGACGGTGTTGTGGTCGAGCTCGCCGATCGTGCCTTCCTGGGCGCGGATGCAGCCGGCGAAATAGCGGAAATGGTCGACGGTCAGGGGAATGTCGGCCGCGGTGGTCTCACGCAGCGGCTTGCCGTTGTCCCAGGTCTCGGCCTCGGCGATACGGGTGAGGTTCTGTTCGATGCGGTCGGCGATCTTGAGCAGGATGTTGGAGCGTTCCGTCACCGAGGTCCGGCCCCAGGCGCCACGGGCCTTGTGCGCGGCGTCGAGCGCCAGTTCGATATCCTCGGCGGTCGAGCGCGGCACTTCGCAGAGCTTGTGGCCGTCGACCGGCGACAGGTTGTCCATGTAGCGGCCCTGCACGGGCTCGCGCCAATCGCCGCCGATGAAATTGCCGTAGCGTGGCTTGAAGGGGGTTTGCGCCTTGATGTCGCGTTCGTGCTTGGTCATTCGAAGTCTCCCTGTCGGTGTTTGGTATGACTCAAGGCTGCGCCCGGGAGGGAGGGCGCGGCAATCCAGGGGAGGGACGGGGCGGCGAATTTAGCCGAGCGTGGGGGGCGGTGACGCGGCCACCTGTCGGAAAGACGGACAGCGGAGGCGGCATGTGTCGCACAATGCGACAGGTGATCGCGACAGCGCGTCAATTTTGACGTGATTGTCGAATAAGCCCTTGCGCGCGCGGGCACGGAGGGATTTTGTGCCTCTCGTCACTCTCCTCCCCATCGTGTTACGATGGGGAGGTGGCATCGCAAGCGCGAAGCGCGCGTCGATGACGGAGGGGTCACTTACAGGCGGTCGGACAGCTCGAACGTCCGCAAGTGACCCCTCCGTCGCGGACTTCGCCCCCCAAGGGGGGCGAGCGCCGCGCCACCTCCCCATTTTAACAAAATGGGGAGGAGAGTTTAGGGAGCGAGACAGAGTGCTGCATACGGACTCCCATTCGGTCGCGCGGGCCCGCGACGTCTTCTTCGGCCACAAGGGCTTGCCGGTCGAACAGGTCAACCACGCCATCCTGCGCTCGTGGATCCGTTGCGCCGACATGGGGCTGGACGCCGGCTCAGCCCCCTGGCGCGACGCGCCGACGGCTTCCGAAGTGCGGCAGCTGCACGAAAAGTACGAGGCCCTGTCGCGCATCTGCCGGCCGGAGCTCGACGCGCTCTATAACGAAGCGCGCGAGATTTCCGGAATTGTCGTATTGACCAATGCGCGCGGCGAAATCCTCGATGCCGTCGGCGATTCCTCCTTTGCCGGCAAGGCGGCCGAGGTCGCGCTCAGGCCCGGCATGTTGTGGAGCGAGGACGGCACCGGCACCAATGCCATCGGCACGGCCCTGGCCGAACGCCGCGCCGTCTCGGTCAACGGCGCCGAGCATTATTTCCAGGTCCATGGCGGGCTCAGCTGTGCCGCCACGCCGATCATCGACCCCAGGGGCGCCATCATCGGCGTGCTCGATATCTCGACGCCCGTCACCGTCCAGGGTGGCGCCGCGCTGGGCCTGATCCGCATGGCGGTCGAGCAGATCGAGCACCGCTTGTTCCGCGGCGGCTTCGAAGGCTGCCGCACGGTCCGCTTCCAGACCGACCCCAACCTGCTGGGCGCGGCGCGCGAAGGCATCGTGGCGGTGCGCGACGGCATCATCGTCGCCGCCAATCGCCGCGGCCTGTCCTTGATCGGGCAGTCGTGGGAAGCGATCGACACCATGCGCATCGACGAGATCTTCGACTTCGCCGGCGGGGAACTGACCGCCGGACGGGCGCGCGGCCGCGACGGGCGCGACTTTCACCTGCGCGTCGACGACGACGACGACGGCCGGGCCCGGCCGCAGGCCCTGGCGCAGAGCGCAAGCCTGGACGATGTCGAACTGTCGGCCATCCGCCAGGCGCTTGAGCTGCACAAGGGCAATGTCAGCGCCGCCGCCCGGCAATTGGGCATCCACCGCAGCACCATCTATCGGCGGATGGCGGAGCTGCAGGGATAGGCGCAACAAAAAAGCCTTCCGGAAAACCGGAAGGCTTTTTCAATGCGATCACTTAAAAAGGCTTAGGCGGCCTTGGTCAGCGACTTGTTGAGGATCGCGACGGCGGCGTCGCGGTCGATCTTTTCGATCGCGGCGACTTCGCGGGCCATGCGGTCGAGCGCCGATTCATACAGCTGGCGTTCCGAGTAGGATTGCTCGGGCTGGCTGTCCGAACGGTACAGGTCGCGCACGACCTCGGCCAGCGAGACCAGGCAGCCGGAATTGATCTTGGCTTCGTATTCCTGGGCGCGACGCGACCACATGGTGCGCTTGATACGGGCGCGGCCCTTCAGCGTCACCAAGGCTTGCGACATGACGGCTTCGGCGGCCAGGTGGCGCAGGCCGGCGGTCTTGGCCTTTTTGGTCGGCACGCGCAGGGTCATCTTTTCGTGGTCGAAGGTGACGACGTAGACTTCCAGAGCGTAACCGGCAACTTCCTGGGTCTCGACCGCCGCGACGGTACCGACGCCGTGCGCCGGATAAACGACCTTGTCACCAACGTTGAAGTCGTGACGGATGAGGGTGGCGGTGTCAGCGGACATAGGCGAACCTTTCGCTCTGATGGGGCAGGCGGCGCGACAAAACCTTGCGCTTAGACGTCAAGAAGTCCCGCCCCCCAAAGCCTTTACGGCCGGAAGGTGAAACGAAAACGCACGCGTCAAGCTCATGGAAACCCATGAGATCGGCGTGTGCTTATGACGTGCTAAGACAAGAGTGTCATCCGACCTGCGTCGTGGGTGCCAGGCAATCCGCCGAAGGGGAGGGGCGAATTGAAAGCATGAAACAAACGAAGATTTGCGCGGATCGTGGGTCTGAATTTTCCCCGTGGATAACGGGGGCGAAGGAGGCCATGCGACTCTTGCAACATCAAGCCTTGTATCACAAATTTAAGACAAAATAAAGCCTCGATACACCGCGCAAAGCAATGTAGCAAAAGTGTTGCAGGGCAAGCCGTTCAGCCGCGTATGGGGTATTTATTTACCGTCGCCGGGCTTTTCGGAGAAATATTTTTCGAACTTTCCGGTTTCGCGCTCAAAATCCTCGCGATCGGCGGGCGGCGTGCCCTTTTCCGAGATGTTCGGCCACACGGCGGCGTACTTCGTGTTGACTTCCAGCCACTTGCCGTTCTCGTCGTCCGTGTCGGGCTTGATGGCGTCGACGGGGCATTCCGGTTCGCAGACGCCGCAGTCGATGCATTCGTCCGGGTTGATGACCAGGAAGTTTTCACCCTCGTAGAAACAGTCGACCGGACAGACTTCGACGCAGTCCATGAACTTGCATTTAACGCACGGGTCGGTGACGATGTAGGTCATTGCGGAAAGCCTTTGAAATCAGCGTGCGTCATGCGGAAAACGCGCCGCCATGTCAAGAGTCGGGCGGCACGCAACGCACCATTTGTTCTAAACGCAGGGATTAGAGGCGCGGAGGGCCACCCAGCTCTCCTCCCCATTTGGGACAAATGGGGAGGTGGCGCGGCGCTCGCCCCTCTTGGGGCGAAGTCCGCGACGGAGGGGTCACTTGCTGCCGCTACAGCGCTCCCTACCGCCAGTAAGTGACCCCTCCGTCGTCGACTTGCCCTTCGGGCGCGCGCCGCCACCTCCCCATTTTAACAAAATGGGGAGGAGAGTTACGGCTCGTTCACCTTATAAAGCCCCTGCGCCTCGACCGCCGGTCCTCTTCGTTCCCCCGAGTCGATAATTTCCACATCGAACAACCGTGTCCCGATGGCGAAGATCAGCCGGTCGCCGGGCTTGACGCTGTGCGAGGCTTTTTCCACCCGCGACATCTGGCCGAAACGTTCCTGCCGGCAGTGCCCCGACTCGGCGAACCTGGCCGACAGGGCGCGGGTCTTGAAAAACCGCGCCCGCCACAGCCAGACATCGATGCGAACGCTGTCGGTCATCTCACCGCGTATTCAGCTTCTCGCGCAGGATGGCGAAGGGCGAATAGGGGTTGATATAGGGCTCTTTCTCGGGCCGCGGCGCCGGGCGTTCGCCCTTGGGATGGGGCTTCTTGCCCTTTTCGTGCCGGTTGTGACGCGGCTTTTCGCCTTCCGCGCTCTCGGCTTTGGGGCGGTCGTGGCGGGGCTTGCGGTCGCCGCGATGTTCGCCGCGCTCGCCTCTGGGCTCACCGGTATTCGGCTTGTTCGGACGCGGCCGCTCGCGATGCGGGCGCTCGCCTTCCGGCCGGCGCTGGCGCCAACCGATGCGTTCTTCCTCGATGAAGGCTTCCGACGGTTCAGCCACCGCCTCCACCGGCATCGCCTCGACCCAGGCATAGACGTCGGGCTCTTCCGCCACGGGCGCGGCCACCGGCTTGACCGGCACCTTGACCATGATCGCCGGCACCTTGACCAGGCCCAGCGCCTGCATCAGCTTGTCGCGCGCCGCTTCGTCCAGGCCCAACGAGGCAAAATCGCCGTCGCGGACATAGACGGCGCCCTTTTGGTAGACGCCGTTGCCCATGATCTTGTCGAGCTGCGACAGGGTGCGCGTCGACACGGGCGGGTGCTCGCCCAGGCCCAGCATGCCCTTGATCGACAGGGCGCGCTGGCCTTCCAGCGTGCCGAAGCCCTGCATGAAGTGGCGCGTCTTGGGGTTCAAGATATCCGGCAGGAACCAGGCATAGCGATGGCCGGCGACGCCCAGCGCCTTAAGCGCCTGTTTGTCCTCGGGCGACAGCTTGACGGTTTCGTCGCGGCGCAGGATGCCGCCGTTTTCATACAGCTGATAGGCGATGGCGCGCACCTGGGGCGGCGTGCCTTCGGCTTCGGCGGCTTGCTTGGCCTTCCACAGGCCTTTCAGCTGGGTCTGGCTGACCGTGCGGACATAGTCGGTCAGGCGCTTGGTGGCGCGTGCCACCAGGGCCGGATGGTCAATCTCGGTCAACAGCTTGATCTGCGGCGTGAAATAGTCGCCGGCCTCGATCCTGGCGACCGGCGCGTCTTGCCACAGCACCTGGCCGTTCTTGATGCGCAGCGCCTTCGACGCCGTATTGCCAAGGTCGCGCAGCCGATCGGTCAGCAGCGGCGTGATCGCCCGGTGCGCCGCCTGGCGCAGGGTCTTGTCCTCGATGATCGTCTCGGACGACGACAGCTTGAAGTTCAACCCCTTCAGCTGGCCGATGACATGGCCTTCCATGATCACCTGGCCCTGGGCGTCAACCTCGGGACGCGGCGCGTCCTCGGTGCCCAGCGCCTTGAGCAGGGCCGAGGTCCTCTGGTCGATAAAGCGCTGCATCAAGGCTTCGTGCAGCTTGTCCGACAGCCGTTCTTCCAGGCCGCGGGTGACGTCGCGCCAATGCTCGACGCGCTTCAGCCAGCCGCCGCGGTGGGCGATATAGGCCAGGGTGCGCACGCCCGACAGGCGCGACGACAGGGTGTCGATATCGCCTTCGAGTTTGTCGAGGCTCTGGATCTGCGCCTCGAACCAGTCCTCGGCGACGGCGCCGTCGGCCGACAGGCGCGACCAGAAGAGGTGCGAGACCAGCTTCAAGTGCTCGTCCAGGCCGATCTTGCGGAAGTCCGGCAACTGGCAGGCTTCCCACAGAATGCGAAGCGAAACCGGGTTCTTGACCTTGGTCGCGACCTCTTCGTCCTGAGCCATCAGGCGCAGCGCCTTTTCGTCGAGCGCTTCCTTGGACAGGTGCAGGCCCACGCGCGGCGACGGCAAGGTCAGGCTGCGCAACAGGGCGTCCAGGCTGGTGAAATCCAGCACGGAATTGCGCCATTGCGCCGCTTCCAGCGGGCTGAAGATATGGTTTTCAACCGCATGGACCAGGTCGGCGTCCAGTTCGTGGCAATCGCCGGTGACGCCGAACGTGCCGGCGCGGGTAAAGCGGCCGGCGCGGCCGGCGATCTGACCGATTTCCTGGGCGGTCAGGTGGCGGGTCGACTTGCCGTCGAACTTCGACAGGGCGGAAAAGGCGACATGGTCGATATCCATGTTCAACCCCATGCCGATGGCGTCGGTCGCCACAAGGAAATCGACCTCGCCGTTCTGGAACAGGGCGACCTGGGCGTTGCGGGTCTTGGGGCTGAGCGAACCCATTACCACGGCCGCGCCGCCGCGCTGGCGCCGGATCAGTTCGGCGATGGCGTAGACGGTCTCGGTCGAGAACGCGACGATCGCCGTGCGCTTGGGCAGGCGGGTCAGCTTCTTGGGGCCGGAATAGGTCAGTTCGGACAGGCGGTCGCGGGTAACGATCTCGGCTTCGGGGAACAGCCGGCGGAACAGGGGCGCAAACGTGGTGGCGCCCAGGAACACCGTCTCATGCCGGCCGCGCGCGTTCAGCAGGCGGTCGGTAAAGACGTAGCCGCGTTCGGTATCGCCGCACAGCTGGATTTCGTCGACCGCCAGGAAATCGACCTGGCGCTCCAGCGGCATGGCCTCGACCGTGCACACGAAATAGGAGGGCAGGCGCGGGATGATCTTTTCCTCGCCGGTGATCAGGGCGACCGCGTTGACGCCCTTGATGGCGACCATGCGTTCGTAGATTTCGCGCGCCAGCAGGCGCAGCGGCAATCCGATCATGCCGGTGGCGTAGCCGCACATGCGTTCAAGCGCATAGTGGGTCTTGCCGGTGTTGGTGGGACCGAGCACCGCGACCAGGCGGTGGTCGGTGTGCGGCCGCGCGGCCGGGGTGAAGGCGAGGGGGGCTGGATCGTCTGACACGGCGCCTAAATAGGCTGATGAGCGCCATTTGAAAAGGGATTTCGAGCCACAGCCGGCGTGATTCGCGTCGGTAAACGAGTCATTACCGCATGGGCGAACAGGACGGAAACGAATCATGGACGAATCAGTGATTCTGATTCGTTCCGATTCGGTTCTACACCGCTAATAGTGTGTCGCGGCTCTATTAACCATAGAGCTATCCCGAGTCGCGCAAACGGACAATGTCCTTACTCTCCTCCCCACCTCAACTTCATCTCCTCCCCTGCGAAGCGGGGGAGGTGGCGCGGGAGCGAGTGCGCAGCACGAAGCCCCGTGACGGAGGGGGCTTCGTGAGCTGGGTCGAGGGACGATTTCGACCTCTGCCTTCGGAGGGCAGTGTTCGTACCCCCACCTTCCCACAAAAAACTCCCCTCCCTTTATCGACGGGCGAAAAACCGTGTGTTACAGCGCGCGTGACGGCCCCTTAGCTCAGCCGGATAGAGCAAGGCTTTCCTAAAGCAGAGGTCGGGGGTTCGAGTCCCTCAGGGGTCGCCAATAATCCAGACGGGCCATGATGACGACCGCGCTCGACGTTCTCAAAAATATCTACGGCTACGACGCCTTTCGCGGGCCGCAGGCGCGTATTGTCGACCACGTCATCGCGGGCCGCGACGCCTTCGTGCTGATGCCGACCGGCGGCGGCAAGTCGCTGTGCTATCAGATCCCGGCCCTGGTCCGGCCCGGTATGGGCCTGATCGTGTCGCCGCTGCTGGCGCTGATGGCCGACCAGGTCGCCGCCCTGCGTCAGGCGGGCGTGCGGGCCGCGGCGCTCAATTCCGATCTTGCGGGCGACGCGCGCCAGGCCCTGTGGCGCGACGTCGACAGCGGCGCGCTCGACCTTTTGTATGTCGCGCCCGAAACCCTGCTGCGCGACGACGTCCTGGGGCGGCTGGCAACCGCGCATCTGTCGCTGATCGCCATCGACGAAGCCCATTGCCTGTCGCAGTGGGGCCACGATTTCCGCCCCGCCTATCGCCAGCTCGACGCGTTGATTGCGCGTTTTCCCGACACGCCGCGCATGGCGCTGACGGCGACGGCGGACGAGCCGACACGGGCGGAGATCCTGTCGCATCTGAACATCGACGCGGACGACGCCTTTATCGCCGGCTTCGACCGCCCGAACATCTATTATGCGATCGAGGAAAAGGACAATCCGCGCGCCCAGCTCAAGGCGTTCTTGAAAAAGCACGAGGGCGAAGCCGGCATCGTCTATTGCCTGTCCAAGCGCAAGACCGAGGAGACCGCCGCCTGGCTGCGCGACCAGGGTTACGATGCGCTGGCCTACCACGCCGGCATGGACAAGCACGCGCGCGAAGCCAACCAGACGCGGTTCCAGCACGGCGAAGCGGTCGTCATGGTCGCGACCATCGCGTTCGGCATGGGCATCGACAAGCCGGATGTGCGCTTCGTAGCCCACCTCGACCTGCCGGGCAGCATCGAGGCCTATTACCAGGAGACCGGCCGGGCCGGCCGCGACGGTTTGCCGTCCGACGCGCTGATGCTGTACGGCGCCGAGGACATCGCGCTGCGCAGCCGCTTTATCGAGCAGTCGGACGCGCCCGATGCGCGCAAACGCATGGAGCGGCGCAAACTGGACGCCCTGCTGGGCCTGGCCGAGACGGCGGGGTGCCGGCGCCAGGCCCTGCTGTCCTATTTCGGCGACGCCAGCGCGCCATGCGGCCATTGCGACACCTGCGCCGATCCGCCCGGCCTGTTCGACGGCACCATCGCCGCGCAAAAGGCTTTGTCGTGCATTCACCGCACCGGCGAGCGCTTCGGCCAGGCCTATATTGTCGACGTGCTGTTAGGCGCCGACGACGAGCGCATCCGCCGCTTCGGCCACGACCAGGTGTCGACCTTCGGCATCGGCACCGAGCACGACAGCCGCACCTGGCGGACGATTCTGCGGCAACTGATCGCGCTGCGCCTGGTGGACATCGACTTCGCCGGCCATGGCGGCCTGTCCATCGCCCCCGCCGGCCGCCAGTTTCTGCGCGACAAGCCGCAGCTGATGCTGCGCACCCCCGCGGCGCCGCGCGCCCGCACCCGCAAGGCGGCGCGTCAACAGGCGGCGTCCGCCGTAGCGGGCGAGAACCAGACCCTGTTCGAAGCCCTGCGCGCCAAGCGCCTGGAACTCGCCCGCGCCCAGGGCGTGCCACCCTACGTCATCTTCCACGACAAGACCCTGATCGAACTGGCCACCCAACGCCCCGCCACGGAGGCGGAGATGGCCGCCGTGCCGGGCGTGGGGAGGGCGAAGTTGGAGCAGTATGGGGCGGCGTTTTTGGCGGTGATTGCGGAGGAGGGGTGAGAGGAATCCTGTCGCCGAATCTCTCAATTTCTACGCCTTCGGCCATTGTTGCGCCGCGTGAAGTACGCGCAGAACGGAAACTTTCTTGGCGTCGAACGCATAAACGACGATGTAGTTCGGCCGAACGACCATCTCCCGTGTTCCTAACACGCGTCCGGGCCGGAAAAGCTTAGGTCTGGTAGTTAATCTTGCGACCTTGGCTTCGATTTCATCCTTTAATCGCTGAGCAGCGTCAGGATTGTCATCGGAGATATAGTCTACAATCGCCAGAAGGTCAGCACGTGCGGCCAAGCGCCATTCAAGCGCCAGCACGACGCTTCCGGTCGATAATCATCTGAGCTTCGTCCATGACCTGCTGATGTTCGACGCCCGGCCGTTCATCGGTCAAGGCCTCGTGCACCTTGGCGCGAAACCAGGTATCGTAAGCCTCAGGCGTTGTGGTCAATCCCGCCGGCAGCCCGCCATCTTTGGCAACGCGAGTCAGCAGAATTCGCACCGCGTCGGAAATTGTCAGCCCGACATTGGCGAGCTTTTCAGCAGCAACGGCTTTCAACTCGTCATCCACACGGACATGAAGCATTGAGGTCTGGGCCATGGCGAACTCCTTTGCCAGATCAATATGTCTCTCATTTGAGTGACAATCAATTAATCAATTTTGGAAATTGCCCCGCAGGTTACGGAGATATCAGGGCTATACGTACGTTTCTTCGTACCATTGGGCTATGCTTTTGCCTTCGTAAGCCCAAAACCTCCCAGGCTGAACATCGTATTCGAAGCCCATTACCCGCCCCTTATAGGGTTCGATCATCTCGACCATGACACGCACGACCGAACGCGGCGTATAGAATTCGCCGCCACGCTTACCTTCGGAACCAGCGAACTGACCAAGGAAATACTCATAAACGCGACCGAGCAAGTCACGCGCTTCGCCCTTGCCCTGACCCAACGCAATACCAGAGATAAGATCAATCAACTCGCCAAGCATCACGGCGTTTAACGCTGGCCTGGCATAGTCTTTCGGCAACACGCCTTTAAGTGTTTCGTTGTCTTTTTCAATGGCGATCATCGCCTCGTCGACTATCTTGCCGACCGAGGACTGCTTGGCATTTGCTTGAAGATGCGACCAGCGTGCACTAGGCGGCACCCAGAATACATTGTCAGCGGCGTATTCGTCTCGGTCTTCCGCACCATCGGGATATTCAGCTAAAAGCTCTGTGCGCTTGACTTCGAATGAATCTGAAATGTGTTTCAAGAAGATCAGACCCAGTACGACATGCTTATAATCGGACGGCTCCATATTGCCGCGTAATTTGTCCGCAGCTTTGAAGAGCTCGGTTTCAAATCCGAGGTCGCCCCCTTTGGGATTGGCGATCCGAGGCAATGGATTTGTTTTGAGCTGAGTTTCTTGACCATCCTCGGCGTCCGGCTTTTTACGGTCAGTCAGTGAGACCGAACCTCCGCGGCCGCGCCCTGGAAGAATCAAGCCGTCCGTAATCAATTCATCCTTTACAGTGTCATACGTTTCCTCAGCCCACTCCAGAGCTTCGCGTAATCGCCCGTTTCCAGCGGAACCGCCAAGTTCGGTGAGAATAGTTATGAATTTATCTTTGCGCGATTGTCTCGCCATTTCGTTCCGACCCGGTATCATATTAACAGCGCATGGAGGCGGTCGCACCTTGGTGCGTCGTTTACAAGCCGTCACCACCCTACGTTGCCGACCGATCTTTGCGCAAGCGGCATGGCTGGGAATTCCCGCGGCATAATGTCAAAACCTTCAAATTGGCCGAGATGCCGCAAGCTATATATGTATCCGGCAGGCCACACTCTTGTGATATTTCCGTGACTCCACTTGCCACTCGTTACCGAATTAACTATACGCCCCGCACCGAGCCGCGCCATCCGCGGCCGTATGGAGAATATGAATTGATGGGATCGACCAATTGCCGGGGCTGTAGGCCCGCCGCGATCCTGCCTTTCGTCTGACGCCGTTTCGGCGTGCGGCGGGGCGGGAACGCCCGGGCTGCACCCTTGTTTCCTGAAAACCTGAACGAAACACGCGAAGACGTGCGCCCATACGCGCGCGTCCGCCGAAAGACATAGACATGACCGAACATATGATCGTCCGGAGCCTGGTGCTCCGGATCGCGCGCGACATCGTGCCGACCTCGACCGCCGCGCAAAAACTGACCACCTGGGCCGCGGCCCATGCCGACTGGCTGCTGGGCGAGGCGTGGACGCCGGCGAAAAAGCCGGAGCCCAAGGCCGACTGGGACCGTCTGCGCGCGGCGCTGGACGCCGCGCCCGGGCGCGACGAGGCGCGGCCGCGCGTGCTGGACCTGGCCGACGAACTGGGGCGGTTGCTGCATCTTGAACCCTTCGATGCGCGGCTGCTCTCCCTGATGATCGCCTGCGACCGTCTGCCGCGCCTGGCCGATGTGCTGGACGCCGTCATCGAGGACGTGCGCGATTTTCCCGCCGTCCTGGGCGAACTGGCCGGCGCCGATCCGGCCGAGGCCGGCCGGATGGTGCGCAACAGCGACGTGCTGAAACTGGGCCTGGTCAGCTTCGGCATCCGGGCGCGGCACGACGATCCCGTCGAGCTGCGCTGGCCGCTGGTGCGCGTGCTCGATCGCGAACCGGCGGTCGAAGCGCTGGGCGAGGCCCTGGCCGGCAAGCGCCAGGCGGCGACGCTGACGCTCGACGACTTCGCCCATGTGCACGAGGCGGGCTTTTTGGTGCGCCTGCTGACGGGGACGGCGCGCGAACGGGCGCACGGCGTCAATATCCTGATCCACGGCCCGCCCGGCACCGGCAAGACCGAGCTGGCGCGCACGCTGGCCGCCGCGGCCGGCTTGCCCCTGCACGGCGTCGCCGAAGCCGACGAGGACGGCGACGAACCGTCGCGGCGCGACCGCGTCCTGGCCCTGATGCTGGCGCAACGCGTGCTGGGCGACCGCTCCGGCGCCGTGCTGCTGTTCGACGAGATGGAAGACCTGATCGGCGGAGCGCATCGCTCCGGTGGCGATTGGTTCACCGGGCGCGAAGGCAGCAAGGTCTTCGTCAACCGCCTGCTGGAAACCAATGCCGCCCCCGTCATCTGGGTCACCAACGCCATCGGCAATATCGATGACGCCATCCTGCGGCGGATGAGCTTTGTGCTGAACCTCGACTTCGCGCCGCGCCTGGCCGCCCACCGCATGCTGGACCGGGTCGCGAAGGACGAGGGCGCGCAACCGGGCGCGGCCATGACCGCCCTGATCGACCAGGCGCCGGAAACGGCATCCGTGCTACGCGTCGCCCTGCGCGCGGCGCGGCTGGCCGGAGACAGCGACGGCGGGGCAGGCGCAGCGACGTCCCTGGTCAAGGCGCTGCGCGGCGGGGAACTGCCGCATCCGGGGCCGGGCGAGTTGGACCTTGCGCTCTACGAAGCCGACCGGCCGATCGACGGTCTGTTCGACGCGATCCGCGCGGCGGGGGCGCTCGACGTGTCGCTGCTGCTGACCGGGCCGCCCGGCACCGGCAAGACCGCCTTGGCGCATCACCTGGCGCGCGTGCTCGACCGGCCGCTGCTGGTGCGGCGGGCGTCGGACCTGTTGTCCAAATGGGTCGGCGGCACCGAAAAGAACATCGCCGAAGCCTTCGAGGACGCGCGGCGCCAGGAGGGCGTCCTGCTGTTCGACGAGGCGGATTCGCTGTTGTTCGACCGGACCAAGGCGCGCGCCTCGTGGGAGGTCGGCCAGGTCAATGAGATGCTGACCTGGCTCGACCGCCATCCCCTGCCGGTGGTCGCCGCGACCAACCATCCGGGCGCCCTGGATCCGGCGACGCTGCGCCGCTTCGTGTTCAAGCTGGACTTGCGCCCGCTGGGGCCGGAGCGGTTGAAGCGGGCGTTCGCACGGTTCTTCGCCCTGCCGGCGCCCGCGGGTTTGCTGGAACTGCGCAACCTGACGCCCGGCGATTTCGCCGTGGTGGCGCGGCAACTGCGCCATGCGCCGGCGGCCGATTCGGCGGCGATCGTCGAGCGCCTGCGCGACGAAAGCCGAGTCAAACACGACACAGGGGTGAAGATTGGATTCTGAGCAAACTCAACCTTCGGGCGCGTTCGGTTTGCCGGATGCGCCTGAAACGAGTTTTCCTGGCGCAATTGCTTAGTCTATCTAAACAGATAGCTGAATAACTGTGTTTTGGAAGTCGGCGGAAAGTGGTATAAATGGCCACTAAAACCGGGAGGGATATATGTCTGCCATCGAACCCATGGACTTGGTGCTGCGGCTCAAGTTCGAAGCGGCCATCCAGGAACACGTCGCCAAGAAGGCGACCAGCAAACGCGCCAAGATGATGGCCAAGCAACGCGCCGAAGAATTGCGCGAACAGGCTCGCCTGCTCGAACTGGCGCGCGCCGTATAGGCCACGGCGTTCTTTTTTCGTTCCACTGTGCCCGGACTCGGTTTAGAGCCGCGGTATGGCAAACGACGACCGAAAAACCTTCATTCCCCGGCGCACGCCTGAGTCAGCGGCCATGGTCGCCGAAGTCCAGCGCGCCATGGCGATTACCGCCAAGCTGAACCGGCTGGGCTTCGACGACGGCGAGGCCATCCGCGCCCTGATCAGTGAGCTGATCGGCGCCAAGGTGGATGACAGCTTTGCGCTGATCCCGCCGTTTTACGCCACGGGCGGCAATAATACCCGCATCGGCACGCGCGTCTTCATCAATCAGAACTGTACCCTTTACGATGCCGGCGGCGTCGATATAGGCGACGACGTGATGATCGGGCCGAATGTCAGCCTGATCACCTCGGGTCATCCGATCGCGCCGTCGCAGCGCCGCGCCGCCGTGACCGTGGCGCCCATCGTCATCGGCCGCAATGTCTGGATCGCCGCGGGGGTGACGGTCATCGGCGGGGTGACGATCGGGGACAATGCCGTCATCGCCGCGGGCTCTGTGGTCACCAAGGATGTGCCGGCCGACAGCCTGGCCGGTGGAAACCCGGCACGGGTGATCCGGAGCATTGCGGAATAGGGCGGGGATGCATCTTCCTTACCCTCTCCCCGCGTGCGGGGAGAGGACGAGAGCCGAGCGGAGCGCGGGCGACGGGGCGGGCGGCTAGCCTGAGGGGCTAGAACGGTTGCCGCATTGGCCCCTCACCCGATTATCTACGCCCTTCGGGCTTGCCAATCGTCCTCTCCCCGTTTCTCGGGGAGAGGGTTTTTTCTTCGAGATTGCCTTTCGGGATGTGGGTCAAGCCGCAACGAAGCGATAACGGCCGGAGGCGATGTCCAGCACGACCTGGCCGGCATCGGTTGAGACGACCGAGACACCGACCGCTTGTGCCAGAGGCTTGCCGGACTCACTCACCCGGCGCGTCGTCGGCAGGACGACCCGGGCGTGGGCGTTGGCGGGGACTTCGATATCCAAGGTGAAACCGCCATCGGCCGCCAGGCGCCAGTCGGTCGAGATGCGCCCCATCGTCGACTCATAGGTCGCACCGCAGGCCGGGACGCGGGCATCGACGACCGGTTGGCATTCGAAGCGCTTGAAGCCGGGCGTCACCGGGCTCAGGCCGGCCATGCGCCGGAAGACGAAGCCGCAGACCGAGCCCAGGGCATAGTGGTTGAACGAATTCATCGACACGTCGCCGGTGTCGCCGTTCCACCGTTCCCAGATCGTCGTCGCCCCCTTCGACACCATATAGCCCCACGACGGATAGGCCGTGCGCAGCAACAGGTCGTAGACCAGGGGCGCAAAGCCGGCGTCGGCCAGGACGTCCAAACTGCTGGGCGTACCGAGGAAACCGGTCGACAGGATCCCGCCGCGGCGGAGGATATCGGCCTTCAACTTTGCCGCCGCCGCCGCCCTAAGCGCGTCCGGCACCAGCGCGTGCTTCAGCGCCAGGATATAACCGGTCTGCGAGCCATTGCCGATCGTCCCGTCTTCCTGGATGAAATGGCGGCGGAAGGCGTCGGTGATGCGGTCGGAGGTTTGCGTATAGGCGGCCGCCGCGTCGCCGCGACCGCAGGCGCGGGCCATGTCGACCATGGCGTCGACGGACTTTTTCCACATGGCGGTGGCGACCAGGTCCTTGGGCGTCGTCGGATCACCCGGTTCCTTGGCGTCCAGCGCCAGCCAGTCGCCGAAGTCCGAACCGCGCATCCGCGTCCAGATATGGTCGTCGCTATTGGTTTCGATAAAGGCGAGATACCGCCGCATCGCGTCCCAGTTCTGGTCGATGACGGCGGTGTCGCCATAGCGCTGCCAAAGCGTCCACGGCACGATCACCCCGGCCTCGGCCCAGCCCGGCGAGGCGCCGGTCGCATCGCCCAGGTGGATGGTGTCGGGCGAAACGTCGGTATATGCGCCGCTGGCCGATTGGGCGTCGCGGATGTCGCCGGTCCACTTTTCGCCGAAGGCGCAGACGTCCATGTTGAACGCGGCCGCGTCCCAGAAGACGTGGGCGTCGCCCATCCAGCCCAGGCGCTCGTCGCGCTGCGGGCAATCGGTCGGAATGCCCATGAAGTTGGAGCGCTGGCTCCACAGGGTGTTTTGCCACAGCTGGTGGATCAGGGCGTTGCCGATGCGCAGCTCGGCGGTTTCGGTAAGCGCGCTGTGCACGACGACGCCCTCGACCTCGACGGTGGCCAGCACGTCCGGATCGGCGGTGACCTCGACATAGCGAAAGCCGTGATAGGTGAAGCTGGGCTCGTGGGTCTCGCCCGCGTCGTCGCCGCGCAGGGTATAGAGGTCGCGGGCCTTGGCGGCGCGCAGGTTGGACTGGTCGGCATGGCCGTCCGCACGCAGGATTTCGGCGAAGCGCAGTTCGACCGATTGGCCGGCCCGGCCGCGCACGCGCAGGCGGACCCAGCCGGCGAAGTTCTGGCCGAAGTCGATGACCAGGTTGTTGCCGACCGTGGTGCGCGACACGGCTGTCCGCCGGTCCATGCGCTTGATCGGCGGCAAGGTCGCGCCCTTCAACCGGCCGGTGGGTGTCTGGCCGATGTCGACCGGCAGCCAGGGCGTATCCGGACGGAATCCGGAGGTGGACCAGCCCGGCTGTTCGCGCCGGGCGTCATAGATCTCGCCGTCATAGATCTCGGCCGACAGGATCGGCGAGGGCGACAGCGTCCAGTGCTCGTCGCTGACGATGCGCTCGTGCGTACCATCGGCATAGTCGAGCTCGAGCTGGCACAGGAAGCGCAGGGGCGGCGGACCGAACGGATAGCGGCCATAGGGGCCGACATAGCTGCCGTACCAGCCGTCGCCGACCGTGGCGCCGATGACATTGGCGCCGGGTTTCAGCTGCGCGGTGACGTCGTAGGTGCGGTAGAGAATGGTCTTGGCGAAGTCGGTGGCCTCGGGCGACAGGCCGGTCTCGTTGACGGCCGTGCCGTTAAGCTCGGCGAGATAACCGCCCAGCGCCGTAACATGCAGCCGGGCGCGGGCGACCGGCTGCGAGACGTCGAAGGCGCGGCGCAGGTGAAAGGCGCCATGGCCCGGCCAGGCGGCGTCGGGCCTGTCGAGGACTTCGGCGCGGGCCCAGCCGCTATCGTCGAAGCCGGTCGCCGCCCATTGCGCGGGCGCCTGGTCGGAGGCGGTGGCGTCGCGGCCGCTGAAGCGGACGATGCGGCCATCGGCATAGGTCGCCTTGACGAACAGGCAGGCGCGCACGGCGCCCGACAGCTCGGCGGCAAACCCGTCGAGATCGTCGATGGAGACCGCCAGGACGTGCGGCCCGGCCCTCAGGTCGAGCGTGCTTGTCACGACGCCTTGCGGGCCCATGCGGTTGGCGGGCGGGGCGGGCAGGGCCAGCGGCGTGCCATCGACAAAGGCGCGATAGCCGCTGAGCGCGCCGGTCAACAGGCTGACCTGGGCGTGGGCCGTCAGGTGAAAGGCCAGGCGAAACTGCCGGGTCAGGCCGGCCTTGGCGATCGGTGTGCTGAGCCACGGCAGGCCGGTTTCGCGGTCGGCGCGTATGTCGGGCGTCTCCACGGCGATCCAACGGGCGGTCCAGTCTTCGGACCGCAGCAAGCCCATCTCCCATGACGCCGGCGCGCTGGTGGCTTGACGCCCCTGGTTGTCGGCGACCGTCACGGTCCAATGGGCGCGAGCGCGCGAGGGCAGGGCGGGGCCCTTGTAAGGCACGTCGAAACTGTCGTCGGATGCGACCACGCCGCTGTCCCAGAGATCGGCTTGCCCCGTGGCCAAGGCGTCGGGACTTGAGGCGACACGGATGTGGTAGGAGACCTGGCGGCAATCGCGGCTGTCGGACTTCAGCTTCCAGCCCAGCCGGATCGCCAGGGCGTCGAGGCCGAGCGGAGTGTCGCAAGCATTGACGCTGAGCCCGTCGACGCGAAGCGCACCTCCGGTCGCGGCGCCGGCTGTTTTGGACAAGGCCATGCCGGCGGGCAGGGCCGCCAGTAAAGACCGGCGCGACACCTTGTTCAGCATAGAGTGGCCTCCCGTTTTAATTATCATATAAATATGATCAGGGGCTGTCAATCGGCAGAGAGGCCATGCGGTCTCGCGGCGCTTTTTTATCGCATAGGGTTTATGCGTCGACAGTCATGAAGCTTCGCAAAAATGTCGCCTATCCATGGTTGAATGCCGGTAGGTGCCTTTGCACCCAAAAAAGCTAGGCAGCCGGGCCTTCGGACGGGGAGGTGTTGCGTGAATAGTCGCTTGGACATTGAGGACCTGATCCTCAACTACGATCCGGAATTTCCAGCCCCACGGTTCCTGACGGCCGAGGTCGCCGGCGCGCTGAAAAGCGCGACGGGGCGGTTGCCATCGGTCGTGCCCTGGCCGCAGGGACGGGCGCCCACCGCGGTCACTTTGGCGCCGTTACCTCAACCCGAGGACGATCTGTCTCGCTTTGCCGGCTATGACGCGGTGGTCATGACGTGGACGGCGGCGGAAGCGGCCGCGCTGGCCGCCGTGTTCACCCCCGACTACCTGCCGTCGCGGTGGTACGAGTACCGCTACAATGTCGCGGCCTATGTGCCGCTGGTCACCGGCGGCCGCGCGCCGTTCAACGACAAAAGCGCCGAGATGGCGCGCTATTACCATAGCCTGGGCCTCTATTTCCCGTGCACGATCGGCGGGGCCAAGGTGCTGTTGTTCAAGTCGGGCCTGCATCCCGACTATGACGGTCCGGCCTTGCCGCTGAAAAAGCTGGTCGCCGACATCGTCGCGATGGTCGGGCCCAAAATGCTGATCACCACGGGCACCGGCGGCGGCATCGGCGCCGACGTCCTGCTGGGCGACGTGCTGATCGCGTCGCGCACCGCCTTCGATTGCACGACCCAGTTCAAGGCCGAGCCGTGGGCGACGGCCAGCTATGCGACGTCGCCCTTGCCTGACGGCGCGCTGGACGCCATCACGCCGGCCCTGACCGGTGTGAACGCGGCGCGTATCCCCAATGCCCGGCCGGGTGGTCCGAAAATCTGGGCGGGCGACGCCACCGACGTCCTGCTGACCACGGACTTCTTCGGCTTCGACGACTCGACGAACCACTACAAGCTCGAGGGCAAGGGCCGCGTCTGCGACATGGGTGACGCCATGGTCGGCCAGGCGATGGCGGCGATCCCGAATGTCGCCTGGTATTCGGTGCGCAATGCGTCGGATCCGCAGATCCCGAACCCGAACAATGATATAAAGGCCGCGGAAAAGACATCCGGCGACATCTATACCGAGTGGGGGGCGTTCACGACGGCGGCCAGCGCGATTGCGACCTGGGCCATCATCGATGCGAAATTCAATCCGAAGGAGGCTTCCATGGTTGCGTCCCAAAATTTCCAAGCCCTTGAAGGCAGCGTCCATCCCCATCCCGACGACGCCAAGAAACTCAATCCGACCGACCCGCAAAAGACCATCCGGGTCAGCCTGATCCTGCGCCGCAAGCCCGGTCACGTCGCCGTCCAGCCCGAGGCCGTGCACGCGGTGCCGGCGGCCCGGCCGTCGCGCGAACAGTTCGAGCAGACGCACGGCGCCGATCCCACGGAAATGGCTGCCGTCGCCGACTACCTGACCTCGGCCGGGTTGACCGTCGAGGACCGCGACCTGGCGCGGCGGACGGTGATCGCCACCGGCACGGTCGCCGCGATCGACAAGGCGTTTAATGTCCAGCTTTTCGACTATGTCTACCCGGAGGAAACCTATCACGGCCACGACGGCGAAACCGGCCTGCCGGCCTCCATCGCCGCCTTCGTCGAAGCCGTCGTCGGCCTGACCAGCCGCAAGGTCCAGGCCAAGCACTTCTCGACGGCCTCGCGGGTGAAGAAGAAGGCCAGCATGGACCCGCCCAATACCGTGCCCCTGACCCCCGCCCAGGTCGCGACGCTTTACAACTTCCCGCTCGGTGACGGCGCGGGCCAGACGATCGGTCTCTATGAGATGGAGACAAGCGAGGGCGCGGCCGGCTATTCGGCGTCGGATATCGCCGCGACCTTCAAGGCGCTGGGCGACCTGCCCATGCCCAAGATCGTCGACGTCCCGGTGCTGGGGACAACCAATTCCGGGACCTCGGACGGCGAGACCGGTCTCGACATCACGGTGGCCGGCGCCATCGCGCCGCAGGCGACGATCGCCGTCTATTTCGCCGGCGGCCAGGTCCAGGACATGCTGCAGGCCCTGCAGATGATGATCCATCCGCAAAGCGGCGAACCCGTACCGACCGTCATCTCGATCAGCTACGGCTGGGGCCCCGACGACCTGGACGCCAAGAGCTTTACTGCGGCCGAGTGGACGCAGTTCAGCAACCTGTTCCAGGACGCCGCGACCAACAAGATCACCGTGCTGGTCTCGTCCGGCGACAGCGGCGCCTACGTCTCGTCCAACACCCAGGCCCAGACCTCTTACCCGGGCAGCGACCCGTGGGTCACCGCCTGCGGCGGCACGACCATCGGCAATATCAGCGGCTCGTCGTTTGACGAATATGTGTGGAACGACGAGATCGACGGCAATCCCCAATATCCCGGCGCGAGCGGCGGCGGGGTCAGCGCGCGCTTTGCGGTTCCGGCCTACCAGGCGGACACCAAGGTGCCGGCGCGCAACGGCACGGGCGCCAAGGGCCGCGGCGTGCCGGACATCGCCGGCAATGCCAGCGCCAATAGCGGCTACCTTCAGGTCATAGGCGGCCAGCCGCCGTCGCCGGTCGGCGGAACTTCGGCCGTGGCGCCGCTCTATGCCGGGCTGATCGCGCGCATCAACGCCAATCTGGGCCAGCCGGTCGGGTTCCTCAACACGACGCTCTACAGCCTGCCGGCGGCGACCTTCCGCGATGTGTCGAGCCCGCCGGGGCCGGCCAATAACAGCTACGCCAAGGTCAAGGGCTATCCCGCCGGCGCCGGCTGGGACGCCTGCACCGGCCGCGGCAGCGTCAAGGGCCAGGCCCTGCAAACGGCGCTGGCGGGATTGGCGAAGTCGCCGCCGGCCGGCAAATAAATCGCGGCCCGCCGGGGCGCGCCTCTTCTCCGCGCAGGGGCGCGATGATAGCGTGGGTGAGTCTTTCTCTCCTTCCCTTTCAGGACTTTCATGCGGGCGTGGCTGGCTGCCGTTTCCCTTGCCGCCTTGGGCGCGGCGGCGTCTCATGCCTGGGCGCAACAGGCGCCTCAAGGCGCGCCGCCGGCGGCCGCTGACGCGCCGACGCAGGTCACCATCACCGCCAAGGCCGCCGATCCGCGTAACGGCACGGCCTCAAAAACCGTGGTGCGCCGCGAGGATCTCACGCAATACGGCGACAGCAATCTGGGCGATGCGCTGAAACGCATTCCGGGCGTCTCGGTCGACGGCAACGGCGGCATCGGCCTGCGCGGCCTGGGCAGCGGCTATACCCAGGTGCTGATCAACGGGGAAAAGGCGCCGCCGGATTTCTCGATCGCCAGCCTGTCGCCGGACAGTATCGACCGCATCGAAATCACGCGCACGCCGACCGCCGACATGCGCGGCGACGCCATCGCCGGCACGATCAACATCATCCTGCGCAAGTCGGTGCACAAGCGCGAGACCGAGTTGAACCTGGGCACGGGCGAGGGCCGGGGCCAGCCTGACCTGACGGCGACGGGGGCGTTCAGCGACCGCAAGGACCACCTGTCCTACGTCGTCTCGGCCGACCTCAGCCATAGCGACGATGTCTCGTCCGACATGCAGACCCTGACGGCGGCCGACGCGACGGGCGCTTTGGCGTCGATCAACACGATCAACGACCTCTACCGGTTCAAGACCGACCGGGCGTCGCTGACGCCCAACCTGACCCTGACCGGCGACAACGGCGAAAGCACTTCGCTGCAGGGGCTGCTGCAATGGCGGCGCCAGGACATCTTTCGCGGCCAGACGTCGGACGCCGTGTTCGGCACGCCGCTCGACTATGCCGACAATCCGCAGGCCATCATCTACACGACGGATCTTGAGCGGCTCGACCTCGACCACAGCCGCGCCCTGACCGACAAGATTTCCCTGAAATTCAAGCTGTCGGGCACCGTCATGTCGCGCGGCGGCGAGGTCCACGAAACGGGCCACGACGCGGCGGGCGACCTGATCCTCGACGGCACCATCTCGTCGGCGATCGACCAGAAATCCCTGGCCAGCAGCGGGTCGGTATCGGTTCAGGTGACCTCCGCGCACACGCTCGACCTCGGCTGGGACGGCAGCGACGACTGGCGCTACGAACGGCGCACCGAGATCGATGAACCGCTGCCCGGCGCCCTGGTCGGCGACAGCGACGACCGGCTCTATTCCCAGGTGCGCCGCGCCGCCGTCTATATCCAGGACAATTGGACGATCAGCGACGCCTGGTCGGCCTATCTCGGCCTGCGCGACGAGGAGATGGACACCCTAAGCCACGGCACGGGCTATGACGCGATCCATAACCGGCTGCAGGCGGTCTCGCCGATCGTCCAGGCCCTGTGGAAGCCGGACAAGGCCGATCAGGTCCGCTTTTCGGTCGGCCGTACCTTCAAGGCGCCGGACATCGCCGCCCTGGTGCCCAGACCCTATGTCGACTACAACAATACCGTGTTTACGCCCGACGGGCTGGGCAATCCGGACCTCAAGCCCGAACTGGCCTGGGGCGCCGACGCCAGCTACGAGCACGATTGGCAAAGCGGCGCCATGATCAGCATAAGCGCCTTCCGCCGCGACATCTCAGGCGTCATTCTCTACCAGACCGTGCTGGAAAACGGTCGCTGGGTGCTGACGCCGATGAATGCCGGCAATGCGGAAGCGCAAGGCGTGACGCTTGAGGGCCGCGTCACCCTCTGGGGCACGGACCTTCATGCCAGCCTGACGAAGAATGCCTCGCGCGTCGACAGCCTGTCCGGACCCGGCAATGTCCTGGCCGACCAGCCGCCGACCCAGGCGAACCTGGATTTCGAGCGCAAGTTCGGCAAGCTGTGGACCATGGGCGGCGCCTATGTCTTCACCCAGGGCGTGCTGGCCCAGCAGTCGGCGCCGGAATGGTCAAAATCCGCCGATACGCACGAGATCGACCTGCATGCGTTGCGAGTGCTGTCGCCACATCTGAACCTGCGCTTCAGCCTCGACGACCTGCTGCACCGGCCGTCGCGCGGGCTGCAGACCTACGTCGTCGGGCCCGAATTCCAGACCGGCGAGACGATCACCTCGGCGGTGACGACGTTCCGGGTGAACCTCGAATTCAAGGGTTAAGCCGGTTTGTAAACAAAGCCGATAAAGATCCGGCGGACGTCGAAGTGGTTATAGCCGCGCTGGGCGAAGGTCGCGGTGCGCACGATAAAGCTCTGTTTCGAGCCGTCGAGCATATCGTTGACGTTCAGCGTCACGGAAAGCTTTTTGCTGAGCTGCCTCTGCCAGGCGAGGTTCAGCGTATTGCTGGCCGATTGCCGGCGCTCCGGCGAAATGCTCGGGCCCTGGACGTGGCCGTCGAAACTGAAATCATCGGCGCCGTGGTGCCAGTCGAGGCCGAGATTGACCTGGTATGACACCGCGTCCTGCGTCACCGGGCCGTCGAGATCCGGCGTCACCAGGTGGATCGAATAAAGGCTGGCATCGCTATTGATGTGGAAGTCTGCGCTCGGCTTCCACTCGACCGAGGCGGTGGCGCCCGCCGACACGCCCTGGCCGCCGTTTTGTTTCGAGGTCAGCAGCACGTCGTCGGCGGTAAAGGTGCGGCTGTCGACCACGGTCTGAGTGCTTTGCCGATAAAACAGGCCGAAGCTTCGATCGAGCCCCTTTGTGTCGTCATCGAAGCCGAGTTCCAGCGATTTGACGCCCTGGGGCTTGAGCAAAGGATTGCCGCTCGCCAGGTTCTGGGCATCGACATAGGTGAGGCGCGGGTCGAGATCGCCGGGATCTGGGCGTTCCAGGCTCTGGCGGTAGCTCAGCGTCAGATTCTGGGTGTCGTCCAGCGTATATTTGACATGCAGGCTGGGATCGAGCGTGACATAGCGCGGGCCCTCCATGGCCGGCGCGCCGGAGTCCGACAGCCGCATGGTCAAGGCTTCCAGCCGCAACCCGGCCAGGGTCTCCCACGGGCCGGCCGTCACCTGGGCGGTGGCATAGGCGGCTTCTTGCGAGGTGTCGGCGCGGTAGCGGTTGGTCGCCTCCGCATCGACGATGGCGGCGCCGGTTGCCGGGTCGATCGTGGCGTAATAGTTGCCGATGCCGTCCAGGTCGTGGCGCAGGTCAAGGCCGAAGCCGAGCTCCAGCGTCGTGTTCAGCGGCTTGGTATAGTCGAGCGTCGCTTCGTCCAACCGATGCATCGTCTTGCCGGAAATATGGGCGTAGGTCGTGTCACCCGGCGGAAAGACCGGCACATTGGCGTAGGACTTGTCGACCAGGGAGAAGGTGTCGGAGTGCTGCAGACTGGCCTTGAGCAGGGCGTCGTTGTCCTGGCGGCTGTAACTTAAGCCGAAATGGTCATCGGCCTGCTGATTGGGCCCATCCGAGATGCGGTGATAGATGTCGCCGAGCGCGCCGTCGTCATAGTCTTCGTGGAACTCGTCGAAATAGGGCCGCGAATGGCGGTAGTGCCAGGTCGCCTCGGCGCTGAGCGTCGACTTATCGTCGAGATTATAGTCGGCGCTAAGCGCCGTATTTTCGACCAGGCGATGGATGAAGACCCGGGAGGTCGCGATAGTCTCGCCCGTCTCACCGGTCATCGGGTTGTGCCAATCGATGTCGGAGGCGCGCAGCTTCAGGCTGGCATCATGACGCAGGCTTAAGCTGGCGTGCAGCGACAAGGGGCCGGCCGTATAGTCCGCCGTGGCGGTGGTGTTCCACAGGCCCTGGTCGCTCATCGATCCGCGCAGGGTGAGGTGACCGCCCGGCTTGCGGTCGGACTTCAGCACGATGTTGATGATCGCCCCGCCATTGGCGTTGTAGGCGGCCGAGGGATTGGTGATGACCTCGACCGAGGCGATGTCCGATCCGGCCATGGTCTGCAGCGCCACGGCGCGGGTGGCGCCGGACATCTCGGCCGAGGGATGGCCGTCGATCAGCACGGTGACATTGCCGTTGCCCTTGACCGACAGCGCGCCGTCGGCGGAGACCGAAACGCCGGGCGTCGACTGCAGCACGTCCTGGGCGGTGCCGTTGGCGGCCTTGGGACTATTGCCGGGCGTGTAGACCGTCTTGTCGATTGTCTTGACGATATCGGGCTTGGCCGCGGTGACGACGACGGTGGTCGCGGGATCGGCGGGCGTCGTCGTATCCTGGGCACGGGCCGCCGAGGCGAGGGCCCATACGGGAACGGTCAGCAGCAGAAGCGTCTTCATCGGCACGGCGAAGCCCTTCGGCGCAGGCGCCGTCATTACGTTTTTATTAAGGGATGATGGCCGGCGGCAAACAGCGAGACCCGGCCATGTCCTTGGATAACAAGGCAGTGGCCTGTCGGCAAACGACGAAATCTGGGATCAGCTTTGAGAAAAATTACAGGTCTTGGTTAATCGTCGTCCGGGCCCTTGCCCTCGAAGATGCGCGGAATGGCGGCGACAACGCGCGCCTCGCGGGTTTTCGACTGCTTGGCCGAGCCGAAATAGAGCAGGTAGCCGCGCTGCCGGCCGGGCGTCAGGGCCTCGAACGCTTTTTTGAGTTCGGCGTCGCTGTCGAGCCGGACCTGGAATTCCTCGGCCACGGCGAACTGGGCGGTGGTCTTCTTTTCCACCTTGGCGCCGGATTTTTCGACCTCGATGGCCTCGTGGATATAGGATTTGAGCATGTTGCCCATGCCCTTGATTTCCTCCGCGCTGGTAAAGCGGATCTGCCGCGCCGACTGCACGTTCTCGGTCTGCTGGACCAGGATGTTTGCAGGATCCTTCATCAGGGCGCCCTTCATGAACAGCAGGGCGCTATAGTCCTTGAAACCGTGCATCAGCACGACGTTCTGGCCGTCCAGGGTGTAGCAGGGCTTGCCCCACTTGAAGTCCTCGGTCAGGCCGCTGTCCAACAGCATCGGGCGCAGGGCCTGGAAGGCGTCACGCCACGGATCGTCTTGCGTCATGAAGGCGTCGACGGTGGAATTGGTGTCGCAGGTCGTCATGGGCGGCTCCTTTTATCCGCCATGATATGAGGCTTGAAGAGAGGCCGCAATATCGGTGATCGAGCGGAACAAGCGAAATGGATCGTCCTTGGACGGGAGGAAACCGCGCCTTTGCCAGAAGGCCATGGCGTCATCATCCACGGCATTGACCATCAAGGCGCGGCCGCCGATCAGGTCCGCCGCGGTCACGCAGCGCTGCAGGGCGTGTTTTAGCAGGCCCGTGCCGATACCGCTGCCGGCCCATGGCTGGTCTGTGGCCAGCTGGCCAAGCAGCAGACAGGGCACAGGATCGGGTGGCTGGCCTGTGCGAATGGAGCGCGGCAGGACAGCGGGGATGACCGACGTCGGGGCAAGTCCGTAATAGCCGATCACACGTCCCGCGTCGTGGACGACCATGACGGCGGTAAAACCCTTTTGTTGATTGCTCAGGGCGCGGGTTTGCAGCCAGCGATCAAGCGCCGGCTTGCCGCACGAAAACGCGGCGACATCGTGCTGCGCGTTCAGCCGTTTGGGCGCGGATATCGGCAAGGTCAGGACTCGTCGGAACCATCTTTTTCCCAAGGCGCCGCACGTTGAAGAACCTCAACCATGGCGGGCACGGCTTGGGCCGGTGCGTCGAGTGCGGCCATGAAGGCCTCGAAACCGTCCTGGCTCATGCGGATCGGTCCGGTGTCCATCAGGACCTCTTCGGCCGCGCGAACGGCGGCGTCGCGGACGAAATCGGTGCGCGACCGTCCACGCAATCGTGCCGCTCGATCGATGATGGCGATATCCGCCTCGACAAAACGCATCGACAGCGGCTGTTCCTTACGATTTTGAGCTTGGGCCATGAAAGTCTCCTGAAGCAGACTATATCCGACTGTAGTGCAAATTACAATACAACGAATCTCACCCCGCCGTCACTGCGCCGTCAGCTGTTTGATAATGTCGATCTCTCTTTGCCTATAGGGCGTGCCGTCGGCATGGAACAGGTCGTGGAACCAGACCGTCGGTTCGCGGTCGGTATAGGGATGCTGGTACGAATCCCATGGAAAGCGCGTCTGCGTCTTGCCGTCGACGAAGCCCCAATTGTACATGGCGACATGGTATTGCTTGCCCAGCGGCAGCGAGCCGTCGATCGTCGAACCGGCGCCGCGCGCCATGTATTCGGTGCAGAAGACCGGCCGGCCATAGGCTTCGACCTGACGGATCCGCCGCTCGAATTCCTCCGGCCAGCTATAGGAATGAAAGCTCAGCACGTCCGACTGTTCCAACTGCGTGCGCTGGATGGCGGTCAGGTTGGCTTCGTTATTCGGAGACCAGTCGCCGCCGTCGAAGACGCCCGACGTCAGGGGCTGGACCGGATCGGCCGAGCGCGCCCAGGCGAAGACCTGCGGCAATAGGCGGGCGACCAGGGCGCCGTCGTCGGCGCTATGGATGGTGTCGGTGCCGCCTTCATGCGGCTCGTTCCACACGTCCCAGCCGATGACACGGTCGTCCTTCGCGAAGTGCCCGACCACGCCCTTCACATAGGCCTCAAGCTGCGGGTAATCGCTCGTATCCTTCAGGCGGTCGATGCCCGGGCTTTGCACCCAGCCGGAATTGTGCAGGCCGGGCCTGGGCTCGGGCTGCTTGCCCAGATGCGGATGGGCGTCCCAGCACGAGTCGAACAGCACGAAGAGCGGCTTGATATGGTGGCGGTGGGCGATCTCGACAAAGGTGTCCATGCGCTTGAGGAAACCGGCACTGTCCTGTGTCCACAACTGGTCCTGCAGGAAGACGCGCATGGTGGTCATGCCGGTCTTTTCCGCCAGGCCCAGTTCCCAGTCGATCTCCTTGGCGTCGAAAGTGTCCGCCTGCCACATCTCCAACTGGTTGATGGCGTCCTTGGGGATGTAGTTGCTGCCGACCGGCCAGGCTTGCCTGGCGTACCAGGCATTGGCCTCGGCGGCTGTCCATTGCGGCCGGGCGTTCGCTGCGCAGGGCAAAGCGAGGAGGGTTGCCACGAGGGCAAAAGGGATCAGGCGCATGTCATAGTCTTCGTCGTTCGAAAGAGAAACCGTCAGTTCAGAAAGGTCGTGCCCTGGTTCTGGGTCGACTTGTCCCAGCGCAGCGTGAATTTTTTCCGGCTGTCCGGCCCGATGCCGCCGGCAATGGCCTTGGGATCGACGTGGGCGTAGCACAGGAACAGGTCGGCGACGATTTCGCCGGCCCTGGGATCGGCCGGCTGGGACTTGACCACCCGGCACGAGGCCATGGCGCCGTCGGGGGTGAGGGCGCAATCGATGGTGACCTGTCCTCCATCGGGAAACAACCGCATCAAGCGCGGTTGCATCAGGGCGCGGTCCTTGCAGTCGGGCTTGGTATAATCGACGGGCGCCGCCGGCGCCTGGCTTGCGCTCGATGCCGCGGCCGATTGCGCCGCCGCGGGATGAAAGCTCATCGCGCCGCTCGCACAGGCCAGCACGGCCGTGGCGGCAAAAAGCATAGAGTTCCTGGTCATCGCGTCCCCTCGATCCTGTCCCGGCCGCGCGCTTCATTGACGCGGTTCCGCATTTTATCCTACTTGTCAAACCACGGATGTCCACCATCATATCAAGGGGCTGGGAATGAAGGCGTTTTTTGCGGCGGCGGTTCTTTTCCTGACGGCGGCACCGGCCATGGCCGGCAATCCGATCGTGCCCGGCTGGTACGCCGATCCGGAAATCCGCATCTTCGCCGGCCAGTACTGGATCTATCCGACCTATTCCGACGACGACGGCACGCCCGATGTCTCGACCCGGTTCACCGCCGGGCAAAAATGGCAGCGCGCGCAATCGTCGCGCGTCTGGGCGCCGTTTCTCAAGCAGACCTTTCTGAACGCCTTTTCCTCGCCCGACCTGGTGCACTGGACCAAGCATGAGCACGTGCTGGACGTAAAGGACGTGTCGTGGGCGGCCTATGCCGTCTGGGCGCCGTCGGCGGTGCACGCCAACGGCAAGTATTATCTCTTCTTCGGCGCCAACGACATCAAGGACAACAACCAGATCGGCGGCATCGGCGTGGCCGTCAGCGCCAAGCCCGGCGGGCCGTTCCGCGACGCGCTGGGCCACCCGCTGGTCGGGCAAATCCACAACGGCGCCCAGCCGATCGACATGATGGTCTTCCAGGACGACGACGGGCAGACCTACATGGTCTACGGCGGCTGGAAGCATTGCAACATCGTGCGTCTCAGCAAGGACCTGCTGCACGTCGTGCCGTTTGCCGACGGTCAAACCTATAAGGAGATCACCCCCGACGCCGACTATGTCGAGGGGCCCTTCATGATCAAGCGCAAGGGCGTCTATTACCTGATGTGGTCGGAAGGCGACTGGACGGGGCCGGACTATCGCGTCGCCTACGCCACCGGTCCGTCACCCACAGGTCCGTTCAAGCCCGGCGGCGTGATTCTCGCCCAGGACAACCGTATTGCCCGGGGCGCCGGCCACCATTCCGTGGTCAATATCCCGGGCACCGACGACTGGTACATCGTCTATCACCGCCGGCCGCTGAACGATCCGGAAGGCAATCACCGCGAACTGGCGATCGACCACATGGTGTTCAATGCCGACGGCTCGATCCAGCCGGTGGTGATGACCACCGAAGGTGTCGCCCCGCGGCCGCTGCCGAAGGGCGCGAAGTAGGCCTTACCCCGCGGGCGTCAGCGTCACCAGGACGATGTCGTTGCTGTTCATGGCCAGCTTGACCGAGGCCATGCCGTCCTTGCCGACATGCACGGTGCGCACGGTCTCGGGCTTGTCCGTCGTCAGGGCCTGAAGCTGCGCCAGTTGCGCGTCGCTCAGCGTGTCGGGGCTGCCCATGTCGATCCAGGCGCTGAAGGCATCGTTGTGGCGATAGCCGGTGCGATGGACGACGAGGCTATAGGCGCCGGGCACGAGACCTTCCGCCTTGACGGTGACCGGGGCTGAAGCCGCATTGGGCACAAGGTGTCTGTAGAACGGACGGTTGCTGACCGACTGCTTCGGCTGCTGGAAGTCCCAGACGACGGCCGCCAGCGTCTTGCCGTCAAACGCGGCCCAGGTCTGGGCGTCCGCCGCCGGCACGGCCTTGCCCTGCAGGGCGTGCAGGTACTTGTAGGCGAACCAGGCGGGCTTTTTCACGCCCTGCGGGTTCATCAGCCCGAAGCCGCCTTCGAAGGGGGTGGTCTGCGGGCCGGGTTCTTCGAACAGGTCGGTATAGACCCAGTAGCTCATGCCCTGGACATGGCCCTCGACGGCCTTGAGCTTGCTGAGGATATAGGGCGCGCTGATGTAGCTGTCGTGGACCAGGTCGCGCGGCGTATAGCTGGTGCTCCATTCGCTGAAATAGAGCGGCAGGCCCGGATAGGCCGAGGCCTCGATTTCACGGCGCACGCGCAGGACGTCGCCGGTGATGGCGTCGGGCGAGGGCGACAGCTTGGTGTCGGACTTGCCGTTTTCATCCAGGAACCCGCCGTCGACGCCGTAGGTGTGGGTGGTGACGAAGTCGATGGGTGAGTTGTTGGCGTGGGTGAAGGCCAGGAATTGCGGCACCCAGGCGGCGCCGGCCGTCGACGGACCGCCGACGCGCAGGCCCGGGTCGACCGCCTTCAACGTGCGCGCCGTCAGATTATACAGCGCGAAATAGGCCTGCTGGTCGCCGTCCTGCCAGAAGCCGGCGAGATTTGGCTCGTTCCACACCTCGAAGAACCAGGTGCGCACTTCGGCGGCGCCATAGCGCTCGATCAGGTGGCGGGCAAAGGCCTCGATCAGTTGCGCCCACAGATCGAAGCGCGGATGCGAGGTATTGCCCTTCCAGTAGAAGATGGTCTGGTCCGACGTCTTGAGCGCGTCCGGCGAAAAGCCCAGTTCGACGAAGGGCTTGATATGGCGGGCCAGCAGGTGGTCGTAGAGATAGTCGATCCTGGTCCAGTCGTAGACCAGCTTTTCGTTGACCAGCTTTACGGTGTTCAGCACATCGTGAAAGATGCCGTGGAAGCGGAGATAACGAAAACCCAACTCGTCGGTGGTGGTCTTCAGCTGCGCCTGGTTGGCGTCGCGGATCAGGGTGCCGGGATAGTCGGAGCCGACCGACAGGTCGAAGAAGCGGTCGAGCGGTTGCGTGGCCTTGCCGACATCGAGCGTGACCTGACGGCCGGTAGAGGCTGCGCGAACCAGGCTGGGCGCCGCCAGACCGGCGGCCATAAGCAAGGCCAGGGTACGGCGCGTAAGGTCGGATGTCATGTGGAGCTCCCCGCGAGTCATTATTGAGCGCGACCTTAGGCAAGGGTAGCGCTAACATCAAGTCTTGGTGGGACTTTGGCCGCGGCGCTCGTAAAGACCGATGGCGACGCCGACCAGGGCAAGCGCGCCGCCGATCAGATGATAGGGCTGCAAATGCTCGCCCAGCCAGACGACGGCGATGAGGGCGGACAGGATGGGGATCAGGTTGATGAACATCGCCGCGCGCGAGGCGCCCAACCGGGCGACGGCGCCCATCCAGCCCCACGGCGCGGCCAGCGACGCCAGCAGGGCGGCGTAGAGCAGCAAGGGCAGGTTGGCGGCGGTCAGCGCCGACTTCGGGCCGACCAGCCACATCGGCATCATCAGCAGGGTGGCGAAAAAGGTCTGCCACTGCATCTGAACCCAGGGCGGCAGGGGCATGCGCCAGCGTCGCAGGAATACGCTGTAAAAGGCATTGGCGATGACGGCGACGATCATCATCAGGTCGCCGATATGGACGCCGCCGTTGATGAGCGTCGCGAAGTCGCCGCGCGCCGTCAGGTAGACCAGCCCGGCCAGCGACACCAGGCCGCCGATCAGCCGCCCGGGCGTCAGGCCTTCGCCGGCGAGAAAACTGGCGCCGATCGCCGCGATCAGCGGGGTCAGGCCCTGCAGCACGCCCATATTGACGGCGGACGTCGTGGCCACCGCGACATAGGCCAGGCTCTGGTAGATGACCATGCCCAGCGCGGCGAGGACGGCGATCTTCCACCAGTGGCGCAGCGCCTCGGCGCGGTGCGTCCACACGCCGCGTGCCGTGAACGGCAAAAGCACGAGGCAAGCGATCAGCCAGCGGTAAAAGCCGATCGAGCCCGGCGAAATCACTCCGGAGGCGGCCTTGGTGACCACGGTATTGCCCGACCACAGGACGGTGGTGAACAGGGCCAGGATCAGGCCGGTGCGGAGCGCGGCGGATGTGTCGGCGGAGGTCTGGTCGGTCATGCCCGCTTCTAACCTTTGGGTCTGGCGACTCAAAGCGGAAAAACACCGTCTTGCCTACGCAGGATGCAAGGGGTAAGACCGGTATAAGGCCAAGTGGCTTGACCACTTTTCAAAGCCGGATAACAGGAGAGAGACGATGCGCCCGAAAATTCACTCATGGATGATCGCAACGGTGGCGCTGGTTTTGCCGCTGCAGGCCCATGCTCAGGATGCCCCGAAATGGTGCTCGGTCACGCCGGCCGACGGCGCGGCCTACCTGCCGTCGCTTGAGCATGAACTTCAATCGAAGCTCGACAGCCAGCCGTCACCGCTGGCCCACGTCCATACCGAAGGCACTTTGCCGCATAAGGGCATTCGCGACGAGAGCATCATGGCCGAGCGCGACTGGCCGGTCATGCGCGACGCGGCCTTGTCCTGGCGGGCAGGGGCGGGGGACGCCTATCTCGCCCTGGCGACGCGCTATTTCATGGGCTGGGTCAATGTCTACAAGCCCGATCTCAATCCGATCGACGAGACCAATCTTGACGATCTGGTCGACACCTATGCGGTGATCGCGCCGACCCTTAAGCCCGACGACCGCGCAGCGGCGCAGGCCTATATCCGCGGCTGGGCCAAGGCCTATATCTCTTCGATCGACAGCCACAAGATCGTCAGCCCCAGCCCGCAGGCGACGACCTGGAACAACAACTGGCAAAGCCATCGTATCAAGCTGGTGACCATGATGGCCGTGGCACTGAACGACGATGAGCTGTTCCACGCGGCGCGGCGCCTGTTCCAGGCCCAGATCGAAGCCAATATGCACGGCGATGGCGAGGTCATCGACTTCGAGGAGCGCGACGCCATGCACTACGTCATCTACGATCTGGAACCCCTGGCCCAGGCGGCCTTGGCGGCGCGAGTGCATGGCGAGGACTGGTTCGATTACCAGGCTTCGAACGGCGCGTCCCTGGCCAAGGGCTTTGCCTGGCTTTACCCCTATGCCAACGGCGACACACCGCATGAGGAGTTCCTGCATTCGAAGGTTTTGTTCGACGCCCAGCGCGCCGCCGCCGGCGAGAAGGGCTATTCCGGACCGTTCGACGTGACGACGGCCGGCAATGTCATGTGGCTGGGCGCGGCCTTCGATCCGAAGTACCTGGCGGTGGCGCAGAAGCTCCATCCCAAGCCCCCGGCCTGGCTGGCCATGTGCGGGGTCTGAGGCAAATTTCTCCTCCCCATTTGGGACAAATGGGGAGGAGAAGTTAAACATGAACGAGGATGAACGCGGCCCTCAAGTGCCGTTCAGGTTCGGGGGGCTAAGGTGATCATCAATACGGCAAGGCGATGTTCGCGAAGCCGCTCCTTTCTGGGGAGACCCAAGATGATCAAGTTGAACCTGAAGACCGCCGCCCTGGTTGGCGCTGCCGCCCTGGCCCTGGCCACCCCGCTGGCGGCGTCCGCCCAGCATGTCGTCGTCGGCGTCGGTATCGGCGCGCCCGGACCGGCCGTCTACGACCCTTATTACGGCGAATATGTCGTCTACGACGCCTATGGCCGCTGGGCGGATCCCTACGGCAACTGGCACTATCGTGACGGCCGCTGGTTCGACCGTTATGGCGCCTGGCACGAACGCGGCGATTGGGGCTGGCGCGGCGGTGGCCGCGGCTATTACGGCGGCGGGTACGGACACGGCGGCTACGGCCGTGGCGGTTACGCCTCTCACGGCTACGCCCACGGTGGCGGCGGTCGCCGATAAATCCTACCGGGGCGTTAGCCTGTAGTGGCCGACGCCCCATTCGCTGCCGCCGGCATGCCCCCATAGCCCGGCGGTCGCCATGAAGAACAGCCGCCAGCGCTTGCGCCACACGCCGGCCTCGGCGCCGTATACCTGGCGCAGGATCGGCTGAATCAACGCCTGGCGGTCATCGAAATTGGCCAGCCAGTCCATGGCGGTCCGGCGATAGTTTTCGCCGGACCAGCGCCATTCGGCCTCGACCCCGAACAGGTCCGGAAAGCGATGGACCAGGTCGTGCGCCGGCATGATGCCGCCGGTGAAGAAGTACTTGCCGATCCAGTCGTCGGCATCGTGCTGGAAGCGGTAGGACCGCGCCTTGTGCGTAAAGACATGCAGGAACAGCCGGCCGTCGGGCTTGAGCCAGCCGCGGGCGCGCGACAACAGGGCTCGCCAGTTCGACATGTGCTCGAACATCTCGACACTGACGATACGGTCGAATTGCCGGTCGATGGCGAAATCGTTCATGTCGGCTGTGATGACGCTTAGGTTGACGAGACCGCGCCGCGCCGCCTCCGCCGTGATGTAGGCGCGTTGCGAGTGCGAATTCGACACCGAGACGATGTTCGCCCCGGGGTACTTCGCCGCCATGAACAGCGACAGCGATCCCCAGCCGCAGCCCAGTTCCAGGATCATCTGGCCGTCCTTCAGATCGGCATGGTCGCACGTATCCATGAGCGCGAAAGTCTCCGCCTCGGCCAGCGTCGTTTGCGCGCCCGGATAAAGACAACACGAATATTTCCGCTGCGGCCCGAGGATCAGGCCGAAGAATTCATCCGGGATCTCATAGTGCTGGGCATTGGCGGCGTCGGCGTGGGCGGCGATCGGATAGGCATCCATGTCGCGCGCGAAGCCGGCCTCCTCGAGCGGAGAGGTCTTCGCCAATTGCCGGCGCGTCTGGCCGCAGAAGAAGTCGATGGCCGACAAGGTCAGGCCGTCGGGCAAAGGGGCGCGTTCGGCCAGGGTCGTGGCGAGGTTCATGACGATTTCTCCGGATGGGAGCTGACGGCGCGCGGCGGCGCCGGAAAGAAGGCGGAGGTCACCGCCATGTAGGCGCGAAAGCGCTCGCCGCGGCTCGCCAGCATGTGGGCCTCAAGCGGCGGAATGCCCGACACATGGACCAGCAGGACGTACATCAGCACCGGCGCGCCCAAGGCGGCGAGACTCAAAGGATAGGCGGGATTGAAGGCGATGACCGCCCAGGCGCACCAGCCGAGCCATTCGAAGAAATAGTTGGGGTGCCGCGACCATCGCCACAGGCCGACATCGCATACGGCGCCCTTGTGCGTGCCGGAAAAGCGGCGCAACTGGCCGTCCGCGACGCCTTCGCCCAAAACCGCGACGACCAGCAGGATGATGCCGGCGAGATCGGTGACAGCCGGGAAGGGCGCGGGATTGGCCGCCGCCAGGCGCACGGCCAGGACCAGGACCACGGACGCCGCCGCCTGGATCTCCAGGAAAACGAACAGGTAGAGCGGCCACGCCTTGCCCCATTGCTTGGCCATGGCGGCGTAGCGCGGATCGTCGCCGCCGCCGCCGGCCCGGCCGGCGATGTGAAGGCCCAGGCGCCCGGCCCATAGCGCGACCAGGACGGCCACGACGATCTGGCGCAGGCCGAGCGTGCCGGAGACGGGCAGGACGGCGGCGGCGATCCCGCCGGCGCCGGTGGCGAACGACCAGATGGTGTCGACCCAGCCGCTATTGCCCGTCAGTCTTTGCACCCCCCAGGCGCCGGCCATGGCGACGGCGAGGCCTATGCCTATCCACAGGAGAGATGGCCAGAGAAGGGCGGTGTCCATAGGCAGGTTCCAGGTGTTGGTCTGCTCCGGTTACGCCGGCGCGGCGCGTCCGGTTCATCTCGCCGCTGAAAAATCCGAAACGGCCCGCCGGGCGTATGCAAAGGCAAGCGGGCCGAAAAAGGAACCGGACATGTTGAAAACCGTAACGACCCTGGCCGCCTTGTGGCTCGCCGCCACGCCGCTGCACGCCGCCGATACCGGCGCGTCTATCGAGGGCGATTGGTCGCGGGGCGACGGCAAGGCCCGTGTGCGTATCGCGCCGTGCGGTGACGACATCTGCGCCACCAATACCTGGATACGCTCGGGGATAAACGATGAAAAGGTCGGCGACCGGCTGGTCATGACAATCACGTCCGACGGATCCGGCAAGTGGAGCGGCAAGGCGTTCGACCCGCAAAGGCACATGACGTTCCGCATGACGATCGATGTCGCCGCCACGAGCATGACGACGCACGGCTGCGTCCTGGGCGGCCTGCTGTGCAAGAACATGGGCTGGACGCGGATTTGAGCCCACTTGCCTCTCCTCCCCTGCGCAGCGGGGGAGGTGGCGACGGAGCAAGTGCGCAGCACGCAGCCCGGCGACGGAGGGGGCCTGGAAGCGCGCGGAGGCCTTGTGATGTCAACTGCGGTGCGCTGCAAAGCCCCCTCCGTCACGGGGCTTCGCGCTACGCACTCGCTCCCGTGCCACCTCCCCCGCTGCGCAGGGGAGGAGATGAGGAGCTCTTTACCCTTCGCCGACCTCGCCGTCGGCGGGTTCGCGCGGGTCGACGTCGATGCCGATGGCGTCATAGGCCAGGCGGGTGGCTTCCCAACGCAGGGCACGTTGGGCCGGCATGAAGCCGCCGGCGCCGGAACCGTCGCTATTGTACTGGATCGACAGGGTCAACTTGTCACCCGGGAAGCTGCGCAGGTGGCCGGTAAAGCCGTTCACCCGGCCGCCGTGCGAGATGTACATGCGCTCGCCCATCAGGCCGACGCCCAGGCCGGCGGCATATTCCATCTTTTCCGGACCGCTGTGTTCGGTCGCCGGCTGGCCGTTGTTCAGGCGTACCGGCGTCAGCATGGTCTTCAGGCTGGCAGGGCTAAGGATCTTGCCGCCGAGCAGGGCGGCGTGCCAGGCGCACAGATCCTCGGTCGTCGAGCGGATGCCGCCGGCGCCCAGGCCGAAGCTGGGCGAGATCGCCTTGATCGGGTCGAACTCGTTGGGCGCGCGAAAATCGGGACGATAACCGTTGCAGACATCGGGCACGACGGTCGCTACCGAATCGATGGCGCTGTCGTCCATGCCGGCCGGCTTGAACAGGTGCCAGTGGCAGAACTCGCCGAACGGAAGGCCGGATAGCTGCTCGACGACGATGCTCAGCAGGGTGAAGCCCGAATTGGAATAGAGCCAGCCTGTGCCGGGCGGCAGGCGATACAGCGGCTTGCGCGCCTCGATGATGCGCACGAGATCGGCGGCCGAATAGTCGTGGTCCTGGGCCTCGACCAGCACGTCCTGGCTTTGGCCGTTGAGATAGTCGCTAAGGCCGGCCGTATGGCTCAGCATCTGGCGCAGCGTGATCTCGTCGCCGCGCGGAAAGGTCGGCAGGAACTTCGACAGCGTGTCGTCGATCTTCAAGGCGCCGCGCTCGGCCATCAAGAGGACGGCGGCGGCGGTGAACTGCTTGGTGATCGAGCCGATGCGAAAGCCCGACTGCGCCGTGACGGGCGCCTGGGTGGCGAAGCTGGCCGTACCGAAGCCCTTGGAATAGAGCAGGGTGCCCGCATGGGCGACGCTGACGCTGATGCCCGGCGACATCTTGCGGCGGATCATATTGTCCGCCATGGCGTCCAGCGTCGGCCAGTCCTTCAGCGGCGGGCCGGCCTTTTTCGTCCGGCGGACGGTGGTGACCGTCGTGCGGCTTAAACCCGCTATATTTTTCGGGTTCGGTGTAAAATAGGCGAGCAGGCCGATGCCGACGCCGCCGGCACAGAGGCCCGCACTTCCCCATCGCAGGGCGGCGCGGCGCGTCAGGAGGGCTTCGGAATCGGGAGGGGAATCAGTCATGAAGAATACGCGGGGCGAGGGGGTTACGCAGGTTACTGTCGGGGCGGAAAAACGTCTTGGGACAACCGGCCGAAACAACCGGATATCATCGAGAGTCGGCTAATTTTAGGCGAACGCAGATGCGAGAGCAAAGCGAACCGCGTCATGAACGTTCATCAATTCGTGAACTCGATTACCAAAGTCTTGACGCTTGATGCAAGCTGCGTCAGCGGCGTCAAAAAACCTGTCGATAATTCAACGGCCACCGTGGCGAAGGCCGGGAAAAGCCTTGCCTTGGTCGTGTGTCCGGCACGTTTCGGGCGAGTCGCAATACCGGCAGAATCGTGGCAACTGTCTTCGCGCCTACACACAGGCCCGCGTGAATTCCTTGCTGTGCAAGGCACTTCGAAAAAACGGGAATATACTTAACGGTAAATTTACCATGAAGATCAATATTGCCTGGTTGAAACACGCCGCCGGAAAAACACAGGGGATTTGAGTTTGTCGTCCATATCCAGCTTGTCTGCTGCCCAGATTTCGAATCTGAGCTCGACGTTCATATCGAGTTTGACTGCCACTCAAATCGGTGACTTCAGCGCCACGCAGATCGCCGCCGTATCCACGTCGGGGGTCGCCGCGCTTACGACCGATCAGCTCAACGCCCTGTCGGCGACGCAGATCAAGTCGTTTACCAGCAACCAGGTCAAGGCGCTCACCGCCGACCAGATCACCGCGCTTTCCTCGGGTGATGTCGCCTTCAGCAGCGCCCAGCTCTCGGTTCTGCTGACCGCCCAGTTGAACGCCCTGTCCGACACCGCGGTGGCCGGCCTGACCGCCACCCAGCTGGCCGGCGTGACCTCGACGGAAATCACCAACCTGACCGCCACCCAGTTCGGCGACCTGACCTCGGTCCAGTTCAGCACGCTGAACGCCACGCAGATCAAGTCGATCACGACCGGGGACGCCGCGCTGTTGACCGCAACGCAAGCGAGTGGCCTGACGGCGACGGGGGTCGGCCTGCTGACCTCCAGCCAGGTCAGCCAACTGGACCCCAGTGTCCTGCTCGGCCTGACCGGGCCCCAGGCCGCCGCCCTGAACTCGTCGGCGTTGAATAACCTGACCGCGACGCAGATCGGCGCCGTCTATCCGACCCTGTCGACCGAACTGAGCGCGACGCAGATCAAGACGCTGAACACCACGACTCTGTCGGCGATCGTCTCGACCAGCGCCGACGCCCTGACCTCGACCTTCATCGGCGCCCTGACCGCGTCACAGGTCGGCAGCCTGAACACCACCGCGGTCGGCAGCCTGAACGCGACCCAGATCAACGGCCTGACGACGGCGCAGTTCGTCGCCATCACCACCAACGGCTTGGGCGGTTTGACGTCCGACGCCGCGACCAACCTGGCCCTGACCCTGGCGACGGCCCTGACCTCGACGCAGGTCGGCCAGCTGAATACGACACAGTTGGGCGCGCTGACGACGACGAACCTGAACGCGGCGACGGCGACGGCGATCGGCGCGCTGAAGTCGACCCAGGTCACCGGCCTGACCGACACGCAACTGGGCGGCCTGGACAACACCCATATCGACGCCCTGTCGACCACCCTGCTGGCCAATCTGGATACGACCCAGATCGACCTCCTGAGCTCGGCCCAGGTCGGCGCGCTGAAGACGGCGCAGCTGAACGCCCTGACCGCGACGATCCTGCAAGGCCTGTCGACGACCGACATCCAGGGCCTGACGACGTCGCAACTGGGCGGCCTGACCACGCTGCAGTTCTCGAACCTTACCAGCTCGCAGCTCGGGGCGCTTACGACGACCCAGATCCCCGGCATCACGACGGGCCAACTGGCCACCTTGACCTCGACCAATCTGCAGATCCTCGATCCGACCACCCAGGTGCCGGGCTTGACGGCGACCCAGGTCAATTCGCTGAGCTCGACCCAGTTGAACGGCCTGACCTCCGACCAATTGGCGGGCCTGTCGAACACGGCGGTCGCCGGTCTGTCGGTGGTCCAGGCGCAGCGCCTGACCTCGACCTCGGTCAGCGCCCTGGAAACGACGCAGCTTAACGTCCTGTCGAACAACGCCGTCGCCGCGCTCAGCCTGACCCAGGTCACCGGCCTGTCGACGGACCAGGTCGCCGGCCTGTCCGCGACCAAGCTGGCGGCCTTCAACACCACGGCCATCGCCGGCCTGACGACCGGCGACATCGACCAGATCAGCAACACCCAGCTGGCCAGCCTCAGCTCGGCGCAGATCAAGGCGCTGGGCGCGTCCAACCTGGCCGAACTGACCAGCACCTCCTTCTCCAGCCTGTCGACGACCCAGCTGGCCGGCGTCACGACCACTGAAGTGGCCTCGCTGTCCTCCGACTCGATCGGCGCGCTCACCGCCACGCAACTGAGCGCCTTCGCGACGGCCTCCTTCCAGGCGATCAACGCGACGAACGCCGCGCTGATCACCGCCACGCAACTGTCGGGCCTGGCCCAGACCCGCCTGGCGCAGATCAGCTCGACGACCCTGGCCGGCCTGACGTCCGACGCCTTGAACGGCCTGGCGGCGACCCAGGCGGCGGCCCTGACCACCACGGTGGTCGCCAACCTGTCCTCGACGCAGATCGCGGGCCTGGGCACCACCCAGCTCAACGGCCTGACGACCGCGGCGCTGAAGGGCCTGACGACCGTCGGCGCGACCTCGCTGACGGCATCGCAAGCCACGGGCCTGACGACGACCGCGCTCAACGCCCTGACGACGACGGTGTTCAACAGCCTGCAGACGACCCTGATCAACGCCCTGACGTCCACTCAGCTGAGCGGCCTGTCCAATACGGCCATCGAAAGCCTGGCGACCACGCAATTGTCGAACATCGATCCGGCGACGGCCCTTTCCGGCCTCTCGGCGACGCAGGTGGGCCTGCTCAGCACGACCTCGTTCAGCTCGCTGGGCTCGGCGCAGATCCTGGCCTTGAACACGACCCAGGTCCTGGGGGTCTCGTCCTCCGACCTGGCGGCGCTGAACGCCACCCAGTTCGGCGCGATCGACTCGACGCAGGTCGTCGGTCTTTCGATCAAGACGCTCAGCGGCCTGAACTCGGCCCTGGTCGCGCAATTGAACGCGACGCAGCTCGGCGGCCTGGGCACCACCCAGTTGACGGCCCTGACCACCGCCGCCATCGCCGGCATCGACTCGACCAATCTCGGCACGCTGGCGACGACCCAACTGGTCGGCCTCAGCGCCAACCAGGTCAAGGCCTTGACGGTTACCCAGTTCGGCGGTTTCGCCGATACGCAGATCGGCTCGCTGGCCAGCACGCAGCTGGCCGCCCTGACCACGCTGCAGGCGCAAAGCCTGACGGCGACCCAGGTCGACCTGCTGACCAATATCGCCGCCCTGTCGACCGGCTCGATCTCCAACCTGTCGACCGCCGTGATCGCCTCGCTGGACCCCAGCACGCAGATCGGCGCGCTGACGGCCACCCAGGCGATCGCCCTGACCGGCACCCAGCTCAACGCCATGACGGCCGACCAGATCGCCAACCTCTAATCGGTTCGCTTTACCCCTTATGCAGAAAGGCCGCCCGGTTCATCCGGGCGGCCTTTTCGTTTGCGGTGTCGCAACGCTTTACAAGCCCGGCAGCCGCGTTAACCTGTTGGAAACAGGCGAATCAAGCATGACCCTACACCAGAGCACCTATTCCGAAGCGTTCCAGCGAGCGCAGGCGCGCGACCTCAGCATCATGGAGCTGATCAACGTCGCCGAGCAGATGAAGCCGGTCGATATCGACGCGGTCATCGGGCTGTACGACCAGTTCATCGCCCATAACGGCGATCATCCGTTCCTCTATGCCGTACTGTTCAATCTCGGCGTCGTCCTGACCGATGCGAACCATATCGAACGGGCGCGCGACGTGCTGGAGCAGGCCATTGCGATCTCCCCCGACTTCTACCCGGCCTATATCAATCTGGGCCGTGTCTACGAACGGCTGGGCAATAACCAGCTGGCCGTGACCAAGTGGGACGCCATCACCGGGCGCCTCAACCAGGTCACCGGCGGCGCCATCGCCCACAAGACCATGGCGCTCAACCAGATGGCGCGGGTCCTGGAAGGCTCGCACCAGGACGAGGCCACCGAACAGGTGCTGCAGCTCAGCCTGGAGCTCGACCCGCATCAGCGCGAGCCGGCCCAGCACCTGATCGCCGCCCGCCAGCGCCAGTGCGCCTGGCCGACCATCAAGCCGTTCGAGCGCGCCAGCCGCGAGCAGTTGCTCAAGGGCATTTCGCCCCTGTCGATCGACGCCTATACCGACGACCCGATGTTTCACCTGGCCCTCAGCTGGCACTATAACCGCGGCGACGTCGGCGCGCCGGTCGGCGAGATCATCACCAATCACTGGGCCGCCAAGCACGGCTCCGGCGAGCGCATCCGCATCGGCTACCTGTCGTCGGACCTGCGTGAGCACGCCATCGGCCACCTGATGTACGAGGTGCTGGGCCTGCACGACCGGTCCAAGGTCGAGGTCTACAGCTATTATTGCGGCATCAAGGCCACCAACGATCCGATCCAGCACCACTATATCAAGGACTCGGACAGCTTCGTCGACATCAGCGACATGGACGACGTCACGGCGGCGCGGCGCATTGCCGACGACGGCATCCAGATCCTGATCGACGTCAACGGCTATACCCGCGACGGCCGAATCAAGCTGCTGGCGCTGCGGCCGGCGCCGGTCATCGTCAACTGGCTGGGCTTTCCCGGGACCATGGGCAGCCCCTACCATCACTATATCATCGCCGACGACTGGATCATTCCGCCGGAGAACGAGAAGTACTTCTCCGAAGCGGTCGAACGCATCGACTGCTACCAGCCGAACAACCGCCAGCGCGTCGTCGCCGACACGCGCCCGACACGCGCCGAGGCAGGCCTGCCGGAAGACGGCATGGTCTATTGCTGCTTCAACGGCACGCACAAGATCACCAAATTCACCTTCGAACGCTGGCTCGACATCCTCAAGCGCGTGCCGGGCAGCGTGCTGTGGCTCCTGTCCGGCGCCGAGCTGTCGCACAAGAATTTGCGCGCCCACGCCGAGGCCTACGGCGTCGATCCGGCGCGCATAATCTTCGGCCAGAAGCTGGCCAATCCCCACCATCTCGCGCGTTACCCGCTGGCCGACCTGTTCCTCGACACGACGCCTTACGGCGCGCACACCACCTGCTCCGACGCCCTGTGGATGGGCGTGCCGGTGCTGACGCTCAGCGGGCGCTCGTTCGCCGCGCGGGTCTGCGGCTCGCTGGTCCGTTCGGCCGGCCTGGCGGATCTCGTGACCACCCGGCCCGAGGACTTCGTCGACCAGGCCGTGGCGCTCGGCCGCGACCGCAGCCGGCTGGAAGGCTACAAGGCCAAGCTGGCCGCCAATCGCGACACCTGCACCCTGTTCGACATGGAAAACCTGGTGAAGGGGCTGGAAGCCTCTTATGTCCGCATGTGGCAGGCGTTCAAGGACGGCCAGCTGCCGCAACCGGACCTGCGCAACCTGGAAACCTATTTCGAGGTCGCCCTGACCCACGACCACGACGCCGTGGAAGTGCAGGCGATCGCCGACTATGAAGGCTTCTGGCGCGACATGCTGGCGAAACGCCATGCCTATCGGCCGATCCCGCCCGACGATCGCCTGTGGCCTAAGCCTTAGGCTTGCTATAGGTCTTGCTGGGGCCGGCCTGGGTGGCGATCAGGCTGGCATAGGCCTTGTCGCCTTTTTCGGCGGCCGCGGCGGCGCGCACCAGGCCGTTACGGGCCTGCACGGGCTCAAGTTCGCCGGTGCGCACCATTTCCAGGACGTTGGTGACGTAGGTATCGAGACTGCGGCGGTTCTCCGCCACCGACTTGCCGTGAAAGTGCTTGCAGACGGTCTCCCGCGCGGCTTCCAGCGAGATGTCGTTTTCGATGAACAGTTCGATGGCGCGGCCGATATTGAGATCGAGCGACTGGTGACCGGCATCGCGGGTCATGGACATAAGAGATCTCCTTGGGACATGAGCGTGTCTCCTGTTTCGCCCGCCGCCTCCCCCCGCAGGGTAGCACGACGGGACTCGCGCGCAACGGCTTGCGGCCGGCGTAAACCATTTCCCCATCAAGAATTTATCGTGGTTTGGGCACGAACCTTGTGGCGGCCGGGGGAAGGCACTAGTTTGATCTCATGAACGCTCATGTGCCTGCGTCGCTGCCCAAAATCCTGCTCGACGGCTTCGGCCGCAGGATTTCCTATGTGCGCCTGTCGGTGACCGATCGTTGCGATCTGCGGTGCACCTATTGCATGACCGAGCACCCCACCTTCCTGCCGCGCGGCGACCTGCTGAGCTTCGAGGAGATGGAACGCCTGGCCCTGTTCCTCATCGCCGGCGGCGTCGAGCGCCTGCGTATCACCGGCGGTGAGCCTTTGGTGCGCAAGGGCATCGACGACTTCCTGGTGCGCCTGGGCCAGGCCGGCCACGCCGCCGGGCTGAAGGAACTGACCCTGACCACCAACGGCACCTTGCTGGAGCGCGCGGTGCCGGCCCTGGTCGCGGCGGGCATCCGGCGGATCAACGTCTCGTGCGACAGCCTGCGGCCGGACGTCTATCGCCGCATCACGCGCGGCGGCGACCTCGAGACGGTGCTTCGCGGTATCGAAGCGGCCCAGGCGGCGGGACTTGGCGTCAAGCTCAATGTGGTCGCCTTGCGCCAAGACAATCGCGAGGAGATTCCCGACATCATCGCCTTTGCCCACGCGCGCGGCATGGACGTGTCACTGATCGAGACCATGCCCCTGGGCGAGGATATCGCCCGCGAAGCGCAGTTCGTGTCTCTGGGCGAGGTGTTGGCGGAATTGACGTCGTTCTGGACGCTGGCCGGCGTCGAGGCCCATACCGGCGGACCGGCGCGCTACTACGACATCGCCGAAACGGGCGGCCGGCTCGGCCTGATCACGCCGCTCAGCCATAATTTCTGTGACACCTGCAACCGGGTGCGGGTCACCTGCACCGGCCGGATGTATATGTGCCTGGGACAGGACGACTATGTCGATTTCCGCCCAGCCTTGCGAGCGGGGGACGACGGCCTGATGCGCGAGGTGCTGGACAAGGCTTTGCGCCACAAGCCCAAGGCGCACGACTTCGCCATCGACGCTGGCCTCGGCCACCGTCCGTCGCGAACCATGTCATTGACCGGAGGGTAGGTCGGACTGCGATTTCCCGGGATGTTGCACCACGCCCGAAGTGTTGTCCGGCACCGTGCCGGCGTGAGGCAGGGGGCCGGTGTCGCTGGCCTGGACCGCCGCGCCGTCGTTCGTCCGATCGACGGGACTGTCCAGCAACGGATGGTCGCGGCGGAAGACGACGATCATGACGACCACGACGATGAGCGCGGCGAGGCCGGCGACGATCCTCAGGCCGCGATTGAACGCGCGATCGTCGCCGGTCGCTATCACTATATTCGTCCCAACAGCATCAGGATGATCAGGACGAGCAGGACGGCGCCCAGGCCGCCGGACGGGGCATAACCCCAGCCGTTGCTGTAACGCCAGGTCGGCAGGGCGCCGACCAGGGCAAGGACGACGACGACGAGAAGAATGGTGCCCAACATGAGGAACCTCCTTATTTTGTGGACCTTCATCATCGCGCCGGCAGGCGTAAGAATGAAATCGGCCTCTTTTCATCAAAAATAAGGAGGGGCTCCCGAAATAAAGCGGGCCGGAAATAAGGGCGGCGCGCCAAATCGCGGCCGAAGCCGGTATGCAGAGGTGGGTCGAAAAGGTGATGTGGTCGCGCCGTCAGCGTCCGCGATTTCCGCCCAGGATACTGAATTCATGGCCTTTTCCGTCCTCATCCGAAGATGAGGAATATGAGGCTCGGGGGTCCGCATTTAAATTTTATTTTTCCGGCACTAAGCCTGTCCGGACGCCTTGCTGGCTTAGCCGGGCAGGGCCATATTGCATATGTTCAAACCACGCACAGGTAATAGCGGAATGCTGGAAAAGAAGAATACCGTTCTCATTGTGGATGACGAGGAAGAAATCCGCAAAATGTTGAGCATTTTTCTTGATGCAGCGGATTTCAAGGTCTGCGAGTGCGACAGCGGCAAGCAGGCGCTGCGGCTCAGCGCCTCGGTCCGCCCGGATCTGATCTTGCTCGACCTGGGCTTGCCCGATATCGACGGCAAGGAAGTCATCACCAAGATTCGCGAATGGTCCAACGTGCCGATCGTCGTGCTGACGGCGCGCTCCGAGGACCTCGACGCGGCGCCGGCCCTGAACACGGGCGCCGACGACTATGTCACCAAGCCGTTTTCGGCCGAGGTCCTGCTGGCGCGCATCAATGCCAACCTGCGCAAGTGGGCGGTCAAGGAAGTCGGCGAACCTGAAATCGTCCACGGTCCGATCCGCATGGATATGGTCCGCCACGAAGTCTATATCGACGGCGAACGCATCGCCTTCACGCCCAAGGAATATGACCTGCTGCGCTACTTCCTGGTCAATCGCGGCCGCATGTTGACGCACAAGCAGATCCTCAAGGAAGTGTGGGGGCCGGCCCATCTCGAGGACACGCAGTACCTGCGCGTCTACATCGGCCAGGTTCGCGAGAAGCTCGAAGCCCGTGAAGGCCTCGGCAAGGCGATCGTCTCGGAATCCGGGATCGGCTACCGCCTCGATATGGTGCAATAAAAACAAAACGGGTGTCTGATCGCAAAGCCGGACCGGTCGTAGAGATCGGTCCGGCTTTGTGCATTTTTGAGCAAAGACAAGTGTTTGGCCCGCGCTTATTCGAACCTTATGGATGAATGCTTCGCCGACTTTTGTTATTTTATCAGGGATTATCTAGTCTCGAACTGTGTCCCGGCGCCTTCGACGCCCCATCCTCTTAAAAAGGAGAACGCTATGTTGAACTGGATTGTTACCTTCTTCATCTTGGCCATCATCGCGGCGTTCTTCGGCTTCACCGGCCTGGCCGGTACCTTTGCCGATATCGCCAAGTTTATCGCGGTTATCTTCGTCATCCTGTTTATCGCCTCTTTGGTCTACCGGATGATTACGGGCCGCAGCGCCAATCCGCCGCTTTAACCGGCGCGGAATAAAGACAAAGAACCGGCCGGAAACGGCCGGTTTTTTGTTTTTAAATTGTGCCTATCCCCCCAAAAAGAACCTCTCCTCCCCTGCGCAGCGGGGGAGGTGGCGCAAGTGCGAGCGTTAGCGAAGCCTTGCGACGGAGGGGGCCTTGAAGCGCGCGAACGCTTGGGACGAAGGGGTTTTCGCGCACCTAGGGCCCCCTCCGTCACGGGGCTTCGCGCTGCGCACTCGCTCCCGTGCCATCTCCCCCGCTTCGCAGGGGAGGAGATGAGGAGCATCCTACCCGCGTTCGCGTTGCTGGTCGGTGAAGTGCAGGGTGAACATGGCGCCACCATCCGGGTGGTTGGCGACCTCGATACGCCCCATCAGCAGGTGCATGATGTGCTGGCAGATCGTCAGGCCCAGGCCCGTGCCGGCGTTTTGCTGATCGGCGCGCGTCAGCCGGGTATATTTGTCGAAGACCGCGGCTTGCTGGTCGACGGGAATGCCGTCGCCGTGGTCGCGGATGCGCACGAAGGCCTCGTGCGCCCAGACGCCGTATTCGACTTCGACATGGGCGCCGTCCGAGGAACCACGCGGCGCTCCGTGCTTGAAGGCGTTATGGATGACGAGGCCGATAGCGCGACTGCCCAGCATGGGATCGGTCTTCAACTCGTCCTGGGAGGTCAGCGGCCGGATATCCAGTTGGCCGCGCGTCTTCAGCGGCCCCAGCCGCGCCAGCGAATCGTTGATCAGTTGCGACAGGCGCGTCGTCTCGAAGCGCGGCTTGACGGCATCGGCTTCGAACTTGGCCATGTCGAGGATATTGGTGATGAAATAGTCCAGGCGGAAGGCTTCGGTCAGGGCCGAGGCGATCAGCGACTTCTTCTTTTCCTCCGGCAACCGGTCCGACAGCATGGTCATGACCTCCAGCGAGCCGATAATGGTCGCCAGCGGTGTTTTCAGGTCATGCGACACCGACGACAGCATCTGGCGGTGCAGATATTCGCGGATTTCATCGTGTGACGGAGCGGATTGGTCATCGGAAGCCATAGCGATGTTTTATCAAAACCTCGAAGCGGATGTTAGCCCATGAGCGACGTTTTTTAAGGGAAACAGGCGGTTAAATAGGGCGAAAGACAAAAAGGGAGCGGGCCAGAAGGTCCCGCTCCCAGTTTAGGATCAGGACGATCGCCGGCCAGGGGGGAAACCGGGGGATCCTGATCAATCGGTGACCTGGCGTCACAGGGCTATGCCGCCTATTGCGCGTCCTGGGTCGTCGTGGTGGTCGTGGTCGTTTCGGACGAGGTCTTGTCCGGCTTGTGCGTGGCGTTTTGCTTCTTTTGTTCGTTGACCGCCGCCTTGATGTCGTTGCCGACTTCGGCCGCCGCCGCGGAGGCAGCGTCGCCGGTCTTCTTCAGGGTGTCGTCGACCTTGTCGGCGGCCTGATGGACCTTGGCGTCGGTCTGCGGGCTGGTCAGCTTGTCGGTGGTACGCACGACCGCGTGAGGCGCATCGTCAACCGCGTCGCCGACGCGTTGACCCAGCGTATGGTTGCCCGGCAGGTTGAAATACCAAACCGCGACCAGGATTAGCAGGGTCAGGACGGCAAGCGTCATCAACAGGCCGCCGCCTGAACTGTGGTTTTGGGCCTGTGTGCTCATGTCCGGCTCCTCTTAAAAGGTGTCATCGGTGACAGCAACGACATGCAGGAAGGCCTGGAGATCTTCCATGTCTTCCTCGCGATCGAACAGTTCCGGCGGCAACTCGTCGTCATAGAATTGGCCGTCTGCCGGTGCAGGGGCGATCGAACCGTTGGAATGGCTGGCGGGCGCGGGGTAGGGGGCGATGGCGGGCATGTCAGGCTATCCTGAAGGCGTCGGTTGGGGTTAATCGCGACGCTGGATGGATGGGGTTTCGACCGGCGGAATTTCGGGTTGCAGGTCGGGATTGGTCTCGGGTGCCGGGGTCGGATTCACTTCCGGCCGGCCGGGCGGCAGGGTCTCGGGCTGATCGTCTTCACCGGCGACGACGCGCACGGCCGTCTTATGGGGTGCGTCCGGAACGATGGTGGCCGTGGCGGGCGCGGCTGCCGGGGCGCGGGCCAGGTCGGCGGCCTGTTGGTCTCGGCGTGTCGGATGATCGAGCATGAGGGGCTCCTGCGGCGTAACCTCGGTTATCCGGGGTATGGTCAGACGATAGGCCTGAGCCTGCAAAGGCACAGTGCCAAAGCCGAAGAGGGGGGATAAAGGTGAGGTAAGGGGCAGATGAAAAGCCTGGGGCGTTTATTCCCACGCCCGGATAGGCCATAATCACGGTCCTGTAGGATAGCGTTTGGGAAAAATGATATGCGCCGGATTGTCTTCGCCTCACTTATGGGCCTTGTGGTCATGGCGCTTTGTGGCTTGGGCGTATGGCAAGTGGAGCGGCTGTCCTGGAAGGAGGCCCTCATTGCCCAGGTCAATGCGCGCGTCTATGCGCCGGCCGTAGCCGCGCCGGGTCCGGCCGCCTGGAAGGGCATTTCAGACGGCGACGCCTATCGTCACGTTACGGTGCGCGGGCATTTTCTCAATGATGACGAGGCTCAGGTTTACGCCCTGACCGAATTGGGCGCCGGCTACTGGATCATGACGCCGCTGCGCACCGACGATGGCGCCATTGTCTTTGTCAATCGCGGCTACGTGCCGATGGAGCAGAAGGCTCAGGCGACGCGGGCCGCGGGCCGGACCGATGCGGAGGTCGAGGTGACGGGCCTGCTACGCCTGCCGGAAGCCAAGGGCTGGCTGTTTTCCCAGCCGAACGATTCCGTACACGACCTATGGTATCGCCGCGATATTGCCGCCATCGCACAGAGCCGGCATCTTGGGACGGTCGCGCCCTATTTCATCGACGCCGACGCCACGCCCAATCCCGGCGGCCTGCCGCGCGGCGGCCTGACGGTGATCAAGTTCCCCAACAGCCACCTGGTCTATGCCATCACCTGGTTTTCGCTGGCAGCAATGCTGATCGGCGTCCTGGTCTGGTGGTGGCGGAAGCCGGAGGAAAAGGAAGAGGTTTAACCACGGATAAGGCATCAATCAACGCCAAGCGGCGACACGGATAAGGAAGGGTGTCCACAGATTACACAGATTGCACAGATGATCGGGCCTATGCTGAAATGCGCGTAGCGCTTCAAAAGGCGATGCGCTCCGGCGAAGTGATTGCCTCAAAATCTGTGCAATCTGTGTAATCTGTGGACACCCTTTAAAGGGGTGCCGCTACGCGGCGATTTCAGGCAAGCCCAAGCCGCCCGTGCGCGTGAAGCGCAAACAAAAAAGCCGCCCCGAGGGGCGGCTTCTGCGTTGAACCCGGAGAGGGTGTCAAACCTTTTGCGTCTGGTGGGGCAGGGCGCCGACCCAGCGGGCCAGGGCGTCGTCCATGCGGCCGAGTACGGCGATGTGCAGCTTCTTGACCGGGTTCTTCACCAGGGTCAGCAGGATGTGGAAGACGCCGTAGTGCGGCGCCGGGGTCATGGCGTCCAGCACGTCGCTCTTGCGGATTTCCGCATCGATGACCAGGCCGTTATAGATCAGGCTGTCTTCCGTCAGGGTCAGCTTGCAGCGCCACAGCATCGGCGCGCCGAACAGCGCGGCGGCGACGGGAATCAGGCTGAGCAGGATGCCGCCGAACTGGCCATAAACGGTGTGGAAATGGGCATAGGCATTCATCATGCCCCAGACGCCGGCGGCGACCATGGCGATCGAAACGATAACCAGGCCGGTCTTGAACACCGGACCGAACTGATAGACCTGCACGTCGGGGCGGGTCGTAAGAGCGCTTGCTTCCATGTTTTCCTCTACAACGCTATTATTTACACATGCGTCAATTTGTCTGATGCTACTCGCAAGTCACGATTTTGCAATGCATTTTTTGACGTATTAGCTGACAAAAATGTCAATAAACCATTGTTCGCAATTTTTCAGCCGATTTTTCACGATCGCGGCCGGGCTCATTTTTCACGCAAGTGCGAAAATTTATTTCCGCGGTGCGGCAAATTGTCCCTTGTGGTGCGGGGGCGTTTTCTGCTTTTAGGTTGGGATGCCGAGCGACCAATAATCGCCGGCGACGTCCCAACTTATTTGTGTGGTTCAGGTTTTCCCGTGAGTTCATTCGACCGTCATCCGGCGCCGGTGACACGTCGCGCCCCCCGCCCTCTTGGCCAGGATCGTGTAATCATGCTGCATCGCACAATAAAGCGAGCGGTTTCCGTTTTCGGTTGCGGCATGGCCGCAATCGCCCTGTCCGGCTGTCACATGGCCGTGATGGATCCCAAGGGACCGGTCGGCAGTCAGGAAAAAGACCTGATCATCCTGGCCATGCTGCTCATGCTGATCCCGGTGGTGCCGGTGATGATCATGACCGTGTGGTTCGCCTGGCGCTATCGCGCCTCGAACACCAAGGCCACCTACGCCCCCGATTTCGAGCACTCGAACCGCATCGAAGCGGTCGTCTGGGCGATCCCGACCCTGATCATCTTCGCGCTGGGCGCCGTGACCTGGGTGTCGACGCACCAGCTCGACCCGCGCAAGGCGTTGGCCGCCTCAGCTTCGGCCTCGACGCCCGCGGTCAAGCCGGTCGAGGTCGAAGTCGTCTCGCTGGATTGGAAGTGGCTGTTCATCTATCCCGACTACGGTGTGGCTTCGGTCAATGAAATGGCGCTGCCGGTCGGCACGCCGGTGCATTTCAAGCTGACCTCGGCGACGGTGATGGACTCGTTCTTCATCCCGCAACTGGGCAGCCAGATCTACACCATGACCGGCATGGAAACCCAGCTCAGCCTGCGCGCCGACAATCCCGGCATCTATGAAGGCATCTCGGCCAACTATTCCGGCGTCGGTTTCGCCGGCATGAAGTTCAACGCCATCGCCACCGACCAGGCCGGCTTCGACGCCTGGATCGCCAAGGCGAAGGCGTCCAGCGCCAAGCTCGACACCGCCGCCTACCAGACCCTGTCGCAACGTAATCTCGGCCAGGTCGGCTATTACAGCGCGGTCGATCCGAACCTCTTCCACCAAATTCTCAACAACTGCGCTAGCGGCCAATTGTGCAAGGACAACGCCATGAAGATGGCCGCCCTGCAATCGGCCGTCCCCGGCGCGAAGATGTGCCTGCACGCCGACGCCACGCCGGCCCACTCAGTGGAGCACAAGAGCTGATGACCATGTCCTCCTCATACTCTCTCGTTGATTTCGTCTTCGGCAAGCTGCGCCTCGATTCGGTGCCGTGGGACGAGCCGATCATCATGGTCGCCGGCGCCGGCATGGTCGGCGCGGCCGTCCTGGTCGTCGGCCTGGTCACCTATTTCAAGCAATGGAAGTACCTGTACACCGAGTGGCTGACCAGCGTCGACCACAAGAAGATCGGCGTCATGTACATCATCCTGGCGCTCGTCATGCTGCTGCGCGGCTTCGCCGACGCGCTCCTGATGCGCGGCCAGCAGGCCCTGGCCTCGTCCGGCGGCCACGGCTACCTGGTGCCGCAGCACTTCGACCAGATCTTCTCGGCGCACGGCGTCATCATGATCTTCTTCATGGCCATGCCCTTCGTCATCGGCCTGATGAACGTCGTCATGCCGCTGCAGATCGGCGCGCGCGACGTCGCCTTCCCCTACCTGAACTCGATGAGCTTCTGGTTCACGGTCGCCGGCGCCATGCTGGTCAATATCTCGCTGGTCGTCGGCGAATTCGCCCATACCGGCTGGCTGGCCTATCCGCCGCTGTCGGAACTGGCCTTTTCGCCCGGCGTCGGCCAGGACTATTACATCTGGGCGCTGCAGATCTCGGGCCTGGGCACGCTGTTGTCCGGCGTCAACCTGATCACCACCATCTTCAAGATGCGCGCCCCGGGCATGACCCTGATGCGCATGCCGGTCTTCACCTGGACCACGCTCGGCGCCAACATGCTGATCGTCGCGGCCTTCCCGATCCTGACCGTGACCCTGGCCATGCTGGGCCTGGACCGCTATCTCGGCTTCCACTTCTTCACCAATGACGGTGGCGGCAACCCGATGATGTACGTCAACCTCATCTGGGCGTGGGGCCACCCGGAAGTCTACATTCTGATCCTGCCGTGCTTCGGCATCTTCTCGGAAGTCGTCGCGACCTTTTCGCGCAAGCGCCTGTTCGGCTACGACTCGATGGTCTACGCCACCATGTGCATCTGCCTGCTGTCCTTCCTGGTCTGGCTGCACCACTTCTTCACCATGGGCGCCGGCGCCGACGTCAACGCCTTCTTCGGCATCACCACCATGATCATCTCCATCCCGACCGGGGTGAAGATCTTCAACTGGCTGTTCACGATGTACCGCGGCCGCGTGCGCTTCGAACTGCCGATGCTGTGGACGACCGCCTTCATCATCACCTTCTCGATCGGCGGCATGACCGGCGTTCTGATGGCCATCCCGGGCGCCGACTTCGTCCTGCACAATTCGGTCTTCCTGATCGCCCACTTCCACAACGTCATCATCGGCGGCGTGGTCTTCGGCTGCATCGCCGGCCTGAACTACTGGTTCCCCAAGGCCTTCGGCTTCCGCCTGCACGACGGCCTGGGCAAGGTCAGCTTCTGGTGCTGGTTCATCGGCTTCTTCGTCGCCTTCATGCCGCTTTATGCCCTGGGCCTGATGGGCATGACGCGCCGCCTCGACTACATGGACAACCCCGTGTGGCACGTCTACCTGATCGTTGCCCTGTGCGGCGCGCTGCTGATCTTCTGCGGCATCCTGGCCCAGCTGGCCCAGATCGCCTACTCGATCTGGAAGCGCGATGAGCTGCGCGACGTCACCGGCGACCCCTGGGACGCGCGCACCCTGGAATGGGCGACCTCGTCGCCGCCGCCGTTCTACAACTTCGCCGTCGTGCCCGAAATCGGCAACCACGACGCCTTCTGGGACGCCAAGCTGCGCGGCGAAGCCCATCCGCGTCCGGTCGCGTACGAGCCGATCCACATGCCGCGCAACACGCCGACCGGTTTCATCATCGGCGTGGTCTCCGGCGGTCTCGGTTTCGGCCTGATCTGGCACATCTGGTGGCTGGCCGGCCTGTCGCTGCTGATCATGATCGGCGCCGGCATCCTGCATACCTTCAACGAAGATCGCGACTACTATGTGCCGGCCGACGAAGTCGCCGCCATCGAGGACGCGAACCTGGCCAAGCTTAAGGCGGTGGCGTAATGAGCAAGACGGCAAACCCGGTGGACGGCCTGAAAACCGAACTTGAGTCCGCCTATGACCACGATCCGCACGCCCATCACCATGGCGGCGGCCACCACGACGAAGGTCCGAAAGTCACGCTGGGCTTCTGGATCTACCTGATGAGCGACTGTATCCTGTTCGCCTCGGTCTTCGCCGGCTATGCCGTGCTGAAGGACGGGACGGCGGGCGGCCCCTCGGGTCACGAGCTCTTCGACCTGCCTTATGTGGCGGTTGAAACGGCGCTGCTGCTGGTCTCGTCGCTGACCTACGGCCTGGCCATGATCAACATGGAAGCGAACAATCTGAAGAGCGTGTTCCTTTGGCTGATCCTCACCGGTCTCTGCGGCCTGGGCTTCCTCGGCATGGAAGTCCATGAATTCGCCAAGCTGATCGGCGAGGGCAACGGCCCGCAGCGTTCGGCCTTCCTGTCCAGCTTCTTTACCCTGGTCGGCACCCACGGGCTGCACGTCACCTCGGGCATGATCTGGCTGGTCACCATGCTGGTCCACCTGAAAAAGCGCGGCCTGACCCCGGCCAACCGCATCCGCCTGATGGAGCTGAGCCTGTTCTGGCACTTCCTCGACATCATCTGGATCGGTGTCTTCACTATTGTCTACCTGATGGGAGCGGCGTGATGAGCAACAAGGAACACGACGACTTCAAGTCCCCGCAACCCGACAGCGCCGCGACCACGGCCGCCAAGCCGACGGGCCATGTCGCCCGTCCGGTCGACGTCGACGCCACCCATGCCGAAGCGGCGCACGCCCACGACGCCGGTCACGGCACGGTCGGTTCGTACCTGTTCGGCTTTGTCGCCGCGGTCATCCTGACGGTGATTCCGTTCGCCCTGGTCATGACGCACGCCCTGCCGGTGGCCAGCCTGATCCCGGTGATCCTGTGCCTGGCCGTCGTCCAGGTCGTCGTCCACCTGATCTACTTCCTGCATATGAACACCTCGTCCAGCCAGGGCTGGAACAACGCGGCCTTCATCTTCACGGTGATCATCGTCGGCATCCTGATCGCCGGTTCGATCTGGGTCATGTACCACCTGAACAGCAACATGATGCCCGGCATGGCGCCGGTCGAGTAGGGAAACCCTTTTCGGATTGAAACGTCAGCGGCCGGGGCAAAACCCCGGCCTTTTTATTTTGCGACGAAAAGCACGAATAAATCTCGTGCACTATGTCTTTGCGCGCAGCACAATCAGAGAAACAAGGCGCTTCGCGCGACGAAAGACCGGCCTGGATCATTCGTGTTTTTCGTCTTTTCGTGCTTTTCGTCGCAAAAAAAGCGGCTGCGGCTATCGCGAAATGACAGGCGGCTTCACCTGGCCCAGTTTGAGCGCGAGGATGTCTGGCAGGACGGGCTTGGCGATATAGTCGTCCATGCCCGCTTGCAGGCAGCGTTCGCGGTCGCCGGCCAGGGCGTGCGCGGTCACCCCCATGATGGTGTGGCGATAGCCCAAACCCTCTTCCAGCTCGCGGATACAGTGGGTGGTTTCCAGCCCGTCCATGCCCTGCATCTGCACGTCCATCAGGATGGCGTGGAAGGGACTGTCGCGGTGCTTGACAAGGTCGAGCGCCTCGGCACCCGATACCGCCGACACGGTGTCGTAGCCCAGTTCCTCGAGCATCAGGCTGAGCACCATGATGTTGGGGGCATAGTCCTCGACGATCAGCACGCACGGCCGGTCCTGGCTGGCCGGACGCGAGATCGCGGGCAGGGGATGCTCCGGCGTATGGCGCACATCCGGCCCGGCGCGATGAAGGCGCAGCGTGACGTCGAAGACCGAGCCTTCACCTTCCTGGCTGTCGACACGGATGTCGCCGCCCATCAGTTCGACCAGCGAGCGGGCGATCGACAGGCCCAGGCCCGACCCGCCATAGCGGCGCGTGATCGTCTGGTCGGCCTGGGTGAACTTGTCGAAAATCAGCGGCAGCTTGTCGCGCGGGATACCGATGCCTTCGTCGCTGACGCCGAAGTGCAGGTCGATCATGCCGGCATCGCCATTCTTGAGATTGTCAGGCCTGGCCTCATAACGCGCGGACAGGGTGATGCGCCCGGCATCGGTGAATTTCAGCGCATTGCTGACCAGGTTCATCAAGACCTGCTGCAGCCGCGTGCGGTCGCCGATCAGGGTCAGGCCGGCGGTCTCATCGAGCACGGCGAGCTTTAGGCCTTTGCGCGAAATATCCTGTTCGAACATGACGCGGATGTCGGTCAGGATGGCCGACGGCTGGAACGGAATGGCTTCCAGCTCGATGCGGTCGTCCTCGATGCGGCTGATGTCGAGCAGGTCGTTGATCAGCTTCAGCAACAGGTCGGCATTGGTGCGCAGGGTCTCGACGATCTGCTTCTGGTCGACATTGAGCGGGGAACGCGCCAGGATCGAGGCCAGGCCTGTGACCACGTTCATCGGCGTGCGGATTTCGTGGCTCATGGTCGCCAGGAAGCGCGTCTTGGCTTCGTTGGCGGCCTCGGCGCGTTCCTTGGCCTGGGTCAGCTCCTCGCGCTGGCGGGCGTTTTCCCGGACCAGGCGCTCCTTGGTATAGGCCGCGGTCATGATCGCCGGCAGCAGGTCGAGATAGGTCTGGTTGACGTCCTTGACCGCATAGTCGGCGGCGCCACGTTCCAGCGCCTCAAGTGCGATGCGTTCGTCACCGCCCACGGTCAGGATGACGGCCGGCGGCGGATGCGGCAGGTCCTTGAGCTTTTCCAGGAACTCCAGGCCGCTCATGCCCGGCAGGTTGTAGTCGACGAGCAGCAGGTCGAAATCCTGGTTGCGCATCAGGTCCAGCGCGACCTCGGCCGTGTCCGCGGTATCGATCTTCAGCCCGACGCGCTCCATCCGCCGCTGCAGCAGCCGGGCCAGCGCGGCGTCGTCCTCGACGTACAGCACATGGCGCATGCCGGTATGCGGCAAGCTGGAGGAGGCGGATTCGTGAGGCTGTCCGTCGGCTGGGGGCATGGGGAACTGTGACTCAGTAACCGTCATTCGTGACTATGGGGCACCTGCACTATGGTCAACATAAGGCCGAGCTTGCGTATAGCTTCGGAAAAATCCTCATATCCCACAGGCTTGGTCATGAATACATTGCACCCCAATGCGTAACAGCGGTCAATATCTTTCGGCGTATCGGTCGTCGTCAGCACGATGACCGGAATGCGCCGGGTGGGCTCGCCGGCTTTCAGCCGGCGCAGGATTTCGAAACCGTCTATACCCGGCATGTTGAGGTCGAGCACGATGACGACGCGGTCGTAATGGCGATCGCTCTGGTCGTCCTCGAAAAAGTATTTCAGCGCGTCGGCGCCGGCATTGATGTGCAGGATCGGATTGACCACGCCGCCGCGCTGCAGGTTCTTGCGGATCAGCCGGGCGTGGCCGTCATCGTCTTCAATCAGGACAACGGAAAAAGGATCGTCGAGCCGGGGCGTCATACGGTCATACCCTTGTCTTCGGCCGCCGCTTCGGTGACGGCCGCGCCTGTGTCATCCGCTTGCGCCGCCGCCCGCGCCGCAGGGGGGACGGGCCGGGCGGGGGCGGTCTTCTTCGGCAGGCTGACATAGAAGGTGGTGCCTTCGTCGAGCGTCGAATCGAACCAGATGCTCCCGTTCAGCTTGCGCAGGGTGGCCTTTACAAAAGCCATGCCAAGTCCGAGGCCGCGCACGTCGCCGGTGTTGCGGGCGCGGCGGAAGATATGAAACACCTTCTGGCCGTCCTCGGCTTCGATGCCGCGGCCGTTGTCGCGAACGGAAAAGATGTAGTCGCGGCCGGTCTCGTGGCAGTTGATGTCGATGTGCCCCGGCCGGCCGGGCTTGAGATATTTGACGGCATTGTCGATCAGGTTGCTGAACACCTGTTCCAAAGCGACCGGATCGGTCACCAGGACGGGCAGGTCGCCGACGCTGACCTCGACGCCAGTGTGTCCGATCTCGTAGCTCTGCGCGCCCAGGCACTTGTCGACGATGGCGCGCGCATCCACCCAGTCGTCGCGGTAGACGTACTTGCCGATGCGCGACAGGTCGAGGATCGCCGTCGTCAAGGTATCCATGCGATCCACGGCATTGCCGATGAAGCCCAGCGCCTCGGGCACGTCGTGGGCCAGGATGGCGTCGATCCGCGCCCACGCCGCGGCGCCGACCTTTTTCTTTTGCGGTTCGAGCACGGCGTTGAGATCGCTGATCGCCAGGGTCAGTTCGTGCGAAAACCCCTTCAGATTGACGAGTGGCGAGCGCATGTCGTGCGAGGTGATGTAGGTGAAGGCTTCCATGTCGGCGTGCAGTTGCCGCAGTTCCTCTTCGCGGTTCTTCTGTTCGGTAATGTCGGTGTGCGTGCCCGTCAGGGTGCGGATTTCGCCGTGCTTGTCCCACAGGCCGACGCCGCGCGACAGGATCCAGCGCCAGGTGCCGTCCTTGTGCCGCATACGGAAGACATTGGCGTAGGCCGGTATCTCGCGCGCCGCATAGGCCCGCCGGATCTCCATGGCGCGGGCGATATCGTCCGGGTGAATGCGGGCGGTGATCGCTTCGGTCACGCTGGGCAGTTCGGCATCGCTGAAGCCCAGCATCGCCTTGAATTCCGGCGAGGCATAGATTTGCTCGCTGATGAAGTTGTATTCGAAAAGGCCGTCGTTGACGCCGTCGAGCACGGTGCGAAAGCGCTGTTCGGCGCGCTGGCGGTCCTCTTCCGATCGCTCGGCGGCCAGTTCCAGGCGGATGATGACCAGCACGCCCAATAATAGAATGCCGCCCGAGACCAGGTCGCCGATGACCACGGCCCAGAAGAAGTCGCTCTTGTGGGCGTCGACGGCGTCGGTGCGGCTCTGCAGATCGACCAGGCGCGCGCGCAGCGAGGTGTCGATCACCCGGCGCACGGCCTCCATCTGGACGCGCTGGTGGTCGAGGTCGGAAATCTTGACCGTGCTCCTGCCATTGACCTGGATGCTCGACACCTGGGTTTGCCAGAGCTTGCGCAGGGCGTCGATCTGCGTGATCCAGCCATTGGTTTCGGCATAGCTGTGGGGCTCGTGGGTCGTTGCGTTGCGCAGGCCGACAAAGTCCTGCGTCAGGCGGAAGTCAGCGTCGTAATAGGGCTTGAGGAAGGCGTTATCGCCGGTCAGGGCAAAGCCGCGGACGCCGCTTTCCATGTCGACCATGTCGGCCAGGATGTCGCGCGACCGCCGTACGACGTCGTATTGATAGATGGTGTAGTGATCGAGATCCTGAACCTTTTTATACTGGGTATAGAGGATCATGCTGAAGGTGCACACCGCCGCCGCCATGATGCAGAAGAAGGCGAGGTAGAAGAACTTGCGGCTTTGCGCCCACGGCATACCCGTGACGTCATGCCACCGTTCGCGGCCGCCGCGCCCGGCCTGGCGCATCGGGGCCGACGTCGACTTCAGATCAGGCGCGGGTTTAGAAATAGCAACCTCGATGTCCTGTGCGAGGACGTGTCTGGCACAGGGAACTTGGGTTACCCGGTCCATTGCCCCCTGGCGCGATCCGAAACGGATAGCCGAACCCCGTTTTTGGTAGGCTTGCGCCGATAATGGTACAATAAGCCAGTCCGACCAAATTGTAAAAAGGCCGTAAGACCGCATTAGGCGAACTTGCCCGCGTCGTATCGGCGGACACGAAAAACCGGCGCGGCCAGGTCAGCCGCGCCGGTTGTCCGGGAAAGAGGCCGGAAAGGATCAGCGGCGGGTCAGCAGGGCGCCCAGCGCGAAGCCGATGCCCAGGGCGATCAGGGTCGAACGCACGGGATTGCCGCGGATTTCGCCTTCGACCTCGTGCGAAACGTGATTGACGTCATCGACCGTGCGATCAACGATGCCGCGCACGCGCGCGCCGGCCTCGCTGGCGTAATCCGAAACATTATGGACGAAGTCGTTGCCGCGATCCTGCAGGTCGCGCGTCGCGTCCTTGAGCGTGTTGCGGGCGTCGTTTTCGGCCAGAGCCTTGGTGACATTGGCAGCGGTTTTGGTGGCGGTGGAGATCATGGCTTATCCTGATGGTTTTCGGGCTTCAGTTCAAAGCGGTGATGAATTGTCGGGGGAGATAAGGGGCTCACGCTCGCTTGGACTATTCCGAGGATCTTAGGCTGGTGGGGCGGGGGGCGAGCAAGAGCCCCAGAGCAGTCCCAGCGAGCGTGATGTCACCACACTACCGGGCCGGCCGTTGGGATGCGATGTGGCGGTTCCGAGCCGAATATAAAAAGCCCATAAAGGGGCAGGATGATCAAACGATAAAAAGGTCTTAGCTGTTTGATTCGCAACGATTTAAAGCAACCTGTGGATAAGGCCGAACCGCTCGCCCTAGCCCTTTTCTTACCACCGTCAGCGGCGTCTCACGGATCAAATTTATGCCGTTTGGGCTAGGTTCGCGACCTGATCTTTTCGCAAAGGAGACCGATCATGTCGAACATGAAATCGAGCATCAAGGAAGCCACCGGTTCGGCCGAGGAAGAACTCGGCGAAGCCATGGGCAATGACAAGATGGCGCACCAGGGCCGTCAATTGCGCAATGAAGGCCGCATCGGCAACGGCAAGGCGCCCAAGCTGAACAAGGTCGGCTCGGAAAAGTAATCCGGCCGACGCCAACGAAAAAAGCCCCGCATGCGAATGCGGGGCTTTCTTCTTTTTCATTCGAAATTTCCGAACGCCATTGCGTTCGGCAAGGGCGACTACCCGCCGCGCACGTTTGCGCGTAAGCCTGCGCGGCGTCTGAGCGCCTAAAGCCCTAAGTGCTGCAGCAGGTCCTTGATCTTCACCGCCGAGAAATGGATGCTCGAATCGGCGACCGCATAGGGCAGGAACAGCCAGTCGCCGACCTTCTGCGCGCCGCAGGTATAGATGACGTTGGGCACATAGCCTTCGCGCGTGTCCTCCGACGGGGACAAAAGCGGATCCTTGGAACGGGCGATCACCTTGCGCGGGTCGTCCTTGTCGAGCAGGGCCGCGCCCAGCGAATAGCGCCGCACCGGACCGACGCCATGGGTCAGCACCAGCCAGCCTTCGTCGAGCTCGATCGGCGAGCCGCAATTGCCCATCTGCACCAGTTCCCAGGGCTCCTGCGGACCGAGCACCCGGTCGCCGTTGTTCCACACGGTGCGATCGTCGCTTTCCATGTAGTAGAGGCTTTCGTGGTCGAGCCGGCCGATGGCGGCATAGCGGCCGTGAATGCGCCGCGGGAACAGGGCCAGGCCCTTGTGCTGCGAGGCGGCGCCGCGGAAGGGCGACAGCTTGAACGAACGGAAATCGCTGGTCTCGAACAGCTCGCAGGCGGTTTCGCGGCCGGAATAGGCGGTATAGGTGCCCAGATAGATGGTCGAGCCGTCGTCCTCGGTGAAGCGCAGCATGCGCAGGTCTTCCAGGCCGTTGATCTGTTGCCGGGTGACCGGAAAGATCACGGTCTCCGACACCGGGCAGGCCTGGTGACTATAGACCATAACCGGTCCGTCCTGCGGCGCATTGGCCTTGGGGCGGGCGGCGACGGCGAAATCGGTCTCGGGCTTGATCTCGACCGTGCCGTCGGCATGGAAGACGCCTTCGCGGAACGAGATGGTCGAGATGTGGCCTTCGCCGACGGTACGCGTCGATAGGATGAAGTTGACCGCGCCGTCCGTGGCGCCGGTCTGGTCGGGATGGATGACCACCGACGGGTTCATCACCGCGGCGGCCTGGTAGCTGTATTCATGCGAGAAATAGGCACCGACCAGGACGGCATGGTCCTCGTCGATCGTCTCCATGCCGCCGTTCAGCTGTTGGATCTGCTTGAAACGCTCGAGGAAAATTCCGCGCGTCTGCCAATGGCGGCCGGTGAAGTCGCGATTGACGATGTCGAGCTCGATGCGGCAGGTCTCCGCGTCCATGGCGCAGATGGCTTCGCAGATGCGCTGGACGCGCGACATGGCGCCGACCGCCGAATCGCGCGGGCTGATGGAAATCTGGAACGGCAGGATGACCACCCGTTCCGGATTGGCCCCGAGTGCCACGGGGCTGTGCTTCATTTCGACTTGAGTTCTGGTCACCGTATTTGTCCGGGTGGCGCGAGCGGAGTCTTTCTGACTCTCGTGATCGGGTTGGTGCGCATCGGGCATGATGTTCCCCTTTTTAAAAGACCGCAACCCGGTAAAGGATAGTCCCTTACCGGGTAGCTGGGATGGAAATTAAGGCCTCCCCATTTTTCAGCTCAAACGCCGCCATTTCTTTTTGAGCAAAGGTGGGTTCCTCGCATAGGTTCGGGCGAGCGGTCGCTCTTGCAGACGCCGGAGAGGCATCGGAAGAGGTAAGGTTAGAAATCCAGACCGTTCTTCAGCGCCGACCAGCTCTGGTGGTAGGCGAGGATCGATTCGGCGCCCTGGTTCTCGTTGACCCCGGTGCAGGTCAGGCCGTCGAAACAGCCGCCATCGTCGCTGATCATGGTCAGTTCCAGCGTATTGCCGCCGTGGAACCAGGCGAAAGCGCGCAAGGCCTCGTCCTTCCACAGGGCGTCGCCGGTCAGGCGCGCCGCCGTCATACAGGCTTCGATACTGGCCAGGACTTCCAGCGGCTGCTGGTCGAACAGGGGATCGGCGGGGCCGTCTTCCTTGAACTGCGAGGTCGGCACCGGCACGAAATGGCCGCTGTCCGGATCGCTTTGCAGACGCATCAGCCATTCCAGCGATTCGACGCCGTGGGTCATCATCTCACGATCGCCCAGGAAGTAGCCGCCGATGATCAGGCCTTCCGACAGGCGGGCATTGTCATAGGCCGGCTTGGGCTCGAACCAGCGGTGATCCTCGGTGGCGCTGGCCTTGTAGCGGGCGTGCAGGGCGGTCGCCAGGCTCTGCATCATGTCGTTGATGTCGCGGGTCGACCCCATGATGCCGTGGGCGCGCGACAGGGCGCGGATCAGTACGGCGCGCGAACGCACCGACGTCCAGCGTCCCGAGCGGGCCAGCATGGTGCTGCCCAATTGCACCGCCCAGTTGCGCAGGTCGGCCGGCAATTCCGAGCGCGCCGTATCGACGAGCGATTCGAAGCAGCGGGCGCAACAGTCGTCCGACCCGCCGTCGTCCAGCCAGTCACGGCCGTAAGACATGAAGTTGCGGAATCGGCCGGCGTCGTCGTTCCAGGCGTGGTTGACGAACGAAGCATAGGCATAGGCCAGTTCGATCTTGCGACGATTGTCCTTGGCCAGAGCCTCTTCATCCTGCATCTGCCGCGTCACCAGGGTCAGGGCGCGGCAATTGTCGTCGGCGCAATAGCCGTGGGTACGGTCCTGCAAGCGGTACTTGCCGTGCTGGATGATGCCGCAGCCGTCGGTCATGCGCTCGATGGCCTGCCAGGTCGGTTCGGCTTCCAGCGCCCGGCGGGCCGCCGTCATATAGGTCAGGGACTGGGTGCTCAAGGGCGCGCGGCCGGCCGACGGCACCGCCGCCTTGGCTTCGGGCCCGCCCTTGAGGATATCGGTCTCGGCGCGGTTGACATAGGCCTGGGCGACCGCCGACCAGCGCGACGACAGGCCGTACATGTAGGCGCGCATGGCCATCGACTGGCGCGCCTTGTCCGACGTCAAGAGGTTGTTGATCGCCAGGCTGAAGGCTTCGCTGTCGTTGAACGGGCAGAGCGCGCCGACGCCGCCGGCCAGGGCCTCGGCCGCATGCCAGTAGGGCGTCGAGACCACCGGCTTGCCCAGCGCCAGGGCATAGCTCAGCGTGCCCGAGGTGATCTGCGTTTCCGTCAGGTACGGCGTCACATAGACGTCGGTCGCCTGGAGAATGTCGATCAGGTCGTTGTCGTTGATGAAGCGGTTGACGAAGCGGATGTGCTTTTCGACACCCAGCTTGCGCGCCATCTCGGTCAGGCGATCGCGATAGGCCTCCCCCTCGTTCTTGATCAGGTGCGGGTGGGTGGCGCCGACGATCAGGTACATGGTGTCGGGGTGGGCCCGCACGATCTGCGGCAGGGCGGCGATGACGGTGTCGATACCCTTGTTCGGCGACAGCAGGCCGAAGGTGGTCAGGACCTTCTTGCCGGACAGGTTGAGCAGGGCCTTGAATTCAGACGTGTCCTTCAGCGGCCGCGACGGCGCGCCGTGCGGCACGATGGCGATCTTCGATTCAGGCACATTGTAGACGCGGCGCAGGATTTCGGCGCCCTTGCGCGCCATGGTGACGACGGTTGCAGAGACCCGGATCAACCGGTCCATGACGCGGCGCTGTTCGGAATTGGGGGTTTCCAGAACGGTATGCAGGGTGGTGACGACCGGCATCGTCAAACGCTCCAGGCACTCCAGAAGATAGGCGCCCGCCGGGCCGCCATAGATGCCGAATTCGTGCTGGACGAACAGGACCTGGGTGCCGTTGGCATTGAGCCGGTCGGCCAGGTCGCGATAGGCCTTCATGTCGTTTTGCGGCAGCTGGTCGGTGACTTCAGCCGGATAGTCGTAGCTGCCGTCCGGATCGTTCATGGCGATGACCCGCCAATCGGCCTGGGGCAGGGCATGCGCCAGGCAGGAATACATATCGCGGGTAAAGGTCGCCAGGCCGCATTGCCGTGGCGGGAAATTGCCGATGATCGCCGCTTGGCTGATTTTTACGCCCGGGGTCAGCGCGTTCGCGGCGGAGTGAACGGAAATGTCGGCGACGGTGAAATCTTCGCCCTGAACATCGAAACTGCCGGTTTGCAACATGTTGGAACCTCTGTGACCCCGGATGACTTGATTTGGTAAGGTGAATGGCCGGAAATATTGGCCAGGTTTCGGAATCAAGATTTCCGGCACGTTTCGGCACGACGGCAAAGACGACTGCCTGGCGAAAAGAGGGAAACCTTGGAAAAGCAAGGCGCGAAAGCATGTTCATCGCGTTGCACCCAAGATGTCGGCGCAGCCATAAAGATTCAGTAGGGAAGAAGCCTTTAAAGCTAAGGCGTGGGTTTTCCCTTGACGAACAAGGATAAACTTCGTGTGAGCGTGGCGTGAGCCGAATAAGGAAATGGTAAATGCAGTCGAACGCGGGATGTGCGCAAGTGTACGCAGCTGCAATATCTTTTGACGGCCGCATTTGGCCCTAATGCTACCTGGGCGCGAAAATCGCCGACGGCGCGTTGAATTTTAAATCGGCCTTCATAGATGGCATGCGAGCATGGCCTTCGGGCTCGCCCGCTCTTGTGCTGAATTGTAACCTTCAGGACAAGATTGAGCCCACAAAACGACTTGGATCAGAGTAACAACCCAGCTAGACTCGTCCCATCCCGGCGTATGCCCGGCTAGGCATGGGTCGAAGCATCAAAAGAGTTTCGGAAACGACGCATGCAAGTCCCCGTCCGACGTTACGCCCCCTATATCGCGGTCATGACCGCCACGCTCCTTGGCCTTGCCGCCACGACGCCCGCCGTGGCGTCGCTCGGCGCGCAGCAGGCCTCCATCGCCGCCGACGTGACGCATTTGCGAGCGTCGTTGAAGGCGTCCAGCGCCAGCAACTATTCGGTCAGCGAGCTGGATGGCGACGGCGGCATGGTGACGCGCGAATTCACCAATGGCTCAGGCACGGTCTTCGCCGTTTCGTGGTCGGGCCCGGTGCGGCCGGATCTCTCGCAATTGTTCGGCACCTATTTCGCGCGCTTCCAGGCCGATTCGCACACCCGCGTCCGTATTCGCCAGCCTTTGCGCTCCGACGATATCGACTTCATCGTGCGTAGCGGCGGCCATCCCGGCAAGGTCTGGGGTTTCGCCGTCCTGCCGGGTGAGCTACCCCAGGGCTTCCCGCTGGAGACGCTGCAATGACGCCTGTTCGCCATTTTGCCACATGCCTCGCCGGCCTGTCCCTGTTCCTGTGTCTCGTCGCCTGCAGTGGTGGCGGCGGTGGCGGGGGCGGCGGTGTGACCGGCGGGGCCGCCAGCAGCTCCAGCTCGTCTTCAAGCTCCAGCTCCAGCAGCAGTTCGTCGACCCCTAGCAACACCCTGGCCGTGATCGTCGATGGCGGTCCGGACCCCGCGAATGCGCCGGCGGGCAATGTGCCGTTCGTCACGGTCACCGTCTGCGCCACCGGCACCCAGACGTGCCAGACGATCGACCACGTGCTGGTCGACACCGGCTCGACCGGTTTGCGTATCGAGCATTCCGCGTTGAACAGCGCGATGCAGACCGCCCTGGCTGCCACCTATGTCAAGACCGGGGCGGACCCGGTCGGCGAGTGCTACCAGTATCTCGACGGCTATGTCTTCGGTTCGGTGACCGGCGTCGACCTCACCGCCGGCAGCGAGACCGCCACCGACGTCAAGATGATGATCATCGGCGATACCGGCAATTTCGGCACGGTACCGAGCGCATGCTCATCGAGCGGCGGCACCAATCTCAACACGGTCGACAGCTTCGGCGCCAACGGCGTCATCGGCATCGGCCTCAGCGCCTTCGATTGCGGCAGTTTCTGCAGCACCAAGAGCGATTCCTACTATTACGATTGCGGTTCCGGCGGCTGCACCCAGGTTGCCTGGAGCGACGCCAACCAACTCGAAAACCCTGTCGCGCAGTTCGCCGTCGACAATAACGGCTCGTCGCTGCAATTCCCCGCCGCGAATGCGCTGGGTCAGGTTTCGTTGACCGGGACGCTCACCTTCGGCATCGGCACCCAAAGCAATAACGGCCTGGGTACGGCGACCGTCCTGCCGATCGACAATGAAGGCAATATCACCGCGACCTATAACAACAAGGCGCTCAGCAAGAGCTTCATCGACAGCGGCACCAACTTCCTGTCGTTCAGCGACTCGACGATCACCCAGTGTACGGGCGACAATGCCGGCTTCTATTGCCCGGCGACCCCGCTGACCATCTCGGTGGTTCTCGGCAGCGGCTCGGCATCGTCAACCGTCAGCCTGCCCGTGACCAACCCGACCAATGTGCCCGATGCCGACTCGGTGCTGCCGGGCCTGGCCGGCGACCCGTCTTCGTTCACCGGCATCACGACGGTCAGCAACAGTTTCGATTTCGGCCTGCCCTTCTTCTACGGCCGCCGGGTCTATACCTCGATCGCCGGAAAGACCGTGACCGGCGCGACCTCCAACGGCTTCTTTGCTTTCTAGTGCGAACACGCGCCACAAGGCGGCACGCGTTCATCTCGCATCGGTTCGGGCGGCCAATTGGCCGCCCGCTTTGCATTCACAGATGTGAGCAGGAAACCTGACTTAGGCCTTGATTGTCGTTTCAGTTGAGACGAAAATGCCTGGATGAGAGGCCGTGGGATGAACCGCGGCATGGAGGACTACGCGCATGAAATCGGTCATTGTCGGCCTGGGCCACACCAAGTTCGGCCGTCTCGAGGGTTCGCTCGAAGACCTGATCCAGTCGGCGGCCCGGGAAGCCCTGGCCGATGCCGGCCTTACCGGGGCCGATGTCGACGCCGTGTGGCTCGGTAATTTCAACGCCGGCATGGTGCCCGACGGTTTCTGCGCCTCGATGATCCTGGGCGCCGACGACGGCCTGCGCTTCAAACCGGCGACGCGCTGCGAGAACGCCTGCGCCTCGGGCTCGGCGGCGCTTTATGCCGCCATGGACGCCATTGCCTCGGGCCGCGTCAAGGTCGCCCTGGTCGTCGGCGCCGAGAAGATGACGGCCGTTGACGGCCCGACCGTGACCAAGGCGCTGGGCGCGGCCAGCTACCAGAAGGAAGAGGCGGGCATGTCGTTCCCGCAGATCTTCGCCGAATTCGCCAAGGCCTATGCCGCCAAATACACCGATCCGCTGGATGCGATGGCCGCGATCGCCGCCAAGAACCACCAGGCGGCCATGGGCAATCCCTTTGCCCAGTTGCACAAGCCCCTGACGGTGGAGTTCTGCCGCACCGTTTCCGAGAAAAATCCGGTCATCGCCGCGCCGCTGAAGATGACCGACTGCTCGCTGGTCAGCGACGGCGCCGCCGCCATCGTGCTGGTGCGCGCCGACATGGCGAAGGATTTCCGCCGCGCCACCGGGTTTCGCGCCGCCGTCCAGGTCAACGACTTCCTGCCCCTGTCGCGCAAGGAACCGACCGCCTTCGAAGGGCCGCGCCGGGCGTTCTCGGCCGCCTATCAACAGGCCGGCGTCGGCGTCACCGACATCGGCTTTGCCGAGGTCCACGACTGCTTCACCATCGCCGAACTGCTGGCGGTCGAGGCCATGGGCCTGGCAGCACCCGGCCAAGGCGTCGCCGCGGTGCTGGAAGGCTTGACCCAGCGCGACGGCAAACTGCCGGTCAATATGTCGGGCGGTCTGAAGGCCAAGGGCCATCCGGTCGGCGCCACCGGCGTATCGATGCACGTCATCGCCGCCAAGCAGTTGACCGGCGAGGCCGGCGACATGCAACTGCCCGATCCCAAGCTCGGCATGGTCTTCAACATGGGCGGCGGCGCCGTCGCCAACTATGTCTCGATCCTGGAGCGGGTAGCGTAGCGGCCTTTCTTCTCCTCCCCATTTGGGACAAATGGGGAGGTGGCGCGGCGCTTGCGCGCAGCGCAAAGTCCGTGACGGAGGGGTCACTTGCAGACGCTTGTGGAATCCTCGTTGTCCGTAAGTGACCCCTCCGTCGGCGACTTGCCCTTCGGGCGCGCGCCGCCACCTCCCCATTTTAACAAAATGGGGAGGAGAAAGTGTCGCGCCCCCCCCTAATAGTCCTTCTGGTACTTCACGCTCACCTGGGTGCCGTACTGGCCGCCGGTCTGTGACAGGATCGACAGGGTGTGCGACAGGGCGACGTCCAGCTCGGTCGCCGTGAAGCCTTTGCTGTCGGTGACGATCTCGGCATAGACATTGTTGGTGATGTACTTGCCCGCCGCCAGCGACGTGCCGCGGCCGGTCGTCGGGTCGGCGCCGACGATGCTCAGCCGGTCGATGCCGGTCGCCGAGCGCAAGACCCCCAGCGGATTGAGGCTGTCCTTGCTGCCGCGCAAGCCGTTGACCGCCGAGGCCAGTTGCAGGGCCTCCGTCGCCGACAGGTTGGTGACGCTGGTGCCGAACAGCATCCGCGACAGCACCTCGTCCTGCGGCAGGGCCGGCGTCGAGCTGAACGCGATGGCCGGCTGCTGCGCCGAACCGCTGACATTGATGTTGCCGGTGACGTCGTTCAGCGTCGCCGAGGCGGACAGGGCGATCTGCGGATCGGTCACCGCGCCGCCGTTGAAGGTGATGGTGCCGCTGTCGATATTGAAGTCGCGGCCGGCGAAGCTGTAGCGGCCGCGCACGATCTTCATGGCCCCCATCACCTGGGGATCGTCGGTGGTGCCGCCGACATGCAGGTCCATCGACCATTCCGAATCGAGCCCCATCCCTGAGACCAGGATCTGGTTCGGCGCGTGGACGTGCATGTCGAGCTTCCATTTCGACGGCACGGTATCGTCCGCCGCGGCCGGCGCCTGGGACAGGACAAAGCCCTTGTGATGCACGCCCTGCAGCACATTGACCTCGGCCGCGCCCTCGCGGATGACGACGTAGCGCAGGCTGGGCAGGCGCAGGTCGCCCTTGACCACGGCGCCCTCGGCCTGGTTGTTGACGACGTCGATCGAGCCGGAAACCGTCGAATTGATCGTGTCGGAATTGGCCAGGCGCGCGTTGACCAGGTCGGCATGGACCTGCATCGGAAAGTGCTGGGTGGCCGACAGGCTGAGCCAGCCCGAACCCTTGACCGTGCCCGATCCGGCATTGCCGGAAAAACGCACCAGCTCCAGCCGGTCGTTGCTGAAACGGCCTTCCATGTTGATGCCGGTGATGCGCGTGCCGACGCTGTCATTGTCGTAGGTCAGGTTGTCGGAACGCACCTCACCGGTCAGTTGCGGGGCGTTGGCGCGGCCCGACACGTCGGCGGCCAGGGCCAGGGCGCCGGTCAGCGACTGCCGCGGCAGCCCGCTCAGCGAGAAGGGCAGGGCGGCCGGGCCATTATAGCGCACGCCGCCGCTGACCTGGGCGTCCATCAACTGCTTGACCCAACCGTCACCCGTGCCCGGCAGGACCGTCAGCTGCAGGTGGCCGACGTCATTCGTGCCCTCGCGGAACACGGCGCGGATATAGTTGCTGGCCGGGCTGCGATCGGGATTGAGACCGGCGTCCAGCACCATGCTGACCGGCGCCGAGACGGTGGTCACCGAACTGCGGGTGAAGTTGTCGATCTTCAGGTTGGCGTGCGCGGTCGGAAACTGGTCGCCGATCTGCACGAAGTCGAGCGCGCCGTCGGCCGTGCCGCCTACCCCGGCGTCGGGCACGAAGATATTGGCCAGTTGCAGGTCCATGTGGTTGAAGCGCATCTGCAGCTTGGTCTGGCTGCCGATATGGCCGGCGACCGTGACGTCGCCGCTGTCGGTAGCGATGACCGTCGGATTGAGGTCCCATTCGTCGCCGTTCTTGACCAGGCGCGCCGGCCGGCTCAGCCGGAAGACGGCGGTATTGGCCTTGCCCTGGGCGGCTACCGTGACGACGGCCGGCTGGATGTCGGCATTGACGGCGACGTCGAAGGGATATGCCTTCTCGCCGTGGAAGACGGCCTGCACCGTGCCCTGGTCGCCCTTCATGGCGATGCGGGCGCGGCCGGTATTGATCACCGTGTCGCCCGAGACCAGTTGCGCCATCTGCACATCGGCATTGATCTCGATCTGTTTGCGCAGCACCGCGCTGGCGGTGATGATCGTGCGGCCGATGGTGGCGTCGACGCCCGGGATGGCCACCGCTGTGCCGGTGGCGTTGATCGCGGCGCCCTGGTCGCCGTCGGTGTCGGACAGCACGACGGAGCCGCTCAGGCCCGAGCCATTGAGACTCAGCGTGCCGGCGAACGGGCCGCGCGGCGTCTGTTGGATCTGGCCCACAAGATCCACCCCGGCGACGTGCGCCTTGTGGACATCGATGCTCAGCGGCGAATTGAGGTGCAGCAGGGTGTCGGCGCTGAACGGACCGTAGGCGCTGCCGCCCGTCGCCGTCAGGGTATAGCTGTTGTCGCCCTGGCCCGTCAGGGTCAGCACCACGCTCTTGATATCGGCGCCCAGGCCGGGGCTCGCGGCATCGACCGTGACGGTGGGCCGGTCGAGCGTCCCGCCGACGGCCGCGGTGAGCGGGCCGTACGATGTCGACTGGGCTGAGGCATTGGCCGTGATGGTGTTGCCCTTGAGCACGAGGTTGCCCGACAACAGCTTGAAGTCCGGCGCTTCGCCGGTCATCTGGCTGACGGCGATGGCGCCGTGATCCAGCGCATAGGCGGCGGCCAAATGGGCATTGCCGCCCAGCACCTTGTCGAGGCTGTCATTGTCCCAGTGCGTCGAATCGGCCGTCGCCGTGCCCTTGACGCCGAGGCCGCCCTTGCCGGACCAGGTCAGGTTGACGATGGTCTTCAGGTCCAGCGTGCCGACCTGGTTGACATGATAGTCGTCGAGCTTGCCGTCGACCGCGGCGGCATAGGTCCCGGCGCCGACGTTACCGTTCAGCTTGGCGTGAGCGTCGATGCGGTCCGAGCGCAGATGCAGGTTGTCGCTCGACAGCTTGCCGTCCTTCAGGGTGACGCTGCCGTCCGCCGAAACGTGGGTCAACAGCGCATCGGCCATGTCGCCAAGACCGCTCAGTGACGCCATCTGCGCCTTCACCGGCACCGTGACGACGCCGTGGTCGATATGCGAGTGGCCCTGGGCCTGAAGGCCCGTGAGCTTGAGATCGCCGACGGCCAGGCGTGTGGCGGCGACATCGTAGTCGATGCGTGGCGCGTCGAAGGCGCCGTCGAGGCCAAGATCGGCGTGGACGTCCTGGCCCGACAGGCTCTTGTCGAGGACGTCGGGGCGCAGCAGGCGGGCCTTGACGTCAAGTTGGTGGAAGCGATTGGCGCCGAGATCGACCATACCCTTGGCGGTGACGGCAAAGGACGGCGTGCCCAGCGTGGCAGCGATATCGACGCGCCGCTGGTCGTGCAGGGTCAGCGTGGTGTCGACCGCGACCTGCGGCTTCAACAGCGCGATATTGCCGACCAGCAGGTCGGGCCGCGTCTGGCCTTGAATATGGAAAGTGCCGCTTTGGCCGGTGATCTTCAGCGTCGTCAGATTGTCGGGGCCGAGATTGGCCGAGACGGCCCCCTGCCAATTCGCCCAGCTGCCGTGGCCGGCGACGGCGGCGTTGAACGGACGCGTCAGATGCAGCAGGTTGACGAACACCCCGCCCTTGGGGGCATCGATGCGGCTATCCAGCGTAAAGCGGTCCGACGCCGGCACTGCGTCGAGGCTGAGCTTGACGTCGTCACCCTTGTCGGACGCCGTCAGCGCGTCGATCTGCGCCTGGCCCTTGAGGATATGAGCGGACCCCGACAGGCTGAGCACGCGCGCGTCGGGACCGGCGACACCGGCGGCCAGGGTGATGCGGTCGATTTTCAGGCGATTGAGGTCGATCTTCAGGTCGGGCAGAAGCGGCTGGTTGGGCGAGGGCGCCTGAGGCTTGCCGGGCGCTAGTTCCGGCAGGCGCGACATGTTGATTGACGGCGACGACAGGTCGCGCACGTCGACATGCTTGTTGAAATAGGCGAACGGCCGCAAATCGAGGTGAAGCTCGGGCGAGGTGACGAAGACGCCCTTGGGGTCGGCGACCGTGATGTCGTGGATCGTCATGTCGCCATAGATCGAGCCGTCGATCCGGCCGATATGCACGCGGATGCCCGAAGGCAGGGTGGCGCCATTGACCAGGTTGACCAGCCAGGCCCGGCCAGGCGCCGTATTGACGCCGTTGATCGCCAGCCACAGCAGGACCAACAGGCCGGCAAGGCCGCCGCCTGTACAGATGGCGACCTTACGCCAGGAAACGTGACGCGCGATATGACGGGCCCGCGCCAGCCAGACCTTGACGCGACCCGGTTTGCCAGGCGGCGGCGTTTCAGGCGCCGGAGCCGGCATAATCGCTCGCGGCTTGCGCGCCGGTTGGGCTTTAGGCGTTTCCGGCGGGATGTCGGGTTTCTCGTCCATCAGAAGGCCTGCCCGATCCCGACATAGAGGGCGATGGCCACGTCGCGCTTGTTGTCCGATATGGGGGTGGCGATGTCGATGCGCAGCGGGCCGAAATTGGTGTAGATGCGCCCGCCGATGCCGGCGCCGATCTTGAGGTTGGAAAAGTCGGGCAGGCGCGTCTCATAGACCTGGCCGGCATCGATGAACGGCACGATGCCGTAGCTGCCGATACGGTAGCGCAGTTCCAGCGACAGTTCGCCGACGCTCATGCCGCCGGTCGGGTTGCCGTCGGCATCCAGCGGGCCCAAGGCCTCGTAGGCATAGCCGCGCACGCTGCCGCCGCCGCCGGCATAGAACCGGCTGGACGGCGCCAGGTCCTGTAGCGAACCGCCGAAGATCGAGCCGACGCGGATGCGCCCGGCCAGCACGGCCTGGGCCGAAAACGCGTGGTAGAAACTGGCGTCGATCGTGCCGGCGATACTGGCCTGGGGGTTGCCGTTAAACTCGACCTGGGGCGTGGTCTGGCCGGTGACGCGAAAGCCCTTGGTGGGATTGAGCAGGTCGTCGGTCTTGTCCCATTCGAGCTTCAGCGGCACGGAGGCGGAGTTATAGTGCGCATAGGCGGTCGGCGTCTCGTTGGGATCGGAGGTTTCGCGCGAGGTTGAAAGATCGACCCCGTAGGCCCAGGTCCATTCCTTCTGCCAGATCGGTGTCGACACCCGCGACACCCCCCAGCTCAGTATCTCGCTATAGGCTTCGAAGGTTTCGTCGACGTGGGCGCTGGAGAGGCCGTAGGTCAGGGTGCGGTCGCGTTCGCCGTCGTCGGAGCGCTTGAACATGACGCCTAGGTCCTGTTCTTCAGTGCCCAGCGTACCGGTGACGATCAGCGCCCCTTCCGGCGGCCAGAGATTGCGGTCGGTCCAGCTGCCGGTGGTCGTGAAACCCTGGCCGGTGCTGTAGCCGGCCTCCGCCGACATCGAATGGCGCGGACCCTTTTCCTGGTTGACCACCAGGTCGACCTGCTCGGTGCCGTCGGGGTTCAGCTGGCCGGTCTTGACCGGTTCGACCGAGACGCTGCGAAACAAAGAGGTGGCGACCAGGGCCTGGCGCAAATCGTCGACCTTGCGGTTGTCGTAGAGGTCGCCCGGGTAAAAGCGCGTCAGCTCGGCGATATGGCCGGGCTGGAAGACGACCTTGCCGGTGCTGCGAAAACCGCCGAAGCGCGAGCGCGGCCCGGGATCGACGTCCAGGCTGTAGTCGCCGAGCGCGGTGGTGGAATCCAGCGTGATATCGCGGCTTTTGACGGCGGCGAAGGGATAGCCGTTCTGCGGCATGATCACGCTGACATTGGCCTCCGCCGCCAGCACCTGGTCGGCGACGATCGGATCGCCGCTGCGTAGCGGCAGGTTCGACGCGATCAGGTTGGGCGGCACGGTCGCGTCGGCCTTGACGTGGATCTGGCCCAGCCGATAACGCTTGCCCGGCGTGACGATCAGATGGGCCTGGACTCGGCCGGAACCGGTCTTGGGTGTCAATATGGTGCTGGTCACCGTGCCGTCGAAATAGCCGTCCGAGCTCAGGAGCCGCAGCACCAGGGCCTCGTCCTCATTGGCGCGCGCACGCACCATCGACGGGTTTGCCGCCTTGCCCTTGCCGGCCTTCAGCGCCGACAGGTCGTTGAAACGCCCGGTCTCGGCCCGGGGCAGGCCTTCGAGCACCGTGTCGTAATTGATCGCCGGCGGTGTCGCCTCCGCGGGAATGGCCGTGGCCTCCAGCGGCTGGGCATCGAAGCCGGACAGCGGCGTAAGTGCTGTCGTCAGGTCGGCATCGGTAATCGGCTCTACCGGGGCCAGGTCGGAAACCACAGGCGCATCGGCTGGTGGCGGCGTGGCGGTCGGCGGTTGCGCCGAGGGTGTCTGGGCCTGGGGTTGCGTGTCCGGCCGGGTCTGCTCGGTCGTCAGCGATGGCAAGGCAGCATTGAAATCGCTGTCGGGGATGATCGGCCCGGTCTGTTCCGTCGGGGACTTCGCCGGCACTTCCTTGATCTGCTGCGCCGACGCACCCCCGCCTTCGATGACACCCGCGATCAGCCACGCCGCGAGCGCAGCGGGGGCCTCTGATCGGCGGCACAGGGACAGGCGGGCGGCAGAGCGAATGGGATCGATCCTCACATAGTGGAGGGCGAGAATCGCCCCACCCCGAGTCTAGCAGGAGGGGAAGGGGATGCAAAAAATCCATAGCGAAAATAGGGCAACTTCCAGCGCGCATGATGTACCTGCCAGGCATTGGTCTTCTTTCTTTGCCCTCTCCCCGAGAAACGGGGAGAGGACGAGAGCCGAGCGAAGCGCGGGCGATCGGGTGAGGGGCCAGGTCGGCTGCCGCATTGGCCCCTCACCCGACGATCTACGCCCAAAGGGCTTGCTCGTCGTCCTCTCCCCGTTTCTCGGGGAGAGGGCAAAAGAACCGCGCTGGTCGATGTAGTTCATTCAATTCAACCGCAAGCGACGGAGCGTAGAGCTGGCGGCGACGGTTTAAATTCGTCTTCAGAGACTTATCTAGACCGGAGAGTTCGTTATGATGTCGCTCATGTCCGCCTCAGCCCCCGTTTCCGATCCCCGCTACGACGCCATTGTGGCGCGTGACGCGTCATGGGACGGGCGTTTCGTCTATGGCGTCGCCACCACCGGCGTCTACTGCAACCCGTCATGCGCCGCGCGCACGCCCCGGGCGCCCAATGTCAGCTTCCACGCCGATTGCGACGCCGCCGAAGCGGCCGGCTTTCGCGCCTGCAAGCGCTGCCGGCCGCGTGAAGGCGGCAAGGATGCCCGTGTGGCCAGGATGATCGCCGAGGCCTGCCGCGACATCGAAGCCGCCGAGGAGCCGCCCGTGCTCGAGGACCTGGCGCGCCGCTCCGGTCTGTCGCCCTGGCATTTCCACCGCGTCTTCAAGGCGCAGACCGGCCTGACGCCGAAAGCCTATGCCACGGCTCACCGCACGCGCCGCGTCCGCGAAAACCTCAGCGACGGCCAATCCTCGGTGACCAGCGCGCTCTATGACGCCGGCTTCAATTCCAACGGCCGCTTCTACGCCGCGTCGGACGCCATGCTCGGCATGACGCCCAAGCGGTTCCAGAAGGGCGGCTCAGGCATAGATATCCGCTTCGCCGTCGCCCAGTCGTCTCTGGGCGCCATCCTGGTCGCCGAAAGCGATCGCGGCATCTGCGCCATCACGCTGGGCGACGATCCGGCCGATCTGGTGCGCGAGTTGCAGGACCGCTTCCCCAAGGCGCGCCTGGCCGGCGACGATGCCGAGTTCGATGCGCGGGTGGCGCAAGTCGTCACCCTGGTCGAACAGCCGCGCCAGGGACTGGACCTGCCGCTCGATATTCGCGGCACCGCCTTCCAGCAGCGCGTCTGGCAAGCCTTGCGCGCCATACCGGCCGGCGAGACGCTCAGCTACGCCGAGCTGGCCGAACGCATCGGCTCCCCCAAGGCCGTGCGCGCGGTCGCGGGCGCCTGCGCCGCCAATGTCCTGGCCGTCGCCGTGCCCTGCCATCGCATCGTCCGTAACGACGGTTCGCTTTCGGGCTATCGCTGGGGCGTCGAACGCAAGCGCACCCTTCTGGAGGCCGAATGCAGCTAGGCCTGTTCGAAGTCGACGAGGCGCCGCGCGAGGGCTTTTTCGTCCTGCGCGGCTTCGCCCTGTCGCGGGCCGAAGACCTGATCGCCGCCATCGCCGACATCACCGCCCGAGCGCCATTCCGCCATATGACGACGCCGGGGGGCCGCGTCATGTCGGCGGCGATGAGCAATTGCGGCCGGGCCGGCTGGGTGACGGACGCGAAGGGCTATCGCTATACGGCCGAGGATCCGCAAACCGGCAAGTCGTGGCCAGCCATGCCAGAGATCATCCTGAACCTGGCCATGGAGGCGGCGAATGCCGCGGGTTTCGCCTTCGCACCCGATGCCTGTTTGATCAATCGCTACGAACCGGGCGCGCGCATGGGGCTGCATAGCGACGCCGACGAGCCGGACGCGTCGGCCCCGATCGTTTCCGTGTCGCTGGGCCTGTCGGCGACCTTTCTGTTCGGTGGATCGACGCGCACCGGACCCACCGAAAAGAGTATGCTGGAACACGGCGATGTCGTCGTCTGGGGCGGCCCGGCGCGCCGGGCCTATCACGGCATTGCCCCGCTCAAGGACGGCGTTCATCCGGTCCTGGGCCGCCAGCGGCTGAACCTGACGATCCGAAAGGCGCTTTAGGAGGCCAATTGCCCCGGCTCCTGGTCGGCCGGCAATTGCATCAGGCCGAACCAGTATTGCTCCAGCCGCTCGACGATTTCGTCATAGGTGTCGGTGGTCAGGGGCTTGGTGATATAGCCGTTGGCATGGCGGTCGTACGAGCCGGTGACGTCCGACTGAGCCGACGAGGACGACAGCACCACGATCGGAATACGCTTCAGGTCGGGATCGGTCTTGACCTGGGTCAGGAAGTCCTGGCCGTGCATGTAGGGCAGGTTCAGGTCGAGCAGGATCAGGTCGGGGCGCGGCGCCGTGGCGAATTCACCCTCGCGGCGCAGGATGCTGAGCCCCTTTTCGCCGGTTTCGGCGACAGTGATTTCATTGGCGATACGAGCGCGCCGGAACGCCCGGCGTGTCAGCACGGCATCGCCGTGATTGTCCTCGACCAACAGGACTTGAGCGCTGCGAGCCCGTTCGGTGATCTTGGTCATTAAGTCGTCCTGGTTTTGTTACCTAGTGAGAGGCGTCAAAGCGCTTCCCAGGGCGCCAGTGGCTCGCTCTTTGCGCCTTTGTCACCGATTTTACAGGCGACGTCAAAGCGCTTTTGTCGGGTCCTAAAAACCCTTGTGATATAAAGGGATTAAGCCCCTTGGCGGGGTGGTTTTTCACCCCGTTTCCGCACTTTTGCATCACGATCATTTGACGGGCTTCCCCCCGGCAAACGCGTGTAAAGCAGCGGATTGCAAGCGGTCGGCGAAGGCGGATAGCGGCAAAATCATCCTATGGTTGTTATTCGTTAACTCTCCATCCGCGAAAAGAGTGCACTATCTTGCGGAGACAGAATCACATGCACCGTTCGACTGAGGGCGCGGGTGCGCCGAAGCCGGCCGGCAGGAGGCGTGGATGAATGAAATGTCGGACGGGCAGTTCATGCCCCACGGCTTTTGCTTTCTGTGGCGACCGGACGTGCTGTGGCTGCATGTCCTGTCCGACGCGACCATCGCGCTCGCCTATTTCTGCATACCGGGCGTCCTGATCTATTTCATACGCAAGCGGACGGACATGCCGTTTCCGGCGGTGTTCTGGCTGTTCGGCGCCTTCATCCTGTTGTGCGGCACCACGCACATATTGAGCATCTGGGTGCTGTGGCATCCCGACTACTATTTCGAAGGGGCGATCAAGGCGCTGACCGCCGTGGCGTCTATCGGCACCTTCCTGGCCCTGATCCCCCTGGTACCCCAGGCCCTGGCCATCCCCAGCCCCGCACAGATGAACGAGGCCAATGCCAAGCTGCAGGCGGCCAATGCCGAGCTCGAGCGTCTGTACAAGCGCACCGAGGAGACCGGGCGTGTCACGCTGGGCGCCGTCCTCGACAATGTGCTCGACGGTATCATCACCATCGACGAGCAGGGGCGCATCGAAAGCTTCAACAAGGCGTGCGAAACCATCTTCGGCTATACCACCGACGAGGTCATGGGCCAGAACATCAAGATGTTGATGCCCGAGCCCTACCAGTCCGGGCATGACGGTTACCTGGTCAACTACCTGACGACCGGGCTGCCCAAGATCATCGGCACGGCCGGCCGCGAGGTCCAGGCCAAGCGCAAGTCCGGCGAGGTCTTTCCGATCGACCTGTCGGTTTCGGCCTTCGCCATCGATGGCGTGCGCCATTTTTCCGGTATCGTCCGCGACATCACCAAGGCGAAGCTCGCCGAGGAAAGCCGCCAGAGGCTGCTGCTGCGGCTGATGGAATCCAATACCGAGCTTGAGCGCTTCGCCTATGTCGCCTCGCACGACATGCAGGAGCCGCTGCGCATGGTGCTGAACTTCAGCCAGATCGTGCTGAAGGACTATCACGACCGCCTGGACGAGGAGGGGCGCGAATACCTCAAGATCGTCGGCGACTCGGCGATGCGCATGCGCGACATGGTCCAGGACCTGCTGGAATATGCCCGCCTGGGCACCGACGGGCTGAATGTCGGCGATGTCGACCTGGGGCTTGAACTGACCCATGTCACCGAAAACCTGGGAGGCCTGATCGACGAGGCGCGCGCCCAGATCACCCACGATCCCTTGCCGATGGTGCGCGGCAGCGCCGTACAACTGATGCGGCTGATGCAGAACCTGGTCGCCAACGCCATCAAGTACCACAAGCCCGGCGAGGCGCCCCTGGTGCATGTCGGCGTCTCGGAGACCCAGGAGCATTGGGAAATCTCGGTGGCCGACAATGGCCTCGGTATCGATCCGGCCTTCATCGAGCAGATTTTCGAGCCCTTCCGCCGCTTGCATACCTGGGACGCCATCAAGGGCTCGGGGCTCGGCCTGGCGGTCGGCCGCAAGATCGCCGAAAGCCATGGCGGCCGGATCTGGGTCACGTCGAAGCCGGGGCAAGGCTCGACCTTTACTTTCACACTGTCGAAATCGCTGAGGGGACACTAGGGCATGGCCAATCTGCTGATCCGGGAGGGGCGCCCGGCGGAAATCCTGCTGGTCGAGGACAATCGCGGCGATGTGCTGCTGGCGTCGCGGGCTTTCCGCGACGGCCAGATCGAAAACCATCTCAATGTCGCCACGACGGCCGAGGAGGCGCTCAAGGTGCTGCGCCGCGAGGGGGAGTACGCCAGCCGGCGCCTGCCCGACATCATCCTGCTCGACCTCAGCCTGCCGAAGATGAGCGGCCGCGACCTGCTGGAGATCATCAAGGCCGACGAGCACCTGCGCCAGATCCCGGTGGTGGTGCTGTCCAGCTCCGGTGCCGAACAGGATATCGCCCGCAGCTACGATCTTCACGCCAGCGCCTATGTCGTCAAGCCGATCGATCTCGACAAGTTCCGTGACGTCGTCGCCACCATCGAACAGTTTTTCTTCCTGCTGGCCGTCCTGCCCGACAGCAGCGCCGTATAGTTCTTGATTTGTAAGGAGAGACGCCATGCAAACCGCCCAGTCCGCACAGCCGTCGCAAGTCGCCGTGGCTGATGCGCCGCCGCCGCCCGACCTGGCGCAGGAGTTTCGCGACTACGCCTATATCGTGTCGCATGACCTGGGCGCGCCGGCGCGCCTGATGGTCGAGTTCGCGCGCCTGTTGGGCGAACGCCAGACCGCCTTCGCCGACAGCGAGGACCGGGCGCTGCTGGCCGAGATCATCAATAACGGTGAGCGCATGAAGGCGATGATGCAGGGCCTTTTGTCGTTCTCGCGGCTCAACACCCTGTCGGCGCCGCACGTGCCGGTCGATACCGGCAAGATCGCCGAACATTGCCGCCTGTTGATGCAGGACAAGCTGACACAAGCCGGCGGGCGGCTGGAGATCGGCGCCTTGCCGCGGCTGATGGCCGACGCCGACCAGATCCTGCAACTGTTCAACTTCTTGATCGGCAACGCCGTCAAGTTCCGTCGCGAGGACACCGCGCCGGTGGTGTCGGTATCGGCCGAGCGCAACGGCTCGGACTGGATCTTCTCGGTCCGCGACAACGGGGTCGGCGTCGAGCCGGAATACCGCGAAAAGGTGTTCAAGCCCTTCCAGAAGCTGCATGGCGACGGCGTCTATCCCGGCGCCGGCATGGGGCTTTCCCTGGCGCGCAAGATCGTCGCGCTGCACGACGGGCGCATCTGGATCGCCGAACCCAATGGGCCGGGCGCGGTCGTCAAGTTCACGCTGCCGGCGAGCTAGTCCGGTGCCCAACGCCGCCCCCCTGTCGCCGGTCCTGCGCATCCTGCTGGTCGAGGATTCGCGCTCCGAAGCCGCCTATATCGAGCGCACCCTGACGCGCGGCGGTCCCTATGCCTGCAAGGTCAGCAAGGCCTATTCGGTGGCCACCGCCATTCCGCTGCTGGAAGACCAGGTCTTCGACGTCGTGCTGATGGACCTGCGCCTGCCCGACGCCACCGGTTTTTCCGGCCTGCACGCCATCCAGGCCGTCGCGCCCAAGGTGCCGATCGTCATCCTGACCGGGATCGACGACGAAGAGATCGAACGCGCCGCCATGGAGAACGGCGCCCAGGACTACCTGCTGAAGGAACGCGCCAGCCTGTCGGCCCTGACCCGCTCGATGCGCCACGCCATCCAGCGCCGCTCGGCCGAGAACATCAAGAGCGAGTTCATCTCGCTGGTCAGCCACGAATTGCGCACGCCCCTGACCTCGATCCACGGCTCGCTGGGCCTGATCGCCGGCGCCATGTCCGGCGACATTCCGCCCGCCGTCGCCAAGCTGGTCGACATCGCCCACAAGAACAGCGAACGCCTGATCCGCCTGGTCAACGACATCCTCGATATCGACCGCATCGATTCCGGGCGCATGCATTTCGACCTGCGCCACGAGGCCCTGCAGCCCCTGCTGGCCCACGCCGTTGAAAGCAACCAGGCCTATGCCGCCAAGTTCGGCGTCAGCTTCGTGCTCGAGCCCGGCCCCGAGGTCTGGATCAATGTCGATTCGAGCCGCCTGACCCAGGTCATCGCCAATCTTTTGTCCAATGCCGCCAAGTTCTCGCCGCCGGGCGGCGAGGTGCATGTCACCGTCACGGTGGCCGACGGCCGCGTGCGCATACGGGTCATCGACCAGGGCGCCGGCATCCGGCCGGACTTTCGCGACCGCATCTTCACCAAGTTCTCGCAGTCCGACCGGGCGATCGAGCGCAAGACCGGCGGCGCGGGGCTTGGCCTCTACATCAGCAAGCAACTCGTCGAATATATGGACGGGCGGATCGGCTTCGATTCCGAACCGGGCCACGGCGCCACCTTCTGGGTCGAATTGGCCGCCGAGACCGCGACAGATGTCACCACAATCGAATCCTTCGGGAGGGCCTCATGAACCAGCCCCTGCGTACGATCCTCTGCGTCGACGACGAGCGCGATATTCTCGATGTCGCCAGCATGTGCCTGGAAATGGTCGGCGGCTACCAGGTGACCTGTTGCGAGAGCGGGCAGGCGGCGCTCGATGCGCTCGACGGGGGCATGACGCCTGACCTCATCTTGCTTGACGTCATGATGCCCGGCATGAACGGGCCCGAAACTTTGGCGGCCGTGCGGCGCCGCGCGAAGTTCGACGCCGTGCCGATCGTCTTCATGACGGCGCGCGTCCAGGAGGCGGAGGTGCGCGCCTACCTGCGCCTGGGGGTGACGGCGGTGATCCCCAAGCCCTTCGATCCGATGAAGCTGCCGGGCGAACTGGGCATGATCTGGAACGCCTTCAACGAAGTCCGCGAAGCCGTCGTCATCGAGAGCGATGTCGCCGAGCGGATGATGGAATTGCGCGTCCGCTATGTCGCGGCGCTGGGCGACCATATCTCGCGGCTGGAAGAGTGGCGCACACGGCTGGCGCGCGGCGAAATGCTGGCGGCGGAGCGCCCCGAATTGAAGGGCGTGGCACATCGCCTGGCCGGTACCGGCAAGACCTACGGTTTTGCCGACGTCTCGGAGGCGGCCCGGCTGATCGACGACCGGCTGACCAACGATATCGACGCGCCGGACGCCGAATTGTCGGCCCTGGTCGGTCTCCTGATGGCCGCCTGCCTGACTGCCCAGGCGGGCGGGGCGGGGGCCACGCCGCGGGCAGCGCCGGGCAATGACGGCGCCCGGCCTCAGCCGGCTTCCCAGGCGCCGGCCCGCCAAACCTTCGGCAAGAAGGCGGGAACGGCGCAACCTGTCGCTGTGCGTAAACACAAGCCGACGGTCCTGGTCGCCGACGACGACCGCATGGTGCGCGCCCTGTTCAGCGAATTGCTGGCCGACGACGCCCATATCGTCGAGGCCGCCGACAGCGACGAGGCGCTCAAGCTGATGCGCCTGCACCGGCCGGCCTTGATGTTGCTCGACGATATCATGCCGGGCGGTGTGACCGGATTGAAGCTGCTGGAGATGCTGCAGGCCTCGGGCGAATTCGCCGAGACGCCGATCCTCATGATCACGGCCAGCGATTCCGAAGCCGATATCCGCCGCGGGTTGATGGCCGGCGCCGCCGAATACATCACCAAGCCGTTCGACGGAGTACGCGTCGTCGCCAATATCCGCGCCCGGCTCGACCGCTTGGCCCAGAAAGTGGGATAGAGCGCAATCCGATAAAGTGGCTTCCACTTTTGGCTACGCCGACCTTCGGTTCGGTTAAATTGCGCGACCAAGCCCAATCTCGTTACGCGGCGGGTTTTACAACCTATGGTATTAATCCTCCTGAAATATATCGATGTTATGTTAATCATACTGCGTAGCATAGATGGGCCAGGAGGCCGCGTCGCGTGACCATAATCTCCCAACTGATACAGAACCGGAAAACCATCCTGGTCATCGACGACGATCCGTTCGTCTCGGAATTCGTCCGCATGGCGCTGATGCGCCTGGGCTATACGGCGCGCATCGCCGACAATGGCGTCAACGGGTTGGCGACCGCGGTCAAGGAGCGGCCGGACGCCATCCTGCTCGACCTGGCCATGCCGGAACTGGACGGCTTCGACTTTCTGAAACACAAGAACCGTATGCCGGAGATCACGGCCATTCCGGTACTCGTCCTGTCGGCCAGCCATACGCGCACCGACGTCAAGCGCGCCATGGCGCTGGGCGCCTGCGGCTATATCACCAAGCCGGTGACCGAGGACGCCCTGGCGAAACGGCTGGGCAAAGTCGTGCCGAGCCCTTTGTTCGGCCGCCCTGAAACGACCCAACTGGTCTGGGGCAATATGCAGCCGAAAAGCCGTCTATAAGCGATTATATAAGGTCTTATTAACCATCCTGCGGCGCTTTGGCCACAGCCTGCGGAATTGTGCATGGGCTTGACGCTACGACAACCTTGCCACGAGTTTCCGTTCGCGTAAGGTACCTGCGATGCGACGGATACACGTCGCCATAAAAACAAGATCGCAGGGTTGAAATGAAACAGGCTTTCGCACGAAAGGCGCTCAAGGCAGCGCTGTTGGTATCGATGGTGTCCGTCCTGCCGCTGCTGGCGGCGACCGGCGCCGAGGCTCAGTCGTATTCGCGCCTCGTTGTGTTCGGCGATAGCTTGAGCGACAACGGCAACCTCTATGCCGCGACCGGCCAGCCGACCTCGCCACCCTACAACAAACGCTATACCAACGCCCTGGTCTGGGCCGAATACCTGACCGGCGGCCTGCAGGGCTTTGCCAATCCGACGTCTTATACGTCGGGCTCGATCGACCTGGCCTGGGGCGGGGCGCGCTCGGATACCGGCGTCAACACCAACGGACCGATTCCCGGCACGCCGCTGCAGATCGCCGACTATCTCGGCCATGGCGGCACCTTCGGGCCCAATGACGTCGCCTCGGTGTGGATCGGCGCCAATGACATCTTCCAGGGGCTGGCGGTCGCCGCCGGCAACCCGGCGACGGCCACCACGGTCATGACCGGCGTGGCGGGCACCGCCGCCGGCAATGCCGGTGGCCAGGCCGGGCAACTGGCCGCCGCCGGCGCGAAGACAATCATCGTCATGAACCTGCCGGACTTGGGCTCGACGCCGGAGTTTTCGGGCTCGGCCACGACCTCGGCCATCGCCACCTATTCGTCGAGCGTCTTCAACACCGCGCTCGATGCCAACCTCAAGGCGCAAGCCAAGGCGAACCCGTCGTCGAACATTATCGAGGTCGATATCAATTCGGCCTTCCACGTCATCATGAACAGTCCCCAGGCCTTCGGCATCAGCAATACGACCCAGGCCTGCGTCCTGGTCACGTCGTGCGTCGGCGGTGGCCTGTCGGCGCAGAACAGCTACCTGTTCTGGGATCCGGTGCATCCGACGGAAACCGGCCACAAGCTGATCGCCGAACTGGTCGCGCAATATCTCTATACGCCCAGCCTGACCTCGGGCGTCGGCATGATCGCCGACGAGACCTATGAGACGCGGCGCGAAAACGGTGCGATGCTGGCCGATGAGCTGCACGCGCCGCATGGCTCGGAAGGCGACAATCGCTGGTTTGTCTCCGCCGTCGGTGACAATGCCTCGCGCAATACGCAGATCGGCGAGCAGTCGACCATCGGCGGCACGACGATGGACGCCACCGTCAAGGCCTACGACTACAGCCTGTCGGGCTTCCATGCCGGCGCGGTGCACACCGCCGGCGGCAACCTGTCGGTGGGTGTCGCGGTGACCGCCGTCCAGGGCAATGCCAAGGCCTTCATGGTCAGCGCCAATCCGACCGACGTCTCCGTCGACCTGGGCCTCGATTGGCGCATGGGCGAACGTTTCGTCTCGCTGTCGGGCGGCGCGGGCTTCGCGTCGTTCGCCGACTTCCGCCGCGCCACCCTGTTCGGCCCGATGACCGAGGACCGCAACCAGGTCAATGCCCAGTCGGCGTCGGCTGAGCTACAGGCCGGTATCGACCATTCGATGGGCGACTGGACCCTGACGCCCCTGGTGCGCCTGTCCTATGTCGACGCGAGGATGTCGGGGTTCAGCGAACTGGGGCCGCTGGCGGCGGTCGGCTACGGCGACCGTGACGTCAATGCCCTGTCCGCCGCCGCCGAATTGCGCGCCACGGGCCAGTTGAGCCGGACCGTCGCCGTCAATGCCGTCATCGGTTACGAGGGCGTGCTCAGCGGCAAGGAAGACGACCTGAAGGGCCAACTCATCAACAACAGCGCCCAACCCTTCGCCGAGGCCATGGGCAAGGTCGGCAGCCCCCGCGCCCTGGTCGGGCTGGGCGTAACGGTCAAGGTCGCGCACTTCGACCTCGGCGCCTCGTACCGCGGCACTTTCGGCTCGCAAAGCCAACGCGACCAGGCGGCGATGCTGACCATCAGCAAGGCGTTCTAGTTGTTTCCAAAACCTCCCCGGCTTGACCGGGGAGGGGGGGACCGCGCGCCTTCTTCAGGCGCGTGGTGGTGGGGTATCTTGCTTTCCAACCCCTTGGCGTTAAAGGCCAGGCGGGTGCTCTTTATGCCAGGATGTTGACGCTCTGGCCGGGCGCGGTGGCCTGCGCCGTCGTCTGGGGCGTGGTCGAGCTTGAGGGATTGGTGGTCGCGCTCGACGTCGTCGTGCCAGAAGGGCTGGTGCTCGACGTGTTCGCGCCGGCCAGGCTACCGCCGAAGGTGACGGCGCTATTCTGGAGGTCACTCTTCTTCTGCGTCGGATCCGTCTTGGCGTCGATGCCGTAGGGACCGGACTTCGGATGTGCCGGGTCGATGTGCTTCTTGGCCTCGTCGACTTCCGTGCAATTGTGGCACGTGAAGCCGTTGACCTGTACGGGAACCTGGTAGTTGGTGCTGCCGATCGACATATTCTATGCCCCTGTGACTAGAGGGTAATACGTCGGGTAAAAGAAACGGTTACAGGCGGAACGCTACATTTTTTCGCTCAAGCGCCGCGAGGCTCCTCGCACGAGCTCGGGCGCCCCATTCTTTCTCCAAGAAAATTGGCGCGCTTGCCGAAGCAAGCGCTTCGGAGATTTTTTAAATCAGTGACGCCGCGATATTGATCATCAAGGCCAGCACGGTGGCATTGAACAGGTAGGCCAGCAGGCAATGGATGGTGCCTGTGCGGCGGATCGCCGTCGTGGCGAAGCTGACATCGGCGGTCTGGCCGGACGTGCCGATGATGAAGGAGAAGTAGAGAAAATCCGTATAGTGCGGCTGGTCGTTCCCCGGAAAGATCAGGCACGGATTGCCGGTCGCGTGGTCGTCGCGCGAATAGTAGCCGTGGGCGTAGTGAAAGGCGAAGGCCGTGTGAATAAAGGCCCACGAGGTCAAAAGCGTCAGGCCGGACAGGCCGATATGCATGCCCTTCAGCCAACCGGCGGCGTCCTTGGTCGTCGCCAGTTCGCCGACGATGGCGATAAAGCTGAGCGTCGCCGCGATGACCGATATCAGGAGAATCACCCATTCGCCGTCGTCGTGCAATTGGGCGCGCTTTTGCATACGTTCACGGCTGGCGTTGAACATCGTCTCCATGGCCATGGCCAGGTAGAGCAGGGCGCAGGCGTTCCAGCCGATCAGCGCGGCCGTGGTCAGGCGCGGCGTCAAATGCGTGCCGATGACAAAGGCCAGTATGCCGGCGGCCATGGCGATAAACAGGCGCGGTTTGTGACGAATGTGCCGGATGACCGGCAGGCACATGATGCGGTGGCGAATATGTTGCATGGCACTCTCAAAAGGGAGCTAATGTGGCACTTGTGTGTCCGCGCGCCTGTGTTACGTTGGGGGAAAACCGGGGTATGTCAATTAACCCGTGAGGAGACGTAACGCGTATGGCCATTGTGTTCGAGCACGGCATCGATCTGCCGCAATCTCCACACCAGGTCTTCACCTTTCTCGATGACTTCAAGAAGGTCCCCTTGTGGCTGAAACGCTGCGAAGGTGTGGCCAAGGAAGGTCATGGCCCCAACCAGGTTGGCGACAAGTTGCGCTACGCCTATCGCGAAGGCAACCATCACGGCGTGATGGACGGCAATATCGTGACCTATGAAGCCGACCACCGCCTGGGCTACAAGTATTACGACGCCATGTTTTCGGTCGCCGTCGACTTTCGCATGGAGCCGAAGGCGGCGAGCGGGGAGGGTACGCGGCTGGTCCATCGCATCGAAATCAAGCCGCACTCGCTGATGGCCAAGCTGATCGGCTTTTCGGTACGCAACCGAATCCCCAAGCAGACCAGAATGGCGATGGAAAATATCCGCAGTCTTTTGGCCCAAGGCGCGTAGCGCCGTGCCTCCCCAGCTTGCTGGGCGCAGGCCGGCGAGGCTTTCTTGCTTACGGTTCTCCGCCTTTCCGTTTGTCGTCCCTCGACTCCGGGGCCGAACGGCGCTTTAACTGGCGGCATTCGTAACATCCGTGACAACAACAGGTGGGTACATGGCCTTCGCGAAATCGCTTCTTCTGGCCGGTGCGGCCGTGTTCGGGCTGGCAACCGCCGCCCACGCCCAGCAAAAGCCCTTCACCTATACCGACATGCTGAACCTCGACCGGCTGGGCGCCATCGACGTCGATGCCTCGGGCCATTACATGCTTGCCCAGGTCCGTGCCACCGACCTCGAGCACAATAAGGGCGTCAACGCCCTGTGGTTGAAGGACTTGAACGCACCAACCACGCCGGAGGTCCGGTTGAAGGCCTCGGACGGTGGGGCGGCCGATCCGCAATTCTCGCCCGACGGCAAGAGCATTTATTTCCTGTCGTCGCGTTCGGGATCTTCGCAATTGTGGAAGACCGACCTGTCAGGGGCTGAGGCGACTCAAGTCACCCACCTGCCGCTCGACGTCGGCACCTACGAGATCACGCCGGACGGCAAGGGCGTGGTGCTTTCCCTGGCCGTTTTCCCGGACTGCAAGGGGAACGAGATCGACTGCACCGTGAAACGCCAGGCCGAGGCCAAGGCCGACAAGTCGAGCGGCGAAATCTACACCAAGCTGTTCATCCGTCACTGGAACGTCTGGGAAGACGGCACGCGCAACCACCTGTTCTTCGTCAATCTGGACGACTCAGCCAAGCCCGTCGCCTTGACCGATGGCTATGACGGCGACGTGCCGACCCAGCCCTTCGGCGACGAGGGCGACTACACGATCTCGCCTGACGGCAAGACAGTCTATTTCTCGGCGCGGCTGGCCGGCAAGACCGAGCCGTGGAGCACCAATTTCGACATCTATTCGGTGCCCCTCACCGGCGGCGCCCTGACCGACCTGACCGCGGCCAACAAGGCCTGGGACGGATCGCCGCGCCTGTCGCCGGACGGCAAGACATTGGCCTACCTGGCCATGAAGCGTCCGGGCTTCGAGGCCGACCGCTTCGGCATCATGCTGCGCGATGTCGCGACGGGGGCGACGAAGGAGCTCGATCCGACCTGGGACCGGTCTCCGGCCGGCATCAAATGGGCGAAGGACGGCAAGAGCCTGCTGGTCGACGCCGACGACCTCGGCCACCACATCCTGTTCCGCGTCGATATCAAGACCGGCAAGCCCACGGCGCTGACCAAGGACGGCCATACCACGGCCTATTACGAGACGCCCAAGGGCCTGGTCTTCCTGAAGGACACGTTGACCCATCCGTCCCTGGCCTATCTCGCCAACCCCAAGTCGCCGTTCGCCGATCAAGGCGCCACGAGCCTGCTGCAAGTCGATGCCGGTCTCAAGGACCTGGTGACCGGCCAATATGAGCAGTTTACCTTCAAGGGCTGGAACAACGACACCGTCTATGGCTACGTCATCAAGCCGGTCGACTATGTCGAGGGCAAGTCATATCCCGTCGCCTTCCTGATCCATGGCGGCCCGCAAGGCTCGTTCGGCGACGACTGGAGCTATCGTTGGAACCCGGAAACCTATGCCGGCGCGGGCTACGCGGTGGTGATGATCGATTTCCACGGCTCGACCGGCTACGGCCAGGCGTTCGAGGACGCCATCTCGACCCACTGGGGCGACCGGCCGCTGGAAGACCTGCAAAAGGGCTGGGACGCGGCGCTGGCCAAGTACAAATACCTCGACGGCAACCGCGCCTGCGCGCTGGGCGCGTCGTACGGCGGCTTCATGATCAACTGGATCGCCGGCAACTGGAAGCAACCCTGGAAGTGTCTCGTCTCGCACGATGGCGTCTTCGACGCGCGCGCGATGGGCTATTCCAGCGAGGAACAGTGGTTCGAACACTGGGAGCAGGGCGGCGACGTCTATACCGACCCGCAGCTCTACGATACATTCAACCCCGCCCTGCACGCCAAGGATTGGTCGGTGCCGATGCTGGTCATCCACTCGGACGAGGACTATCGCATCCCGCTCGACCAGGGCGTCGGCGTCTTCACGGCCCTGCAAGCCAAGGGCATCGATTCGGAATTCCTGCGCTTCCCGGACGAATATCACTGGGTGATGAAGCCGCAGAATGCGTTGAAGTGGCACAAGACCGTGTTCGACTGGCTCGACAACCATATCGGCGCCGACGCGCCGGCGGCTACAGGGAGCAAATGATGCTGAGCCGGCGTGGGATAATGGCCGGCGGCATGGCGCTGGCGGCGGGAACGGCGCTTGCGGGTTGCACGCGCGAGATCAAGGCGGTCACGGGTTTTATCGGCCGCATGACCGCCATCCAGACGCGCCTGGGCGGCCGCCTCGGCGTCAGTGCCCTGACCGGCAGTGGTGACAATAGGGCCAGCGGTTCGCTCGCCATCCAGTCGAGCGAGCGCTTCGCCCACTGCTCGACCTTCAAATGGGTGCTGGCGACGCGCCTGCTGCAGATGGCCGACCAGGGCAAGGTCTCACTCGACACGGCCATCCCCTACGGCAAGGCCGACCTGCTCGACTACGCCCCGGTGACCAGGGCCAATGTCGGCAAGGGGCATATGACGCTGGCCGAGCTGTGCGCCGCGGCGGTGACGCTCAGCGACAATACGGCGGCGAACCTGCTGCTCGCCCAGGTCGGCGGCCCGGCCGGGCTGACGCAATTCGTCCGCGGCCTTGGCGACGGCGTGACGCGTTTCGATCGCACCGAACCCGACCTCAACAGCAACCAGGCCAACGATCCGCGCGACACCACGACGCCGGCCGCCATGGCCGGATTGTTGAGGACCGTCTACACCACACCGGTGCTCAAGCCCGACAGCCTGGCGCAGCTCAAGGCCTGGATGGTCGGTTGCCAGACGGGGCTGAAGGAAATCCGCGCCGGGGTGCCGGCCGGCTGGACCGTCGCCGACAAGACCGGGCGCGGCAACGGCGCCGTCAACGATGTCGCCGTCGTCTGGCCGAAGGATAAAAACGGCAAGGAACAGACGCCGGTCTTCCTGGCCATCTTCACCACGGGCGGCACGCTCGGCGACGACGATCGCAACCAGATCATCGCCGATACGACCAAGCTGGTCTTCGACTCGATCGGCTTTGTCGAAAGCCTGGGCCAAAGTGCGCCGTCCTCCGCCGAATAGCCGGCGCTCGACACGCCTATAGGTTAGGGTGCAAACTGGGGTTGAGCCGGCATGATTCGGACCGGCCGAGAGCGTAGTGCGTTTTGGTAGACAAAACGCCGCTCTCGTTTTTTGTTTGGTCGCGCAATTTAACCGACCCGAAGGGCGGCGAAGCCAAAAGTGGCGTCCACTTTATCGGATTGCGCTTGCAACAGGGCGGTACCCTCATGGCGACTGTCATCAAAACCATTCCCGTTCAAGAGACCCCGGAAGCCGTTTGGGACGCGTTGCGCGACGTCGGCGCCGTGCATACGCGGATCGCGCCGGGCTTCGTCACGGCGACCGAGCTTGTCCCAGGCGGCCGGCGCCTGACCTTCGCCAACGGCCAGACGATCACCGAGACGATCATCACCGTCGACGACCAGCATCACCGCCTGGTTTGGTCGACCCAGGGCAATGTGACGACGCACTACAATGCCTCCGCCGAGGTCACCATGGACGAGGACGGCGGCAGCATCGTCACCTGGACCGCCGACTTCCTGCCGGACAGCGCCGCCGCGACCGTCGACGGGCTTATGACCGGAGTGGCCCAAGCCTTGGTGCGGACCTTCGAGCTGGTCGAGGAAAGCTAGCGGCGCGCGTCGAGTCGTGGCAAAGACGGTGTCATGAAACCCGCCGCCTCGCTCGACGAAGTCCTGGCCGAAGTCGCCGTCATGGTGCGCCCGCATTTCGGCAAGGGGCGCCCGGCCAGCTATATCCCGCAACTCGAACGGGTCGATCGCAACAAGTTCGGCATGGCCGTCTGCATGGTGCCGAAATCCAGCCTGATCGCCGGGGGTGCGGCCGATACGGTCGAGGAATACGTCATCGGCGACGCCGACGAGCCGTTCTCGGCGCAAAGCGTGACCAAGCTGTTCGCGCTGGGCCTGGCGCTTAACCGCATCGGCGACGAGGTGTGGACCCGCGTCGGCAAGGAGCCGTCGGGCACGCCGTTCAACTGGCTGTCGCAGCTGGAGCAGGAACAGGGCATTCCGCGCAACCCGTTCATCAATGCCGGCGCGCTGGCGGTCACCGACATCCTGCTCGACATGGTCAAAAAGCCCGACGCCCTGGTGCGCGACTTCATGAGCATGCTGGCGACCGAGCCCCTGACCATCGACGAGGCGGTGGCGGCGTCGGAGATCGAGACCGGCCATCGCAACCGCGCCATCACCCACCTGATGCGCAGCTTCGGCACCATCACCCACGACGCCGAACCGGTGATGGAGGCCTATTGCCGGCAATGCGCCATCGCGGTGTCATGCCGGCAACTGGCCCAGGCGGCCTTGCCCCTGGCGGCGGCCGGCTTCTCGCCGCTGATCGAGGAGACGGTCTTTCCCGAGCGGCTGACACGAAGGCTGAACGCGCTGTTGCTGACCTGCGGCATCTATGATTCGGTGGGGTCGTTCGCCTACCGCGTCGGCCTGCCGTCGAAAAGCGTCGGCGGCGGCGGCATCGTCGCCATCGTGCCGGGCCAGGCGGCGATCGCCGTCTGGTCGCCGGAGCTCGACCGCTTCGGCACCTCGGTGGTTGGCGGCTACGCGCTGGAATATTTCAGCCAGCTGACCAATTGTTCGGTGTTGTAGTCGCATGGAAAATGAGAAGCCGATGACGCGCCGGGACACAATGATCGCTAAACTTCGCCAGTTGATCGCGGAAGGCCACGCCAGCGGCGTGGCCGACTGGGAAGGTGGCGATGCCGTGTTGGCCAAGGTGAGACGAGCGACGTCTGCCCGCGGTAGCGAGGAAAGGCCGCGGTCTAAGTGAATTCTCCTCCCCATTTGGGACAAATGGGGAGGTGGCGCGGCGCTTGCGCGAAGCGCAAAGTCCGCGACGGAGGGGTCACTTACGGACGACAGCGGATGCTCTGATGGCAGAAAGTGGCCCCTCCGTCGTCGACTTGCCCTTCGGGCTGCGCGCCGCCACCTCCCCATCGTAACACGATGGGGAGGAGAAGGCTTAAGGCAGCGTCGACGTCCGGCCCATCTGACGGTCGGCCCACTTGAGGAAATAGGGCAGGTTGGGGGTGTCGGTATGGCCCTGGTCGTGTTGACGCCAGGCCAGTTGCCCGTCCAGCAGGTCGGTGCCGATCGGCGGCTTGACGGCGGTCTTGTAGTCGTTGCCTAAACCGAGATCCTTGGCGCCGAGCAGGGTCCACACACGGCCCGCGGCGATCGTCGCCATGAAGCTGCCCTGCTGGTCCAGCCAGTTGGCGTCGCCGGCGGCCGGATTGCCGTAGCTGATGAAGGTCGGCCTCGGTGCGCACAGCGCGATCAGGTCGTGGGCATCGACGCTGAGGTCGCCTGCGGTCTTCGGGCCGCCGTATTTGATAAAGTTACCGGCCATCCAGTGATATTCGCCGCTGCCGGTCAGGCTTTCGACCGACTCGCCGAAATTGCGCCGCGACGGCTTGGCGCCGCCTTCGCCGGACGAGCCGACCAGCACGAAGCCGAAGCGTTGGTCGAAGGCCATGGCGACCAGCGCGGCCTTGCCGTAGCGCGACACGCCTTCGATGCCGACATGTTTGGCGTCGACCTCAGGCAAGGTCGAGAGATAATCGAGCACGCGGCCGGCGCCCCAGCCCCAGGCGCGCAACGCGCCCCAGTCGTCGGGCTTTCTCGGCTGGCCCTTGTTGGTCAGCCCGATGATGCCGCGCGTCAGGCCCGCGCCATTGTCGGCCTGGATCGAGCCGGGATTGAGCAGGACCACGCCCCAGCCGTCATTGACCAGGGTCTGCACGCGGTCGAGGTCGGGATTGGGGTTCTTGGCCAGAAAGCCCGCCATCATCGGGTCGACCGGCGCGGTCTCGACCTTGGGGGCGTTGGGCGAGGGGGCCAGGAAATGCACCGGCGCCCAGCTCAGCATGATCAGCACCGGCACGGGGCCCTTGGCATTGGCCGGCAGCACGGTCAGCGCCTTGATATCGACATCGATCGACGGGGCGGCGGAATTATCGGCGTGGCCGGTGATGATCGCCGTCTTGACCGGCACGGCGCCCAGCATTTCCGTATCGCTGGCCGTCACCGACCAGGTTACCTGGGGCACATTGGCGGGGATGCGGCCGTACATCTCGTTTTCCAGGTCAGCGGCGATCTCGGCGCGGCGCTTGGGCCATTGCGCGGCGGTGGTCACCTTGGCGCCGTCCTTGAAGGTCAGGATGTCGGGCCAGTTGGGATAGGGATTGGCCAAGGCCGGATCGTAATTGGCGTGGTTGGGCGCCTTTTCGTCACCGCTGGGCCCGGGGCGGACCTGGGTGACGTGCAATTGGTCCATCATGTTCTGATGGTCCTGCTCGGCGGTAAAGGTGACGGGAGGCGGCGCCGAGGCCGAGACGGCGAACAGCATGGCCAGAAGCGGGGCGTAGGTCATCGGCGTTCCTCCTATTTTCCACGCAAGCTAGCGTGAAAATGGTCAGAGGACAACTCTCAATTGGTCAGTCCACGATGAGGCGTAAGCGATGTTCATCGGTGGATCGACAAGCGTAGAATTTGAAATCCACAGATGCACACAGATGAACACGGATTCCAGACTTAAACGCTAAGGTTCAGGGCCTGGCGCCAAGTCTCGATCGCTGCAAGTTTGGCGTTAAAAGCCGACCAGTCGTCGCCATGGGCGATGTCGGCCCACAGGGTTTCGATCTCGTCGATCAGCAGGGTTTCCGGATCGGGCTCGGCAAAGCGCGGGTGCTTGAGTTTTTCGGGCGCGGCGCAGGTATAGAGGTCGAGCGCCTCGCGAAAAGCGGCAAACGCGCCGCCCCGATAGTGCTCGGCACGGGGACCGGCCAGGGCTCGGTCTTCGCTCAATGCCCCGCCGAACCAGTCGTAGAACACGCCTTCGAAGCTGCCGTCGAAACCGAGTGTCGACAAAAAGCCGAACAGCTCGAGAACGAGCCGCTCATCGGCTTCGCCCTGCGGCACGAGGTTCAGGCGCGCGCAAACGGCCGCCTGCAATTCGGCCCGGTAGCGGTCGGCGAAGGTGTTCAGGCTGGCCAGCAGCGGCTCGGACGGCGCCACCAGGGTCAGGCATTGCGCCAGGACGCTGAGGTTCCAGTGTACGCTCGCCGGTTGGCGGCCATAGGCATAGAGGCCGGCATGGTCGAAATAGGCGGCGGTGAAGGCCGGGTCGTAGAACGGCAGGAAGCGGTAGGGGCCGTAGTCGAAGCTTTCGCCGGTGATGTTCATATTGTCGGTGTTGAGCACGCCGTGCACGAAGCCGGCCGTCATCCAGCGCGCGGCCAGCTTGGCCGAGCTCGCGACCGCGGCGTCAAAAACCCCGGCGGCATCGGTCACTTCGGGAAAATAGTTGGCGATGAGATAGGCGACCAGGCCCTCCATCGTCGCCTTGTCGTCCTTGAACAACAGACGCTGGAAGGTGCCGAAGCGGATATGGCTATAGCTCAGCCGGACCAGGACCGACGACCGCGTCGGCGACGGTTCGTCGCCACGCACCAGGGCCTCACCGGTCTCGACCAGGGAAAAGGACTTCGACGTCGGCACGCCCAACGCCTCCAGCATGGCGGTGGCCAGCACCTCGCGAACGCCGCCCTTCAGCGTCAGCCGGCCGTCGCCGCCGCGCGACCACGGCGTGGTGCCCGACCCCTTGGTGCCGAGATCGAGCAGGCGACCCTTATCGTCCATCATCTGGGCGAACAGAAAGCCGCGCCCATCGCCGAGATCGGGATTGTAGACGCGAAACTGGTGGCCGTGGTAGCGCAGGGCCAGGGGCTGCGCCTGGTTGTCCGGCAAGGCTTCGAACCGGCCGAAATGGCGGATCCAATCGGCGTCGTTCAACCCGTCCAGGCCGACCGAGGCGGCGGCGCGGTCGTTGCGATAACGCAACTTAGCCTGCGGGAAATCCGCGGCTGCCACCTCATCGAATAGCGCAAGTCCGCTTGCGGCGAGGCGCGGCGCCGGACGGTAGGTCACGACCCGGCGTGGCAGGTATTGACCTCCTGCCACGACGTCAGTTCGTAATGGCCGTCAAGCCCCTGGAAGACCAGGGCCGACACCATGCGCCGGTGCAGCGGATTGGCCTCGTGCTCCTTTTGCCGCACCCACAGGCACAAGCTGTAATTGGTGCCGGCGACGACCTGGACCTTGGCCGAATAAAGGGCGCTGAAGTCATAGAAGGTTGCGGCCTTGACGGCGAAGTCGGCGGCGGCGCGCACAGCCTTCATGTCGGTCGGCGTCTGGTAGCCGCCGGTCACCGGCGGCGGGGGCGCCGTGCGCAATTCCTTCAGGATGGTGAACAGGCCTTTTTGCTGCGCGGGCGCGGCCGGTTGGACCGGGGCGGGCGGCGGCGGAGGGGCTTCGGCGACTTGCACGGGCGGCGCCGGCGGCACGGGCGCAGGCGCAGGGGGAGGAGGCGGAGCGACGGGGGCCACGGCGACGACGGGCGGCGGTGGCGGCGCGATATAGGCGGGGGGCGGCGGCGGCGCCTGCACCACCGGAGCTGGCGCCGCCGCGATGACCGGAGCGGGCGCCGGCGGTGGCGGGGCTTGAATAACCGGCGCGGGGGGCGGCGGAGGCGCCATGGCGACCACCGGCGGCGGCGCAGGCTGGGCCACAGGCGGCGGTGCGGGCGGGACAACCGGCGGCGGCGGGACGGACGCTTGAGCCGTACCTTGTTGCGCTCTTGCCTCGGCCTGGCGTGCGGCATCGCCATATTGCAGGTCCCAGGCGTGGCGGCCGAACACCGTAGGGCGCGGCGGGATCGGATTACCGTTGGCGTCGGTCAGGGCGACCGGCGTCGGCGCGGGCTGCGGGGTGGGCATGTGGCTGCACGCGCCGAGCATGACCAAGAGCATGAGCGGGGTATAGGTGATAATGCGTGCCATGGCGCCCTTCGGAAGCTGCAAAACCGGCCGGAAGCCGATCCTAGCCCTTGTGTCGCTTTTGCGGGCGCCGCGCAAGGTTCTAGTAAAGAGCGGGGCTTCACGCGCTCCGGCGGTGGCGGTTATCCGGTGATTTTGCGGTGCGCTGCAAAATCACCGGCCTTTGCGCTCCGTCCCGCGCCCGGCTGTGTCTTTTATGCGGCATCGGCATCACAATGCGACGGTTTTTCGACGTCTTTCCAATCCCATGACGCGAAATTTTCGACGCGGGTAACGCTAAAAGTGTGCCTTGCCGCTGCGGCAATGGGACCGGCCTGAGCGACCGCAGCAATGGCCCTATGTCAGGCATCCATTCGCGCAACCGGCGAATAAAGTCGTGGATTTTCCTCGTCTTCGCTTCGGCGGGATTAGAGACGCGTACCGCCGCCTTCAAGAATAGGGAGCAGTATTTCCCTTACGTCAATTGTGCAATGCGGCCGCGGCCCGAGTGCCATTTGTTTCCGTGCACGTCATGTGTTAGAGGATTCGACGGCCGCAGACTGATCTTTTTCAGCCTGTGCTTGCCCAGTGAAGTCAAAAAAAAGACTACCAAGCAGAGACGGAAATTGACCCAAGGGAAAGCTATGCACAGCATCAATCCATTACTTACGCCGCGCGTCCGCGCCCGCCTGATGATGGGCGCCGCCGGGATCGCCTTGCTCTCCCTCGCCGCACCCGCCGCTTTCGCCCAAAACGCGAAGCCCGCCGCCGCAAGCCCCCCCACAGCAAACGACGACACCACGACCATCATCGTCACCGCCCAGAAGCGCGAGCAAAAGCTGCAGGACGTGCCGATCATGGTCACCACCGTGTCGGCCAAGCTGCTGCAGGATGCCGGCGTGCACGACATCAAGGATCTGCAAATCCTCGACCCGAGCCTGAGCGTCACCTCGACCGAGAATGAAAGCCAAACGACCGCGCGCATCCGCGGTGTCGGCACGGTCGGCGACAACCCCGGCCTGGAATCGTCCGTGGGCGTGGTCATCGACGGCGTCTACAGGCCGCGCAACGGCGTCGGCTTCGAGGACCTGGGCGAGCTCGAGCGTATCGAAGTGCTGGACGGCCCGCAGGGCACCCTGTTCGGCAAGAACACCTCCGCCGGCGTCATCAATGTCATCACCAAGCAGCCGTCCTTCACCTATGGCGCCGATGCCGAGGTCACCTACGGCAATTTCGGCGACCAGGGCTATGCCGCCTCGATCACCGGCCCGTTGATCGCCGACAAGCTGGCCGGCCGGCTCTACGTCGCCGACCGCAAGCGCGACGGTTATGAGGACGTCGTCACCGACGGCGGCCCGCGTACCACGACGACCGACGGCAACGAGAACTTCAACACGGCGCGCGGCCAATTGCTGTTCACGCCGAATGCCGACGCCAAGATCCGCGTCATCGCCGACTATACCGACCGCAGCGAAAACTGCTGCGCGGCCGTGCAGACCCACCTGGGCCCCACGGCGCAGATCATCAGCGCCCTGACCGGCAACCAGGGCATCGCCACCACGGCCGACCCAGGGGCGCTCGTCGCCTATTCCAACCGCTCGACGCAGCAGCACATCAAGGACGGCGGCGTCTCGGTCGAAGGCAATTTCAAGCTGCATTCGCTGGATGATGCAACGTTCACCACCATCACCGCGCTGCGCGACTGGAAGACGACCTCGGGCCAGGACCTCGACTATAGCGGCGCCGACATCCTGTATCGTCCGGACGACGGCTCCTATTCGACGCGCTTCAAGACGGCGACCGAGGAACTGCGCCTGGCCGGCCAGACCGAGCACGCGACGTGGCTGTTCGGCGGCTTCTTCTCGTCGGAAGACCTGTATCGCCACGACACCTATGTCTACGGCTCGCAGTACGAGGAATATGTCAGCCTCTTGCTGTCGAACGGCGCGGACCCGACGATGGTCTCCAAGTTGACGGGCCTGCCGTTCGGCGACAGCTTCGTCGCCGGCCAGGGCGCCAAGGACCAGTACACCCAGGGCGACAAGAGCTACGCCTTCTTCACCAACGATTCGTGGAAGTTCAACGACGCCTTCGAAGTGACGGCGGGCCTGCGCTATACCGACGAGAAGAAGACGCTCAACGCCAACTATTCCGATACGGACGGCGGCGCGGGCTGCGGTTCGGCCCTGACGCAATACGGTACGACGGCGGCCATGTACCAGGCCCTGGGCCCGGCGGCGGCGGCCCACGGCGCCAATCCCTATTGGGTCGGCGCCATCGCCAACGGCTCTGCGACCACGGCGGTCGGCGCGCTCTGCCCCTTCTGGGCCAATCCCTATTTCAACGGCCGCGCCGTCCATGACAGCCACGACGGCACCAACCTGTCCGGCACGGTCAAGGGTGACTGGCACCTGAACCCCAGCGAGATGATCTACATCTCGTATGCCCGCGGCTACAAGGCCGGCGGCTACAATCTCGACCGGGCCAATACCGACCTGATCCCGAACCCGTCGCTGTGGTTCGCCCCGGAAACGGTCAATTCGTACGAACTGGGCTTCAAGAGCAACCTGTTCGACAATACCCTGTCGTTTGACATCACGGCCTTCGACCAGAAGTTCGAGAACTTCCAGCTCAACACCTTCCTGGGCACCGCCTTCGTCGTCGAAACCATCCCGACCCTGAACTCCAAGGGCGTCGACGCCGACGTCTATTGGAAGACGCCGGTTCCGGGGCTCAGCTTCCAGGGCGGCATCTCCTATGCCGACACCAAGTACGGCCAGTTCGGCGCCTCGCAACTGTCCAACCCGGCCGACTTCCCGGGCCTGTCGCTGCTGCCGGGCAGCCAGGTCTCGTTCGCCCCGAAATGGACCTCGTCGGCCGCGCTGACCTGGACCCGTACCATCGGCGGGCTGCGCTACGGCGCCAACCTGACGGCGAAGTACACCTCCGCCTACAATACCGGCTCCGACCTGATCCCCTTCAAGGCGCAGGGCAGCTATACCCTGGTCAACGGCCGCATCAGCATCGGCCTGCCCAACCAGCGCTGGACGCTTGAGCTGTGGTCGCAGAACCTGACCAATGTCAGCTACAAGCAGGTCGTGTTCGCCGCCCCCCTGCAAGGCACGAATATCCAGTCGACCCCGCAATCGGGCGGCAGCTTCTACAATGCCGCGCTCGACAGCCAGACCTACGACGCCTTCATGGGCATGCCGCGCACCTACGGCGTGACGCTGCGCTTCAAGTACTGATCGTCAATCGTTGATAAAGAAGAGGGCGGTCCGCAGGGGCCGCCCTTTTTTCATTCCAATTGCCTCTCCTCCCCTGCGAAGCGGGGGAGGTGGCGCAAGTGCGAGCGGTAGCGAAGCCTTGCGACGGAGGGGGCCTTGAAGCGCACCGCAGCCCCCTCCGTCACGGGGCTGCGTGCTGCGCACTTGCTCCCGTGCCACCTCCCCCGCTACGCAGGGGAGGAGAGGTCGCGCGCTTATATCCGATACGTCCCGGCTTCGATCTGCGACTGGCAGGCGGGGGTCAGCTCGATAAAGGCCGTGCCTTCGGTATTGAGCACGTACATCGGGTCCTTGATCCTGGCCAGGTCGAAGCCTTCGACGATCAGGTCCATCTTCTTGTATTTAAAGGTGCCCGTGGTCTCGGCGTGCTGCAGCAGGCGCACGAAACGCGGCCGCGCAAAGGCGGGCAGGTTGGCGTCCATATGGCGGCGGAAAGCCTCGATGTCGAAGCCCTCGCGCGTGATCAGCGACACCATGCCGGCCTTGCCGTCATAGGCCTTCATCGGCACGCCGTAGACGATGGCTTCCTCGACGCCGGGCGCCGACGCCGCATATTCGGCGACCTCCGAAGTCGAGACATTTTCGCCCTTCCAGCGGAAGGTGTCGCCGATGCGGTCGATGAAATAGAGATAGCCCTGCTTGTCCTGGCGCATCAGGTCGCCGGTGCGGAACCAGGCGTCGCCCTTCTTGAAGACGTCGTTCAACACCTTCTTCTGCGAGGCCGTCTTGTCGGCATAGCCGCTATAGGCGTGGCGGGCGTCGTGGGCGATGGCGCCGATGGCTTCGCCGATCTCGCCGGGCTTGCATTCGAAGCACAGGCCGTCATTGCGCCGCTCGGGCATTTCCGATTCGATATCAAAGCGTACCAGGCGGACGTTGAACTTGCTCTTGAGCATTTTCGGCACGCGGGCGATGGCGCCGGACTTGCCATCCAGGTTGAAGAGCGAGACATTACCCTCTGTAGAACCGTAAAATTCCAGGATATCCTTGATCTTGAAGCGGCTCTTGAAGTGATCCCACACCTCCGGTCGCATGCCGTTACCGAAGGCCATGCGCACCTTGTGCTTGGTCTCGTCGTCCGGATTGGCGGCGGGCGGCGAATTGACGAGATACCGGCAGAGCTCGCCGATATAGACGAGGTGCGTCGCCCCCGTAGCGCGAATGTCGGGCCAGAACTGCGACGCCGAGAACCGCCGCTTCAAGACCACGGCGCCGCCGTTCATCAGGGCTGCGCCGACGGCGCACAGGCCGGCGGTGGCGTGATACAGCGGCAGCACGCAATAGACCTTGTCGCCCGGCTTGATCTCGGTCAGGCCGGCAAAGGCCTTCATGTAGAGCTGGGCGCGGGCGTTGGAAATCTTGGCCGCCTTGGGCAGGCCGGTGGTGCCCGATGTATAGATGTAAAGCGCGATCGAGCCGGCATTCAGCTCGCTGCGCGGCTGGCGATCCGGGCGCACGGTCGAGGCGCCCTTGATCGAGGCGTCGAGGCTGCGGCAATGCTCGCTTTCGCGCTCCTGCTCCAGGCCCAGCACCCAAAGCGTCTGGAAGCGCGCGACCTGGCTTTCGATTTCCTGGAACGCCGCCATGGTCGAGGTGTCGACCAGGGTCAGCGAGGCCATCGAGATGTTGATGCAGTGCGCCAGCCCGGCGCCGGTCAGCGAATTGTTGATCAGGGCGGTGATGACGCCCAGCTTGTTGAGGCCCAGCCAGATCGCCAAATATTCCAGGCGGTTGGGCATGAACAGCGCGACCGTATCGCCGGCCTTCAGCCCTCGCGTCCGCCCCCAGTGGGCGTAGCGGTTGGCCAGGGTGTCGAGTTCCTTGTAGGTCAGCGAGCGCCCTTCGAACTGGATCGCCTCCTGGGTCGGCCACTGGTCGACGCACTTTTCGAAGTCGTCGCAGACGAGGTTCGGCGAATCGGGATTGACGCTGTTGATGCGCTTGAGGATGCGGAGCAAACGGCGCAGGAAGGTGGCGTCCCGTTTGATGGTGTCGGTAAAACCCATACGCTCTCGTTCCTCTAACCGTCGCTCCGGACAGACCTGTCCGGTTTTCGAAAATCTATCCCGGGAATCACTTCGCGTCAAAGCTTCAAGACGTCGTGAAACGCATATTTTAAAAGGGATTTCCTGACGTTGCGGTAAGCTGCGGTTTGCGCCCTTGAACCGCACCCCCAAAGCCGGTAACTACGCCCTAAATAAGGAGTTTCACTTTGACTGTTTCCGAAGCGCTCGAGCAAATTTACGCCTCACTCGCCAACGACAATGAAGAGATCGACGCGCGCATCCGCGACCTGAAGACCGCCCTGGCGGCCGAGGGCCAGAAGGAAGCCGTCGTCGAACCGACGCGCCTGGCGCAGAACAACCGCCAGGGCCGCAAGATGATGCAGTCCTACTTCAAGAAGCGCGGCGTCACCGTCGTGTTCGGCGAGTAAATCAAGAGGGCTCGACGGTGGCGACACGGCGATCCGTTATCCTGGGCGGCGCGGCTCTTGCAGCCCTGCCGCGATTGGCGGCCGCCGATGCGACCGATCCGATCGCGGTCAATGCCGCGCCGGGCTTCGACGCCCGCGCTCTGACCGCCATCGGCCAGGCCTTCCTGCAAGCGCCTGGCAACCTGCATGGCCTGGTGGTCGAACGTCACGGCCAGACGGCGCTGGAAGTCTATCGCAAGGGCAAGGACCAGCCGATCGGCGACCTCCTGGCCCACGACACCAGCTTCGACGCCGACACCTTGCATGACTTGCGCGGCATTTCGCGCGCCATCACTGTTCTGCTGTGGGGCATCGCCCAGGGCGAGGGCAAGACGCCGGCGCTCGACATGGCCGTGCTCGACCTCTACCCGAAGCTTGCGAAATTCAAGTCGAACGGCCGCGACGCCATCCGCGTGCGCCACCTGCTCAACATGTCGGCGGCGCTGCAATGGAGCGAGGAGGGGCCCAAGAGCGATGCGCTGGGCCTGACCCTGCACACCGATCCGCTTGACTTCATCTTCAATCGGCCGATGGTCGGCACACCGGGCAATGTCTTCAACGACTGTTCCGGCTGCACCTTCGTCCTGGCGGATATTCTCAGCCAGCGCCTGGGCATGTCGCTGGTCGACTACGCCAATACCCGCCTGTTCGGGCCGCTCGGCATCACCACCTTCGAGTGGCGCAAGGACCTTCTCGGTCGTCTGCGCGCCTATGACGGCTTGCGCCTGAAGCCGCGCGACCTGCTGCATATCGGCCGCATGGTCGCCTGGGGCGGTCAATGGCAGGGCTATGCCATCGTACCGTCGGACCTGATCGCAGCCTCGATGAAACCGTTGATCAATACCAACCAGCCCTTGATCGCGCCGCAATACGGCTACGGCTGGTGGTCGGGGCCGGGACTGGCGCTGGGGCATCCGTTGCGCTGGCAAGCGGCGGTCGGCGGCGGCGGCAACCGGCTGTTCCTTGTGCCCGACCTCGATCTCGTGGTGGTGACGACCGCCGGCAACTATGACGTGGTCGATGATAGCGCCCAGCGTGTGCTGGAGCACGTGGTCGGCGCTGTCAGGGGCTAAACATTAGTGTGATACCGACAAAAACGACACAATCGGGTCTTGGTTGTGTCGCTCTGCCCCGCTAGAAGACCCTCATGGCGGTAAATCGGGTTTCAATGGGCTTGTATGTGTTGGGTATGGCGTTCGCCATGCCTGTCCATGCCCAGGTGCTGAGTGTCGGCGACGACGGCACCGCGACGATGCAGTGCACCGCGTATCAAAATCCGCAGGTGCGCGAGACCCACACGAACGCGCCGCGACCGATCCCCGCCGCCTATGCCGATTTGATCCAAAGTGCTGCGGTACGCGTAGATGTGTCACCGGCCCTGCTTGACGCCCTGGCGCGCCAGGAATCCAACTACAACCCCGCCGCCGTCTCGCGCAAAGGCGCCATCGGCATCATGCAACTGATGCCGGCGACCGCCAAGGCTTTGAATTTGAACCCGAACGACCCGGCACAGAATATAATGGGCGGCGCCATCGTCCTGCGGCAGGCGCTGAATGCGTTCGGCGGCCAGATCGACCTGGCTCTGGCGGCCTACAATGCCGGGCAAGGGGCGGTTGCGAAATATGGCGGCATTCCGCCCTATGCCGAGACCCGCGCCTATGTCCGGCAAAACCTTGATAAATTGGCGCGTGTAAGCGACAGTTCCCAACCCCGCGCCGGCGAGTCGTCTCCTGTCGACCCCAGCGCCCAAGCCTATATCCAGACCTGCGTCGCGGGCTGAAGCGGAGACTACGGTGATGAAACATAATCTATCCCGCGCCAGCATTCAGGTCAAGATTGGGGCCGCCCTGACCTTCCTGGCCATGGCCCCGGCCGCGCACGCCCAGGGCGGCGGTCCGGTCGGATCCTCGCCGATCCTTTCCGCCATCACCTGGATCCAGGACACCCTGTTGGGCCAGGTGGCGACCGCGGTCGCCGTGATCGCCGTCGCCGCGGTCGGCTTCATGATGCTGACCGGGCGCATGAACTGGAAGTACGGCGCCACCGTCATCATCGGCATCTTCATTCTTTTCGGCGCCTCGACCATTGTCGCCGGCATCCAGGCGGTCGCGCACTAGATTATGTCGGATTTGATCAAGACACCGGTATTCAAGGCGCTGACCCAGCCGCAGATGTTTGCCGGTGTGACCTACAGTTTCTTCATCATCAACGGCATCGTCACCACCGAAGCCTTTTTGATTTCACGCTCGTTCTGGGCGTTCGGCATCGCCCTGGTCATTCACGTCATCGGTTATCTCGCCTGCCTGCGCGAACCGCGCATCTTCGACATCTGGATGACCAAGGTGCAGCGGTGTCCGCGTGTTAAAAACTGGCGCCACTGGCGCTGTAACTCCTATCATCCGTAGAATGGTTCCCAATGGCGGATGAAGCGAAACCCCAGCTCGACATGAAGAGCGGCTTCGCGGGCTGGTTCAAGAAGGAACAGCGCGTCGGCGAGCGGCTGCCCTACGACTACCTGCTCGACGACCGCACCGTGGCGCTGCGCGACGGCGCCCTGATGCAGTCGATCTATCTGGAGGGCTTCGCCTTCGAGACGGCCGACACCGAAGAGGTCAATCACCGACAGATCGTGCGCGCCGCCGCCTTGCGCGCCGTAGGGTCCTCGCGCTTTGTCGTCTATCACCACATCATCCGCCGCCGGGTCAGTGTTTCGCTCGACGCGTCGTACGACGACCCGGTATGCAACCTGATCCAGCAACGCTGGCAATCGCGCCTGTCGTCACGTCAGGTCTTCGTCAACGACCTGTTCCTGACGATCGTCCGCCGCAACCCCAAGGGCAAGGTCGGTGTGGCGGAAGGCTTGGCCGGATTGCTGAACCGCGGCGTCGGCGGCCATGCCCAGCAAGCGGCGATGACGCGCGACCTGAAGGAACTCCAGGCGGCCAGCGAGGCGCTGATGGCGGCGCTCCAGGCCTACGGTCCGCGCCTGCTCGGCGGCTATGACACCGCCAATGGCCGCTGTTCCGAACCGCTGGAACTGTTGTCGGCCCTGTATAATGGCGAAATGCGGCCGGTGCTGCGGCCGTCGACCGATGCCGGCAACTATATTCCTTACCGCCGCATCAGCTTCGGCCTGGATGCGATGGAGCAATCGCAGGCGTCGGACGGCAAGGACTTCGCCGCGATCCTGTCGCTGAAGGACTATCCGCCGGCGGCGACGCCCGGCATGTGCGACGCCATCCTGCGCCTGCCGTTCGAAATGACGCTGACCGAAAGCTTCGCCTTCGTCGACCGCCAGATCGGGCTGGAACGCATCAACCTCGCGCTGCGCCGGCTTCGCGCCGCCGATGAAGAGGCGATGAGCCTGCGCCAGGGCCTGATGGCGGCCAAGGATGACCTGACCGTCGGCGCCACGGGCCTGGGCGAACACCACCTCAGCCTGTTGGTGCGCACCAAGTCGCTGGAGACGCTCGATCCGGCCGCCGCGCAATGCCTGGCCGCCCTGGCCGATCTCGGCGCCATCGCGGTGCGCGAGGACGTCAACCTGGAGCCGGCCTTCTGGGCGCAGTTCCCGGGCAACGAAGCCTATATCGCGCGCCGCGCCCTGATCTCGACCTCGGCCTATGCGTCGTTTGCCTCGCTGCACGGCTTCCCGGTCGGCCAGGCCGAGGGCAATCACTGGGGCCAGGCGGTCACGGTGTTCGAGACCTCGTCCGGCACGCCCTACTATTTCAACTTCCACAAGGCCGATCTCGGCAACTTCACCGTCATCGGGCCGTCGGGCTCGGGCAAGACGGTGGTGCTCAACTTCCTGGCCGCCCAGGCGCAGAAGTTCAAGCCGCGCACCGTCCTGTTCGACAAGGACCGCGGCGCCGAAATCTTCATCCGCGCCATCGGCGGCCACTACGCCACCTTGCGTCCGGGCGAACCGACCGGCTTCAATCCGCTGCAGCTGCCCGACAATCCCGGCAACCGCGCCTTCCTGCGCGCCTTCATCGCCCAGCTCCTGCATCGTCAGGATATGCCGCTGAACTCCGAGGAAGAGGCGGTCATCACCGAGGCGGTCGACGCCAATTTCGAGCAGGAACCGCAATACCGCCGCCTGCGCTATTTCCGCGAACTGCTGGGTGGGGTGCGCCGGCCGACGCATGGCGACCTGGCGGCGCGGCTGACGCCATGGGTCGGTGAGGGCGAGGCCGCATGGCTGTTCGACAACGAGGCGGACCTGCTCGACATGGGCGAACGCACGCTGGGCTTCGACATGACCCTGCTTCTCAACGATCCGGTCCTGCGCACGCCGGCCATGATGTACCTGTTCCAGCGGGTCGAAGAACGGCTGGACGGCACGCCGACCATCATCATCATCGACGAGGGCTGGAAGGCGCTCGACGACGAGATCTTCGCCGCCGCCATCCGCAACTGGATGAAGACCCTGCGCAAGCGCAACGCCATATTGGGCTTCGGCACCCAGTCGGCGCGCGATGCGCTCGACAGCCGCATTTCCTCGGCGATCATCGAGCAGGCGGCGACGCAGATCTTCATGCCCAATCCGCGTGCCCAGCCGGAAGACTATTGCGACGGCTTCGGCCTGACCCTGCACGAGCTCGATCTTATCCGCGCCTTGCCGCCGCATGCCCGCGCCTTCCTGATCAAGCACGGCAACCATTCCGTTGTGGCGCGGCTCGATCTGGGCGACATGCCGGACATCCTGACCGTGCTGTCGGGCCGCGAGTCCAGCGTGCGTCACCTCGACGACCTGCGCGCCCAACTCGGCGACGACCCGGCGCAATGGTGGGAGCCGTTGACCGGCACGCCCTATCCGGCCTTGGCGCCGCGTAAACGCGCCTCCAAGCGGGAGGCGTCGTGATGCAAGGCTATTGTCCCGACATTACCCTCGTCGGCGCGACCTCGGTGTCCGAGTCGATCGAGGCCATGGACTGCCATATCAACAACGCGGTCGAAGTCGGTTACGATCGCCTGTTCGGGGCGGGGGGCGCCTTCGTCTATGCCCTGACGGGTCTGCTGGTCATCTATGTCGCCCTGATCGGCTACGGCTTCATGACCGGCCGGACGCGCCTGACCATGACGATGATGTCGCCGCGCATCGTGACCATGGTGCTGGTCATGACCTTCGTCTCGGTCTGGCCGGCCTATCACGCCATCTTCTACGGCCTGTTCATGGGCGGCCCCGATGAGATCGCGGCGGCGCTATTGGGCCAGCGTGGCTCGGCGGTCATGGATTTCGCCCAGCAACTGGACGGCCTGTTCGTCAAGTTCGCCGATATCGCCAAGGTCCTCGATCCGACAACGGCCCAGCAAGCGGTGCAACACGCCGCCCAGACGACCGCCACGACCACGCAAAGCGGCGTCACGGTCGTGACCACCGCGGCCGCGCCGGCGGCGCGGCCGATGTCGGTGAGCCTGTTCTGGATGTCGGGCCTGTGCCTTCTGGTCTCGACGCTGGGCGTGCTGATCCTGACGCGGCTGGTCTTGTACCTGCTGTTGATCCTGGGCCCGATCTTCATCCTGTTCGCCCTGTTTCCGCAGACGCGCGGCCTGTTCAACGGCTGGCTGCGCACGTCCTTGACCTTTGCCATGGCGCCATTGTTCACCGTGCTCGGCGGTACGGCGGCCATGCTGTTGTTCGTGCCGTTGATCGATTCCATCGGCGCCAATCCGCAGGCCGCGGCGGCGCAGGTCCAGCCCATGATCATCCTGTTCATGGGCTCGCTCATCTACGCGGCGTTTCTCTTCGTGCTGATGTGGGTATCGGCCAACCTGGTCAAGGACTGGCAGGCGACCTGGCGGGAAAAGCCGGCGTCGGAACGCACGCCCATGACCGCGACGCTCAATGCCGCCGCCCAGACGGCGACGCTCAACGCCGTCATGGCCCAGTCGACGGCCGCCGACCGCTTTGAGCGTACCGGTTCCCTGGTCGCCGCCGTCAGTCGCGACGCGACGGGTGCGGCCGGGGCGGCGGGCGCTCCGGCTGCCCGCGCCGAGGTGCTGGGCCTTTACGATCCGCAGGCGCGCGGGCAAAGCGGCGACCGCTTCTCGCGCGTCCAGGGCCTGGGCCAACGTTTCCGCCCGGGCGTCAAGCCCACCATGACTGCGGCGCTTGCGCCGTCAACCGCCCCGCGCCCCCAGGATAAACCCGCATGAGGACGCCCCTCTCTCTACTCACATTGGGCCTGATGCTGGCCGCCTTGCCGGTTCAAGCCGCGCCTGAGCGGGATGCCCCGCCGGCGCCCCGATCGGCGGTCAACCCGCCGGTAGCGAACCTGCCCATGGCCCTGTCGGTGCAGACCGACTCGCGCATCGTCACGCTCGACTATAACGAAGCCTCGGTGGTGCGCCTGGAAGGCTGCGTCAACTTCCAGACCATGGTCACCTTCGACAAGGGCGAGCATATCGAGAATGTCGGGCTGGGCGACTCCAGCCAATGGCAGGTCATGCCGAACAAGCGCGCCGACCTTTTGTTCGTCAAGCCGATCACCGCCAAGGCCTATTCGAATATGACGGTGGTGTCGGACAAGCACGTCTATAATTTCGAGCTGCGCGCCGCCCCGGAAGACGCCTGCGACCACGGCCGGGCGATCTACGAGCTGCGCTTCAACTATCCCGTCGATCCCGCAGTCGCCGCCGCGGCCGCGGCGGCCGCCGCCAAGAACAAGACCGCGGTGCCGACCGATCTCAACGCCTTGCCCCTGCCGGAAAAGCGCAATACCGCCTATACCTATAGCGGCAACATGCTGTTGGTGCCGCTGCGCGTCTTCGACGACGGGGCGTCGACCTACATGAAATGGGCCGACGGCACCGAGACCCCGGCCGTCTACGCCAAGAACCCCGACGGCACGGAAAGCATCGTCAACTATGCCAATCGCGGCGACTACATCGTCATCGAACAGGTCGCCCAGGCCTTCGTGTTGCGCAGTGGCAAGCAGTCAGTGACGCTGTACAACGACGCCTACCACGTCCAGGGGCTGGACGGGGACTCGCCCAAACCGCGCAAGGGAGGCAAGTAATGGCTCTGGATCCCGTCAAGAGACTGCCGGCCGGCAACGATCCGCGCCTGAACCGGGCGCCGGACGACCTGGCCGCCTCGACGCAAAGCGCCATGCCGCAGGTGGCGAAGAGCGGCGGCGGCGACGCGCTGGGCTTGGCGATCGGCATGATCGGCTGCGCCGCCATCGGCGCCTTCACGCTGCTCCAGTTGCACAATGCCCCCAAGGCGCCTGCGCCGGCCGTAGCGCCCAAACCGGCGCCGCAGATCGTGCGTCCCGTGACGCCGCCGCCGGCCGTCCAGCCCATTGCCGTCGCCCCGGTGAAGCCGCCGCAGAGCCTGTTACAGGCCCCGCCGCTCACGACGGCGCCGGCCCAGGACCTGGCGGCCGCGCGCGCCCCGGCGATGATCATTGACAATTCCTCGGCATCGGCCTCGACGTCGGCGGGCGCCTCGGCCAGTGCGCCGCCCGCCGCCAAGCTCAACGGCAACGACCAGTTCATCAATTCGGTCAACGGCACCATCGCCAACAAGGCGTGGAAGATCGGCGATCCCGGCAAGGTCGTCCCGCAGGGCACGGTCATTCCGGCCGTTCTGGAAACGGCGATCAACTCGGACTTGCCGGGCTATACCCGCGCCATCGTCGCCCGCGATATCAGAAGCTTCGACGGCACCGCCGTGCTGGTGCCGCGCGGTTCGCGCCTGGTCGGCCAGTACAAGAGCGGCCTGACCACCGGCGAAACGCGCGCCTTCATCATCTGGGACCGGCTGATCCGGCCTGACGGCCTGTCGGTGCAACTGGCCTCGCCGGCGACCGACGACCTCGGCCAGGCCGGGGCTTCGGGCAGCGTCGACAACCATTTCGTCACCCGCTTCGGCGCGGCTATCATGCTGTCGATCGTCAACGGCTTGACCGCCGGCCTGTCGTCGTCCAACAGCAACACCATCGTCATCGGCTCGTCGACCGAGGCCTCGTCGCTGGCCAATTCGGCCCTTCAGGCCAGCGCCTCGGTGCCGCCGACCATCCATATCCCGCAAGGCACGCCGATCGAAGTCTTCGTGGCCCGCGACCTCGATTTCAACATCGGCCCGGAGCCCAAGCCGTAATGGCGACCGCCGCGGAGACCGTATCACCCGGGGCCGACACCGTCGCGATCGTCGACGGCGTCTACCTGCGTACCTACCTGAAGCCGTTCCTGCCGTTTCTGGAGCGCGACGAGGTAACCGAAGTCCTGGTCAACCGCCCGGGGGAGGTCTGGGTCGAAGTCTCGGGCGAGCCGCAGATGCAGCGCTTCGAGATGGCCGAGGTCGACGATCTTCTGCTGGGCCGGCTGGCCGCCCAGATCGCGCGCATCGCGCACCAGGGGATCAATCGCGAAAACCCGCTGCTGTCGGCCTCGCTGCCGGGCGGCGAGCGCGTGCAACTGGTCGGGCCGCCGGCGGCAAAGCACTGGGCGCTGGCCATTCGCCGCCACCGCATGGTCGATCTCAGCCTCGACGCCTATGACCGCGGCCCGATCCAGGCGGCCGATGGCCAGGACGGCCTGGGCGATATCGACCGGGCGCGCCGCGAGCCGGTGGCGTTTCTCAGGGATGCTGTCAGGGCACGCAAGACGGTGCTGATTTCGGGCGGCACCTCGTCGGGCAAGACGACCTTTCTCAACGCGCTGCTCAAGACGGTGCCGGCGCATGAGCGCATCATCATCGTCGAGGATACGCCCGAAATCGCCGACAATCATGCCAATTCGCTGCGCCTGATCGCGGTGAAGGGCGAGATGGGCGAGGCGCGGGTGACGATCAATTCCCTGCTGCAAGCCAGCCTGCGCCTGCGGCCGGACCGCATCATCGTCGGCGAAATCCGCGGCGAGGAAGCCAACACCTTCCTGCGCGCCATCAATACCGGCCATCCCGGCTCCTTCACCACGGTCCACGCCAATACGCCGCAAGGCGCGCTGGAGCAGGTGGCCCTGATGGTGCTGCAATCGGGCACCCAGCTGTCGCGGCTGGAAACCCTGAGCTATGCTTCGTCGCTGATCGACGTCGTCGTGCAACTGGCCAAGAGCGGCGGCGAACGCGGCATCACCGACATCTACCTGCCGCGCAACCTGGATCACTGACCTTTTTGGGGCTGGTTGGCCGTTAAACTCCATTTTACGGGGTAAGGCCTTTGAGCCCATGGCCACCGGCGCCACACCCGGTCATTGAATTCTTATGCATGGCGGAGGCAGGGTGTCGTGATGACCCTTGCGCCCAATACCCCGCTTCGCTTTGCCCCGATCTGCCAGTACCGCCTGTGGGGCGGTCGCAACCTGGCGCATTGGCTAAACATTCCCCTGCCGGACGGGCCGGTCGGCGAGGCTTGGCTGATCAGCGACCGCGACGATAATCCAAGCCGGGTCTCGGAGGGTCCGTTCACCGGCAAGACCCTGACCGAGTTGGTCCGCGACTTTCCGCAAGAGATGCTCGGTCAATTCGCCGGCCAGTATCAGCGCTTTCCGCTGCTACTGAAATATCTCGACGTGGCGCAGATGCTGTCGGTGCAGGTTCACCCCTCCGAAGCCCATCGTGAGCTGATCCCGCCGGGTGAAGAACCCAAGACCGAGGGCTGGGTGGTGCTCGAAGCCAAGCCGGAAAGCCGCATCTATGCCGGTCTCAAGCCCGGCGTGACGCGCGAAACGCTGAAGACCCTGTCGCTGAAAACCGTTGACGAAGCCCTGCCGAGCTTTGCCCCGCAGGTCGGCGAAAGCGTGCTGATCGAGGCCGGCGATGTGCACTCGCTGGGCGATGGCGTCGTCGTGGTCGAGATTCAGCAAAACAGCGACGTGACGTTCCGGCTTTACGATTGGGACCATATCGACCAGACGACGGGGCAAAAGCGGCCTTTGCAGGTCGACAAGGCGCTCGACTGCGTCAATTTTCAGCAGGGCATTATCGGACCGCGCACGCCGCAGGCGACGATGCAGGGCGCGGCCAAGCGCGAACTCGTGCTCGATTCGAAATATTTTCAGTTGGCGCGGTTGACGGCCTCGCAAGGCTTTGAGGTCGGCGCCGCCAATGCGCCGACGATTATCGTCTGTCTCGACGGTGAGGGCGCCATTGGTGACGCCGCGATGAAAAAGGGCGACGTCATCCTTCTGCCGGCGGCCGTCGGCAAGACAGCGTTTAGGCCGCAAGGCGACGTCGTCGTCGCCGAGATCACGATCGCCCAATAGGCTGCCGGGCGGCTTCGGTCGCCGATTGAGACGTCCGGCGCAGGAAGCATCCGGCGCGTTCGCCCGGCGCTTCGCCGTGGTGCCAGCTGAGCACGCCATTGACGAAGACGTAGTCGATGCCGGTGGCAATCGCCCGCGGTTCGGCATAGGTCGCCGTATCGAGCACGGTTGAGGCATCGAACACGGTCAGGTCGGCGGCCATGCTCGGTGCAACGAGGCCGCGGTCGTGCAGGCCGAAAGTCTTGGCCGACAGCCCGGTCATCTTGTGCACGGCCTGCTCCAGCGGCAACAGGTTGAGCTCACGCGCATAGCGGCCGAGCACGCGCGGGAAGGTGCCCCAAAGCCGCGGATGGGGCAGGGGATCGTTGGGCAGGCCGTCCGAACCGATCATGCAGCCCTCGTGGCTGAGGATACGGCGCATGTCATCTTCATGGATCTGGAAATAGCTGGCGCCGCCGGGCGCGAGGCGGCGCGCCGCTTCGGCCTGGCTCACGCCCCAGTCGGCGGCGATCGCTTTCAACTGGCGGCCGGCCATCTCCGGATGGGGCTCGGACCAGTTGATGAGGACGTCAATCTTGCCGTCGGCCAGGTCGTCGCGGATGACGGTCGAGCCGGCCGTATAGGGGTAGCAATCCATATAGACCGGCTGGCTTTGCCGTGCGGCGTCGATGCAGCAAAGGGTCTCGACCGACCGCCCCCAATTGTGCATCCCGGCGCACTTGTGGTGCGAGATGACCAGCGGCACGCGGTGCGGTGCGGCGACGGCAAAGGCCTCCTCGAGCGCCTCGAAGATCTTGTTGTATTCGTCGCGCACGTGGGTGGTGTAGACGCCCCGCGCACGGCCGACGACGGCGGCCAGGGCGCTGAGTTCCGGGATGTCGGCGGCATAGGCCGGCGCGTAAAAGACGCCTGAGCTGAGGCCCAGCGTCCCGGCCTTCAACGCCTCGTCCAGCGCGGCCGCCATGGCGGTGATTTCGGCCGTGTCGGCCGGGCGGCCAAGGTCGCTCATATGGCGCAGGCGCAAGGTCGAATGGCCGACCAGAGCCGCGACATTGATGCGCGGCCGGGCCTTGTCGATCGCCGCGACATAGTCGGCGTAGGTCTTGAAGCGAAAAGCCTCGCGATCGCCCAGCAGGTTGAAGGGCTCGGTGACGGCGTCGGTGAAGGCCAACGGTCCGGCCGAAATGCCGCAATTGCCGACGATGACGGTGGTGACGCCCTGGCTGACCTTGGGCGTCATGTCGGGTTCGACCAGGCAGATCAGGTCGTCATGGGTGTGGACGTCGATAAAGCCCGGTGCGACGATGCGGCCCTCGACCGAGATCGTTTCCCTGGCGGTGACGCCCGAGAGATCGCCGACGGCGCAAATGCGGCCGTCGGCGATGGCGACATCGGCGCGGAAGGCCGCCGCACCACTGCCGTCGATGACGGTTCCGCCCTGGAGCAAGAGATCGGGTTGCGGGGGTTTGCGCATGGTGGCGCCTAGAAAAAGGTCTTAAGGCCGCCGGTGACGGTATAGGCGTCGTCAACCTCCAGCAGGACCGGCCATTTGTCGAACGTGGTGCAAGGATGCGAGATGCCCAGCCCGATCAGGTCGCCGACCGCCGGGCAGTCTCCATCCGGGGTATGCAGGAAAGCGTGCTGGTCGCTGAGCCGGTCGATGCGCCAGCCGCTGACGGCTTGCGGTTGGCCGCCCGGCTTGGCGTGCCACAGCGGCTCGGGCAGGTCGATGTCGAAGGACAGGTCGCGCTTGCCGGCCGACAGGATGGCCCAGCCGGGCTCGGGCGTCGACAGGACGCGCGCCCAGACTTCGAGCGCGGGCAGAAGGCGCGGGGCGGAACCCAGCACGTCGCGACGGTCGACCTCGGCGAGCAGGCGGCGATAGAAGCCGGAATCGTGGGTCAGGTAACAACCGCTGCGCACCAGGGGCACGACCGGCGGCGTAGCGTCGCCGGCAAACATATGTGCGACCAGGTCGAAATAGACCGAGCCGCCGGCGCTGAGCAGGACTTCATCGGCCTCGTCGAACAGGCCTTGGTCGCGGCATTGCTTGAAGACGTCCAAGACCGTTTGCAGGTAGGCTTCGACCTTGGGCGCGTCGGCCTTGGGATCGGGGCCGACGATCAGGCCCTCATAGCCTTCGATGCCGCATAGTGTCAGGCGATCGCAGTCCGCGACGGTGCGTGCCAGGGCCAGCCCGTCGCCGGAGTTGCGCACGCCGCAGCGACCGCCGGCCATGCCGATCTCGATCAACAGGCGGGCCTTGGGCGCTTTGGCCTCGCCGGCAAAGGCTTCCTGAAGCTGGCGCACGCCCTCCAGGCTATCGACCAGGACGTAATAGGCGCTTTCGGGCCGTTCGGCCGACAATTGCGCCAGCACCGCGGTTTCGGCCGGGCCCATGACCTCGTTGGCGATGAGAATGCGCGCAACGCCCGCATCGTGAGCCACCATAAGCTGGCTGACCGTGGCCACCGTGATGCCCCAGGCGCCGCCGTCGATCTGGCGTTCGTACAGCTGTGGGCACATGGTCGTCTTGCCGTGCGGCGCCAGGCGCACGCCGGCGTCGTCGAGATAGGCCTGCATGACGCGCAGATTATTGTCGAGCGCGCTGGTGCGAATAATAGCCGCCGGCAGGGGCACGTCGCCCGCCAGTAGGTTCCAGCCCTGGGCAGCGATATCCTTCACCGAAAAGCCACGCGGCAGGCGCGGCAAGCCCTTGGTGCCCGAGGGCAGGGGCGCACTCAGCAGATGATCCAGGTCCAAAGGCATCAGGACGTCTCCGGGGCCAGCTCTGCGACAGGATCGCTGTGGTTCCAGGGAGAGGCGCAGAACCCGAAAGACAATTCAGGCGTCCTTATAGGCGATGGCGTCGATCTCGACCTTGCAATCGACCATCATCGCCGACTGGACGCAGGAGCGGGCGGGCAGGGCCGCGCCGAAATAGGCCGCGTAGACGCGGTTGAAGGCCTGAAAGTCGCGGGCGTCGTCGAGCCAGACATTGACCTTGACCACGTCGGCCAGGGTGCAATCGGCCTTGACGAGCACGGCAACCAGGTTCTCGATGGTCTTGTGCGCTTGGGCGACGATGCCGCCGTCGATGATCTCGCCATTTTCGTCCATGGCCACTTGGCCCGAAACGAAGACGAAGCCGCCAGCCTTGGTCGCCTGGCAAAAGGGCAGGGCTTGCCCACCCGTTCCCGTCTTTACGCCGCCGATGCGTTCGATCGTCATGCTTGATCCTGTCTGAAGTCTTGTAGAAAAGCCGATCGGCGATTGATCGCCTATTGCGACCCCGACGGATCGGAATCGGAAGCCGCGTCTTCTTCCGAAGGTGACTTCTTGATCGGCTGGCAGATCACCAGGGTCAGCGGGATGTTCTTCTGGTCGCACTGCTCGCGCGTGATGTACTGGTGGAAGGTCAGGGGCGCGATCCACAGGAAGCTCAAGGCAATCAGTACGGTCAGGCCGCACAGCACGGCGAAACGATGCGTGTCGAGCGGCTTCCATTTGCGCGCCAGAATCTTGAAGACCAGCGGCACGAGGAAGAAGCTCAGCGCCAGGCCGATGAAGTAGTGATAGATGTACATGACGCGCTGGGTGCCCAGATAAATGTGCAGGCACCAGAACACCATGTACATGGCGAAGATCGCCTCCAGCCGGTTGTAATCCTCGGCCTCGGGTCCCAGGGCGCCGCGTTGCTTGCGCAGGGCGATCAGGACGATCGAGCCGACCATGGCCAGGAAGGCCAGGGCCCAGTTGACCGGATTGCCGACCATCTGGGTGTAGGCGGTGCGATGACCGTCGAAGTCCCAGCGATAGTTGATGACGCGCACCATGAAGGGCCACTCGATCGGCTGCGAGCCATTGGCTTCGGTTTTGATCTCGTCGACGAAGTCGTGCTTCATGTAGGTGTAATAGCCGGCCGTGGCGTCCCAAATGACCATCGGCGTCAAAGGTGCCTTGTGATGCAGCCAGTCCTTGTAGTCCTGGCTCATATACCGCAGGTCCTTGCGGCCGGCCTCGGTCGTCGGATCGGGCGCCACCGGGTTGAGCACGACGTTCAGGGTGAAGATGGCCACGACAACGGCGGCGAAGGCGCCGCCGACGGCCAGGCCGCGCACCAGGTTACGCTCGATATTCTTGCGCGTGCGCTCAACCCAGACCGAGCGCACGATCGACAGGGCGCCCAGCATCAGGATGACCAGGGAATTGACCTTGCACATGAAGCTGAGGCCGCACAGCGCACCGAACAGGGCATATTTGAGCACGGGATGCTTCGGTTCTCGTCCGTAGGTCATGAGCCAGACCAGGACCGAGCCCAGGGTAAAGGTCATCTGGTAGGAATCGAGGTGGCCGGCGCGAAAATGCACCAGGAAGGCGTTCTCGAAGACGAACAACAGCGAAAAGACAAAGGCCTCGAACGCTTCGCCGCTGAGTCTCAGCATGATCAGATAGACCAGCATGACGCCGATCACCCCGAAAATCGCCGAGGGCAGGCGGATGCCGGTAAAGTCGAAGCCCGTCGGCGTATTGCGGGAATCGATCTTCTTGGTCTTGGCCAGGCCCGTGGTGTCGAGATGCTTGTTGACCCCGGTCGCTTCGATGCCGATCGCCTGGAACATGAAGGCCAGGGGCGGGTGCGAGGCGTATTGGGCGCGATGTTCGACATAACGCTCCGACGAGGTCAGGTAGTAGCTTTCGTCCCAGAAGGCATGGTTGGGATTGTTGACGTCGCGCAGATAGTTGAAGCAGGCCAGGGCCAGGATCAGCACGCCCAGGACCCAGCGCAGGGTCTTGTCGTCGGCGTTCCACAAGGCGTCGAAAAAGGCACTTACCTTGTTTGGGACCTTGTTCGTGGCGGGGGGCATGTCGGCGGTCATGAGCGCTCGCGATTTATTTTTGGCGAGTCTTATGCCCGAAGATTTCGAGCGTGAACAGAGTTAACGCTCGAAATCCTGCCTCCCCGGCTTGGCCGGGGAGGGGGACCGCGCGCCTTCTTCAGGCGCGGGGTGGAGGGGTTTCTGGCTTGCGGTTTTCCTGGCCCTACACATTCCGCAACTTTACGTTTTGCCCCTTAGATGCGGCGTGACGCGTGCCTTCAGAAGCGTGATCAATTCCGGCTGCATGAAGGCATAGTCGTCGGGAATATCCAAGCAGACGATGCGCGCCTTGCCGAGGTGGCGTTTGAACGACCGAGTCAGCTTGGCGCGCTGCGCTTTTTCCATGACGAAGACGATATCGGCGCCGTCAATATGCTCGGGCGTCAGCGGATCGACGGCATCGTGATTGAGACCGGCGGAGCGCGCCTCGATATCCGGGTATTGCGAAAACACTTGTTCCGCGGTCGGTGAACGCAGGCGGTTGGCGGAACAGATGAATAAAAGCGTCTGCATCAAAGGTTCAACAGCGCCGGGTCGCCGCCTTGCGCGGTGATGTTGACCGACACGGCGCGTTCGGAGGCAAAGCGTGTCAGGGCCAGCGGGCCGCCGGCCTTGGGGCCGGTGCCCGACAGGCCTTCGCCGCCGAACGGCTGGACCCCGACCACGGCGCCGATGACGCTGCGATTGACGTAGACATTTCCGGCCGGCACGGCCGCCATGACCTGGTCGGCAAAGGCTTCCAACCGCGAATGCACGCCCAGCGTCAGGCCATAGCCGCGCGCCGCCAGGGCCTGCATGGTGAATTCCGGACTTTGTGAATCGTAGCGGATAACATGCAGGATCGGCCCGAAGACCTCGCGCTCCAATTCGGATGGACTGGAAATCTCGGCCAGGGTCGGGGCGAAGAAATGGCCGTTCAGATGCTCGGGCAAGGGCGTGCGGTGCAGGAGCTGGCCGCGTTCGGTCAGGGTCTCCAGATGGCGTTGCAGCAGGTCTTGCGCATCGGCGTCGATGACCGGGCCGACATCAGTCTCGAAGTCGGCCGGATCGCCGACAAGCAGCTGGTCCATGGCCCCCTTGAGCGTGGCGATATAGCTGTCGGCCAGTTCGCGTGGTAGGAAGAGCAGGCGCAGCGCCGAGCAGCGCTGGCCGGCCGAGCCGAAGGCCGACATGATGACATCGTCGACGACCTGTTCCTTCAGCGCGGTGGTGTCGACGAACAGGCCGTTGAGCCCGCCGGTCTCGGCGATGAAGGGCACGATCGGCCCGTCGCGCCCCGCCAGCGTCAGGTTGATCGCCCGCGCCGTATCGGTGCCGCCGGTAAAGGCGACACCGGCAATACCCGGATGGGCAGTTAGCGCCGCGCCGACCGTCTGGCCGGGACCGGGCAACAAGGCCAGCAGGTCGGGATGCAGGCCCGCGCCGTAGAAGAGCTTGACCGCCTTGTGCGCGATCAGCGGCGTCTGTTCGGCGGGCTTGGCGAGCACGGCATTGCCGGCGGCCAGGGCCGCGGCGATCTGGCCGGTGAAGATGGCCAGCGGGAAGTTCCACGGCGAAATGCAGACAAAGACGCCGCGGCCATGAAGCTGGTGCGAATTGCGTTCGCCGACCGGGCCGGTCAGCAGGGTCGGCGCGCCGAACTGCGCGCGCGCCAGCTTGGCATAGTAGCGGCAGAAGTCGGCCGCCTCGCGAACTTCGGAAATGGCGTCGGCCCAGGTCTTGCCGGCCTCGCGCACCAGGACGGCGCAGAGCTTGTCGTGGCGGTCTTCCAGCGCCGCGGCCATGGCCTCCAGTATTTTGGCGCGCCCGTCACCGCCCAGCGCATTCCACGCCGGCTGCGCGGCGGCCGCGACGTCGAAAGCGTGGTCGATCATCGCCGGGTCGGCATCGTGGACCTCGCCGACGATGCGCGTCAAATCGGCCGGCACATAGACGTGGGCGGCATAGGTCGACTGCGGTCGACCGCCGATCAGGGCCGAGCCTTCCTTGGGCTCGGCATCCAGCGCTTCGACAGCGTGGCCAAGGCGCGCGCGTACCGCCTGGATACTGACGTCGGGGCCGTGCGAGTTCTGGCGGTCGCCATACATGTCGCGCGGCAGGGGCAGCAAGGCGTGACGCGCCGGATGGGCCATGACCTTTTCCACCGGATCGGAAATGACATCCGCCGGGCGGATGCTCTCGTCGAGCAGGGCGTTGACGAAGCTGGAATTGGCGCCGTTTTCCAGCAGGCGCCGCACCAGGTAGGGTAGCAGGTCCTCATGGCCGCCGACCGGCGCATAGGCACGCAGCGGGAAGGCTTCGAACTGGTTCATCGCCTCGGCATAGAGCTGTTCACCCATGCCGTGCAGGCGCTGGAACTCGACCTTGACGCCGGCGGCATCGGCCAGGCGGCGCACGGCGGCCAGCGAGTGGGCGTTGTGCGTGGCGAACTGGGCGTAGATAAAGGGCGCCGCATCGATCAGGGCCTTGGCGCAGACGAGGTAGCTGAGGTCGGTCGCCGCCTTGGTCGTGTGCACCGGATAGTCGTCGCGGCCCATGACCTGGGCGCGCTTGATCTCGGTGTCCCAATAGGCGCCCTTGACCAGGCGCACCATCAGCCGCCGGCCGCTCTTTTGCGCCAGGACGGTGAGGGCTGAGATCACTTCCGGGCAGCGCTTCTGGTAGGCCTGCACGGCCAGGCCCAGGCCGCGCCAGTCGCCGAGTTCCGCCTCGTGCGCCAACCGGTCGAGGACCTTCAGCGACAGGGCCAGGCGATCGGTTTCCTCGGCATCGAGGGTGAAGTTGATATTGGCCTTGGCCGCCTGGATGGCCAGGCGTTTAACGCGCGGATAGAGGACGGCGAAGACGTCGTCGGTCTTGATCGCCTCATAGCGCGAATAGAGCGCCGAAAGCTTGACCGAAATGCCATGATCTGCTTCGGGGCCACCGGTCGTGACCTTGGCCAATGCGGTGATGGCGTTGGCATAGGACTTGGCGTAGCGCTCGGCGTCGTGTTCGGTGCGCGCCCCTTCGCCCAGCATGTCGAACGAGCAGAGGTAGTTTTCCTTCTTGGCGCGCTTTAAGGCGTCCTCGATGGTGCGGCCCAGCACGAACTGCTCGCCCATGATGCGGATGGCCTGGGCGACCGCGGCGCGAATGACCGGCTCGCCGACGCGCTGGGTCAGGCCGGTGATATAGCCCTTCAGGTCGCGTTTGGCGTGGTCTTCGACATCGACGACGCGGCCGGTCAACATCAGGCCCCAGGTCGAGGCATTGACGAACCAGTTGTCGGATTGGCCCAAGTGCGAGGCCCAGTCGGCCGGCGCGATCTTTTCGGCGATCAACTGGTCGCGGGTGGCTTCGTCGGGTGTGCGCAGCAGGGCCTCGGCCAGGCACATCAGCGCCAGGCCCTCGCGGGTGCCCAGGCTGAACTCCTTCAGGAAGCTTTCGACGACACCCTGGCGCTGGGCGGCCTTGCGGGTGGCGCGGACCAGGCTCTCGGCCTCGGCGCGGACGACGGCGCGGAGTTTTTCGTCCAAAGGGTTGTCTTTAAGAAGCTGGGCGCAGATCTCGGCATCGGCGATATACTTGTGATCGTCCAGCCGGTCCCAGTCGGTGACGAAAACCGGGGCGGGGCTATGGCTGGCGTCGGGCATCGCGGACTCCTCTTGTATCGTCAGATACTACCGGTGTGGCGCGAATGGTAAACCCGCCGGACGGCGAATCTCTTCGCAAATTTCCGTGTTGGTTCGGAGGAAATTCACGCCTGTCGCAAGATTGCGCGCGCCGCCAGGACCGCCGTCGAAAAACAGGCCTGCAGCAGGTAGCCGCCGGTCGGCGCTTCCCAGTCGAGCATCTCACCCACCGCGTAGACGTCCGGGAGGGCCTTGAGCGCGAAGTCGGGGGTCAGGGCGTCGAACAGAATGCCGCCGGCCGAGGAGATGGCGCGGTCGAGACCCTGCATGGCCGTTAGCCGCACCTTGACCGACTTGACGTCCGTGGCGCTGGTTTCGTGCATCAGGGCGATGGCGACCGGTGACAGGTTCAGCGACTTGCGCAACCGGTTGGCCAGGCTGTCCTTGAGCGAGGCGCGGCCGAGCTTGGAGGCGACCTGGCCGGCATTGAGATCGGGGCGCAGGTCGATGGTGAGGTCGGCGTGGCCGTTACGGGCAATGGCGTCGCGCAAAGCCGCGCTAATGGCATAGATCGCGCCGCCTTCCAGGCCATAGCGCGTCGGCATCAACTCGCCCTTGACCTCTCGGTTGTTGAAACTGAGCGCGATATTCTTCAGAGGCTGGCCGGCGAACTTGTCGGTAAACAGCGCGCTCCAGGCGACGCCAAAGCCGGCATTGGCCGGCTGGAACGGGGCGAGGGCAACGCCTTTCGCCGCCAGAAGCGGCGCCCAGCCGCCGTCCGCACCCAGCTTGGGCCAGGACGCCCCGCCCAGGGCCAGGATCGTAAAGTCCGGCTTGACGTAAAGCTTTCCGATCGGGGCCTTGAAGACCAGTTGTACGTCGTCCCAACCCAGCCAGTCATGACGCAGGTGAACTTGCACGCCCCGGTCCGCCAGGCGCTTGAGCCACGCACGCAACAGGGGCGAGGCCTTCATCGCCTTGGGAAAGACGCGGCCGGAGCTGCCGACAAAGGTCGAGGCGTCTAATGCGTCGGCCCAGGCGCGCAGGTCGCCGGGCGGAAAGGCTTCGAGCGCCGGCCGCAATAGCGGCGCGGTCTTGCCGTATCGCGACACGAAGCGCTCGAACGGCTCGGAATGGGTCAGGTTGAGCCCGCCACGACCGGCCATCAGGAACTTGCGCGCCACCGACGGCATGCGGTCGTAAATGTCGACGTGAAGGCCCGCCTCGCTGAGAATGTCGGCGGCCATCAGGCCGGCCGGCCCGGCGCCGATAATGGCAATGGATGTCATGCGGTCCTTGAAGACGGAAGCGCGGTCATGTTACGCGAAGGTCATGACCGATCTGAATGCCCAGGTGCATAGCATCGGCGAAGAAGGATGCAAAATCCTGATCGTCGACAATCTGGTTCCCGACGCCCGGCCCCTGGTCGACCTGGCGGCGCGGCTGGGGCCGTTTCCCCAACCGGACAAGGGGCTCCTCTACCCGGGCCTGCGCCGCTACATCACCGAGCGTGACCGCGAGGCGGCCGCCTACGTCGCCTTTGTCTGCAATCGCCTGGCGCCGTTGCTCAGCGAGGCGTTCGGCATCGGCGGTTTCCGCGTCGACAATGCCTCCTTTTCGCTGGCGACGCGCCGGTCGCAAGACTCGCTGCCCTATATGCGCATCCCGCACTATGACGGCACCGACCAGAAGGCGTTCGCGGTCCTGCACTACCTCAGCGAAACGCCGCAGGGGGGCACGGCTTTTTACCGCCATCGCCGCACCGGTTTCGAATGCATTTCGCCCGATCGCGCCGCCGCCTACCAGGCCGGCGCCCTGCAGGACTTCGCCGAATACGGCGAGCCGGCCGACTATATCGGCGCATCCACCCAGGCCTTTGAGCGGATTTTCGACGTCGAAGGCGTGTTCAATCGCTGCCTGGTCTATACCGGCGCCATGCTGCATTCGGGTCAGTTGGCGGGAACAGCAAATTTCAGTTCCGATCCGCGCCAGGGACGGCTGACCGGCAATATCTTTGTCCGCGTCGATGCCGCGGACCTCGGCCCGTACATGGCCGTCTAATAAGTCCTCTCCTCCGCCGCAAAACGGCGGAGGAGAGGTTAGGCGATTAGAAACTGTAGCCGATCGTACCGAAGACCTGCCGCGGCGCCGCCTCGTGGGCGACCAGCAGGGCGCCGGTCGGGTCGGTCGGGGCGAACACGCTGTTGTCGAAGTTCGCGACGTAGCGGCGGTCGGTCAGGTTGGTGACGTTCAGCGACAGCTTGATGCCCTTCAGCGCACTGTCGGGGCGGAAATTGTAGCCGATGCCGAGGTCGAGCGTGGTGTAGCCGGCGAAGCTCTGGTCGTTGGTATAGGTGTAGTACCGGCGGCCGGTATACTTGCCTTCCAGCGACGCCCAGTAGCCGTTCCACTTCAGGTTCAGCACGCTGGACACCAGTTGCTTCGGCGTATCGACCTGCTGCTTGCCCGAGGTGTTGTAAAGCACGCAAGTCGTGGTGCACCAGTTCAGGTTGTCGTCGTAGGTCGTCTTGTTGAACGATGCGGAGTTGTACCAGCTCAGCCACTTCAACGGCTTCCACAGCCCGCTCAGTTCGACGCCGTCGCTGGTTACGGAGCCGGCATTGTGGAACGAGTTGCCGCAGCCCGGGTTCTGTTGCAGGTTGGTCGGGCAGGGGTTGTACTGCAGCAGGCGATTGTCGAACTTGACGTGGTAGATGGCGGCCGTCAGCTGCAGGGTGCGGCTGACATAGCGATAGCCGGCGTCGAGGTTCTTGGAGCTTTCCGGCTTCAGGGTCGAGCCCTGGACGTTCCACACCGATTGCGTCACCGACTGCGGCCCCAGCTTGAAGCCGCCCTGGAACATGGCCATGTTTTCGGAATAGCTGGCATAGATTTCGTTATGCGGCAGGAACTTCCAGCGCGCGCCCAGTTCCGGCAGGAAGCCGTTCTTGCCGACCAGGGTGCCGGTGGCGAACTGGGTCGAGGCCGGCGGCGGCGTCGCGGCGATACCGTTTTCGGCGATGGCGTTCGACTTCGAATAGGTGCTCTTGAAGCCGAAATCGAAGTTCAGCGCGTCCTGGAGCAGGCTGACCGAGTCCTGCAGGTAGAACTGGTGCGTCCACCACTTGGTTTCCTGGACCCATTGGGCGGTTTGCGGCTGGCCGGACGCGAAGTGCGCCAGGCTGGACGGACCGGTGACATTGGTCCAGATGTAGCGCGCCGCACTCGAGGTGTTCTGTTCCAGCCAGATACCGCCTTCGAGGTGGTTGACGCCTAAGTCCCAAGCCAGGCTGGAGACGACGCCGTCGCGGTCGATGCTGTAGCGCGTGTCGCGCATCTGCACAGGCAGGTCGTCGGCGGTCGACGCGGTGCCCTGGGTCGAGATGCCCGAGATGAAGTTGTTGCCGTCGCCCTTGTCGGTATGACGATAGACCTGCAGGTGGCCCTTCAGCGACGAGGTGAAGTCATAGTCGCCCTTGATGTAATAGAGGTTGTCGTCGCGCAGGATCTGGCCGTTGGTGAAGGTGTCGTCGGTATACAGTTCCTTGCCGCTCGGCTTGACGCACTTGACGGGCGTGGCCAGGGCGCCGGTCGCGGTGCAGGCGGCGCGGTTGAGATAGTCCTGCCAGTCGGGCGCATAGCCGCCCCAGTCGGGGCCCAGGCGCGAGATCATGTCCTTCGACAGGTAGGGATCGTCGGCCTGGTTGGTGCGCGACATGTCGGCGAAGCCGGTGATCAGGCCGCGGTCGAACTTGTATTGGGCCTTGGCGTTGAGCTGCTGCTCGGTCGAGGTGTTATATTCCGGCTGGTTGACAAACAGGTTCTGCTGGGCGACCTCGCCGGAGACGTAGGCCGAAAAGCCGTTGTGCTCGCCGGTGTCGATGCGCGCGAAGGTCCGCTTGGCGTCTTCGCTGCCGAAGGTCTGGTCGGCCGTGACGCCGAAGTCCTTCTTCGGATTGCTGGAGGTATAGAGCACGGCGCCGCCCAGATTGCTGGTCGAAGCGATGCTGAGGCCGGCGATTCCGGTGGCCAGGTCGGCCTGGCCGAGGTTCTCGGAGATCAGCGCGCGGCTGATCGAGAGGCCGTTATAATTGTTGTACGACCCGTCGCCCAGCGGCATGCCGTCCAGCGTATAGCCGAGGTGGGTGGAGGCAAAGCCACGCACCTGCAGGGTCATGGATTGTTCGTTGAGGCCCAGGGCGTCGATCGACTGCGCCATCACACCCGGCAGGAAGTTCAGCTGCTTTTGCAGGCTGGTGCCCGGCGGCAGCGTGTCTTCGCTGGCCGGCGTCAGGGTCGACACCGAACGGGTCTGGCCGGCGCCGACGACGGTGACGACGGTCGGCTCATCGCCGGCGGTCGTCGCCGGCGCGGCAGTCGTTGCGTCTTGAGCGTGCGCGACGCCGCACAGCATGGTGCTGGACAACAGGAAGGCGAGGCTCGCCGACAACGGCTTGGCGCGTGATAACATGGTCATAAGGTCTATCCCCAAACTTGGGCGGCCCGGGCGTGGACCGCCTCAACATTGAGGGCGCGCGGACATGGGCGATCGCTCAGCGTGAATGTCCCCGCACGCGTCTCTCGCAGCCTTGCCGAATATGGAAACCGGCGCCCCTGAGGCCGGCTCTTAGAGGGGCTGTGCGAACGTTTTGTGAAATGTGACGCTCTTTTGTCAGGTGTGCGACGCTGTGGCGAAAATGCCGCAAATCCAGGCGAATAAAGCGGTTGCGCGCGAAACGACCCGGTGTTTGCGCAAGACGGTAACCATTTCCCATTTTTGCGATCTTAATGAGAAACGGGGCTTTCCTCATCGTTTTTCTATGGGCCGATGTCGATACTGAAACGGTACCTGCGTAACCACGCAACACCGTTTTCAAGGAGTATCACCATGAAGCGCATCGCTCTTATCGCCCTGATCCTGATCGGCACCTCGACGGTCGCCGCTTGCCACACCGTCGAAGGCGCCGGCCACGACATCACCGACGTCGGCAAGGCCGGCCAATCGGCCGTCAACGGCAACTAAGCTATTCGCGGCGCCTATAGCTTGACCGGGATCGATTTGTGAGAGGGTCGATCTCGGTGTCACTACCTTCGGACGCCACGAAATTGCCGGAAAAGCCGCCCAGTTTTGGGCGGCTTTTTCATTGGGGGAATGGATGGATCGGCGAGCTTTCCTGGTGGCACTACCGGCCTTGGCATTGAGCCGATACGCCCTGTAGCTCGATATAGGCGCCAAACATCTGTGCAATCTGTGTAATCTGTGGATTCCCCTTTTGGCGTTAGGAAGGGGATCCACAGATTACACAGATTGCACAGATTTCATTGCCTAATTTTTTAGAGGCTTCTCCCCATTTAAAGGCGCTCCGCGCTAAGCTTTTGCGGCGTAGGCCTCGATTTCGGCCAGCAATTCGGCCTTGCGCGTTTCGGGCGCAAATGAGCCGGTGATGCTGTTGCGGGCCAGAGTCAGGCAGTCGTCGCGGCTGAGCAGGCCGCGGCGGGTCAGGGCCTTGAAATTGTCGTTCACATAGCCGCCGAAATAGGCCGGATCGTCGGAATTGATCGTCGCTTTCAGGCCCTTGGCCAGCATGTCCGGCACCGGATGCAGGTCCATGTCGCGGACCACGCAGAGCTTGTGGTTCGATAGCGGGCACACCGTCAGGGTCAGGCCGGCTTCGACGATGCGGGCGACCAGGGCCGGGTCTTCCAGCGAGCGATTGCCGTGATCGACGCGGTCGATCTTCAGGATATCGAGCGCCTCGTAGACATATTCGGGCGGGCCTTCCTCGCCGGCATGGGCGACCAGCTTCAGACCCAGTTCGCGCGCGCGGGCAAAAACGCCGGCGAACTTCGATGGCGGATGGCCGACCTCCGACGAATCGAGGCCGACACCGATGATCTTGTCGAGATGCGGCTCGGCCATGGCCAGGGTCTTGAAGGCTTCCTCTTCGGGGAGGTGGCGCAGGAAACACAGGATCAGGCCCGATGTCAGGCCGTATTGCGCCTGCGCATCCTTCTGCGCGCGCGACAGGCCGTTGATCACCGTCTCGTAGGCGATGCCGCGATCGGTGTGGGTTTGCGGATCGAAAAAAATCTCGGCATGGCGGACATGGTCGGCGGCGGCGCGTTTGAAATAGGCGGCGGCCAGGTCGTAAAAGTCCTGTTCGGTCTGCAGGACATTGGCGCCCTGGTAATAGATGTCGAGGAAGTCCTGCAGGTTGGAGAAATCATAGGCGGCGCGCACGGCCTCGACGCTGTCGAAGGGCAGGGCAACCTGGTTGCGCTGGGCCAGGGCGAACATCAGTTCCGGCTCCAGCGAGCCTTCGATATGCAGGTGCAGTTCGGCCTTGGGCAGGCCCGAGACAAAGGCGTCGAGCGCGTGAGTGGCGTGCGTGTCCGGCATGGCAAGGCTCCTGTTTGCAGTGCATCATGATCGGCGCAAACCGGCGGCCTTGGCAAGGGTTTTTAGCCCACCGCCTTGTCCATGTCCTCCAACTCCACGCCGCGCGGTTCCGGGAAGAAGCGCGGCACGACAATCGCCTGGATGAGGGTGATCAGCGCGAAGACCACGAAGGGCAGGGCCTTGGTGTGGGTGGCGATGATCGGAAAGGCCGCCGAGATGACGGCGTTGGCGATCCAGTGCGTGCCGGCGCCCAGGCTCTGGCCGCTGGCCCGCACCGGCGTCGGGAAGATCTCGCTGATATAGACCCAGATCACCGCGCCCTGCGACGCGGCGAACGCGACGATGAACAGGATCAGCAGGGCTAGCAGGTAGGCGCGCCCCTGGCCGGTCGCCATGATGATCGCGACACCGCCGAGCGCAATGGCGCAACCGATGGCGCCGAAGGTCAGCAACGGCTTTCGTCCAACCCGGTCGATCAGCGCCATGCCGAGGAAGGTCGCCAGCAGGTTGGCGCCGCCGACGGCGATGCTCTGGACGTCGGCCGACACCGAGCTGAAGCCGGCGGCGGCGAAGATGTCGTTGAGATAGTAGAGGATGGCGTTGATGCCGGTGAACTGGTTGAACAGGGCCAGCAGCACCGCGAACAGGATGGCGCGGCCATGCTTTTTCAGGCTCAACCGGCCCTGGCCCGCATCGCCGCGCTGGAATTCGGCAATCGCCGCGCCGGTGTCGGCAATACCGAGCTTTTTCAGGCCGGCGACGGCGGCATCGATCCGGCCCTTGGCGACCAGCCAGCGCGGGCTCTGCCCGATGGCGAACAGCAGGACGAAGAAGAGGCTGGACGGCACGGCGGCCAGGCCCAGCTTCCAGCGCCAGGCGTCGGGCGAATGCACGAACTGGCCGACCAGGTAGTTGCTGAGATAGGCCAGCAGGATGCCGAAGACGATATTGAACTGGAACAGCCCGACCAAAAAGCCGCGGTTCTTGGCGGGCACGATCTCGGCCATGTAGACCGGCGCCAGGACGGACGAGCCGCCGATGGCCACGCCCAGCACGAAGCGGCAGCCGATAAACGGCCAAAGACCGGATGACAGGGCGCTGCCGAGCGTCGCCAGCACATACATCAGGGCAATGACGCGCAACGCGTCGCGGCCGCCGATGGCGTCGCCCAGCCGGCCCATGAACAGGGCGCCGAGAAAGGTCCCCCAAAGCCCGGCCGAGACGGCAAAGCCGACATTGGCGTCGCTTAGGTGATAGACGCTGCGCAGGGCGCCGGTGACGCCCGAGATCACCGCCGTGTCGAAGCCGAACAAAAGGCCGGCCAGGCTGGCGATAAAGACGGCCGTGACATTGACCTTCATGGCGTGGCTCCCCGTAATTCTTATTTTGAATTACGGTATGCCATGGAATCGCCGGCCGGGCTACGTCTTCGCCGGCCGTTCCAGCGCGCGCAGGTCGAGGCCACGGGTCTCGGTGCCGAACTTTACGAACAGGCCCAGGGCCACCAGGATCGGCACGATGATCATGCCGGCGGCGATGCCGAGCGGCGGGACCAGCGCGGTGATCGACAGGGTCTGGGCCAGCACGCCGCCACCCTTGGTGCAGGCGGCGACCCAGCCGGTGGCGCGGCCGCGCACCTTGAGCGGATAGCTTTCCGAGGCGTAGGGCAGGAGAATGGCCAGGATGCCGTTGCTGCCGATGATCAGCAGGGCGACCGGGAAGACCGGGCTGCCACCCGCATGGCCTTCGAGCAAAAGCACCCAGACCAGGCCGGCCAGCGTAATCGCCATCATCGCCGTCAGGGCCCACTTGGTGCTCCACTGGCTATAGATCCAGGTGCACAGGAAGACGGTCGGGAAGGCGATCAACGCCGATTCGGCCAGCAGCTTCGACGACACGGCCATCGAATAGCCCTTGCTGACCAGGTCGTTGGGCAACCACAACAATAGCCCAAAATTGATCAGGCCCCAGGCCAGTGCGGCGATGGTCAAGGCCGCCGTCTTGCCGATCAGCCCGCCGGTCCACAGCTTGGGTTCGCTGCCATCGTGCTTGCCGTGATGGTGGGCGAAGGTATCGTCGGTGTCTTCTTCGTTGTCGCCCAGCTTATGGCTGACCGTACCGAAACGCGTCATGACCTTGCGGGCTTCCTCGTCGCGGCCGCGCGACAGCAGGAACTTGGCCGATTCGGGGATCAGCCCGCCCATGAAGACCAGCAAAAGGCCGGTCGGCAGGTTGATCAGCCACATGATGCGCCAGGAAAAGGTCGGCACCAGCAGGTAGGAAAAGCCGCTGGCGGCGAAGTAGCCGCCGACGGCGCCCAGGCCGCCGACCAGGACCAGGGCCCAGCCGCGGTGGCGCGACGGCATGGTTTCGGCCAACAGGGCATAGGTTACCGGCAGCATGCCGCCGGCGCCGGCGCCCATGAGGAAGCACATGATCTCGTTCCACAGCAGGCTGGGCATGGCGCCGCAGATCGAGGTGCCGACGAAGACCACGGCCGACAGCAGGATGGACGCCTTGCGGCCGTAGATGTCGGCGATGACGCCCCACAGGATCGAACCGCAGACCGTGCCGACCAGCGCGAAGAACGGCACCAGCGACGCCTGGGCCTTGGTGACGCCGTACTCCTTGATCAGGCCCGGCATGACGAAGCCCAGCGCCGCTGGCTTCATGACGTCGATGACCAGGGCGATGACCAGGACGAACATCAGAATGACGTGGTTGAGGCCGAGCTTGGCGTCTTCGGGGGCCGTGACCTTGATGCGCGTCGCCTGGCGCACCTGGGCGTCGACGCCCTTGGGCAGCAGGCCATAGGCCGAAACGGCGATACCGGCGACGATCAGGAACATGCCGAACAGCATGTCGTTGCCCATCGGCATGCCGGCCAGATGGTAGCCCATGTCGCGGCCCATCAGGAACATCGGGATATGCAACAGCACGCCGATCGTTACCGCCAGGCAGCCCAGCGAAAAGGCCCAGACGCCTTGGCGGCCGTCAAATACACGCGCGTTGATCATGCTCGTCCCCGGAAGTGCTTTATAGTGTTGGGCGAAAGGGTAAGCAGAAAAATCAAAATTGAAAGCCTTATTTTTAAAGGGTTTCAGGATTTAAGGCGGTTTTAAAATGTTGCTACGTTGGGAACATCTTTGCGGAATCGGCCCTGCGCATGGTTACCGCGCGCCGGCGGAACGACGAAAAAAATGCCCCCTCAGCCGCGGGTTTGGGCCGGCGCCGGCGGCGGCACATATTCCGACGGCACGTGGTGGCCGCGCCGCGCCAGCTTTTCGGTCATGATCGTCGTCTTCATGGTGAAGGCCGAGACCATGAAGGCGGTGGCGCAGCCGGCCAGCAGCGGCAAAAGCGTCGAATACTGGCCGGTGATTTCCAGCGCGAACGCCACTGAGGCGAAGAAGGCGCGCGACGCCCCGGCAAAGCAGGCCGCCATGCCGACCAGGCCGGCCATGCGGATATCGACGCCCAGGCCCGGCAGCACAGCGTTGAACGCTTGGGCGGTCATGACACCGAGCCCGCCGCCGATGGTGAAGATCGGCGCCAGCGTTCCGCCCGAGGTGCCGCTGCCCAGCGCCACCGACCACGACACGAACTTCAGCAGGCAGAAGACGATCAGGGCGGTGCCGAGGAAATTGCCGCTGAGGATATGCTCGATATTGTCGTAGCCGACGCCCATGGTGTGTGGCGAGATGAGGCCGACGATGCCGACGACGGCGCCGCCGATCGCCGGCCACCACATCCAATGGATCGGCAGGTGTTCGAACAGGTCCTCGATGACATAGGTCGACTTGGCGATGATGACGGCGAACAGGCCGATGACGATGCCTTCGAGCGCATAGCCGATCAGGGCGGCCTGGCCGGCGGCGGGCAGCACCGGCACGTGGAACACCGGCGCCACGCCGAACAGGAAGGGCCGCAGGATAATGGCGGTCATGGCCGCCACAGCGACCGGGATGAACGAGCGCGGCCGGAACTCGAAGACCAGCAGTTCGATGGCCAGCAGGATGGCCGAAAACGGCGTGCCGAAGATGGCGGTCATGCCGGCGGCGGCGCCCGCCGCCAGCAGGGTCTTGCGCTCCTGGGCGTCGACATGGATCACCTGGCCCAGCAGGGAGCCGAGCGCGCCGCCGGTGGCGATGATCGGACCTTCCGCGCCGAAGGGACCGCCTGTGCCGATGGCGATGGCGGCGGACAGAGGCTTGAGAAAAGTCATGCGCACAGGGATGCGGCTGTCATTGGTCAGGATCTGCTCCATGGCTTCGGGAATGCCGTGGCCGCGGATCGCCTTGGCGCCGTAACGCGCCATCAGCCCGACGAGGATCGAGCCGATGACCGGCACGACCACGACCCAAAGCCCAAGAGAATTGCCGGCGGGGGAGGCGAGGTCAGCCGAGATCCGGCCATGGAAGACCAGGTTGGTGATCAGGCCGATCAGGGCCATCAGCCCGCGGGCAATCGGCGTGATGGCGCAGGCCAGGCCCAGGCTTAGCCCCGAAATGAACAGGCTGCGCCGGTCGAGCGCGCGCGGGCGCCGTTCGACATCGGCCTTTTCCAGGACCGGGCCCATGCCGAGCGACAGGGGCAGGCCGGGCGTGGTCGAGGCATTTTCGACGTCGTGGGTCATGCGGGATCTTCCGGATCAGTGTCTTCGAAAAACAGGGTGGCGGCTTCATCGGCCAGGCCGGCGGCGCGGATCAGGGCGTCGAGCCCGATGGCCAGGTCGTCGAGCGTGTCCTTAGGCAGGGTCTTGACCGCCTGCATCAGCCGGTCGCTGGCGCTGGACGGATTGACGGCCAGCACGGCGCGGCCGGTCGCGGTCAGGTGGATTTCGACGCGCCGGCCATCGTCGGCGGCGCGCTCGCGCGATACGAACCCCTTGAGTTCAAGCCGCGACACGACTTCGGATACCGTGCTCTGGTGGGTGAAGGTCGCGGCGGCCAAGGCGTTGACCGAGAGGCCGTCATGCGAGGCGACGTGCTTGAGGATGAGCAATTGCGCGGCGGTCAAACCGGTCGTCGTTTCGCTATAGGCGGCCGATTGGCGCAGGCCCTGCACGATGCGGCGCAGGGCGTTCATCACGATATGGGCGGGTGTGGTCTCGAGCATGTATGGGTTCCAATATAATTGGAGCCCATATAATTATCCGAACATCTTGTCCAGCCTTAAGCTTTCAACCAGGCTGTTAAACGGTCTGCCAGGAAGTCAGCGACGCGGCGGACGCGCGGCTGGGTGCGCAGGTCCTCGTGCATGACCAGCCAGATCGGCAGGTCTGGCAGGTCCATGGCGACATCGATGCGCTCAAGCCCCGCGGCTTGCGCCAACCGGACCTGGCAAAACCCCAGGCCGGCGCCCGCGCACAAAAGGTGCCAGTAGACCATTTGGTCGTCGACGCGCAGGGGGAAGTGCTCGCGCGTCACGGTAAAGCCGTGGGCGGCGAACCCCTTGAGAATGGCCTCGCTGCGGTCGAAGCCGATGACGTCGTGATCCAGCAACTCGGCGAGGCTTTGCGGCCGGCCATGCCGTTCGAGATAGGCTTTCGTGGCGAACAGGCCCAGCGGCGAGGCGCCGATCTTGCGCGCGATCAGGGCGTTCTGGGTCGGCGTAAACATGCGCAGTGCGATGTCGGCGTCGCGGCGCAGCAGGTTCTGCGCCTCGTCGGACGCCACGATCTCGATCTGGATGTCCGGTTCGGCTTGGCGCAGGTCGACGAGGATGCGCGGCAAGACCAGGTTCGACACGACGACCGAGGCGGACAGGCGCACGGTGCCGGCAACGCTTTCGGTCTGCCCCGCCGCCTTCAGCGACAGGGCATGCGCCGCTTCGCCCATCCGCCGGGCGTCGTCGATCAGGCCCAGCGCAGTCTCGGTCGGCTCCAGTCCGCGCGGCACGCGGCGAAACAGGTTCAAGCTCAGGTCCTGTTCCAGTTCGTGGATATGGCGGCTGAGCGTCGGCTGGGTGACGCCCAGGCGCGTGGCGGCGGCGGACAGCGAGCCGGTTTCCACCGTCGCCAGGAAGGATTGCCATAGGGTCCAGTCGGCCATATGCGCCTCCATGATATGCATATTTGCATATCATATATCGAATTTGTCGGAATTTTCATCCGAAATCGCATGGCGTAGTTTCACATCACCCAAGAGGAGAGATGATCATGAAAACGGTATTGGTTCTGGGCGCCCTGGGCGGCGTCGGCAAGGCGGCCGCCAAGGCTTTTGTCCAAAACGGCTGGAGGGTGCTGGGCCTGGTGCGGCCGGGACGGACTGGATTGCCCGACGGTGTCGAACCGGTCACGGCCGACCTGTTCGACACGGCAGCCGTGGTCCATGCGGCGGGGCCGGTCGACCTGGTATTCAACGGCTTGAACGTCCCCTATCCGGTTTGGCCGACCAAGGCCCTGCCGACCTATACCGCCGCCGCCGATATCGCCGAGGCGCTGAATGCCCGGCAGATCTATCCGGGCAGCGTCTATAATTTCGGCGCCGGCATGCCGCCCGAACTGACACCCGATACGCCGTTTGCGCCGACGACGGTCAAGGGCCGCATCCGCGTCGCCATCGAGGCCATGTATCGCGAACGCGCCGAGGCCGGGCGGCTGCGCACGATCGTACTGCGGGCCGGCGATTTCTTCGGTGAGGGCGCGGCCAATAGCTGGATGCACATCGTTGTCGCCAAGGAGATGCGCAAGGGCAAGATCACCGCGCCCGGCGGCTATGACACGGTTCACGCCTGGGCCTATCTTCCGGATATGGCCGAAGCGATCGTCCGCCTGGCGGAGGTAGAGGACCGTCTTGGCGCCTATGAGGTTTTCCACTTCGAAAGCGAGAACCTAAGCATGCGGCAGTTGCGCGCCGCGGCGCAGACGGCGATGGGGCGGAAAATGACCTTGGGCCACCTGCCGCGGCTGGTCTTTCCCCTGATGGGGCTGTTCGATCCGATGATGAAGGCGACGATCGAGATGCTGTACCTGTGGGACGTGCCACATGCCGTGAAAGACAATCGCCTGGCCCAGGTCATCGGCCCAGTGCCGCATACGCCTCTGGTCGAAGCGCTGAGGACGCTGGAATAGAAAAAGGCGGAGACCGAAGTCTCCGCCTTTTACAACCTCTCCGAACGCCTCGCGTTCGGCAAGGCCGACTGGCCGCCCGAGCCTATGCGAGGAGCCATGCGGCGCTTGAGCTAAATCAAGCCGGTTCTTTTTCGCGGTTAGCGAGGGCGACGTCGAGCGTACGGCCGTCCGTTTCCCAGAGCTTGCCGATATATTGAGCCACCGGATCGGGGAAGATGTAGGTGTCGCCCTTTTCCAGGCCGGCGACGATCAGGTCCGCGGTCGATTCGGCCGACGCCTTGACGGCCGGGCCGTTGCCCGCCCACAGTTCGGTTTCAATCGGGCCCGGATAGATGCCCAGCACCTTGATGCCCTTGTCGCGCAAGGTGACGCGCAGGTTCTGGGTCAGCGAATGCAGCGCCGCCTTCGACGCCGAATAGCCGGGCAGGGGCGGCGACGAGGTCAGGCCGACGACGCTGGCCACATTGGCGATGATGCCTGAGCCGCGCTTGGCGAAATGCGGGACGAAGGCGCGGATGACGTTCAGCGTGCCGTAATAGTTGGTCTCCATGTCCGATTTGATCACGTCGAGCGGGCTGTCGATAAAGTCGGCGAACATGGCGGTACCGGCATTATTGACCAGCACCTCGGTGTCGGCGGCAGTTGTCGCGGCGGCCTTGATCGAGGCTTCGTCACGCAGGTCCAGCGCCAGCGGGTGAACGCGCGTGTCGCCGAAGTCGGGCAGGGTGGCCGTATTGCGGGCGGCGGCGTAGATCTTGGTCGCGCCGCTCTTCAGCAGCGCGCGCACGACGGCGGCGCCGATGCCGCGGTTCGCGCCGGTGACCAGGACGGTTTTGCCATTCAGTTGGGACATAAGAGGTCTCCTTTTAGAAAAGGCCGGATCGAAGGTGAGGCGGCTTGTGATGATGTAAACCGATCTGTTTACATGACGTCGATGTAAACAGATCGGTTTACATTGTCAAGCGGCCCTGTTATGATTTTTGCGAAAGAGAGACATCAACATGGCCGACACCGCCGCCCCCTCATTGAAAAGACAGGAAATCGTCGATCGGGCCTATGCCCTGTTCTATGACGGCGGCTTTCATGCCACTGGCGTCGACGCCGTCATGGCCGATACCGGCATCTCCAAGCGCACGCTCTACAAGTACTTCCCGTCGAAGGAGCACCTGGTCGAGGCGGTGCTGGTCAAATATGCCGGCACGGTCGATGGCGTGATGTTCCAGCCGGCGCTTAGGCGATCCGACGATCCGCGTGCGCAGATCCGCGCCATCTTCGACGTTCGCCGTGAGATGATGGAGGCCAGTGGGTGCCAAGGCTGTTTGGCGATGAAGGCGGCCGGCGAATATGCCGGCAAGCACGAGGGCATCACCGCCAACGGCGCGCGCTCGTCGCAATATATCGAGGGACGCTTCGTCGCACTGTGCGAAAAGGCAGGGATGGCGGACGCGGCACTACGCGGTTGCCAGATCAACCTGCTGTTCCAGGGCGCCATCCAGACCTCGCAAATGCGCGGCAACACCGAAACCTTCGACGCCGCGAAGCGGGCGTTGGAGTTGTTGCTGAGCTGAGGACTCTCCTCCCCATTTGTCCCAAATGGGGAGGAGAAAGCGGAGTTTGCCAAGCGTTGGCAAACGGGTTTAATTGACCCCATGAATGTTCCGCACACTGAGTTTTCCAGCCCGGCGCCGCAGATCACCTTGCCGGTTGCCGCCCTGCTGATCCTGGCGGCCGGCATGCTCGACGCCTATACCTATGTCGGCTATGGCGGCGTCTTCGCCAACGCCATGACCGGCAACATCGTCATCCTGATGATTCACCTGGCGCACGGCGATTTCCCCGGTGGGGCGCGCTATATCTATCCCATCGCCGCCTATATCTGCGGTGTCGCGGTGGCGCATTCGCTGAAGGAAAAGCCCTTCGCCCAATGGATCGCCTATCCGGCGCGTGCTTCGCTGGGCATCGAGATCGTCTTTCTGGCCTTGGCCGCGCTGATGCCTGGCTTGCCGGACGAAGTCATCGTCACCGGCATTGCCTTCGTCGCCGCCATGCAGGCCACGGCCTTTACCAAGGTCGGCGCGTTTGCCTTCACCTCGGTGACGACCTCGGCCAATCTGCGTCACTTCGCCGAAAGCTTCATGGCGGCCCTCGTGTTTCGCGATGGCGTCGCCGCCTGGCGGCAACTGACCTTCTTCGGCACGGTGGTCGGCTGTTTCTTCATCGGCGCCCTCAGCGGGGCCTATATAAGCTACACCATCGGCCATGCGGCGCTATGGCTGCCCATCGTCTTGCTGTCGGCGGCCTTTATCCTGTGCCTGCCGTGGAACAGCCGGCTGCACGCCATCCTGCAAAGAAATTGAAGCCGGGCAGGCCAATACGTGCTTAAGTTGACGCCAAGTTGGGCATGGGGGAGGCGCACATGGTCTGGGATTTGATAGCCGTAGCCTGCGTCGTTCAAATCTGTTTCGCGGTCTTCAAGGGCAGGCTTTTTTGGCCCGACCGGTACTTGAAGCGCATGACCGTCACGAAAGACGGCGACATGGGGCTGTTCTTTCGAATGGCCCTGCTGATGTTCGTGTTACTATTCATGTTTTCAGCGTTTATGGTCGCAAAGCCTCTGCTGCACATGACTTGAACGCAGAATTAGAACTGGCACGCCTTCGGGATCATGTCCTCGGTCCACTTCTCGACCGGGATGCCGCCGGCCGGCAGGTGGATCATGCGGCGGCCAGCCTTGGCCTTGCCGCTCAGGAAGTTGATGTCGCACGATCCGCCCGAGCCCGGGCTGAGATCGTCATAGGCGCTCATCGTCAGGCCCGAGACGACGAAATGGCCGCCGCGCCAGGCCAGGGTCATGGTGCGTTCCCACTTGTCGCGGCCTATGGCGGTATTTTCCGAATAGACCTGAAGCGCGCCGGTCTTGTTTTGACGCAGCTCGGCCGTATTGCCGGCCATATTGCCCGACGAGGCGATATCGTGGGCGAAGGCGGCCAGCTTCAAGGCCTGGCTGGGATCGGCGCTATTGCCGATATAGATGGCCAAGTCGACGGAGTCGTTATCGGAATCGTCGATCAGGATCGCGCGGCCCATGCTGCCGTCGTCGGTCCAGGCGCCGCTGGCCGCGCTGACGATCTTGCTCGGCGGAATGGCACTGGGCGCCGCCGGCGGGGCTGCCAAGGCCGGAGCGGCAATCAGCGCGGCTAAGGCGCTCAACGTCAGGATTTTCAGCATGGCATTTCCCCCGGAAATTGCGGCACCGCCTTAACTGGTTACAGGCTAAACCGCTTGGCCGATATTTGGTAAATCTTTGCACCGAAAGCGCAAACGTGCAAGGCGAATGGCCTTCACAATGGGCGCGGTCCGGCCTAAAGAGAACGCGCCGGCCATGCAACGGCCGGCGCGCGGGCCCTTCGTGTCGTGATGCCCTTTCAAAGCGACATACCTCTCGATCGCAAGGTCAAGCGCCCGGTATTGCGCGGCTTTGCCCTCTTCAAGCGGCAGGTCCAGGGCTCGGCCATCCTGTTCATCCTGTTGTCAGCGGTCGTCGGCTGGTGCGCCGGCATCATGGCGGCGCTGCTGGGCCATTTCTCGCACCTGATGCAGTCGTTTTTCTACGGCTTTTCACCGGACCTGCGTCTCAGCGCCCTGACGACGGTGCCGCTGTGGCGGCTTTTGGCCTTGCCACTGGGAGGCCTGGTCCTGGCCATGGTGCGACTGGCCTTTCCACGGCGGACGCGGGCGCCGATCGACGTCATCGAATCGAGCGCGCTCTATGGCGGGCGCATCCCGGCGCGCGACACCATCGTCGTCGCTCTGCAAACCTTTATTTCCAACGGCTTCGGCGCCTCGGTCGGGCTGGAAGCCGCCTATGCCCAGATGGGCGGCGGCCTGGCCTCGAAGATCGGTCAGTGGCTGGATCTGAAGCGTTCGCAACTACGCGTCCTGGTCGGCGCCGGGGCGGGCGCGGCAATCGGGGCGGCCTTCGGTGCGCCCCTGACCGGCAGCTTCTACGCGTTTGAGATCGTGCTGGGCGCCTATAGTCCCGCCACGCTGGCGCCGGTGGCGGCGGCGTCGCTAGCCGCCGTGGTCGCCGCCGCCCTGATGCACGCCGAACCCTTCGTCATTCCGCCGCCGGCTCACCCCAATATCGCCCTGGTCGGCTATTTCCTCTATGCCCTGCTGGGCGTGGTCTGCGCCGGCGCCGGCATCGTCATCATCAAGCTGGTCGCCAATATGGAAGCCCTGGTGCGGCGGTTGCCGATCGGCGAGGTGTGGCGGCCGGTGATCGGCGGTCTTTGCCTGATCCCCCTGGCCTGGGCCTTGCCGCAGGTCCTGTCGTCCGGGCACGGCGCCATGCAGCTCGATTTCGAGACACATCCTTTCGTCACGACGCTGGTGCTGATCTTCCTGCTGAAAATCTCGGCCTCGGTCCTGTCCCTGGCCTTCGGTTTCCGCGGCGGGATGTTCTTCGCCTCGCTCTATCTCGGCTCGATGCTGGGCGCCGGCTATGCCCAGATCGTCAACGATATCTACCCGGCGGCGCACCTGGAAGTGCTGACGGCCGCCCTGGTCGGCATGGCCGGCCTGGCCGTGGCCATTGTCGGCGGGCCGATGACCATGTCGCTGATGGTGCTGGAAGTGACCCACGACTTCGCCCTGACGGCGGCGGTGGTGACCGCGGCCCTGTGTTGCTCGACCATTATTCGCGACAAGTTCGGCTATTCCTTCTCGACCTGGCGCCTGCACCTGCGCGGCGAGGCGGTGCGCAATCCGCGCGACATCGGCTGGATGCGCTCGATGACGGCGACCTCGCTGATGCGCAAGAACCCGCCGGCCATGTCGGAGCACGCCTCGATCGCCGAACTGCGCGAGCATATCGCCCTGGGTTCGACCAGCCGCGTCTTTTTGACGGACGGGGCCGGCGACTATCGCGGCATCGTGCCGACCGCCCAGGCCTATATCGAGACGCTCGACGTCGATACGCCTCTGTCGCAACTGGCCAAGCAGACGGAAGTTTATGTCCGTCCGGATATGGACGTCTCGGCGATCCTGCGCGTCTTCGAGGACTTCGGCGTCGACGACCTGGCCGTGGTCGACGAGGACCATCGCCTGCTCGGCATGCTGAGCGAGAAATACGTCAACCGCCGCTATGCTGAAGAGTTGGAGCGGTCCCAGCGCGAGTTGTTTGGGGAGTAGCCACTCACTTCTCCTCCCCATTTGGGACAAATGGGGAGCGGGGCGCCCCGAGGCGCGGCGCTTGCGCGAAGCGCAAAGTCCGCGACGGAGGGGTCACTTACGAACGCCAAGGATTTGACTGGCGTCAGCAAGTGACCCCTCCGTCATCGACGCGCCCTTCGGGCTTGCGATGCCACCTCCCCATCGCAACGCGATAGGGAGGAGGGAGTTTGCGAGCCGGCCTGAGCTAAAACAAACTCAACGTCTCACCCGGTTTCGGCGGGGGCGCCTCTTCCAGCAACCGCAATGGCGTCGGCGTGCGCAGGTCGGCCCGGCCATAGCGCATCCAGCTTTCCCAATGATCCGGCGCCAGGATGATCGGCTCGCGATCGTGGATGGCCGACATGTCTTCGCCGGCTGCCCGCGTCAGGATGCAGAAGCTGATCACGTCGATGCCGGCGCATTGTGCCTCGTCCCAAAGGCCGGCAAAGGCCAGAGGCTGGTTGTCGGACCGGGTAATCCGCCATTTGCGGCGGTCATTCCTTGGTCCCGACCACTCGTTGAAGCTGTCCGCCGGCACGACGCAGCGGCGGTATTTCCACGGCCCCTGGAAGGTGCGCTTCATCGGCGCCTCCTCGATGCGGGCATTGAAGGTCGAGGCCTTCCAGTCGCGAAGCGCGCCCTTGTACCAGAAGGGCACCAGGCCGAAGCGCGCCTCGGCGACGCCGGTGGTCGCCGTCTCGGAATCGTAGACCAGGACCGGCGCCGGCACCGACGGTGCGATCTTGCGCGTCTCGACGATCTGCGGCGTGCCGGCCTCGTCCTGCCGCTTGGCGTTCAGCAGGTGCAGATAAAGCCGGGCTTCAAAATGTCCGCACATATGTCCTCAACTCAGTACTCGCGCCACCCGGTTACGCAGGTGCGGCACCATTTCGGCCTCGAACCACGGATTGCGCTTCAGCCACATCTGGTTGCGCGGCGAGGGATGGACAAGGGGGATGAAGCCCGACGGTTCGTAATCGCGCCAGGCCGCAACCGTTTCGCTCAAGGTCGCCTTGCGCCGCTCTCGCAAATAATAGGCCAGGGCATGGCTGCCGATCAGCAGGGTCAGCTTGATATTGGGCAGGGTCTTGAGCACCTGCGCATGCCACAGCGGCGCGCATTCCGGCCGGGGCGGATTATCGCCGCCCTTACCGCGACCCGGATAGCAGAAGCCCATGGGCAGGCTGGCGAATTTTGATTCGTCGTAAAAGGTCTCCGGCTCCACGCCCAGCCAGTTGCGCAGGCGCTTGCCCGAGACGTCATCCCAGGGAATCCCCGAAGCATGGACCTTGGTCCCCGGCGCATGGCCGATGACCAGGATGCTTGCCCGCGGATCGGAGATGCGCACCACCGGTCGCGGGCCCAGCGGCAAAAAGGCCGCGCAGACCCGGCAGGCCGTGATGCGGTCGAGGAGACTCATTTAGAGGGCACGACAGGTTTCATTGTCGCAATTGTGCCGGCCAGAAGGTTTGGAAGGCCGTCGACCTGAGCTTTAAAGTCTGGGCTAAATATGTGCTCAAGTTCCATCTGAGAAGCTCCGAATGCCCAAAGAAATAGCTCGGCGCCAGGGACGGATGGGATGAGTAATATGCCGCCTGAGGGAGCTCCTGGGTATCGCGTAGAAAGGTGATCTCTGTCACCATAAAGCCAGTCGTTTAAAAGTGAATCGCTGTGCAGGCCAGAAAGGATATGGCTAAGTATTTGACGAAATTGTTTTTCCTCATTTTCATCGAAGTCCATGGCCTTTATAAATGCTTCATATGGAATAAATAATTCCATTTTAGGTCTTCCATATCTGTCAAATCGCAATTCATCGCTTTTGAATACGTCTTTAATAGATGAGTATATTAAAAAATGGGCTCTTATTTGATAAGATGACATACTGTCAACAAGTTTGGCAAGCCTTGCGCCGCGGTCATCCCGGCCTCTAGGTGTTCTTGAGCTCGCTAGAATTCCGCCAAAATATTCAACAGATAAGATATCGGTTGAATATGATCCCTCGTCGAGAATGGATTTTAAGACTTTAGGTGGAACTTCTGCCTCTTTTTCAATTTCATCTCCGAGTTTGTCGGCCGCGTTTTTAAAAATGCGATTTATTGTTTCACCGCGCTTAACAGCAAAATCACGAAGGCTATCACCAAGATAATCGGCAGTGGGACCAAGTATTTTCTTGATCCCATCTTTGCTTAAATACGCGACGACTGCTGAGCCGCCAATAAGTGTAATCGGCTCTGGCATTTTTTACCCCTTAGCTGCCTTGCGTCTCGCGCATCAGCGAGAAGCCCGAATCGCCGTCGACCCAGGTGTCCTTGTCGCGGACGATGGCCTGCGGCGGCAGGCTTTGCGTCTGCACGCCCATGCCCTGGACCTTGCGGACGGCCGTGCCGATGGCCATGAACTCGATCAGGCCCTGGCCGATCTCGATGATGTAGGTCTTCACGCCGACGACTTCCTCGGCGCCCAGGCCGTCGGCTTCGCGCTTCAAGCGGTCGATGCAGTGTTCGCGCGCGTCGTGGACGAGGGTGGTGAGTTCCGATATCTCGCCGCGGCCCAGCGACTTCAGCGCCGAGAAGATGCCGCCGACCATGCCCAGGCTATAGATCGAGGTCGACATCAAAAGCTTGACCGGCGCGTAGCCGAGCGAGGCCATGGCCCAGAGTTCTTCGCCGGTCAGGTCCGAGGTCACCACATTGCCGGCCGGCAGGCCCGGGTGCGACATGGCCGTGCCGGTCATGACCATTTCGTGCGTCCCCATCCACGGCAGGACGGTGGTGCGGATGCCCAGCACCGCATTGGCGCCGTCGGCCTTGGCCGCCTGGGTGATGCGATCGAGCGCGATGTGGCGGGTCTTGTTGAAAATATCCGAATATTCGGAAATCTCGCCGCGCGCCAGTTGCTTGAGCGCGCCGAGAAAGCCGCCGCCGACGCCCATCGAATAGGCGATATTGCCGAAGACGTGCTGGATCGGCGTGTAGCCGGCATCCATATGGCAATAGAGTTCCTGGGCGTCGCCGGCCGTGGTGAAGAATTGCCCGCCGCCGGTCTTCGACGTGACGCACGAGCCGACGAACAGGAATTCCGTATTTCCGGAAAGACCGCGAAGGTCGCCCGACACGCCGGTGACGCCCGAAGCGCCGTGGCTTTGCGCTTCCTTGGCCATGCGGCCGAAGGCGTGCATGCGGCCGTCCTGGATGGCCTGGGTCACCTGGGGGATTTCACCGCCCAGGATATTGTTCAGCCCGGCGCCGAGCGACCCTAAGAAGCCCATCGAATTGACGCTGTTGCCGACGACCATTTCGCCGGCGCTGTAACCTTTCAGCGCCATGCAGTAGATTTCGTTACCCGATAAACCCGTGACCTTGGCCATTGCGCGCTCCCGCTTGGTAATTTGCGGGGCAAGGTGGAACGCGTTCGCGGCCAGTTGTCAATTAACGATTGCGGTATAGATAGTCCGCCGGCAGCCCCAATCTGAGGCAGGATTGTACCGCGGGCGAGGATGGCAGGATCATCCGGTCGGCGGCGCGGGCGGCCTGGTGGACGATCGGCTTTTCCCAGGGGCGCAGGCCGCAGTCCGCCGTCAGGCCCAAATGATCGCGCATCCATTCCGGCACCAGGTCGACGGCGGCGCGGATCAGCATCGGCTGCAACGGCCGCATGAAAACCGGCAGGGTCGGCGCCGCGCGCATGATCTTGAGAAATTCGAAGATGACCGGCGAATTTTCCAGCCGCCCGTACATCGCCTCGAACATCTCGTCCATGTCGCGCTGCGAGGTCGGCGCGGCGGTGGCGCCATAGAGGCGGGCCGCCGGCTGGGCTTCGTGGCAGAGGGCATCGAAGGCTTCGACGTCGAGATGGCGGACATATTCGTTATAGGCCTGGCCGAAACCGTACATGGCCGTCGCCTGGACCCAGCTCAACAAGGCCGGGTCGTTGGCGCGATAGGTCTCGCCGTCCGGCAACTCGCCGGCAATGCGATCGTGCATGCGCACGACGCGGGCGATCATCGATGTGGCGATGCTTTTGGCGGCATAGACCGTGACCATGGCGGCCAGGCCGGTGCGCTGCATGCGTTCGACGGGGTTCTGGCGAAAGGCCGAATGGCGCCACACGCCTTCGCGCACGCCGGGATCGGCCAGTTCGAGAATCACCGCGGCCACGCCGCCGATAAACAGGCTGACCGGGTTCTTGAAGATGCGCCACGACACCGAATCGGCGGGAACCAAGGCAGGCTCGCCGGTCGGCAGGCTGAAATCGACCGGGAAGCTGCCGGGTGGCTGCAACATACGATGCGCGGTCGCGTCGAGTCGGCGGCCGATCAGCGGAAAGGGCGAGGGCAGGGCCAGCTTTGACATGACCGCGAACGCTAATCCGCTACCGCTCTGGATACGATGCGCAAGACCGGGGCTTGCTGCAAAGAAACGGGAAAGGTGGATGCTGACCTATACTGACAGCAATCATCGGCTTGAAAGCTTGACTTTCGCGCCGCGGACGCCACCTTCACGGCATTCCACACGGGGCCGGTCATGAACGCAGCAAGCGACGCCATCATCTCGATTCGCGGGTTGCAGAAGACCTACAAGGGCGGCCATCAGGCGCTGAAGGGTATCGATCTCGATATCAAGCGCGGGGAAATCTTCGCGCTCTTGGGCCCCAACGGCGCCGGCAAGACGACGCTGATCGGCGCGGTCTGCGGCATGGTGCGCATCACCGGCGGCACCGTCGTCGCCGACGGCCACGACGTCGTCACCGATTTCCGCAAGGCGCGGCAGAAGATCGGCCTGGTGCCCCAGGAACTGGCCACCGACATGTTCATCAAGGTCAAGGACACCGTCACCTTTTCGCGCGGCCTGTTCGGCAAGAAGCCCGACAAAAAGCATATCGAGCAGGTGCTGAAGGACCTGTCGCTGTGGGACAAGCGCGACAGCAAGATCGCGACGCTGTCGGGGGGCATGAAGCGCCGGGTGCTGATCGCCAAGGCCCTGTCGCACGAGCCCGACATCCTGTTCCTCGACGAACCCACCGCCGGCGTCGACGTCGAACTGCGGCGCGACATGTGGGAGATGGTGCGCAAGCTGCGCGAAAAGGGCGTCACCATCATCCTGACGACCCACTACATCGAAGAAGCGGAAGAGATGGCCGACCGCATCGGCGTCATCGACAAGGGCCAGATCATCCTGGTCGAGGAAAAGCACGCCCTGATGAAGAAGATGGGCCAGGTCGAGGTGACCGTCGAACTGAAGACGCCGTTGACCGCCGTGCCCGAGATCCTGGCTGGCCTGCCCGTCAAGCTGTCCGACGACGGCACGATCCTGACGCTCAGCATGAAAGGCGAGGCCGACGAAGAAGACGCCTCGGCCGCCGATCTCGTCAAAAAGCTCGCCGCCGCCAATATCGACTTCAAGGCCATCGACATGAAGCGCTCGTCGCTGGAAGACATTTTCGTCAGCTTGGTGGGGGGCAAGGCATGAACCTGCACGCGGTCAAACAGATCTATTGGGCCGAACTCGGCCGCAGCATCCGCACCCTGTTCCAGAGCCTGGCGGCGCCGGTCATCTCGACCTCGCTCTATTTCATCGTCTTCGGCTCGGCCATCGGCTCGCGCATGCAGACGATCGAAGGCATCCCGTACGGCGCCTTCATCATTCCGGGCCTGATCATGCTGACCCTGTTGACCGAGAGCACGTCCAATGCCTCGTTCGGCATCTATCTGCCGCGCTTTACCGGCACGATCTACGAGGTGCTGTCGGCGCCCGTCTCCGTGGTCGAGGTGCTGATGGGCTATGTCGGCGCCGCGGCGACCAAATCGGTGGTGCTGGGCTGCGTCATCATGATCACCGCGCGGTTTTTCGTGCCCTACCATATCGTCCATCCGCTATGGACGGCGGGGTTCCTGGTGCTGATTTCGCTGACTTTTTCCTTGTTCGGCTTCATCATCGGCGTGTGGGCCGACGGCTTCGAGAAGCTTCAGGTCATTCCGCTGATGATCCTGTCGCCGTTGAGCTTTTTGGGCGGCACCTTCTATTCGCTGAAGATGCTGCCGCCGCAGTGGCAGGTCTTCACCCTGTTCAATCCGGTGGTCTATCTGATCAACGGCTTTCGCTGGGCGTTTTACGGCATCGCAGATGTCAATGTGGTGGTCAGCCTGGGCGCGACTCTTGGGTTCATGGCGATCTGCCTGATCATCATTGCTTGGATCTTCCGGACCGGGTACCGGCTGCGAACTTAAGGCCTTCGAGGCAGGTCAAATTTACCCTCTCCCCGCGCGCGGGGAGAGGACGAGAGCGGAACGAAGTGAATGCGATCGGGTGAGGGGCCTTCCGTCGCCGCGTTGGCCCCTCACCCGGACATCGGCGCCCTTGCGGGCTTGCTGTCCGTCCTCTCCCCTTTAGCAAGGGGAGAGGGTTAATTTGGTGCCACTTCACACCTCTGTGCCTTGTCAGCGCTTTCGTGAACGAATATAGAACATCGCCATGCCGCGTCCGCAAATCGTTCTTCCGCCCACCTATTACCATGACCATTTTACCGAGATGCTGGCCTTTATCGGCCAGGTCTACGGGCCGGCCCTGGGCGCCGCCGAGCACGCCTTTATCAGAGCTTTCGGCGAGTTGAGCCTGCAGGCGCAATGCCTTTATATCCGCATGAGCAATCGCAAGAAGGCGGTCTTTCGCTTGGGCGACCTCAGCTACGGCGAAATCCCTGAACCGGAATACGCGTTGGACGAACTGCGCCATGCCGGTTTTGCCCGCGGGGTGGGCGGGGGCGACTACCGCGGCTTGCTCGACGATCTCGGAAAACCGGAACTGGTCAAGCTGGCGCGCCAGCACGCAGCCGAAGGTTTCCGCGCCACCTGGGCCAAGCCCGCGATCGTCGCCTGGGTCGCGGCGCGCGTGCCCTATGAGATCTTCGCCGAAGCGGTCGACCTGACCGACGCCTTCGTGCCCGGCCATCGCGATACCGTGGCGTTTTTGCTGTACCTCTATTTCGGCCGTCTGCCCGATCGCGAAGGCGGCTCGGGCATGATCAGCTTTACCCTGCGCGACATGGGCCTGATGTCGGTCAAGGCGCGCGAAACCTATGCGGCGCGCTTTACCGACATGGCCGAAGCCCGCGCCGGGTTCTTCTACTCGGGCCTGCGCCGCGAACTGGGCATGGGCGGCGATGTCGAGGCTATCGCCGCGGCGATCGATACCTTCCCCGACGCGCCGGGCGAGTTCGCCGGGCGCCTGCGCGACAAGGTCATGCATGCCATCGGCCAACACTTCGATAAACGCGGAAACGTAAAACGCGCCATCGAATTCTACGATCGCGCCGACCTGTTCGAGGCGCGTGAACGCGTCGTGCGCCTTCTGCATACTGCCGGCGATATGGGCGCGGTGACGCAGCGGCTCGACCGCATGCTCGACGCGCCGGCCCATGACGAAGAGCACATCTTCGCCAGCGACTTTTACCAGCGAAAGTTCGGCGCCAAGCGCACCGGCATTTTCACCGAGTTGCTGCGCGGCGCCGAGACGATCACGGTCGACGACGTCTATCGCGGCCATCCCGAATACGCCGCGGTCTGCCATTTCGAGGCGCGCGGCAGCCAGGCGTTTCATACCGAAAACGGCCTGTGGCCGGCCCTGTTCGGCCTGCTGTTCTGGGACGAGCTGTTCGAAAGCGGCGAACTGGCCAGCGGCTTCGACCTGGTGCCGCACTGCCTGCGTGACCGCACCTTTCACCTGAAGTTCGCCGACGCGGTCGAAGCCGGCCTTGAAGCCATCGCACGCGGCGAAGCCGGGCCGACGATCGAACGTACGGTGCGTCGGCGTTCCGGTGAGCTCAACGGCCTGTTTCAATGGTTCGACGGTATCAATGCCCTGATGCAGGCCTTCCTGCGTGCGGCGCCGCCGGCCGCGGTACGCGATGTGCTGCGCCATATCAGCCGCGACGTCTATGCCCTGCGCGACGGCTTCCCGGACCTGCTGGTGATGGGCGAAGACGGCGTGCGCTTCGTCGAGATCAAGGCCGAGGGCGACGTCGTCCGCAGGAACCAGCTGGCGCGCATGACCCTGCTGAAGGCGGCGGGCTTTCCGGCCGATATCTGCCGCGTCCGCTACGCCGTCGATCCCGACCAGACCTATGTCGTCGTCGACGTCGAAACCACCGGCGGGCGCCCGCCCAATGATCGCGTTACCGAAATCGGCGCCGTCAAGGTGCGGGGCGGCCAGGTGATCGACGAATGGTCGTCGCTGATCAATCCGCAAAAGCATATCCCGGCCTTCATCGCCGGCCTGACCGGCATCACCAATGCCATGGTCGCCGACGCGCCTCTATTTGAGGACGTCGCGGAGACCTTCGAAGCCTTCATGGCGGGCGCCGTCTTCGTCGCCCACAATGTCAATTTCGACCACGGCTTTATCAGCAGCGAATTCCGCCGGCTGGAGCGCCCGTTCCGGTTTCCCAAGATGTGCACGGTGGCGTCGATGCGCCGCCACTATCCGGGCCACGACAGCTACGGTTTGGCGGCGCTGACCAAGCTCTACGATATCCGGCTCGACAACCATCACCGCGCCCTGGCCGATGCGCGGGCGGCGGCGCAATTGCTGATCATGGTCAATGAGAAGCGGTTGCTGCAGGCGGCTTAAAACTTTTTCGCCACGGTTGCGGGATCGTATTTTTGGCAGGTCCCGTTGAACTGGTAAGGAGGTACGGCCACGGTTATATAGCCGGTCACGCGATCGATGTTGAAAACCATCTTGTTGACCCAGTCGAGGCGCACGGAGGCCGTAATCGCCTCATCCGAATATTTCACTTCGGTGAAGGGCCGCGTAGGCGCGGAATGGAATGCCATCTGGGGCGGTAGTGTCACGGTCCCGCCGGTGTCCGTGAGATGGATTTTCATTTCAACGTCGATAGGGCGAGTGGGAACACCGCTTTCGCCCACATAGGTGATGCCGATAAAGCCGCCCGCGCAGATCAGGTCGGTGTCAGCCAGGGCGCAGCCCGGCAAGGCCATCGCCGCAACGATCAAGCTGTAAATGAAAAAACGCATCGAAGCCCCCCGATCCAGCGTCCATGTCATAGCGCAAAGATGCGTGCGGGACAATTATCGGACGACGCGAAAGCACCCGCGCGAATAGACCAGCAAAATCTGCGGGGCTGCGCTGAGCGGCCGGCCGTCGTCGCGATAAAGCCAGGACAGGGCGCGGAAGACCGGCGGGTTTTCGCTCTCCAAAGTGGCCTGCTGCGGGCCGTGACCCGCCAACTCGACCCAGGCCCGGTCGTACAATTTAAGCTTCATGCCTCGGCCGCTAAGCTGATTTGCCCCAACCGCCCAATCACGAGGCGGTGAGTCGCTTGCCGCATTGCGGCAAAAATCGGGCAATTGGGCCATCGAAATGCCGTCTTCGAGTCTGCCGCGACCGATCATGCGCGGCGTGTTCGCAAGGGCCCAAATCCTGACATTTTCCGTGTGGAATAGATGTTGTGTCAGCCGTGCAACCGGATCGCCATTGAAAATTTACACCCTCATACGGAGAAATCGAGGGCATGCTGCAACGCGAAAGCGGTGGGCCGGACCTGTCGCAATTTGATATTGGGGACGCTAAAAAAATGGGGCTGCCGCGTAGGCACTTTATGACTGGGGGAGGCGCCGTCCTGGCCGGCCTGGCCACGGCACATGCCACGTCCGCGGCGCCGGCCGGCGGGTTCGGTTTCCGCAGCGTGGTCGATATCGCCCGCCGGGCGGTCCAGCATCCCTACATCGCGCCCGACAAGCAATTGCCCAAGGTGCTGGCCGACCTGAGCTACGACGCCTATCGCGGCATCCGCTTTCGCAAGTCCGCCGGGCTGTGGTCGAATCTGGGCGTCGGCTTTCACGCCGAATTCTTCCACCGCGGCGGTCTCGACACGACGCGCGTCGACATATTCGAGGTCAATGACGGGGTGGCGCGGCCGATTGCCTATTCCACCGACGACTTCACCTTCGACCCGCCCCTGGCCGGTCCCGTCCCCGCTGATCTCGGCTTTGCCGGTTTTCGTATCCATGCCGCCGATATTCCCGGCCTGGACGAGGTCGCGGTTTTCCTGGGCGCCAGCTATTTCCGCGCTGTCGCCGCCGATATCGGCTACGGCCTGTCGGCGCGCGGCCTGGCCATCGGTACCGGTGACAACACCGAAGAGTTTCCGATCTTCCGCAGCTTCTGGCTGGAACGTCCGAAAAAGGGCGACAAGGCGGTGCGCCTCTACGCCTGGCTCGACAGCCCCAGCATTTCCGGCGCCTACAGCTTCGTCATCACGCCGGGCGCCTCGACCGTTTTCCATGTCGAATGCCAGCTCTATCCGCGGCGCGATATTGCCGATGCCGGCATCGCGCCGCTGACCAGCATGTTCCTGTTCGGGCCAGGCGATCGCCGCCGCGTCGACGATTTCCGTGGCGCCGTCCACGACTCCGACGGGTTGCAGATGACGGCGGGCTCGGGTGAGGCGATCTGGGCGCCGCTGACCAATCCCTTGCAGGTCGAGGCCATTCCCTTCGCCGATCGCGCGCCCAAGGGCTATGGCCTGATGCAGCGCGATACGCGCGTCGTCGACTACGAAGATTACGAAGCCCACTACGAAAAGCGGCCCAGCGCCTGGGTCAGGCCGGCCGGCGACTGGGGCGAGGGGGCTGTGCGCCTCTATGAACTGCCGTCCAATACCGAGGCCTTCGACAATATCGTCGCCTTCTGGCGCCCCACAGCCCCCCTGCGCGCCGGTCATGCCACCGCGCTGCGTTACGACATCGTCTGGGGCTTGCCCGATATCGGCGAGGCCGGTCGGCCCAAGGGCCGTGTCGTCCAGACGCGGACCGGCGCCGGCGCGGACGGCAAAAGCCGAATGTTCATTATCGACTTCGACCTGCCGCCCGTCGACCTTGACACCATCAAGCCGCAACTGACCGCCACGGCCGGGGCCGTCGGCACGGTCAGCCTGCAAAAGCTCGACGATGCGCCGGGCGGCCTCATGCGTGTACGCGCCTTTTTCGGCTTCACGCCGAGCGAGGTGCGATCCTCCGATTTCAAATTGACACTACAGGGGGGCGGTGCGGCGGCAACCGATCCCCTGGCAGAAGCATGGATGTACCGATGGACTGCCTGAAACTCCTGAAGCTGGAACCGACGTCCATTCCCCTGCGGGACGGAGGAGAACCTGTTCTTGCGCGCCCCGCATCGCTCGATATGCCCGAGCAGAGCTTCGCCGAAGGCCGGCTGGCGTCCGTTCGCCCGCGGACCTCACCCGGGGAGATCGCACTGCGCCGCATCTTCGTCTTCGGCGCGGCGCTCGGCCTGGGCGCCATCGGCATCGCCATCCTGTGCGATGCGCTCAGCTGGCACGGCTGGGAGCCGATCGAGGTGGTCTTCCTCGGCCTGTTTGCCTTTCTCTTTACCTGGATGGCCTTCGCCTTCGTCTCGTACTGCGCTGGACTATGGGCCCTACATAATGAGCCCGACGACCTGGGCTTGACGCCCGATTCGCCGATCCCGCTGCTGACCCAGCGCACGGCCATCCTGATGCCGATCTGTAACGAAGACGCGCGCGGCGTCGCCGACCGGCTGGACATCATGCACCAGTCGCTGATGGCCACGGGCCAGGCGATGCGCTTTGATTTCTTTGTGCTCAGCGATACGCGCGACCTCGCGGTCAGCGCCGATGAAGCGGCCATCTTCAACGCCTTTCAGGGTTTCCGCGAGGGGCCGCAGGTCTATTACCGCCGCCGCGTCGAGAATATCGACCGCAAGGCCGGCAATATCGCCGACTGGGTGCGCAGCCACGGCGCCGACTATCCGCACATGGTCGTGCTCGACGCCGACAGCCTGATGAGCGGCGACACCCTGGTGCGCCTGGCCGGCGGGTTGGAACGCCATCCGGGTGTCGCCCTGATCCAGACGGCGCCGCGCCTGATCAACCAGACGACCCTGTTTGCCCGCTGCGAGCAGTTCGCCGCCCGTCTTTACGGCCAGGCCGCCGCCGCCGGCATGGCCTGGTGGTCGGGCGCCGAGGCCAATTACTGGGGCCACAACGCCATCATCCGCACGCGCGCCTTCGCGGAAGCCGCCGGCCTGCCGCACCTGCCGGGACGCGCGCCGTTCGGGGGCCTGATCATGAGCCATGACTTCGTCGAGGCGGCCCTGTTGCGCCGCGCCGGCTGGGCCGTGCACATGGCGCCGCGGTTGGACGGCTCCTATGAGGAAAGCCCGCCGACCCTGATGGATACGCTGGACCGCGACCGCCGCTGGTGCCAGGGCAATATCCAGCACGCCGCCCTGCTGTTCGCGCCCGGCCTGCACTGGATCAACCGCTTCCACCTGTTGCGCGGCGTGCTCAACTACACCATCGCGCCCCTGTGGTGCGCCATGGTCGCGGTCGGCGCGCTGATGGCGGCGTTTCATTCCAATGTCGACCAGAGCGACGCCCTGGTCCTGACCCTGACCTTTGTCGTCACCATGATCTTTCTGATCCTGCCCAAGGCCTTGGCCTATGTGCAAGCGATGCAGTCGCCCGAGCTGCGAGCCGGCTTCGGCGGCGGCATTGCGGCGGGCACCAGCCTGGTTGTCGAGACGGTCATGTCGACCCTGATGACGCCGGTGGTCATGGTCACCCACACCCTGATGGTCGCCTCGGTGCTGGTCGGCTACAAGAGCGGCTGGAAGTCGCAGCGCCGCTCGGCCTACGAGGTGTCGCGCGCCGAACTGCTGCGCCGCTTCGCCCTGCATGCGGTGGTCGGCGTGGTCTTGCTGGTGGTGATGGGCTGGTTGTCGCCCAGTTCGCTGGCCATGACCGGCGGCGCGGCGCTCAGCCTGATGCTGGCCGGTCCCCTGGCGCGCTATACGGCGCGCAAGACGCCGGTGAAGCTCGGCTGGCTGTTCCGCATTCCGGAAGAGCGGGCCGGGGAGGATGAGGTGCTTGAGGTTGCACCGGCCGCCGAGATCGTGATCGCCGACACCGCATCGATGACGCATCTGTGGGTGTCCTGATCATTCGTCACGTAAAAAAAGCCGACGCAGGGCTTGCTCATTGATCTCGCATGGGTATAAAGGCCGGCTTCCGCGCGGGGAACCGCGATTGGATGGACAGGTGACCGAGTGGTTGAAGGTGCACGCCTGGAACGCGTGTGTAGGGGAAACTCTACCGAGGGTTCGAATCCCTCTCTGTCCGCCATCTCAAAGAAAAAGGGCCCCCTTCGGGCCCTTTTTCTTTGAGATATCGTCCAGTCGGGATTCGAACCCTCGGCACTAAAATGTGGCTTCGGCGGAGCGAAGCGGAGCCTATCCCTCTCTGTCCGGGCCAAGCCTACATATGGCCACGTCTCCCCCCTTCCGTCCGTCTTTTCTGTAACCATATGAGCGGCAACGACGTATAAGGATGCGAACCGAAAGGAGGCCTGCATGTTTGGCCAAACGACTCTCAAGACCCAGATGATCGCCCCCGCCGATGCCCTGAAGGGCCGCGACGCGCCCATCCCTACCGAAAGCCACCACTTTGTCCTGGGCACTCCGCTGAAGGGGCCTTATCCCGAAGGCCTGGAGACCGTCGTCTTCGCCATGGGGTGCTTCTGGGGTGTCGAACGCCTGTTCTGGGAAATCCCCGGCGTCTACGTCACCGCCGCCGGCTATGTCGGTGGCTACACGCCCAATCCGACCTACAAGGAAGTGTGCAGCGGCGCCACCGGCCATACCGAAGGCGTACTGGTCGTCTATGATCCCAAGATCGTGTCGTTCCAGACCCTGCTGAAGACCTTCTGGGAAAACCATGACCCAACCCAAGGCTACCGCCAGGGCAACGATATCGGCACCCAGTATCGCTCGGCCATCTTCCCGTCGACGCCGGAGCAATATGCCGCGGCCATGACCAGCCGCGACGCCTTCGCCACGGAAATGAAGGCGCTGGGCAAGGGGGCGATCACCACCGAGGTTTTCGCCGACACGGATACCAGCGTGCCCTTTTACTTCGCCGAGGACTACCACCAGGGCTATCTCGCCAAGAACCCGGACGGCTATTGCGGCCTGAAGGGCACGGGCGCCGTCTGCCCGATCTAAGCTCCAGCCGATACAAACGAAACCGCTTTACAAAACCGGCCCGTCGCGACACTTTCGCGACGGGTCTTTTTTTGCAGTTGCGGTGGGCGCGCGTGAGCGAACTTGAACTCTTCGGGCTGGATGGCTGGCGCAGCTGGTTTCGCCGCAACAACGGCCATGAATTCGTGCCGGCGCCGGGGCAAAAGTGCCTCAACTGCGACACCGAGCTGAAGGGCGAGTTCTGCTATCATTGCGGCCAGGACGCCGATACCCATCACCGCACCATCGGCCACCTGTTTTTCGAAGTGTTCGAAGGCCTGTTCCACCTCGACGGGCGGCTGTGGACCACCTTGCCGCCCTTGCTGTTCAATCCGGGCAAGCTGGCGCGCGACCTGATGCAGGGGCGCCTGGCGCGTCATATTCCGCCGTTCCGCATCTTTTTGGTCAGCCTGCTGGTTTTCATGCTGATCGCCGAGCACGTCACCGAGGAACAGCGCCTGCATCCGGAGGTCAAGCCGGCCGTTACCATCACGGCACCGCAAGTGCCGCATGCCTCCCAGATCGAGGTCATCGAGGACGCTTCGGATTCGGCGTCCGCCAGTGACGACACCGATCTTGGCACCATGCTCGGCAACCACGCCGGCGAGTTGCAAAGCGCCAAGACGACGACCACGGTCGACAAGAAGACCGGGCACAAGACGGTCGTCCATGAGATCAACCTGTTCGCCATGACCGAAGCCGATGCCCGCCTGCTGGCCGGCCTGGTCGCCAAGTCGGATATCCAGCCGCATTGGCTGAAGGCGGACCTGGTCAAGGCGCTGAGCGACAAGGAAAAATTCTTCGCCGCGGTGTTTACCTGGGGCCATCGCCTGGCGTTGTTGCTGCTGCCGATCGTCGGACTGTCGCTGTCGCTGCTGTATATGGGCAAGCGCAAGGACGGCCGGCGGCTTTACCTCTACGACCACCTGCTGATCTCGATGAACCTGTTGTCGTTCATGTTCCTGACCAGCGGGCTGGGCCTGCTTTTGCCGCAGTCCGTCCATCCGGTCTGGTCGGGTATCTCTGCGCTATGGACGCTGTGGGCCTTCTTCTCGACTCTGCGCGGCGCCTACGGTTCGTCGATCCTGGGCGCGATCATCAAGTCCATCCTGTTGTGGATCATGACCGGCATCGCCTTCAGCCTGGTCATCGCCGGCGTGATCTTTATCAGCCTGACGGTGGGTTAAAGCAAATCCCGCAGCACTGCCGGCACCTGTTCACTCAGGTCCTCGGCGATCAGGCCAGGACCGAAGCGGCGGGCGGCTTCGGCATGGACCCAGCACGCGGCGCAGGCGGCATCGAACGCCGCCATCCCTTGGGCGATCAATCCCGTCGCCAGGCCGGCCAGGGTGTCGCCCGAGCCGGCGGTCGCCAGCCACGGCGGGGCGGCACGATTGATGACGATGCGGCCGTCCGGCGCGGCGATGACGGTGTCCGAGCCCTTAAGCAGCACCACGGCGCCGGAGGTTTTCGCCGCCTTGGCCGCATCGGCCTCGCGGTTCTCGACCTTGCCGAACAGCCGGGCGAACTCGCCCTCATGCGGCGTCATCAGCACCGGCGAGCGGATGGCGCCGAACAGAGCCTGGGGCGCGTCCTTGAACACGGTCAGGGCGTCGGCATCCAGCACGCAGGCCCGTTGCGCGCTCAGCGCGGCCAGGACGAAGTCGCGCGTCCGCTCGGTGATCCCGGCGCCCGGACCGATCAGCACCGCCTTGATGCGATTATCCCTGACCCATTCGCCGAAGGCCTCGGTATCGCGCACGGACTTGGTCATCACCGCTTCGAGCGCCGTGGCATAGACGATCAGGCTCGACGGATCGCAGGCCACCGTGACCAGGCCCGCGCCGATGCGCAGGGCCGAGCGCGCCGCCAGCCGGGCCGCACCCGTTTGCGCCACCGGGCCGCCGACGACGATGGCGTGGCCGCGGTCGTATTTGCTGCCCGACGCCTGCGGACGGGGGAAGCGGTTGAGCCAAAGATCGGGCGAATTGTCGGTCATAGAAATGGCACTATGTCTTCCAGCGCCGCCATATCAATACCCTGACGGCTGTAATGGGCGAACAGACCATGGCGCAACCGCACCCAATCCTCCATCATAGCCGCCTGCTGTTCATATCCATAAGCGGTAAAGGCCTTGCCGGGCTTCAGCCGATAGGCGTAGCGGCCGAGCCGGCTTATGACGTCGCGCCAGACATATTTGACCAAGGTCATGCCGGTCTCGTATTGCCAGACATGGACCAGTTCGTGGGCCAGGATCGACAGCCGCCCGGCGTCGCCGCTCATGTCGGCGACCAGGCCCGGCCAGAAGATGCGGCGGCCGCGTACCACGATCAAGGCATAGCCGCGCAGGGTTTGCGACACCAGCGACAGCGGATGGTGGTCGGCGATCAGCACCACCTCGTCCGCCGGCACGGCCGCCAGCAAGCCCGGCGGCAGGGCGCTGATCTCGGCGTCGGTCAAGGCGCGGTGATGAATCATTGCCCCAAGTCTTAAGCCCGAATAGATTGCGCGGCAATTGGGCTTTCCTAGAGCGCTAGGCGATTTGGCAAGACCAAATCGGCGCCCTAGATTTATGCTTTGTCGCGCAATTTAACCGAAAAGTGCGGGACACTTTATCGGATTGCGCTATTGAGGAACTTCTATGAAACCCGTCTTCGCACCTCTGGCGCCCGTTCTTGTCCCCGTCGATACCGGCGAGGGTTTTCCGGTCCACCACATCTACTGCATCGGCCGCAACTACGCCGCCCACGCGCGTGAAATGGGTTCCGATCCCGATCGTGACCCGCCCTTCTTCTTCACCAAATGGGCCGAGGCCGCGGTGCCGCCAGAGCCCTCTCAGATGGGCACGACCATCGCCTATCCGCCGCAGACGCAAAACTATCATTACGAGGCCGAACTGGTCGTGGCCATCGGAACCGGCGGCCGCAATATCGCCCCCGAAAATGCCGCCGCCCATATCTTCGGCTATGCCTGCGGCCTCGACATGACACGCCGCGACCTGCAGAACGCCGCCAAGGACAAGGGCCGGCCGTGGGATACCGGCAAGAATGTCGAGCAGTCGGCGCCGATCGGCCTGATCCATGCCTCGAACGCGCTGATGACCGCGGGCGCCATCACCCTGAACAAGAACGGCGAGCTCAAGCAATCCGGCGATCTTTCCGACATGATCTGGCCGGTGGCCGATGTCATCGCCTATATCTCGCGTTTCTACCGGCTTGAGCCCGGCGACCTGATCTATACCGGTACGCCCGAAGGCGTCGGCCCGGTCGTGCCGGGCGACCAGTTGAGCGTCTGCATCGCCGGCCTCAGCGATCTCGTCATCTCGATCGGCCCCTCCGCCGAATGAAAAAGCCTTTCTATTCCTACCTCTACGTGCAGGTCATCGCCGGCATCGTCATCGGCGGCGCCATCGGCCTGATCTGGCCGCAGGTCGGCGCCCAGCCGTGGATGAAGGCGATCGGCGACAGCTTCGTCAACCTGCTCAAGATGATGATCGCCGTGCTGATCTTCTGCACCGTGGTCTCGGGCATCGGTCATGTCCGCCAGGCGACCCAGGTCGGCCGTGTCGGTCTGAAGGCCATTGTCTATTTCGAAGTCTTGTCGAGCGTCGCCCTGGTGCTGGGGCTGGTCGCCGGCAATCTGCTGCACCCGGGAGCAGGGCTGAACCTGCATGGCGACGCGGCCGCGGTCGCCCAATATGCCAACAAGTCGCCGACCCTGACCGACTTCCTCATGGAACTGATCCCGACCAGCTTCCTGTCCGGCCTGGTCCAGGGCAATGTGCTGCAGACCCTGGTGGTGGCGGTGCTGGCCGGGTTCGCCCTGATGCGGTTGGGCGACCGGGCGGCCGGCATACGCGACCTGGTCGAGCAGGGCTCGCGCGTCATCTTCGACATCGTCGCCATCATCATGCGCGCAGCCCCCCTGGGCGCCGGCGCCGCCATGGCCTTTACGCTGGGCAAGTATGGCGCGTCCGCCTTGGGCCACCTGATCGCCCTGGTCGGCACCTTCTACCTGACCTCGCTGACCTTCATCCTGGTGGTGCTGGGCATCGTCGCGGCCGTTTGCGGGTTCTCGATCCTGCGCTTCCTCGCCTATATCCGCGACGAGCTGCTGATCATTCTCGGCACCTCGTCGTCGGAAAGCGCCCTGGCCAGCCTGATCGACAAGATGGAGCGGCTGGGCTGTTCGAAGCCGGTGGTCGGCTTGGTCGTGCCGACGGGCTATAGCTTCAATCTCGACGGCACCAATATCTACATGACCCTGGCCTGCCTGTTCATCGCCCAGGCGATGAATGTGCCCCTGACGCTTGAACAGCAACTGACCATCGTCGCGGTCGCCATGCTGACGTCGAAAGGCGCGTCGGGCGTGACGGGGGCGGGGTTTGTGACCCTGGGCGCAACCTTGGCCGTGGTCAGCCCGGCGCTGGTGCCCGGCATGGCCATCATCCTCGGCATCGACAAGTTCATGAGCGAATGCCGGGCGTTGACCAACTTCGTCGGCAACGGCGTCGCCTGCATCGTCATCTCGCGCTGGGAAGGCGAGTTGGACAAGGGCAAGCTGAAGGTCGGTTTGTCAGGTCACGTTGATTCCGAACGCGAAGCGTGAGGCAAGGGCCAATTTTTTTTTGAAGAATGCGCCCGTCGCCGCTGATGCGGCGAGCCTCGCGGCGCTTGAGCGCTAAGATGCGGCGGCCGAGGAATAGGCCGGCGCCATGCCCGGCAGTTGCGCGTTGCTGACTTCCGACGGCGCGCTGGAGCCCAAATCGCTGTCCGAGGCGTCCGAGGCAAAGGCGGAATAGTCCGCGCTGGCCGAACTTGCGTCGCCCTTCTTGCCGCAGGCCGAGATGGCGAGACACAGGCCGACAACGGCGATGGTGGTGATTTTCGCAACAGTTGATTTGGGCATGACGGAGGCTCCTGACCGATCGGTCAGGCTTATCGCGGCGCGCATAGCAAAGCGTGCCTTTTGCCGCCATGAACCTGCAAATTCGCGGTAAGCGCCCCGGCAGACTTCAAGGTCAGGCGGCGAGCCTTTGCTTGAGCTTGCGCGCCACGCGCAGGGCACGCCATTTCAGGCCGTTATTGATCGACCATTCGCGGCCGCGCACGCTGCTGCCCAGCGAGCGGGCATCGAGCTTGAGCTTGGCCGGATCGTCGTAGAAGTGCGCGATCTTGTCCGCGCCCATGCCGGGCGTCACCAGCCATTGCGGCAGGTAATCGTCGGCCAGCACCTTGATGTCGTGCAGGATGCGCAGCATGCCGGTGCCCGAGGACGGGCAGGGGGCGTGGAAGCTGTCGCCGATCAGCACGAGGCCCGCACGCTTGTGGCCTTCAGTCATATAGAGGTCGATGCCGCGGACTTCGCAGCGGCGGGCCAGCGTCGTGCCTTCCAGCACGCGCGCGGCCTGCGGTGAGATCTCGGCCAGGGCCGACAGCGGATCCTTGGCCATGCGCCGCGTCCACGGATCGCTCAGCGGCAGGTAGCTGAACAGGTTGACGCGCGTTTCGCCCGGCATCGGGAAGATGCTGACATAGCCGACGCCATGGCCGAATGGCACGTGGATGATCTGCGAGGGGATGAAGCGGTCGCCGGTGACGGAAAAGCCGAGGCAGGCCGAGTGCGCGGCGCTCAGCATCTTGACCGAGATACCGAGCGAGGCGTGCAACTGGTGCATGTGGCCAGACGCCAGCACGACCAGGCGGCCCGTCAGGACCTCGCCATCGGCCAAGGTGACAGAGGGCGAGGCCGCGTCGGCGTCGACCGCGGCGACCGTACCTTCGACAAAGGTGACGCTGTCGGGCCAGGCGGCGCGCACGGACTTCAGCCAGATCTGGTGCGGCGCGCCGCAATCGGTCAGGGACGGCTTGTCCATGCCGGCATAGGCGTCCTCAGGCCAACAGGCTGTTTCGAAACAGGACAAGGCGCCCAGGTGTTTCAGCAGTTCGATCTGCTCGGTGCCGAGCTTCTCGTTGCGGAACATGGCAGGCGGATCGCGGCGCGGATCGACGACGGTAACGGCCAGGCCGCGGCGGCCCAGGACCAGGGCCAGCAGCGAGCCGGCCATGCCGCCGCCGATGACAAGGATACGGTTTTCGGGATCGGGTTGGGAATCGAAGGGCATGAGGATGTTCCGGTGCGGGACGGAATGGGGATATTCCCCAGCGGCGTGCAATTCCCACGCCAGTTTTCCGCTCAAGCGCCGCGAGGCTCCTCGCATTGGCTCGGGCGGGCGGTCGCC